>BNJS01002362.1_pt1 | contig 417339 bp, 475 predicted proteins | sample 8540461 | NCBI WGS metagenome assembly BNJS01 (sample SAMD00202454, study PRJDB9452) | human saliva metagenome | isolation source: human saliva | place: Japan | reverse complement strand
GTCAATCATAATCGCGAGCGAACGATAAGGTAGAACTATTCTTCCCAGATGCCAGCATCCCCTCACTGTTTCACCCTAACCCTTATAAAAGCAAGAGCAAAAGATGTCCAATTGGTTTGTGGAAAGATTGAAGTATCAGAAGACCATACTAAGGATTGAATATTGTCAGTTTATATCGAATAAGGAGAAAAAGATGTTTCGTTTTTTCAAGAAAAAGTAGCTAAAACATACAAGAGACTTACAGGAAAATACTATGGCTATTGAAGAAGGCAAAAACAACACTAATCAAACATCTGAAGAATTTCTTTATTTTGGATCATTTGAACTTTAAACTAGCCATTATTCAAGTCTTGATGTATGAAGAAGAGCTTCTAAAGCCTGCTTTTGATATTTTTGATTTCGCAGAAGAGTTTAGCGACTTGGAAATTGATACCGAAAACATGGAGATCATTCAACCAGCTTTAGAGTATTTTGAAAACTCCAAACCTTTAGAGTACGCCAAGGTCCAAGAGATTGATATATGGACGGTAATGAGATTTATATGAATTGATTCTCAGTGGATGGAGAAGATGAGATTTTGATCTCAACAATGAAGTAAGCATGTAAATATTGAACCAGTTTCCGGAACTTGAAAGAAGCAACTATCATGACCAGTAATTCTTGACAAAGTCAAAGAGCTTTAGTGAATCTGCATAGCGGTGGACTTGTTGTAAAAAACTTAGTGCAGGGATCCATCGTTTTATTTAATAAAACAAAATCGAAATCTAAACAGATCTTATTTGTTTGTAACCCTTTTTTCTGCTATAATATCACTAGATAGAAATGTGGGAGTTTTCATCATGGTTACAAAACGATTTTTGAAAATGTTATTGTTGGGTGGTCGTCTCGTTTTATGTCCATGGCCGTTGTTCAAGGGGTTCAAGCCCAGCAAACTGGACTTGATTATCAAAGTCTTAACCTGCCACTTTACTGGTAACAAGGGCTCTTTCTTAGGTGAGTTTGATCATCGGTCGTGCGACCTCTGCTCATATTCAGCTGCAGGACAAGGATTATTGGAAGAAAAAAAGAGAGCCACGGCTCAGCATAATCCGTTAATGTTACATATAAGATCGCTTATGGAAACAAGGAAAGAAGGCCTGTTGTTCCACAGAGGGCATTTGATTGGCTATCAGTTTAGTGGTCTGACCAATGAAGGGAAAAATCTGGTTCCTTCTAACTGCTTGGACCAATACGGGAATTATAAAGGGATGCGGATAGCAATGTGGAGGCGCGTTCTACTACGAGAAACGACTGATTAGCTGGCTGGCTACCCACCATCCAAATTATTGGCTAGACTATAAGGTGATACCTGTTTACACGGGGATAACGGATTCTCGGCAGGTGACCTGCAATATGTAGGAATTGATTGAGATGGCAACCTTTACCCATCAATTTAAGTAGTCCCAAAGAGCAGCAGATGCTTGCGAATTACCACTGCTACCTTGGACAACTACTCTAAGAAATGCGACTCATTGATTATCTGAAGGGAACTGCTAAGCCATCTTAGTGCCGACAGAACCAAGTAGTCAACCTCACAACCTGCTAGTCCTTCGTAGAGACGCAACCAAGCCAAGCTCTTCAACCGAGTCAAGCAGTAGCAGCCAGCTCAGCCAGTCCAACCTGTAGAGCTCTGCAGCGTCATTCCCTCAACTGGCTCCAGCGTAGTTATGTAGCCAGAAATGTGGAGTGTGATGTCTATTGGCACTCACTAGATAATATGCCCTTTCGCAATACTAATTTTTCTAAGGTTGTTCAAATGTCAGAAGAGCCAAGTCTTGCCAAAGTTCAAACAGACAAGCAAGGAATGAGGATCAGTTATTTCATAATGAAAAGCCCAAACACTGCTTTGTGTGTGCATTACAATCTTTTAGCAAAGTTAGTAGTCTAAAATTATCTTCTTCTCAACATATTGCAAACCTTTTCATAAAGTTGTATACCAATAAATGATTTTATGTAATCGTTTGCATAGCGGTGGCAAATGATGAGAGTAGTAGTAGGAGACGAGACAGATGGAATTAACAGCGATTTATCACCGGCCTGAATCGGGAGTACAGCCTATCTTTATAAGGATGGCCAGCTCCATATTCGCCGCATCCGACCAAGAGAGGATATCAAACGGATTGTCTTGCACCATGGGGATCCCTTTATTTTAGTAGGAGGATCTTTATGAGGCAACTAAGGGAAATGGACAAGGTGACGCAGACGACCTCTTTGATTATTGGCAAGTGTCGCATCTCGTCCACCATGCACGGATCCAGTACCCTTTTGAATTTTAGAAGATACAAAAGGAGATAAGGTCTTGTACGGAGATCGGGGTGTAAGGCCCTCACAACAAGGAGGAGAGTAGAATTTAGACTTTGTTAAGAATCTATTTTAAGCTTCCTTTATCCATGCGAGATTGATGTGGGCGTGATGTCTCCAGATTGCTGGCAGCAGACGATTTGTATCAGATTTTGTCCTGAGCGTTTGCCAATGGGAATCTACTATTTCGCCAAAAAGGCGTTCGTCCTTGGGATGCCTCTATTGTTCCTCAAGCATTGGATTTCTTTTGGTGAGATTTGCAAGGCATTACGATCACTTTAGATTATTTGCAGGAGTTAGATTACAGGGCCTCTATCTTTGCCCGATTTTTGGAATCGCTGGCCAAACCGCAAGCAGATACCATTGACTATTTTGAAAATTGATCACATTTTGGTGATAAGAGACCTTCCGCTAAAGCTAGTGAAAGAGGCCCATGCGCGGGATGAAAGATTATGCTGGATGCCGCTAACCATATTGGCTATGATTCACCCTCAATGGCAGGATGTCAAATACGGGGAGGATCTCGATTTACAAGGATTGGTTCCTATATCAAAGAGTTCCTGTCTCCTCAGAAAATCTGTGGAATAGTCGCGACTTGTCTTACCATGCTTGCTTTTGCGCTATATGCCCAAGCCTCAGTACAGCTAATCCTGAGGTGAAGGCCTCATCTTTGAAGGTTGCGACTTACTCGATTGAAGAGTTTGATATCGACGTTGGCGACCGGATGTGGCCAATGAGACTCGACCATCAATCTGGCGCAGATTTCCGCAAGGCGGTCTTGTGCCAAGAAAACCAAACCTCTGATATCCTCGTGGAGAAATCTGGCATTCGTCCCAACCTGGCCCAATGGCGATGAGTTCCATGCGGTGATGAATTATCCTCTCTGAAGTATCACGATTATTTCCCTGAGGCATAAGGAGACGCAACGTCACATTTGGGGATCACAGCCAGTCTATGTACCACAGGCAAGTAGAGATTTAGAGGTTATGTTTTAACCTCTGGACCCCATGATGGCAGAGCGCATCCCGACGACGGCCAAAGCGCGATCTTCAGTCTGTCAAGTTCGCTCTCGCCTTTCCTCTATTCCGCAACGAGGAACGCCTTGTATTTATTATGGAACGGAGCTAGCCCTCATCGGTGGTCCAGACCCAGATTGCCGCCGTGTCATGCCTTGGGAGCGCGTGTCAGCGGACAATGACATGCTGAACTTTTATGAAGGACTTGATCCAGCTCCGAAAAGAAGTGGCAGGAATAATCCAACATGGTAAAGTAAGCTTAGAAGAAGGAGCCAGATGTGTGGCAGTAGATGGCATGAAGATATGCCATCTCCTCAAAGCTCTACTTTAACCACTCCAAGAAAGACTTTGTATTAGAAAGAGACAAGCGGACCTGATCAGTCTGGGAAGCGTCTCTGGTGAACAATTAACCATTCAACCAAATGGATTTGTTATTTATAGGAAGAGTAGTAAGAAAGAAGACTGGAATTCGAGGATTGCGGGCTTCTTTTTATAAATAGTATCTTTATTCGCACCCTTATATTATAATAGGAGATGAGAAAGGGGGATACAGTGATGAAGATGTTAGCAATCAATCCTATTTCGTTTAGAAAGACAGAATTTCTATTCGATTATCTTTTCATTCTAGCTTATTTAGTTCTTCTATTTTTAGGTTCGATGCTTATTTACATCATCTTTTTAATGGCGTCCCAGAGTTTACAGAAATTCAGTCGCAGTGGCTTGTATTTTCTCCTCTGTTTTGCCAATCACGCTCCTGTTTCACATTCTTGGATTATAAAAATGATGGCAGTTTTGGGAAGGTAAAAGGGACTTGAACTGGTCTACCAGGAAAACAGTGCAGGCTAGCTTTGATCAGAAACGTCATCACACTTACCTTGGCAACTCGGTCATACGGGCACGATCTCATGGCTTTCTATAGTGATTTTGATGGGTTATCCTTTATCCTTTCTATTTCAGCGACTCTCCTCGCAGTTTTACTACTGGCAATGACGATGTTTCGGAAAGATAAGAGGCATCTAGGAGACTTGCTAGCCCATACGCAAGTCCAACCAAAAGAAGAATAGGGTACAGATTGTTTATCCTATCCTCAAAGAATAGACAAACATAGTTAGGAAGTATTTGCATGAATGAGACCGTAGAGTTTACAATATGTTTTATTAAGAACAAAATAACAAATTAATTTGACTAAAAACAAGTAAAGGGTATTCATTATGAAAAATTTTGATATTTATTTTGACGATTTTGTATTGATGGTAGAGTGATAGCTCTTATGCTAAATAGTTATGATAGAGCTATATGAGAATGCTCATAATCATTCGAGTTATTCATGGACAAAAAGAAACTTATCCTGTAGAAAAATACTTCAATCCAATTGATAAATATAATGATAATTTCGAATTATTATTTAATTCTGCTTTGTTAAAAACTTTTTCTCCAACTTTAGTAGAAAAGAATTTGATAGGCATATGAAACAGCTAAAAACTGTCAGCGGATTCTCTATTTCGATGCAGGCTATCAAAAGATAAAATAAAGATTTATAATTATTCTGAAGGCGCTAACCAGTACGCTGTATATAAGCTTAATATAGACTGGAAAGAGCAGGCTGTTTTAGCAGCAAAATCACTTCAAAAGTATCGTTATTCAAAAGAAAAGTTAGTTGAGCAACTGATAAATGTTGAACTATTTACTCAAGAAGAGGCTGATTGTGCTGTAGAACAAGTAAATTTCGATTGGAAGGAGAATGCTGTGAAAGAAGCGGAATCTTATGTAAAGGTGGCAAGATTTCGAAAGAAAAGATGTTAGAAATACTTGTTGAAAACAAAAAATTTACTCAAGAGGAAGCCGAGTACGCCATAGAGTATGCTAAAATTGATTGGTCGAATTAAACAATAGTTCTAGTGTTGATCTGAAGAACCTAAAAAAGTCTAATGAATCTAAAATAACTAGGATAGAAAAATTAATAAAAAGTGGCATGATGATGATTAAAACACGATTACTATCTATAATCGCTAGTTGAACAGTGACTATTACTTAAAAGCAAAAGGGAGATGCTCCACAGCAAATTGAGATTAATAAACTTCATGAAAGTTAACGACTAAAAATAGAGTAAGGGATGATTTTCCTTGCTCTATTTTTCAGTTTCTTTAGTTGTACATTCTCATTACATAGGTGTATAATGTGTCCTTAGATAAACAAATGAGGAGATTACTATGGAATTAAAAGATTTTACAGAAAAAGAACAAGAACAAATCAACCAAGGTTTGAGTACGGCTGAGATTTCTGATAAAGAAGCATCGAAGAAGTTGCTTGCTCTTGTACCGCAAGAATGGATCAAGCGTATTCCTTTCTTTGTCAGAGGGCATGCGACAACAAAGACGATTGAACGTGTGGCTATGCGCTATCCTGAACTCTATGCCGTGGCCAAGCGTCAAGGAGACCTTCCTGAAAAAGAACGGGAAGAATTGCGTGTCATCATGACAGAAGTCTTTGAAGAAAAGATGAACAAACACAAGATTAAATAATCCTTTTATATATTTGTTTTTATCTCACAATTGAACGAGTGATTGCAGTTGAAAATATTGCAGTCGCTACTAGTATGAAAGACTTTTACACTAGTAAATAAAAATAGAAGAATATTTCATGATATAATACTAATGAAAGCAGTTTCAGAGAGATGAAAGATCTCATTGAGAGAAAACAAGTAAAGGTATTCATTATGAAAAATGATATTTATTTTTGCGATGTTTGGATTGTTGCGTAGGATGGATAGCTATTATGGTATATAGTTATCAAAGAAGTTATAATGAATGGAAAAGTCTCGTTCAGGATCAAAGAGTGACTTATCCTGTAGAAAAATACTCTACTTCATAGTTCTAGTACCAAGTATTATGATTATGAAAAATACTCTACTTCAAGTTCTAGTACGACTTCAAGTTCTAGTACGAAGTATTATGATTATAAAAATTCAAATAAATCTACAGATGCATATGTAAAAGCTCTCTTTTTGTCAGAAAATTCTCATTTATCGAAACAGAAAATTGAACAAGATCTAACAAGGTGGTATTCAGAGGATGCTTGCCAGTACGCTATGAATAAACTTAATATAGACTGGAAAGAGCAAGCTGTTTTAAAAGCAAAATCACTTCAAATGTTTCATTTTTCAAAAGAAATGTTAGTTTGGCAACTTATAAATGTTGAACTGTTTACTCAAGAAGAGGCTGACTATGCTATAGAACAAGTTAACTCGATTGGAAGGAGGAAGCTAGAAAAAGTAGCTTATTGTAAACCCAGAAACATGTCAAAAGAGGAAGATCATTAGAATTACTTGTCGTGAGAAAATTTACTCAAGAAGAAGCTGAGTACGCAATAGAACATGCTCAAGTAGATTGGTTGAATTAAACAATACCTAATTTTGATTTGAAGAACTTGAGAGGCTGATGAATATAAAATAGCTAGGAGAAAGATGAAACAGAGGCATCAATGATGATCAAAACACCTTTCATCAATAATTGAGTAGATGGAACAGGGCATGAATACAAAACAAGTCCAATGTAGCACATTGAAGAGCTGGATAGTCTACAGCTCTTTTCTGCTACCTATAAAAGTTTCATGATTCGTGAAAAATAGTTGGAGCTAAGTCCGTTTTAAAACTATAATATAGGAGAAGGAGACTCGATAGGAAAGAAATGAATCATGTTACTAAATCGCAATTCAATGTTGTAAAGCATCTAGTATATAGAAAAGGACCCAGTTTATGAAACCATTCTAAAAATCATGCTCCTACTAGCTGTGTCTTACATCTGTGTTGAAAGTACTAGGACCAACCAAAAGCAATCCAAGGAAAAGCAGGAAAGCTCTACTGGTCCAAAAGGCCAGTTTCAGACAAGGAGCACTACAAGGAACATACAGCAACCTCAAATAGCAAGGAAAGTGTCGAAGAAGTGCGGGCTCTCTTGTCTGCTTATTTGATCATGGAAAGTGTAGACAAGTTTCTGGGTTTAGTAACAGACTATGATAGCATTGTCGGCTCTGTTGTTTGACGGGTGACTTCAGCAAGTTCAAGAAAACAGACTACAATGTAGAGAAAATCAGTGACTTGTGGACCAAGAAGAAGGCGATTTCGTCGGGAACCAACTGCCGGATCAATAGTTATACCTTGTTAAGAACCGCATCGAGATCTCTCAAGATGAAAGATAGTGAAACTGCCTATTTCGTGGACAATGATGCGATTGAGAAAGGAAGATCTTCAGATGAGGCAGACATAGCCTTTAACATTCTGTATTCACGGGTTTTCCGACAGAGGCTACAATGGATGTCAAGGTTCACGCAAGAAGATGGAAGAGTATTTTTCTAACTAGAATTCAATGAAAAATGCTTTCGCATGCTTTCGTCATCCTTATGACAATTTAGACGTATACTATGTTGGTCACGTGGGTGTTTTGCACCGTCAAGGACGCTATCTCTTTGTCGAAAAAGCTAACCTTTGAAGAGCCCTACCAAGCTGATTAAGTTTGCGACTAAGGAAGATGTCTACAAATATTTTGGAGACCAAGTACTAAGACTATACAGGCGTGAGGTCTTAGCTAAAGCCCTTTATCATGGATAATGAAATGGGTTTAGATGAAGTAGAGCATGAAGCAGCGTGTTAGCTTAGAAAGACAATGTATGTCTGACTTATATGGCTAGTTGCTCTTTTCAGTCTTCCTTTTTCCTGAGAAGAAGGCTAGACTCGGACGTAGTGGAGGTCCCTTCTTTGCTCCTTTCCATATTAGCCGTGGAATCTTCTATATCCATGTCGCTCTGTGTTTCAGTCGTCGTAGCATCCCACTGAAAGAGATCAAGCAAATCACCTATGCAATTTTCCGTGGTCGCGCTGGTGGTGGAAGTCGCTATGCTTTCTATATCGAACTCAGAAATGGAAAGACCATTCCTCTTTTTCGGTAGAAGCAGAGGAATGAACTGTTGGTTGAAAAACTCAAGCAAAATGCTGGTAAGTATGGGTTTAAAGTACATTTTCAACGCTAGAATACAATCACCTGAAGAAAAAAAACTAGGATTTGATTCTCTATAAAAACGAAAGTGAGCAATTCTATGAACGATTCTATGAAAGAATATATCCACTTAAAAAAGCAGTTCCAAGCGCAAGATAAGGATTCATCCAGCGTGCTGGCTTTCTATGAATTTGCGGATCGGCTGACCGTACTGGAAACTCCAGAAGCTAAGCAGGTCTTGGTGGATGTGTATCAGGAGTTGGGCTTGTATGCCAGTGCCTATGCTCTCTTCTCAGAGCTAGTAGACAAAGTCTGATCGCAAGCAAGTTAAAGAAACTTTTCACCTTAGAAAAAGATGAGTTCAAGTCATGGAGATCGCTTTGCCTCTCGTCCCTTGACCGAGAAAAAGAGGCTCATAAGGAGAAAAGTCAGAATGTGCCAACCTTCCGCTATCATCCGGATCCACTAGCGACGGGTTCCTTTAAGGAAGGGGAGCCTAAGATCTGCCCTTCGTGTGGGGAAGACCACACCATCTATTATGCTCTGAGACCTTATTGTGTAGAAGAGCTAAGACATCTCTGTCCAACTTGTATCTCTACTGGTCGTGCTGCCCAAAAGTTTGAAGCAGAGTTTATCCAAGATGCTGATTGGCAAGGGGTCATGGATAAGGAAAAAGACCAGATCCGGTCTGTTTGCAAACTCCAGGCTATAGTAGCTGGCAGGGCGAATATTGGCTACCTGTTGCCAAGACTACTGTGCCTATATGGGGACAGTTGGCACTCGTGAACTGAAGAGATGGGCATTGCAGAGCAAGTCTTAGCAGAATACGAGTCACGTAATGAATTTCAGGATGTAAAGCTGAATACTTAGTCATGATGGTTCTATGTGGCTATCTCTTTCGATGTCTCCATTGTGAACAATACCATCTTTGGGTCGATGCGGATTAGGCGATGCTCCAAATCTAATAGAGTCATGAACTAGATGAAAGAATAGAAAAGGAATCACGAATGAGTAGAAAGCAAGCCCTATCTATGTATTTGTTAGGAACCTTTGGTCAAGTATTAGGAGTCAGCCTTTTGGTTTGGTTTTTAAGAGCAGGAGGAGTCAAGGTTGAATTTTACATCATCATTTGGGATCATCGCTATTATTGTAGGTGGCTTGTCATCAGCTTTTGTGGGTGGTCTTGCCAGTATTGGCTATCATCAATCTAGTTTCAAACAAGTTCTAAAAGATCAAGTCAAAAGACAGTTTTAGCAAATTATTGTTTGTGCTTGTTTTCTTGCTACTCGACTTTTTCCCATTTATCTTAGGTGGTAAGATTACCACTCAATCGTTGGTCTTGCCAGTGGTGCTCTTTTTCAAGGCTCTTCTTTTTGGTGGAATTGAAGAAATTGGCTGGCGTTATTTCTTTCAACCAACCTTGGAGGAAAGAATACCTTATCTTTCAGCTACTTTGATCACCTTTTAGCCTGGTCAGCTGGCATACTTTTTACATTGATGGTTCTTTTTAGCTGTCATTCAGTTGCTTCCGCTTCTGTAGGGCTATTCATCAACTGCTTTATCTATCGGCCTGTATCATAAAACGCAAAATTTATGGATCTGTGTCATGACTCATGCCTGTATTAATTCCTTGTCTCAGATTCTAGTGAATGAAGATATATGGCTGTCTATAGTCAGTAAATTTCTTATTATTAGTTTAGCAATCATGATTGCACAGAAAGAAGTATGTAACCTAAAGGAGGAAACATGAGTAAATCGATTTAAAACAATCAGTCGCCATCTGCATCCACTGACTGCCCTCCTTGCTACATTTCTAGTAGGCAAGTTATCCTATGGTGTTTCCCAGATGGGAGTAGTATGGGAGGCTCTTTGCTTTTTATCCTGATGAATTTGATTCCCATGATAACGGCTCTTTGCTTTTCCATCGTCTTAGGTGAATCTAAATCCCTGGGAGAATCTTTCAAAAAGGTCTTTCTTCAAAAAGAAAGTAACCTGTCCTGGATGCTAGCTTTCTTCATCCCCATCATTTATTATGGGATCTCCATCCTGCTCATGAATGTTCGCTTTACTTGAAACTCCCTCTTGGCCTTCTTCCTCTATTTCCCCTGGACATTTTTATATGGAGGTCTGGAAGAAGTAGGTTGGCGTTGGTTTTTACAAGAGCATCTTTCCTTTAGCAAGCACTTTATAACTAAAATGATGGTTCTTTCCCTGTTCTGGTTCCTCTGGCACATCCCTATCTATCAACTTCCTTGGATTACAGCAGGTTCGTCCAACTATCTCATCTTTTACCTGATGATTTTAGGGAATACCTTCCTATTTGGAGCTCTCAAGGAGTACTCGAAAGGTGCTGTTCCTTGTATCCTCGCTCACATGCTGATTGATAGTCTGGCTGTCCTAATGCTGGTTCAGAGTTCTCTTCCTCAGATTATCCTTCTAGTTATTATTGAAATCCTACTATCCTCTTGGCTAGTGGCTATACGAAAATCATAAAAAAGCCTTCAATCTCTCATCCAATTTCGGTGAGAGGTTTTATAATTTAGTGATGGGCAATATATAGAAGGGACTAGTAAGCATTATATTTCGACTTTCATAAGTTTTGTGTTATGCTAAAACTAATATCATGGAAGGGTTTTCTGAAAATGCATTTAGCTGATTTAATGGAAAAAAGTGAGGGTGGGCAGTTTTTAATCCTGTCCCATCTGCAGCAACATTCCCCAAGCAGTCTGTCAGAAGTGATGGCGGAGACGGATTTTTCCAAAGCAACCTTGAACAAATATCTCGCACTGATCAATGACAAGGCCAAAGAGAATCAGCTGGCCCTTTCCATTGAACTAGAAGATGAAAATCTTCGCCTTCTTGTGGGTTCGGATACCAAGGGGCGTGACATTCGACGGGCTTTTTTGGACAATTCGATCAAGTACCAACTATTGATTTATTTGCTTTATCAGGGCCAGTTTCAAGCCCAGCAACTAGCTCAGGAACTCTTGATTAGTGAAGCCACACTAGGGCGTCATATTTCTGGCTTGAATAAATTATTAACTGAGTTCTCTATTTTCTCAATCAAAATGGGCGCCCTCAAGGACCTGAACATAAGATTGTTATTTTTATTTTGGCTTCAGCACTGAAAGGTCGGGCTAGTGCAGACTGGAAACAAGAACTTGCTAAGAAAGAAAGACAAACCGAAATTGAAACCTTAGAAGAGCTCTGTGGTGCCCAGTTGTCTCAAGGCCAACGCTTGGATTTTGTTCTCTGGTCCCACATTACCCAGCAACGACTTAAGATCAATGCCTGTCAGTTTCAAGAAATTGAACAGAAGATGAAGGGCTATACGGACAACATTTTTTACCAACGCTTGTTTCGTCGGGTAAACCAGCTCTTTTCTGGGAAACACATCGCTCTTAGCCATGAAGATGGAGAGATGTTAGTCCTCTTTGCTTTCCTTGTCACCCATCGGATCCTTCCGCTTCATACTATGGAGTACATCTTAGGCTTTGGGGGAGAGATTGGTAATTTGACAACGCAACTCATTCAAGAGATGAAAACGCAGAAGTTATTAGGGGATTATATCGAAGGCCCTGTGACCTATGAATTAAGCCAAATTTGTGGACAGGTATATCTTTTTACAGGCTACCTTCTTCAAGACAAGTATAAGTACCAACTTGAAAGCCACAATCCTTATGTCTTTAGTAGTCATGATTATAGAGAAGTAGCAGACACTATCTTTAGCAAACTTCCAATCTTTTGCCAAGGGACAGCTCTGGATAAAAAAACAAGTGGGAGTGGCTCCAGTTAATGGATTATATCGCAGAAAATAGTGGGAGACAAATTAAGATCGGCTTAGACTTAACAGTGGGCTATTTAGGCTATACACGGATGACAGAAGTCCTCAAGCGCTACTCTAGAGTACAATCGTTTTATTACCATTGAAGCCTTTGATCCAGCTTCAGATTACGATTTGATCGTGACCAACAATCCGATTAGCCTTACCCAGCGGATTCCTGTCTATTATTTAAAATATGATTTAGATATGATCGATCTAGCCAATATTCGCCAGATGATCTACCAAGAAGAAGGTCAATAAAGCTATTCAATGCTTAATGAGACTTTTACGATATTATTGAGCTGAATTAGTAGTAATTTAAAAATTTTGAGGTTAGCAGAACAAATTTCAGCGAATTGTTCTGCCTAGCTTTTATTAGATTTTCTAAAAATCATTTTGTAAAGTCTTTAGAAAACTTCATGAAACAAGGGTTCTGAACTCACTACCAAATTTCTTATTCTATTGATGATCATGAAAGCGGTTTATTTTGTAGTAATTAGACAATGTAGGAGTACGTCTCCTAAAGAATATTTCTTTTTCCCAGGAGGACAGTTCGTCACAAGAAAATACATTATGGCCATTGACCAGGAACAACGTTCAAGAGCATCATCAATAAAAAGGAGAAAAAGTAGCTCAGCCAAAAGAGTTCACGCAAATTTTTCCCTCGTTGGTTGGTTGAACAATCCAAAATGAAATTGAACCTGTTCAGTCTGTTATCATGGTGCCTTTATCGAGAGTGAACCAGGACAAATCGAAGTTATCGGAATTACCAACCAACGGGAAACAACCGTTGTTTGGGATAAGACATATGACCTCAATCTACAATGCCATTGTCTGGCAGTTCGCCAAACAGCTCTTTTAGCTGAAACACTTTCAATATCTGCGCGGTATGTCGAAAATTCCACCACAGGTTTGGTCATTGATGCCTACTTCTCAGCAACTAAGATTCGCTGGATCTTGGATCATGAAGTGAGCAAGAACGGGCTAAGAGAATTGCCTTCGGAAACCATCGATACTTGGTTGGTTTGAAGTTGACGACGGAGCTTCCAACAGACTGTCCAAACGTTGCTACCATGCTCTACAATATCAAAGACCCAAAATGGGACGATGAGATTTTTGGAACCTTTAATATTCCGAGGGCTGTGCTTCCAGAAGTCGCGCTCTCAACTCAGAAATCTATGGGAAAACAGCTCTTTCCATTTCTACGGAGGAGAGTAGCCTATCTCTGGAGGAGCTGACCAACAAGCTACCCTCTTGGACAGCTGGCCTTGAACCTAGTATGGTTACACTTACTGTACTGATCTTTCATCATCATGAATACCGGTGAAGAGATGCGTTATCTGAAAACACTTGTTGACCACCATTGATAGTGGAATCAATGGTAAAGTCTACTACGCTTGAAGGACCTATCTTATAGCTGGTAGTGCCATCTCAATGGCTTCGTGATGGTCTACGCACGGTGGAAAGCTCACCTGAATCTGAACAATATGCACGTGATTCTCACAACAACGATGAAGTTTATGTGGTACCGGCCTTCACAGGTCTAGAGCACCATACTGGAATCAAAATGCTCGTGGTTCTGTCTTTGGCTTGACTCGTGGAACAACCAAAGAAGACTTTATCAAGGCGACTCTTCAATCCATCGCTTACTCAAGTACGGGATATCATTGATACCATGCAAGTTGATCTCAAAACGGCTATTCAAGTCCTCGAAAGGTGGTAGAGCATATGAGATAACTTCTTGATGCAGTCTCCAAGCAGACATTCTCGGTATTGATATCGCTCGAGCCAAAAACTTGGAAACAACAGCTTTGGGGGCAGCCTTCCTTGCTGGTCTGTCAGTCGGCTACTGGAAAGACCTAGATGAATTGAAAGAACTCAATGCAACTGGTGAACTCTTCGAGCCTTCTATGAACGAATCTCGTAAAGAACAACTCTACAAGGGATGGAAGAAAGCTGTTAAAGCTACCCAACTCTTTGCAGAAATTGAAGACTAGTCAAGACTCCAGTAGGATAGAAAGTGAAGAATTATGGAATTTTCAAAGAAAACTCGTGAATTATCGATTAAGAAATGCAAGAACGCACCCTGGATCTTTGATTATCGGGGTGGGACCACAGGTGGTAGACCCTTGCAGGCGCGAAGCAGTCGGTCTTGGAAACAGGTTTGATTGAAATGCAGGACTTTGCGGAAGGGACATCAAGCCGTTCAACAAAATTGGTCCACGGTGGACTTCGTTACCTCAAACAATTTGACGTAGAAGTGGTATCAGATACGGTATCAGAACGTGCAGTAGGTGCAACAAATTGCTCCTCATATTCCAAAACCAGACCCAATGCTCTTACCAGTCTATGATGAAGATGGGGCAACTTTTAGCCTCTTCCGTCTCAAGGTAGCCATGGACCTCTATGACCTCTTGGCAGGTGTCAGCACACCAGCTGCCAACAAGGTATTGACCAAGGAAGAAGTGTTGGCTCGTGAGCCTGAGTTGAAACAAGAAGGTCTTGTCGGGGGTGGGGTATATCTAGACTTCCGTAACAACGATGCTCGTTTGGTGATTGAAAATATCAAACGTGCCAACCAAGATGGGGCCCTCATTGCTAACCACGTAAAAGCTGAAGGATTCCTCTTTGATGAATCTGGCAAGATCACAGGTGTAGTGGCGCGTGATCTCTTGACTGATGAAGTCTTTGAAATCAAGGCTCGTTTGGTGATTAATACAACTGGTCCTTGGAGCGATAAAGTGCGTAACCTCTCAAACGATGGAGAGCAGCATTCACAAATGCGTCCAACCAAGGGTGTTCACTTGGTCGTAGATTCAAGCAAGATCAAAGTTTCTCAACCAGTCTACTTTGATACTGGTCTTGGAGATGGTCGGATGGTCTTCGTCTTGCCACGTGAAAACAAAACTTACTTCGGAACGACTGACACGGACTACACTGGCGACTTAGAGCATCCAACAGTAACTCAAGAAGATGTCGACTACTTGTTAGGAATCGTGAATAACCGCTTCCCAGAAGCTCACATCACCATCGATGATATCGAAAGTAGCTGGGCTGGTCTTCGTCCGTTGATCTCAGGAAACAGTGCTTCTGACTACAATGGTGGAAACAACGGCACTATCAGTGATGAAAGCTTTAATGCTTTGATTGCAACAGTTGAAGGCTATCTTTCTAAAGAAAAATCGCGTGAAGATGTTGAATCAGCAATCAGCCACTTGGAAGGCAGCACTTCTGAAAAACATTTGGATCCATCTGCTGTTTCTCGTGGATCAAGCTTAGACCGCGATGACAATGGTCTTTTGACCCTGGCTGGTGGGAAGATTACAGACTACCGCAAGATGGCTGAAGGAGCGATGGAGCGTGTCTTGACCATTCTCAAGGAAGAATTTGACCGTCAGTTCAAATTGATCAACTCTAAGACCTATCCAGTATCAGGTGGAGAAATTAACCCAACGAACGTGGATTCTGAAATCGAAGCCTTTGCTCAACTTGGCGTATCTCGTGGCTTGGATAGCAAGGAAGCTCACTACCTAGCTAACCTATACGGTTCTAATGCACCTAAGGTCTTCGCCCTTGCTCATAGCGTGGAACAAGCACCTGGATTGAGCCTAGCAGATACCTTATCACTTCACTATGCAATGCGCAATGAATTGGCACTTAGCCCAGTTGACTTCCTTCTTCGTCGGACGAACCACATGCTCTTCATGCGAGATAGCTTAGATGCAATTGTCGAACCTGTTTTGGATGAAATGGGACGCTTCTATGAATGGTCAGAAGAAGAAAAAGCTGGCTACCGTCAAGACTTGCAAGTCGCTTTGGAAAACAATGACTTGGCAGCATTAAAAAATTAAGAAAAACAAAAAGGGGTTGGAAAGAAGAATATCTGACCGGCCCCTCTTTATAATGGAGAAATAAATCATATGAAAGAATTATTTGGTGAATTTTTAGGGACCTTAATCCTGATTCTTTTGGGAAATGGGGTTGTAGCAGGAGTGGTTCTTCCGAAAACGAAGAGCCATAACTCAGGTTGGATCGTCATTACTCTTGGTTGGGGGATTGCAGTTGCAGTGGCAGCCTTTATCTCTGGCAAGTTAAGTCCGGCACATTTGAATCCAGCGGTGACGATTGGGGTTGCTCTTAATGGTGGACTAGCTTGGGCATCTGTGATTCCTTATATCATCGCTCAATTTGCTGGAGCCATGGTGGGGCAAGTCCTTGTCTGGTTACAGTTCAAACCGCATTACCTAGCAGAAGAAAATCCTGGAAATATCCTTGCAACCTTCAGTACAGGTCCAGCTATCAAAGACACTACTTCCAATCTAATCAGTGAAATCCTTGGAACCTTTGTTTTGCTATTGACCATCTTTGCACTTGGTCTTTATGACCTTCAAGCAGGACTTGGTACTTTTGCCGTTGGTACCTTGATTGTAGGGATTGGTTTGTCTCTCGGTGGAACTACAGGCTACGCTCTCAACCCAGCTCGTGACCTAGACCTCGTATCATGCACAGCCTCCTTCCTATTCCTAACAAAGGAGATGGTGACTGGGGTTACGCTTGGATCCCAGTAGTTGGTCCAATCATCGGTGCAGTACTTGCAGTAGCAGTCTTTAAAATGTTTTAAAAAATGAAAGAGGCTGGGACAAAAGTCCTAGCCTCTCAATTGTCTTTGGATTATCGAGCAAGACGCAGTGGTTAGCTTCCTTGCTGGTCCTGATTCAAACTACATTACAGGACAAACCATCATCGTGGATGGTGGGATGCAGTTCCATTAAGATGAAAAACAGAGGTTGGGATTTTTTCCACCTCTTTTCTTATGTGCACCTTATTCCTCTCGTTCGCTTTTTTTGAAAAATTAGGGTAGAATAGAAGTCGTATTTTAAAAAGAATAGATCAATAGTGATAGAGGTGAATTCTCTTCTATCCATCAAAACGAATAGAGGTGACCATATGTGGAAATGGATCAAACGACTCATCGGACTGACCTTCCTCCTAGTTATTGTCTTAGCAGTTTTCTTGATACCAGCAAAGGTTTCGACTCAAGAGCAATTTAAAAATGTAACAGTGAATACTTCGCTGGTAGATCTGGCTCAAGAAGGCTTCTCTACAGCAGACGTGACTGCTTCTGGCCTGCAAACAGAGCTTCAACTGAATTCTCCTCAATTGCGCCAAGTTATTAAATCCATGGCAGGGGAAATGACAGATGAAACTCTCCTCAATACAGCAGTTGCTATGAATGGAGAGTATATCAATGTTCAGGTTCCGATTGAACTGGGACCGGTGGAAACCATGGTGAGCATGGACTTTTCAGCTAGTGTGACGGATCAACAATTGACCTTGAACCTAGAACGGGCCCGTCTTGGACATCTGCCGATTCCACGTAGCTTGGTTGCTTCAAAGATTGCTGAAAAAGTTAACCAAGAGGGCACAGGAGCTACTATGATAGGGAATCAAATCCAATTGACCATGCCGACAAGTGGCTACCGAATCCATTCTGCGAAGGTCGAAAAAGGGAACATGGTATTACAGATTATTGTTCCAATTTCCTATTAAGCATCAACCATTGGTTTCTGATGAGGCTGATGGTTTTTCTAATTGACAAAGAAATGAAAAAAGAGTAAGGTAGAACAAGAAAACGATTTCAAATACAGGGAGATTTAGGATGCCGTTATATGAATTTTGTGCAGAGAACATAACACTGTTAGAGAAGGCTTTTCAAGCAGGAGCGCGTCGTGTAGAATTATGTGATAACTTAGCGGTTGGAGGTACGACTCCAAGCTATGGTGTGATCAAAGAGGCTGTGAAGCTTGCTAAAGATTATCAGGCAAAGGTCATCGTTATGATTCGTCCACGAGGTGGAGATTTTGTATACTCTGAGCAAGAGCTAGACATAATGTTAGAAGACTGGAAAATTGCCCGTGACCTGGGTGTTGATGGTTTAGCTGTTGGGGCTTTGACTGCTGACAATCAGCTGGATAAAGATGCCATGCTTCGTTTCATCGAAGCCAGTCAAGGATTTGAATTGACCATGCATATGGCATTTGACCAGATTCCTTTAGAAGATCAAGCTGCGAGTATCGAGTGGATGAAGAAAGTAGGCGTGACGAGACTATTAACAAGAGCCGGCAGTCCAGAAACAGACTTAGAACAACGGTTGCAACGCTACGAAGAGTATGCCCAGCTTGCAGATCGCCAGTTAGAAATCTTGGCAGGTGGAGGAGTCTCTTTGGAGAATCGTCAGCTTTTCCTTGATGTTCCAGGGGTGGATCAGGTCCATGGAACTCGTGTTGTCTTTTAAAGATATATGAGTTGAGGAAGAAATCTCAGCTCTTTTTTCTTGATTTTTGGTATACTGGAGGAAAGGAGTAGTACGTGTTTTTACCAGATTATTTTGAGAAATATAGTATAGATAAAGAAAAAGCCCTGGCTTATGGATTTACAAAGCAGGGAGAGAAGTTTCACTATCAACAACTAATCCTAGATGGAGATTTCAAGCTCTATGTGACTGTCCAAGGTAAGCAAGTGCATTTTTGGTTGGTGGATCAAGAGACAGGTGATGACTATGTGCAATTGCATATGGACCAGATGGTAGGTCAATATGTGGGTCAAGTTAGAGAAGCTTGCCAGCAAGTCTTAGAAGACATCAGAAGCTCCTGTTTTGCTGTCAAAGACTTTCTATACCCTCAGACCAAGCGCTTGGTGGATTGGATCAGCCAGAAATATGACCGGCCCATTGAATACCTCTGGGACCGCTCGCCAGACTCGGGTGTCTTTCGTCATCAAAAAGATCTCAAATGGTTTGGCGTCTTAATGAAGATAGACTGGTCCAAGCTAGATGCCAGGCAAGAGGGGAAGATTGAGGTTCTAAATCTTAAACTGGACCATGTCAGCCAACTCTTAGAAGAACGTCCTTTCTATCCAGCCTATCATATGAACAAGAAATACTGGATTAGCATCCCCTTGGATGGACGAGTAGAGGACGATCTACTCTTTGAGCTTGTAGGAAAGAGCTGGTCCTTGACCAAGAAGTAAAGGGTTAAGCCACTCATAAGTAAAATTGAATGAAAGATATAAAGAGGCTAGGACTTTTGTCCTAGCCTCTTTTTATTGTTAAGAATTTCCTGGCCTTATTGCTCTTTGGTCAATGAGAAGTGGAAATCTCTGTAATTGCTATAGTCAAACTCTGTATTGATATCCGTTGTAAAGGCTATCGGAGTATAATGACCTTCCTCAAGGATAAATCCTGGTTTGAAGCGGAAATTTGCTACTCCTAATCCAGTAATACCAGGAAGTAGTGCATCTGCGCCATTAAGACCTTCTGACTCCCAGTAATAAACATTACCAGATGCTTGAATAGCTCTTGCAGTATAGGTGGCTGTGCGGGTTGGTTCACTATCATTTTTAAAGCTAACGACAGTTGTAATATCTCCATTGGCTTCAATAGTCATTTTGATGCTATCTGCCTGAGGGCTAGATCCTACCCAAGTACCGACAAGTCCTGCAGGAACAACTGCTTGATCAGTTGAAGATGTATCTTCTGTCTTGTTCGGTTCAGTTGAAGCTGACGGGTTACTTGCCTGACTTGAAGGAGTAGTATTTTCTTTTGCTTGAGAAGAAGAAGCTGTAGCTTTTTTATTCAAGCTAGCTTTTGGTTTTTTCTCAACTTTCGAGCTAGAAGCTTTTTCGGATGAGGAAGTTGTTTTATCTTTTGAGCCACACCCTCCCAAAGCAAGTCCAAATGATGCAGCCACAAGAGAGGCTGCAGTCCAACGAATCAAAGATCGTTTCATAATATCACCTCTTTATCTTTCTGACTTAGATTATACTCCTATTGTTACAGATGTCAAGTGATATTTGTAATAAATGTAATTTTTTTGTAACATAGTTTTATATATAAAATAACTCAAGAAATAGAAAGGATAGGATGAATTATAGATAAGCGATAATTTGGGGTAATACCTCTTCCAGTTTGTCCTGATTGATACGGGCAAAGGCATAGGGACAGCTTTGAATATAGGCAGATTCGAAGAAGTGGAGAGGGAGACCGCTATGTTTCAGACGAGCGACCGAAGGGACCTGTCTTAAATCTAGTAAGACTCCTCCAATGACCGGCCATACAGGGACGGATAGGGAATGTTGCTGGAGTAGGGAAGAAGCTTGCTCTTTTTGGATGAATTGCTGTTGGTGCCAGAAGCTCTTTGTTTTTTGCAAACATGCCATTATCAATATAGAGGCTCAAGGCCTTCTGCATGACCAAGTTACTTTCGTAGTCGAGTGTACCCTTGAGTTTTAAGACAGGGGCAAGAAGAGCTTGGGGCAGGACCATAGAAGTGATGCGGAGGGCAGAAAAGAGGCTGGTAGAAAAGGACTTGATGTAGATGACCCGGTCAGATGCATCCAGATAATGAAAGCTAGGAGAAAAATGTGGATCATAATCTCCCAAGTAATCGTCCTCGACAATATAGACATCATAGAGTTCTGCTAAGGCCAAAATCTGTTCCTTCTCTTGTTTGCTATAACTATGTCCCAGAGGATAATGGTAGCGGGGAATGGTATAGAAAAATTTGATCCTGCCACTTTTGAAAATGGCTTCCAGTTGGTCAAAGTCAATTCCTTGAGGCAAGCGATTGATGCTTTGATAAGGTAAGTCTTGCTCCTGAATTAATTTATTGATGCGGTAATAGGTTGGTTGCTCTACTAGGATTTCTTCTTTTTGGTTTGGGAAGGCGACCTGGCTTAGGAGGTAGAGGGCTTGCTGGGTTCCTGAGGTGATAACGATTTGTTGCTCCTGGGTATAAATCGCATCTTCTCGCAGGAGAGAAGCAATAGATTGACGGAGATCGACAAGACCTTCTTGTTTCATAGTAGTTGAAGAGGTAATTATCACGACCGACAAGGGTTTCGTTGATACAAGTCCGAAAGTCTTCAAAGGCCTGGAAGCGATCTTCCTTGAGGCGAAGAGGCAGGTCGGTATGCTTTCCAGTCTCTTCCTCCAGGACATAATAGCCGCTTTGGGGCTTAGCATAGATATAGTTCTTGTAGCTGAGCTCGAGCAGGGCCCGTTGGACGGTATCCTTACTGCAGGCATACTGACTGGCTAGTTGGCGAACGGAAGGCAGGCGGTCTCCAGTTTTTAGGATCCCCTGGTCAATCTGGTTTTTCAATGTAGTAAAAATCTTTTGGTATTTGGTTGTCATAACTGTCCCCGTACAATTTTTCTTTATTGTAGTCAATTGGGTGTAAAAAGGCAACTAAAAAGTGACTCCCTATAAGAGAGTCACTGTCTTACATGACATACACAATCGCGATATATTGGAGAGCAGAAGCAGCTAAGATGAAGAGGTGCCAAATCATATGGAAATAAGGTTTCTTTTTGGCGTAAAATCCAGCTCCAACTGTATAACACAGGCCACCCATCAGCATCAAACCCCAGAAGGTTGGACTTGTTTGGCTGATGATCTGTGGGATAATGAAAATCACCAACCATCCCATAATCAAATAGAGGGCCAAGCTGAATTTTTCATTTACCTTCTTAGCAAAAATCTTGTAGAGTATCCCAAAGATAGTCGTCCCCCATTGAATCAGGATAATGGCATAGCCGAACCAGTTGTTCATGAGAGAAAGAACGACGGGTGTATAGCTACCTGCAATGGCAATATAAATCATGGAGTGATCGATAATGCGAAGGACATACTTTTGAGGTGAGTCATAGGCCATGGCATGGTAAATTGTCGATGAGAGAAACATGAGAAAGAGACTGATGACAAAAATCGAGGTCCCGACAGCTGCTAAAGTCCCATGTGTTTCATAACTATAGATAGCAGAAGTTGGAATGAGAAAGAGCATCAAAACAGCCCCGACTGCATGGGTGACACTATTTGCGATTTCTTCTCCAAAGGATAATCGTTTACTTAATTTACTAGCATAATTCACTTTTATTTTTCCTCCTCAGAATGAACATGGATATAGGATAGGGTTTCTTGGTAGAGCAAAACGGTACGACAGGCAGATCCGATAATGGGTGCTAAAGGTTCTTTCTCTTCATGGAGAAAGTCCACAAAACTATTGTAGAGGTCTGCGGAGTTGGCTTGACTCTGCAAGAGGTTCAAGGTAGCCGCGATCTCTTGAATCGAAAAAACCGTCTTTAAGGTTGTAATAGCAATGAGACGGGCAACCTGCTGTCGCTTGTATTTCTTCTTATCTGGTTTTGGCAGGTAGCCGTGTTTAACGTAATTATTGACCATGGAAGCCGTTAAGCCCTTGTCTGTTTCTGAGATAAAAGGCGCACACACCTTATTGACATAGAGGAGAACTTGGTCCAAATAAAGGTCAATATCAGGAATTTCTTCCCACTTGGGATAACTGTAGTTGAATAAAATAGTTATTACCTCTTTGTTATCTAGTTTTAATAACTAGATGATAACATGATGGTAATTTTATGTCAAGCGAAAATGAAATATGGTACAATAAATCTATGAAACTATTAATTCCAACTGCAAAAGAAATGAATCTGGATACCCCAGAAAAAACGGGTTATCCTGTATCAAATGAGACACAAGCGGTCATCGATGCCTTAGCTTCATTATCTCTAGAAGAGTTAGCCTCACTTTATAAGATTACTGAAGAGCGGGCAAGTGAAGAAGAGCAACGAATCCGAGCGCTCAAGTCGGGTACAGCTAAGACCTATCCAGCTTTGAATCTCTTCGACGGTCTCATGTACCGGAATATCCGCCGTACGGACTGGACGGAAGCAGAAGCGGCTTATGTGCAAGACCATCTCTTGATCACCTCAGCTCTTTATGGGGTGATTCCGGCCCTTACTCCGATTGCTCCCCATCGTTTGGACTTTCTCATGAAGCTTAAGGTCCAGGGGAAATCCTTAAAGACTTTTTGGAAGGCTAGCTATGATCAAGCTCTTCAGGAGGAAGATCTAATTATTTCTTTGCTTTCCAGTGAGTTTGAAACCGTCTTTTCTAAGGAGATTCAAGATCGGATGGTGACCTTTAAATTTCTAGAAGAGAAAAATGGTCAGTTGAAGGTGCATTCGACCATTTCTAAGAAAGCGCGGGGGGCTTTTGTGACAGCCTTACTAGAGAAGCAGATCACGAAGGTCGAAGAGATGAAGCAGTTAAGCTTTAATGGATTTACTTACCAACCTGATTTATCAACTGAAAAACAATTAGTCTTTGTGAAATATGAGTAAAATAGAAGGTACTAGTCAACAGCGACTAGTACATTTTGTTCTTGAGAATAAAAAAACGCGTTCATAGTTAGCCATGAACACGACTGATTGAATGATTAGAATTTAGTGGGAGCCCTTTAGTTTTTTCAGAAGAGTTTGCAGTTGTTTTTGCTCTTCTTCGCTAAAGACACTCATAACTTTTTGAACATTTCGTATATGATCAGGAAGAACTTCGATAATTTTTTTACGGCCCTTTTCTGTCAAAGAAACAATGCAGGCACGACGGTCGTCTGGATCCGTTTCGCGTTTGATCCATCCATCACGCACCATATTTCGAATGACGACAGTCATATTTCCAGAGGTCGCTAAAATACTGTCAATCAGGTTCTGAATCCGCAGATCCCCCCTTACTATACAAGGTTTCCAAAACGGAAAACTGAGTAGGGGTCAACTGATGGTCCTTAAAGACATGGGACTCTGCTGCACGAAAAGTCCGTTCCGCCTTGTGAAAGACAATCATGGTTTTTAATTCTGTTTGGGCTTCTTCAAATAGTTTTTCTAAATTCTTCATACTATTATTTTATCAATAAATAGTATTAGACGCTATTAAGCCTTAATATCAAATAGATTACAGGCGGGTGACAAGATAATAGAATTATCAACACAAGAAATAGGTCTGTTAACTTTAATCTCAAATTATTTCTTTGTCGAATAGTAAGAAGGTGTAAAGTTTCTGGGTAATCCTTAGTAAAATCTTGCTCCAAGTCAGATAGATGGTGTATAATATAGGTATTGTAGCCAGCTTCTGGTAGAATCTTTGTCTAAATTTGTTCGTCTGTAGCTGGTCCCAAATAGAAAGTAGGTAAGGTATGAAAATTTCTGATCGTGTATTAAAGATGGAAGAAAGTGTCACCCTAGCAAGTGATGCCAAAGCAAAAAAACTAAAGGCAGAAGGAAAAGATATCCTCTTTCTAACCTTGGGGCAGCCTGATTTTCACACTCCTGAGAATATTCAAGATGCTGCAGTTCAAGCTATTCGGGATGGGCGGGCTCTTTTTATACGATTGCTTCTGGTTTACCTGCATTAAAGGCTGCCGTCAATACCTATTTTGAACGATACTATGGATATTCCGTTTCACCAAATCAAGTCACCTTTGCGACTGGAGCGAAGTTTTCGCTTTATACCTTCTTTATGGCTGTGGTTAATCCCGGCGATGAGGTCATCATTCCAACACCATACTGGGTCAGCTATGGAGACCAAGTCTTGATGGCAGAAGGGGTTCCCGTCTATGTTAAAGGACACCAAGCCAATGATTTTAAGGTATCCGTTGAGCAATTGGAAGAAGCTCGTACAGAAAAGACCAAGGTCTTGGTCTTAAACTCTCCTTCTAATCCGACGGGGATGATTTATAGCAAGGACGAACTCCTAGCCATTGGAAATTGGGCTGTCGAACATGACATTATTATCTTAGCGGATGATATCTATGGTCGCCTAGTCTATAACGGCAATGAGTTTGTTCCAATTTCAAGCTTATCCGAAGCCATCCGCAAACAAACGGTTGTCATTAACGGGGTTTCAAAAGCCTATGCTATGACAGGTTGGCGGGTTGGTTATGCGGTGGGTGATCCAGAAATCATCGCAGCTATGAGTAAACTGACTGGTCAAACAACTTCCAACCTGACGGCCGTATCGCAGTATGCTACGATTGAAGCACTCACTGGTCCACAAGACTCGGTAGAGGTGATGCGTCAAGCCTTTGAGGAGCGTTTGAACACCATCTATCCTCTTTTGTGCGAAGTTCCAGGTTTTGATGTCATCAAGCCACAGGGAGCTTTCTATCTCTTCCCAAATGTCAAAAAAGCCATGGAGATGAAAGGCTATACGGATGTGACAGAGTTTGCAACGGCCATTCTGGAAGAAGTGGGTGTTGCCCTTATTACAGGAGCTGGATTTGGAGCACCAGAAAATGTCCGTCTTAGCTATGCAACTGACCTGGAAACGTTGAAAGAAGCTGTTCGTCGCTTGCACCAGTTTATGGAGAATTAAAAAAAGAGAGTGGGACAGAAATCGGTAATTCGTTAGAATTCGATTTCGTCGTCCCACCTCCGCACAGTTGAGTAGGGCTGTAAGAGCTGATAAAATCAGCGTAGTAGAGCCCACTCAACCACTGCGTCTTGCTCGATAATCCAAAGACAATTGAGAGGCTAGGACTTTTGTCCCAGCCTCTTTTCTATAGCATTACAAGTAATCGACAGAAAGAATAGTATTCGCCTTTTTCACAGGGACACGGGTCTTAGCCCCATTGTTTCCTTTTGGAAGGCGGAATTTTTTCACTTCTGGACTAGATGGTTTTGCTTGAGTCTTCTTGCTAACAGGTACGCGTGTTTTGGCGCCGTTATTTCCTTTTGGAAGACGAAGTTTCTGAACAGGTTTTTCTGGAGTAGAAGGAGTCACCGGTTTCTCAACAACAGGGCTTGTCACTTCTTTATAGAAATAGGTTACAGTAACTAGGTTAGAAACATGAAGTTTGTGGGAGGTCAATTCTTCTTTGTCAGCAGATTGGAAGGTATATGTTTTTCCATTAGCTTGGATCTGAGCGGGTGCTGTTGGGAGACCAGCTTCATAAGCCAAATCAAGGCTACGCTCGACACTGTTTTCTTGGGAAGGGGCAATTTCTTGTCCATTTTCATCCACAAAACGAGCACGTTTAACGACCTCTGGATTCAAATCGATATCGTCATAGAGATGAATGACTTCAATAACAGGCGCGGTAGCAGTTCCTTTTTCAGGAGCGCTCTTGTTATGGAAGCCATCTTTAATATCAAGCTCAGAATATCGCACTCGATACCATGTTTTTCCATTTTCGTCTGTAACGGTTGCTGGGCCATTACCAGATACGTCATATTCAGTAAAAGCATGGGCTTCAACTGTCTTGTAGACGACATCTGTTGAAGATGCAACTGGAGAAAAGTCTGGTTTCAGAGTCCGACGACGATGGATGACACGAATTTCAGAGATTCGTGGATCTTCTGGAGTTTCAGCAGGAGCTGGGGTTGATTCCTCAACTGTTGGGGTTACTGTTTCTTCGCTAGGAAGTGGAGCTGTTGCTTCGTTTGTAACTGTAGCAACTGAACTATCTGAAGTTGCTGAAACAGGAGCAAGCCTATCTTGTCGTCCAGTGATAGGAGCAGTGACAGGTGTTGTCTGCTCATCCGCAAATGTGGTTGTTGCGAGACTGAGGGCTAAAACAGCTGCACACAATCCCGTAGTGAGTTGAATTTTCTTTTTCATATTTTCCTCCTTATACATACTGTTAGTATAACTTGTAAGCTTTTGACTTGTCAAAAACGACTGCTAGAAAGACCTAAAAAGATAGGATTTTTCTTTGAAAAATCAAAATATAGGATAAAATATTTAAATCGGTTCAAGAATTTGAAAAAGTCGCTTGACTTTTCTTAAAAAAAGTCAGCTTTCGTTAAAAAAGACGTATTTTTAGATTGTGAGAGATAGCTATCGGCTATTATTTGTGGTAAAATGAAAGATGACCATGTCTTCGGACAAGTACAATGAGAAAAGGAAGATGTATTATGACAAAACGGATTACCATCATCGAAGTAAAAGACTACGTAGGTCAAGAAGTGACCATCGGTGCTTGGGTTGCGAATAAATCAGGAAAAGGGAAGATCGCTTTCTTGCAATTGCGTGACGGAACGGCCTTCTTCCAAGGTGTTGCTTTCAAACCAAACTTTATCGAAAAATTCGGCGAAGAAGTAGGTCTTGAAAAATTTGACACCATCAAACGTCTAAGCCAAGAAACATCTGTTTTCGTAACAGGGATTGTCAAAGAAGACGAGCGTTCTAAATTTGGTTATGAGCTCGATATTACAGACATCGAAGTGATCGGTGAATCTCAAGATTACCCAATCACTCCAAAAGAACACGGAACAGACTTCTTGATGGACAACCGTCACTTGTGGTTGCGTTCACGCAAACAAGTTGCTGTTATGCAAATCCGTAACGCTATCATCTATGCAACTTATGAATTCTTGATAAGAATGGCTTCATGAAGTTTGATAGCCCAATTCTTTCAGGAAATGCTGCAGAAGATTCAACTGAACTTTTTGAAACAGACTACTTCGGTACTCCAGCTTACTTGAGCCAATCAGGTCAGCTTTATCTGGAAGCAGGTGCTATGGCGCTTGGTCGTGTATTTGACTTTGGTCCAGTATTCCGTGCTGAAAAATCTAAGACTCGCCGTCACTTGACTGAGTTCTGGATGATGGATGCTGAGTACTCATACTTGACACACGATGAGTCACTTGATTTGCAAGAAGCTTATGTTAAAGCTTTGCTTCAAGGTGTTTTGGACCGTGCCCCTCAAGCCTTGGAAACATTGGAACGTGATACAGAGCTCTTGAAACGCTATATTGCAGAACCATTCAAACGCATCACTTATGATGAAGCCATTGATCTCTTGCAAGAGCATGAAAATGATGAAGATGCGGACTATGAACATCTCGAGCATGGAGATGACTTCGGTTCACCACACGAAACGTGGATTTCAAACCACTTTGGTGTACCAACCTTTGTCATGAACTACCCAGCAGATATCAAGGCCTTCTACATGAAGCCAGTTCCTGGTAACCCAGATCGCGTGCTTTGTGCAGACTTGCTCGCACCAGAAGGCTATGGAGAAATCATCGGTGGTTCAATGCGTGAGGAAGACTACGATGCTCTTGTAGCGAAGATGGAATCACTAGGTATGGATCGTACAGAATATGAATTCTACCTTGACCTTCGTAAATACGGGACAGTTCCACACGGCGGATTTGGTATCGGTATTGAGCGTATGGTTACCTTCGCAGCAGGTACAAAACACATCCGTGAAGCCATTCCATTCCCACGTATGTTGCACCGTATTAAACCTTAATAACTATAAAAACGCCGTCTGGCGTTTTTATATTTCTTCGAAAATCACTCAAACTACGTCAGCTTCACCTTGCCGTACTTCAAGCTACAGCCTGGCACTAGCTTCCTAGTTTGCTCTTTGATTTTCATTGAGTATTACTTTAAATGAAAGAGGTGGAGAAAATGTAGGCAAATCTAAGTAAGTCTTTTAGAACCAGTTATACTATATATTGAAAGAGAGAAAACAATGTTTAAAAGAACTTACAAAGGCAATATTCCACTCCTAGCAGGTCTGGAATTCACATCTTATTTTGGAATTACCAGTTTTTGGATTTTATTCTTTATCCAAAATGGTCTTTCCTTGCTTCAAATCGGTCTATTAGAAAGTATCTTTCATGGGACGAGCCTCTTGTGCGAGATCCCATCTGGTATGTTAGCCGACCGATTTAGTTATAAGACCAATCTCTATTTAGCTCGTTTGGCCAGTATCGGATCCTCTATCTTGATCTTACTTGGTCATGGTAATTTTTGGATCTATGCTCTTGCTATGATGGTTAATGCTTGGTCTTATAATTTTGACTCGGGAACCAGCACCGCGTTCTTATACGATTCTGCGGTAGAAGCGGGTCAAAAGGACCGTTATCTTCAGATTTCTAGCTTTTTGTCTGGCGTGGCCGAAGTCACCCGAACTTTAGGTACCGTTGTGGCAGGCTTCTTTGTCCATGGAGCATTGGCTTGGACCTATCTGATTGCTATTGGCCTATCCTTGCTATCCATTCTCTTGATTTTTCTAATGAAAGAGCCAGAGAGCAAGAGTAGTGAAAGAAATCACTTGACCATAAAGCGTATATTGGAGGTAGTGAAACAAGAGTGGCAGGAAAAACCAGTCTTGTTTTACTGGATGTTCACCTATCAGCTGCTAGGAACCATCATGTGTATGTTTTATTTTTACTACCAACAGAAAATCAGTGACCTAGTCAGTTGGCAAGTTTCGCTCATCATGTTGATTGGTAGTGGCTTCAATCTTCTAGCGGTTTATCTAGCTAGTCAAATTGGTAAGAAATGGAATAGCAATCAAGTCTTTCCAATTCTGGTTGCACTGACAGGTTTGTCCTTGCTTTTGGTAGGTTTGAAGACTCCATTCGCCTATCTAAGTGTTTATCTCTTGACCAATGCCCTTTATGCAGTGTATCAACCCATTTACTACAATGATTTACAAACTTATTTGCCTTCTAGTGTACGAGCAACCATGCTTAGTATCAATTCGATGATGTTTAGTTTGTCTATGATTGTGATCTTCCCACTGACTGGTTGGTTGATTGATACTTGTGGATTTGTAGCTGTTTTCCTTGTATTAGGTCTTGTGACCCTCCTATCTTTCCCTCTTTTACTGATTGGATTAGGGAAAATGGGCAAGCTATTAAATAAGGGGACAAAGATGGAATAATATTCCTGACGTACATTGGGTCGTTTTTCAACTCTCTCTGCTTTGCAGGGAGAGTTTTTCTCTCTTTCTAAATTGTGGTAAAATGAGTACATCCATTAGAAAGAGAAACTAGTAGTATGAAAGACTTATTGAAATACTTCAGGAATTATAAAAAAGAAACCATACTGGGACCGTTTTTCAAGTTGTTAGAAGCAAGTTTTGAATTACTGGTTCCACTTTTAATTGCCCAGCTTGTCGATCAGCTGATTCCCCGTCAGGACCAAGGTGGAATGCTTGGGGTGGTTGGTCTCTTATTTGTTTTTGCTACTTTTGGCGTTCTTGTAGCGATCACGGCCCAATATTATTCATCAAAAGCAGCCGTTGGTTTTACGAAGGAATTGACCAATGATTTGTATGAGAAAATTCTCAGCTTATCTAAGGAGCAGAGGGATCGCCTAACCAGCTCAAGTCTCGTGACGCGACTAACCAGTGATACCTATCAAATTCAAACAGGAATTAATCTATTTTTACGTCTATTCCTCCGAGCGCCAATTGTCGTTTTTGGCTCTATTTTTATGGCCTTCACTATTAGTCCGCAACTGACAATGTGGTTTATTGGAATGGTTGCTCTCTTGACCCTGATCATTGTCGTCATGTCTCGTCTGGTCAATCCTCTTTATGCACGCATAAGAAAAATTACGGACCGAATGGTTACCATCACGCGTCAGCAGTTACAAGGAATGAGGGTTATCCGCGCTTTTGGGCAGGTAGCTCATGAAGAAGCAGAGTTTAATGAGGTTAACCAAGACTATACCAAATGGCAATTACTAGTATCCAAATGGTCTAGTTTGATCAGTCCTATGACCTTCTTAGTCGTGAATGGAACTTTGATTTGTATTCTTTGGCAGGGACAAGCCTCCATTCAAATGGGGACACTCAGTCAAGGAATGTTGGTAGCCTTGGTCAATTATCTGCTTCAAATTTTAACGGAATTACTAAAGTTAGCCATGTTGGTGACCTCTCTCAACCAAAGCTATATTGCTGCTGGTCGGATTGTCCAAGTATTTGATGAGAAGAGTGAAGATTTTGATCAAGAGTTAGATGAGCTATCTGCTTCAAATCCTCAACTGGCTCTTGAGATCAAAGATCTTGTCTTTACCTATCCCTTAGCAGCAAAACCGTCTTTAGAAGGCATTCACTTATCTTTGAACAAGGGACAAACCTTAGGAATCATTGGAGGGACAGGATCAGGGAAATCTACCCTGGTTCAATTGTTAGGATATCTTTATGGCCCAAGTCAAGGAAATCTAATCATTTTTAAAGATGGACAGAGTCCCAAGACTCTTGGTCAGTGGCGTGACTGGATAGCAGTAGTTCCTCAAAAAGCAGAGCTCTTTAAAGGAAGCATTCGTTCGAATTTAACGCTAGGATTAAACGAGGAACCGAATGAAGAGCAGTTGTGGTGGGCCTTGGAAGTTGCGCAAGCAGCTGATTTCGTCCGTGAGAAAGAAGGGGGGCTAGACGCTCTGGTAGAAGCATTTGGACGAAATTTTTCCGGCGGTCAACGGCAACGGTTGACCATTGCTCGAGCTGTCCTTCGCAAAGCTCCATTTTTGGTGTTGGATGATTCCACTTCGGCTTTGGACTATTTGACAGAAGCACGACTCTTACAGGCTTTTAAAGAGGAGTTGACGGAAACCAGTCTCATCCTCATCTCGCAACGGACCAATAGTCTGCAAAGAGCTGACCAAATTCTCGTCTTAGATAAAGGCAAACAGGTCGGCTTGGGAAGTCATGAAGACTTGGTGGCAACCAACCTTTATACCAAGAGATTCATTTCTCCCAACAGAAGAGAGAGGAGGGAGCAGAATGAAACAGAAGACTTATTTACGGCGCTTGCTTGCTGATATAGGCAAACAGCCCATCTGGCTCATCTTAGCCAGTCTGGGAACCATCTTACAAGTCTTGTTAACCGTCTATATCCCTATCCTAATCGGGCAGGCAATAGACTTAGTGGTGCTCCCTGATGCAGCACATCTCTTGCTCCCACTTATCTTACAAATGGGTCTAGTAATTCTTTTTTCAAGTCTGATTCAATGGTTGAATCCCTTGGTTTACAATCAGATGATCTATCGCTACAGTAAAGACTTAAGGGAGAAGGTCATCCAGAAAGTGCATGTCCTTCCTTTATCTTACCTGGATCGTCAAGGTACTGGGGATTTGGTCAGTCGCTTGACCACTGATGTTGAACAACTGAACAATGGTCTATTCATGGTCTTCAATCAGTTCTTTGTTGGTCTTCTTACAATCTTAGTGACCATCGCTAGTATGGCCCGATTGGATTGGATGATGATGGGAATGGTTTTGATCCTGACTCCTTTATCTCTCTTTATCGCTCGTTTTATTGCCAAGCGTTCCTATCATCTCTTTCGGATGCAGACCCAAGCACGTGGGGCTCAGACACAGATGATTGAAGAATCTCTCAGTCAAGAAAGCTTACTCCAAGCTTTTAATGCACAGGGTCAGTTTAAAGACAAGTTTATTGAGATCAATGGCGACTATGCTGGTTATTCTCAAGAGGCGATTTTTTATTCCTCTACCGTTAATCCAGCGACGCGCTTTGTCAATGCCCTGATTTATGCGTTGGTGACGGGATTTGGAGCCTTCCGAATCCTATCGGGTACTGGCTTTACTGTTGGCCAGTTGGTGACCTTTCTCAACTATGTCAATCAGTATACCAAACCCTTCAATGACATCTCCTCTGTTCTTGCTGAGTTGCAAAGTGCCTTGGCTTGTGCGGAACGTCTCTACAGTGTCTTGGATCAAGAGGAAGTGAAAGAAAGTGGCAAGAAAGACTTGCAAGAAGAGGCTGTAGAAGGAGCTGTCCAATTTGATCATATTAGCTTTGGGTATCGCCCTGATCAGCCTCTCATAAAGGACCTCTCCGTTTCCATCCCGCCGGCTAGCAAGGTAGCCATTGTCGGTCCAACTGGGGCTGGGAAATCTACACTGATTAACCTTCTCATGCGTTTTTATGATGTGGATCAAGGAAAATTATGCTTAGACCATGAAGCCGTAGACGCTTATAGCCTAGCTAGCTACCGCAAGCAGTTTGGGATGGTGCTTCAAGAGACTTGGCTCAAAGTTGGAACGGTTCATGAGAATATCGCCTTTGGTCGACCTGATGCAAGTCGGGAAGAAGTGGTCCAAGCAGCAAAAGCTGCCAATGCTGATTTCTTTATTCAACAGCTTCCAGAAGGTTATGATACCTATCTAGCGGATGCGGGAGACTCCCTCTCTCAAGGACAAAGACAGCTTCTGACTATTGCTCGGGTCTTTCTTGCAGTACCTAAGATTCTGATCCTAGATGAGGCGACCTCTTCCATTGACACGCGGACAGAGTTGCTCATTCAGGATGCCTTTCATAAGTTAATGGTGGGTCGGACCAGCTTTGTAATCGCCCACCGCCTGTCTACAATTGAAAATGCGGATCTCATCCTAGTCATGGTAGATGGAAATATCGTTGAACATGGGAATCATAAGGAGTTGATGGCTCAAAGAGGTGTTTATTACAAAATGCAAACTGCCCAACTTTCTAGTAATTAAGACAGAAAAAGACTGGATGTTTTTCCAGTCTTTTGTGTTTAATCCTGCTGATCTTTTAAAAGATAGAGAAGAGAGAAGGCTAGGAGTGCCATAGCAATACCTAATACGGTAAAGATGAAAGCGTTGCTGTCGGAGATGAGACCGATGGTATTGAGGGCGAAAGGTGTAATGGCCGCTCCAAAGCTACAACCCAAGACGGCTACAGAGGTCACTTGGTTTAATCGTTTGGCAGGAATCTTGGCTGACAAGATTTGGAAAACCATGGTGAGGGCAGTGCTATACGTATAGCCAGAGAAGAGGGCGGATAGAGCAAGAAGAGGGATGCTTGGAGAAAGGGCTACAGCCATCATTGAGAAACCGTAAGCAATCCCGGCATAAGTGATCAATTTGCTCTTGAACAAATGTACAAGGCCAGAGAAGGTGAGACCAGCTAGAATTCCGATTAATTGCATAGCACTTAGAATGAAGCTAGCTGAATTATGTTGATCCTTGAACGTGTAGGCGACAATACTTGGAATGCGAAGAGTAACTCCGACGTTGCAAAGGACAATCATTGCGGCTACAATGGCCAAAATAATAGTTAACTTCCATTCTTCTTTTTGGAGTGGTTCTTTATGATTGGCTTGTGTATGCTGACTTTCTTCTTGCTGGTGGTAAGGGACAAAGGTCATGAAGAGAAAGAGAACGATTAAGCCAGCCCCGTAGGCTAGGAAGCTAGAAGTCCAGCCGAATTGGAGGAGGAAGCCGACCAATAAAGTGACGAGAGCTGTCCCTACGACCTCGGCAGAACCACGAAATCCAAGAGTTTGGACTCGTTCACGCCCTTGGTAGCGTTCACTGATAATTGAAATAGCCTTAGCATTGATCAATCCGACTCCCATCCCAAAGATGAAACGAGAGATGAAGAGGATAGGATAAGCTTGGTTAATGAAAGGGACCATTCCAAAGATTGAGAGGATTAACAGACCAGTGATAATCATCTTTCTCTCATCCAAGAAGCGTTCGATAAAGGTGTTGAGGAAGAGGGTGAGCATAATCCCAGCGGATGGAAGGGATACCAAGAGTTCGATCTGACTTTTAGGGAGATCCTTATAGTATTCAAACATATAGGGAAGTGCGCTAGAAATCGAAAAAGACGTTGTTAATACAAGAGATAAAGAAAGGATACTAACCTTTTCTAATAATTTTTTCATAATCATCCTTCAGTCACATATTTGGTCAAAAGACACTCTACTATGGTATAGTTTTTTTGCTTCATTTAGCAAGTTATTTAAATGAAATTTTTTTCAATATTTTTTTCATAATTGAAAAAGAAAAAAACTGGAGGTTTAACTCCAGTTTTTTTATTTCTATTAAACGTTTAAGACTTTATCCAAGAATTCTTTCAAACGTGGGTGTTGTGGGTTGTCGAAGATTTGGTCTGGTTTGCCGTCTTCGAGGAATTCCCCATCAGCGGTAAAGATGACACGATTGGCCACTTGGCGCGCAAATCCCATCTCGTGGGTGACGATAATCATGGTCATCCCTTGCTTAGCCAAATCCTTCATAACGTTCAGTACGTCCCCGACCATTTCAGGGTCAAGGGCAGAAGTTGGTTCGTCAAAGAGCATGACATCTGGCTTCATTGCCAAACCACGCGCAATGGCCACCCGCTGTTTCTGACCACCCGAGAGACTATCCGGTGAGACATCAGCTTTGTCAGCCAGTCCAACCTTTTCCAAAAGTTCCATCGCTAATTCTTTAGCTTCTTCCCGACTCATGCGTTTATGCTCCAAAGGAGCAAACATGATGTTTTCGATGACACTCATATGAGGGAAGAGGTTGAAGTGCTGGAAGACCATCCCGACATTTTCACGAACGATATCAATGTTGGTTTTTGGATCAGTCAGGTCATAGCCGTTCACGGTAATCTGTCCCTTGGTTACTTCTTCGAGAAGATTGAGACTGCGTAGGAAGGTGGATTTACCAGAACCAGATGGTCCGATAATACAAACCACATCTCCTTCGTAGAATTTTGTTGAGATGCCTTTTAGGACCTCATTTTCACCGTAATATTTGTGGAGGTCATGGACATCAATTTTTAATTTAGCCATTAGTTAGCCCTCTTTTCTAATTGTTTGCAAAGCGTGTCAATAAGGTAATGATGACGAGGTAGAAGACGGTAAGGATCGCATACATCTTGAAACTTTGGTAGTTTCGAGCGATGATAATCTTACCAGTCTGGAAGAGCTCGACCAAACCGATCGCAGACACGATAGTCGTATCTTTCAGTGCAATAACGAATTGGTTGACGAAGTTTGGAAGCATCAGTTTAGTTGCTTGAGGCAAGATAATCTTGCGCATGGTCTTGCTATAAGAAATCCCGAGGCTTCGACTCGCTTCCATCTGACCAGCAGGAACTGCTTGAATCCCTCCTCGAACAATCTCAGCGATATAAGCAGCAGCATTGAGGGAGAGAGCGATGGTACCTGCAAGGAAGTCATTGATTGGGGATTGGTGACCCGTCATGGACTCGATCAAATTGGGAATCCCCCCAGAAGATGAAGGCAGCAAGGATCATCAGTGGGATACCACGGATGACATCGACGAAGATCTCAGCTGTCCAACGAAGCCATTTATAAGGACTCACACTAAACATTCCAAAGATGATCCCAATCACCATAGCAATCGCAAATGATAGAAGTGCTAGTGCAATAGTGACCCCAAGTCCACTTAACAATTGTTTGTAGTTGTTTTGGAGCAAGCCCCAGATAGTCGTTTCATCCACTGAAGTAGATTCTGTGGTTTCATCACTATCGCTTGAAAGATACTTATCCAAGATTTTTTGGTATTCGCCACTTTCTTTTAAGTTGGCTAAACCGTTGTTAAACATTTCAATCAATTCAGGGTTCGAATCTTTTTGGACAGCAAAAGCAATCTGACCACTTGGAGTACCTTCGATAGGTGTTTTGAATTTACGTCCTTGTTTAATGGCGTATTTGATAACAGGTTCGTCATCCATGATGGCAGCTACAGAACCTGAGTTCAAACTGTCATACATAGAAGCCCCATCTGAGAAGGTTTTGATTTTATAGCCATACTTGCTCTTGTTTTCCTCGAGGAAAGTTTGAGAAGCAGTCCCATTTTTGACCCCAACTGTTTTTCCTTTTAGATCTTCGTAGGAAGAAATCTTACTACTTTCTTGAACTGCTAGGATCGAATTCGTTGTGTAGTATGGGTCAGAGAAGTCAAAAGTTGCCTACGAGCATCTGTCACAGTCATGCCGGCAATCATTCCGTCCGCATTTCCATTCTGAACATCACTGACGGCAGCATCAAAACCAGGGTTGCTAATTTCTAGTGTAAAGCCTTGGTCTTTGGCAATGGCCTTAATCAATTCCATATCAATCCCAGTGTATTTACTTTGATCATTTTGGAAAACGAAGGGAGCAAATGAGGAATCACTAGAAATTTTGTAAGTTTTCTTTTTAGGAGTCGCCTTTTGTCCTGCTTCAGTGGTCGTTTTAGGAACAGCAGAAGTACTTGCGGTGGTGGTTGCTGACGATGATTGGTTGCTACCAGTCCATTTTTCAATAATCTGATCCAGAGTACCATCTTTCTTCATTTGAGCAAGAGCTGTATTGAATTGCTTAATGAGATTTTCATGGGAACCATCTTTCTTGACCCCAAAGGCAAAGCTTCCGACAGCTTCTCCTTCCATATTAATAGAAAGGTCTTGTCCTTGCTTAATCGCGTATTCGATAACAGGTTGGTCATCCATAATGGCATCCACTGAACCAGTAGATAAACTGTTATTCATCAAATCACTGGTATCGAAGGTTTTGATGGTATAGCCGTACTTGTCCTTGTTCTTCTGAAGGAAGCGTTGGGCAGCAGTTCCATTTTTGACTCCAACCGTTTTTCCTTTGAGCTGGTCATAGGAAGTGATCTTGTTAGTTTTCTTGGTTGCGATCACGACTTTTGTATCATAGTAGGTATCGGACATAGTAAAGACTTGTTCACGTTCTTTGGTCTTGGTCATCCCTGCCATAATGGCATCGGCTTGACCAGATTGGACCATGTTGACGGCCGCGTCAAAGCCTGGGAAAGACTTTTCTAAGGTCCAACCGTTGATTTCAGCGACCTTATCCAAGATTTCAACATCAATTCCTTTGTATACTTGGTCTGAGTCTTTGAATTCGAAGGGCGCATATGCCGTATCGAAAACGACTTTAACAGTTTCAGCCTGTGCTTGACTTGCAAAGGCGAATAGTGGAAATAAGAAAAGCAAACATGCTAATAGTTTTTTCTTCATTTCGTTCTCCTTTATATCTAATCCATTGTCTAATGAAGAGCAATGGAAGGAATACCCTAAGAGGGTTTAAAAAAATAAAGAATTCATACTGAAAACGAGTATGAATTTCATCATTTATTTTTTACAAGAACTATTATATCATAAATCAACCTTGAAAACAAGAAATTTCACCAATTCATGTTAGGTTACCTAACATGAATGGATGTTGCAGGTTTGGGTTTTCTTTGTTACAATGGACCTATTAGATAAATGGAGGTTACTGATGAAGAAAGGAAAGATTATTCAGGATATAAAAACTAACACCTCATGGCCAGTACTCATTTATACAGTATTCTATGTCTTTTTAACCTTCCTCTTTGTTGAAGGGGGACTTTGGTTAGGGAGTGAGTTTGTAGGACCATTTTCTCTAGTCATAGAGTTTTTAACAGATCTCTTTTCACCAGGCAAAGGGGGAGCAAGTGTTCAAGAGTTCTTCTACCATTATTTTCTTTATTATGAGCTCTTCTGTTTTGTATTTATTCTGTTACTCTTTATTTTTTGGGTGAAGTTCATTGAGAAGAATCCCTTATCGACTTTAGGTTTTGTAAAAAAGAACTGGCTTAAATATCTTGGCTGGGGGATTATGCTTTCCCTTCTTCAAATGGGAGTCATTGCGCTTGTCTACCAGGTAGGTGGAATTGGGACTTTTGAGCTAAATGAATTAAGTTTAGAACCCATCCTCTTTATTCTAGGGTTATTTCCATTTTGGCTCCTTCAAGGGGGAACGGAAGAAGTAGCGACCCGGGGTTGGCTCCTAACTCGGATTGCTGCAAGAGCGAATCTTCCCTTAGCGATCGCGATTTCTAGTAGTCTCTTTGGCTTTCTCCATCTGGGAAATTCAGGAGTGACCTTCTTATCCGTAGTGAATATTGTTCTTGATGGGGTACTAGCTGGCCTGCTCCTTATCTACACCGATAGCATCTGGCTAGTGGTCGCGCAACACGGGACTTGGAACTATGTACAAGGGAATCTCCTTGGTTTTCAAGTCAGTGGGACGGGGGCAGATGCCTCATTCCTTAGCTTTACCATGGGATCAGGACCTGACTGGCTGACCGGAGGGGCATTTGGAGCGGAAGGATCGATCATCACAACTCTGGTTCTTCTAGCATCCGTAGTGATTGTTTATCGCTTAGGGGAAAGAAATGAGAGAGCTGTTAAAGAACAAATGTGAAATGGTTGATAGGACATGATGATAAAAACAAAGACAGGCTCTTGAGCCTGTTTTTTTATCAATTATAAATAAAGAAAAGCCGAACACATATTGCTGAGTTCGGCTTGTTCTATATAATGGGAATAATTAGCTTGACTTGTGCACCATTATTAATATTTTCTAAATGCATCGTTCCATTATGAAGTTTCATGACGCGTTTCACGAAAGATAAACCAAGTCCATAGTGACTTTCTTGAGAGGGTGTTCTTGCTTGGTCATCTTTATAGAAAAGATTTCCAGCATGTTCTAATATATTTTTTGAAAAACTTGATTGATTATTCCATATAGTTAGAAACTAATCGATTATTTTTCTTGTGACATTGTTAGCTGGATCTTTGCATCATTTATCTTTTTTTGATGTTGTATTGCATTATTAATAATATTTGTGATTGCACGGAAAAATAGATTGGAATGAATTGCAATTTGGGTCGATGGGGTTACTGTGTTTGTAAAAACAAATTGTGTATTTCTAGGGAGTAAAGGAGCGATTTGATTTTTCAATTGATGAGTTACTTGTTTAATTGACATGTTTTCAAGTTGAATATCATGGTCGTAAAAGGTTTTGGAGTATTGGATGAAGTGGTTAAAATAATCGTTTAACTGAATACTTGCTTGCTCAAGATCTTTTAGACATTCCATTGTTTGAGGTGTTTGATGGGTGGATTGTAAGAATTCAGCATTTCCTCTGATGACAGTTAGAGGAGTTCGAAGATCATGTGCAGCGCTAGATACTTGAAACATGAGTTCTTTTTTTTGATCTTTTTCATTTTGAATTCTATTTTTTATTTCAGATTGCATTTTTTCGATCAGATCGTTTGTTTCAATGAATTCTTTAATCTGCAAATGGTGATGTTCATTTTTGGTGAAATATAGACCACTATGATAAACCATGTTCATTTCTTTTTGAATCTTGGTTAATAACCGTCTAATATTTATTACAATGATAAAAATTAAAATGATGCAAAGATAAATCCAAGAACTGACGCTAAAAAATAAAGCAAAGTGATTGGCATTTTTCTCATTAATTCCAGATACAGAAGATAGAAGAGCTGGAACTACGTAAAAAAGTATCAGACATAGAAGAAATTGCCAAATGATTTTAAGGTAGGTACGCTTAATGAGTTGCTTGATTGTCAATTCTTTTTCCATTTGTATCCTCCTCCCCATACTGTTTTTATAGGATCAATTTGATGAATCTTAAATTTTTGTCTGATTTGATAGATGTATTCAGTAATGGATCGTAGTTGTGCATCAGAGTCTACAGGATAGAGGTAATTGTAAAGTTCTTCTATGCTAAATATTCGGTTCTCACTTTTTTTGCTAAAAGATAAAGTAAATCAAACTCTCGCTTAGTTAATGAAATTCTCTTTGATTGATAATAAACTTCTTGACTATCTCGATAAAAAGTTATATTTGAATCTATCTCTTCTTTAGAGGCATGATTTGATCTTTCTTCTCTACGAAGATGCATTTGAATTCTTGCAATCAATTCTTTAATGCTGAATGGTTTTGTGATGTAATCATCGGCTCCGGCTTGTATTCCTTTTAGTAAATCTTCTTCAAAATCTTTAGCGGTTAGAAATAGAATTGGAGTAGTAATTTGTGAACGAATGGAACGACAGATTTCTAAACCAGAAATAGGCATCATAACGTCAAGTAAAATTAGATCGAATCCAGTAAAGTCACAGATATTGATTTCCTCTATATATTTACGAGTTTCAACGTGGAAGTTGTTCGCTCTTAATGCATTCGCTATTAATCGTAAGATTTTTTCATCATCGTCAATGGCTAAAATTTTATACTTCATAGTTCCTCCAATTATATGAGCATATTATAGCAAATATGGAATGCAATTTGTTAGAAATGAAAAAAATTATTATTCTGAGATTTTTCTGATTTTCTGCTGTTATACTTGCTTCAAGTGAAGGTGGAATTTCACTAAAGTCAGAAAGGAAACAGAATGAATGATTACAATTCAAAATCTATATAAGGAATATAACAATAAAATTGTCCTTCAAAACGTGTCTTTCAAAGCTAAGAAAGGTGAGATTACTGGATTGATTGGACCGAATGGATCTGGAAAATCAACTTTGATTAGAATTTTACTTGGTTTAGAAAATAGTCAAATGGGGATGGCATTGATCGATGGCAAAAAATACTCTCAATTGGGAGATAATCCATTTGGTATTGTTGGATCATTCCTCGACAGTTGTCAACCTTACCCAACAAGAACAGGATTCCAGCATCTTCGGTGGATTGGATTAGCTTGTGGCATTGACAGAAATAGATGTAAGGAATGCTTAGAGTTGGTGGGGTTAGGTGAAGCTAAAAATAAAAAAGTAAAAGACTATTCATTAGGAATGAAGCAACGTCTTGGTTTAGCGACAGCCTTATTAGCCAATCCTGACATCTTAATTTTAGATGAACCAATCAATGGACTAGATCCAGAGGGAATACGCTGGGTACGCAATTTTTTGCAGGCTTTTGTCAATGAAGGTAAGACTGTATTAATGACAAGTCATTATATGAGTGAGTTAGAATTAACCGTAGATCATCTAGTTGGGATTTCTAATGGGAAAATTGTTCTTGATGCTCCTACAAAAGATATTTTGAAACAGTTTGGATCTTTTGAGGAAGCATATTTTAAGGCGCTCGAAGAGAAAGAAGGTGAATAATATGTTGAAGCGTTCTTTCTTTAGTGATCTCTATAAATATTGTAGTTTACCTATTTTTAAATTCACTTTTTTTCTTATTTTGGGAGTCAGCATATTTTTTACAATTCAAAATATTCAGGTGATAAATGCCTTAGTAGAAGGAAATGGCCAAGCAGTAAACCTTGATCCGTCTATGTTATCCTCGAATCCAGTCTATACAGTCAGGGATGCACTCTTATCCTCCCCCTACCAAGCAAGTGTTATTTTCTTGCCAATCTTGGTTTCACTTGTTTATTCAACCCATTACCAATTTGGTGATGATAATTTTACTCAGTTATTGATCCCAAACTGGAAAGTTCGTCTTACTGGTTTTATTGCTAGTTCGATTGTCCTATCGTTACTTTCTACTTTAATAATTTATCTATAGTAAATGCTGTTATCTTTACTCATTTTTTTCTAGATTCAACTTTAAAGAATTATTTAGAATTTGACTTTGTTTTTTTAGATGTCACGGTAAGAGTTATGATATTTTCAATCGTTCTCACTTTATTAGCTTTACTTTTTCGTAATAGTAACGAAAAAAATCAATGACTTCATTAATTGCAGATCGTTTTATTATTGGTAATCAGTTTATCAGGTATTTCTAAGAGGAATTTCTTCGAATAGAAAATCTATTGCCTTTGATTGGAGCAAAAGTCATTTTGCTTTTTGGTCGAATTGAAGGGACTCAAATGAGTCAATTGTATGGATTTTACACTTTTAGTAGTAGAAGGGATCTTGTTCTTGGTGTTCATAATGGTTGTAGAAAAGATTCGAATGGGGAGGAAGAATGGCAAAAAGTCTATTTTTCAGTCTTATCGTCAAAAAAATATAGTTTAAAAACCCGTGAAAGTACCAGATAACCATACAGTCACTTTTTGATAGGTTTTTGTGTGTCTATTAGGTATTTTTACCAGTTGCAATCAATGGTACAATTGTAGAATTATCTTTAAAGCAAGCTCTTGTTTTTTTGCATCAATGTTTCTCTGTTGGTATTGGGAGTGTTAATGCATTTGTAGAGTTACAATCACACGAAACAAAACTAGTTTATTTGGTAAGTGGAAAAAGGATCTTAAGTTCAATTCGGATCCTGTTCGTAGAGTTATGTGATGTAGTACTACAATCAACCTTATATTTCATTGTACTGCTTATATGGTTTCATTTTTTTAGGAGCGAAAATGGTGTCAGTTTAGAAATTTTCTGTTTCTTTTTGATTGGCTCCATCCAATACTTTTTGATTTCTTACTTTTTAAGTTATTTTTTCAAAAGTCCAATGGGGAGTTTAGCTATTTTGCTACTATTTCCTATTTTGGTACAACCATTCATAGAAAGAGTAATGGAACCATTGACTAGTTATCTATTTTATAATATTGTTGCGCATACAATATTAGGGAGAGCTTCCTATCTGCAACTCTGTATTTACGTTATTGGACTGGTATGTTCACTTGGAGCAACTCTCTACCTCTTGGTAAGGAATCAAGAAATTAAGTAGTAAATTGATTTCGTAAAAATAATACCGATGAGCAAACCTTGCTAATTTTGTATATCATGGACACTGATGTTTATTACGTATTGCATGGTTTTAGAATAAAGACAAGACTTTCGAAGGATTTTCGAGAGTCTTATTTAGTTTTCATGCTAATACGTTTCCAATTAATTATATTTTATTTCTGTCATGTAGCGATTTAAAGGATCGGTTTGTAACATGTTGTTTTTCCTCTTCATTCCTCATCTCAGAGAATTCTAGTGATTTATGGTAAAATAAGGTCTATATATGTGAGGACAAAGAGATGATTAACCGAATTACAGATAACAAATTTAAACTCGTATCTAAATACCAACCGTCTGGGGACCAACCGCAGGCCATAGAGCAGTTGGTAGATAACATCGAGGGAGGCGAGAAGGCCCAAATCTTGATGGGGGCGACTGGTACAGGGAAGACCTATACCATGAGCCAGGTCATTGCTCAGGTCAATAAACCGACCCTAGTCATCGCACACAATAAAACACTAGCGGGTCAGCTCTATGGGGAGTTCAAGGAATTTTTCCCAGAGAATGCTGTCGAGTATTTCGTCTCTTACTACGATTACTACCAGCCTGAAGCCTATGTGCCATCGAGCGATACCTACATCGAAAAAGATAGCTCGGTCAATGATGAGATTGACAAGCTTCGTCACTCAGCAACCTCCGCCCTTTTAGAACGTAATGACGTCATTGTCGTCGCATCTGTTTCCTGTATCTATGGTCTGGGTTCGCCTAAGGAATACGCGGATAGCGTCGTTAGTTTGCGTCCAGGTCTGGAGATTTCTCGTGATAAATTGCTCAACGACTTGGTGGATATCCAGTTTGAGCGTAACGACATCGACTTTCAACGGGGGAAATTCCGTGTCCGTGGGGATGTAGTAGAGATTTTCCCTGCCTCTCGGGATGAGCATGCCTTTCGCGTTGAGTTTTTCGGGGACGAGATTGAGCGGATTCGTGAGGTTGAAGCTCTGACTGGGCCAGGTTCTGGTGAGAGTGGACCACTTGGCGATTTTCCCAGCTACTCACTTTGTGACCAATGACAATCATATGGAAGTGGCCATTGCTAAAATTCAGGCTGAGCTGGAAGAGCAGTTGAAGGTCTTTGAAAAAGAAGGCAAGCTCTTGGAAGCCCAACGCCTGAAACAACGGACTGAGTACGATATTGAAATGTTGCGGGAGATGGGTTACACCAATGGGGTGGAGAACTATTCCCGCCATATGGATGGACGAAGCGAAGGAGAGCCACCGTACACCCTCCTGGACTTCTTCCCAGAAGATTTTCTTATCATGATTGACGAAAGCCACATGACCATGGGACAGATCAAGGGCATGTATAATGGAGACCGCTCGCGCAAGGAGATGTTGGTCAACTATGGCTTCCGTTTGCCATCTGCCTTGGACAACCGCCCTCTTCGTCGAGAGGAGTTTGAAAGCCATGTCCACCAGATCGTTTATGTGTCTGCGACACCAGGAGACTATGAGATGGAACAAACGGATACTATCATCGAGCAGATTATTCGTCCGACAGGTCTTCTCGATCCTGAGGTGGAAGTGCGCCCTACCATGGGACAAATGGACGATCTCTTGGGTGAAATCAATGCGCGTGTAGAACGGGGAGAGCGTACTTTTGTCACCACCCTTACCAAGAAGATGGCGGAAGACTTGACCGACTACTTCAAGGAAATGGGTGTCAAGGTCAAATACATGCACTCGGACATTAAGACCTTGGAGCGGACAGAAATTATCCGTGATTTGCGTTTGGGTGTCTTTGATGTCTTGGTCGGTATCAACCTCCTTCGGGAAGGGATAGATGTACCAGAAGTCAGCTTAGTTGCCATTCTCGATGCGGATAAAGAAGGTTTCCTCCGTAATGAACGGGGACTGATTCAGACCATTGGTCGTGCTGCTCGTAATAGTGAAGGCCATGTCATCATGTATGCGGACACGATGACCCAGTCTATGCAACGTGCCATCGATGAAACAGCTCGTCGTCGTCAGATTCAGATGGCCTATAATGAAGAGCATGGTATTGTACCACAAACCATCAAGAAGGAAATCCGTGACCTGATTTCTGTTACCAAGGCTGTGGCCAAGGAAGAAGACAAGGAAGTGGATATCACCAGCCTCAACCGCCAAGAGCGCAAAGAACTGGTCAAGAAACTGCAAGACCAAATGCAAGAAGCCGTCGAAGTGCTTGATTTCGAATTGGCAGCACAAATCCGCGATATGATGTTGGAAGTCAAGGCCTTGGATTAGAAAGGATAAAGCGATTGAAGATTATCATTAAAACAATGGAAACTCCTGAAGAGATAGAAGGAAAATCTCTCGTTCATTGGCAAACGTGGAGAGAGGCTTATGACGATCTTTTACCCGCGGATTTTCAGGAGACGATGACATTAGAAAAATGTCGATTCTTTAGTCAAAAATATCCAGAAAATACCTTGATTGCGATGGATGGAAAGAAGGTCGTTGGATTTATCAGTTATGGAAATTTTCGTGATGAAGCCATTCAAGCTGGTGAAATTATTGCTTTATATGTCTTAAAAGACTATTATGGAAAAGGTATTGCTCAGAAATTAATGAAGGAAGCTTTGAGGACTCTTGATCATTTCTCTGAAATTTATTTATGGGTATTGAAAGATAATAAGCGAGCCATTGCTTTCTATCAAAAAATGGGTTTTACTTTTGATGGCCAAGAACAAATACTTAAACTTGGAAAACCTGTTAAGGAATTGCGGATGATATGTTCTTCAAATAAAAATTCCTAAAGGACGTATCTATCAATCTTTGAGCCATTATCAATTAATCAAGTATAGAGAGTGAAAGAAATAGAACAAAAAAAGACTTGAGGGAGAAGTACGAATGAAAATTTCTAGTCATCAATGGGCATCCAGATAAGGAAAGTTACTGTCAGGCTATTTTTTTCAAACCATAGTCGAAACTATTGACTCAAAGTCGCCATGAGCTTGAAGTCATCAGTCTCAATGAAGAAGATTTTGATCCTGTTTTACGTTATGGTTATCGAAAACGAATGGAGGAAGATCCCTTTATCCTTCGTTCTCAAGAATTGATCCAGTGGGCGGATCACCTGATCTTTGTCTATCCCATCTGGTGGAGTAGTATGCCTAGCCTCCTGAAAGGTTGGATTGATCGGGTCTTTACACCGGGGATTGCCTACTCAGCCAATGATCAGGGTAGCTTTATCTGGAATTATCTCAGAGGCAAACAATTCAAGAAGTTGCTTAAAGGGAAAACAGCCAGTATTTATGCGACTTCCATGGCCCCTACCTGGTGGTACAAGATTTTTTCAGGCCCTCTCAATATCCCTGATAGTTATGGCATTTCTGTTTTGAAAAATGCAGTCCTGAATCATTGTGGAATTAAAACCAAGCGTGTCTGTATTTTGGGAGAAGTCGGCCGGGATGTGAATACAGCTAGCGTCCGTGAACAGCATCTCCAAAAGGTAGCAGTAGAAGTGAAGAAACTCTGATGAAAAGTCAGTTTCTTCTTATAAGTTAGTGTCTTTAGTTGTATTTTTGAATAGGATTTTAGTTAAACTATTAATATAATCTATAAAAACATAGGGAATGATTCAATATGCTACTATTTTATCTATATGATCTATGTCATTTATTCACTGTCAAAAAAATGAAAAGAGAAGGTCATAAGAGTCTCAATTTTTCACTTAGTTTGATTGTTTACGGCTTATTGATACTCTCCTTTGTTTATGCTCTATTTTCAGTTTATTGTCATTTTTTTATTTAGCCCTTTGCCATTTTTTTCGGCTTTCTAGCGGATCTTGCTATTGGTGGCGTGATGCTCTCGCTGAGATTGATCATTGCCATTGCTTTTGACTTTTTGTTATCTCTCAGCCTATTCTTGGATAGTAAAAATAGTGATCCGGATACGCCTCTGATTGATCATTGGCTACGGTTAGGAGTTCATATCCTATTGATTATTATTTAAAGAAGATTATTCGTTTTTTAAATCTCCACCAATGTTTACATAGGAGAGTTCAATCATGGGAAAGCATTTGAATCTGTTTAGGATCCTGTATCTAATTCTTTTACTTTTTGTTTTTGCTAACTTTGTATTAGGCTACAATGGTTACGCCTTTACTCCGCTCCTGTGGAATCCTTGCTTGTATCTAGGAGCTGTGACAGCTTTTTGTCATATCTGGTATCGCTTTTATCGAACTCACACAGTCAATTGGAAGAATGTAGTGGGTCTACTGTTTAGTTTCTTTGCTAGCCTGATCCTAGTATTATTCATTGTGTTTTTCTTTAGTTTTGATGGTCATGGTTCGGTAACGATTCACTCGGAATATTATTTAAAAGAGAAGTCAATTGTCTTTCAGAGAGGTTTCCTTTTAGATGCCTTCGATGAATACCATGAGCTAGTAAATCCCTTTGTGATGAAAAAAGAGATAAAGAAAGAAAGTTTATATTGATTAATTGTCAATACCATAGGAAGGAAATATATGTCACGTACAACGCCTACTATACTGTGCAATCTTTGCATGGTCGAAGATCTTGAAAATGGGAATGTCGTCCTTCAATACCGCTCACCTGAAAAGACTCACTGGGCTGGCTATGCTTTTCCAGGTGGCCATATCGAAGAAGGAGAAAGCCTTGTAGAATCCGTCATTCGTGAAATCTACGAAGAGACAGGACTTACAATTACAAATCCAAAACTGGTCGCAGTCAAAGACTGGCCACAAGATGAGGGCGGCCGCTACATCGTCTTTTGCTACAAAGCGACAGAATTTACAGGCCAGCTAAGATCGTCTGATGAAGGAGAAGTTTCTTGGGTTGAGAAGGACCAATTAGAGAAGTTGGACTTGTCCTACGACATGCTTCCTCTGCTGGAAGTGATGGAAGACCCGGACTTGTCTGAGTTCTATTATCGCAAACGGACTGACGATGATTGGGAAAAATTTCGCTATTAAGGAGTTGGGTAGACCAGCTCTTTTCTTATTCTTGTAAGAAGTGGAAAAAAGTAGTATCATGGAAGGGTTTAGGAATACCTGATCTAGGGGGATTTATTATATATGAAGGATTTTCACTTTGATGCCATTGCAGCATTTGAAAATTACGAGATTGAAACCATGAGAGATGGCCATGTGGTGGTGACAACCAAGGTGGTCGAATCGTCGCTCAATTATTATGGAAACGCACACGGTGGCTATCTCTTTACCCTGTGTGACCAGATCAGTGGCTTGGTCGTTATTTCACAGGGAGTAGATGGTGTGACCTTGCAGTCTTCCATCAATTATTTGAAAGCAGGGCGCCTAGGAGATGTCCTAACGATTCACGGGGAATGTGTCCACAGTGGCCGGACTACTCGGGTTGTCGATGTCGATATTACCAATCAGGAAGGTGCCAATGTCTGTAAGGCCACCTTTACCATGTTTGTAACGGGAGAAAGAGATGAATCAGCAAAAGTACGCATTTAAAAACTATATTTTTGATTTTTATGGAACCTTGGTCGATATCGAAACTGATGAGTCGAGTCCAGTCTTGTGGGAGACCATGGCCCAGATCTACCAGTCCTATGGGGCTCATTATACAGGAGAAAGTTTGCAAGCACGCTATAAGGAGCTGGTGAAGCAAGCTGAGGAAGGTATCTCTAAGGAAAAACAGGTTACATATCCGGAGATAGACTTGACCGTGATTTTCGTTCAACTCTATCTAGAGAGTCATCCAACAGGAGCCAGTGTTCATCATCTCAAAGAGTGGGGACGCTTGATTTCTCGGACCTTCCGTGTCCTCTCTCGCAAACGCTTGGAGCTCTATCCGCACACGAAAGAAGTCTTAGAAGATATGAAAGCTGCAGGTTGTCGGATCTATCTCTTATCCAATGCGCAAGCGGACTTTACCAACCCAGAGATTGATTTGGTTGGCTTGAGAGAGATTTTCCACGACATTTATCTGTCGTCTGATGCAGGGATTCGCAAACCTCAGCGCGAATTTCTCGTGAAAGTCATCAAAGATCACCAGTTGAATCCGGATAAAACGGTCATGGTAGGGAATGACTTCACTACAGATGTGGCTGTGGCGAAAAGTATCGGCATGCAAAGTATCTTGATCAATACCTTCCCCTACTCGGACGAAGAATTACAGAATAAGAGTCAAGCAGGCGTGCGCGTGATTCGAGACATTCAGGAATTGCAAGAAGATAAAGGTGATCATCAATTTTAGGAGGCCAAGTTGCCTCTTCTTTTATTGAAGATGCTTCAATAGAACGGTATTTGTCAAATTTTCCCTTTCATGGTATACTATGGGAGTTAATTTTGCTAAGGAGATTGAAATGAATAACTTACCAAACTGTCCAAAATGTAATTCGGAATATGTCTATGAAGATGGAGCCCTCTTGGTCTGTCCAGAATGTGCTTATGAATGGAACCCAGCTGAAGTCGTTGAAGAAGATGGTGTCGTTGCGATTGATGCCAATGGAAACAAATTGGCTGATGGCGATACTGTCACCTTGATCAAAGACTTGAAAGTGAAGGGTGCACCAAAAGATTTGAAACAAGGAACGCGCGTGAAAAACATCCGTATCGTCGAAGGCGACCACAATATCGATTGTAAGATTGATGGCTTTGGTGCAATGAAACTCAAATCAGAATTTGTGAAGAAAATCTAGAAATAAGAAGAAGGGCCTAGCCCTTTTCTTTCAGGAGAATACTATGAAATTCAAACTATTGTTTAGCTATCGTTTTCTATTGTTTATCTTGAGTGTGATCGGCGTTTATCTGCAACTGACCAAGCATGGTGGCTTTGGGATGATGCTCTATTACACCATTTTGTCCAACATGTTGGTCATGTTCTTTATGGGGGACATGGTCTGGCGCATGCTTCGTGGTCGTTCGACCCAGACTCAGGGCTATCTTCGTTTAAAAGGTGGTGTCACCATGTCTATCATGATCACCTGTGTCATCTACCACTTTATGCTAGCACCCATCGCGACACCTGAGAAGTTTTACCGCTTGGAAAACTTCCTCTGTCACTACATTGTTCCTTTGATGTTCTTCTTTGACACCCTGGTGATTGATAAACCAAAACAATACCGTAAGTCGGATCCATTAGCTTGGACCTTGCTTCCCGTACTCTATATGGTCTTTGCTCTTCTCAACGGTTTGGTTCTTAAGTGGCCAGTTCCAGGGGCAAAAGACAGTCCTTTCCCTTATTTCTTTATCAATGTCAATCGTTTTGGATGGCTTTATGTTGTTAAGATGGCGACCATCATTTTTGTCGCTTATTTACTAGCTGGATGTGGCTTGTTTGCCTTGAAGAAGATTGGGAAAAAAGGAACAGATCATCTTTAAATAAAAGATTTGTTGATGTAAATCCGAACATTAGTAGAAAATAATGAGTTTTTTCTTGCATCCCACTATAAACTGTGATATAGTATGGATAATTAAATAGTCCTTTAATCCTGTCCCGTGAGGCAGGCAAGGAGTCTGATCAAAATAAGGGGTGAACTAGATGCGTTCTAGGTCTTATCTCTTGATATTTTTCTGAAGCCTCCTTGGAAAGGGAGGCTTTTTTCTATCAATTAGGAGGAAAAGATGAAGATCAAAGAAGTCGTTGATGATCTGACCATGAAGCGAGCAATTACTCGCATCACTTATGAAATCATCGAACGGAATAAGGATCTGAGCCAAATTGTTTTGGTAGGGATCAAAACTCGTGGCGTTTTCATTGCCAATCGCATCAAAGAACGGTTAGCACAGCTAGAACAAATAGAAGTTCCAGTCTGTGAATTGGATACCAAGCCTTTCCGTGATGATATCAAAGTAACAGAAGATTCAACCGTTTTACCAGTAGATATTACTGGCAAAGATGTCATCCTGATTGATGATGTCCTTTATACAGGTCGGACCATTCGAGCAGCCATCGATAATCTTGTCAGTCGTGGACGTCCATCGCGTGTCAGCCTGGCAGTCCTAGTGGATCGTGGTCATAGAGAATTACCGATCCGACCAGATTATGTTGGAAAGAACATTCCAACAAGTCGATCAGAGGAAATCATTGTCGAGATGACTGAGCTGGATGGTCAAGATCGCATCTTGATCGAGGTGAGTGAATAAGGTAGTTTTCAAATCGTCGCTATATACAGGAGTGACTGAAGAAGCTTCCTGTATTGTTTTCACATATGCATATCTTTGGAATGGAGTTACAACATGTCTACAAATCAAATCGCACTTAAAAACCTTGTCTCAATGGAAGCTTTATCAAACGAAGAAGTTATGGCCTTGATTAAGCGTGGTATTGAGTTTAAAAATGGAGCAAAAGCTCATTATGATGAGCAACATATCGTGGCTAACCTCTTCTTTGAGTCATCAACACGTACTCACAAAGCATTTGAAGTGGCTGAGTTGAATTAGGTTGTGACCTCCTTGACTTTGATGTGAAAACGAGCTCTGTAAACAAGGGTGAAACTCTGTACGATACCATTTTGACCATCTCAGCTCTCGGAGTTGATATCTGCGTCATCCGTCACCCAGAAGTAGACTACTACAAGCAATTGATTGAAAGTCCAACTATCACAGCCTCTATTGTCAACGGGGGAGATGGATCTGGTCAACACCCAAGCCAAAGTTTACTAGACTTGATGACCATCTATCAAGAGTTTGGTCACTTTGATGGACTTAAGGTTTGTATCGCTGGTGACTTGGATCACTCACGAGTGGCAAAATCAAATATGCAAATCTTGAAACGTTTGGGAGCAACCCTCTACTTTGCAGGCCCAGACGAATGGAGAAGTGCGGAATTTGAAGAATACGGAACCTTTGTGACGATTGATGAAGTGCTCGAAGAGGTCGATGTCATGATGTTCCTCCGTGTGCAACACGAGCGTCATGATTATGAGTCACTCTTCTCAAAAGAGAACTACCATCGTTTGCATGGCTTGACACAAGAACGCTATGATCGTATGAAAGACACAGCCATCTTGATGCACCCAGCTCCAGTAAACCGTGATGTGGAGATTGCTGACCACTTGGTAGAAGCTCCTAAATCACGCATCGTGGAGCAAATGACCAACGGTGTCTTTGTCCGCATGGCTATCATCGAAGCGGTTTTAGCTGGACGTAAATAATATGTAAAAAAGAAAGGAGAAGTGAGAGAGTCTACAAAAAGGTGGTCTTTTCTCACTTTTCTTTTTGGAGTTTGTAAGGAGAATTTATGGTAAAACGTCTCTTAGTGTTAGAAGATGGGACGGTTTTTGAAGGAACTGGTTTTGGAGCTGATACCTATGTCAGTGGGGAATTGGTCTTAAATTCTGCCATGACGGGTTATCAGGAGTTGATTACCGACCAGTCCTATAAGGGGCAAATATTAGCCTTTACTTTTCCAGTTATTGGAACAACAGGAATCAATCGAGATGATTACGAATCGATTTTTCCAGGTTGTCTAGCTGTGGTAGTGAACCAATTAGCGAGCCATCCCAGTAATTGGCGCAAACAGTTGTCCTTGGATGCATATCTGAAGAAACACAACATTCCAGGAATTCAAGGAGTCGATACCAGAAGGCTGGCTAAAATTCTTTCTAAGTATGGGAGTATGAAGGCTACAGTGGTTAATGAAGGGGATGCGATTGAGCATATCCTAGATCAACTTCGGGCAACCGTCCTACCTTTTGACCAAGTCCGTCAAGTGTCGACCAAAACCCCTTATGCAGCGCCAGGATTTGGTAAGAGTATTGTCTTGATCGATCTGGGCTTGCGTCATTCGGTTTTACGTCAATTAATCGCGAGAGGATGTAATGTAACGGTCGTTCCTTATTCCATTAAATTGAAAGAATTGAAGGATTTGCAGCCGGATGGGATCATTCTATCCAGTGGTCCAGGGGAATCCCCATCATATTGATAGTATTTGCCAGGTCATTGCTAAAATTGATCCTCATATACCGATTATGGGAATCGGCTTGGGGGCAGAATTACTGGCCCTTGCCCACGGAGGCAGCCTCAACAACCTAAAAAGGCCTCATCGAGGACTCAACATTCCAGTAAAAGAGGTTGCTACTGGGAAGGTCGAAATTACTAGCCAGAATCATCAGTACAACATTGAACGCGATACCCTTCCACGTGATTTTCTGATTACCCATGAGGAGCTTCATGATCACTCTATCGAGGCTTTTCGTCACCGCTATCTTCCCTTGATTGGTGTCCTCTATCATATTGAGTCCAGTCCAGGACCAAGAGAAAGTCTCTATTTCTATGATGAATTTATGGATCTGATTGAAAGTAAATTAGACGAAAGAAGGGAGGAGTTATGGTCATGAATCAAGTAACACTTTTGTGTGCAGAATCCTTCAATGATGTCAGTTTGCTTGGAGCACTCACTTCTTGTCCCTTATTAAAAGAACGTGGCTACCAAACAGAAATCCTCTATTGTGGAGATGAGAACGAGATTACCAAAGAAGCAGGAGATGCTGTTTCCGTTATTCGTTTAAAGTTGGATAGTCTAAAAGAAGCCCTTCTAGCAACAAATACAAGAAACTTACTACTGTCTTTTGCTGACAAGCAACTCCTTGGCTTATTATTCCGATTGGAGGAAATTGGGTTTCTTAAGGAGCACAAGATCCGTATTCTAGGAACTTCGCTTCGGCAGTACAGAGCCTTTTACCATCAGGCAGACCAAAAGTCATTTATACAGGACTTGGGTTATCAAGTTCCTTCCTCTTCCTTGGTTTCGACAGTCAGAGAGGCCATTGAGTTTTCGGAGCAGATTCAATTTCCTATTGTTGTTTGGCCACTTGCCAGTAAGCATGGGCAAGGCCGTCGAATAGCTAATAACTTGGATGATTTATGTGAGGCTGTCGAAAATGGGCTAGAAGTATCGCCACAAGGTCAGTGTTTGTTGGAGTTCTCGACAGTTGGTTTCAAGGAGTTGGAATATGTCGTAGTCCGAGATCGACAGGATAATTATTATCTTGCGGGAAATATTGAGAGTGTAGACCCGGTGGGGATTCATTCCAGTGATTCCTATCAAGTCATCCCTAGTCTGACCTTGACGGATACAGAGCACCAGACCTTGCGGGAGGCAGCTTGTCGATTGTTCGACATCTGAGATTGGTTGGAGCGACCTCCATCAAGTTTGCGCTAGATCCAAAGAGTTATCAATTTTATATTCTTGAAGTCAATCCTTTTGCCTCCGATTCCTTTCTCGACAATGTCCATGGCCTTAGGTTATTCGCTTTATCATCAAGCTTTGTGCCTCAAGTTGGGGGATCATCTCTTAGACCTGCCCCATCCAACAATGAAGGGATTAACAGCCTTGTTTGAGCCGAGTCTTGACCGAATTTTGTTTAAACTCCCTGTCTTTCCAATAGAGAAAATTTCAAGGGTCCTCAATACGCAGATTAACTCAATCGGTGCTCTCTATGGGTTTGGGACTAGTCTAGAAGAAGCCTATCAGCAAGCTGTTGACAATTTTGGTTCGGACCAATGGCCTAAGAATATTCTAAAGGATGTTTCGGACGATGAATTGATTCAACGGATTGCTAAACGGATGCCCTACAGATTTTCATCTATTTTAGAAGCTCTACATAGAGGATTTGAAATGGAGGAAGTTTGTGACTTGAGTCGTATGGATCCTTTCTATCTCCAGTTCTTGTATAATATCTACTTATACGAGAGTCAAGAAAAGCCCCAAATAAATCATTCTTTAAAGTTTCACCCTTTGGATTTGACGGCTGGATTTGGTCATGTTGGAGAAGGAGTGACCTTCTTTAGTTCTATTTGTGGAGAGGACGAGGCATTAGACTGGAGTGATTGGACCTTGTTGGTTGATCGAGGATCTCCAGACGAACCTAGAAGGATTCTACAAATCATTGAACGTCTGAGAACAGAGAAGGAAGCTGGAAGAAAAGTAGTCCTTCTTAGTAATCTACCTTTCGTTGGCCAAGTGGCTAATACCTGCTTACGAATTCCTCTTTCTGTTTATGAAAGTTACCAGAGTCAAATCGATGGACAGTTTGCTAGGGTAGAATACATGGATTAAAAGAAATTAAAAAAGAGTGGGACAGAAATCGGTAATTCGTTAGAATTCGATTTCGTCGTCCCACCTCCGCACAGTCGAGTAGGTCTGTAAAAGCTGATGAAATCAGCGTAGTAGAGCCCACTCAACCACTGCGTCTTGCTCGACCATCCAAAAACAATTAAGAGGCTAGGACTTTTGTCCCAGCCTCATTTTTGTTAAGTATATGGAATTAAGAATGGCTAACAATACCAATAATGGTGTCAACGGCACGCTCCATGGTTTGAAGACCGACATATTCAAAGCGACCGTGCATATTTTCGCCACCAGCGAAGATGTTTGGAGTTGGAATTCCCATGAAGGAAATTTTAGACCCATCTGTCCCACCACGGATTGGTTCAATGATTGGTGTAATACCCAAATCTTCCATAACTTCTTTAGCCAAGTTGACTGGTGTCATGTCTTTCTCGATGACTTGTTTCATGTTGTAGTACTGGTCTTTAAGAGTCAAGAGAACACGTTCGGCACCAAGTTCTTGGTTCAACTTGTTTGCGATGTCTTCCATCATGGCTTTACGAGCTTCGAAATTCTCTGTCTCAAAGTCTCGGATGATGTAGCTAGCGTGGGCTTCTTCAACAGTACCATCTACATTCATCAAGTGGTAGAAACCTTGGTAGCCATCCGTTTTTTCAGGGCGGTCTTCTTCAGGCAGTTGATTGTGGAAGTCAATTGCTAACTGAAGTGCATTCACCATTTGGTTCTTAGCAGTACCAGGGTGCACATTGCGGCCTTGAAGGTAATTTCAGCTCCTGCAGCGGAGAAGGTTTCGTATTGCAATTCACCAAGAGGACCACCGTCAACTGTATAGGCAAAGTCAACATTGAAATCTTCTGCATCAAACTTATCTGCTCCGACTCCGATTTCTTCATCTGGTCCAAAGCCAACTCGGATTTCGCAGTGTTTGATTTCTGGATGAGCATTCAAGTATTCGATGGCTGTCATAATCTCAGCAATCCCTGATTTATCATCTGCACCAAGAAGGGTAGTACCGTCAGTAGTGATCAAGGTTTGACCTTTGTAGTTAAGGAGGTTAGCAAAGTCAGCAGGATCTAGTGAATAACCAGAATCACCAAGAGAAATAGCGCCACCATCATAGTTTTCAATGACTTGTGGGCGGATATTCTCAGCATTGAAATCGGCTGTATCCATATGTGAGATAAAACCAATCTTTCGGGTGAGACTTGGATCGTTTGCTGGAAGAGTTCCAATGGCAAAACCATTTGGAAGATAGTAGACATTCTGAAGTCCAACTCGTTCCATTTCAGGGAGTAGCACATTCTTAGCAAACTCTACTTGAGAAGCTGTACTAGGAGTTGTTGTTGAAGTCTCATCAGAGCGAGTGTTGACTTTGACGTAGGTTAAAAATCGTTCTAATAATGTTGGGTATTTCATTTGTTTTTCCTTTTCTAGTTCTGTGCTTGTAAAACATAGCGCTTGATAGCAGTAGCGACACCGTCTTCTTCGTTAGAAGTTGTTGTGACATCAGCCAAGGTTTTGATAGGATCTGGAGCATTGCCCATAGCAACTCCAAGACCTGCGTACTCAATCATTTCAATATCATTGTTCTCATCGCCGATAGCCATGACTTCTTGCCTTGGTATTCCCAAGTATTCAGCCAGTGCCTTTAAGCCGGTCGCTTTATTTACCCCTTTAGGAAGGATCTCAAATAGGATCGGTTGGGAGCGAATAGTGTGGAAGCGCTGGGCTAATACTTCTTCATAGGTCTCTTGAAAGACATCAATCTGCTCTTTCTGATCGATAAACATACCTTGGAAAATGGGTTGCGCTTCAAAGACTTCTTCCAAGCCAAGTGACACAGGCACTGCAGAAACGATGCTAGCATCCATTTTAGCTATTTCAGAAGGTTCCCGATTCAAAATGATATAGCGATTTAAATCGAACAAACTTAATTGAGGATGAATCTCCAGCGTCAACTGATCGAGATAACCCAAATCTTCTTCAGATAAGGCATTATAACTGATGACGGACCAATCTGATGATTTAACAGTTGTGCAACCGTTGTTAATCACAGAGTAGGAGTGGTTACTTTTGAAGCCAATTTCTTCAAAAATTGGACGAACACCAGAGAGAGGGCGACCTGTACAGATGACGACGTGTACACCAGCAGCTTCAGCATCCAAAAGAGCCTGCTTATTAGCAGGACTAATGGTTTTGTCTGGTGATAAAAGGGTCCCATCTAAATCAATAGCAACTAATCGAATCATAGCTCATCCTCCTTAGCTGGAAGAAAGCTAGCAATGACTTTTCCGATGACCCTCGGTTCCTCTTCTAAAGGAATAATCTTATCACTATACTTTTTATTGAGGGAAACGAGACGAATCCCTTGGGCTTCACGGAAGACACGCTTGATCAAGGTTTGCCCGTCGTACTCAATAGCATAGATTGCACCGGCAGTATCGTAGAAAGTTTGCTTGATTAGGGCAACAGATCCCTTTGGATATTTAGGTTCCAGCGAGTCTGTATGAATCCAAAGTGCTAGATCGTAGGCCAGTTTTTGATCAAACCAAACCAAATCTCCCTTAGAAGCACTTTGACTTGCAGCATAACTATCGAAGACGGTATATGGTGTGTATTTTTTCTCGATACGTTTCCGTTCAGCCTGTAGAACCAACAGGCGATTGGCTTCCTCTAAGAGTGAATCTTGAAAATCCTCATCCAGTTGCTTATAGATAAACTCAATCTTAGAATCCTCCAAGGTATCTGGTTGTCCATAACGAGGATCTAGGTCAGAGATGGGGATTTCAAAGAAGCTAGCAATCTTTTCTAAGTTCTCACTGACTGGAAGAGAAGTCCCTTTCACATAGCCGGTCAAAGTACTAGCTGGAATACCAGTTGTACGAGATAAATCGACCTGTTTCTTATTTTGAACCTTTAATAGTTCTCTTATTTTTTCGGAAATAATGCGCAAAGCCTCTTTATCTTGTGGGCTTGCTTTTCCACGTCCTCTTGCCAAGAGCTTCACCTCCTTTTACATTACAACTCATTATAGCGAATTAAATCGAAAAAGTAAACAAAAACCTTACACAAATGAAGAATTTATCCAATTTCGATATAAATCATATATAGCCAGATTTGATTTCTTAAAACTAGCCAAGAAACAGCCTTTTTGTTATAATATACTGAATAGTTTTATAAGGATGAAAAAATGAATTTAGAAGAATTAAAGAAACGACAAGAGAAGATTCGGAACTTCTCCATTATCGCCCACATTGACCACGGAAAGTCAACCTTGGCGGACCGAATCTTAGAAAAAACTGAGACCGTTTCTAGTCGAGAAATGCAAGCCCAGCTTTTGGACAGCATGGACCTAGAACGGGAACGTGGAATCACTATTAAGCTCAATGCTATTGAGTTGAACTACACGGCTAAAGATGGGGAAACCTACATCTTCCACTTGATTGACACCCCAGGACACGTGGACTTTACTTATGAGGTTTCTCGTTCACTGGCTGCCTGTGAGGGGGCCATTCTTGTAGTCGATGCGGCTCAAGGGATTGAAGCTCAGACCCTAGCCAATGTTTACCTGGCTTTAGATAACGATTTGGAGATTCTACCAGTCATTAACAAGATTGACTTGCCAGCTGCCGATCCAGAACGGGTGCGCACAGAAGTAGAAGATGTCATTGGTTTGGATGCCAGTGAAGCAGTTCTAGCTTCAGCCAAGGCTGGTATCGGGATTGAAGAGATTTTGGAACAAATTGTTGAGAAAGTTCCAGCTCCTACTGGGGATGTTGCTGCTCCATTGCAAGCCTTGATCTTTGACTCAGTATACGACCCCTATCGTGGAGTTATCCTTCAAGTTCGGGTTGTCAATGGTATGGTGAAGCCTGGCGACACCATCCAGTTGATGAGCAATGGTAAGACCTTTGACGTGACTGAGGTAGGGATCTTTACTCCTAAAGCAGTTGGTCGTGATTTCCTTGCGACAGGAGATGTTGGTTATATTGCGGCTTCTATCAAGACTGTTGCGGACACCCGTGTCGGGGATACGGTGACCCTAGCGACCAATCCAGCAAGTGAGCCTCTTCATGGATACAAACAAATGAATCCGATGGTCTTTGCTGGTCTTTACCCGATCGAATCTAACAAATACAATGATCTTCGTGAAGCTTTGGAAAAATTGCAATTGAATGACGCTAGTCTTCAATTTGAGCCTGAAACATCTCAAGCCCTTGGTTTTGGTTTCCGTTGTGGTTTCTTAGGACTCCTTCATATGGACGTTATCCAGGAACGCTTGGAGCGCGAGTTCAATATTGACTTGATCATGACAGCTCCGTCTGTAATCTACAAGGTCAATTTGACAGATGGAGAAGTGCTGGATGTGTCCAACCCGTCTGAGTTCCCAGATCCAACCAAGATTGCTTCGATTGAAGAACCTTATGTCAAAGCACAAATCATGGTGCCACAAGAGTTTGTTGGAGCTGTCATGGAATTGGCCCAACGTAAACGTGGGGACTTTGTCACTATGGATTACATCGATGAAAATCGGGTTAATGTGATCTATCAAATTCCACTGGCGGAAATTGTCTTTGATTTCTTTGATAAATTGAAATCCTCTACGCGTGGCTATGCAAGCTTTGACTATGAGTTGTCTGAATACCGTCCATCTAAGTTGGTTAAAATGGATATCCTTCTCAATGGCGATACCGTCGATGCCCTCAGCTTTATCGTTCACAAGGACTTTGCCTATGAACGTGGTAAATTAATCGTTGAGAAGCTTAAGAAAATTATCCCTCGTCAACAGTTTGAAGTGCCTATCCAAGCAGCCATTGGTCATAAGATCGTTGCACGTACAGATATCAAAGCTCTTCGTAAGAACGTCTTGGCCAAGTGTTATGGTGGGGACGTCTCACGGAAACGGAAGCTTCTTGAAAAACAAAAAGCCGGTAAGAAACGGATGAAAGCTATCGGATCTGTAGAAGTACCACAGGAAGCCTTCTTGTCAGTTCTGTCAATGGATGAGGAGTAAGCTTCTCTTTGAAATATTCGAACAAATCAAACGTCCCGCTAGGGGCGTTTTTGTATCGGACTAGACAAATAGCGCTTTCAAATCTTCATTGAACGTGATACACTAGATGTATCAAAACCCATCACAAAGGAGAGGAAAGATGAAAAATAAGTTCCTACTAGCGACCGTCTCGGTCTTATCAGCTGTTGCCCTTGTAGCTTGTAGCACACCTAAAAAAGAGTCTAGAAAACCATTGTCATCTGAATCTAGTTCCACTGAGGTGGTAAAAAAGAGCAAAAATCCTCTAGTAAAAAAACCTCTAGCAAGGTAGAATCAAAATCATCGGATGATACCAAGAGTTCTGTCGAAACCAAACGGGTTGGTTCTCCAGATTATGGTTATATCGATATCCCAAGCAAGTGGATTAAATTTACAGATATAGATGGTGGAGACAGCATTCAATTTACGGATGGAAGTGCCTACAACATCGTTACCATGAACGGGTATACCAAAGAGAAAGCAAATGTCGGTGAAGGGGAAGTCTTCAACGCAGAGTTGATTGCGAACCGAATTGCTTACTATTGGAATGACAACAAAGAAGTAGAGAAAATGTGGGGAGCGAAGACCACTGTCTCAGGGAATGAAGCCTTGCAGCTCAATATTATCCTTAAATCTGGACAGTACCTCATTACTTGGGTCTTCCAAAAGGATGATAAGGTATACTTGATGTCTTTTGAAGGGGATCCAGAAACCTTGGCTCAATTTATTCCTTACATTGAGGAAACTTGGAGTTTGGATGAGAAAGGTCCAAATGCCTAATGCATTCGTGAGGAAGTTGCTTTCATTGTCACCAATTTTCAATTGCTGATAGATGAAATTTGAGAAGCTGTGATAAAGCACAGCATCTTGTAATAATCAACTTCTTATAGCCTGGTTAGCAAAGAATCTCTCAGGTTGTATATCCTTAAGAAAGCAGGGACTAATTCAAACAGTTCATCAGTTTGAATTAGTTCTTGTTTTTTGGGTCAGAAATTTAAATGGTCCTTTTAAAATAGAGTATAAGATGTTAGACTAGTGTATATAATCTATCATAAAGGAGAGAAATATGAAAAATAAGTTCCTACTGGCTTCAGTTACGTTTTTGTCTGTTGTTAGTCTTTCTGCTTGTACCAGTCCAAAGAAAGAGTCCAGTAAATCATCTGCGGCGTCTAGCTCCAAGAATGTGGTGAAAGAAGCAACAAAATCAAGTAGCAAGGTAAAGGAAGAACTATCAGATAATAGTGAGAGTCTCGCAGAAACGAAACGAATTGGATCAGCAGATTTTGGGTATGTCAATATTCCAAGTGATTGGGTAAAATATACAAATGAAGAAGGTGGAGATAATATCCAATACGCAGATAAAAACGTGGATAATGCGATTATTTTGAACGCTACTACCAGAGAAAGAGCGCGTGTCACCGAAGAGGAAGATTTTAATGAAGTGATGGCTCAAAGATTTGAGAATGACTTGAACGAAATAAATAAAGTAGTAAAATCGTGGAGATCTACTAGCAAAGTTGGAGGGAATGTAGCCACCCAATTAAACATGATTCTTCAGTCGGGTCGACATGTTACTTGCTGGTTTTTTCAAATAGATGGGAAGATGCATTACATTGCCTGTCTTGGAGATGAAAAAACATTAGCTCAATTAACCTCCTATGTAGAAAACACTTGGAGCCTTGATGGAACAGGTGCCGTGACGGATTAATGCAAAAAGATAGATTGATGAATCTATCTTTTTTTACGGCCTCTATGGTATAATGCTCTTATCCATTTAGCAATTAGAAAGTAGTTTATGTCTCAAGAAATTGACTTAGAAAAATACCATCAGTTAGCGCTTCAAAAACAAAAGGAGCACCGCAAGGTATTGGCGAATCTGAAAAAGAAGCCTCCTAAAAATCTAGATAAAATAGCCCAAGAGATTCACGATGAAGTCTTTCAAGAAATTGATTGTACAGCCTGTGCCAACTGCTGTAAGACCCTAGGACCCGATTTTAAGGAAGCAGATATCACGCGCATCGCCAAGTATTTCAAATGAAGCTTCCGCTTTTGAGGCTGAATTTCTTCAAGTCGATGAAGATGGAGATAAGGTTTTTAAATCCATGCCTTGCCCTTTCTTGGGTGGTGATAATCTCTGTTCCATCTACGATGTGCGTCCTAAGGCTTGTCGAGAATTTCCTCATACAGACCGAAAGAAAATCTACCAGATCAACCATCTGACTATCAAGAATACCCTCACTTGCCCAGCAGCCTATTTATTTGTAGAAAAACTGAAGGATCGTTTGTAATGACATATACATTTTTACTTTTTGACCTAGACCACACCTTGTTGGACTTTGATACAGCGGAGGAAGTGGCCTTAACGCAATTTCTCCAAGATCAGGGGGTTCAAGATATTCAAGCCTTTAAGGATTACTACAAACCCATGAACCAAGGCCTCTGGAAAGATTTGGAGCAAAAGAAGATTAGCAAGAAAGACTTGATTAACAGCCGGTTTGCCATCGCCTTTGCCCATTTTGGAAGACAAGTAGATGGTGAAGAGATGGCCTTGCGCTACCAGGACTACATTAGTCAACAGGGACAGACTTTCCCAGGAGCAGAAGACATGTTAGCTAAGCTAGTAGAAAGAGGTTACCAGATCTACGGTGCTACCAACGGCGTTACTGCCATTCAGCAAGGGCGCTTAAAGCAATCATCCATTACCCCTTATTTCAAAGAAATCTTTATTTCTGAACAATTAGGAACTCAAAAACCGGAAGTGGCCTTTTACGAAAAGATCAGTAACTTAATCCCAGGATTTGCTAAGGAACAAGCTCTCATGATTGGGGATTCTTTTGACGGCGGACATCGCTGGAGGCAATCGTCATGGGGATTGATACCGTCTGGTACAATCCGGATCACAAAGAAAAATACCAGTCCAGCAGTGCCGACTTATGAAGTGGATTCTTATATGAACATATTGGCTCTTGCGAAAATTAGCCTAGTACAGATACCAGTTGCTTTCAGTTAGAGGTAAAGGAATTGACCTAGAAAGAAGGAGAGTGTGAGCAGGATGATGATTGAAAGGTTTATTTTCAGTTTCTTATTCGACTGAAACATATCCCTCCTATTAGCTAGTCATTTTCCTATCATTATGCTCATTGATAGGATGGATTGGGACCAGCTACCTCAGGAAAGAAAGGGTTTCGAGCATGGATAATGCTTGTTTGCACAGTTTCTTTTCATTTTTCATTCGGCAAGTATTCGAATTTGTTCGTCTGATTGTAAAACAGAGCAGAAAGGCAGAGTTTTTCATAAAGGAATGGATGAATCAATCTCTTTGCAGGAAATAGAGAAGGAAGCGGAGATTGGAGGACCGAGTTAGGTACTAGTATATAAGGCTGTTGGTAACCTATCAGTCTTGTTTCCCGACTATCTGAGAATAGATGAGGACATTTGGAAAATCAACTTCAGAAATTTCAAAGTATAGATTGTAATAGATACTCTGAGTGAAATAATCCTTCTTCCACTCCTAAGTATTGCCCGTATTAGGATTTTGGCTACAAAGGTCACTGTCTAGCTAATAATATCAGAAAGAATTGGCATCGCACTGTCCCTATCTGATCAGAATATCCATGGATAAGTCTTGACGGTAGTGTGGAGGAACATCAAACAAGCATTTCTTTAAGAACTTGAACAAGCTTTGTTCGATTTCATTCCATTACAAGAAACTAGCTCTCTCTGGGCTAGTTTTTGTTAATATGGAAAAATGATTATATTTAAACAAATACCATTCAATATAAAGAAGTAGGTCAGCTACTAGTTTCATGCATTCTTCACATTAATTCCAGCTCTCTTGATTTGTTTTCTCTTTTTATTTTACTAATCAGGAAAAATCCAACAGCAAATTTCCGGCTTTTTATCAGGAAGCGGGATTTAAAGGAGACCTAAGTTTTAAAGCAGCAAAACTCCATGGGATGTCGACCGAATATGCCTATAGCTATCAAGAAAGGGTTGAGGGAAAGACGGTCCAGTTTGACTTTCCCGATGCGACTCATCTATCAAAAGAAGAAACTGGGAAAAACTATGACACGGCAGGAGAACTGGCTCAACATTACAACAGTTGGTTAGTAGCCCCGTTTTTTGAAAGAGCCTTTACGGAATCTCAAGGATTTCAACAATTAAAGCAAGAGATAAAAAAGCGATTTCATCAACAAGGCCTCGAGGTAAGCGAGGTTCGTCTTCAGTTACCAAACCAAAATCCCGATTTTGAAGATCAATTGGCAAGAGACTTAATGGCTGCTGAAAAAATAGGAGAAACAGATCTTCGAGGGATTCTGACCTTGGATTATGCTACCTACCGCCAAATTAAGGGGTTTTCCTTTACCGTTACGGTAACTTCCCTCGCCAAAGAATTTGAAGGGAAGCACTTGGATGTATCCGGTCTTCCTTCTGGGAACTATGTGATTGAATCGGATTCCAAAGATGAAGGATCTTATTACTTTGAGATCGATTAAAAAATTTTTAATAGTGTCAAGTTTTTTTCTTGACAGGTCTATAAAATGTGTTATAATAGATCATGTGCTAAATAGCTTGTCTATTTCACCGAAAATTAAAATATAGAAAAAGAGACTTATAAAAAATGGCAGTTAAAAATTCGTTTGACTCGTATGGGTTCTAAGAAAAAACCTTACTACCGTATCAACGTAGCAGATTCACGTTCACCACGTGATGGACGTTTCATCGAAACAGTTGGAACTTACAATCCACTTGTTGAAGAAAACCAAGTTACTTTGAAAGAAGACCGAGTTCTTGCATGGTTGGCTGATGGAGCTCAACCTTCAGATACAGTTCGCAACATCCTTTCAAAAGAAGGTGTCTTGAAGAAATTCCACGATTCTAAATTCTCAAAATAATCAAAAAGTAGGTTGATGTATGGATACGATTGAAAATCTTATTATTGCAATTGTGAAACCTTTGATTTCACAACCGGATGCCTTAACCATCAAGATCGAAGATACTCCTGAATTCTTGGAGTACCACCTTGACCTTGATCCTAGCGATGTTGGTCGAGTGATCGGTCGGAAAGGTCGCACCATTTCTGCGATAAGAACGATTGTCTACTCTGTCCCAACTGAAGATAAAAAAGTAAGAATCGTTATTGACGAAAAATAAAAGGCGGGACTCTGTCCCGTTTTTTTGTTGCAAGGAGAAGGAATGAGAGATTTAACAGTTAGACAACTAGAGGAATACTTACTTGATCATTATCAACAATCTAGAACAGAAGAAGGACTTTTTATCAAACTAGTGGAAGAAGTTGGAGAAGTCGCTGAGGTTTTAAATGGACGTTCAGGTAGAAAAGAAGGTGTCCAAGATTCAAACGAGGTATTGGCAAAGGAGTTGGCAGATATCATTCATTACACAGTGGCAATTGCAGCTATCAACCATATCGACCTAACGAAGACCATTTTTGAAAAAGACAAGAAGGCAGCCATCAAGTATCAGCATGAACAAGATTTGGAAGGCTTTTTAGCAAGAAAGTCCATTTGAGAAAATCTATTGAACGTGATAAAATAAAACCTAAGAATGTTAAGTGAATTGTTGTTTAGAAGGAGTTATTTTGATATGAACCGATTTGAAGTAACTACAAAGATTGGTTGTCTCTCTGTTACTTATAAAAAGGGAAATAAAATACTAGTTTGTTTAAATGGTGCTGGTTTGATACCAAGTTATGAAAATTTCCTACCAATCCTTGAAAAACTTCCTTCCTCAATAGGTTACTTAACGATTGATTTTCCGAATACAGGCAGGAGTCCGATTCATAGTCAAACAGGAATTAATTTGGACAATCTTGTTGAAGCAGTATTCGAAATCCTGAAAGGGTTGGAAATTTCCGATTATATACTTTGTGTTCATAGTTTAAGTGGTGTTTTGGCTTTAAAGTTACTGAGTAAACCAATTAAGTGTCAAGCTTTGATAGCAATTGAACCAACAACAAAAAATATAATGTTTGCTGATTTTTCAAAAAATCCTTATCCAGAAATGGAAGAGCAAATGAGGATGATTGAAGAATGTGGTCCGGAAAATTATTTTAAGGGACTAACTCATGCAACATTTGAACCTGAAACTGATAGACTGATTTGGGAATTGATGGAAGAAAAGGGCTTAGAATTGGAAAAGCAAGTTCCTGGATTTCAGATATCAGTAAATATTACCGCTGAAGATTTTGATAGTTTAACCTTAGCAGATAATATTCCTGTTTTCGTATTTTGTCAGGCGTACAGAGAAAAAGAGTACAGAGATTCAGAATATTGGAATTCAAATACGAAACTCATTCTAGGGGAAACCACCACTATCTACACTGGTCAGAATCGGAAAAAATTGCAACTCTTATTAGAGAACTGTAAAGATAAATTAATTAAAAGAGGAATGTAGTGAAATCATGAATTATTTTAACGTTGGGAAAATTGTAAATACCCAAGGCTTACAAGGAGAGATGCGGGTCTTGTCTGTGACAGACTTTGCGGATGAGCGCTTTAAAAAAGGAGCAGAGTTAGCCCTCTTTGATGAGAAGGATCAGTTTGTCCAAACGGTGACCATTGCCAGTCACCGTAAGCACAAGAACTTCGATATCATCAAGTTTAAGGATATGTACCATATCAATGCCATCGAAAAGTTTAAGGGCTTTAGCCTCAAGGTTGCTGAAGAAGACTTGACGGATTTGGACGAGGGCGAGTTTTATTACCACGAGATCATTGGCCTTGATGTTTATGAAAATGACCAGCTAATCGGTCAGATCAAGGAAATCCTGCAACCAGGTGCCAATGACGTCTGGGTGGTCAAACGGAAAGGCAAACGAGACCTTCTCTTGCCTTATATCCCACCAGTGGTCCTCGATATTGATATTCCAGGTAACCGGGTGGATGTAGACATCTTGGAAGGGTTAGACGATGAAGATTGATATTTTAACCCTCTTTCCAGAGATGTTTTCACCCCTGGAGCACTCTATCGTCGGAAAGGCTCGTGAAAAGGGACTCCTTGAGATCAACTACCATAATTTCCGCGAAAATGCAGAGAAGGCGCGGCATGTGGATGATGAACCCTATGGTGGCGGGCAAGGCATGCTCTTGCGAGCTCAGCCGATTTTCGATGCCTTTGATGCTATTGAGAAAAAGAATCCGCGCGTGATCTTACTGGACCCTGCTGGTCGGACCTTCGATCAAGCCTACGCTGAAGAATTAGCTCAGGAAGAGGAATTGATCTTTATCTGTGGACACTATGAGGGTTATGACGAGCGGATCAAGACCTTGGTGACAGATGAGATTTCTCTGGGAGATTATGTTCTGACGGGCGGTGAGCTAGCAGCCATGACCATGATTGATGCGACAGTCCGCTTGATTCCAGAAGTGATCGGGAAAGAGTCCAGCCACCAGGATGATAGTTTTCTCGTCTGGTCTCTTAGAGTATCCTCAATACACACGGCCTTATGAATACCGAGGGATGACGGTTCCAGATGTCCTCATGAGTGGCCACCATGAAAATATTCGTCAATGGCGTCTCTATCAGAGTTTGAAAAAGACACTCGAGCGTCGCCCTGATCTGCTAGAAAACTATGAATTGACAGCAGAAGAAGAGAAGATGTTGGAGCAAATTAAACAAGAAGACTAACAGCCTCCTTAGCTGTTTTTCTTTTGCCCTAAATTTAGAAAAAATCTTTCCCATCCTACTAGTTATTGGTAACAAAATGTGGTATCCTTATGAAGAGAGAACAGATATGAAAAAGTTTTGGTAGGGATTGCAATGGGCAAAAAAATAGGAAAATCAGTCTTTACAACGGGTGTCGCTGCGACAACCCTCTTTTCAGGTTTAGCTGGACATAAGGCGCAAGCGAAGGAAATCACCCAGAAGGATGCTGGGGATCAGCCATCGATGGATGTTATTGGAATGGATACAAGTTTTATGGATGTGGATATCTTAAATGAACTGTTGTTAAAAGCTGAAAAAAGAGTAGAAGACCAACGTTTGCGCTTGAATCAAGCCCAATCTGAATACAATGTAGCCAAGTCTGGTCTTGAAGCTGCTGAAGCTAACTTACAGAATACTGAAACAAGGATTCAAGACTCTAATCAAAGTTCCATTGGCAAAACTGAAAATGAAGTTGCGGTTGCAGAAGCAGTTGTTACTTTAGAAGAAGAGAAGGTACGCCAAGCAACAGAAGCCGATCGCCAAGTCCGTTCTGCCATCAAGAATCAAGAGAATAAAATTGCTGCCCAACAATTACTTGTAGATATTGCAGGTAATGAATTGAGAAAAGCCAAACAACCCATCCAGAATGATGAGACAGTATTAGCCAACGCACAGCATAAAGAAGAGCAGGCGCAAAACGAATTAAAAATAGCTCAAGCATTAGTAGTTAATCTGACAGAAACTCATGCCAATGTGCCTCAGGTCTTAAAGCAGGTTTCTAGTGAGATTGCTGGCGCACAGGAGAAATTAATCAACTAGCCCATAAAATTTCCCTAAAGGAAGTGGAGTTAGAACAGGTTCGTGAAGCGGCAATGCTAAGTCCCATCAATCTTCAACAGGCAAGCTATGAGGGTTTGCTTCAAGAGTGGGCCAAGGCGGGTGACCAAGGCGCTGTCGAAGCCTTGTCTCTTTATCGCCGTAGGAGTGAAGAAGACCAGCTGGCAGGTGGAAAGGTCACTAGATTAGATAACGTCTTAAAAGCGTTAGAAATCGTTGATACGATTAATCTGTACCGTCGCCAGGCTGGTTTAGAGGAGCTCTTGGTAGATCCTTATCAATTGCCTGCTAGTCAACTTCAAACAGAGTATGATGTAAACCATCGAAAAGGCTTGTCCAGTTACCAAGAGAATGAGAATGTTGCCTGGGGTTATCGACCTAGAGAAGCGGTTGCCTTCTGGTATAGTGAAAAAGACCACTATCGTCAATTAGCCAAGCAATTCAATTTACCAACGGATGAAAGTCAGCTAGATCCTAGTCAGATCTCCAGAAAAGTGGGACCGGAGCTATTTGCTAAGGTTGGCCACTATATCCACATGATGGGGAATCAATACAAGGCTATTTCAGTTGCCTATGCTCCAGATTTAGAAGTATCTCAAGCAGCTTTCTTTGAAGAAGGAGGCCCGCTTTATACCAGTGAAGAACTGACCAAGTGGATGAGAAAAGTTGCCAATGCAAGGACGACAAAAGCGGATGTGAAGGCTGTAAAAAATACATTGGAGAGCCTGAAGGTCGAAAAGATTAACCAAGAATCCCGCATCAATATCCTTTCTGGGCATTTATTCGATGTCAAGAATTCTCTTGCAAGTCATGAGCAACTATTGGCGCGTGCTCAGCGTAACCTAGCTTCAGCAATGAAGAAATGGCAGGCTGCGTCGATAGAAGTCAAGGAAGCGGAAAACTCACTGGCAGTATCACGGGCTCGGATACAAGGTAGTATTAGCCCGAAAGAAGAAGCCTTGAAAAATGTTGCTCTAGCATTAGAAGAAGATAAAAAGCAATTAGAAGCTTTACAGAATGCAGCAAAAGAGACTGCATCTAAGCTTGAAGGAGCACATGTCCAACTTCAAATCGCTCAAAAACAATTAACGCAAGCTAAAGGTCATCTTAAACTGTTTACCAATTCATCTGAACTGCTAGTTGATGCCCAAGCCTTGGTGGCTTCCGCAAAAACTGAACTTGAAGAGAAAAAAGTAGAATTTGAAACAGCCTTTGCAAGTTTTATGGCTTATCAAAAAGAAGCTAGTGAGTTCAGGAGTCGGATAGAGAAAATTCAGTCAAATGAGGATGGAAATAAATCTGCAGTAGCAGGAGAGGAAGAAGTTACTGATCAGGCCCCAGTTTCGTTACTGGCTTCTACTCAATCAGAAGATCACTTGCAAGACGAAGCTAACCTTGAGAAACCTACTGGAAAAGACGAACACAAAAGTAAAAAGGGATTATCCAAATGGTTCCGAGGGCTTGGGTTTAAAAAAGATGAATAGTTGTTAAAGTGAGAGTGGGACAGAAATCGGTAATTCGTTAGAATTCGATTTCGTCGTCCTGCCTCCGCACAGTTGAGTAGGACTGTAAAAGCTAATGAAATCAGCGTGGTAGAGCCCACTCAACCACTGCGTCTTGCTCGATAATCCAAAGACAATTGAGAGGCTAGGACTTTTGTCCCAGCCTCTTTTTTGTTCTGTCAGAAATTTGCTGCTGAGGTTTTTAGGAATTTGTTCAAGACTTAAGTATCGATATGAAAAGAAAGTATAATGGACGATTATAAAGAAATTGATAGAAAATGAAAGAAAATGATGTTTAGTGCTTGACTTTGAAAGATAAGAGAGTATAATAGTCCTTGTAATCGTTTCCGAAAGGAGGTTATATGTTAAAATCTGAACGAAAACATATCATTTTAGAAAAGGTTATCAAAGAGCGAATCGTCTCTATTGAGGATTTGGTTCAAGAGCTAAACTCATCAGAATCAACGGTTCGGCGCGATTTAGATGAACTAGAAGCTGAGAATAAACTAAGACGAATTCACGGTGGGGCAGAAAGTCTCCATTCCTTGCAAGAAGAAGAAAGCAATAAAGATAAAGCAATCAAAAACGTTCAAGAAAAATCTGCTATTGCAAAGAAAGCAGCAGAATTGATCAAAGATTTTGAAGTTATCTTTATTGATGCAGGAACTACTAATGAATTATTAGTCCATGAATTGGCCAATCCAACCGTTACAGTTGTGACCAATTCCATTCACCATGCAGCAAGTTTAGTTGAGAGAGATATTCCGACGGTCATCATCGGAGGGATGGTCAAGACGTCGACTGACGCTAGCATCGGAGGGATGGCCTTGAATCAAATCGGTCAGTTAAGTTTCGATCGAGCTTTTATTGGGATTAATGGCGTCGACCTAGAGTCGTACAGCACTCCGGATCTTGAAGAGGGGGCCGTCAAACGGGCCATTTTAGAGAATGCAAAGAATACTTACATTCTCCTGGACTCGTCAAAACTTGGGCGGACATCTTTTGTTAAGGTAGCTCCGGTGAAGAGAGCAACCATCATTACCAATGCTTCAGATACGGAAATCCTTTCTAAATTAAAAGAAAAAACGGAGGTTATTGAGGTTTGATTTATACAGTTACATTAAATCCAGCGATTGATTACATCGTCCGTCTCGACCATGTAGAGACAGGGGCGGTCAACCGGATGGCTTCGGAAGATAAATTCGCCGGTGGTAAGGGAATCAATGTCAGTCGTGTCTTAAAGCGTCTCGATATCGAGAACACAGCGACTGGATTTATCGGTGGTTTCACAGGACGCTTCATTGAAGACGTACTGACCAGCGAAGCTATTTCAACCAACTTTGTGACAGTGGATCAAGATACACGAATCAATGTCAAGATCAGGCCGATGAGGAAACCGAGATTAATGGGAACGGTCCAGAAGTGACGGAAGCTCAGTTGCAAGAATTGCTCAGCATCCTCTCAAGCTTAACAGCGGATGATGTGGTAGTTTTTGCAGGATCTGCTCCATCTTCACTTGGGAATGCCGTTTACAAACAATTGATCGCAGCAACTCGTGCGACAGGCGCACAAGTAGTTTGTGATTTTGAAGGGCAAACCTTGATTGATTCCTTGGAGTTCAATCCCCAATTGGTTAAACCAAACAACCATGAGTTGGGAGCTATTTTTGGTGTTACCTTGACAGAGTTGCCAGAAATTGAACGTTACGCCAAAGAAATCTTGGCCAAAGGAGCGCAAAACGTCATTATTTCCATGGCGGGTGATGGTGCTCTTCTGGTAAGTCCTAGTGGCACTTACTTCGCAAAACCAATCAAGGGTCAAGTGAAGAATTCTGTCGGGGCTGGAGATTCCATGGTGGCAGGTTTCACTGGGAAGCTCGCAACGACGGGAGATGTCATCGAAGCCTTCAAATGGGGCGTGGCTTGTGGCACAGCAACCACCTTCTCAGATGATTTGGCGACAGCTGACTATATTAAAGAAACTTATGAAAAAGTAGATGTAGAAAAACTATGAAAATTCAAGACGTTTTAAATAAAAACGTGATGTTGTTTGACCTTCAGGCAACAGATAAAGAGGGCGTGATCAATGAGATGGTCCAATCGCTCGTTGACAATGGTGTGGTGACAGATTTTGAAACCTTCAAAACTGGTATCATGAACCGCGAAGCACAAACTTCAACTGGTTTGGGTGACGGAATCGCCATGCCTCACAGCAAAAATGAAGCTGTCAAAGAAGCAACGGTCTTGTTTGCAAAATCAAACAAGGGTGTTGACTATGCATCACTTGATGGACAACCAACAGACTTGTTCTTCATGATCGCCGCTCCAGAAGGAGCAAACGACACTCACTTAGCAGCCCTTGCTGAATTGTCAAAGTACTTGATGAAACCAGGATTTGCGGACAAACTTCGCCAAGCAAGCACTCCTGATCAAGTGATCGCAGCCTTTGATGCAGAAGAGCAAGAAGCTGTAGCTGAAGAAGCGAAAAAAGCAGAAGCAGTTAAAGAAGCAGCTTCATCTGACAAACCGCTTATCGTTGCTGTTACAGCATGTACAACTGGTATCGCCCACACTTACATGGCAGAAGAAGCCCTCATCAAAAAAGGGGAAGAAATGGGTGTTACGGTCCGTGTTGAAACCAATGGTGCATCCGGTGTCGGCAACCGCTTGACAGCTGAAGAAATTGCAAAAGCTGAAGGGGTCATCATTGCAGCGGATAAAGCAGTTGAAACCGCTCGTTTCGATGGTAAAAAATTGATCTCTAAACCAGTCGCAGCAGGTATCCGTCAGACAGAAGAATTGATCCAAACTATCTTGGACGGCAAAGCAGATGTCTTCCACGCTGAAAATGCTGCACAAGCTAGCGCTAGTCAAGAAAAAATGAGCTTGGGTGGAGCCTTCTACAAACACTTGATGAGTGGGGTTTCTCAAATGCTTCCATTCGTTATCGGTGGTGGTATCTTGATTGCCCTTGCCTTCTTGATTGACCAAATTCTTGGAGTACCTCAAGATCAATTGTCTCAACTTGGTTCATACCATGAATTAGCAGCTCAATTCAAAACAATCGGTGGTGCAGCCTTTGGCTTCATGCTTCCTGTACTTGCAGGTTACATCGGATTCTCAATCGCTGAAAAACCTGGTTTTGTAGCAGGGTTTATCGCTGGATCTATTGCTAGCTCAGGATCAGCATTTGGCAACATCGCCTACGGCGCTGCTAAAGGTGAGTTGCCAGGAGCAGTATCATCTGGTTTCCTTGGTGCCTTAGTTGGTGGTTTCTTAGCAGGTGGAGTGATTCTTGTTCTTCGTAAAGCTCTAGCAGGTCTTCCACGTTCTCTTGATGGTATCCGTTCAATCCTTCTCTTGCCATTACTTGGTGTTGGTTTGACAGGATTCTTGATGTTCCTCATCAATATTCCAATGGCTGCTATCAATACTGGTCTTAACAACTTCCTTTCAAGCTTATCAGGTAGCTCAGCTGTTCTTCTTGGACTTCTCGTCGGTGGTATGATGGCTGTTGATATGGGTGGACCAGTGAACAAAGCCGCTTATGTCTTCGCTACAGGTACACTTGCTGAATCTGTTGCTTCAGGTGGTTCTATTGTTATGGCAGCTGTTATGGCAGCTGGTATGGTTCCTCCATTGGCAGTATTTGTGGCAACAGTCTTGTTCAAAGATAAATTTACACAAGAAGAACGCGATTCTGGTTTGACAAACATTATCATGGGTCTTTCCTTCATCACAGAAGGTGCCATTCCATTCGGTGCAGCTGACCCAGCTCGTGCCATTCCAAGCTTCATCGCAGGTTCAGCTTTGACAGGTGCTCTTGTTGGTCTTGCAGGCTTGAAACTCATGGCTCCTCACGGAGGAATCTTCGTTATCGCCCTTACATCAAATCCACTTCTTTACATCTTGTTCGTATTGATCGGTGCAGTCGTAAGTGGTATCTTGTTCGGATTGCTTCGCAAACCTAAAAACTAAATATGATTAAAAGGTTGGGAATGCCCAACCTTTTTCTTCTTTCTTTGATAGAAAACAGTGTGAAAAGACATGGTTCTGCAATAGAATCTTGATTTAATTTATGGTATAATTTTCATAACGCTTATTTTTAGGAGAACAAGTATGGATATCCAACGTGAAAAAGAATTTGTCAGCCAGTATCATTATGATGCTCGTAACTTTGAATGGGAAAAAGAAAATGGAACTCCCGAGACTAAAGTAGACGTCAACTTTCAATTGATTCAACGCGATACAGAGTTAAAGACAACCTCTTTAATCGTTATTTTGACCTATATGATTGTCTTTGATGGCTTTGTCATCAGCGGGACCATTACCCAAATCAACCACATTCATAATCGTTTGGTTAGCGAGCCAAGCGAATTCAGCAAAGAAGAAGTGGAAGAACTAGCTCGTCCTTGCTTGAATATGCTGAATCGTTTGACCTATGAGGTAACTGAAATCGCCCTTGATTTACCAGGGATTAATTTGGAGTTTTAATGCATGAAATTAGCAGTCATCACAGATTCTTCTGCCTATCTATCAGATGAATCAAGAGGGCACGATAATTTATTTGTCCTAGATATTCCAGTTGTCATTGATGGAGTATCTTACGTAGAAGGTAAAAACCTAACAGCAAAAGAGTTCTATCAAAAGATGGAAGCTTCCTCTGAACTTCCGAAAACGAGCCAACCTAGTATCGCGGAATTAGAAGAACTCTTGCCGCAACTAGAGGCTAAAGGCTATACCCATGTTTTAGGGATTTTCCTTTCTTCTGGTATTTCTGGTTTCTATCAGAATATCCAGTATATGAAAGATGAATTCCCAAATCTGACCATTGCTTTTCCAGATTCTAAGATTACTAGTGCCCCTCTTGGGTGGATGGCTGAAGAAGCCGTTAAATGGGCTGATGAAGGCCGTTCTTTTGATGAAATTTTAGCCAACATCCAGACACAAATCGATGGGACTTCTGCCTACATCATGGTCGATGATCTCAACCATTTGGTCAAAGGGGGTCGTCTTTCCAATGGAGCGGCGATTCTAGGGAATCTCCTAAGTATCAAGCCCATCCTCTATTTTAACGAGGAAGGTGTGATCGAGGTATACGAGAAAGTTCGGACTGAGAAAAAAGCCATCAAACGCTTAGCTGAGATTGTCAAAGAAGGAACTGCGGATAAAGACTATCAGATCATTATCATCCATGGGAATGCACTGGATAAAGCAGAAACGCTTCGCGATATTCTTCATCAAGACGGTTTTGCTGGTGAGATTCCATTTGCGACCTTTGGCAGTGTCATTGGTACGCACTTAGGAAATCACAGTGTTGCTATCAGTTTTGTACCGAAAGTATAAGGAGAAAACATGCCAATTAAAGTAGTGATTGCAGGTTTTAAAGGGAAGATGGGCCAAGCGGCTTATCACATGGTGTTAGAAGACCCGGAGCTTGAACTAGTTGGCTTGATTGATCCCCATGCGTCTGAAAACGAGCTGGCGGGTGTTCCGGTCTTTCATGACAAAGAAGGTGTTTTGTCGCTGGATGCGGATGTGTGGATTGACTTCACCATCCCTAAAGTGGCGTATGAACATACCCGCTTTGCTTTGGAGCATGGACTAGCGCCTGTGGTTGGGACAACTGGATTTACAACAGAAGAAATCACTGATTTGATTGAATTGTCTCGTGAGAAGAATCTTGGAGGCTCATCGCGCCAAACTTTGCTATTGGGGCTGTCTTACTCATGCAATTTGCAGCGCAGGCAGCTAAGTATTTCCCGAATGTAGAGATCATCGAGTTGCATCATGATAAGAAGAAGGATGCACCGAGTGGGACTGCTGTGAAGACAGCTGAGCTGATTAGTCAGGTCCGTCAACCACAAGAGCAGGGAGCGCCAGATGAAGAAGAGAGTCTTCCAGGTGCTCGCGGTGCCAACTACCAAGGCATGCACATCCATTCAGTTCGCTTGCCTGGTCTGGTAGCTCATCAAGAAGTGATTTTCGGTAGTCAAGGAGAAGGATTGACCTTACGCCACGATTCCTACGATCGGGTGTCCTTCATGACAGGGGTCAATCTAGGAGTAAAAGAAGTAGTCAAGCGTCATGAGCTTGTCTATGGTTTAGAACATCTATTATGAGATTAAAAAAACTGCCTTCTGAATTTCAGGAGGCTTTGCCAATATTAGAAAAGATTCGAAAAGCTGGATATGAAGCTTATTTCGTCGGGGGCTCTGTACGGGATGCCATTTTAGGTCGTCCCATCCACGACGTCGATATCGCTTCCTCCTCTTACCCAGAAGAGACCAAGGCTATTTTCGAGCGGACCATTGATGTCGGGATTGAACACGGGACGGTGTTGGTTCTTGAAAATCATCAAGAATATGAAATTACCACCTTTCGGACAGAGGATGTCTACGTCGACTTTCGAAGACCCAGTGCGGTTAATTTTGTCCGTTCCTTAGAAGAAGATCTCAAGCGCCGCGATTTTACCGTCAATGCTTTTGCCTTGAGTGAAGAAGGGGAAATTATTGACCTCTTCGATGGACTAGAAGATTTGGAGAACCGAATCCTAAGAGCTGTTGGTGTAGCGACAGAACGCTTCAACGAAGATGCCCTTCGGATCATGCGTGGTTTTCGCTTTCAGGCCAGTCTTGGATTTGACCTAGAAGAAGAGACCTTTAAGGCCATGGCAGATTGCGCTCCCTTGTTGGAGAAAATCTCTGTTGAGCGCGTCTTTATTGAGTTGGATAAGCTCCTCTTAGCTCCTTTTTGGCGTAAGGGTTTGGAGGGTGTGATTGCTAGCCAAAGTTATCAGTACCTCCCTCTCTTACAAAACAGCCAATCGTCACTAGAGAAACTGTTCCAGCTGTCCATGGACTATACCTTTACGAGTTCTGAGCAAGCTTGGGCTGCCTTACTCTTGACCCTAGACGAGAACAAGGTCTCTGCTTTCTTCAAGAAATGGAAAACCTCTCGTGACTTCGCTAAGAAGGTGGAGCAGTTGGTTGAAATCTACCGCTTGCGTGAAAAGGCTAGTTTAAATCGTCGGGATGTCTATCGCTATGACCGTAGACTTCTCTTGTCAGCGGAAGAACTGCGTCAGGCTCATGGATTGACCGTTGATTTCCAGGTCATCGAAGAATTGTATGATTCTCTAGCGATCCATGATAAGCACGAAATCGTGGTCAACGGTGGGATGTTGATGAAGGAATACGGCTTAAAACCAGGTCCAAGTCTAGGACAAGTGCTTTCTTCTATCGAATGGGCCATTGTAGATGGCGAATTAGAGAATGACAAACAAGAGATTGGAGATTTTTTGAGCAGCTATCTTGAAGCCAAGAAGGGGGAAGCATGAGCGATTTTATCGTTGAAAAACTAACCAAGTCCGTCGGGGATAAGACGGTTTTTAAAGAGATTTCTTTTATCATTCATGAGCTGGATCGGATTGGACTAATCGGGGTCAATGGGACAGGGAAAACAACTCTATTAGATGTTTTGTCAGGTCGTGCAGGCTATGATGGAGATCGTTCCCCTTTTTCTGCAAAGAATGATTATAAGATTGGTTATCTAACCCAAGAACCTCAATTTGATGATAGCAAGACGGTCCTTGATACAGTCTTGTCAGAGGATGTGAAGGAACTTCAATTGATTCGTCAGTATGAATTGTTGACGAGCCAGTACGATGAGAGTCAGCAAGCGAAACTAGAAAAAGTCATGGCGGAGATGGACTCTCTCAATGCTTGGGAAATCGAAAGCCAAGTCAAAACAGTCCTGACCAAGCTGGGGATTCAGGATTTATCTGCTAAGGTTGGTAGTTTGTCTGGTGGACTACGTCGCCGTGTCCAGCTAGCACAGGTTCTCTTGGGAGACCATGATTTGTTGCTGTTAGATGAGCCGACCAACCATCTGGATATTGATACTATCGAATGGTTGACCAACTTCTTGAAGAACTCTAAGAAAACCGTACTTTTCATCACCCATGACCGTTATTTCTTGGATAATATTTCAACTCGTATTTTCGAATTGGACCGTGGCGGTCTAATCGAATACCAAGGAAATTATCAGGATTATGTCCGCTTAAAAGCTGAGCAGGACGAACGGGATGCGGCTCTACTTCACAAGAAGCAACAACTCTATAAGCAAGAATTGACCTGGATGCGTCGCCAACCGCAGGCGCGTGCTACTAAGCAACAGGCTCGCATCAATCGTTTCCACGACCTCAAAAAGGACCTATCTCACCAGGCCATAGAAACAGATCTAGAAATGTCCTTTGAAACCAGTCGAATCGGTAAGAAAGTCATCGAATTTCAAGATGTCGATTTCGCCTATGATCAAGGACCGATTCTGCAGCGGTTTAATCTATTGGTTCAAAACAAAGATCGGATTGGTATTGTGGGAGATAATGGAGTTGGGAAGTCAACCTTGCTCAACCTCATTGCCGGGAAACTCCAACCACCTGCTGGGAAGGTCATTATTGGAGAAACGGTACGGATTGCCTACTTCTCCCAGCAGATCGAAGGCTTGGACGAAAGCAAGCGGATGATTAACTTCCTGCAAGAAGTGGCGGAAGAAGTCAAGACCAGCGCAGGATCTACCTCAATCGCTGAATTGCTGGAGCAATTTCTCTTCCCTCGTTCGACCCACGGCACCTTGATTGAGAAACTTTCTGGTGGTGAGAAGAAACGCTTGTATCTCTTGAAGCTCCTCATTGAAAAACCAAATGTCTTGCTCTTAGACGAGCCGACCAATGATTTGGATATCGCAACCTTGACAGTGTTAGAGAATTTCCTACAAGGGTTCGGCGGTCCGGTCATTACGGTTAGTCACGACCGTTATTTCCTAGACAAGGTTGCTTCTAAGATTCTAGCTTTTGAAAATGGTAGCATTCGAGAATTCTTTGGGAATTATACGGACTATCTAGATGAGAAAAAGTTTGAGTTAGAAATGGTTGCTGAAAGCAGCAAGCCTGAAAAAGAAAAGGTAGTCAAAGTCCGTGAAGAAAAGAAACGGATGAGCTACCAAGAAAAGCAGGAGTGGGCGACCATTGAGAGTGAGATCGAAGAGATTGAAAACAAGATTGTAACCATCGAGGCTGAGATGAATGAGAATGGTTCTGACTTCGGTAAGTTGTCCAGTCTCCAGCGTCAGATGGATGAAGAAAACGAGCGACTTTTAACCAAGTACGAACGCTATGAGTACTTGAGTGAGCTGGCAGAAAACTAAAGGAGAAAGAATGCATCATATTAGCAAATACAGTCTGTTATTGTCATCATTTTTATTTTGTGGCATTGGTTTTATTCTCTTTGTGAATCCAATCGAAAAAATTGCCACCTTTAGTTGGTTGATTTCTCTGGGATTTTTCTTGATTTCAGTTTCGCGTTTGTCGCGTTACTATCGTCTACGGACCCAAGCGACCTTGTCGGATCCCTATTTATTTCAAAGCGTGGTCTCGCTAGTCTTTGCAGTCTATCTCTTGCTATATGGCTATAAGACCTTGCCGATTGTCTTTCCGATTACACTTGGAATTTGGCTCTTGTATAAGTCTGCCTTGAGTTTGAAAAAAGCCCATTACCTATCCAAACGATCAGAAGAATTATCCAAGAAGTTTACATTTTGGGGGCTGATTGAGCTGTTTATAGGTTTATTTCTCATTGTCAGTCCACTATCTATTAGTATCTTCTTGTTACATATTTTGGGCTTGTTCTTCTTCGTGATTGGGGTCCAATCCTTGAGGCTCTTTTTAAAACTTCATAACGAAGAGTAATGAACTCCTGTCTGTGTTTTTGCAGACAGGTTCTTTTTTTGTAAATGAAATTGAGAGAATTCTTGAAAAACAATTGAAACCCTTTTCACATTTTGGTATACTAGTGTCAAGAGAATAGGAACAAAGGAGTGTAAAATGTCCAAAAAAATTATTGGTATTGACTTAGGTGGAACATCGGTCAAATTTGCCATTTTGACGCAAGAAGGAGAGATTCAAGAGAAGTGGTCTATCAAGACCAACATCCTCGACGAAGGAAGCCACATCGTTCCTGATATCATCGCTTCCATTCAACACCACTTGGAGTTGTTGAACTTATCCGCAGAAGATTTTATTGGAATCGGGATGGGATCTCCTGGTGCAGTGGATCGCTTCGAAGGAACTGTCGTTGGAGCCTACAACCTCAACTGGAAAACTGTACAGCCTATCAAGAAAGATATTGAATCTGCCTTGGGAATTCCTTTCTTCATCGATAATGATGCCAACGTAGCTGCCCTTGGTGAACGTTGGAAAGGTGCTGGTGAAAACCAACCGGATGTCGTCTTCATGACACTTGGAACTGGTGTTGGTGGCGGTATCGTAGCAGAAGGAAAACTCTTGCACGGTGCAGGTGGTGTTGCTGGTGAACTTGGCCATATCACAGTTGATTTTGATCGTCCATTTGATTGTACCTGTGGGAAGAAAGGTTGCTTGGAAACAGTAGCTTCAGCGACTGGTATTGTTAATTTGACCCGCCGTTATGCAGATGAATATGCAGGAGATGCGACCTTGAAACGTCTCATTGATGATGGCGAAGAAGTCACAGCTAAGACAGTCTTTGATCTTGCTAAAGATGGGAGATGAGTTGGCCTTGATTGTCTACCGTCATTTCTCTCAATACTTGGGTATTGCTTGCGCCAACATCGCTAGTGTCTTGAACCCAGCCAACATCGTCATCGGTGGTGGTGTATCAGCAGCAGGACAATTCCTCTTGGATGGGGTTCAAAAGGTCTTTGACGAGAATACCTTCCCACAAGTTCGTACATCAACCCAATTGGTGCTTGCTAATCTTGGAAATGATGCAGGAGTTATTGGAGCTGCATCACTTGTCCTACAATAGAATTTATTTGAAAGAGATCCAAATCGAATCATTTGGACCTCTTTTCTTTTATCCTGTGTTATAATGTAGGTATTACAGTATTTAAGGAGATTGAATGACAAAAGCAGATATCCTTTTTAAAGAAAATATTCGAAGAATTATGGAAGAAGGCGTCTGGTCTGAGCAAGCTCGGCCCAAGTATAAGGATGGCACAACAGCCAATTCCAAGTACATCACTGGGAGCTTTTATGGAGTTTGATCTTGCCAAAGGCGAGTTCCTGATTACGACTCTTCGTCCTATCGCCATCAAGTCGGCCATCAAGGAGATGCTCTGGATTTACCAGGACCAGTCCAATAGTCTGGAACTCCTAAATGACAAGTACCAAGTTCATTACTGGAATGACTGGGAAGTAGGAGATACGGGAACGATTGGAGAGCGGTATGGTGCTGTCGTTAAAAAGCACGACATCATTAATAAGATTCTCAAACAGCTGGAAGCCAATCCCTGGAATCGACGCAATATCATTTCTCTCTGGGACTACCAAGCTTTTGAGGAGAGTGAAGGTCTCTTACCTTGTGCTTTTCAAACCATGTTTGATGTGCGGCGTGTCGACGGGGAAATCTATCTGGATGCGACCTTGACCCAACGTTCGAATGACATGTTGGTAGCGCACCATATCAATGCCATGCAGTATGTAGCTCTTCAGATGATGATCGCCAAGCACTTTGGCTGGAAGGTTGGCAAGTTCTTTTACTTTATTAACAACCTGCACATCTATGATAACCAATTCGAACAGGCGGAAGAATTGCTTCGGCGAGAGCCATCTGATTGCCAGCCTCGCTTGGTACTGAATGTGCCAGATGGTACCAATTTCTTTGAGATCAAAGCTGAGGATTTTGTACTGGAGGACTATGATCCTGTCAAACCTCAATTGAAGTTTGATTTGGCTATTTAGGCTTTAAACAAAAAATCACTATATAGATAGGATGAAAGATTTATTTTTTTCATAAAAATGAACCATACTTCCTATTATTTAAATTTAATGATTAGTAATATCATCAAAAATTTTAAAAATGATTAGTTTTTTGAGTCATTTCACTTTGATATTTTTAACTAATCTGATAGAATATATAAGGTTTAAAATATAGGCCAATAAATTAGCTTATTAATTGTAAAAAAATATGGAGGAAAATATGGGCAAAGATTTATTTAATGATCGCATTAGCAGATTTTCGATTCGTAAATTGAATGTCGGAGTTTGCTCTGTCCTTTTAGGAACACTCGTTATGGTTGGTACAGCGTCTAGCGTAGCAGCCGAAGAAAACGCAGAGAACCCAGCAACTGTTGCAAAGGCAACAGGGGAAGGGGCGCAACCTGCTACAACAACAGAAGCTACTGCTTCTACGACAACTGAAGCACCCACTACAACAAGTGAAGCTTCAACTTCAACTACAACTGCAGCTACAACTTATAAAGCTGAAGCGCCAGTAACTGCAGCAGGTGTTGCACCAGCAACTACTGAACCAACAACTGCAGCTACGACTGAAGAAAAATCAGCCGTAGCAACTCCTGCAGCAACAGAAGCTTCAACAAACCCTAATAACAAGGCAACTGAAGCAGCTTCAACCAATACAAATAAGAAGGAAGAAATTGCGGCTGGCGTAGAAGCGCCAGTAGCCACTAATACCCCTTCAACAGATGAAACAAGAGGCCGTCGCCGTACTCGTCGTGCAATCGGGGATCCTAATGACGAAAGCTTGATCGCGGATGATGTTGAAGACGCAACTTCAACTCCGAAAGTTGAAAAACCTGGCTTTACAACAGATGTTGATGCCAAATCTATGACTAGCCAGATTACTTGGTTGGACTTTGGAGATGTAGCCAACTGGACAGGGGCTAAAAAAGTCATCGTTCCTAAAAATGACCAATTTCCTGATAAAGATTTAGAAGAAAGACTAGCTCTTCAAGTTGGGGCTACTTATACCAAGGAAATCATGCCTGGCTATGTAGTTACTGTAAAAGTTAAATCCTTGAAGCCTTTCCAAGCGACTGAAATCTATAAAAAACGGATGGAAGAGCAAGGGGCTACAGAAGCTGAAAAAGCGACATATGATCCAAATGCAAAAAATGGCTATGTAAAGGGTGTTACTTCAACAGGGGCTAAAAAAGCTTTTAACGATGGCATGGAAGCCGACGTTGTCGCTGATGCTCAAAACCGTTGGACCGAAATTAAATTAGAAAACGTTGATACGAAAGCCAAGAAGACTACCATGGGTTCAGCTATGAATGGTGGAAATATTGGAGTTCAGTTTGAAATCTCTGCAACCTTCCGTGGCAAGACAGTGAAGCCAGCTGTTGTCATGGCTGATGGCGAGTCTGCTAACCCTGGTGAATTTGTTATGTTCACTACCAACGGACAAGGTTGGCAGCACATTGGGGAATGGAAGAAATTTAATAAACCAGCCACTTCTGTTCCTTATCAACCACAAGATACAGACAACCTTCTGGGATCTACACCTAAATATAATAACATTAACCTAAGACAACTTCGTAATTCTACTGAAGTTGGACCAGACAAGAAACCAGTAGCATGGAAGTACTTTGGAAATCCTGACAAAGTTACGGGTGGTCTAGGAACCGGTATCTTTGGACCAAACATTTCTGAAGGAAATAACACAGTTCCACTCGTGATGACACGTGGAGCATCTGAAGTGGGGCTTTATATCGCTTCAGCTGGTAAACAGTCAGCAATGCTAGGATTCTTCCCACTTGATGAAGGGGATGCTCCTGAGTCATATGGTAAGGCAGTCCATACCATTGCAACTGTTGACGGTGTTACTGGAGCTAAAGTAAATCAACCGTATCTTGGTAGCGTAAGCCCAGATATGGATGAGAACACCACTCAAGACTGGTTCGGTGATGATAAGACAACTACGGCCGATGAAGGAATTAACCAATTGCTTCCAGATGAACTCAAAGGGACAACCAATGAGATGATCAAGATGGATCGTACACGTCCAGGGAACTACAAGATGTCAGTTCAAGCCCATTTGGATGGAGCTTCAGAAGCACATATCTATGGTTGGGTAGACTTTAACCAAAATGGTAAATTCGATGAGGATGAACGCTCAAATCTCGCTACAATCACACAAGATGGCACTGTTGAGTTGACCTTCGCCAACAGCAAGACTTTCATTGATCCTAGCGTCAACGAGCTTGGTGCTCGTGTCCGTATTGCTAAGAAAGCTACTGAGATTGAAAGCCCAACTGGTATGGCCTTTTCAGGGGAAGTAGAAGACTTCAAGACTCAAATCACCCATCCACCAAAAGGGGAATTTAAGGAAACTTCTGGTCCTCAAGCTACTAAACAAACAGCAACAGTAACTTTTACAGCTCGTGGTGAACACAAGTATGAACGTAACTCTCAGGCAGTCATCGACGAAACTGTAGAACCATACATCGTTGATAAAGATGGCAACCGTGCAACGCTTGATGCTGAAGGTTACTATGTCGTACCAGGTCAAGGGAAATACAAGATTACTGCCAACGGTAAAGATGTAGACGTTGAATTTATCCCAGAAGATAACTTCCTAGGAACTGCAGATGGTATCTCTATCCGTCGTGTAGATAACAATGGTTACGATACTGGATGGTCAACCAAATTCCCAGACCAAGAACCAAACATTAATGGTCAGTTGAATACTATGGATGGTCAATACGTTCCAACAGTCACTCCTATTGAAATCGAAGGGGTTGACAAGACATCGACTGATGTTCAAGGGGCAACTCAAAAAGAAACACCTACCTTTAATACAACTGCTACTAACTTAAATGGTGATAAGATTGCAATCACTCCAAGTGCAGAATACCCGGCTAAGTTGGTAGATCCAGCTACAGGTCGCACGATTGATGAGCCATCTGTCACAGTTGAAGGGGAAGGAACATACACGATCAATCCTTCAACAGGTGAAGTAACCTTCACTCCAGAACCAAGCTTTACTGGTACAGCTAAAGGTGTGGAAGTTACATTGTCAGCGCCAGTTGGACGTAATAAAGACGGTAAGGTTCAAAAGGAGTACGTTAAGACAGCTACAGCTAAGTACACACCAACTGTAACACCTGTAACAATTACTCCTACTAACAAGGAGTCTGTGGACATTCAAAACGTTCCTCAAACTCAAACTCCTACATTTGACTTGAGCAACGACAAGACTGCTGAAATCACAAGCAAAAAATTGGTAGATCCAGCAACTGGTCAACCTACTGATGAAACAACTGTGACAGTAGAAGGTGAAGGAACATACTCAATCGATCCTACTACAGGTGCGGTAACCTTCACTCCTGAGAAAGACTTTGTCGGAACTGCTAAAGGAGTAAAAGTTCAAGCAACTGCGACTGTTACAAATGCTAATGGTAAAACTGCAACTATCACTTCTGATGCAAGCTACACACCTACTGTAAAAGCAGCTGTACCAACAGCAGATCCAGCTACATCTAAAGATATCCAAGGTGCTACTCAAACAGGTAAACCAACCTTTGCGGGAACAACTGTTTCTGTAAATGGTGAAGACAAAGAAATCACGATTAAAGATAACAGCTACAAACTTTTGGATAAAGATGGTAACGAAGTTTCAACTACAACAGCTTACGCGGAAGATGGAACAACACCAATCGGTACATTCACGATCGACCCAGCAACTGGTACTGTAACCTTCACACCAACTGATAAGTCTTACACAGGTAAAGTAACGCCTGTTAAGGTTCAAGCTGAAAGCTCAAACGGAATCAAGGTTGATACAACTTACACTCCAGAGATTGTTCCAGTAACACCAACAGCTACACCAGCAGAAACAACTGACATTCAAGGTGCTACTCAAACAGGTAAACCTGAATTCAAGGGTGGAACTGTAACAGTTGATGGCGTTGAAAAAACTGTTGAAATCAACGAAGATGTTCCAGCAACATTCGACGATGGATCAACAACTAAGACCGTTGAAGGTGTTGGTACATACACAGTAGCAGCAGACGGTACAGTAACATTTGTTCCAGAAAAATCATTCGTAGGAACTGCACCAGCAGTGACAGTTGTCCGCGAAGATAAGAACGGAACAAAAGCTTCAGCAACCTACACACCAACTGTAACTCCAGTTAAACCAACTGCCACACCAGCTGAAACTACAGATATTCAAGGTGCTACTCAAACAGGTAAACCTGAATTTACTGAAGGTGATAGCCGTGTACCAATGAATGATGACGTTCCAGCAACATTTGACGATGGATCAACAACTAAGACAGTAGAAGGTGTTGGTACTTATACAGTAGCAGCAGACGGAACAGTGACTTTCGTTCCAGAAAAATCATTCGTCGGAACTGCTCCAGCAGTGACAGTTGTTCGCGAAGATAAGAACGGAACAAAAGCTTCTGCAACCTACACACCAACTGTAACTCCTGTAACACCAACAGCTGAAGATGCAACTACAACTGACAAACAAGGTCAAACACAAACTGGTAAACCAACCTTTACACCAGGTAATGAAAATGTCCCAATGGATGATGATACACCTGCAACCTTTGAAGATGGATCAACAACTAAGACAGTTGAAGGTGAAGGAACTTACACAGTAGCACCAGATGGAACTGTTACTTTCGTACCAGAAAAATCATTCACAGGAACAGCTACAGGCGTAACTGTGAAACGTGTTGATAAGAATGGTACACCAGTTACAGCTAAGTACACACCAACTGTAACTCCAGTAACTCCTACAGCAACTCCAGCTGAATCAGAAGCACCTCAAGGTGTGGTTCAAACTGGAACTGTAACCTTCACAGAAGGTGACCCAGTTGCACCAATCGACAAAGATACCATTACCCTTCTTGATGAAAAACGGCCAACCAGCAGAATCAGTAGTTGCTAAGTCACCGGAAGGTAAAGAAATCGGTACTTTCACAGTCGATAAAGAAACAGGTGTTGTAACTTTCACACCAACTGATAAATCTTACTCAGGTGAAGTCGTTCCAGTTAAGGTTCAAGCTAAAGACGCTAACGCAACAGCTGTAGAAACAACCTACACACCTAAGATTACTCCAGTCGTACCAACAGCTGAGCCTGTAACATCTACAGACATCCAAGGTAAAACACAAACAGGTACACCAACCTTCACACCTGGTAACCCTGCAATCCCAATGGATGATGATACACCAGCAACCTTTGAAGATGGATCAACTACGAAGACCATTCCAGGTGAAGGAACTTACACAGTTGCTCCAGACGGAACAGTAACCTTCGTACCAGAAAAATCATTCACAGGAACAGGTACAGGCGTAACTGTGAAACGTGTTGATAAGAACGGTACTCCAGTTACTGCAACTTACACACCAACTGTAACACCGGTAACACCAACAGGTACTCCAGCAGTATCTACTGATGTACAAGGTGCAACTCAAACAGGTAAACCTGAATTCACTGAAGGTGACAGCCGTGTACCATTGAACGATGAAGTTCCAGCAACATTTGATGATGGCTCAACTACGAAGACAGTTGAAGGTGTTGGTACTTATACTGTAGCTCCAGATGGAACAGTAACCTTCGTACCAGAGAAATCATTTGTCGGAACTGCACCAGCAGTGACAGTGGTTCGTGAAGATGTGAACGGAACAAAAGCTTCTGCGACCTACACACCAACTGTAACTCCTGTAACACCAACTGCTGAACCTGCTACTTCTACAGACATCCAAGGTCAAACACAATCTGGTAAACCAACCTTCACACCAGGTAACCCAAGTGTGCCAATGGATGATGAAGTTCCAGCAACCTTCGAAGATGGTTCAACTACTAAAGTTATTCCAGGTGAAGGAACTTACACAGTAGCACCAGATGGAACTGTTACTTTCGTACCAGAAAAATCATTCACAGGAACAGGTACAGGCGTAACTGTGAAACGTGTTGATAAGAACGGTACACCAATTACAGCTACTTACACACCAACTGTAACACCAGTTGCTCCAACAGGTGAACCAGTTACTTCAATTGGTAAGAAGGGTGCCACTCAAACAGGTAAACCAAGCTTCACAGAAGGTGATAGCCGTGTACCAATGAATGACAAAGTTCCAGCAACCTTTGAAGATGGATCAACTACGAAGACAATTCCAGGTGTTGGTACTTACACAGTGGCAGCAGATGGAACTGTAACCTTCACTCCAGAACCTGAATTTACAGGAACTGCACCAGCAGTGACAGTGGTTCGTGAAGATGTGAACGGAACAAAAGCTTCTGCAACTTACACACCAACTGTTCTTCCAATCACTAAATTTGTTGATAAAGAAGGTAAGGGAATCCCAGGATATCCTACAGTTGATGGAGAAGAGCCAAAAGCTGAAATTCCAGGTTACCGCTTCGTTGAAACCAAGAAATTACCAAACGGTGATACAGAGCACGTCTACGAGAAAGTTACAACTTCACACGTAGATGAAAATGGAAATCCAATTCCTGGTTATCCAACAGAAGATGGTGAGCAACCGAAGAAAGATATTCCAGGTTACGAGTTTGTGAAGACGATTGTAGATGAGAACGGTAATACACAACACATCTACAAGAAGACGGTGACACCAACTCCGACACCGACACCAACACCAACTCCAACACCAACTCCGGTTCCTACACCAACTCCAGCTCCAACTCCGGTTCCTACACCGGTACCAACTCCGGATCCAGTTCCAACGCCAGATCCAAAACCAGTTCCAGAAACTAAGGAAACTAAATTCATCAATCCATCTGATGAAACAGCAGTTCTTCCTGAAACTGGTACAGAGGAAACTTCTAAAACTGGTCTTGCTATTCTTAGCGCCTTGACAGGTCTCTCATTATTCGGACTTGCTAAACGCAAAAAAGAAGACTAAGATTTAGGATTTGTCTCATCAAAACCGCGAGAAATCGCGGTTTTTTTGACGAAAAAAATAGAAAGTTTTGCTCGAGGAACCAATAGTTGGAAACTGTCTTTTCTAGAAAAATTTGATAAAATAGAAGTATCAGTGTAAAGGATGTAAGAATGAGTAAGAAAGTAATTGGCATTTGGGCTCAGACAAAGAATGGAGTGATCGGCAAGGATCAGGTCATGCCTTGGCATTTACCTGCTGAATTGCAGCACTTTAAACAAACGACAACGGGCCATGCGATCCTTATGGGGAGAGTTACCTACGAAGGATTAAACAAACGCGTCCTTCCAAATCGGACCAATATCATTCTCTCTAGAGATGACATGTATGATGTAGAGAATGAAAGAGTTTGTTAAAAACCTCCGTAGTGGATGTTTTAGACTGGTATAAGGATCAGGACCAGTCGCTCTTTATTATCGGTGGGGAGAAGGTGATTCGACTTTTCGAGCCTTATCTAGAGGAGCTCTACCAGACTGTCATCGATTCCCAATTGGAAGGAGATACTTATTTCCCAGAAGACTTCCATTGGGATCAGTTCCAGTTACTAGACGAGCGCACGATTGAAAAAGACGAAAAAAACCCTTATGACTTTACCATTAGACATTTTGAAAGAAAGGAAGTCTAGTTCATGGAACGTAGTATCTTTGGCTTTTTTACAGCCGTTTTATGCGTGATTTGCCTAGTATGTGCTTCCCAGACTCTTCGGAAGAAGCGCTATGGCTTAGCCACCCTCTTCTTATTAAATGCCTTTACCAATCTTGTGAATTCGATTCACGCCTTTTATATGACTTTATTTAAATAAATTACAAACAGACTTTAGAATCGGGAGAAGAAAATGCCTACAAATCAATCAAATGATATGATGGTTTATTGTTCGTTTTGTGGTAAGAACCAAGACGAAGTACAGAAGATTATCGCAGGGAACAACGCCTTTATCTGTAATGAATGTGTTGAGTTAGCTCAAGAAATCATTCGTGAAGAACTAGCTGAGGAAGTCTTGGCAGATCTTTCAGAAGTTCCAAAACCAATCGAACTCCTCAATATCCTTAACCACTATGTCATCGGTCAGGATCGTGCTAAACGAGCACTAGCAGTAGCAGTGTATAATCACTACAAACGGATTAACTTCCATGAAAATCGTGAAGAAGACAATGATGTGGATCTCCAAAAATCAAACATTTTGATGGTGGGGCCTACAGGTTCAGGAAAAACTTTCTTGGCTCAAACTCTTGCTAAGAGCTTGAATGTTCCATTTGCCATTGCAGATGCGACAGCCTTGACAGAAGCGGGTTATGTCGGAGAAGACGTTGAGAACATCCTTCTTAAGCTATTGCAAGCAGCTGACTTCAATATTGAACGTGCAGAACGAGGCATTATCTATGTTGATGAAATCGATAAGATTGCTAAGAAGAGTGAGAACGTCTCTATCACCCGCGATGTTTCTGGTGAAGGGGTTCAACAGGCTCTCTTGAAGATCATCGAAGGAACTGTAGCCAGTGTGCCACCTCAAGGCGGACGCAAGCACCCACAACAAGAAATGATCCAAGTCGATACCAAGAACATTCTCTTCATCGTTGGTGGAGCCTTTGATGGGATTGAAGAAATCGTGAAGCAACGTCTGGGTGAGAAGATCATCGGATTTGGTCAAAATAATAAAGCCATCGATGAATCAAGCTCTTATATGCAAGAAATCGTTGCTGAAGATATCCAAAAATTCGGTATTATCCCTGAGTTAATCGGTCGTCTTCCAGTTCTTGCTGCATTAGAGCAATTGACAGTGGATGACTTGGTTCGTATTTTGAAAGAACCAAAAAACGCCTTGGTGAAACAATACCAAGCTCTCTTATCCTTTGACGACGTTGAATTGGAATTTGATGACGAAGCACTTGAAGAAATTGCAAGCAAAGCCATCGAACGCAAGACTGGTGCTCGCGGACTACGCTCCATCATCGAAGAAACTATGTTGGATGTGATGTTTGAAGTTCCAAGTCAAGAAGACGTTAAATTGGTTCGAATCACCAAAGAAGCAGTTAACGGAACTGAAAAACCAATTTTAGAAACTGCCTAGAAAGAAATTCTATGAAAGTAAATACTCATAATGCGGATATTCTCTTGAGCGCTACCAATAAAAGCCATTATCCTCAAGATGATATCCCAGAAGTTGCACTTGCCGGTCGATCAAATGTCGGCAAGTCTTCTTTTATTAATACCATGCTAAATCGCAAAAACTTGGCCCGTACATCAGGAAAACCAGGAAAGACACAATTATTGAACTTTTTCAATATCGATGACAAACTTCGTTTTGTCGATGTACCTGGCTATGGATACGCTCGTGTCTCCAAAAAAGAACGCGAGAAATGGGGCAAAATGATTGAAGAATATCTGACATCGAGAGAGAATTTAAGAGCTGTTGTCAGCTTGGTGGATCTTCGTCATGAACCCTCGGCAGATGATGTCCAGATGTACGAGTTTTTAAAATATTACGAGATCCCTGTTATCTTAGTTGCAACCAAAGCCGACAAAATTCCAAGGGGAAAATGGAACAAGCATGAATCCATGATCAAGAAGAAATTGGATTTTGATAAAACAGATACCTTTATCATCTTCTCATCGGTCAATAAAACTGGAGTAGAAGAAGCTTGGGATGCAATTTTTGACTATAGTTTTTCGGAATAAATCGTATTATTACTAACCTGTTATTTATTTGTTTGATTTATCTCGAGATTGTAATTAAAATGTAATATTGAACTCAACAATTTAATGCTTTTCTGTGCTATAATCATCTTAAAGAGTTTTCATTAAAACATCAGGAGATTATCACATTGAAAAAATTACTAAATAAATCGAAATTGATTGGATCCTTAGTGGCTCTAGTAGCTGCAGGAACAGTAGCGGCAGCCATGAGTGAGCACGTAGGAAACGTTGGGGCTAATGATGAAGCATACTCTCAATATGCAGATCCAACAGAAGCCTTCATCTCACAAATCGGTGAATCTGCTCGCCAACTTGGTCAAGAGAATGACCTGTATGCATCTGTCATGATTGCTCAAGCCATTTTAGAAAGCGGAGCTGGTCAATCTGGTTTGTCATCTTATCCACACTACAACCTTTTTGGTATTAAAGGTAGTTATGCTGGGCAATCAGCTGTGATGCAGACGTGGGAAGATGACGGTAATGGAAATGCCTATACCATCAATGATGCTTTCCGTTCCTACCCTAGCTACTATGAATCATTGCAAGATTATGTTGCTGTTTTGAAACAAGGTCACTTTGCAGGAGCTTGGAAGAGCAATACAACAAGCTACCAGGATGCAACAGCTGCCTTAACGGGTGTCTATGCTACTGATACAAGTTACTATGCAAAATTGAACCATATCATCGAAACTTACAATCTTACTCAGTATGATTCACCAAGTGTGTATGGTGGCTATGAAGGCACAGTCTACAACCCATATCGCCAACAATACACAACTCAAGAAATCTTGAACTTGGATATCGCTTGGGCAAATCGTTTCTTATAAGATATGAATTAAATTGAATGATAAACAGGCCATTAAGGTCTGTTTTTCTTGTATTCATTTTAAATCGTTTTTTTAAAGAGTACAGTATTTTTACTAATATTTTTCTGAAAACCTTTTCAGGAAGTTGGAACTATGATATAATGAAGAAGTTCACAAATTCAATATATAAGGAGATTCAGATGGGAGAATCAAATTTTGTTCTTAAAGTAGAGGCAGCATGTCAGAAGAAGGAAGAACTATATACAGCTTCTAAAGCTCGCTATGCTGTCCGCTCTATGTTTGCGGGTGCATTTCTCACAATGAGTACAGCAGTTGGGATTGTGGGTGCAGACCTTCTCAACACCTTCTTGCCAGGTTCTGGTCGTTTCTTGTTCCCATTTATTTTTGCTTGGGGATTAGTTTATTTACTATTCTTAAATAGTGAGCTAACGACTTCAAATATGATGTATCTGACAGCTGGTATTTATCTAAAGAAGATAAATTGGAAGAAAGCTTTAGAGATTCTACTTTATTGTACATTCTTTAATTTAGTTGGTGCTTTGTTCCTCGCATTTCTCTTCAGTCAGACAAGTGCTTTTGCTAATTTGAATCCAAAGGGCTTCCTTGGCTCGGTTGTAGAGATGAAGCTCCAACGTTCCAATCAATTGGTCTTCTTTGAAGGAGTGATTGCTAACATCTTCGTTAACATAGCGATCTTGTCCTACCTTTTCTTTAAAGATGAAACAGCGAAAGTTCTGATGGCCTTGTCAGCTATTTATATGTTTGTTTTCCTTACCAATGAACACATCGCGGCAAACTTTGCTTCTTTCTCATTAGCTACTTTTAACTCTATTTCGAAAGATTTGCCTCACTTAGAGTTCTTCAATGTGCTTCGTCATTATGCTGTCACCTTTGTAGGTAACTGGGTAGGTGGAGGAGTGATCATGGGCTTGGCCTATGCATGGCTCAATCGTACCAAGACTATCTATAAAGATTAATTATTTTAAAAAAAGTTTGCAAAAATACTTGCATTCTTTTTTTTTATGTGATACACTAAATAACGGTTTGAAAAAACTGCCTAAGACAGTAGGGGAGCTCGACTCATAAAGATCCTACCGAGGACAAAACGTATCATGTAAAAAGAAGCGTATTGTACTTTCGTGTCTAGGTTTGGGCGCGTTTTTCTTTTGGAGAAATTCCCCAAGCAAAATAATTACGGAGGTGAACACACTAATGAGTGAAGCAATTATTGCTAAGAAAGCGGAACTAGTTGACGTAGTAGCTGAGAAAATGAAAGCTGCTGCATCAATCGTCGTTGTGGACGCTCGTGGTTTGACAGTAGAACAAGATACAGTTCTTCGTCGTGAGCTTCGTGGAAGCGAAGTTGAGTACAAAGTTATTAAAAACTCAATCTTACGTCGTGCAGCTGAAAAAGCTGGTCTTGAAGATCTTGCATCTGTTTTTGTTGGACCATCTGCAGTAGCATTTTCTAACGAAGATGTTATCGCACCAGCGAAAATCTTGAACGACTTTTCTAAAAACGCTGACGCACTTGAAATCAAAGGTGGTGCAATCGAAGGCGCTGTCGCATCTAAAGAAGAGATTCTTGCTCTTGCAACTCTTCCAAACCGCGAAGGACTTCTTTCTATGCTCCTTTCTGTACTTCAAGCGCCAGTGCGCAACGTTGCTCTTGCAGTCAAAGCGGTTGCAGACAACAAAGAAGACGCAGCTTAATCTTAAGCTACGCAGCGTAGCCTAGCTACAAAAATTATAAATAAAAAAATTTAAAACTTATTTGGAGGAAATAACAATGGCATTGAACATTGAAAACATTATTGCTGAAATTAAAGAAGCTTCAATCCTTGAATTGAACGACCTTGTAAAAGCTATCGAAGAAGAATTTGGTGTAACTGCAGCTGCTCCTGTAGCTGTTGCTGCAGCTGGTGCTGCTGACGCTGGTGCTGCTAAAGATTCATTCGACGTTGAATTGACATCTGCAGGCGACAAGAAAGTCGGCGTTATCAAAGTTGTACGTGAAATCACTGGTCTTGGTCTTAAAGAAGCTAAAGAACTTGTTGATGGTGCACCTGGTGTTATCAAAGAAGGTGTTGCTGCAGCTGAAGCTGAAGAACTTAAAGCTAAATTGGAAGAAGCTGGAGCTTCAGTTACTCTTAAATAATAGAGTTTCCAATCAAAATGTAAACCGAGGTTTAGGCCTCGGTTTTTTTGTGTACATTTTTGAGTTTAAGTTTTTTTTAAAAAGATTTATTCTGTACTTTGTCTACTGTAGGATTCTATCTAAATTTTTCAAGATTAGAAAGCTGTTTTCGATTGCATTTAAGTCCGAAGGTGATATTAGCAGCTTTTTAGCCGAATCAAACTATTAAACATAAAATAGGAATCAGAAATCTTTGAGGATTAAGTGATTGTCTTTTTTTTTAAATCATACTCCTTTAAATTTAATTTCTGTCAATAAACATATCTACAATTCCTTTATATTTGATAAAATAATATAAATTAGGAAAATTTATAATTCAAACGTCAAAAAAATAAAATATATAAAGTAGATAGTATAGGGCTATCTACTTTTTTGGTCTCCAGAAAATAGGTATTGAACCGATCAAAATGCTGATTTCTGTTGGATTTATCAAATCGAAACGTAATTTTTTTGGAGTGTGTTGCCTCTACCGAATAGTTTTCTACTTTCCAAGTTCTTACTAATATATTATATTGTTAGACTTTTATTTTTTTGATAAAATAGTTTTTATAAACATAAAAGGAGATTTCTGATGAAATACTTTAAACGTCTTGTCTTTGCTGCTTTATTGGCAGTTGGTGCGATTTTCCTTGTAGCTTGTGGTTCTACAACTAGCGACAATGGGAAATATGTCTATAAAGCTGAGAAGGATCAAATTAAAAGTATCCTTAAAAAGCAAGGGGCTACTGATGAGCAACTTGAGCAGGTCATTGATCAATTTGATTTGACAATGACAATTGAAATTAAAGATACAAAAGCTAAGATGATTATCAAAATGAATGCTCTTGGTGAAAGCAAAGAGAAAACAATTGACCTGAAAGCTGATCAGAATGGTAAAACTCTTGAATCAGCAGAAGGTGGTAAAGATAAAGTCAAGTATAAGATTGATGGTGATGTTTTGACTTTGGATGTTTCAAAAGCAGAATCTAGTGATTATGAAGTTTTTGCTTTCTTCAAAGATGCAAAATTCAAACGTCAAAAATAATCGTTTTTAGAAGGGATAGCGGAGGCTATCCTCTTTTTTATTCTTTTCCTTTCATCAGTCTTTTCCTTGCTAGCCTAGGGGGGATCTGATATAATAGGGATGACTTGAAGGAGCCAACGGCTTTGTAAAATAGCTTAAAAAGTGCTTGAGGGTGCTTTTTTATTGTATAGAGAGGAGAAAGGTATGGGATATATTTGGTCCTATTTGAGAAAATATCCAAAATGGTTGTGTTTGAATGTTACAGCAGCCATCTTTTTTGTGATTGTCAATCTCGGTTTGCCAACTGTTCTAGCTCGTATGATTGATGAGGGGATCAATCCGAGAGATATGGAGCGGGTTTATTTTTGGGCCTGGATTATGTTTGGTGTGATCATCGTCGGGATTCTCGGTCGCATCGTTCTGGCCTATGCAGTTGGGAAGATCACTACCACCATGGTCATGGATATGCGAAATGACCTCTATGAGAAACTTCAAGAATATTCCCACCACGAGTATGAAAAGATTGGGGTTTCTTCCTTGGTGACGCGAATGACCTCAGATGCCTTCGTCTTGATGCAGTTTTCTGATCAGATGTTGAAGCTTGGCGTCATCACCCCTATCATGATGCTGTCCAGTATTCTGTTGATTTTACAGACGAGTCCATCGCTTGCTTGGATTGTGGCGATTTCGATGCCATTTTTGGCGGTGGTCGTCTGGTATGTAGCTGTTAAGACCAAACCTTTGTCAGAGAAGCAGCAGGAAACCTTGGATAAGCTCAATCAATATGCGCGAGAAAATCTTACGGGACTTCGGGTCATTCGTGCTTTTGCGCGTGAGGAATTCCAAGAGGAAATTTGGCCAAGCCAATGCAATCTATGCGGACAACTCCAATAGACTCTTTAAATTGACCGGTTTGACGGAGCCACTCTTTGTCCAAATCATCATTGCCATGATTGTAGCTATTGTGTGGTTCGCCTTAGATCCCCTAGGCGATGGCAGTTTAGAAATCGGGAATCTTGTCGCCTTTATCGAATACAGTTTTCACGCCTTGCTTTCTTTTCTTTTCCTAGCTAATCTCTTTACTATGTATCCACGGACGGCTGTCTCCAGTCATCGTTTGAAGGAAATCATGGATATGCCGATTTCTATCGATCCAAATGAAAATGGAGTTACTGAGACAGAAACCAAGGGTTATCTGGAGTTTGACAATGTAACCTTCGCCTATCCTGGTGAGACAGAGAGTCCAGTCCTTCATAATATTTCCTTTAAAGCTAAGCCGGGTGAGACCATTGCCTTTATCGGATCGACCGGTTCTGGGAAATCTTCTCTGGTCCAGCTTATTCCTCGATTCTATGATGTGACCCTAGGGAAAATCTTAGTGGATGGTGTAGATGTGCGTGATTTCAACGTCAAAGCCTTGCGCCATAAGATCGGATTTATCCCACAGAAGGCCTTACTCTTCACGGGGACTATTGCTGAAAACCTTCGTTACGGAAAAGAAGATGCCAGCATTGAGGAGCTAGACAAGGCAGCAGATGTGGCCCAAGCTAAAGAGTTTATCGAAAGCAAGGAAGAGCAGTTTGACACTCATTTAGCAGAAGGGGGAAGCAACCTTTCTGGTGGACAGAAACAACGTCTATCCATTGCGCGTGCAGTTGTTAAAGAGCCGGATATCTATATCTTTGATGATTCCTTCTCGGCTCTTGACTACAAGACAGATGCTACACTGAGAAAACGTCTCAAGGAAGTAACAGGAGATGCGACCGTCTTGATCGTAGCCCAGCGGGTTGGGACCATCATGGATGCGGATCAAATCATCGTCTTGGATCATGGAGAAATCGTCGGTCGTGGAACCCACGAGGAACTCCTGGCAACCAATGAAATCTACAGTGAGATTGCTCGCTCTCAGTTGAATAACCAATCATTAACAGAAGAATAGGAGGGGGAGAAAATGAAAGAAAAACGTTCCAGTTTTGTACGTCTTTGGGGCTATCTAAGAGCTTATCGTTTTGCCGTTATTTTCGCTACACTCCTAAAGATTCTGAGTGTGGTTATGAGTGTTATTGAGCCCTATATTCTAGGGCTTGCTATCACAGAATTGACCGCTAACCTGACAGATATGGCTAGAGGAGTAGCAGGAGCTGAGATTAATGCTGGCTATGTTGGCTGGGTTATGATTGTCTATCTCTTCCGTGGAGTTTTATATGAGATTGGATCTTATTATTCCAACTATTTCATGACCAATGCTGTTCAAAGCATGATCGAGGATATGCGTAATGACCTATCTGAGAAGATTAATCGCATCCCTGTTTCTTACTTTGATCAGCACCAATTTGGGGATCTTCTGGGTCGCTTTACCAGCGATGTCGAGACGGTTTCAAACGCCTTGCAGCAGTCCTTCCTTCAAATTGTGAATGCCATTTTCACCTTAAGCTTGGTCATCGCTATGGTGCTCTATCTCAACCTCACTTTAGGGCTAATCGTGATTGCTTCTATCCCGATCACCTTCTTCGGTGCCCAGTTGATTATGAAGAAATCCCAGCCTTACTTTAAGGAGCAGGCTGATGTCCTTGGAGCTCTAAATGGTTTTGTTCAGGAAAACTTGAGTGGTTTCAACGTCTTAAAACTCTATGTACGGGAAGAATCATCGCAAGAAGACTTCCGTGACATTACCCGTCGTCTGCAGCAAGTTGGATTTAAAGCGAATTTTATTTCTGGACTGATGATGCCTATTCTGAATGCAATCTCTGATTTGACCTATCTTTTGGTCGCAGTTATCGGAGCCATTCAAGTTCTTGCAGGTCGTTTGACAGTTGGGAACATGCAGGCTTTTGTCCAGTATGTCTGGCAAATCAATCAGCCTATTCAGAACTTGAGCCAGTTAGCTGGAACCTTGCAAAGTGCCAAATCTTCACTGGATCGTGTCTTCCAAGTCCTTGATGAACCAGATGAAGTACTCGGTAAAAATGAAGCTCTAGACAAGGAATTGACTGGACAGGTTAGCTTTAACCATGTGGACTTCCAATATGTGGAAGATAAGCCATTAATCCGTGATTTTAACCTGGAGGTCAAGCCTGGTGAGATGGTGGCCATTGTCGGACCGACAGGTGCAGGGAAAACCACGCTCATAAATCTGCTGATGCGTTTCTATGACGTGACCAAGGGGGCTATTACGGTAGATGGGCATGATATCCGCGACCTATCTCGCCAAGATTATCGCAAGCAGTTTGGGATGGTTCTTCAGGACGCTTGGCTTTATGAAGGGACCATTAAAGAAAATCTGCGCTTTGGGAACTTGGACGCGACAGATGAAGAAATTGTCGCTGCTGCCAAGGCTGCCAATGTAGACCACTTTATCCGGACGCTTCCGGGGGGCTACAATATGGAGATGAACCAAGAGTCTAGTAATATCTCTTTGGGACAGAAGCAGTTGTTGACCATTGCGCGTGCCCTGCTAGCTGATCCTAAAATTTTGATTTTGGATGAGGCGACGTCTTCAGTGGATACCCGTCTGGAACTCTTGATTCAAAAGGCTATGAAGAACTTGATGAAGGGACGGACTAGCTTTGTCATTGCTCACCGCTTGTCTACAATCCAAGAAGCGGATAAGATTTTAGTCCTTAAAGAGGGGCAGATCATCGAACAAGGGAATCATGAATCTCTTTTGGAAGCAAAAGGATTCTATTACGACTTGTACATGAGCCAATTTTCCAAGAAAGTAGAAGCTCAATAAAAACGTCAAAAAAGAGCAGTCGCTCTTTTTTGTTAGGCAAAACACTTCATTTTGTTAGAAGTCGGATTTCTTGAAGGTGGTTGTTTTATTTGCTATAATCGTAGCAGAAATGGAGGCTTTATGCGCTTAACCAGCCAATTAATCACTGAAACGTTCCCAGATTTGGATAAGGTCGAAAGGCTAAACATAGAAGCTTTTCCAGAAGAGGAACGGATTCCTTTATCGGAGTTTTTACGCTATACGGATAATGATGACGCTCACTTTTTCGCTTTTTACAATGAGGAAGAATTTGTCGGATTTGCCTTTGCTATTTCAAATGCTAAGGCCTTTTTACGTCAGTTTCTTTGCCATTATGCCTCACTTGCGGAGTCACGGCTATGGTCAAGAAATTATTGAAAAATTAGTGGAATTTTACCAACGGACCATGTTGTTAGAAGTTGAGCGATTGGATGAAGAATGTGATAATCTAGAGCAGCGTCAAGCTCGGATGGATTTCTATATCCGAAATGGCTTTAAAACAGCCAATGCTTTTCTTGAATACGAAGACCTTAGTTTTGAGATTCTCTACCGAGGAGAGGGCTTCGATGAGGAGGCCTACCGTGATATCTTCCGTAAACTTCAGGAAGAGAATTATTTTGATTTCCGCATCCAATACCGACGCTTTAGTGAAGATTAAAAACAAAAAGTGCTTCTCTGTTAGATTGCAGAGAAGCACTTTTTTAATTAATGGATGAAGAACTATATAAGAATCTACAGTAGAGTCTTCTTTGTCTTAAGTTATTTTTAAATGCAATTATTCCAGTAAAAAGAATTGCCGTGGTGGAAGAAAGCTGTTATACTAGATAAGATTGAAAAATGTAAAGGAGAACACATGTTACGAAAAGGTTCCTTAACAGGTTTACTGTTATTTGGTATTTTCTTCGGTGCAGGGAACTTAATCTTTCCGCCTGCACTAGGTGCCCAATCGGGTAGCCATTTTTGGCCAGCTATTGCTGGATTTGTCTTATCAGGAGTAGGAATTGCGATTATTACCTTGATCATTGGGACGCTCAATCCTAAAGGCTATATTCATGAGATTTCACGTAAAATCGCCCCTTGGTTTGCTATCGTTTATCTAGTAGCCTTGTACCTCTCTATTGGTCCTTTCTTTGCCATTCCGAGAACGGCTACCGTTTCCTACGAAGTTGGTATTGCCCCCTTGTTAGGAAATTCAAGTGGAAAACTTAGTCTCTTCGTTTTCACCTTGGTTTATTTCTGTTTAGCCTATTTGATTGCCCTTCACCCTTCTAAAATCTTAGATAGTATTGGTCGGATTTTAACTCCAGTCTTTGCTATCTTGATTGTTGTATTGGTTGTCCTCGGTGCCCTCAAATACAGCGGACACGCGCCACAAGTTGCAACAGAAGCCTACCAAGCATCTGCCTTTGGTCAAGGTTTCCTTGAAGGGTATAATACCTTGGATGCCCTCGCTTCAGTGGCCTTTAGTGTGATTGCGGTAACTACCCTTAATCAACTTGGTTTCACCAGCAAGAAGGAATACATTAAAACCATCTGGATCGTTGGGATTGTCGTAGCCATCGGCTTTAGTATTTTATACATTGGCTTGGGTTACCTTGGAAATCATTTCCCAATTCCAGCAAAAGTAATGGCATCTGATGCCAATAAAGGGGTCTATGTCCTTTCAGAAGCAACCAAGGCTATCTTTGGGCCAGCTGCTCAAATCTTCCTTGCGGGTATGGTGACGGTGACTTGCTTCACGACAACAGCCGGTTTGATCGTGTCAACCGGGGAATTCTTCCATAACACCTTCCCTAAAATCTCTTACAAGGTCTATGCGACAGTCTTCACTTTGATTGGTTTTGCGATTGCCAATCTTGGCTTGAGCGCCATTATTGCCTATTCATTGCCTGTCTTGATGATCCTCTATCCAATCACCATTACTATAGTGTTGATTGTGATTGTAAACAAATTTACTCAACTATCAAAACCAGGAATGCAACTGACTATTTTCTTAGTTAGCTTGGTGGCGATTGCAGATGTTCTTGCAAGCACCTTCAAACTTACAGGTCTGGCAAACGTCATTAAAACTTTACCATTTGCTGCCCAATCTCTCCCATGGTTACTCCCAGCAGTAGTTGGTATTGTCCTCTCTCTTTTCTTGCCAAATAAACAAAGCGCAGAAGAATAATAAGTCGTCAATTGAACTCCAAAGTGATATGCTTTGGAGTTTTTGTTTGGCTTTGAAACTAGTTTCTAAATGATCGATTAGAAATCAAAGCGTAGCAGAAATTTTTAATTTAGGAGCTGGAATGTTATACTAGTTGTAGCATATCAATATACGGAGTGTTTTATGAATCAAATCGTTTTCTCCTTCACTGTCTTTCTGGCAGGGATTCTCTCCTTTTTCTCTCCCTGTGTCTTTCCTTTGCTTCCGGTATACATCGGGGTTTTGCTAGGAAGTGATCAGGAAAAATCCATTCAGATTTTCGGGAAGAAGATTCGCTGGCATGGTCTTGTAAAGACCTTGTGTTTTATCGCAGGGATTTCTGTTATTTTCCTTATTATTGGTTTCGGGGCAGGTCTACTTGGGCAAATTATGTACACCAACTGGTTCCGATACTTGATGGGAGCGCTGATTATTATTCTTGGCCTTCATCAGATGGAAGTCTTTCACTTTAACTTCTTAGAAAAGCAAAAAACAATGGATTTCGGAGCCAACAAGCACAAGAATGAATTACTTTCAGCTTTTCTGCTTGGGCTTGGTTTTAGCTTTGGCTGGACGCCATGTATCGGTCCGGTTCTAGGCTCTGTACTTGCCTTAGCAGCATCCAATGGTCAAGATGCCCTCATGGGTGCTCTCTATCTTTTTATCTATACATTAGGGATGGCCATTCCGTTTTTACTTTTGGCTCTAGCATCTGGGATTGTTCTCCCATACTTTAATCGTTTAAAACCCCATCTCTTGTTACTGAAGAAGATTGGTGGCTTGATCATCATCATTATGGGGATTTTGTTGCTCTTGGGACAATTGAATAGCTTGTCTGCTATCTTTTCATAAATCAAATGGAGGTTTACTCATTATGAAAGTTATTAAATACGCCTGTTTTTCGCTTCTTTCTCTGTCTATCCTGACTGCTTGCTCTATGAATCAGTCCGAAAGCGGCATGAATAATCAATCAATGAATAATCAATCAACGACCAACACAACCGCTAGCAAACATCCTTTAGTAGGAAAAGAAGCGAGTGACTTCGAGCTAAAGGATATGAAGGGGAACACGGTTAAACTTTCAGACTATAGAGGCAAAAAGGTTTACTTGAAATTCTGGGCGACTTGGTGTGGTCCTTGTCGACAAAGTATGCCTGAACTGAATAAACTGGTCGAAGAAAAGGACCGAGACTTTGAGATTCTCACCGTTATGGCACCGGGGATGCAAGGGGAAAAAACAGAAGAAGAGTTCGTCAAATGGTTTGCCCAACAAGACTATCAATCAGTTCCTGTTTTGTACAATCCGGACGGATCTGCCTTTATGAATTACCAAGTCCGTTCAATCCCTACGGAAGTCTTTATTGATAGCCAAGGAAAGATTGGACATGTTCAATTAGGGGCAATTTCAAACGAAGATGCTAAGAAGATTATCAAAGAGTTGAAATAAAAGAGGCTGGGACAAAAGTCCTAGCCTCTTAATTATCTTTGGATTGTCGAGCAAGACGCAGTGGTTGAGTGGGCTCTACTACACTGATTTCATCAGCTTTTACAGCCCTACTCAACTGTGCGGAGGTGGGACGACGAAATCGAATTCTAATGAATTACCGATTTCTGTCCCACTCTCTTTTTTATTAGTTGCTTGCACCAGATGTAGCATCAGCAGCTCCGTCACCGTGCCCTCCAGCATCTGAAGCACCTGAAGTTGCGTCTGCATCCCCATGGCCGCCAGCAGGAGCGAATGGTCCGCTACCGCCTACTAAGCGTTGACCAGTTGTTTGAAGGTACCAATCCAACCATGGCTGGAAGTTAAAGACGATTTCGTTGATACCAGCGTATGAACCATCTTCATAATACATGGCTTGATAGTTGTGAGTATTGATCACACCTTCTGGAGAGCCTGGAACAATGGTACGAACATATTCTTGGTTTCCGTTGCGAAGAGTACCGATGACCCATTCAACGTTTTTCATACGTGCTGGTGGAAGAGAACCGTGAACGGTTGACATCCGGCTACCTGATTGAGGTGGCACGCGTTTTGCAAACATGGTATCTGGATCTTGGTGGGCATTGTTGTAGTAGAGGAACTGGTTGTTATCATCAGCGTATGTCAATTCGAAAGGCATAGCTTTCAAGAACATATCGATTTGATTAACAGTCAGGATACCGTGGTCCAATTTGACATAAGTATCACCAGATACAGCTCCTGTAATTTCTGCTACTTTTTCTACCCAATCTGGATCATCCGGATCAACCTCAGTAATAGTAGTAGCGATTGGTTTTCCGCAATCCAAATCTTCTGGTTCAATTGGTTTTGGTTTTTTCAATTTAGAAACGACTCCTACGTATTTCACAAAGTTATCTAAGCAAGTTTCAAGGAATTTTACAGTCCCTTCGTTGATGATGTTGCCATCTGCGTCAAAAGCTTCTTTCGCTTTTCCTAGAAGGAATTCGTTCCCTGGAAGGGTATAGGCATTGACACCTGGAGCATCCAGAATCTTACGAAGGTGAACTTGGGCACGAGAAGTCCCTTGGTCATAGTAAGAAGCACCCACGATCATGACCGGTTTGCTTCAAAAGGATGCACTTCATAGGAGAGCCATTCCAGTACAGATTTGAGGGAAGCGGAAATAGTGTGGTTGTGTTCAGGAGTTGCGATAATCACACCGTCAGCACGGGTAATTTTATTGTTGAGGAGACGCAATTGGAAGCTTTCGTCCCATTTCTCATCTTGGTTAAACATTGGAACTTCATCGATTTCAAGAACTTCCAATTCAAATTTGATCTTGAAGTGACGACGGATGAATTCCAAAAGTTTGCGGTTATATGATTGATCGTAGTTCGATCCTACAAGTCCTACAAATTTCATGCTAATATGTCTCCTATCTTACAAGTTTTCCCAGTCGAAGTCTTCGGCATCTTTGCGAAGCAGTTCTTGAGCGTTGCGCAATTTTTCAGTAACTTTTACAAAGATACGGAAGTCATCAAAGATGGCATCCAATTTCTTGATGACATCAAGGTCTACCAAGTCACCATTTTGATCAAATGCTTGAAGAGAGTGAGAAAGCAAGAATTCGTCTGGAAGGACAGTGGCTTTGATTTCTGGTGAGTTCAGATTTGACGAAGTTGCAATTGAGCACGAGATGAACCAAGCGTACCATAAGAAGCACCTGTAATCATCACTGGTTTGCTTAAGAGTGGGTAAATCCCATAAGATAACCAAGCAAGGGCACTCATCAAGACAGCAGGGATGGAATGATCGTATTCTGGTGTGCCAATGATGACACCATCAGCTTCCTCGATTTTAGCAGCAATTTCTAAAATAGCCTCAGGGACTTGTTTGTTGGCTGGCTTGTTGAAGACAGGGATATCTTTAATCTCAACCAATTCAATTTCAGCCTTTTCAGCAAAATGCTTTTGCATGTATTGAAGTAGTTGGCGGTTTGTTGAACGTTTGGAGTTTGTTCCAACGATCGCAATAAGTTTTGTCATGGAAATTCCTTTCTGAAATTAAAATTACAAATAATCATGTAGCCCACTGGTATAGGCGAGGCGACCTGACTGATAGACGAGAATAGCATCCATGCCAGGTAAGGTTTCAACAATATTTAAAATGTAGGTCGGTTCTTCACCGAACAAGCGGGTGGTCCAAATCTCCCCATCGACTGATCGTTCAGAAATAATCGTGAGACTTGCCAGTTCTGTTTCGACAGGATAGCCAGTTTGAGGATCAAAAATATGATGGAAGGACCGGCCGTCAACCTCAAGGTGACGAACATAGGTACCTGATGTCACAACGGACTTATCTGTAACAGATAGAACTAGTAAATGTTCCCCTCTTGGAAGCTGAGGATTTTGGATCCCGATTCGCCAAGGGCGATGACTGACAGGGTTTTGACCAAGGGTAAGGATATTGCCCCCTAAATCAATTAAAGCTTGCTCGATCCCCTGACTCCTGAGATAACTAGCTAATAAATCCGCACTAAACCCCTTAGCTAAAGCACCTAGATCAATTTTCATCCCTTTTATTTTGAGAAAAACAGTTTGTTGATTCGGATCTAAGCAAATCTGATGAGGGTCAATGACTGTTAGGGCTTGTTCAATTTCTACTTGATCAGGCTTCCTAGCATCTGAAAAACCAATTCTCCAGGTTTGGACAAGTGGACCAATCGCAATGTTTAAATGACTTCCTTGCGCCTGACTATGGCTAGTTCCTATAGCAATCAGTGAAAAAAAGATCTGGATGAACCTTTACGGGTTCAATGCCAGCTTTTTGATTGACCTCCATCAATTCAGAAGAAGAGTCATTGGCACTAAAGCGATGCTCATAGGATCGCAGGAGACTAAAGCAATCGGCCAGTATTTGGTCAGCTTGTTGATGAGAAATCGAAACGGTTATGGTGGAGCCCATTAGGCGTTCGGATCGACTAGTTAGTTCCACAAATAGTAAACCACCTTTCCAATATTCACCTACTTCAAGTTTATCAAAAAGAAAGCCATTTCACAATCCCCCAAGCAAAATTATTGACATTTTTCAGGACTTATGCAAATGGATTTGAAAATAATATCACAAATTGTAAGCAAAAAATTTGGAAACGATATCATTTTCATGTTATAATTGTATGGTAAATAAAATTAAAGGTAGGATTTTTTCTATGAGTAAAATCGTAGTTGTGGGTGCTAACCACGCTGGAACTGCATGTATCAACACAATGTTGGATAATTTTGGAAACGAAAATGAAATCGTTGTCTTTGACCAAAACTCAAATATCTCATTCCTTGGATGCGGAATGGCTCTTTGGATTGGTGAACAAATCGACGGACCTGAGGGCTTGTTCTATTCAGATAAAGAAAAATTAGAAGCTAAAGGCGCTAAAGTTTACATGAACTCACCAGTTCTTTCAATTGACTACGACAACAAAGTTGTAACTGCAGAAGTAGATGGTAAAGAACACAAAGAATCATATGAAAAATTGATCTTCGCAACTGGTTCAACTCCAATCTTACCACCAATTGAAGGTGTTGAAATTGTCAAAGGGAACCGTGAGTTCAAAGCGACTCTTGAAAATGTACAATTCGTTAAATTGTACCAAAATGCTGAAGAAGTTATTAAGAAACTTGAAGACAAGAGCAAACACCTTGAGCGCATCGCTGTTGTAGGTGGTGGTTACATCGGTGTTGAGCTTGCTGAAGCATTCGAACGTCTTGGAAAAGAAGTTGTCCTTGTTGATATCGTTGACACAGTATTGAACGGATACTATGACAAAGACTTCACACAAATGATGGCTAAAAACTTGGAAGACCACAACATCCGTTTGGCACTTGGTCAAACTGTTAAAGCTATCCAAGGTGACGGTAAAGTAGAACGCTTGGTAACTGACAAAGAAACATTCGACGTTGATATGGTTATTCTTGCTGTTGGTTTCCGTCCAAACACAGCTCTTGCTGATGGTAAGATCGAACTCTTCCGCAACGGTGCCTTCCTTGTAGACAAGAAACAAGAAACATCAATCCCAGGTGTATACGCTGTTGGTGACTGTGCGACTGTATATGACAACGCTCGTAAAGACACTAGCTACATCGCTCTTGCATCAAATGCGGTACGTACTGGTATCGTAGGAGCTTACAACGCTTGTGGACATGAGCTTGAAGGAATCGGTGTGCAAGGATCAAACGGTATCTCTATCTATGGTCTTCACATGGTTTCAACTGGTTTGACTCTTGAAAAAGCAAAAGCAGCAGGCTACAACGCTGTTGAAACTGGCTTCAACGACCTTCAAAAACCAGAATTTATCAAACATGACAACCATGAAGTTGCCATCAAGATCGTTTATGATCAAGATAGCCGTGAAATCCTTGGTGCTCAAATGGTATCACGTGACGCTGCAATCTCAATGGGTATCCACATGTTCTCATTGGCAATCCAAGAGCACGTTACAATTGAAAAATTGGCATTGACAGATCTATTCTTCTTGCCACACTTCAACAAACCATACAACTACATTACTATGGCAGCACTTACTGCTAAATAATGCATTCTATAGAAACGCTCATTTGGGCGTTTTTTTGCTGTTGTCTTACTCAAGAGCTGTGAAAAATAGTATAATAAAAGCAAGAAATCTGGGAGTTGAAGAGAATTTATGAAACAAAGTCAGCAAATCCAAAGAGAATTTCAATCGACCTCGAGATCTATTTTGTCTCAGGTTAGCAGAGGTGTTTTAGTAGGGCTTGTAGTCGGCGCGATTGTCTCGAGTTTTCGATTTTTTATTGAGCATCTCTTTCATATTGTACTGGGATTGTATAAGGATCTTGGAAGAAGTCCGATCAATTGGATCATCATCCTTTCGATGTATCTTTTTATTATTTTGCTAGCTAGCCAGCTCATCAAAAAGAACAAAAACGTTAAAGGATCTGGTATTCCTCAAGTAGAAGCAGAATTAAAAGGACTGCTACAGATAGACTGGTGGGCTACGCTTTGGCAGAAGTACATTTTAGGGATTTTAGCAATTGCTAGTGGTCTGATGTTGGGGCGTGAAGGACCCAGTATCCAACTTGGCGCCATGGGAGGAAAGGGGCTGGCTAAGAAACTTGCACTTAGTCCTGTAGAAGAAAGAGCCTTGATTGCCAGCGGTGCCGCAGCAGGTTTGGCAGCAGCCTTTAACGCTCCGATCGCTGGTCTACTATTTGTAGTAGAAGAAGTCTACCATCATTTTTCTCGTGTCTTCTGGGTATCGACCTTGGCTGCGAGTTTGGTCGCAAACTTTGTCTCCCTCAATATTTTCGGTCAAACACCTGTATTAAATATGCCAGATCATATTCCCCATATCGATTTATCCAGCTATTGGATTTTCTTAGTCATGGGAATTTTTCTGGGCCTAACTGGTTATTTCTATGAAGTTGCTGTTTTAAATATTGGTCGGCTATATCAAAAGCTTGGTAGCTGTTTCAAGGTGACTGCTCCTTACTATCCACTCTTTGCCTTTCTTTTGATCCTACCGATCGGTTATTATTTCCCTCACTTATTAGGTGGTGGAAATCAGTTGGTTTTGAACTTAGCGCATGTCCCTCTTAGTATCCAGATGCTGATCTTCTATTTTGCGATACGATTTATTTGGAGCATGATTAGTTACGGTAGTGGTCTTCCTGGTGGCATCTTTCTTCCGATTCTAGCTCTTGGATCTGTTTTAGGAGCCTTGGTTGCGGCTGTTTTATTAAAGTTTGGTCTCATACATTCTAATCAACTTCCCTTGTTTGTCATTTTAGGAATGAGTGGTTATTTCAGTGCCATTTCAAAAGCGCCCTTGACAGCCATGATTCTAGTGACTGAAATGGTAGGAGATATACGAACCTTGATGCCGATTGGCTTGGTGACTTTGACAGCTTACATTACTATGGATCTGCTAAAAGGGGCCCCTGTCTACGAGGCTATGCTGGAACAATTGATGCCTGAGGTGACCAGCGGTTCAGATGTCTTAACCCTGATCGAAATTCCAGTATCAGAGAAAATAGCAGGCCGACAGGTTCGAGATTTAGATCTACCGAGAGACCTCCTAATCACAACTCATCAGCATAATGGAAAAAACAGTACGGTGCATGGTAGTACCCGCCTCTATCTAGGAGATAGCATCTACCTCGTGGTAAAAGAGACAGATATCGGCCGGGTGAAAGAATTACTCCTCTAATTCATTTTATTAAAGTTTTCTGACAATTATTGAAAAATGAGAAAATCTTTGCTATAATAGACCACGTAAAAAAAGTATCCAGGAGAAATTCTCATGAAAAAACTTGCAGTAGCACTCTTATCAGTCGCTTTATTAGCAGGCTGTGCTAATACATCTTCAAAAAATACAACTACAAATAGTTCCTCTTCGACAGTGAAATTGTCAAAAGAGGACCAAAAAGCCTTGGACCAGGCGACAAGTGAATACAAGGAGTTTGTGCAAGGACAAATTGATCAGTTGTTAAAAGATACAGAGGAATTTCAAAGAGTCCTCAAAGTGGTGATTTAGAAGAAGCTAAGAAGGTCTATCCTTTGATTCGGATGTCTTATGAACGCTCTGAACCAATTGCTGAAAGCTTTGGGGAGTCTGATGTCAAGATTGACTTCCGTTTGGTTGACTATGTCGATGAAAACAAATCAGAAGAAGGATGGTCAGGCTTCCACCGTATCGAACGCATCCTCTGGGAACAAAATACAACCGAAGGCACTGAAAAATATGCGGAGCAATTGGTAAATGATATCAAAGAGTTGAAAGCTAAGATTGCGACAGTAGAAGTGACGCCAGATTTGATGTTGACAGGTGCGGTTGACCTCTTAAATGAAGTGGCGACACAAAAGATCACTGGGGAAGAAGAAATTTTCTCTCATACAGATCTCTATGACTTCCGGGCCAATATCGAAGGGGCTGAGAAGATTTTTGCACTCTTCAAACCTCTCATTGAGAAAAAGGATGCCAAACTAGTGAAAACCCTTGAAACAGAATTCAAGGCGGTGAATGACTTGTTAGACAAACATATGACTGATGATTCCAACTATAAATCATATACAGACCTAACAGAAGAAGATACCAAAGAACTAGCAGAAGCAGTTACAAAATTGGGAGAACCACTCTCTCAAATGGGAATCATTTTAAACGGTAAATAACAATGACAAAAGACGAAAAATTTTTTGAAAAGAAGATGGATCGTCGCGAATTTCTGAAAAAAGCAGGTATTGGGGGAGCAGGCTTAGCACTTGGTCTATCCGGTGCTTCTGCTTTTTTCGCTAATAAGGAGCAAGGCTCCAAAAATATCGCAGACGGTCAAGAAGAAATTAGCTTTTACGGCAAGCATCAGGCTGGGATTACCACCCCCATGCAGAAGAATATCTATTTTGTGGTGCTCGATCTCCGGACGACAGATAAAAACGAATTGATTCAGTTGTTTAAAGACTGGACAGATTATAGCCAGAAATTAGTCAATGGAGAACTGGTCAAAAAAGATGGATCCAACGCTCTCTTGCCTCCAAGTGATACTGGGGAAACAGTCGGACTAAATCCTTACCGCCTCACCCTAACCTTTGGTGTTTCGGCTAGCTTTTTGACCAAACTAGGCCTTGAAAAGAAACGTCCCAAACTCTTCCGGGATCTGCCAGCTTTTCCTAAGGAACAGTTGAGAGAGCAGTATACGGGTGGTGATATCGTTATCCAAGCATGTGCAGATGATGAGCAGGTGGCCTTTCATGCTGTCCGCAATCTGATTCGTAAAGGACGCAATAAGGTGACCATGAAGTGGAGCCAATCAGGATTTGCTGCTATTGGGGATCGCATGGAAACGCCCCGGAACCTCTTTGGCTTCAAAGATGGAACTGCCAATGTCACGACAGAGAAAGATTTCGATAAGGTCGTCTGGGCTGATAGTCAAGACTGGATGAAAAACGGCTCTTACATGGCTGTACGCCGGATTATCATGCATTTAGAGACCTGGGATCGTACCAACCTGCAGGAGCAAGAAAACACTTTTGGACGCTATAAAGAAAGTGGCGCACCATTTGGAAAGAAAAACGAGTTTGACGAAGTGGACCTCTCCCTTTTACCAGTTGACTCACATGTCCGTTTGGCTAAAGAAGTGGATCTGCCAATTTTGCGACGCTCTTATTCATACTCTGATGGGATTGATCCGAAAACGGGGCAGTTTGATGCAGGATTGCTATTTATTGCCTTTCAAAAGGATCCAGACCGCTTTGTGAAAATCCAAACCAATCTTGGGGCAGACGATAAGATGAATGAATATGTGACCCATATTGGCAGTGGCCTCTTTGCCTGCTTCGGAGGTGTGAAGGAAGGAGGGTACATTGGTCAAGACTTATTTGAATAAATTGTTAGTCGTCCTAGTAGCCTGTCTCTTTTTCATCGTGACTCCTGTTCAGGCCGAATCCTATAGTGATCTCTTTATCAAAATCACTGATGCAACGACAGCAGTTCGGGATAAGGATCAAGAAAAGGCTCACACTCTGGTCGCTGAGATAAAAGAGGAGTTTCTAAAGAAGGCTAATCATGATTCCAAGGCAGGAAAAGAGGTCCAGAAGAGTCTGGACTTGGAGGGTGAGATCACAGAAAAGCAGTTGGTGACTGTCTCCACTTCCTTGCTAGCCTTTGAAAAAGAGCAAAATCCAGTCGATCTGGATGCTGAAAAAGAGAAGCTAGAAACTCGCTTGCAACCTTACTTTGAGAAGCTTCAAGAGGCGATCACAGCAAAGGATCTCCAGGCGACACGAAAGGCTTATGCTGATTTAAACAACACCTGGACTCGGAATGAAGCCGTAGTCAGAGACCATAGTACTGCTTACTATGGAAAGGTAGAAACAGCTATCTCCTTCTTGAGAAGTGCCATCGAAACAGAGCCTACAAACTTTGACTCCATCCAATCTTCGTACAACGACTTAAAGAATGTACTGGATCAATTTATCAGTGGGGAAAAGATTGAGGAGACAAGCTCTAATCTGACTCTTTCAGACGGGATTAAGCTCCTCAAGAAAGCTCTAAACCTCTTTCAAGCCAATGACACTAGCCAAGCTAGTCAAGTCATGAAGGAGTTCATTACCATTTGGCCAACGATCGAAGGAGATGTCAGCACGACCAATCCTAGTCTCTATACGCGGGTAGAAAGTCAAAGTCCAGTTATTATGGTCAAGGGGAAGGAAAGCAAGTACCAAAAGCAACTGGAAGCTCTGATTAGTGATCTATCAGCTATTGATACCACCGCCTCCTATTCGGCGGTTGACTCTATGTTGATCCTCTTACGCGAGGGAGTCGAAGCGCTATTGATTGTCATGGCTTTGGTGACAGTTCTCAAGTCAGCTAAATTGGTCAAAGGATTGAAATGGGTTTATGCAGGTGCTCTTCTAGGTATCCTGGCCAGTGCAGCCATTGCAGTAGCTCTTCAATTCTTATTCCCGGCTGTGACCTCGGCTTCAAACCGCGAGGTGATTGAAGGAGCAGTAGGGATCATTGCAGTAGGCATGATGATTGTCATTGGGATTTGGCTACATCGCAAGTCCTCCGTTCAAAAATGGAACCAATTCATGGAAAGTCAGATGAAGGCTGTGACAGCAACTGGCAGTTTCATTTCTATGTTTGCCCTCAGTTTCTTAGCTGTCTTCCGTGAGGGGGCTGAGACGATCCTTTTCTATGTGGGGATCCTCCCTCGTATTCGCTCCTTTGATTTCTTCCTAGGGATCGGCTTGGCACTTGCAGTTTTAGCCATTCTTGCTATTCTCATGACCAAGGCAAGTCGTCTGGTCAAGCCACATAAGATTTTCTTCATCCTGACTTGGATGATCTATGCCCTGGCCTTTAAGATGCTGGGGGTGAGCTTGCACGCGCTCCAATTAACCAACATGCTTCCCAATCATATTTTGAGTAATTTCCCGACAATCGATTGGGCGGGGATCTATCCGAGCTGGGAAGTTCTTGCTTGCCAAGTTCTATTCGTTCTTATTGTCGGGTTTGTAACGGTGAAGCAGCATGAAAAATGAAGATAGTAAGCTCACTATTGTAGAGCATTTAAGCGAGTTTAGACGACGCTTCATCGCTTGTATCCTTTGTTTTTTCATTGTCTTTTGTGGAGCCCTCTTGTTTTCTGATCAGCTTTATGCCTTTTTGACGGCTGGATTTCGAGAGAAACTCTTGGTCCTTGGCCCTAATGACATTTTAAGCATCTACCTTCAGTTGGCGAGCTTAATGGCCTTTACCATCACCCTGCCCTTCACCCTCTTTCAAGTCTGGCAATTTGTTAAACCAGCTTTGAGAAAGGGAGAAGCAGGAGCCATTCTGCTCTATGTGCCGGCCAGTTTGATTTGTTTCTTGCTAGGCTTACTCTTCGGCTATTATCTGGTTAGTCCAGCTATTCTCGAGGTGCTCTTAAAGTTGGGACAAGGCCAGTTTACCATTCAGTTAACGGCACAGAACTACTTGACCTTCATCTTTCATACGACAGTACCTTTGGGTGTCTTGTTTGAATTGCCGGTCCTTGTAGCCTTTTTGACCTCGATTCATATCTTAACGCCAGACTGGTTAAGGCGCTATCGTCGAATAGCCTACTTTCTATTGCTGGTACTGGCAGTCGTCCTGACGCCAGCTGATTTTATCAGTGATTTAGCAATGACCGTGCCTCTGATCTTGCTTTACGAAGTAAGTCTGGGCATCAGTCGCATCATCTATAACCGTATACAAAAAAGGAGATAAATATGGGAATTTTACGTGATATCGGAGCACCAGGACTGATTATTATCATCCTGGGAGCCCTCTTAATCTTTGGACCAAAGCGTTTGCCTGAGTTAGGACACTCGCTTGGGAAAATGTTCTCTGAATTCAAGTCAGCCGTCAACAATGGTGTCGCTGACAAAGAAGAGGACAAAGAAAAGACTGGTAAGACTGAAGAATAATAGCTTACCTTTCATGATAATTTCTGACAGAACTATCTTTTGTTCTTCATTTTCAATAATAGCAAAAGCAGGAGTAGATCGTTAAAACGATATCTGAGTAAGAATCCTGCTTTTTGTTATTATTGAACCGTCTGAAAATTTTTGTAAATTACAAATTGAAAACAAATCAACTTTTGATAGCGTTTTCCTTGAATCTAAAATTGGCCAGGAGTATAATAGAGGTTGGAAAAAGTACATTAAAAAGGAGTGTGTCATGATGATCATTAGTGTGATTTTTGCTGTAGCTTACTTTTTGTTGGTTGCCCTTGTTGCGGCTCTTGTTTTCCGAGCGGTAGGAAAAATATTTGAGCTCTTCGATGGCTATCTGATGTACCATTAAGAGATAAACAAGCCCACTCACTATGAGTGGTTTTTTACTATAGGACGGAGATAATTATGAAAACAGAATATGAAAAGATGATTGCTGGTGAGTTTTACAGTCCCATGGATCCAGAATTGAGAAAGTTGGCACAAGAAGCTCGGGCCAAGCAATTTGCCTTTAACCAAGAAGCAGACGGTGAGAAGCGGAGTCAACTCATAAAAAGTTGGTTCGGATCCACTGGAGAAAATCTATCCTTGCACCCCTTCTTGGCTTGTGATTATGGGATCAATATCCATTTGGGAGAGAACTTTTATGCCAACTGGAACCTAACCATGCTGGATGTCTGCCCAATCAGGATCGGAAAGAATGCCATGATCGGTCCCAATTGCCAATTTCTTACCCCTCTCCATCCGCTAGATCCGCATGAACGGAATTCAGGAAAGGAATATGGAGCTCCAATAACGATTGGAGATAACTTCTGGGCGGGTGGTGGAGCTATCATCCTTCCAGGCGTGACCTTAGGTGATAATGTCGTCGTTGGAGCAGGAGCAGTGGTGACAAAATCCTTCGGGGATAACGTAGTTCTAGCTGGTAATCCTGCCAGAATCATTAAGGAAATAGAGGTGAAAGAGTGAAGTTTTACTTTATGGGAGGACTCGGAAGTAACGAAAATCATATAAGCGAATTTGCTTCCTGCTTTCTTTTCCCCATCACCTATCTAGATCCCTATAAGCTGAAACTGAAATCTCCTAAAGATTTACTAGACTGGTTTGAAGCCTGTGCCGATTCTAATGAAAAGACTTGTATCATTGCCCATTCACTGGGTGGAGATTTGGCGCGATACCTAGCATCCAATATGCCTCAAATTACCTACCTGGTTCTACTAGATGGTGGCTATCTTGACATGGACCAGGTCTTACCACTAGAGCAGGAAAACGAAGAGACACTCGCCTATCTCAAGCAACAGGTATTTCCATCTCTAGAGGAAGCTGTTGCAAGTGAACTTGGAGACACTGACAATTCTTCGCCAGAAACTATAAAGGCCATCCAATCCAGTTATCGTTGGAATCCTGAACTCCATCATTATGAACTGGATTTGGATCCACAAGCTGTTCTTTCCTTGTTAAGACTCAGACGGGAGCTCCGATCTTTTCAAGCTCCACTAACGGATACCAAGGCCTTGTTCATCGGTCCTAAATACGAAGAAGAGCCTGAATGGAGAGCTAGAGCACTTGAAAATTTAGATCCTTCTATCAAGAAGGTGCTCTTAAAGGATCTAGGCCATGATTTTTATACAGCAGTTCCTAATCTTGTCATCAAAGAAATCATCAATTGGCTTCAGATTTGTTCATAAATAACTCATATATAGAAGTTGCTCTAACTAATCGTCTAGTAATTCCCGAACATTATTTATATAATCAGCATTCTATTTGAATCGGCTCCGTATCTTTGCTATAATCTTGAATGGAAACGTCGGAAGGCGTAGTGATGACTCATCACGATTTAAAATTTAGAAACGAGATTCCAACCCGTATGTTAAACGAATTTCCAATCTTTGATTACGAAGATATTCAATTAATCCCTAACAAGTGTATTATCAAAGTCGTGCAGAAGCTGACACGACCGTTCAGTTTGGTAAGCACACCTTCAAGCTACCAGTCGTACCTGCCAACATGCAGACCATCCTGGATGAAGATGTAGCCGAGCAACTGGCTAAAGGGGGCTATTTTTACATTATGCACCGCTTTGACGAAGCTGGTCGCATTCCCTTTATCAAACGGATGCACGATCAGGGCTTGATTGCTTCCATCTCAGTTGGAGTAAAAGACTATGAGTACGATTTTGTCACTCAACTCAAGGACGATGCACCTGAATACATCACCATCGATATCGCTCACGGTCACTCAGATAGTGTGATCCAAATGATCCAGCATATCAAGAAGGAATTGCCAGATACCTTTGTTATCGCAGGAAATGTCGGAACTCCAGAGGCCGTTCGTGAGTTGGAAAACGCTGGAGCAGATGCTACCAAGGTTGGAATTGGACCTGGCAAGGTCTGCATCACAAAAGTGAAGACTGGCTTTGGTACTGGTGGTTGGCAATTGGCAGCCCTTCGTTGGTGTTCAAAAGCAGCTCGCAAACCCATTATTGCCGATGGTGGCATTCGGACCCATGGAGATATTGCTAAATCCATTCGTTTTGGTGCCAGCATGGTCATGATTGGCTCTCTCTTTGCAGGTCACATTGAAAGCCCAGGGAAAACCGTTGAAGTAGATGGGGAATCCTTTAAGGAGTATTATGGATCTGCTTCCGAGTACCAAAAAGGGGCCTATAAAAATGTTGAAGGCAAGAAAATCCTCCTACCAGCCAAAGGTCATCTGCAAGATACCTTGACAGAGATGGAGCAAGACTTGCAAAGTTCTATTTCCTATGCTGGAGGACGCAAGGTTGCTGATCTCAAGCATGTCGATTATGTCATCGTAAAGAATTCTATCTGGAATGGTGACTCTCATTAAAACTACAATTACTTATTTATCTTGCGGATTGGCGCAAGGTCTCTACAAGGTGCCGGAACACCTAACAATAAGTAAGTCTTAGATTGATCCAGGGATACTTGGATTCTGTAGAGGCTTACTTGGTAAGTCTCTATTTTTGTTCCAAACTGTTTAGGAGAAAACATGAAATTATTAGAAGAACGCATATTGAAAGACGGAAATGTCCTGGGAGAAAACATCCTCAAGGTCGATTCCTTCTTGACCCACCAAGTGGATTACCAGTTGATGAAAGAAATTGGGAAGGCTTTTGCGGAACGCTTTAAAGATGCTGGTTTGACCAAGGTTGTGACCATTGAAGCTTCCGGGATCGCTCCTGCCCTCTATGTGGCAGAAGCTTTGGAACTTCCCATGATCTTTGCCAAAAAAGCCAAGAATATTACCATGAATGAAGGGATTTTGACAGCAGAAGTCTATTCCTTTACCAAACAAGTGACCAGTACGGTTTCCATTGCTAGCAAGTTTTTAACACCTGATGATCGCGTCTTAATCGTCGATGACTTTCTAGCAAATGGCCAAGCAGCTAAGGGCTTGATCCAGATTATCGAACAAGCGGGTGCGAGTGTAGAAGCAGTCGGTATCGTCATCGAGAAATCCTTCCAAGATGGCCGTGGATTGCTAGAAGAACTCGGCTACCCAGTTGTTTCACTAGCTCGTTTGGACCGTTTTGAAAACGGTCAGGTTGTATTTAAGGAGGCAGACATCTAATGCAAAAACAAGAAAAACATTCACAGGCAGCCATTCTAGGCTTGCAGCACCTATTGGCTATGTATTCGGGCTCTATTTTAGTACCGATCATGATTGCAGGTGCTTTGGGTTATAATGCCCATCAATTGACCTATCTCATCTCTACAGATATCTTTATGTGTGGGGTAGCCACTTTCTTGCAATTGCAATTAAACAAATACTTCGGGATTGGTCTTCCGGTCGTTCTTGGGGTAGCCTTCCAGTCTGTGGCACCTCTCAGCATGATTGGAGCTAGTCATGGTAGTGGGGCCATGTTTGGTGCCTTGATTGTTTCCGGGATTTATGTGGTTCTGGTCTCAGGTTTCTTCTCTAAAATCGCTAACCTTTTCCCATCCATTGTGACGGGTTCTGTCATTACGACTATTGGTTTGACATTGATTCCAGTAGCGATTGGGAATATGGGGAACAATGCTGAAGAACCAACAGTTCAAAGTCTGATCTTGGCCGTGATTACCATTCTCATCATTCTGGTGGTCAACATCTATACAACTGGCTTTATCAAATCCATCTCTATTTTGATTGGGTTGATTGTTGGGACAGCCATCGCAGCTTCAATGGGCTTGGTGGACTTCGCACCTGTAGCACAAGCTCCAGTCGTTCACGTTCCGACGCCATTCTTCTTTGGAGCTCCTAAGTTTGAAATTACTTCAATTGTCATGATGTGTATCATCGCAACTGTTTCCATGGTCGAATCAACTGGTGTCTATCTTGCCCTTTCAGATATTACAAAAGATCCAATTGATAGCACGCGCCTTCGTAATGGCTACCGTGCTGAAGGATTGGCCGTCCTTCTCGGTGGTATCTTCAACACCTTCCCATACACTGGATTCTCACAAAATGTCGGCTTGGTGAAATTGTCTGGTATCAAGACCCGTCTTCCAATCTACTACGCGGCTGGTTTCCTCGTTCTCCTTGGTCTCCTTCCTAAGTTTGGAGCTTTGGCGCAAATCATTCCAAGTCCAGTACTTGGGGGAGCTATGCTAGTCATGTTTGGTTTTGTGTCTATTCAAGGGATGCAGATCCTTGCGCGTGTTGATTTTGAGCACAATGAGCACAATTTCCTCATCGCAGCTGTATCGATCGCAGCAGGGGTAGGATTGAACAACAGCACCCTCTTTAATGGCCTACCAAGTGCCTTTAAAATGTTCTTTGCAAACGGAATTGTTGTTGCCAGCGTCTTGGCTATCATTCTGAACGCCATCTTGAACCGCAATAAAAAATAATCTAAAAAAACTGAGGATCCGTTAGATCTTCAGTTTTTTAATTTTTTTGACATTTAAGGAGACATATAGTAGAGTGGTAAGAGAAAATTTCACCATGATAAGAAGAGAGTCCTACCATGTATCTAACCCATCATTTAAAGAGCGCTTACGCTTGTTTATCAGTCTATTTATCCCTCTCCTGGTCTATCAACTCGCCAACTACTCTGCTAGTTTTGTGGATACGGCCATGACTGGTCAGTATCGTACCCTTGATTTGGCTGGTGTTTCTACGGCTACGAGTCTATGGAATCCCTTTTTTACTTTCCTGACAGGAATTGTCTCTGCCCTAACGCCGATTGTCGGGCATCACCTAGGCAAGGGAGACAAAGAACGGATTGCTGGCGATTTTTATCAATTTCTTTATATGTCATTTGGTATGGCTGTTCTCTTAATAGGCTTTGTCTGGGGGATTGCACCAATCATACTCAAGCAGATCGGCTTAGAAGATGTTGTTGCTCAGATAGCCATTCGCTACTTATATTTCCTTTCTTTAGGAATCCTACCCTTGTTGCTCTTTAGTATCGTGCGAACCTTCCTGGATACGTTGGGAATGACGCGTCTATCGATGTACTTAATGCTCTTGCTCTTGCCTTTGAATGCCTGTTTTAACTATGTCCTTATCTATGGAGCCTTTGGTGTTCCAGAGATGGGAGGAGCAGGAGCAGGCCTGGGGACCTCTCTGGCCTACTGGGTTCTACTAATTATTGCAGTTTTGATCTTATGCAAGCATCCCAAGGTAACTCCTTATCAATTGTGGAAGCCACAACCTTATGATCTTAAAGGGGTCAAAGAAGTATTGCACCTTGGCCTTCCAATCGGGGGAATTGTTTTTGCTGAAGTCATCATCTTCTCACTTGTTGGACTGCTCATGGCAAAATTCCCATCACTCACCATTGCTAGTCACCAATCTGCTATGAACTTTTCAAACATGATGTATGCTTTCCCAGTTAGTATCTCAAGCACCATGGCCATTATTGTATCTTACGAACTAGGAGCCGGAAGACCGGAGGTAGTGAAACAATATTGCCGTTTGGGACGATTGACAGCCTTTGGCTTTGCGATTATTACCCTTGTCTTTCTATATACATTCCGCTACCAACTGGCTGGATTGTATGGCAAGGATCCAATCTTTGTTCAGCAAACAGCTATATTCATGACCTTTAGTCTCTTTTTCCAAGTAGCCGATACCTTTGCAGCCCCCCTACAAGGAATTTTGCGAGGCTATAAGGATACAACCGTTCCTTTCTTATTAGGAGTCTTTAGTTATTGGAGTATCTCTATTCCTCTAGGGATTTTCCTTGATCATGTGACTGACCTCGGTCCCTATGCTTATTGGATTGGCCTCATTTCTAGCCTTGTCGTGAGTGGAATCTGCTACCAACTTCGACTATGGCAGATACAAAAGAAATACCAAAATTCCTAAAAGAGGCTGGGACAAAAGTCCTAGCCTCTCAATTGTCTTTGGATTATCGAGCAAAACGCAGTGGTTGAGTGGGCTCTCCTACGCTGATTTCATCAGCTTTTACAGCCCTACTCAACTGTGCGGAGGTGGGACAACGAAATCGAATTCTAACGAATTACCGATTTCTGTCCCACTCTCTTATTTAATGCGCATTTCACCTTGAGGGAAGTAGGTTCCTTCAGGCATATCATTGATAATGACATGAACAGCAGATTGCGGAGCACCTGTATTCCGAACGACAGCCTCGGTTACTTCCTTGGCCAAAGCTTTCTTTTGCTCCAAGGTGCGCCCTTCGAATAAATCAATACGTACAAATGGCATTGCGCCACCTCCTTTATAAATCTTAACCTTATTTTATCACATTTTATATGAAAAGGAGGAGTCTATGTAGATGTTGCGAGTATAAGTTTAATAACCATATAAAAATTTTTTACCAATATTTAGTACTACCTACTTACATAACTTCACTTATTATGGTATAATTAATTTGTGAGAAGTGGTCTCTCACCGTGCGTTTGTCATTTTGTCAGGGAAATGATAGACGCTTTTTTTATTCTCAAATAACAAAAATGATGTGGTAACAGAGTTCAATTTTTGCTAGTGCAAACAGGAAAAACAAGCCCCCGTAGAACTCATCATCCATAGCGCATCATCCAATGCTGAACCTCTCTATAAGTTGCCCTAATTTACTGCCCGTGTTATAATATAATGAAACACATTTTAGAGAGAACAGAAGGAAAATGGCACAATTATATTATAAATATGGGACCATGAACTCAGGGAAAACCATTGAAATCTTGAAGGTGGCCCATAATTATGAAGAGCAAGGCAAGAGCGTCGTCATCATGACCTCGGCAATCGATACGCGTGATGGAGTGGGAGTAGTTTCTAGCCGGATTGGTATGAAACGGGAAGCTATGGCCATCGAAGACGAGACAGATATCTTCGGTTATATCCAAAGTTTGGAAGAGAAACCCTACTGTGTCTTGATCGATGAAGCTCAGTTTTTGAAACGCCACCATGTCTATGATCTGGCAAGAGTCGTGGATGAACTGGATGTGCCGGTGATGGCTTTTGGCCTCAAAAATGATTTCCGAAATGAACTCTTTGAAGGTTCCAAACACCTCCTCTTGTTAGCCGACAAGATCGAGGAGATCAAAACCATCTGCCAGTACTGTTCCCGCAAGGCGACCATGGTCTTGCGTACCCAAGCGGGAAAACCTGTCTACGATGGAGAACAGATCCAGATTGGTGGACACGAGACCTATATCTCGGTTTGCCGCAAGCATTATTTTAATCCAGATATACCAACTGAAAGCGTCTAGAATGTTTTAGAGAGGATAATAATGTCTATTTGTTTAAAGATATTACAATAGAGAATTATTTTGACGTTTTAAATCTAGAAGTTCATCCAAACCAAAGGAATTTTATTGCATCCAATTCCATTAGTTTAGCTGAAGCCTATGTATATGATAAAAATGGTGATTTTATAGCTCCCTTAGCAGTTTATGATAAGGAAGCATTAGTTGGTTTTGTTATGATTGCCTATGACCAGAAAATTGGGATCAGCAAGGGGAACTACTTGTTATTTCGTTTTATGATCGATAAACGATTTCAAGGTTTAGGCTATTTTAAATCGACTATGGATGCAGTTATTGACTTTGTTCGAACAGAGCCAGCTGGAAAAGCAACAAGTCTTTGGTTATCTTATGAACCGGAAAATAATCAAGCGAGATCTTGCTATCTCCATTATGGATTTAAAGAAACTGGCGAAATCATAAAAGACGAAATTGTAGCAATCTATGATCTAACAACCAAGAATTAAGGAGCAAACATGAATATCTATGATCAACTACAAGCTATAGAAGACCGATACGAAGAGTTAGGAGAGTTATTGAGTGACCCAGATGTGGTCTCCGATACCAAACGCTTTATGGAGCTTTCAAAAGAAGAAGCTTCCACTCGTGATACGGTGACAGCCTACCGTGAGTACAAGCAAGTCCTTCAAAATATTGTCGACGCTGAGGAAATGATTAAAGAATCAGGTGGCGATGCAGATTTGGAAGAAATGGCCAAACAAGAGCTAAAAGATGCTAAGGCTGAAAAGGAAGAGTACGAAGAAAAACTGAAGATCTTACTTCTTCCAAAAGATCCAAACGATGATAAGAACATTATCTTGGAAATCCGTGGGGCAGCAGGAGGAGACGAAGCCCAGTTGTTCGCTGGTGATCTATTGCAGATGTACCAAAAATACGCAGAAAGCCAAGGCTGGCGCTTTGAAGTCATGGAAGCATCCTACAATGGCGTTGGCGGGATCAAAGAAGTCGTAGCCATGGTCTCTGGTCAATCAGTCTACTCGAAACTCAAGTATGAATCTGGTGCCCACCGGGTACAACGCGTTCCTGTGACTGAAAGCCAAGGTCGTGTCCATACCTCAACTGCCACAGTTCTGGTCATGCCAGAAATCGAAGAAGTCGAGTATGACATTGATCCAAAAGACCTTCGGATTGACATCTACCACGCTTCTGGCGCGGGTGGACAAAACGTCAACAAGGTCGCTACAGCCGTTCGTATCGTTCACTTGCCAACCAATATCAAGGTAGAGATGCAGGAAGAACGGACCCAACAGAAGAACCGCGAAAAAGCCATGAAGATCATCCGTGCGCGTGTGGCTGACCACTTTGCTCAGATTGCCCAAGACGAGCAAGACGCTGAGCGGAAGTCCACTATCGGTACTGGTGACCGTTCAGAGCGGATCCGGACTTATAACTTCCCTCAAAACCGTGTGACCGATCACCGGATTGGTTTGACCCTTCAAAAACTGGATACTATCTTATCTGGTAAACTGGACGAAGTGGTCGATGCTTTGGTCTTGTATGATCAAACTCAAAAACTAGAAGAGTTGAACAAATAATGTTGTTGGGACCATTATTAGCCCAGTATGAAGAAGCATTAATAGCCGTCGGAGAGGAAGCAGAAAGCCTCTCCTTCGCGTATCGAGCTTTAAAAAACTGGACCTTTACAGACTTTGTCCTGGCCTTGCAAAAAGAAGTGGAAGTAGAGGACCAGGACTTGCTTGAATCCATCTTTGAGCAGCTGAAACATCACGTCCCTGCCCAGTATATTATTGGCAGCGCCGAATTCTGTGGCCATATTTACAGTTGACAAGCGCGTGCTGATCCCACGACCAGAGACAGAGGAGTTGGTGGATCTCATACTGGAGGAAAACGATGAGGAAGCCTTACGAGTTCTAGATATCGGAACTGGTAGTGGGGCCATTGCTATTAGTTTAGCTCTTGCTAGACCTAACTGGCAGGTTCAAGCTAGTGATGTGTCAGAAGAAGCTTTATCCCTGGCTCAAGAAAATGCCAAACAGTTAGGAGCAGTCGTTTCCTTCAAGTCTTCGGATGTTTTGGATCAGTTATCAGGTCCTTATGACCTGATTGTGTCCAACCCACCCTATATCTCTCGGGATGATGTAGAAGAAGTCGGAGCAAACGTACTAGCCTCTGAACCCCACTTAGCTCTTTTTGCGGATCGTGATGGATATGCCATCTACGAAAAGATTGCCAAGCAGACACCAAGTGTTTTAACAGCAGATGGAAAGGTTTATCTAGAAATTGGCTATAAGCAAGGAGCTAAAGTAAAAGAACTCTTTCAAGAGGCATTTCCCAACAAACGCGTTCGCGTTCTGAAAGATCAATTTGGACAAGATAGAATGGTAGTAGTAGACAATGGATCTATTTGAGAAAGAATTAGAAGCTGGACATGCAGTTATCTTACCAACAGAAACCGTCTATGGCCTCTTTGCCAAGGCTCTGGATGAAGCAGCGGTTGATCAGGTATATGCTCTAAAGCAACGCCCTCGTGAAAAGGCTATGAATTTAAATATTTCCAGTGAAGCAGATATTCGATTTTATTCGAAAAACCAACCAACCTACCTGTCCAAATTGATTGCAAGTTTCTTACCAGGCCCTTTAACCATCATCCTTGAGGCTAATGAAGAAGTCCCAATTTGGATCAATTCTGGGATGGCTACAGTTGGATTTCGGATGCCATCCCATCCAAAAACATTGGAATTAATTCGTAAAACAGGTCCCTTGATCGGACCTTCTGCCAATCTCTCAGGGAAAGCTAGTGGGACCCAGTGCCAGCAAATTCTTAAGGAACTTGGCCATGGTGTTTTAGGACTTGAAGACGATAGCTTTCTAACTGGGCAAGATTCGACTATTCTAGACCTTTCGGGTGCTAAAGCCCGAATCTTGCGTCAGGGTGCTATTACACGTTCGGAGATCCTTGAGCGTGTACCAGAGATTCCTTTCTGGGAGGAAGAAGATGTTACGTAACCTTTTATCAACGGATGTGGAGTCTTTAAGTCAGATTAACGAGCAAGCATTAGGCTACTCTTTTTCTACTGAGAAACAGCCCGGCAACTAGCTAAATTGATCCAGGATTCCCACCATTTTTTCATCGGGTTTGAAGATGTTAAGTCGCATCAACTACTTGGTTATGTTCATGCAGAAGTTTACCAATCCCTCTACTCAGAACCTGGTTTTAATGTTCTGGCTCTTGCTGTTTTACCAGATCAGCAAGGGAAAGGCATCGGGAAAATTTTGCTTCAAGGATTAGAAGAAGAAGCCAAACGAAGAGGATACACTTTTATTCGGTTAAACTCTGCTGACTACCGCAATGAGGCTCATGCTTTCTACGAGCATGTCGGTTATAGCTGTGATAAGCTACAAAAACGTTTTATAAAATTTTTTTAAAGGAGTAGATCTATGATTTTTGACAAAGAAGATTACAAAGCCTATGATGCTGACCTATGGAATGCCATCGCCAAGGAAGAAGAACGTCAACAAAACAATATTGAGTTGATTGCTTCTGAGAATGTCGTCTCTAAGGCGGTTATGGCAGCTCAAGGATCTATTCTGACCAATAAATATGCCGAAGGCTACCCTGGTCGTCGTTACTACGGCGGGACAGATGTGGTCGATGTGGTTGAAAGCTTAGCCATCGAACGCGCTAAGGAAATCTTTGGGGCTAAGTACGCTAATGTTCAACCACATTCAGGAAGTCAGGCGAACTGCGCTGCCTATATGGCCTTGATTGAGCCTGGCGATACAGTTATGGGGATGGATTTGGCTGCAGGAGGACATTTAACTCACGGTGCCTCTGTGAGCTTCTCAGGTCAAACCTATAACTTTGTGTCCTACAGCGTAGATCCTGAGACAGAACTTTTGGATTTTGATGCCATCTTAAAACAAGCCCAAGAAGTGAAGCCAAAACTCATCGTTGCTGGTGCATCAGCCTACTCTCAGATTATTGATTTCTCAAAATTCCGTGAGATTGCGGATGCAGTAGGAGCCAAGCTCATGGTTGACATGGCCCATATCGCTGGCTTGGTAGCGGCAGGTCTTCATCCAAGTCCAGTTCCTTATGCCCATATCACGACCACGACCACTCACAAGACCCTTCGTGGCCCTCGTGGAGGCCTGATCTTGACCAATGACGAGGAATTAGCTAAGAAAATTAACTCTGCTATTTTCCCTGGTATTCAAGGAGGACCGTTGGAGCATGTCATCGCAGCTAAAGCTGTAGCCTTCAAGGAAGCTTTGGACCCTGCCTTTAAAGAGTATGCAGCGAACGTCATTAAAAACAGTCAAGCTATGGCGGCTGTCTTCTTACAAGATCCTGATTTCCGTGTCATTTCAGGCGGAACAGAGAACCACCTTTTCCTTGTCGATGTGACGAAAGTCGTTGAAAATGGGAAAGTGGCGCAAAACTTGCTAGATGAAGTCAATATTACTCTCAACAAGAACTCCATTCCTTATGAAACCTTGTCGCCATTCAAGACCAGTGGGATTCGGATCGGTGCAGCAGCCATCACCGCTCGTGGTTTTGGAGTAGAGGAAAGCCGTACAGTGGCTGAACTGATGATCAAAACCTTGAAAAACGCAGAGAACCCAGCTGTATTAGAAGAAGTGCGGAACCAAGTCAAAGCCTTGACAGACGCCTTCCCACTTTACGAGGACTAAACCATCTTATGGACATTTACGTAAAAAAAGCCATCATTCATCAATTTAGCCCAGATGATACCGATCTTTATCTAGCAGACAAATTCCTGAATATCACCCCAAAAATTGAGGAGTACTTGCGCAAAAAGATTGAGCGAGTCTATTCCGATGAGGCCAAGACCGGCATTTTTGAGGAAGACAATCCATTCCTTGAGATGATCACGGATGATCTCCTAGAAACTTCAGTAGCCGTAGCCAATCGCTGGAAAGAAGAATTCGGCGTCTCTGAGAATCAAAAGACCAACGATTTGGTGTTTATCCAATTCTCGAAAGAAGGAGTGGACCACTTTGCCTTTCTTCGGATTGCCTTACGTGAAACCTTAACCCATCTTGGGGGAGAAGTGGATAACCCGATTAAGTTGACGCAAAACAATCTACCTGGTTTTGGAACGGGTGCAGATGAGGCTTTGGTCATTAATCTTCAAAGCCGCAAGTACCATTTGATCGAAAAACGAATCAAGTACAATGGCGCTTTCTTGAACTATTTCTCTGAGAATCTCCTCCAGGAGCAACCCAAGATTTCACCTAAAAAATCGATCAAAGAAATCGAAAAAACGGCCCAACGGATTGCTGAGAACTTCCAGCAAGATGATTTTCAGTTCCAATCCAAGGTCAAATCAGCAATTTTCAACCAACTGGAAGAAGAGAATGAATTGTCACCTGAAAAGTTAGCCAATGATTTGTTCGATAACAACTTAACAGCTCGACTCAGTTTTGTCGATCAGGTGAAAGAGACTATTCCAGATCCTGTTCGCTTCGATGAGATTGATGCCAGCCGTCAATTGAAGAAATTTGAAAACCAAAAACTCTCCCTTTCAAACGGAATTGAGCTTTTGGTCCCTAACCATGTTTACGAAGATGCTGAATCGGTAGAGTTCATTCAGAATGAAAATGGAACCTACTCGATCCTCATCAAGAATATAGAGGACATTCAGAATAAATAATGATGAAACGAATAATAAAAATCTTCTTTTGCCTCTTGCTCGTCTTTATCATATACAAGGGCTATCAGATACACCGGGATGTTAAACAGGTCATGACTTATCGTACCCTAGTGCGTGAAGTACTGGCTGAGGAAGATACTGGTACGAATGAAGATCTGATCCTTGCTATGATTTATACAGAGACCAAGGGCAAGGAAGATGATGTCATGCAGGCCAGTGAAAGTGCAACAGGACAGACAAATTCTATCACCAATAACAAAGAAAGTATCCGCCAAGGAATTCAAACCCTCTCTGAGAATCTACGAAAAGCAAAGGAGAAGGGAGTTGATCCTTGGACAGCTGTACAGGCTTATAATTTTGGACAAGATTACATTGAATATGTAGCAAAAAACGGCGGGAAAAATAGTCTTGAATTAGCCCGTAAATACTCAAAAGAAGTGGTTGCACCGAGTCTTGGAAATGTAACAGGGAAGACCTATCTTTATTTCCATCCTATTTCATTTTTACATGGCTCAGAGCTCTACGTTAATGGGGGAAATTATTATTATTCACGTCTCGTTGAAATGAATCAGTTCATCATGAAACTATTTTCCTGGTTCTAATACAAGCAGTCGCTCTAAACAAGGGAAGAATCCCTTGTTTTTTTATGGAGCAAACTGTCATCTGATTTTAAAGAAGCTGTAAGCCAGTCTTAAGATAAAAAGGATAGACTAGAAGGGAGGCAAAGGGATAAAACCTGCTTCCTTTTTATTGTCCGAAAGAGGTTTAGTATGATAGAAGTAGTTATGGAGAAGGTATGAAACTATTCAGGAAATTTATTGGCATCTTTATTGTTGGCTGGTTGGCACTCCTTGCAAGCTCTTCAACAGTTTTTGCAGACGCAACCATTCAGAAACTCATTGATCAAAAATATAGCCAACCTGACTATGTCATTGGCTCATCATTGGATGAATTTCAAGTCGAGCAAACCCTCAGTCTCTTGATGTATAACGAAGAAAAGGAGAAGGAATGGAAAACCATGAATCCTTCTGCTTATACAAGTTTTACTATTGATGAGAACGGAGATCATTATTCCTCCGTTAAACTACAGAAACAAGCCAAGAAAGCGCCTATTAGCGTGCACATTGTCACTCCTCAAAATATAACAGAAGTAACAGCGGATATGCATCGAAATGCACTGACCACTCTTGGGCTAGAACATGCCGAAATCACGATTGCGTCTCCAACAGAAGCATCAGGCCTGAGTGCCCTTGCAGCGGTCGCATACTCCCTTGAGCAAAATGGTAGCACCATATCTGATGAAAACAAAACACTTGCTCAGGAAGAATTATCCCTGCTTGCAACCATCTATAAAGAGAGTGCCCGTAAAAAAGGCTTCCATGAAGATAAGCTCAATGTAGCTGTCATCGATCTTAAAATCGCAGCTCTAACAGGAAGCAATCAAGACAAAAAGCTCGAGAAGAAAGATTTCCAAAAGCTGGTAAAAAAGATTCTGGAAACTTATCAATTAGAGGGTGCTATAACGGATGAACAAACCAAACAATTAGTTGATTTTGCTAGCAAGCTTTCTAATAGTCAGCTAAGCTCTGATAAAAACCTTGTCAAGTCCCTCAAAGCTCTAAAACAGGATATCATTGAGAAAGCAGGAGATAGCTTTAATACGATTGATAGCAAGCTCAATACAGAAACACTACTGAAAGAAACCAACAAGCTTCCTTTGTACCTAATGATTGGACCGGGAGTCCTGATGCTCCTTGCAATCGGATTAATAGTTTTTCGTTTTCATACTCGACAAATCAAGAGGAAATAAACTATAAAAAAAACCAATGCTAGATGATTTCAGTTCAAATACGAAGTATTTTTAGAAACTTTCCTTAAGTGAGTGAGGAGGTTAGCTGAAATTATCCAGTGGATGATTTCAGCAATCCTGGAAGTTCCATGACTTAGTTTTGAACCTCAGGTTTCAAGCACTTTTCTCACTGAGAAAATTTCAAAATTGTTCGTATAATTTTAACAACAAGTAATCATCATTATTGATTCAAAGAGATTATTTTATGTAAGATAAGATTAGTGTGTATACAATAAAAAGCCATCGAATGATGGCTTTTTAATCTGTTACTTCGATTGAGAGATAAGGAATACCTAAGATTTTTCCGAAAATACCTAGAAAAGTCTTCCAAGCTGAGCCTTTAATGACAGCTGTTTGACCAGCTTTTACGATCACTTCCTTAGAACGTGTGAAGGCTCCTCTTTGATCTACGTAGACCTTAACCATATCAAGCCCTTCAGGAAGCGGAAGTGTAACGGTTTCATCTTTGCTTAAGTTGGCAACACATTCACCGTTAATATAAACGTTTACTTTCATTAATACACCTACAAGGCCAGTTTGACGCGAAACTGTAATTTCAGACATTTGATTCTCCTAACTTTATGAATTCCTTACTCAAAAGGAATAGATTTAAAACTATCATAACATAAGTACGAGCTTCATACAAGAACCTGTTTCATTCTATATTATTTAATATTAATCTAACACCCAAATAGAGTTCACAAGTTCCGTCTATATTTTCTTTGTTTTTTGAATTAGGAAATTTTGCTCCTTGATATAGACTGCCTAGAACTGGTCTAGAGGTAGAGGTTATTTTGATTATAAACGCTGTCTTACATATATAAAAAAACGCTGAAATCAATGATTTCAAGCGTTATTTTATCAAGTCATTTTATTCCCACTCAACGGTTGCAGACTCCTTGAAAATCGCTATATAATAGGCTTTTTAAGGAGTTAGTAATTCTTTGGTGGGGTTTTTGGTGGGAATGTTATTTTGAAATTGATTGGTTCCCGTTGAAATGTACTAAGCTAGAAGATGGGAAAGAAACATTAATAATTCCGACCATTTCATTAGTGATAGCTTCATCAGCGCCATCCCATAGATGCGAGTAGTGTTTCAAGGTGATTTCAGGAGAAGAGTGTCCTAAACGTTTTGATAGAATAAGTACATCAGCATTTAATTCATTAATTAGTAGTGAGGCGTGGCTATGCCTAAGACCTTTCGCTTGGATAGGCTTTACGTGAGCAATCTTGGCGTACCTTTTAATAATCCTTGAGATTGTAGATTTTAGCATAGGTAAGCCATCGTATGAAAAGATAAAATCGTTCTCGTGTCCTAGTCCAATCTTTTTTTGAGCTTCACGCCATTTTTTTAACACATCAATAGTATCTTTATCTAAACTAATCATCCTTTTGCCGTCTTTAGTTTTCGTAAACGAATTACGAGTCCATTCTTTTTTGTTTTTAACAATAAGCATATGATGAACTCGTAGGCGTTGCTTATCAAAGTCAACATCATTCCATTGAAGGGCACAACCTTCATTTACACGTACGCCAGTCATGAAATATACCCAAATCATCACGAAGTTTAAATGTTCATATACATCTTCAATGTAAATTTGGGAAATAACAGCTTCAAATTCGCTCTTTGTCCAATATGGGACATTACTTTTCCCTTTAGAATTGCATTAGATTGCTTAGAAATGTTTTTTTCCACATATCCCATTTGCAAAGCATAGTCCAATGATTTCCTAAACATGCCAAAGATGAGGCTAGCATATCCTTGTGAATATCCGGCACCATCCTCATCTTGACTAGTCAGTAACCATGTTCGAAACTTCTGGACTTGTTCGAGGGTAATCGAACGAAGTGTAGTGTCACCAAAACGATCACAAAGCTGCAAAAGATTTTTCTCTCGAACTGAAAATGTGCTGTTCTCAACTGTTGTTCTATAATATGGAATATAATGGTCTTCCATAAATTGCCGATATTTCATACGGTAGTTAGAATAACCTTGAGATTGATGATATTCATGTTTCAGCCGAGTTAATTCTTTATAAGCATCTGAGGCCGATTTAAATGGGTTCCCATGCTGATCTTTCCTAGATTTCTTTCGTACCCGTTTCCCAGTAACTCTATCTCGACTAAATTCGGTTTGAAGAAAATATTTTCCGTCTTTATCAGAATATACTCCAGGAAAATTTGTTTTCTGTTGATATTGTGGCATTTATTCCTCCTTGTGAAGTGAAACACCCAAAATTTCTTCAACAGCACTGATTGGGACGTGCCCTAAACGTCGATTATTATAAAAGGCATACCCCTTTTGTACCATAATTAGCTTAGCTTGTCTAATAATTGAAATGGCAGTATAGGGATTGTAACCCATTTTAATTAAATCTTCTTTGTTCATTGTTTGTTTCATAATTAATAATCCTCTTGAAATTTCTATATTTTATTGCGATAATAGTAGTAAGTAATAGGTATTATTACTGAAATATTTTGAGTTTGTTTCTGACACCGACCAAAGTTTGGAAACAAGCTCTTTTTTAGTTCTAAAAAATTCACACATATCTATTTCCTTTCTCAAATATTAAACTCAAACTGTTTACATATAAATATATGCTTATTGTTATATCAAGGTTTACAGCCATAAATATAAAAAAAGTTATTATTTAATTTGCTTTTATTTTTTTATTGATCTCTAAATCTTTATCAGGAATTTTTTTCTAAAAACATGATTTCTAATTTTATTTTTTTGATTTCGAGTATTAGATTTTTATAATTTTCTTAAAAAATATTATTTCTATAATCTAATGTATAATTTTTTTAAAGAATGTTTATGTGTATGAGTCGATGTAGTATCTTTATGACATCCTAAACCTTTTTTTCTCTAGCAACGTCTAGTGATTCATAAAAATACTTTAAATATATCTCGAACGTGCCAAGTAATCATTAATCCAGTCTCGTTTTTTTCAGAATAATATTTTTTTCACTATTTTGAAAAATGTTCTATTATTGTTTTTTTGGTTCTACCTTTATTTTTTTGCTAAAACCAATATTTATCAATGCTAAAAATTTCTTCGTCTAAAACCAAAGGGGACAAAGTTGTAAGAGAGTAGTTGTTTACTTGCATTAAAAAAATTCTTTAATATTTTTTTAGGACCGTATTTTCTATACACATCTTCAAGTACTTTTTTTAGTTTTGCTACTTGATTTTTTTCAATTAACTTTATATACACATTTATTGTTGAATGAAGTTTTGATTCCAAATATTCTATCAATTGTGCATCATTCAGTAAATCTAAGGAATTGGTTCCCAATAATTCTTTTATTTTATTTTTCTTTAATACTAGTTCAAATCTTTGGACATTAATATTTTCTAGTTTTGAACCCTCTCTTCTAATTTGTCTTTTTCTTTTTGCTTTTTCAATTTTATCGTAAAAAACAGTTAATTCATCAGTACTAATCTTACAACTCAAAATTGGATAGTCATAGTTGTCCTTTTTACTTTTCTCATTTCCAAAATTTGGAGAGTTTCCTGATGAAAGACATTTGTGTAGAAAACTTCTGAGTTGAAGGTTGGGAGTTTTATCAAAAGCAATAGTATAAGCGAGCTCAATTTCGAGAAAAAGAGCAGTCGAGTATGTAATGATAATACCGTAATTATTTTTAATAAAATCGATTGCGTTTGATAATCTATTTTTAATCTCCTTAATACCAACCGTCTCGAAATTTAAACCTCCATGAATTAATTCAATGTAACAGTAGGGTGTTTTAAAATCTGATGTATCAAAAGAAATAGTGATTTTCCCGAAAAATTCTGATTTAATATCTAAACTAAGTAACTCTCCATCTATAGAGGTTTTTAGATTACATGAACTATCCTGATTTAAATTCTTAATTTCTACACGCTCTACAGAAAAAAATCCTGTAGGGATAATTTACATTTATCTATTCCAGCAAAACAAGGCATTGATGAGAAAACATCTAATATACTATTTTTCATTATTGATTTTTTCTTCTAAAAGCCTTTGCTTTTCTTCCGGTGTTAATTTTCTTCTAGCCATTCTATTAAGTTCCTTTCATATAGTATTTTGATAAAGTATGTTGTTTGGGCTAAGATCAACATCTTTTTTTCTAAAGGTTAGTTAATTTTTTTAAGTTTCCATTTATTTACCTCCTTACTTATATGTATGCCATAAATCTTGCTAAAAAAATACCTATTTTTTTAAAAAAATGAAAAAAATTTTTTTAAAAAAACAAAAAAACACTCAATTTTGAGTGCTTTAAAAAAACGCGTCGTAACAAGGATTTGAAGGGAGAAGTAAGTTTTTTTATCTACTTTATTTATTTTTTTAAAAATTTTTTTCTATTTTTTTAATTTAAATTTAGGATGTTGAGAAAAAGATTAATAATTTCAGTACGATTTTTATTTAGTTTAATTTTTTCGATTAAAAGTTGAAGGTTAATGTTTAAAAAGTTGATACTGTCAATAATTTTGTGTAAACACTCTAGTAGAGTTATGGAGTTTTAATCAAATAAGCTTTCAAGTGTGTCAGAACATTGTCCAAACCCTTTATGGATTCGTTGACTTTGCTTGAAGTTATAAGCTTTAAACAAAGTAACTAAGTAATGTTCCAGAGCCTCCTCGTTAGGGAAAATAACTCATTTGACAAGGGAAAAAACATTTTTTTGTGAAATGGGATTTCTTGCCTTAGAAACCAGGCCTACAATTATTATTACAATCGTAATCGCCAAGGGAGAGGACTGCAAGGGATTCTTGAAAAAAATTTTTTAGAAGGTTAGGGGATGGACTTGACGTGTCTAGGTCATCTGGTATGATAGAAACAGAAAGAGAGGAGAGGTCAAAAATGAAATTATTACATACATCGGATTGGCATATTGGCCGGACCTTGAATGGCTATAGTCTGCTGGAAGAGCAAAAGTACGCTTTTGAGCAGATACTGGCGATTGCTTTGGCAGAAAAGGTTGATGGGGTTATTATTGCGGGGGACCTCTATGATAGTTCGGTGCCCAAAGCGGACTTTGTGACCACCTTTGAGCAGATGCTGAGGGAGATGAATCTGGAGCACCAACTGCCTATCTATGCTATCTCGGGTAACCATGATAGTGCCAAGCGGCTTAATTTTAGCCGGGAATGGATGCAGCACCAACAGCTTTATCTCAATACCTTTATTGAAGAGGCCATGAGTCCAGTCGAGACGGAGGACTGTCAGCTTTTCCTCCTGCCTTATTTTGACCCGATGGATGCTCGGATCTACCTACAAGAAGAGCAGGGCTGGTCAGATGAGGAGGCCAAGAATGTTCGGACTCTGGTGGATGCCATGCAGGCCTTGCTTCCCCTCTTGGTGGCCCGGTTTGCTCCTGGTAAAAAGCATATCCTCGTCACCCACTTTGCGGTTACTGCCTCAGGCAAGGATCCTCAAGACTTGACGAGTGAGACCAGCTCGACTGTAGGTGGCCTTGCGACTCTGAATTCAGCGATTTTTTCAGACTTTGACTATGTGGCCCTGGGGCATATCCATACCCATCATGCCTCCCCTAGTGAGACGGTGCAGTATTCGGGTAGTCCGGTCAAATTTAACGTCAAAGAGGCTGGAACTGATAAGGGAGTCTATATCCTTGAGTTTGATGAAAAGGGGGTAGAGAGTCGTTTTGTCAAGCTGGAGCAGGAAACTGACCTGGTCGCTCTCAAGGAGGATTGGGAGACTCTGACAGATCCTGGCTTTTATCAGACTCAGCCTTGTCATCAAGCTTGGTTTGCCATCCAGGTGCAGGACTTTGATCGCAATGAACATGTGGGCAAGAACCTGCGAGCCCAGCTGGAGCAAATTTATGGGACAGTTGTGGAGCTAGACTATAGCTACAAGCAGGAGACCATTCGTAGGTCTAGGGGGCGTAATGTAGAAGAGCTGGATGAGTCGACCATTATCGGGGATTTCTATCAGGAAAGCACTGGCCAGTCTCTGAGTTCGGCCCAGTTGGAGTTAGTAGAGGATATTTTGACGAAGATGAGTAAGGAGAAATCATGAGACCGATTGCTTTAAAACTATCTTATTTTGGGCCTTTTGAGTCAGCAGATATTGATTTTCGAAACTTTATAGAATCACCAATTTTTCTGATTTCTGGTGATACGGGAGCTGGGAAGTCAACGATTTTGGATGCCATGTCCTATGCTCTTTTTGGGGCGACAACAGGGAGTCGTGGTCCCAAAGAGGTTCGGAGTCAGTTTGCGACTGTTGAGGAAAAGACCCAGGTGACCTTTTACTTTGAGCAGGGGAGTCATCTGTATAGAGTCGTGCGTTCGCCAGAGCAAACGCTTATGGGCACGCGTAAGGTCAGAAATCAAGCGCCTGAGGCCTCTCTGGCCATTGTTAATGGGGTTAATGGCAAGGAACTTCAGAGTCTGGCTAGCAAGCCCAAGGATGTAGGGCTTGAAATTGCAGGCATCCTTCGCCTAGACCATGAGCAGTTCAAGAAAATCATTCTCCTGCCGCAAAATGATTTTTCTCGCTTTCTCAAGGACTCGTCAGAGGAGAAAAAGAAGATCCTCAAAAAAATTTTTGGAACAGAGGTTTTTGAGGACTTCCAAAGTCGGCTTAAGGATCGATATATTTTGGCCAAGTCAGCAGACGAGGAGGCGACAAGAGCGCTCCAGGCTCACTACCAGTCAGATACATGGACCCCAGAAGAGCAGGATAAGATTGAGGATGCTTTGGAAGCAGACCGGTTGGAGGAGACAGTTCGTGGGCTCCTCCAGGTGCGTAAGGAAAGTCATGAGCTGGCTAAAAAGGCCCATCAGGAGGCAACAGCAGAGCGAGAACGGATAGATGCGCTCTATCAGACAGGTCAGAAACTGGCGCGGGACTTTAAGAGTTTAGAGGATTTGCAAGCGGACTACCAGGAGCAAATTCTGGATAAAGCTGATGAGCAGGCTGAAAAAAAAGGTCGTCTGAAGCAACTGCGTTGGGCAGAGCAACTAGCTAGTGATGTTGCTAAAATCGACCAGGCTAGTTCTGATGAGAAGGCTAACCGAGACAAATTAAAGGTACTCCAAGCGGAAAGCCAGGATCAGAAAAAGGCCATAAAAGACCTGGTTGAGCGGAAGAGCGAGCTCTTTAAAAGGGAAAGGGAAATCGATCGCTTACGAGAAGAACTAAAAAAGCTACCGACTCAGATCTTTAAAGCTAAGCAGTCCAAAGACAAGCAGGACAAGATTGATCAAGCCCAGCTGGAGCTAAGCAAATTTCAGGCTCAGCTTAAAGAAAATCAAGCTCAAAAAGAAGAGCAGAGTGATAGATTGGCTCAGCTAGAGGAAAATGTACTAGATCCAGCTTTACTGGATGCAGAAAAAGTTCGACTTGATGCCATGTCTAGCTTTATTGATGGGCAGCTGAAGCCCCAGGCAGCGAACTGCGACAGTGCTCTGAAAAAGGCCAAACAACTGGAGATAAAATGGAAGGACTATCAAAATAAACTGCCTCAGCTAAAAGAGGAATTTGAACAGGCTCAACGGGAAGTTCAGGCAAAGGAGAGGAATCGGCGCCAGATGATGATTGCCCAGCTCCAGGAGGATTTAGTTGAAGGTCAGGCCTGCCCAGTTTGTGGAGCGGAGGACCATCCCTTGGCTGAAAATGGTCATAGGGTATCCAATGAAGAGTTGATCGATCTGATCCAAAGTGTCGACCAGGCCCAAGCTCAGTATGACCAGAAACGGTCAGAACTGGACGTTCTGCAGGAATCGATTGCTAGACAAGAAGAGGATTTTCAAATGCAGAATAAGGAATACCAAGACTACCAGGATCAGTTGAATGCCAGCTATAAGCAATTCCAAGCCAGGTTTGGTGGGGAATTTTCAGACGACTTTGACCTAGCAGCTATTCAGGAAGGCTTCAAAGAGCAGAAGGATAGCTTTGAGGCTAAGTCGAAGCAAAACCAAGAACTGCAGGCTCAGGCTGGTCAGCTTAAGGCCAGTCTCCAAGAGCTAGACCAGGCTCTTAACTTAGTACAAAAGGACCTGAATGCGACTAGTTCGAAGATTGAGAGCCTGGAAGAAGAAATCGCAGAGCTGGATGTCAAGGTTGGCAGTCAGGAACTAGAGGCCCTGCAGAGCGATTGCCAAAAGCAAGTTCAAGGCTATGAGGAGCAAAAAGAGCAACTGGAAAGCCAGCTGAATAAGAATCAGGAGCAGCTTAGTAATTATCAAGGTCAGATCAAGACTCTGGAGTCAACTCTGGCAGACCTTGGTCAAGTCCTTGAGGAGACAGGCAGGAAATTAGCCGAAAAATTAGCAGCAGCGGATGCTCTGACCCATGAGGAAGCGGTCGCTAGAACCTGGATAGATGCCGACCAAGAGCTGGAGGAGCTGAACAGGCAGATCACCCGGTACGAGACCCATGAGGAGCAATTGAAAAAGGATATCCAGCAGCTCGAAGAGAGCTTGTCAGACCAAGAGCGTCCTGATCTAGTCAGCCTAGAGAAAAGCAGACAGGATTCGATTAAGGCGGCTGAAATTCAGGCTAGCCAGGTGACCAGGGCTGAGGCAGCTCAAGCCCAGGCATCAAAAGAGTTCAAGGCGATTGAGAAGATTTTGAGCCAGCAGGCTGACTCCAAAGCTGCCTTTCAGTCTCTCCAACAGCTCTACGATGCCATGTTTGGAAAGACAGGGGGAGACAAGCTGGATCTAGAGACCTATGTCCTCCAAAGCTATCTGGAGCAGATCCTTAGCTATGCCAATGCCCACTTTATCAATCACTTGTCCAATAATCGTTATCAGTTTGAGCTGCCAGAAGAGGCGCGTGACCGCAGGAGTAACCGGGGTCTCGATATCAATGTCTATGACAATGAGACTGGTGAATCTCGCTCAACGGACACCCTTTCAGGCGGTGAGACCTTTATTGCAGCTCTGTCCATCGCTCTTTCCCTCAGTGAAGTCGTGCAAAACTCTTCGCGTGGGGTGCCAATCGATGCCCTCTTTATCGACGAGGGATTTGGCTCGCTGGATCAGGAGACCCTGCAGAAGGCCATGCAGGTCCTGGAGGAAATCGGTGAGAATCGCTTGGTCGGAGTTATCAGCCATATCGAGGAGATGAAGGCCACTATCCGCCAGCAGCTAGTCATAAAGAAAACAGGCAATGGACGCAGTCAGGTCAAAGTGAGTGTTTAGGAAATTAGATTAGACAATAGAGGTTCAGGAAATTTCTGAGCCTCTTTGTTCTGTCATAGGTGCTGGAAAAATAAGTCTAAAACTTGTTGGGGTTTTGATAAGGGATGTCGCTTTTTGACCTGGTTTGACTCGAGTAGATTTCCTAAACGGATTTATTCCTTTTTGTGTTTACACAACTTATTTTACACTACCAAAAAGTTATTTAGTTTGCTTGTGCGATTAACTTATAAGCATAGGATTTTTGAAACTCTTCGGGTCGATTGTGTCCAAGCGCACGGGATACAATTAAACAAGCCTTTCGATCAAGGACAACGCCTTTTAATTCCCCTCGTAGATAAATTTTTTCCTTTTTATCCTTGATGTCTTTTGGGTCTCGTGCGACAAGAAGATAAAGGCGTTTTGCGTATTCAGCACGATATTTGTGAGGTTTTAAAGCAGATGGAACTTGAAATACACGCTTTTTACCAGCTAGCCTAAATTCTTCAACAAGCCTCTCTAATTCTTCTTTGTCTCGCGTAATAATCGGAACCCAACGATCTCGTGCTCCTTTTGTTTTATGCTTTTTACCAATGATTTTAAGATAGTATCGACCATCTTCACGTTGATGTAGAGAATCACCTGTAATAGCTTTTAATTCATTTTTACGTAACCCAGTGGCAGATACGATTGAGAACCAGTGATTATTTGTTTCTTCAGACATCCTGTCGTCATTAGACTTCAAGCGATTATTCTTTTTGTCGGCTCGATATCGAATATCCGTTGCAATAAAAGCAGTAGAAGATACACCTAAGACTTTGGCTAATGCTGCTTTATAGGTTGACTGGGTTGGAGCAGAAAGCCCTGAATTCTTACAATGTTCTAAGTATTGATTCACTAAGTCAATCCATCCCTCAATATCATTAGATTCATCAAGAGCTTCTAAATCTTCGGCAGTGGTTATTGAGGCAACAAAGGAAGCGAATCTGCTCCAGGAACCGGCGTAGTTATGAAGAGTTCGGTCTGTATGGATTAAATGAATGTCTTCTCCCGTTTTTTTGGATTCATTTCGCTTGATACCTTTCCCTTTTTTAAAGCGCGTGACTAGATTAGTTAGTCCTTTTGATTGGACGAATTGTTTACGGACTTCGAAAGTGGTTAGAGCGTCCATCTGTTGTTTCTTAGCTTTCTCTTTAGCTTTTCGTCGTTCAGCACGACTACGTTTCTTTTTTGCCATAATTCTTTCCTTTCTATTGTAGATTGTGTACTTTTAAAGAAGATCTTAAGAAAAATCTTAAGGTCTTTTTTATTCAAGTTGAAGTAGTGCAGTGACATAAAGCTTATATTCACTGGTCTAGTATCTTCCCTTTGCTGAGGGCGCTTCTTAATTGATGGCTAAGAAGATAACCAAGTCATTTTACAACATGACAAGTTGACTCAATTCAAATAAGATGTAGAGTTCCATCTTGCAGATAAAAATCTGTTGTTTTTTCTTGTTAGTCTTTTTCAGGTTTAAATGCTCTGAATTTAGCGACTGAGCTAAGCTAGTTTTTGTATTTGATTTTTAGACTTTTGTTATTTACTTTAGTTTTTATACTTTGATTTTTTACTTTGTTATGATCAAAAAATTTTTTTAACTGCTGTTGACATTACTTTTATTATCTATACATTTATTTTTTTTACTGGTAAATGAAATACAAAAAAATTGGTTCCTGTTATTTACTTTCGTTTTTTTACTTTTTATTCTTTACTTTGTTACGATCAAAAAAATTTTTTTTTAAACTGCTATTGACATCTCTTTTATTATCTATACATTTATTTTTTTAGTTAATGAAATACAAAACTGGTTCTTTTCCTAACCCAGCTTAAACCTACTGTTTCCACGATAGCTACCTCCTTTCAAACATAAAAAAACGTAGCTATATTAGTTACGTCTCTACTCAATCAATTATTTATATATTATTAGTATGCCATAAATCATAAAAATAAAAAATTAGGATAAGATTTTTTTACGTTATTCACTTTTATTTAGTACTGTGTGTTTAGCGTGACTTACACATACGTTCCTGTCAACGCTAAACACACAGAAAAAAATCAGAATCGCAAAAAAATTGAGGGATGAGAGAAAGAGGAAAAAAACTACAAAAAAATTAATAAGAGAAACAACTTATGTATCGTTTTTTTCTTAATTATTTTTATTTTTGGAATTTATGGCATACTAAAATTATAATAATACTTACGGAGGAAACCACTATGTTTCTAAAATATTATTCACTCATTAACTATATTCTCTATAAAAATCGCAGAGAATTCGAAAACTCATTTGATTGCTACCCCAAAAAGACAGTGTATGAGTTCCATATCAGGGAGTCTACAGGAGGAATGAAAATTAGACAAAAAGAACATAATGCAATTCATGTTAGCCTATTTTCTAATAGTGGAAGTTATATTACACTTTACTTAAGGAATTTTACGCCAGAAGATTTGGTGGCTGTGATGAATTCATTAATCAAGCAGAAGAAAGAACTTGGATATGAGCGGTTGATTTGCTTGTTATCAGAGCTCAAAAATGATGAACGCTTAAGTTTATTGATGAAGTTATCCAAAATGAAATAAATATACTTGGACGAGTATCTCAGTGTGTTTTTGTGGTAAATTTGTCTTTAAAATAGATAAGATAGATTATTTGATAAAGCCATTGTATTAGATGATTGGTTTGCCAACAATGTAACAGATAAAAACGCACCAAAAATTGGTGCGTTTTTTTATTTTTATGCTATAATAGAAATAAATAAAAGGAGGAGTTACATGATTGGAGAAAATATAAAAACGTTACGTAAAACACATAAATTAACCCAGCCTGAGTTTGCCAAGATTGTTGGTATCTCTAGAAATAGTCTGAGTCGTTATGAAAATGGGACAAGTCGAGTTTCGACAGAATTAATAGATCGTATCTGCAAGAAATTTAATGTTTCGTATGTCGATATCGTAGGGGAGGAAAAAATGCTTACACCAGTAGAAGATTATCAGTTAACTTTGAAAATTGAAGTGATTAAAGAACGAGGGGCGAATACCTTAGCACAACTTTATCGTTTTCAAGATGAACAAGGAATTGCATTTGATGATACTTCTAATCCTTGGGTTCTAATGAGCGATGATTTGTCTGATTTAATTAACACGAGGATTTATCTTGTTGCAACTTTTTGAGGATATAGAGCGATTTAATGGCTATTTGGATGGCATTGAACGTATGCTAGAACAAGCTAGTCATCTGGTGGTGGCTTAATGAAACTAGAAGAATTTAGTCAAGATAATTTTGAACAAGCCTCCAAACGGCTTATCCGTTCTTTAACTCGTGGAAAAACAACCTCATCTCATCCTAAGGCTATTTTTGCTCGGTGGACAGAGTGGTGCTGGGAAAAACAACGATTCATCGTATTAAACAAAGGGAATTTCAAGGTAATATCATTATCATTGATGGAGATAGTTATCGCTCTTTTCATCCGAACTACCTTGGCCTACAGGAAAAGTATGGTAAAGATAGTGTGGATTATACCAAAGTATTCGCGGGACAAATGGTTGAATATCTTGTAGATGAGTTGAGTAAAAAAGGTTATCATTTATTAATCGAGGGTACCTTGAGAACAACAGAAGTTCCCCGAAAAACGGCCCAATTATTGGCAACTAGAGGATATCAAGTCTCACTTGCACTGATTGCGACCAAGCCAGAATTGTCTTATCTCAGTACCTTGATACGTTATGAGGAGCTCCATGCTATAGATCCTAGTCAAGCGAGAGCGACTCCCAAAGAGCACCATGATGGAATTGTAGAACATTTAGTTGATAACTTACGAGAGTTAGAAAATGATAAGATTTTTAATCAAATTCAAATTTATCAAAGAGATCAATTGTGTGTTTATGATTCGGAAGTAGATCAAATCTCAGCAGCAGAAGTTTTACAAGAATGCCTCTTCGGAAAATGGAGTAAGGTGGAGGAAGAGATGTTGAAGATGAGTCAGGAACGGTTGAGAGAGTTGTGATGGAAGAACGGTAATAGTGGTATTTTCTAAAATTATATTTAGATAAGATAATTAATTGGAAACTCAAGAAATAATCGTATAAAGTGATATAATAAAAGTTAGATATAACAATTTAATTTAAGGAGGGACTCATGCCAACTATACAGTCACAGTTTATTAAATTTCACGATACCATTAAGCTAGACGCTGACGACAAAAAGGTATTAATTGACAAACGTACAGAGGTTGAAGAAGCAATAAATAAAGGTGTTTCAGAATTTGGAAAAAGCTTTTTCAATCAAGGAAGTTACTCAACTCACACGGGTATTTTGCCAATTGATGAAGGGGATTATGACTTAGATAGAGGTTTAAAAATCGATGTTGATAGATATTCGTATTCTCCTAAAGAGGTAAAGAATTTTATTTTTGATGCATTAGTCTCCGAATTTGGTGAAAATAGAGTTAAAGTAAAAAATCCATGTGTGACAGTATCATTTCCTGAAGATAGTGTTCATATTGATATAGCGGTGTATTGTACTGAAAATGATAACTATTTTTTAGCCAGGGGAAAACTGAATAGTACTGATGAAAACATTAAATGGGAGGAAGCGGATCCTGTAGAATTAACGAAAAAAATTAATAATGCTATGGAGAACTCCGAAGACAGAAACCAATTTCGGAGAGTAATTCGTTACTTAAAAAGATGGAAAGATCTCAAATTTAAAAATCAAGATAATAGACCGACAGGCATTGGGATTTCAGTATTTGCTGTTAAAAATTTTACTGTATGCAAAAATGAAGACTATTTATCTGGGAATACTACCTATGATGATATTTCAGCTTTAAGAAATTTAGTAAATACTATGATTAATTCATTTTCGAATACATATGATGTTGATAGAAACTTATTTTATCCGAGATTAAAGGTTTTCTTACCGGTTAAGCCATATACTGATGTATATGAAAGGGTATCAAATATACAAATGGAAGCCTTTAAGAATAAATTAGAAAAATTAAGAGATTCACTCGACGAAGCAATATATTCTACTGATTTAAGTGAATCTACAAAATTATTGAGTAAACAGTTTGGTGATGATTTTCCTGTTATTGAACAAAAAGAGACAGCAGAAAACTTTGGAACTCGGGCTATAATCAGTGATTATCCAAGTGCTTAGAGGCATGTATGTTAGAAAAAAAAGAAATATTCCAGATATACTTTGACGAAATACCTTCAGAGAACTTGGAGTCCGAAGATAAGGAATGCTATTTTTATCAATACAAAAAATTTACCTTAAAAATTATCATTTCTAATGATTTTCCCCATTCACTTCCTGAAATCTATCTTTCAAATTATATGGATTTTAATAAATGGTACAGCCATGTCGGTTCCGAAGGGAAATTGTGTTACATTTCAGAAGATAATTTAATTTGGGACTTTAATAATCCAAGTGGATTATTAAAAGATTGCTGTGAAAAAGTAAAGGAATTACTGGATAGTTGGGATACACCAAAAATGACCGAAGAGCTCAGGAAAGAGTTCCTGTCATATTGGTATATCAGTTGTTTGAAGTCAAAACCGAAATATATAGATATTCAAAGTTATTTATCTAGGGTCAGTACATTTGAGAAACATGAATTGGTCCTGTCAAATCAGAAATACCATCTTTTTAATTATGGTTCTCAACTCAAAGAGAGTATTGCGCCACAATCTAAAAAAAGTAGAGATGTTTACATACTTCCACTTAAAGATTCGAATCCTGTGATTCCTCCTAATCCCCTGAATGAACTAACAGAAGCAACGTTTAAGAAAATGATCACAGGGAATCTATCTTCGGGTGTTAGACGCCGCTTCCAAAAATGGTGTAAAACGAAACGAAAGTCATTCATATTAATTTTATCACTTCCTATATCTGATAATGATTATGTTTTGTTTGGTGCGCTTTTTGAGTCTAGAACTTCCAAATATCCATTTAAAATTGATAATAAGGTACCACAAAAAAATAAAGATAGAAAAAAAATTGGTTCTAAGGCTAAAAAATCAAAAAATGGGAGTTTCAATATTACTCCAATATATATTACAAGATTCGACAAGGAGTATAGAGTGAGTAGGACATCCCAAGAATATGATTTTCTGAATAAAAAAGTTGTAATTGTTGGACTTGGATCTGTAGGATCATTTGTTGCAAACAATTTATCCAAAATGGGTATAGAGAAACTTCTTTTAATAGATCCTGATTTTTTAACGGTCGATAACATTTCAAGACACTACTTAGGTATGGATAGTATAACAGATAATATTCAAAAAGTAGACGCTTTAGAAGATAGATTGAAAAAAGAAAATCCTGATTTAGAAATTGAATGTGAGGGTATCCGATTTCAAGAAATAGTTCGGAAGAATCCAAATTTATTTTATGAATATGATTTTGTTTTTTCTTGTGTCGGAGATACTAAAACTAATTTTGAAATTAATCATTTTTTCAGAAAGATTGGAAAAACGGTATTGTATTGCTGGTTAGATCCATATGGAGTTGGGTATCATAACCTACTAGTTTCTCCGCAAAATAATGGATGCTATATGTGTATGAACTATGAAGATGGGCGTCTTGTTAATAATAGAGCCTCTTTTGCAGAGAAAAATCAAATATTTGAAAAACGTCTAGCTAGCTGTTATTCTTCATTTATTCCTTATAATGTTATTGCGCCTAGTTCTTTGGCAAATAAAGCTATAGAAGTATATTTACAGTACTTGGATGGGGAATTTTCTTCTGAAAACAGACTAGTATCAGAAATTGGTTCAGATAAACAGTTTGGAAAAGAAGGATTTACATATAGTGTTCGATACTACAATTGTTTAAAAAATAGTGATTTATTAAATATTTCTTTAAGAATAAATACATCTTGTCCAGAGTGTAACGGAGAGTATAAAGTTGATATATGTAAATCTGAACAATAAATATCAAATTGTAATACCATCTGATATTTTAAATTCATTACTAGAGTTTAGACAACTGGGTTTTTGAACCTGAAGCAGGTGGTATTTTTTTGTTGGTAAGAGACTTTTAAATAATTCGATACTTATTGTAAATTTTTCAGAACCACAGGATAATGATTTAAGAAGTAGATTTAAATTTTCAAAAACTTCTCCAAACCATCAGAAATTTGCAGATGATTATTTTGGTAAAAGTTCAGGTTTTATAAGTTTAATTGGAGAATGGCATACCCATCCTGAAGATATACCTACTGCATCTTGTGTAGATATTAACTCATGGGAAAAAGTTATCTCAGATAATGATGACAGATTGTTCTTTTTGATAATTGGGCTTCAGGCTGGTAGATTCTACTTTAGGGAATCAAATAAGTGGCAATCAACTCTAATCTATTTTAAGGATGTATAGATACGTATGAATAGAAAAAATAAATTATTTAAGAAATGTTTTTTTTGGTCTCAAAAATTTTATTTACCATTAGTATTAATTTTTATATTTCCAATTCTGATTTGCGATCTGATTGGGAAGAGTTTGACCCTAGTTGAAGTTGAAAAAAATATCAAATACCAATCTTTTTTTACAAGAGCTATTTTTTTGAAATAATTCCTGATAATTCTATCGCTACTTATACAATTCTTTATTTGTTAATCTTTACTTCATTATTGATGATTTTCAGAAAAAAATAATGCGGAACGAATATTTAATGATGGTCATTCTGTATATCTTCATAACTGTTATAAAAGACTGTGGATCGCAGCCAATATATTAGGTTATCGAAAGTTACAACTTATAGGTGTCTCAATACCAATGCAGTTTGAACTTATTATTAATGGAGTTTTTTTCAGAGTTTATCTCCGAATCATCTGTTGTGCAATACGACAAATTTAAAGGAGAAATTATTGTTGAGTATCCAATTGAAAAACAAAAAAGAATAAGGTTGTCAATTTATTAGTGTGTGATACATATGATATTCCTTTAGAAAAAGTTAGCGACTGACTATTTGGAAAAATACAACAGTAAAAAAATTTCATCACAACGAAAGTATAGTGGTAACAGATATAACAATCCTAAATTAGTTAGTACAGTTCGAGAAGAAACGCAAAAAATAGTTAACGCCTATAAAGAGGTCAATCTTTTTATGACAACAAATCCTTTAAATACACAAAAAATCGTAGGGACTTCATTCTTAACATTAGATAGATCAAGTTTTGATAGAGTATCGGTTATACAGATGGATGAAACAAAAAAATTTATAAAGATCAATTTATAATATACAAAAGATAACATGATGGGGCATTATAATATTCCAATTAATGTTTGATAGCATTCTAGCTTCTTGAACTTGCCTGCTTATCCCTTATTATCTTAATGTTGATAATTCAATCTGAATCATACCACTATAAATCCAATTGTAAATTGTTTTAAAAGTCACTGTCTGTCTATGTTTGCACTATTTTAGGTCTCATGAGTTTTTGGTGTACTATATTTTAGAATTTATCTATTAAAAGTGTACAAAACAATAACAATTTAAATGGTGTGAACTTTTTGGTAAAATTCACACCATTCAAATGAAAGTTATTCAAATTAGATGAAATTGTTCTTTCTGAAAACGCGGGGAAACATTGATTTTAAGCGAATATTAAAATTTATTCAAATAAAAATGTTTCCAACCAGGTCTTAAGAAAGCTCGTAAAGCATCACAATTATCAAAACGTTAATCAACACGCTTATATCAACGTTTACAGACATTTAAGAAATTTCTCTTGGATGTCTTTTTGTCTAGCTAAATTTTACAAATTGGGCAATTTAGGTTACTCAATAATATAAAAAAGATAAAAATTTAAAGTTCGAATTTTAATTTTAAAAAAAGTAATTATTATTGAATATCTGTTCAAACATTTTTTCTTTTCTAAGGTTAATATAAGTATATATACTTTAAAAAAAGGAAGTCAAACATCTTGCTCATAGATTTTTTTGCATTTTTTTAAAAAAATACATTTTGTCATATAATAATGTGGAAAATTGACGGATTCCTTAAATAATCATATAATATGAATATGTAAACCCTTACATACTATTCTACTTATACTTGATAAAATGCAAGTTCTTGAGGATCTATAAATATATAGACACTCTTCTATTTATAAAGTGAAATAAAGAATCACGGAGAAAGTTTATGGATATTAAAAAAAGACATTCAACCAGCTAGACAATACAAAAATTTAATGATTTCAATAATCGCCTTGAAGGTTTTGAGAAACTTTTTAAAGACAAATATTATTTTACCCATCCCGAAGATTTTTAGCTCAATCTTTTAGCATTTTTGGTAAAGTATGGAAAAAAAGTACAAGTAAATATATTTTTATCGAAAGGAGAGATATATGAGTGAAATAGTTATTAATGCTCAGAATTTATCTAAAAAAATTTTTTTATAATTTTTGATTCAAGACTCCCATTTATCAAGAGATTTTTTTGAAACGTAATCAAATAACGATTCGAGCTGTTCAAGATATTAGTTTTACGATTAAGAGAGGGAGTATAGTTGGCTTTATTGGGAGTAATGGAGCTGGTAAATCCACAACGATTAAAAATGTTGACTGGGACTCTTTATCCTAGTTCCGGAAAAATTAGAAGTGAATGGAGAAATTCCATTTAAAAAGAAGTATAAATTTTAGAAAAAAATTTCAATAGTAGTAGGAAATAAATTACAGTTATTTCAAGATGTTTCGGCTATGGATTATTTTCAATTGATTGGTACTTTTATATGAGGTAGAACCGGCGATTTTACAAGAACGAATTCAGGAATTAAGCAATTTGTTGAATGTAAAAAGATCAGCTTTACCAGCAGGTCCGGACCCTCTCTTGGACAAAAAAATGAAAATGGAGTTTATCGCAGCATCTTTAACAAGTCCGGAAATATTATTTTTTTAGACGAGCCTACTATAGGGTTAGATATACAGTCTAAAAAAAGATATCAGAACATTTTTTTAAAGAAAATGAATGAAGAATGTCATACTACTATTATTTTAACGAGTCATGATATGGATGATATTTCGTCTGTTTGTGACGAATTAATCGTCATTGACAAAGGAAAAATTATTTTGCAGGAGTCAATGGATGTTATTTTATCTAAATTTTCTGATTTTAAATATTTAAAGATAAAAAAATGACATTAGATTTGGTACCAGAGTTATGCTCTGTTAAAGGAGTAGTAGTCATTTCTCAAACAAAAATCGGAATGTATACTAAAAAAATACCTAGAGATTTTTGTCTTTGAGACATTAGAATCAATCAATAAGCTTGTAGATATAGAAGATTTTGAAATATCAAATCTTTCTTTAGAAGAAATTATTTTACAAAACTATTTTACAAAAAAGGAGCACAATTGAAAAAAGAAATGTCTATTATTCTGATATCATTTCGATCTATTTTGAACTATAAATCAAGTGTACTATTGTTAATGTTACAGGCAAGTATACAAATTATGATATCAGTATTTTTTTTATGGACGTATATATATCAGAGTAACCAGATAAATATAGCAGGATATGATTTTACCTCAATGGTTCAATACTATTTGGGGACTATAATTTTTTCATATTTTGTTTTTTATCCAGTTGATTGGGAAATCAATGACGATGTTCATTCAGGAAATTTTTTTAGCATATTAATAAAACCTGTTACTTTTTATAAGTATTATTTTTGTAAAATGCTTGGAGATAGGCTTGCTCATTTATTATTTATCATCATTCCTGTCATTTTATTCTCCAGTGTTTATTACAAGAATGAGTTATTAACCATTGAAATTCTTATTTTAGGAAGTATTGCAATTATTCTATCTATGGTTCTATGGTTTTTAATATCATGTTGTGTAGGTATGCTTTCTTTTTGGTTAGAAAATATATTTTTTGTCCTTACTGTTAAAGAAATAGTAATTCAGTTTTTATCAGGAATATTATTGCCTTTTAAGTTTTTTTCAAATAATTTTTCGTCTGTTTTTAGATGTATTACCTTTTTAAATACTTAGTATATGAACCGCTTCAGATGTTTAGTAATGATACATATAAATTAATAGACTATTTGAGAATTATTTGTATTCAATTGATTTGGTGCATCATTTTTTATATTATATCAAGATTCATATTGAGAAAAGGAGTGGAGCACTTCTCAAATGTGGGAGGATAAAATGTTTAGAATAAAAAGTAATTTTTTTAGGCTACTTCATTTTGGTTTTTAAATCTGATATGAATTTTTCATTTTGACTTCTTTTGTGGTCTATTTTTCGTCGATACTGTGGATTGGTTTTACCTATTGTATTTTTTTAGATTGATTTTCTTAAACATAGACTCTTTTTAATGGTTGGGACTATTATCAAATTTTATTTTTGGTAGGTTCCTACACTATTGTAGATGGAGTTATGATGGGATTGTTAATTAGAAGTATGGGAATTTTAGAATCAGATATTTTGAGTGGTAACTTGGATCAAATTTTTATTGAGGCCGTTTGATACTCAGTTGTTCTATATTTTTTTAGATCATTTAATTTAGTTCAATTCGTGAATACTTTTTTTTGGTCTTGCGATCATTTTTTTATAAGTTATGGAAATTTAAATGTACATTTAAATTCATTAAAAAAATATTATTTTATATCCTTTCTTTAATGTGTGGTTGTATTATATATTATTCAATTTGGTTTCTAATAACGATTAGTTCATTTTTGGTTCCCAACTAAATTTTCAAAAAGTAGATGTATTTTTTTGAATTATATTGGAATTTCTAAGTATCCATATAATATTTTTTTACAGGTATTAACAGATTGATCACTATGTTATTTGTTCCCAATTTATTAATTGCCAATCCTGCAGTATTAATATTTTTTTAGGGAAAGATACATTGAACCTATTTTTTTCTATCAAATAGTTTTTTTACAGTTTTTTTGATTATTATCAGTCGTACAATTTTTTTAGAAAAGGATTGAAAAAAATATGAAAGTGCAGGAAGATAAACAATGTTGTTCAGTTATATGTTTGACTAAAGGAAGTGATTCGCTGTACTTTGTTTTGTGGTCATTGAAACATCAGATAATTATAAACTATAATTTAAAGAATAGTATTATTAACTTATAGGTGCTAAGAAAAAATTTAAAGAAATTCCCTCATTCAATCAAACTTATTCATATTTTTTAAAATAAGAAAATAGTTGGATTTTGATGATGGTTGATATAAAGCTAAACTGAAAGTACCTGAAATCCAACTGTGTCAAACCAGGTCTTAAGAAAGCTCGTAAAGCATCAAATAATAGAAGAATAAAATTTAATATAAAAAAATCCCATCAGAATATTCTGGTGGGATTTTTGGTGGGGAACCAATCAATTTTGATTTGTTTTTAACCTTTTATAATAACTGAAAATGCTGTTAAATCAACCATTTCACTTCAAATCATGTTTATAAATCATTCCCACTCAACAGTTGCAGGTGGTTTACTTGTGATATCGTAGACGATACGGTTAACGTGATCAACTTCGTTTACGATACGTACAGAGATTTTTTGGAGTACTTCCCAAGGGATTTTGGCAAAGTCAGCTGTCATTCCATCAATAGAAGTGATAGCACGGATGGCAATGGTATAGTCGTAAGTACGACCATCTCCCATAACACCTACAGAACGAACGCCAGTGTTAACAGTGAAGTATTGCCAAATATCGCGGTCAAGACCTGCTTTGGCAATTTCTTCACGAAGGATAGCATCTGACTCACGAACAGTTTCAAGTTTTTCTTCCGTGATTTCACCCATAACACGGATGGCAAGACCTGGTCCTGGGAATGGTTGGCGCCATACGATGTGGTCTGGCATGCCAAGCTCTGTACCGAGAGCACGAACTTCATCCTTGTAAAGTGTGTTGAGTGGCTCAATCAACTCGAACTGCATGTCTTCTGGAAGTCCACCCACATTGTGGTGAGACTTGATGGTTTGAGCAGTATCCGTACCTGACTCGATGACGTCTGTATAAAGTGTACCTTGAGCAAGGAATTTCACATCTTTTAGCTTGCTTGCTTCATCATCAAAGACATAAACAAACTCGTTACCGATAATTTTCCGTTTTTGTTCAGGGTCAGATACACCTGCCAATTTATCCAAGAAACGTTTGGCAGCGTCTGCTTTAACGATATTCAAACCAAACTTACCACCAAGCATATCCATCACTTGGTCAGCCTCCCCTTTACGAAGGAGACCGTGGTCTACAAAGATACAGATCAATTGATCACCGATGGCTTTTTGAAGGAGAACCCCAACTACAGAAGAGTCAACACCACCTGAAAGTCCGAGGAGAACACGTTTGTCTCCAACTGTTTCACGGATTTGTTTGATTTGCATCTCGATGAAGTTATCCATAGTCCAATCGCCTTTGGCACCACAGATATTCAAGGCAAAGTTACGAAGGATATCATATCCATGTACTGAGTGACGAACCTCTGGGTGGAATTGGATACCATAGATTTTCTTATCTGGGTTTTCAATCGATGCATACGGACAGTCAGCAGAAGTGCCTGTACGAACAAAGTCAGCAGGAATTTCTGTAACAGCATCCCCGTGGCTCATCAAGACCAATTGTTTGTCTGGTGTGCCAGCAAAGAGAGCAGAAGACTCCGTCAAGCTAAGCTCAGATTGACCATATTCACGGTTACCAGCATCACCTGCAGGAACAACCTTCCCACCAAGCTTGTGAGTTAATAACTGCATCCCGTAGCAGATTCCCAAAATTGGAATTCCAAGTTCAAAAATCTCTGGATCAATATCGAAAGATCCTTCTTCATACACTGAGTTTGGTCCGCCTGAAAGAACGATCCCAACTGGATTGATTTCACGCACTTCAGCTGCAGTAATCTTGTGGCTCTTCAATTCTGAAAAGACACCAATCTCACGAATACGACGAGAGATGAGCTGATTGTACTGGCTACCGTAGTCAAGCACGATGATTTTTTCAACATCATGCAAATCAGTTGATAGGTTTGTCATCTTTTCCCCTTCTTCTAGAAAATTCTTTTCCTCTATTCTAACACAAAAGCCCCTTCATTACCAATCAAGACTGACTAGGATTGAAGATTTAACAAAATTGCGCTACAATAGGTTATAACACACAGAAAGAGTAGCAAGATGATTCCAGCTTACATACAAATTCACGATCAAATTAAAGCCGAAATTGACCAGAAAATCTGGAAAATTGGACAACGCCTCCCTAGTGAGCGAGACTTGGCTGAGAAGTTCCAGGTTAGTCGCATGACCCTCCGTCAAGCTATTACACTTTTGGTAGAAGAAGGAGTACTGGAGCGCCGTGTTGGTAGTGGTACCTTTGTCTCTAGCACGCGCGTCCAGGAAAAGATGCGAGGGACGACTAGTTTTACTGAAATCATGAAGGCCCAAGGAAAAATACCTTCGACACAGGTTATATCCTACAAACGCACCATTCCTAGCCTTCAAGAAGTAGATAAGCTTGGTATCGACAAGACTGAAACCATCGTTCGAATGGAACGGGTTCGTTATGCAGATGGTGTACCAGTCGTTTATGAAGTCACCTCAATTCCTGAGAAATTTATCAAAAACTTCAAAAAAGAAGAAGTGACCAGCCATTTCTTCCAAACCTTGGAAAAGCACGGCTATCGAATTGGCAAATCTCAACAAACCATTTACGCTCGCTTGGCCAAAGAAAAAATTGCTGAATATCTGGAAATCCCCAAAGGACAGGCCATCCTTGGTTTGACCCAGGTTTCTTATTTTGATAATGGTATCGCTTTTGAGTATGTAAAAAGCCAATATGTCGGAGAGAGGTTTGAATTTTATTTAGAAAATAATTAATTTACATAAATTATATTATGTAAATTATATAAGAAGTTTTTATGTCTCAAATTAAATTTGATGCTGTTGCAGCACCTCTCAGTGGACACCTTTATCCTATCCTCTTACTTTTAGCCTCATTATTGAATGACCCTAACTATGAGATTCGGATTTTTACAGGGCCTCAAAAGCTTAAAGTAGCAGAAGTTATGGGCTTTACTCTTGTCCCTATTATGGAAAACCAGGTGGTGCAGGGATTTTCTTACAATGCATCAAAAATGAGATTCCAGCTTTAATCCTCCGGCATGACTATGACCAATATGATTACGCTATCCGTGGAGTAGAGGCAGGAGTGTCCTTGCAAGCTCCCAAGGACAAGAGTCAAAAGATCGCTCAAGCCTTTGAGCGATTACTTGCAAGAAAAGACTGGTCCCAACTCAAAGAGCTCCTAAAGAGAGCCTAGACCTATGATGCCACCAGCATCTTAAAGAAAGAAATTCATCGCTTAGTTAAAAAGGAGGCGCTATGAAAGTACTTGTAACAGGAGCAACAGGTTTTCTAGGAAAATATGTGGTAAAAGAGTTAGTAGCAGAAGGCTACTTTGTCCGTGCTTTTGGTCGGAATGAAGCAGTAGGACAAAGCTTAGTTTCAGACCAGGTGGAATTTTTCAAAGGAGATCTGAGTTCCAAGCAAGCAGTAGAAGAGGCCTGCAAGGGTGTTGAAATGGTCGTTCATGCTGGAGCTTTATCCACTGTTTGGGGGCCTTGGGAGAGTTTTTACCAAGCTAATGTCCTTGGTACCCAGCATGTTCTAGAAGCTAGTCGAACTAATAAAATAAAACGATTGGTCTATGTTTCTTCACCAAGTATTTACGCCGCTCCAAAAGACCAAATCGGCATCAAGGAAGAAGATGCTCCTACTGAAAATCATTTAAACAACTACATCAAAAGTAAGCTCTTATCAGAGAAGCTCTTTCCTGCTTACCCGGATGTTCCAAGCATCATCCTCCGTCCACGTGGGCTCTTTGGCGTTGGGGATACCAGCATCCTTCCTCGTGTTCTCAAGCTAAGCCAAAAAATTGGAATCCCCTTAATCAAGGAAGGCAAGCAATTGATGGACATGACCTGTGTCGAAAATGTTGCCTTGGCCATCGCTTTGGCTCTGAAAGCAGATCGGGCAGAAGGCCAGGTTTACAACATTACCAACGGCGAGCCGACTCCCTTTAAGGAACTGATCGAAGAAGCCTTGCAGGGCTTGGGACTTCCTATTCGTTATAAAAAACTACCGGCCTTTCTTCTAGGTGGCTTAGCTTCGAGCTTAGAAGTTCTTTATCGGGTCTTACCTCTAAAGGGAGAGCCTCCATTAACTCGCTATACCTACTACCTGTTGCGTTATAGCCAGACTCTTGATATTTCAAAAGCAAGAGAGGAGTTGGGCTATGAGCCACGCATCAGCATCAAGGAGGGAATTGCCCAGTATGTCCAAGATTATCGAAAGCATTAAGTACTTCCCTGCTGGCTATTGTACTAGCAATCTGGCCTTGCTCTTTAAGAGGCAGAAAAGAAAGAAGATGGTTTTTCCAGCCGGTGTCTATCTCTTCAAACACCGAGAACACGGTTATATTCTCTACGATACAGGCTATCATTATGAGATCAAAAGCAAACTCCGTTATCTTTATTACCGCCTTGGCACTCCTATGCAGATGAAGACGGAAGATCAGATTGATTGTTTGCTTCAAGCGACTGGGATTTCACCAGATGACATTTCTTATGTCATCCTCTCGCATTTTCACCCGGATCATCTAGGAGGAGCGACTTGCTTCAAAAAGGCGCGCTTCTTGGTCACCGAAAGAGCGTATCAAGTCTATCAAAAGCCCAGCTTCAAGGATTTAATTTTTAAAGAGTTTATGCCGGATCATTTTGAAGAATCCGTCAAAATCATGCAACCTCAAGAAACCAACCCTCTTTTTCCTTATACAGCAACAGAGGATATCTTTGGAGACGGTAGTATTCTCCTTAGTTCTCATGATGGACATGCTAAGGGACAGGGTTGCCTATTCCTTCCAGAGTATCAATTGTTTATCGGAGCTGATCTCTGCTGGGGGATTGACCTTCTCCCCTTGACAGAGCAGATGCGCTGGATTCCTAGTCAAGTTCAGGATAATGTTGAGGCCTATTTAGAAAACGTTAATTTCTTGCGATCCTTGTTAAATCAAGGGATCGATGTTCTTGTCAGCCATGATCCAATAAATCGGGTAGAAAGGATACTAGATGAAAAAATGGACCTTTCTTAAAACCTTTTGTCAGAATCGTTGGGGCCACCGCTTTAAGAACCGAGAGGAACTCGAGCGCTACCAAGAGAAAGAGCTGCAAAAGTACCAGGCCTTCTTACTCCAACATTCGCCCTATTTCTCTCAAGGTCTTCCAAAGGACTTCCGCTATATGGACAAGACCTTTATGATGGAGCATTTCAATGAGTTAAACACCCAAGGAATCGACCGGGACCAGGCTCTTGAAATGGCCATTCGTGGGGAGCAGTCTCGTGATTTTACAGAGATGCAAGGAGAAGTGGCAGTGGGGCTTTCCTCTGGTACCTCCGGCCACCGAGGCATTTTTATCACAACAGAGACGGAACGTAGTATGTGGGCAGCAGCTATTCTTGCTAAAATGCTCCCAAAAGGGAAGCTCTTTGGCCACCGCATTGCCTTTTTCCTCCGTGCTGATAACGAGCTCTATCAAACCATCAATTCTCCCTTGATTCGCTTAGAATATTTTGATATTTTCAAAGATAGCCAAGAGCATTTAGAACGTTTAAATAACTACCAGCCGACTATCCTTGTGGCTCCAGCCTCTACCTTATTGGATTTAACCAAGTATTTAGAGAATCATGCCCTACAGATTCAACCCCAAAAGGTCGTTTCCGTAGCTGAAATCTTAGAGGATCGGGACCGGGACCTCATCCGTCAGGCGTTTCATCTTTCTAAGGTCGATCAGGTCTATCAAGCAACAGAAGGTTTCTTAGCTTGTACCTGTTCTGAGGGGAACTTGCACCTCAACGAGGACATTTTATCAGTGGAAAAAGACTATTTGGATGACCACCGCTTTTATCCTATCATTACCGATTTTAAACGTAGTAGCCAGCCGATTTTCCGCTACCGGCTCAATGATATTCTGGTAGAGGATCCAGAGCCTTGCCATTGTGGTTCTGTCTTTACAAGGATTGCTAAAATTGAGGGCCGGTCGGACGATATCTTTTATTTCAAAAAAGCAGACGGCGAGCTACAGATGGTTTATCCAGACTTCATTCGACGTTGTATCCTCTTTGTCGAAGGGATTCAAGACTATCAAGTGACTCAAACCAAAGATGGACAAGTCCAGGTTGCCCTCAGCAAACGTTCACCTGATATAGAAGAGGCTATCCTCAACCAATTTCAAGTCTTAGCAGATCAAAAGGGCTTTATCATGCCCAAACTCACTTTTATTGACTACCAATGGGACACGACACGCAAACTCAAGCGCGTACAACGTCTTCACAAATAGGAGGAAGCATTATGACAAGTGTACAAAGACATGTTCGTATTAAGAGCTATGGAACAGCCTTACCCAAGCATCAAGTCATCTTTAAGGATCAGACACGTTACCGAGTAAAAGAAGATGAAGAATCTCAGATCGACTTAGCTGCTCGTGCTATTGAACAGGCTCTAGAGCAGGCAGGATTGACCATGGCAGATATTGACTGCCTAGTTTCAGCTAGCGCCGTAGGGGTTCAGCCGATTCCATGTACAGCAGCTCTAATCCATGAACGGGTTGCCAAGGGCTTGACCATTCCCGCTATGGATATCAATACCACTTGTACCAGCTTTATTTCGGCCCTCAGTACCATTTCATATCTGATCGAAGGTGGCGAGTACAAGCGTGTCCTCATTGTGTCCAGTGAAGTAGGAAGTCTCGGTCTCAATCCCAAGCAGAAAGAAAGCTATGAATTGTTTAGTGATGGGGCAGCTGCCTTTATCTTTGAAAGTACCACAGAAGATCTGGGAGTGATGGCAAGCCTTCAACGGACCTGGTCTAAGGGAGCCCATGATACAGAGATTCGTGGTGGTTTAACCGCCTACCACCCAAAACATTATAGTGAATCAACCAAAACCGACTTCATGTTTGATATGAAGGGGAAGAAGATTTTGCTTCTATCTGCGCGTGTTATTCCTGACATGTTCCAAGAATTTCAAGACAAGGTCGGCCTATCGCTTGCTGATGTAGACTATATCATTCCTCACCAAGCCAGTCGTGCCCTTCCTTTGGTCATGGAAAAATTAGGGGTACCAGACCATAAGTATCTTAACATTGTTAGCGATTACGGAAACATGGTTTCAGTAGCTGTACCTTTTGGTCTAGCTTACGCCATGGAACATGGCCTTGTCAAAGAAGGAGATACCATCTTCTTAATGGGAACTGCAGCGGGTATGACGGTCAATATGTTGGCTCTGAAAATCTAATTCTTTGCTTAGATAAAAAATAGTGTCTACTCCTAAAAACACAGGCAAAAAGCATGAAGTCCCGCTAGTCTTTGGCGGGCTTTTTTGATATAATGAAAGGTATGGAAATTGAGAAAACCAACCGAATGAATGCGCTCTTTGAGTTTTATGCTGCGCTCTTGACGGACAAGCAAATGAACTACATCGAGCTTTATTACGCAGATGACTATAGCTTAGCTGAGATTGCGGAAGAGTTTGGAGTGAGCCGTCAGGCGGTTTATGACAATATTAAGCGGACAGAGAAGATTCTAGAGGATTATGAGATGAAGTTGCATATGTACTCTGATTACATTGTACGCAGCCAGATTTTTGATCAGATTTTAGAACGCTATCCGGAAGATACTTTTCTACAAGAGCAGGTTGAAATTTTATCAAGCATTGACAATCGGGAGTGATTATGGGCAGTCTGGTCGTTTATCAAGGAATACCTTGCAAACTATTAGTAGCAGAGGAAGTATTTCCTACTCGACTACAGATTATCTCGCCCAATGATATCTCCAAAGCTATGCAAATAGGTTTTAGCTGTTGGGGATATCCAAATGAAATCATGAAAGAAGTCACACCCGAAGAACTAGAATGTTTGCAACATTTCGGACGATATCCACTGAATTGAAAAAATAGGAGAAAATAATGGCATTTGAAAGTTTAACCGAACGTTTACAGAACGTCTTTAAAAATCTTCGTAAGAAAGGGAAAATCTCTGAAGCAGATGTCCAAGAGGCAACCAAAGAGATTCGTCTAGCCCTCTTAGAGGCTGACGTTGCCCTTCCAGTTGTAAAAGACTTTATCAAACGCGTCCGCGAGCGTGCTGTAGGTCATGAAGTCATTGAAACCTTGAACCCTGCCCAACAAATCGTAAAGATTGTCGATGAAGAATTGACAGCGATTTTAGGTTCAGAAACAGCAGACATTATCAAATCTCCAAAGATTCCAACCATTATCATGATGGTCGGTCTTCAGGGGGCTGGTAAAACAACCTTTGCTGGTAAATTGGCCAACAAATTGGTCAAGGAAGAAAATGCGCGTCCTTTGATGATTGCGGCCGATATTTATCGTCCAGCAGCCATTGACCAGTTGAAGACGCTTGGTCAGCAGATCAATGTCCCAGTCTTTTCACTCGGTACAGAAGTCCCTGCAGTAGAGATCGTTCGTCAAGGTTTGGAGCAAGCGAGAGCCAACCACAATGACTATGTCTTGATTGATACGGCTGGTCGTCTGCAAATCGATGAAAAACTCATGGGCGAGTTGCGCGACGTCAAAGCCCTTGCTGAGCCAAATGAAATCCTCTTGGTTGTCGATGCTATGATCGGTCAAGAAGCGGCCAATGTGGCGCGTGAGTTCAACGAACAACTCGAAGTGACCGGGGTGATCTTGACCAAGATCGATGGGGATACCCGTGGTGGTGCGGCCCTTTCTGTCCGTCAGATTACTGGGAAGCCAATCAAATTCACTGGTACTGGTGAAAAAATCACTGATATCGAAACCTTCCACCCAGACCGCATGTCTGGTCGGATCCTCGGTATGGGGGATATGCTGACGCTGATCGAGAAGGCTTCTCAAGAATACGATGAGAAACGTTCCCTTGAACTCGCTGAGAAGATGCGGGAAAATACCTTTGACTTCAACGATTTCATCGATCAGTTAGACCAAGTTCAAAACATGGGACCAATGGAAGATCTACTCAAGATGCTTCCAGGTATGGCCAACAACCCAGCCATGAAGAACATCAAGGTTGATGAACGAGAAATTGCTCGCAAACGTGCGATCGTATCATCCATGACCCCAGCTGAACGGGAAAATCCAGATTTGTTAAATCCAAGCCGTCGTCGTCGGATTGCGGCTGGTTCAGGAAACAGCTTTGTCGAAGTCAATAAATTCATCAAGGACTTTAACCAAGCCAAACAGATGATGCAAGGCGTCCTCTCTGGCGATATGAACAAGATGATGAAACAAATGGGGCTCAATCCAAATAACATGCCGAAAAATATGCCTGGTGGAATACCTGATATGTCTGCCCTCGAAGGCATGATGGGACAAGGTGGCATGCCTGACTTGTCAGCTCTTGGTGGAGGCGCTGGAATGCCTGATATGAGCCAAATGTTCGGTGGTGGTCTCAAAGGAAAAGTCGGTGAATTTATGATGAAACGGGCGATGAATAAGATGGCCAAACAAATGCGCAAAAATAAGAAAAAACGGAAATAATCGTTTCTAAGAGGGCCTGGAACACACTGTTCTGGGTTCTTTTAGAAACTACTACTAGAGGAAAGATGTTAAAAAAACTATTTCAACAAGTCATTCGTTTCTTTGTAAGACTGTTTTCTTCGCACAGAAAGCCCTTTGAATTTCCTAAAGGGTCAAAGAAACCACCAATCAGACCGATTATCTTTGTACCTGGGAGTTCAGCCAGTATCCAGCGATTCAACGGAACCATCCGCATGCTCCATCGCTTTTCTAGAAAAAAACAGAGTCTTTTAAAAATAAAAGTCAATAAAGATGATTCTATAGAAATGGAGGGAAGACTGAATACGAAAGAGCCGAATCCGATGATTGTGATTGGCTTCGAGAACAATCGAGATGGCTACAGCAATATCAAGCAGCAAATCGAATCCCTTAAGATTGCTTTAACCTATCTTCTTGATCACTATTATTTTACAGAGTTCAAGGCAGTTGGGCACTCCAATGGTGGACTAGTTTTGACTGGTTTATTGGAAAGTGGCTTTTTAGAAAAGAAAAAGCTGACCGTAAGCAAGCTCGCTATTATTGGTAGTCCTTACCAATTCAATCAAGAAATGTTTGACGATTTTCAAAAATGGAAGCATCGCTTAGAAAAAGAAGTAGAGGTCCTTAACTTTGTCGGTAGCTTTGCTGGGAAATCAGATGGGATCGTTCCCCTCTCTAGTGCCCAAGCAGCACAATCTATTTTTGAGAAACAAGCCTATACAGAAGTAAATTTAAAAGGACGCAAGGCTCATCATTCAGCTTTACCCACTAATCCAGATCTAGTGAAACAATTAAGTCTATTTTTGAATCTGTAAGTAAATTACATAATTTCGGTTATGTAATTTTTATTTGTCTCTTGCAATCCTTAAGTAAATATGGTACATTTTTGGTAGCGATTACACATACTTAAGGAGGATTTTATGAAAGATCCCAAATTATTAGAAACAATGAAAGATTACATGGGACGGGATGAGCTTCCCGCAGATTTTGATGCCTTTTGGGATCAAGCCCTAGCAAAGATGACTGAACTGCCTGAATATAAGCTCGAAGAACGAGATTTCAGCATTCCAAATGTGATTTGTTATGAATTAACCTTTAAAGGAACACGAGATGGACTAGTTTATGCGCGGGTTGTTTTTCCAAAAACGGATAAAAAGGTTCCCGTCATTTTCCATTTTCATGGCTATATGGGTCGTTGTTGGGATTGGGCTGATATGCTGGCTTATACAGTAGCCGGCCATGGTGTTGTTTCTATGGACGTAAGAGGGCAGTCAGGCTATTCAACAGACGGTGACCGTTCACCACTTGGTAATACGGTAAAAGGACAGATTATCCGCGGAGCCGTGGAAGGTCCTGAGGAGCTCTTTTATAAGGATGTCTACTTGGATCTTTACCAGTTAATTGAAATTGTAGCCAGCCTTCCTCAAGTAGACGACAGCAAACTCGCCAGCTATGGAGCCTCTCAAGGTGGTGCCCTAGCTCTGGTTGCTGCCGGATTGAATCCACGAATTTGCCGAACAGTAGCCATTTATCCATTCTTATCAGACTTCAGACGAGTATTAGAGATCGGGAACACCAGTGAGGCCTATGACGAGCTTTTCCGTTATTTCAAGTTCAATGATCCATTCCACGAAACCGAAGATCGTTTGATGCAGACATTGGCCTATATTGATGTAAAAAACTTTGCCCATCGCATCAAAGGACAGGTTCACATGATTACAGGCTTAGATGATGATGTCTGTTATCCTGTGACACAGTTTGCCATTTATAATCGATTAGAAGGTCCAAAAGAGCATTTAATCATGCCAGAATATGCCCATGAAGCTATGAACGTTCAAGTCAATGATCGAGTCTATAATTGGCTCTGTGGTAGCAAGATTCCATTTCGATATGTAGAAAAATAAGTTACAGAAAAAAATAATCAGTAGATCCATGTGATTTGCTGATTTTATTGTATTTAAAAGAGATCTAGTATAGAAAGAGATACAAAACAGTCCTATATAAACCCTATGATATCTTTCCGAAAAACTATAATTTTCTTGAAAAATATGTCTAGCTATGCTATACTACTAGTATAGAAAGATTTGGAGAAAAACATGAAACGCGAGATCTTATTAGAACGGATTGATAAACTCAAACAAGTCATGCCCTGGTACGTATTGGAGTATTACCAATCGAAACTGGCTGTTCCATACAGTTTTACGACCTTGTACGAATACTTAAAGGAATACGATCGATTTTTTACCTGGGTCTTGGAATCTGGTATATCGGATGCTGATACCATGTCCGAGATCCCTTTAGACGTTCTGGAGCACATGACCAAGAAAGACATGGAATCCTTTATTCTTTACTTACGTGAACGTCCTCTGCTCAATGCCAATACGACAAAAAACGGGGTTTCCCAAACAACCATTAACCGTACCCTTTCTGCACTATCTAGTCTCTATAAGTATTTGACCGAGGAAGTTGAAAACGAGCAAGGGGAACCTTATTTCTACCGTAATGTCATGAAGAAAGTTGCTACCAAGAAAAAGAAAGAAACCTTGGCTGCTCGAGCTGAAAATATCAAGCAAAAACTCTTTTTAGGGGATGAAACAGAAGGTTTTCTTAACTATATCGACCAGGAGTACCCTCAAACACTCTCAAATCGCGCCTTATCCTCCTTTAATAAGAATAAAGAGAGAGATTTAGCCATTATAGCACTCCTTCTTGCCTCTGGCGTCCGTCTCTCTGAAGCCGTTAACCTAGACCTTCGTGACCTCAATCTTAAGATGATGGTCATTGACGTCACTCGAAAAGGTGGAAAACGTGACTCGGTCAATGTGGCTGCCTTTGCTAAGCCTTATCTGGAGCAATATCTTGCTATCCGAGACAAACGTTACAAGACAGAAAGACTGATACAGCTCTCTTTCTAACCTTGTATCGAGGTGTTCCAAACCGAATTGATGCTTCTAGTGTTGAAAAGATGGTCGCCAAGTATTCTGAAGACTTCAAAGTCCGCGTGACACCCCACAAGCTTCGCCATACATTAGCAACGCGTCTCTATGATGCAACCAAATCACAGGTTTTGGTCAGCCACCAGCTGGGACATGCTAGCACACAAGTTACAGACTTGTACACGCATATCGTTAATGATGAGCAGAAAAATGCTTTGGATAGTTTGTGATATTACATAACGTAAATTATGTAGATTATTTTTATGTTAGAAAAAGAGCGATAGATTTTTGATTATCTAACGCTCTTTTATTATTCTATAAAAATTCAATCCAATAATTTCTGTGTGGCTCAATTATAACTGGCTTTCCCCAAAATGACTTTAGATAGGCAAGGTTTGCAGGGGTGACGGGTCTTTTTTCACCATTGTACTTCTCTGCACTCTCTTCTGTTAAAAAGCATTTAACTGCTTCATATGGTGTTCCGTCACTCGCAATTCGATCAATTCCTAAATAAGCAATTTCATCACCGGCCTTCGGAAAATCTGTAAATAGTTTACCAATAAAATAAACCGTCTTATCTTTCATTAATTCATAAGCTTTACTATTTTCCAATCTATTATTCGCTGCAGCGTACATAATACAAAAGCTATCCACGATATCTTTCAAAGGCATTAATTCTTCTTTGCTAACGATTATTTCCTCAGGAGCAAGACCACCAATGATTAGGTTTTCATAATGTGGTTGCTGGATGACGTTATCTAAAGCCATTCCTAATGGTAGTTGGACAGCTTGATAACCTAATGGTTCTAGCTCCTGCTTTTTCTGGTCAAGGTGTTCTTGTGTAATACTGACATTTAAATCGTAAGGACTGGAAGGTTGTTGTTTGCTAAAAAAAGCCACTACTATACGATCTAACTGTTCAAATAGACCAAGATTTTCCACTGGAATTTTCATCATCGAATTCAATCCCCTTTTTTGTTCAGATTTCCTCTATATTGTACACTCATTATTTTTGAATATCAATTAAAGAGGCCGTGTCATGAACTAACTTTTGATGAAAAATCTTAAACATTTTTGTTTGAACGAATCTTTCTTCATCAGCCTCTACCTCATGAATAGCTATAAAAGATAATCTAGAAGATCCTACCATTCTTCAACCATGGATTAGTTGAGCCTTATCACTTCGTCAGCTTGTTCCCAAATCACTGGATTATGGGTTGCAATAATGATTAAACGATCTTGCCTCTTTAACGTCAAGAGCAAGTCCATCACCTCTTGAGAGGTTTCTGGATCAAGTGCTGCAGTTAGTTCATCCGCTAAAATCAAAGGTGGATCCTTTAAAATAACTTTAGCCAATGCAACACGTTGTGCCTCGCCACCAGATAATTCATAAATCTTTTGATCCAGAGAAAGGTAAGCCAGTCCTACTTTTTTGAGTACTTCTTCTTCTTGCTGCTTCTTCTCTTTTTTCGTTAATTTTTGCCCAATCAATCCCAAATCTAAATTTTTAGCGATGGTCTCGTTTTCAAGTAGGCCAAAATTTTGAAAAAGATAGCCTAATTCATGCTTAAAAAGTGATGCTGTTTGATTTGTTTCAGTTCCTGCCCTTGATAGCTTATACTCCCCTTTTCATAAGGCTCTAACTTCGCCAAGATATTAAGCAAGGTTGTTTTACCACACCCGCTATTTCCGATCAGAGCATAAACTTTCCCAGCTGTAAACTGCAAGCTCAAATCTTGAAAGACCGTTCGTTGGCCAAATGATTTGGTTAAATGTTCTACGCTAATCATATTAGGCTCCTTTCAGTACAGTGGCTAACAAGTGGTCTTCTTTATGAGACCGGTACAGGAGAATGAACCAAGCATTAGTAATAAATAGAAAGAGAGTGGCAAGAGCAATCCACCATTCTTGAGTGAGAAGGAATGTCAGGAGGCTTCCTAATAGTAAGAGGATACTTTCTGAAAGCAAAATCATTTGGTGAATGTTTACAAATCCTAGACCTGCAATCTTCTTCAAGAAGATTGGTCTTCTAAACTCTTCAAAATAGAGGAAATTCATGGTGTTAAAGAGTAGTATGGAAGTAGCTATTGCAAAGATTCCTCCTGCAATGATAATGAGATTCTCTAATTGAATGGATTGGATCATCTGCTGGTATACAGACGCCGCATAATCATATTGACTAACATTTTTTTCAAGATCATACTCAGCAACGAGCTTCTTACTATTCTCAAGTCCATTAAAATAAAGGTAGGAATTTAGTTGGGTGAAATAAGGATTCTCGTAGCCTCCAAAACTTTCAGGTTGAACAATCACTAAAACCGGATCGGTAAAGAATTGCTTATAGCTGATTGGTGTATTGTTGTAGATAAATCGTTTTTGGTTGTTAGGAAGATAGGTTACCCGTGCTTTCATCGATAAAGCGATGTTCCCTTGATCATCTCGAGGAGATAGATAATCTTCATATCGTTTGATCATCTCCTCTTCACGACTTTTTAGTTTTTCCGGAAGTAAGAGACCAAATTCTCCTGCTTGTAAATGATTTAAGTGATCTTTTCCTTCAGGAGAAACTGGAACATTCTGAATATCAAGATAATTTGGAGTTACATAGAGAGTTCGTGCAAGAGGATCATAATCTGTAATTGAAAACTCTTTACCTGTACTAGGATCCGTCATAACTCCTTTTGAGCTAAAAGATACGAGATTATGATAAGCTAAAAGACCACCATTTTCAATACCAGACTCGATGAGCTTAGACCATTTCTTACCATTTCCTTCATAGTCTCTTTGCTGGTAATCTGATAGAAATATTCTCGATTTGTACTAATTTGAACCCAATTTGATTGTTTAGACCAAGCCTCACTTCCCTCTTGGTAAGTTTGCCAGACGGATCCATAAATACTGATTCGATGAACTGCAAGACCAATTAGTGTGACAGCAAGAAATTGACAAATAAAGAGGAAGAGCAAAATGCGCTTTAATGGAACTTTCCCTTTTAGAAGGGTGACTAAATGCATTGTTTGAATACTATATGCAAAGAGGAAGGATAAGATAGCAGATAAAATAAGTAACATCCCATTGTAAATAATACTACTCGAAATGATGACGGAATAGGTAAAAGGTGTTAATTGAAAGGAATAAATCAGAACCGCACCCATTATACTTGTGGCAATACATCCAAAAAGCAACTCTATACTATCATCTTTTAAAGAATGTCCGAAAAGCTGCAAGCGTCTCATTCCTGAGATATATCGAATCCCAGCGCTTCTCATTTCAAGTGTTTTCTGGATAATCGTCAAAGCGCTAAAACTAATGATAAAAATAACCAAGGCAAGTGATTGTGAACCTGAGCCAAAAAAGGCAATAAAGGTCTGCAGAGGATTTGGTTTCTCTATAAAAGTTTGTGAGAAACCAAGAGTATGAAGCGTTTGATCCAGCTTTTCAGTTTCTAAATCACCTGTTAATACATAATAATTCACTACCAGGCTTTCATTGGCAGCCAGTTCTTTCTTCTCTCTTTTAATTCCAGAAGGAAGTTTTCCCTCTCCGTAGATATCATAGGTGAAAACAACCTGCCCTTTAGAATCTGTTCTTTGTATCTGACGAGCAATTATACTATGATTTTCCCTTGCCAAGAGATCTAAAGAGGTAGATAAGTCTTCATATTTGACGCTCTTTTCTTGTCTCAGCACACCTACTACCGGAAGACTGCGGTGGATAACCGTATTTGGAGAAATAAAGGCAATCCAAATCAAAAAGCTAGAGATGAAAAGGTTTGATAAAATAATAAAGACACGTTTCATATCATCACACTTTCTAAAGCAGAAAAGGAAAGTAATACCTAGCTAGTCAATTAATTTCGTCGTTTAGTGGTTACTGAGTATTAAAAAATCATATTTATATTTTTGTAATCGAATACATTTTTCCACCTTTACTATACTACAAAATCCTTAGTAAAACAATAATTTCTATGTGAAACTAGTTTCAAAAAAGAGACCCGCTTCTGCGAATCTCTTACGACTTTATTCCACCACTGCTTCAGCAATTTCTTCTGCAGTGATACCTGCAAAGTAACGGCCTAGATTAATGGTTTGAAGGGCTTTGAGGACGTCTTCACGTTCGTATTTAACGCCACGAAGAACATCTTCTACTGCTGCAACATCTTCGATACCAAAGAAGTCACCGTAAATCTTGATATCTTGAATTTTTGATTCAATGACATTAGCGAAGATTTCCACTTTACCGCTAGGGAATTTAGTACCACGACGTACATTGTATTCAGGAGACTTTCCATAGTTCCAATCCCAGGTACCGAACTTAGTTTCCTTGATTCGATTAATTTCAGCCAATTCTTCATCCGAGAAGACATATTCTGTCATCTCAGGGTATTCTTTCTTCATGTAGTCCAAAAGTAGGTCACGGAACTCTTCCACCGTGATTTTTTCTGGCAACTCATCGATGATATTGGTCACACGAGCACGGACTGATTTAACCCCTTTGGACTCAAACTTGTCTTTAGATACCTTGAGAGCATTGGCAAGGACTGACAAATCAACGTCAAAAAGAAGGCAACCATGGTGCATAATCCGACCATTGATGTAAGCTTGGGCATTTCCACAGAATTTCTTGCCATCAATCTCTAAGTCGTTACGACCCGTGAATTCAGCCTTCACTCCAAGCTGAGCCAAGGTGTTGATCACAGGAGTTGAGAAGCTCTTGAAGTCAAAGGCCTTGTTTTCATCTTCTTTTGAAATGATGGTGTAGTTGAGGTTGTTCAAATCGTGATAAACAGCCCCACCACCACTGATTCGGCGAACCACTTCAATCCCATGCTCCCGAACGTAGTCACGGTTGATTTCTTCGATAGTATTTTGGTGGCGACCAACAATGATAGAAGGTTTGTTAATCCAAAGAAGGAAGATTTGATCTTCATCCAAGAGGTGCTTAAAAGCATACTCTTCTAAAGCAATATTAAAAGCAGTATCATTTGAATAATTAATAATGTATTTCATAGTAATTCCAAAAATTCGTTTTATAAATCCTACTCATAGTAAGATAAGCATTAGACAGAAATACTTGAATTTCACTTGAATTTTCTGAAGTAGTAAAAAGAAATGTAACGATAACTCGTTACATTTCTCGGAAAAATTGAGACAGGTAGCTCAATTTTTAGGCATGGAACTCTAAGAGAGGTCGCTGCCGTCCGTACTACTTTAAGAAAATTTAGTTGAAAGAATAGTATTATTTCTTCTTAGGTGAGTGAACAGCCAAGCCAAGTACATCTGCAAAAGCTTCGTACATTACTTCTGAGAAGGTTGGGTGACCATGGATAGTCTTAAGCATTTCTTCTACAGTGATTTCCATCTCAATGATGGTAGAAGCTTCGTTGATCAATTCGGCTGCTGCTGGACCAATGATGTGAACCCCAAGAACTTCACCGTATTTTTTGTCTGCAATGACTTTTACAAATCCTTGAGCCGCATCTGACGCAATAGCACGACCGTTAGCTGCAAAGTTGAATTTACCGATTTGGACATCATATTTCTCACGAGCTTGTTCTTCTGTCAAACCAACAGCCGCAACTTCTGGAAGTGTGTAGATGGCTGCAGGAGTCAAGTTCAATTTTGCAACAGCATGATTTCCCTTAAGAGCATTTTCAGCCGCTACTTCACCCATACGGAAGGCAGCGTGAGCCAACATCTTGGTACCGTTGATATCGCCTGGCGCATAGATGCCTGGAACAGATGTTTCCATGTATTCATTGACCTTGATCCGTCCACGATCCAATTCAAACTCGACTTCACCGATACCTTCAAGGTCTGGAACACGTCCGATTGATAGAAGAGCTTTGTTAGCAATGATATCATCTTTGCCTTCAACCTTGATACGGAGTTTTCCGTCTTCTTCAATGATTTCTTGCAGTTTTGTATCGGTCAAGATGGTCATCCCCTTGCGTTCAAGAATCAAACGAAGGTTCTTAGATACTTCCGCATCCATAGCTGGAACGATGCGGTCCATCATTTCGATGACTGTTACTTTTGAACCAAAGGTCATGAAGGCTTGACCAAGTTCGATCCCGACAACACCACCACCGATGATGACAAGGCTTTCTGGAACTTCATTCATTTCAAGAATATCGTCACTGGTCATGACAAGGGATGATTCCATACCTGGAACGTTAATCTTGCTAACTTTTGAACCACCGGCAAGGATGATTTTCTTCGTTTCAAGCAATTCAGAACCATTAACCAAGACATTCTTATCTTTCGTAATGGTACCGATACCCTTGTGAACATCCACTCCGTAGCTGCGAAGAAGTCCTGCAACACCACCGACGAGGGTATTTACGACCTTGTTCTTGGTTTCAAGAACCTTATCCATATCTACTGAGAAACTTGGATTTTCAATGATAATACCACGGTTTGCTGCATGTCCGATATTTTCAATAATTTCAGCGTTGTGGAGGTAAGTCTTAGTTGGGATACATCCGCGGTTCAAGCACGTTCCACCAAGTTCAGATTTCTCAACAAGAGCAACTTTACCACCTAATTGAGCTGCCTTAATAGCAGATACGTAACCAGCAGGACCACCACCAATCACTACGATATCGTAAGCGTCATCACTCTTATTGTCATCGTTTGAAGCACTTACTGCAGCTGGTGCTGGACTCGCTTCTGGTGCTGCTGCTCCAGCTGTTGGGATGTTTTCCCCCTCTTCACCAAGATAACCGATTACTTCTGTTACAGGAACAGTTTCTCCGTCCCCTTTCAGGATAGCGATCAAGTAGCCGTCTTCTTCCGCTTCCAACTCCATGCTGACTTTGTCTGTCATGATTTCAAGGAGAACTTCTCCTTCTTTTACAAATTCGCCGACTTTTTTATTCCACTGAACGATTTGTCCTTCGGTCATATCTACGCCGGCTTTTGGCATAATTACTTCTAAGGCCATTTTATTTCCCTCTTTTTCTTGTTTCTATTCTCTCTCGTTGATTAGACCAACATTGAAATCGGGTCTTCAATCAAGGCTTTCAAGTCTTTCATGAATTTGGCACCAGCCATTCCATCGACAACGCGGTGGTCAATGGTCAAGCCCAAGCTCATGATTGGACGAATAACAATTTCACCATTCACAACAACTGGTTTTTCAACCGTTGCGCTAACTCCAAGGATGGCAGAGTTTGGTTGGTTGATAATCGGTCCAAATGATTGAACGCCAAACATTCCCAAGTTACTAATGGTAAAGGTTGAATTTTGCAATTCACTTGGAGCTAATTTCCCGTCCAAGGTACGTCCGATAACATCCTTGAAGGCTACGACCAACTCTGACAAGGTCATTTTTTCTGCGTTATAGACAACCGGTGTCATGAGTCCATTGTCCATCCCAACTGCCATCGCTAAGTTGACATAATTGTGAGTGATGATGGTTTTGCCATCTTCCGTCAATGACGCATTGATGTATGGGTGTTTCATCAAGGTCTTAACAACTGCTAGAGAAAGCAAATCTGTTACAGTGACTTTTTTGCCAGTTGCTTCCATGATTGGATCCAATACTTTCTTACGAAGGGCCAACATTTGAGACATATCAACGTCATAGTTCAAAGTAAAGGTTGGTGCTGTCAAGTAAGATTCCACCATCCGTTGAGCGATCACCTTCCGCATTGGTGTCATCGGAATCCGCTCGATCTCACCATAAGGTGTCACATTATCTGGAGCTTCCTCCACCTTCTCGATTTGAGCCGGTGACTTAATGGTATCCTTCTCAATATTCTCAGGAAGGAAAGCAAGGACATCCTTCTTCATGATCTTGCCACGATGACCAGTTCCTTGGATTTCTTGCCAAGCAATATTGTGTTCTAAAGCAATTCGTTTTGCAAGTGGTGAAATGCGAACCACATTTGTGTCTTTATATGTTTCCACGTCTTCTTTGTGGACACGACCGTTTGCGCCTGAACCAGAAACATCATAGAGGTTGATCCCAAGATCATCCGCTAACTTTCTAGCCGCAGGAGTCGCTCTTAGCTTATCATCAGCCATGACCTCTCCTATTCTATACTAAGATATCAAGGACGTAGAGGAGAAAGAAAAAATAGGAGATTGACGCTGTGTTCGATGAACACAAGGAAATCTATCTTTTTTTCACAGTCCTCCGTCCGGATTCAGTTATAAGATACTAAGGGCGTTTAAAAGCGACCGAAAAATAGGAAATCGACGCAGACTTCGATGAAGTCAAGGAGATTTATCTTTTTTCCGAGCTTTTAGCCCGTGCTCTAATTTAAATGACATTACATAATTTATGTTATGTATTATTCTTTATTGTACGTTTTACGAATGGCTTCTTTGATGCTTTCAACTGTTGGAATCATTGCATTCTCAAGATTTTGTGCGTAAGGCATTGGCACATCTTCCCCCGCACAACGTCGGATTGGTGCATCCAAGTAATCAAATGCTTCTGATTCAGAAATGATAGCTGAAATTTCACCGATATAGCCACTTGTTTTGTGGGCATCATTGACAAGGACTACTTTCCTGTCTTCTTGACAGAATTAATGATGATCTCTTTATCGAGTGGGACCAAAGTCCGTGGGTCTACTACTTCTACTGAGATACCTTCTTCTGCCAATTCTTCAGCGGCTTGCATCACGCGACGAAGCATTTTTCCGTAGGTTACGACAGTGACGTCAGTTCCTTCGCGTTTGATTTCTCCGACACCAAGAGGAATCGTGTAGTCTGGATCAACTGGCACTTCCCCTTTTTGGTTGAATTCTGATTTATATTCAAGAATGATAACTGGGTTGTTATCACGGATAGATGACTTGAGAAGTCCCTTCATATCCGCTGGAGTTCCAGGAGCAACAACTTTCAAACCAGGAATATGAGTAAACCATGATTCCAAAGATTGGGAGTGTTGGGCTGCGCAGAACCAACTCCATTCCCAGCAGCACAGCGAATGGTCATCGGCACTTGACCTTTACCACCAAACATGTAGCGAGTTTTAGCAGCTTGGTTGACAATAGCATCCATGGCAATTACTGAGAAATCCATGAAGGTCATATCAACGATTGGGCGAAGTCCGGTCATGGCTGCACCTGCTGCTGCACCTGAAATCGCAGCCTCAGAAATCGGACAGTCACGGACACGTTCTGGACCGAATTCCTCAAGCATTCCTACTGAAGTTCCGAAGTCTCCACCGAAAACTCCGACATCTTCTCCCATCAACAATACATTTTCGTCGCGACGCATTTCCTCAGACATAGCAAGGATAATGGTATCGCGGAAAGACATTAATTTAGTTTCCATAATTCTCTACTCCCCCTTAGTCTGCGTAAATATCTTCGAAAGCTGATTCGAGTGGAGGGAATGGGCTTTCTTCCGCAAATTTCACTGAAGCTTCCACTGCTTCTTTTACTTCTTCTTGGATCTGATCCAATTCTTCTGCGCTCGCAATCTCATTTTCAAGGAGATACTTGCGAAGGTTTTCGATTGGATCTTTCTTCTTCCACTCTTCGACTTCTTCACGGGTCCGGTATTTACCAGGGTCTGAAGATGAGTGACCGAGCCAACGATAAGTAACACTTTCAATCAAGACAGGTCCTTTACCAGAGCGGACGTGCTCTACCGCTTTTTAAATCCTTCATAGACATCGATAACGTTGTTTCCATCAGGAATAAACATTCCAGGAATGCCGTATGCAGCACTACGTTCGTGGATATGCTGGATATTGGTCATTTTCTTGATGTCAGCAGATATTCCATAACCGTTATTGATACAGTAGAAAATTACTGGGAGATTCCAGATGGAAGCCATATTCACCGCTTCGTGGAAGACACCTTCGTTGGTTGCACCATCGCCAAAGAAGCAGACGACAATCTTACCAGTCTTTTTCATTTGTTGAGTAAGGGCGGCACCTACTGCAATTCCCATACCACCACCGACGATCCCGTTCGCACCAAGGTTACCAGCATCGAGGTCAGCGATATGCATGGAGCCGCCTTTCCCCTTACAAGTACCCGTATACTTACCAAGGATTTCAGCCATCATGCCGTTCAGATCGATACCTTTCGCGATGGCTTGACCGTGACCACGGTGGTTAGAAGTTAGCAGGTCATCCTCGTTCAAAGCTAGCATAGCCCCAACGTTGGCTGCTTCTTCCCCAACAGAAAAGTGCGTCATTCCTGGCACTTTCCCTTTTTTTACTAACTGTGCAATTTTTAAGTCCATGCGACGGATTTCTTCCATTTTACGGAACATTTCCAATAAGAGACTTTTGTCTAATGTTGCCATTATTTCGCCTTTCTTAGCATTTATTCATTCTTTTTCATTCTATCCAAAATTGAAAGCACTGTCAAAATAAATGCTCATTTTCCTTCACAAACTAAAGCGCTAAACATACTGATAGAAACGGTTTTACAAACTGTTATATAAAAGATTCACAAACTCAAATACTAAACTCCCCTTCATGATTTTACAAAAAAACCGATAGGGAATTCACCTATCGGTAAGATTTTATTCAGCACGTTGACCAAAGTCCCGAATCATTTGTTCCAATTCCTCACGACTTGGAGTTGTTAACATGTAAAGGTAGTCCCCTTGAAGCTCTGCAAAGGCTGCAGGCATGATCTTCTTCACTCGGAATTGATGCTGGTATTTAGCCAAGACTTCTTCCTCTGAGAGAGCATAGGCTACATTAGCTCGACGAGAAGTCGCTAAGCAATAAAGGGTCTCAAATTCAGAAGCAGGGAATTCTTCTCCAGCTACGAGGGCCGCATAACCACGGTACAAGTCGATGGAGTGAGCGTAATTATAAACATCAATGGTAAAGCCACCTGCTGGACGATTATTGTACTCGATCGCAATATAGTCATCCCCATCACGGAAGAACTCAATGTGGAAGAAACGCTCCTTCATTCCGAAAGCTTTGACAATCGCTTCCCCATACTGACGCAATTTTGGATCCATCTCTTTGAGGACATAATAAGAATTGTCCATCTTGTAGAGCATTAAGTCAAGTGGTGTATAGGCATAGTCAAAAGTAGTCGAGAAGACAATGTTTCCATCTCGATCCACTAATCCATCAAAGGTACAGATTTCACTTGATAGAACAAATTTCTCAAAAAAGTACTCTGTATGGCCATCCCATTCAGCTTTGAAATGGTCCACATCTTCTGGTGTTTCAAGCTTGAAGGTTGCTGCAGCTCCAACTCCATTATCAGGCTTGGCAATCAATGGCAACCCAATCTTCTTCACAGCCTTGTCGATGTCTTTTTCAGCTTTGACTACTGCACCAGGAACGACAGGAACTCCTGCCTTCTTGAAGAGTTTCTTCATTTCTGATTTAAACTTAGTTTTCTTCAAATCTTTTGGTTTGGCACCAAAGACATTAAATTGCTCACGAAGTGCCGCATCCAATTCCAACCAGTATTCATTGTGAGATTCGATGCGATCGATTGGACCATGTTTATAGAAGAGAAAGGCAGCTGCACGTTTCACTTCGTCCAAGTTTTCCATGTTATCGACACGGAAATACTCTGTTAAGCTATTGCGCAGTGGTTCGTCTAACTGCTCGTATGGCTCTTGACCAATCCCCAAGACAGTGATGCCTTTGTTAGCTAACTCAATGGTGAATTGTTGGAAGTTTTGCGGATAATAAGGTGAAATAACAAGATAATTCATAGAGGTCTCCTCCCTTTTTGACTTATAGATACATTTGTCCTAAGAAATATGGCATTTGTTTCCGCCACCAGTCCCAATCATGAGCTACATCGTGGCCCCACTCAGCAAACCAAGCAGGAATGTTTTTGTGATCAAAGGCTTCCTTCAGTTTGTAGAAAGATGGAAGTCCATCTTGCTCCCATGCCCCAAGACCGGTACAAACGACAATTTCTGCCTGACGGTAACGGTCGATAAACCAACCATCATTTTGATGCCAAATATAATCAGACGGAGAGTTTTGATAGATAGCTTCGTCGCCTCCAAACTCACCAACAAAGAAACGAGCATCATAGACACCACTTAAGGCAATCACTTTGTTGAAGACGTCTGGGTGTTGCAAGAAGAAATTGAGCGCGTGGTAAGCCCCCATAGAGCAACCGGTTGTCATCATTGGGTCAAACCAGCCTGTTTTGTGCTTAATGAAAGGAATGGCTTCTTCGATCACGTAGCGCTCATAAGCACGGTGCATTTCTGCACGATCGTGAGGGTTTTTCCAATCACAAAGCCAGCTTTCACTATCGACACTTGAAAGGGTGAAAAATTGAACCCGTCCTTCTTCGATAAACTGAGCACAAGCATCAATCATCCCAAAGTCATAGTACTCATTATGGCTTCCACCTGATGAAGCGAAGACCACAACAGGAATCCCTGCATGTCCATAACGGTTCAAATACATTTCGCGATTAAGTTGGCCACTCCAGTGACTTAGATGTTCAATATTCATAAGTTCCCTCTTTCTCTTTATATGTTTCTTTTAAGTCTATCCATCCCACTTCTCTGCTAAGAAACGAAGACATTCCGGTAAATGCTCTGCCCAGGCTTCTTCGTGGTGAATAGCCCCAGATTGAATCCGAATGGCGATATTTTCTAAGCAACTCCTTGTTGAATGACATCATGATAGTAACGAAGAGATGAGTCAATATAAGCTTGCTTGATATTCCCCGCCATCAGCGTTTTATCTGTATCATCAGCCTCTTCAGTCCCCACATAGATGTAAATACGTTGATCTGCATAGAGGTTTTTACGCTCAATATAGCGATCAAAGGCCTCTTGGTGCAACCAGTTGGCAGAGGAGAAGACCCCCAGACAACCGATTTGATCTTGGTACTCTAGACCCAAGAATTGGGTAATATTTCCACCGAGCGAAGATCCAATCATAGCTGTATGTTCTCTGTCAGAAAGGGTGCGGTATTCTTGATCAATGAAGGGTTTGACCACATCCATGACAAACTCCCCATACTCGACGCCCTTGCCACCAAACTGCATCCCAGGGATATTGGATTCCTTGTACTTCCAGGCAGAGTATTCGTTCATCCGTTGCAAACCATCATTGTCAATGGCAACAACAATCATGCGACTGATATCGGGATTCCGCTTAATGGCTGGAATGACTTTCCAAGAGTGACCTACATAGGCTTCCTTACTATAGAAAACATTTTGCCCATCATGGAAATAAACCACAGGGTAGCGTCGATCAGTATCTGTTTCATAATTCTTGGGTAATAAGACTCGCACACGACGGAGTTTTCCGGTATAAGGCACTTTCAACTCGTGTGTCTTCATCTCTAAATAAAAGTAGGATTTATTCATTGTCAGAAAACTCTCTATATTCTAAATTTTTATTTATTATACCATTTTTATAAGAAAAAGTCTGGATTTCTCCAAACTTTTTCATTGATTGACTTTATTTTCCAATAAATGTAGCCAGATCTTGTAAAGAACGTTCGGCAATTTTCTCATACCGTTCCTTCTTATCCCGAATGCGAGTGCCTTCCAGATCCTTAATAATTCCGAAGTTGACATTCATGGGTTGGAAATGCTTGCTATCAGCATGGGTAATATAGTGAGCCAGACTTCCGATAGCTGTTGTTTCTGGGAAAATAGCTGCTTCTTCTCCTTTGAAGAGGCGAGCTGCATTGATCCCAGCCACCAAACCTGAAGCAGCCGACTCAACGTAACCTTCCACCCCTGTCATTTGACCTGCAAAGAATAGGTTGGGTTGTTTCTTAGAACGGTAAGTCTGCTCGAGGAGATTTGGTGAATCCATATAAGAATTGCGGTGCATGACTCCATATCTTACAAACTCAGCATTTTCCAAACCAGGGATCATTTGGAAGACTCGCTTTTGCTCTCCCCACTTGAGATGAGTTTGAAAACCAACAATATTGTAGAGACTTCCAGCCGCATTGTCTTGGCGAAGCTGTACCACAGCGTAAGGTGTCTTAAACTCCCCATCACGAGGTCCTTTGTAATCATCAGGATATTCAAGTCCAACTGGCTTCATAGGACCATATAGCATGGTTTTAATCCCTCGTTTAGCCATGACCTCAATCGGCATACACCCTTCGAAATACTTTTCTTTTTCAAAGAGTTGAGAGGGGCTTCTTCTGCATTGACCAAAGCCTCATGGAAATCCATAAACTCTTGTTTGGTCATCGGACAGTTGAGATAAGCTGCTTCTCCCTTGTCATAGCGAGACTTGAGATAAACCTTGTTCATATCGACGGTATTGACATCGATGATAGGAGCTGCTGCATCGTAGAAGTAGAAACCATCCCCACCATTTAGCGCATGAATCTTTTCCGCCAAGGCATCACTCGTTAGGGGTCCCGTTGCGACCACTGTGATAGCATCTGTCGGCAATTCTGTAATTTCATCGCGAATGACTTCAATCAGAGGGTGTTGGGACACCTTTTCCGTCACTCGGCTAGCAAAGCCTTCCCGGTCCACTGCCAGTGCTCCACCAGCTGGTACACGAGTCGCTTCAGCTGCTTCAAGGATGACGGAACCTAAGCAGCGCATTTCTTCTTTGAGGAGGCCGACTGCGTTGGTCAGAGAATCTCCTCGAAGAGAGTTCGAACAAACTAACTCAGCAAAATTGTCTGTTTTGTGCTGGGGAGTGGATTTGACTCCACGCATTTCATAGAGCTTCACCGGAATTCCCTGTTGGGCAATCTGATAAGCCGCTTCTGAGCCTGCAAGGCCCGCACCGATAACATTAATATAAGATTGAGACATGACACTAATACCTCTTTGGGTGGAATCGAAGTTCATATTCAAACAAGTCACTGGACTGTTTGACACCCACAAATCTTTCTAAATTTATACTTGGTCCATTATACCAAAAAGACATGTAAAAAGACAGGGAGGCTAATCCTTCCTGTCTGGACTTTCGTCTGTTAGTTGTTTTCTTATAAGCACAACCAGGCTGCTAAGAGGGCCGATAGAATACTGAATAGGGACCCAATCAAATAATACTCCGCGAAGGCTGGATTCTCTGAAATCTTATTGTAGCGAGCGATGGACTTGGCCGTAAAGACCAAGCCGATAGAAGCAAATTGTCCATAAACGAGACAGGCACCGATCATCAATCGCTCTAAAAAACCAATCATGGAACCAGCCCCAGTGATGGTATCCATTTTATCCTCCATCGTTGGCTGGTACTTGGTAAAGAGAATTTTAAAGACAATATTGGCCGGTTTTCCCACTAGGAGGACATAAAAAATCAGATTTAAGATATCACCAGACAGATAGGTCGTGGTACTTTTTACTCCGAAGAAGACCAAAACAGTGATGATACCGACATGTAAGACTTGATCCAGCGCAAAGGTCCATGCAGTTGTCAATCTAAATTGTTTCTGCACCCAAGGCTTGCTGTAATCAATCCCCGCATGACTCAGCAAAATGATCAAGCAAATCCACCATAGATCCAGGTGACAGAGGGAAACGACGAACAGGGGAAGAGCCACATAGAGAATATGAAGACCTAACACTCTCTTATCCTGATCCTTATGATCCGCCATCTTTTGGCTTTGAAAATAATAATCCGATAACAAATGACAAATCAACAAGAGAATTAAGTATGGATTCATTACGATACTAGACAATCCGGTCATAAGCCTCTCCTTTCGCTAAAGCTTGAATACTAGCAAGAGCAGCTGCTCTCCCACGTAAATATACGCGAATACTACTACTCTTCAACCGTTTAGACAGTGCACTTGGATTGATGGCTAGCGATTGGGCTAATTCCTGCTGGCTAAAGGTTTCACTATACACTGATCTCTTTAAAAGATCTAGTAAGATTTCTTCCTGACTGCCTCGCCAACCTGAACGAATGGCTTCTCCTGAAGCAATGAGGGCATTCACAATTAAGTCCCTGTTGTCGTCTCCACTTGAAAAATAAATCTGAGTATTTCCGTAGTCATTTTTCTGATGAACCAGGTTTATGGCTGCGCGTGCATTCCAATAGGCTGGCCCATCTGATCCAATACTTTGCAAGGGATCAATAGCTGTTACAATCTCTCCAAGTCCGATACCAAAACGAAGTTGCGTCGGGGTTAGTTCTGAACGTAGGGTATCAATGATTTGAAAAACCGGAGCATCCACTTTTAAAAGCGCCTGAAACTCATCGCCAAGCGTTAAAGTAAAACAGGATGCCAGGTAATCTCCAAATCGTTCATTCATCTTTTGAAGGGTTTTTTCTAACTGTTTTTGCAGGTCAAAACGTTCTTGAACCATTTTGGAATCAATGACATCTGCAATAAAAGCAAGATACATAAGACCACCTCCTGGTGTCTATTATAACGAAAAAAATTAAAAATGTCTATTATAACAGACATTTTAAAAAATTGCCGTTATAATAGACATCGAATGATTCTAAACTCTTATTTCACTTTTTCTTCTTCGTAGTCGCCGTTGCTACATACGACTTGCTTCCCACCACCACGAACTTTTTTCTCAACTAGGTAATGACCACATTTTGGACAGTCACGGCCAATTGGCTTGTCCCAAGAAGTGAATTCACATTCTGGATAGCGATTGCATCCATAGAAGATACGGTTCCGTTTGGTTTTACGCTCGATGATTTGTCCCTGATGACAGTCTGGACATTCCACCCCAATTTCTTTGACAATCGCTTGGGTATGGCGACAATCTGGGAAGTTGCTACAAGCATAGAACTTACCAAAACGTCCTAATTTGATGACCATGGGACTTCCACAAACCTCACAGTCAAATCCAGCAGCCTCATCCTTGATTTGGATTTTCTCCATTTCTTCTTCAGCCTTGGCTACTTCTTTTTTAAAGGATTGGTAGAAAGAATCGATGACCTTTTGCCACTGCTCTTTCCCTAGTTCGACATCATCCAATTTTCCTTCCATTTCAGCAGTGAAGGTCACATTGACGATATCTGGGAAGAATTCAACAATCAATTTATTGACAATTTCCCCTAGTTCCGTTGGCTCGAAGCGTTTGGCAACAAGCTTCACGTAATAGCGTTTTTGAATGGTCTCAATCGTTGGTGCGTAGGTTGAAGGACGGCCCACTCCATTTTCTTCTAGCGTCTTAATCAAGGTCGCTTCAGAATAACGGGCTGGTGGTTGGGTAAAGTGTTGCTCAGGCTTGCTATTGACCTGAGTGACGGTATCCCCTTCCTCCATATCTGGTAGCATCTTATTCTTATCCGAATCATTGTAAATCGCCAAATAACCGTCAAACTTCACCTGACTACCATTGGCTGTATATTGGACCCCATTTTGTCCCAAACGGACATTCATGGTATCAAAGACAGCTGCTGTCATCTGGCTAGCCACGAAACGATTCCAAATCAAGGTGTAGAGCTTGAGCTGGTCCTTGTCTAGGTACTTGGCAATTTTCTCAGGCGTATTGTAAACACTAGAAGGACGAATAGCTTCATGGGCATCTTGGGCCCCAGAAGCATTCTTGACCCGGCTACCGTTCTTGGAATACTTGTCTCCAAATCGATCAACGATAAAGCTAGCTGCTTCATTTTGAGCGATAGGACTAATCCGAGTCGAGTCCGTACGCATATAGGTGATCAAACCTTGAACACCTGATCCAATATTGATCCCTTCATACAACTGCTGAGCCACCATCATAGTCTTACGAGTACGGAAGTTAATCTTATTGGCTGCATCCATCTGCATCGAAGAAGTTGTATAAGGAAGTGGCGCATTGCGTTTGCGTTCCTTTTTCTCAACTTTTTCAACGATATACTCTTTCCCATCGAGATGCGAAAGAACAGCTTTCACATCCTCCTGGTTTTGAAGTTTCATCTTCTTGCCATTCATTCCATAGAAATTGGCTTGGAATTGCTTGGTCCCCTTTTTAAAGGTTCCATCTATTGTCCAGTATTCTTCTGGTTGGAAGGCATTGATTTCTTCTTCCCGGTCAATGATTAATTTAAGGGCAACAGACTGCACCCGACCTGCAGAAAGTCCCTTCTTCACCTTTTTCCATAGAATTGGTGAAATCGAGTACCCTACAATCCGGTCCAAAACACGGCGCGCTTGTTGAGCGTCTACCAGATCCATATCAATCTTACGGGGTTCTTGAAAGGCGTTTTTTACCGCATCCTTGGTAATTTCATTGAAAACGACACGGTTCTTATCTTCCTTATCCAACTGAAGAATATGCGCCAAGTGCCAAGAAATAGCTTCTCCTTCACGGTCCGGGTCACTTGCCAGAAAGACTTGTTTGGCTTTTTTTGCTTCTTTTTTCAACTCATTGATTAAAGGACCTTTTCCGCGAATATTAATGTACTCAGGTTCATAATTGTTATCAAAATCAATGGACATGGTCGATTTCTTCAAGTCACGAATATGACCCACACTGGCCATGACCTTATAATTTCTACCAAGATATTTTTCAATTGTCTTCGCTTTCGCAGGAGACTCCACAATGACTAAATTCTTTTTAGCTGTTGTGGTTTTCTTTTTTGTTTTAGTAGCCACTTTTTTACCTCTATTTTGTAATAAACATCATAGAGTGTAAACTATTTTTTTCGGGATGTCAACCGTGAAGTTCTCCTATAGGAAAACTCATTTTAAAATTCAAACTCCTCTAGAACATCTTTTCCACTGGTGACTAGCTTTGCTCCTTCTTGAATGAGGTGATGACACCCATCAGAACGACCATCCAAAATCGAACCAGGAATAGCAAAAACATCACGACCTTCTTCCATAGCACGCTCGCAGGTAATCAGACTCCCAGACCGCATCCGCGCTTCTGCCACAATCACCGCTCTAGAAAGGCCAGCAATAATCCGATTTCGCTCTGGAAAATGATGTTTTTGAGGGCCTTGTCCAGGACCGTATTCAGTTAAAACCAAATGGCTCCCACTCATGTACTTCTGCAACTGTTTATTGGATCTAGGATAAAAGACATCTAACCCAGTACCAATCACTCCGATTGTTTTTCCTCCATTTCGAATAGCAGCATAATGGGCCGCAGCGTCTATCCCCTTGGCTAGTCCACTCACCACAATCAATTCGTTGTTTAACTCATTAATGATTTTTTCGACAGATTGAATCCCTGTACGGCTACAGGATCGACTCCCGACAACTGCTATTTTTGGATGTTTAAGTAGGTCAATATTGCCTGAATAAAACAACAAAACAGGTGGGTTATGCATCCAGAGAAGCTCTTCAGGATATTCCGGATCCATAATGGAGATCGAATCAAACTCCTTAAACTCTTCCCTTAAGACCTTGTCATCAATCCGAATGTACCGTTCCATAAATAGAGCTTGATTGCGACACCCTGCAATTTTTGCCATTAATTCTAAAGAAGGCCACTCCCCATTCATTTCCCAGTAACTGACAATGTTAAAAACCTGTAGATTAGACAGGCCAGCGACCTTTAACTTATAAAGTTCATATTTGTTCATTCGTAATCCTCATTTTCTACTATCTATTTATAATATTCGTAAAAGAAAACAAAAAAAGCTCTAAAAATAGAACTTTTTAATGATTTTCTAGGATATAAAAATGACAAACTGCCCCTAAAAGGTTACTGGAGTTGTGGTAACGAGCTGCTTGAATCTCCAGTAAAGAAAATCGTTGCTCACTACTTTCCTCAAACAACAATTTATACTGGTGGTTAATTTCTTCTAAAAGAAGGCGCTGACTACTAATTCCACCGCCTATCGTGACTTTTTCAAGCCGAACCAAAGACTGCAGGTTATAGATTAGGATTGCGATTTCTCGACAATAAGAAGCAAATAACTCTTGTAACTCCTCATGATGCCCAGCGTCAAGGGCTTCAAAAACTTGAATCCCATTCTCTTCTGGTAATTCTAAGAGTTGACTAGCTTTAACTACAAAATTGACTGCAGAGCCTAAATTTTGAACCAAACTAGAAATCCCATGCTTCAAAATCTCCCTCTGAAATTGTTTTTGTTCTGGAGCAGGTGGTGACTCCTCTGGGTTCGGCCAACGAAGATAATCCTTGAGATTCAAGGTAGAAATTAAGGAACCGTTGGAAGTCAAGGCCAAGCCTACTCCAGTTCCTAATACAAAGGTTGCACCACAGTAACAATCCTGGAGGTTCCCAATTCGAGCTTCTGCTAAACCTGCAGCATCTCCGTCGTTGAGAACTGTCACAGGTACTTGAAACATCTTAGTTAAACGTGAAGCTAAGGGAATATTTCTCAGATAGGGAATGAGGCCACCTCTAAAGACAAAACCAAGTCGACTATTGATTTCACCCGGACATGAGATGGCAATCCCTGTAATTTGGTTTTGGAACGAGGAAATCACGCGCTCGAGGGCTTCCCAGAAGTCCTCAATAGTATCTGGCGTCCGAACTTTAGAGGAATCGCTCACTTGATAGGCTTCATCGACTAAGGCATATTTAATAAAGGTTCCCCCCGATATCAAAAGCTAAGAGCATTTTCTCCCCCTCCTATTCAACATCAGTCATGGACTTAATGGGTTCGAAGCTTCGACGATGGATAGGGGTCACCCCTTGTTTTTCCAATCCTTCGAGATGCTTGGCTGTCCCATACCCCGCATTCTGAGCAAAATCATAACCTGGATAGTCTTGGTCATATGCAGTCATCATCTGATCCCGTGTCACCTTCGCCACAATAGAAGCCGCAGCGATAGACAGAGAATTAGCATCACCTTTGATGATGGATGTCTGAGAAATAGGGAGAGCCAATTTCATTGCATCAATCAAGAGGTGTTGAGGCTGTGGGTCCAATTCTTGAATAGCCTCTAGCATGGCTAATTTCGTTGCTTCATAGATATTGACCTGATCAATGACGCGATTGTCTTTGACCCCAATCCCGATAGAAAGAGCCTGATCTAAAACTGCTTGGTAAATAGCTTGGTGCTTAGATTTAGGAATCTTCTTGCTATCGTTTAAACCTGGAATTTTACAATTTTTAGGCAAAATAACAGCTGCAGCGACGACAGGGCCAGCCAAAGGGCCTCTCCCTACTTCATCTACTCCTGCAATGAGCTGAACTCCTTGAGCATAGAGCTCTTTTTCATAGGCTAACATTTTCCAAACGCAAATCTTCCTCCACTTGCTTTTGGAGTTCACGTTTTCGTTTGTTGATGGCCGACTGAACGCCTGCCCGAGTATCATAGATCAACTCTTCAAACAAGGGATGATCCAGCCTATCAATCGTCGCTAAACACTCTTTGACTTCTTTAATCGTTGGCATCCACTTCACCTACACGATCAAGGGTATAGCGTCCCAAACGACCATCTCGTACATCCTTGACAAACAAGCTGTAAAAGCGATCGTAATCATCTCGGAAGCCTAAGCGTTGGGTCATCTCCATGATGATTTCCGGTGCTTCCTGCTCCAAATTCATTTGCTTATAGCGTTCTTGCAACTCTTTTGGGTAATGGGATTTAAAATACTCCAGACCAAAAATAGTCACCTCATCCATAGGCAATAACTGATCCTTAATGGCACCCGTTAAAGCTAATTTTAGAGCTACATCTTCATCTTCAAACTTAGGCCAAAGAATTCCTGGTGTATCCAAGATTTCAAGATCCTTATTGGTTTTCAACCATTGTTGTCCCTTGGTTACCCCTGGTTTATTTCCAACTACGGCAATCTTTTTCCCCGCTAAACGGTTCATCAAGGTAGATTTACCAGCGTTTGGAATCCCAATGATCATGGTCCGAAGAGTTTCAATCTGAATCCCTCGTTCCTTTTGGCGAGCGATTTTATCCGCCATCAAAGACTTAGCCGCATCTGTTACCTTTTTAACCGTCGACTGCTCTTTGGAGTTGATGGCCAGGGTTTTGATTCCTTGAGACTCAAAATACTCCTGCCATTCTTTTGTTGCGACAGGATCTGCCAAGTCAACCTTGTTCAAAATCATCAATTTAGGTTTGTCACCAACAATTTTTGTTAACATAGGATTTTGACTTGATAGTGGCAAACGAGCGTCCACCAGAATAGTAACAAAATCCACGAATTTTAAATTTTCCTGTACTTGTCTTCTAGCTTTGGACATATGTCCAGGAAACCATTGAATAATCGCCATGAAATGAAATCCTTTCAACATTCAATCCTATCTATTATACCATGAAATACAGTATTTTCTTTTAAAACTGCTTCCCATTTTTGCCATTGAAAAACGAAGCTACATCCGTAACTTCGTTCCTTTTTTAGCGAATTTGCTCAAAATGCAAGTGAACTGCAATGTGATCTCCATAACCACTGCGTTCCAAATCGCGTTGCAAACGATAAGAAATATAGTGTTCTGCAATGGTAATATACCCAGCACCAAGTAAGCGGTGTTCAACCATTGACTGGATCATGCTGATCGTCGCACGCTCCACTTTAGCTTCTTCCAAATCCATCACAACTTTCTTGGTCACTTGCGCCAAGTTTTGGCGAAGATCATCCGTCAAGACATAGACTGTTTGAGCCGCTTTTAAAACAGCTTGATAGATTTATCTGGGTCAAATTCTACAACTTCACCACTACGTTTAATGACTTCCATCTTATTCTCCTTGATCATCAATATACTTCTATTATCTTAATAAATAGGGGATTTGTCAAGAATCTAAGACATCAATAATCCGGACGAAGAACTCCCGTAATGATTTCTTTAGTCGCATGGTAATCTCCATCCACTACAACCTTGATGATGCGCTTGGCTTCCTCAGCGGGTGCTGGCACCAATGGCAGACGGGTTGGACCTGCTTCAAAGCCCATATAATTCAAGACTGCTTTGACAGGAGCTGGGCTTGGATAAGAGAAGAGAGCATTGACTTTAGGGATAAATTGGCGCTGGATGGCCGCTGCCTTTTTAATATCATTATTCTCAATAGCTTGGAACATTTCGTGCATTTCATCACCATTAGTATGAGATGCTACTGAAATCACACCGTCTGCTCCAAGGTTCATAGCGTGGAAAGCATCCCCGTCTTCCCCTGTATAGATGAGAAACTCCTCTGGCTTGTGTTCGATTAAATAAGCCATATTGGCAAGGGTTGTACACTCTTTGACCCCGATGATGTTTGGATGCTCTGCTAATCGAAGCATGGTTTCAGGTGTCATTTCAACAACCACGCGCCCTGGGATATTATAGATAATGATTGGCAAGTTTGAAGCGTCTGCAATAGCCTTAAAATGCTGGTACATCCCTTCTTGAGAAGGTTTGTTGTAATATGGGACAATCGCTAATCCGGCAGCAAAGCCACCAAATTGGTCCACTTCTTTTACAAACTCAATCGAGTCGCGAGTTTCATTGGTCCCGACACCAGCAATCAAAGGAACCCGTCCGTTGACTACCTTTTGCACCGCTGCAAAAAGTTCTAATTCTTCATCGTGAGTAAGAGTTGGACTTTCAGCTGTGGTACCAGCTAAAAGAATCCCATCTGTGTGATGAGCCAAGAGATGTTCGATGAGTGGAGGAATGGCCTCAAAGTTTATCGAACCATCTTCATGGAAGGGAGTGATAAAGGCAGTGATCATTCTACAATTTTTAAGTCTTGATAAGACATACATACTCCTTTTTGAGACAACCATAGGGAAGAGGGACAGCACCAAAAGTTGATAGCTGTCCCCTATACACTTTATTTAGTTAATGAATCATTTCAACTCAAACTTCAACTCAGCTGTTGGGCGCACGAGTCCACGTTCATGAAGGGTTTCTGCAATTTGAACTGAGTTCCAAGCAGCTCCTTTAAGAAGGTTATCAGAAACCACCCACATGTGAATCCCTTTTTCAGCATCCAAGTCTTTACGGATACGACCAACAAAGGTATCGCGAGAACCAACCGCATTGATAGCTTGTGGGTATACTTGATGAGCCACATCATCTTCTAGAACTGCTCCTGGGAAGGCAGCAATAGCAGCTTTTACTTCTTCGATTGGTGCTACTTCTTTTGTTTCAATATAGACTGACTCTGAGTGAGCTGACAAGACTGGAATACGTACACATGTTGCTGAGACAGCGATGCTATCGTCTTCCATGATTTTCTTAGTTTCATTGGTCATCTTCATTTCTTCATATGTGTAGTCATTATCAGTGAAGACGTCAATTTGAGGAAGGGCGTTAAAAGCGATTGGGTAATGTTTCTTATCACCACCTGAAGGTAAGATTTCCGCATGCAAATCACGTGGATCCACTCCATCATTCAATACTTCACGCAATTCACGTTGGGTTTCCAGAATGGCTCCCATACCTGCACCTGAAACAGCTTGGTAAGTAGACACGATGATACGGTCCAAGCCCCATTTTTGACGAACTGGTTCAAGAGCTACCATCATTTGAATCGTTGAACAGTTAGGACAGGCGATGATGCCGTTATGAGCATCAAGCGCATGTGCATTTACCTCAGGTACAACCAATGGCACATCCGGGTTTTGACGGAAGTAAGATGTATTATCAACAACTACTGCTCCTGCTTTAACAGCATATGGTGCATATTTAGCTGAAGTTGATCCTCCAGCAGAGAAGAGAGCGATATCAACCCCTTCAAAAGCATTTTCAGTTGTTTCTTCAATGGTCACGTCTTGCCCTTTGAATTGCAAGACTTTACCTGCTGAACGCGCAGACGCAAGGTAACGAATCTTATCGATTGGAAGTGTTGATTCTTCCAACATTTTGATCATTTGAGCACCAACGGCACCTGTAGCACCAACAACAACAACTGTATATCCCATAATAAAACCTCTTTCGGAATTTTCTAAAAATTTGTGAATTTTATCTATTATACTATTTTTCCCTACAAATGAAAAGTGTATTTTACACTTATAAAAACAAAATAATCCCGATCTAAGACCGGGATAGTTTCTAGATATCGAATAGCTTTTATTAAAAATTAATGGATTTCATAATCCAAATCACTCAAATCCTTCTTTCCTTGTGTATCTTCCAATAAAAATGGCACTTGTTGCATCCCTTTGATACCCGCCACTAGTGAAGTTGGGAAGGTTACTATGGCTTGGTTGATTTGGCTAATATTACTATTGACAATGCGTTTAGAAGCCGCCAAATCTTCATTCTCGTCAGCAATTTCTTTTTGCAAGGCCAAGAATTGGTTTGAAGACAAGAGCTCAGGATAATTCTCACCTACTGCTCGGATTTGTGCCAAAACATCGTTTTGATTGGCAATGACTTGGTTGGATTCTTGGATTGACGCACCTTGACGAAGGGCTACTAATTCGGTAAAGACTTTCTCTTCATGTTTGGCATAGGCCTTAGCCGCCTTCAACATTTCAGAAATGGTATCGTAGCGTTTGACAAGAGTGATATCCACCGTTCTCTTTGCTTCTTCAATCATGACCTGATAACGGTTCAAACGGTTGCTTTCTCCGATAAACCACATAACAACGACAAGAGCAAAAACGACAATGGCAATAAATAATCCTAACATAGTAATTCTCCTTTAAATATATTGGTTAATTCATCAATGAGATCAATCTCCCTACAGAGTTTTTGATACTCTGCAGCAATCGAAAGACTTTCGATTGCATCTTTTCTATTCGGTGTTGGGAAAAGGTAGCGGTTAGTATATAAGGAAATATAGAGTGTATCTTGTACTAAATAAACACACATAGCATTTTGAGAAATTTGCTGATCAAACCATTCTAGTATCTTGGGTTTTAAGAATTTTCGAGCAGCCAGTTCATCTGTACAATAGATATTGTAATTTTCATTGTTTTGGATATCTTCTGTTTCAATTTGGACTTCATTAGGTCCAGCACCCGGATAGGCACCTTTTAGTTCTCTTTTTAAAAACAAAGATTTCTTGGTTGGAACAACTCTCAAGTGCCCTGGAAATGAGATAGGAGCTTTTAAAGAAAAAATCTGACCAGCAAAATCTTCAACTTCTTCTCTGACCGTATGAGTTTCCCCACTAGAGTCTCTCTTTGTTCGCGTCTCAATATGATAAGCATAGAGATTGGCTACTACGAGATTCTTTTCATCATGGAAAGACAATTGATGAAAGAGATCAAACTTAGTCGATCTCGGACTAATGACCTGCAGGACATTCATTGGGTAGTCAGCTGTCAGAGTTAGCTCCGCTTGAGGAAAAACTTCTTTCAGGATGGGACAAAGAAAATCTGTAATATAAATCTCTTCATTGGATCGAACCTGATCTCCGAATAAGGCTTTTCGTTTTTTGTATGCTGGTAAATAATAAAACACCACTACAAGAAGAATGATAACAATCGCTGCTCGCCATCTAACAAGTTGGAAGGAGAGAAAAGCTAGAATACCACCAAGAATAGTGGCGTTTCTCCAATGAATATTATTCTTCATTTGTTCCTTCATAATGAGCAACTTAGCCTGATATTGTTCTAATTTTTCCAGTTCACTGATCCGTTGAAACGTTTCTTGTGACCACTTGTTGTTTGGACTGTTTTGATCATACACTATAACCATCTCCTTTCAAACACAAATGAATCCATTTATTTACATCATTATATCACCGGTAGTCATAAGAGGCAAACAAATTTATGTATTTGCTTACAATGAATTTTTACAAAAAAAATCCCCTACCAAACGGTAAGGGATCGAGGCATCTTTCGATGAGAACAGCCGGTTCACACAACTGTTCAAGGTCCGCTCCTGCGTTACAATTGAATGTAGACCTCCTCAGCGCAAAAGGCTCCTAAGAGCCAATCGACTCATCGCATAGACTTAGTGTACCATGAACGGCCAAAAAATGTCAAGAGGCTCGTTCTAGACTTCCTTTTAAATAACTTAAAAGAAATTGAGCAAAGCTAAACTCCTTCTAATTTTTACATTAGGGGCTTCATAGGCCCTTCGATAGTCTTTTGCATCCAGACAATATCAAGCCATTGGTCAAATTTATAACCAATTTTAGGAAAATGAGCAACTTTCACATAGCCTCGTTTCTCATGGAGGGCGATACTAGCTGGATTTGGCAGGGCAATGCAAGCTAAGAACCGCAAATAACCACGCGCCTCCAACTCCGACTCTAACGCCTCATACAATCGAGAACCCAGTCCTTGCCCACGATGATCTTGATCCACATAGACGGATACTTCCACCGCCCAATCATATGCTGATCGATCATAATAGGTTGAGGCATAGGCATAAGCAAGGACTTGACCGTCTACTTCAGCTACTAAGAAGGGAAAACGTTGAAGGATCTTTTCGATACGCCCTTCAAATTCCTCTATCGTCGGAACCTGGTATTCAAAAGTGATGGCTGTTTTCTCAACATAAGGGGCATAAATCCTGACAAGTTCAGGAGCATCTTCAAGGGTGACTGGTCGTATCTTCAGCATGGTCTTCTCGCTTTCTATCTCTCTATTATACCCCAAAAGCACAAAAATAGAGGTTGTCCGCCAACCTCTATATATTTTTTTAGAACAATCCTAAAGCAGTACCATCTTCTGCCACATCCATGTTCAAAGCAGCAGGACGTTTTGGTAATCCAGGCATAGTCATCACTTCACCTGTCAAAGCAACAATGAAGCCTGCACCAGTCTTAGGTACCAATTCGCGAATGGTAATGTCAAAACCAGACGGCGCCCCGAGGAGACTTGGATCATCTGAGAAACTATATTGGGTCTTAGCCATACAAACTGGCAACTTGTCCCAGCTATTTTTCACGATCTGAGCAATCTGAGTTTTGGCTTTCTTCTCAAAGACAACATTGTCGGCCCGGTAAATTTCTTGGGCAATCTTAGTGATCTTTTCTTCAACAGAAAGGTCATTATCATAAAGACGACTGTAATTGGCTGGACTTGTTTCAAGTGTCTCCACTACTGTTTCTGCTAGGGCCAACCCTCCATCAGCACCATCAGCCCAAACGCTCGCCAATTCAACAGGAACTTGAATAGAAGCACAGAGTTCTTTCAGAGCTGCAATTTCAGCTTCTGTATCTGTGACAAATTCATTAATAGCCACTACTACAGGAACTCCGAATTTACGCATATTTTCTACGTGGCGCTCCAAGTTAGCAAAACCTGAACGAACAGCTTCTACGTTTTCCTCAGAAAGAGCATCTTTGGCAACTCCACCATTCATCTTCAAAGCACGAATCGTTGCGACAATCACCACTGCAGATGGGCTAACAGGAAGATTTGGTGTTTTGATATCCAAGAATTTTTCAGCTCCCAAATCCGCCCCAAAACCTGCTTCTGTCACTACGTAATCGGCTAAACGAAGAGCGGTTGAGGTAGCTAAAACAGAATTACATCCATGGGCAATATTAGCAAAAGGTCCACCATGTACAAAGGCTGGCGTTCCATAGATGGTTTGGACCAAGTTTGGCTTGATCGCATCTTTCAGAATCAAGGCAAGCGCCCCTTCTACTTCTAAATCGTGGACATAAACTGGACTACGATCATAACGGTAACCAATCACAATATTGGCCAAACGACGTTTCAAGTCTTCAATATCTGTCGCCAAGCAAAGGATGGCCATAATCTCAGAAGCAACGGTGATATCAAATCCGTCTTCACGAGGAATCCCATTGAGCGGTCCACCAAGACCGACCGATACGTGACGCAAAGCACGGTCATTCAAGTCCACTACCCGTTTCCAGATAATCCGACGTTGGTCAATGCCTAGCTCATTTCCTTGATGCAAATGATTGTCGATCAAAGCTGAAAGTGCATTATTTGCTGTTGTAATGGCATGCATGTCACCCGTGAAATGAAGGTTGATATCCTCCATAGGGAGAACTTGGGCATAACCTCCACCTGCTGCTCCCCCTTTAATCCCCATAACTGGACCTAAAGAAGGTTCGCGAATGGCAATCATGGTTTGTTTTCCAATTTTATTTAAAGCATCTGCCAAACCAATGGTGATAGTAGACTTTCCTTCCCCTGCTGGAGTCGGGTTAATCGCTGTTACCAAGATGAGTTTTCCTGGTTCTTCTTTCTGAACGGCTTGGATCTTGTCAAAGGTTAATTTTGCCTTGTACTTTCCATAGAGTTCTAGGTCATCGAAGTGAATACCCAATTTCTCTACCACATCTGTGATTGGTTTCAATTCAATACTTTGTGCAATCTCGATATCTGTCTTCATCTGAATCTCCTCACTATTTAATAATCCTATTATACAGAAATTTCACAAGGATATATATTTTAAATCTCAAACTTTTCCCGTTCGTTCGGTTTTTGCTTAGTAATTCTGCTTTTTCAGCCTTTATTCCAATTTCTTATACCCCCTCTATATGAAATAACTATGAGTCCCTTCATCGTCTAGTCTACCGCCTTTACATCCCCTTGATCAACAATCGTAAGAGCCATGTTCTTGGCTTTACTAAAATATAAAATTCTTGTAAAATAAGCCTATGAATATTTTGATTACTTCCGGTGGGACGAGTGAAAAGATTGATCAGGTTCGTTCGATTACCAACCATTCCACTGGTCAACTTGGAAAAATCATTTCCGAACGTTTTTTAGAGGCAGGTTTTTCTGTGACTCTGGTGACAACTCCAACTGCGGTTCAGCCTAAAGAACATCCTCATTTAAGAAAGATATTTATCAAAGATGTCGCTGAACTTCAAACAGTCCTTGAAAAAGAAACTCCAACTCACCAGGTGCTCATCCATGCTATGGCTGTCTCTGACTACAGCCCTGTCTATATGTCAGGTTTCCAGGCTGTCAAAGAATCTAGCAATTTAGAGCAATTTCTTCATCAATCCAACAAGGAATCGAAAATTTCTTCAGAGGAAGATTACCAAGTTCTCTTTTTGAAGAAAAATCCTAAGTTGATTTCCTTAGTAAAAACGTGGAATCCAGACATTCGCTTGATCGGCTTTAAACTGCTGGTTGGTGTAGCACAGGATCAACTCCTAGCCGTTGCTCGTGCAAGTCTCGAAAAGAATCAGGCAGAAATGATTGTTGCCAATGACTTAAGCGAAATTCAAGACGGAAAACATCGAGCTTACTTAGTTACGAAAGATGCTACTCAAATAGCCGAAACGAAATTGGATATTGCTCAAAAAATTTATCATCACATTAGGAACAAAGGATAAAACCTATGGCGAATATACTACTGGCTGTAACAGGGAGCATTTCTGCCTATAAGGCAGCGGACCTCACCAGTCAATTGACCAAGCTTGGTCACCAGGTAAAGGTTCTGATGACTCCTGCAGCTACAGCTTTTATTACCCCTCTAACACTTCAGGTCCTCTCCAAACAAGCTGTCCTGGTAGAGGTCATGACAGAAGACGATCCAAAACAAATCCAACATATTGACTTGGGGAAAGAGGCCGATCTTTTTCTAGTCGCACCTGCTAGTGCCAATACCATTGCAAAATTAGCCCACGGCTTTGCAGATAATATCGTAACAAGCACTGCTTTGGCCCTCCCGTCTGAGGTGAAGAAATTCCTAGCACCCGCTATGAATACCAAGATGTTGGACCACCCCGCTACACAAAACAATCTTGAAACTCTAAAAAGCTACGGCTACCAAATCATCCCACCGCGCGAAGCTTTACTAGCTTGTGGCGATCAGGGATCTGGCGCTTTAGCTTCCATCGAAACCATTCTAACTACTATACAGGAGTCGCTCTCATGAGAAAATCTTCTTCATCCATTGCACAAATTTCTATTTTCTTCGCTATCATGGTGACCATCCATTTTACATCAACCATGATCTTTCAATTCTTCCCCTTTCTAATTCCACCGACTTTCGTCCATATCCCAGTGGTCATTGCCTCCATTCTTTATGGACCTCGTATTGGTGGAACCTTGGGACTCTTGATGGGACTCTTTAGCCTCACCATCAACACCATCGTTCAGCTACCAAGTAGTTATTTATTCAGTCCCTTTGTTGAAAAAGGAAACCTTTACTCTCTGATCATCGTTCTGGTTCCCCGTATCCTCATCGGGATCACCCCTTACTTTGTGTACAAGTTGATCCATAATAAATCTGGACTGGCAATCGCTGCAGCGGTTGGATCTTTCACCAACACTTTCTTTGTGCTTTCAGGAATTTTCATCTTCTTTTCAAAAAATTATCCAGGTGGTATCCAAGCCTTCCTCGGTGCTGTTTTAACCACCAACTCATTGATTGAGGTCCTTGCGACAGTCATTCTGACTCTAGCAATCATCCCACCTCTCTCAAAAGTTAAGAATTCATTATAAGGCATTTTCGTTTATCACACTTTTCAAATGAAGGTGTGATTTTTTTGTGGACACTCAGCATATAAATTTGAAAACAATTGCTATTGAATCTAGTTTTTTCAGAAAAAAAATGCTATAATGTAAGCGATTAATTTATAGAAATAAGGAGTTGCACTATGACTTATCAAGAAAACTTCCAAAAATGGGCTGATTTCGCTGACCTACCAGATTACCTTCGTCGTGATTTGGAAAACATGGATGAAAAAACTAAAGAAGATGCCTTCTACACAAACCTTGAATTCGGTACTGCTGGTATGCGCGGATTGATTGGTGCGGGTACAAACCGTATTAACATCTATGTGGTTCGCCAAGCAACTGAAGGTTTGGCTCGTTTGATCGAATCTAAAGGTGGAAATGAAAAAGAACGCGGTGTAGCCATCGCCTACGATAGCCGTCACTTCTCTCCAGAATTTGCCTTTGAATCAGCAGCAGTCCTTGCAAAACACGGTATTAAATCATATGTCTTTGAAAGTCTCCGTCCAACTCCAGAACTTTCATTTGCTGTTCGTCACCTCAACTGCTTCGCAGGTATCATGATTACTGCCAGCCACAACCCTGCTCCATTTAATGGTTATAAGGTTTATGGTGAAGATGGTGGCCAAATGCCTCCACACGATGCGGACGCTTTAACAACTTACATCCGTGCGATTGAAAATCCATTTACTGTAGAAGTTGCGGATGTGGAAGCTGAAAAAGCTTCTGGCTTGATTGAAGTCATCGGCGAAGCTGTCGATGTGGAATACCTCAAAGAAGTTAAGGACGTTAACATCAACCCTGCCTTAATTGAAGAATTTGGTAAAGACATGAAGATTGTCTACACGCCACTTCACGGTACTGGTGAAATGTTGGCTCGTCGTGCTCTTGCCCAAGCAGGATTTGACTCTGTTCAAGTTGTCGAAGCGCAAGCAACTCCAGACCCAGACTTCTCAACAGTTAAATCTCCAAATCCAGAAAGCCAAGCAGCCTTTGCCCTTGCTGAAGAACTTGGTCGTCAAGTAGGCGCTGATGTTCTTGTTGCAACGGACCCTGACGCTGACCGTGTCGGTGTTGAAGTCCTTCAAAAAGACGGTAGCTATCTCAACCTCTCAGGTAACCAAATCGGTGCTATCATGGCTAAGTACATCTTGGAAGCTCACAAAAATGCTGGAACCCTTCCAGAAAACGCAGCACTATGTAAATCAATCGTATCCACTGACTTGGTAACCAAGATCGCCGAAAGCTACGGTGCAACCATGTTTAATGTCTTGACTGGTTTCAAATTTATCGCTGAAAAAATCCAAGAATTCGAAGAAAAACACAATCACACCTACATGATGGGATTTGAAGAAAGCTTCGGTTACTTGATCAAACCATTCGTACGTGATAAAGATGCCATCCAAGCTGTCCTTGTCGTAGCTGAACTTGCAGCCTACTACCGCTCTCGTGGTTTGACTCTTGCTGACGGTATCGAAGAAATCTACAAAGAGTACGGCTACTATGCTGAAAAAACAATCTCTGTTACTCTTTCTGGTGTTGACGGTGCTGAGCAAATCAAAGCCATTATGGCGAAATTCCGTGAAAATGGTCCAAAAGAATGGAACGCAACAGAAATCACAGTCGTAGAAGACTTTAAAGCACAAACATCCACTGCCGCTGATGGTACTGTAACAGCCTTAACGACTCCTCCAAGTGATGTCTTGAAATACACACTTGCTGATGGTTCTTGGATTGCAGTTCGTCCTTCCGGTACTGAACCAAAAATCAAGTTCTACATTGCCGTTGTTGGAGAAAGCAACGAAGATTCACAAGCTAAGATTGCTAATATCGAAGCTGAAATCAATGCCTTTGTAAAATAAACAATTAAAAGATGAGATCAACCAATCTCATCTTTTTTCGTATCAAAATACAGCAATTATTCGTCCTTTATGGCATACTAGATTTATAAGAAAGCGAGGTAATCTCATGGAACAATTTTTAGAAGATATTAAAAATCTTGAAGTAACCACTGTTTCGCGTGCGCAAGAAGCCATCGACAAAAAAGAAACAGCAACCTTCTTTATTGGACGCAAGACTTGCCCATATTGCCGAAAGTTCGCTGCTAAATTAGCAACTGTAGTAGCCGAAACTAAAGCCCATATCTACTTCATTAATAGTGAAGAACCAAGTCAACTGGATGCTTTGCAAGCCTTCCGCTCTACCTATGGCATTCCAACTGTTCCTGGATTTTTACATGTCGAAGCCGGTGAAGTTACCGTTCGCTGCGACTCATCCATGTCAGAAGAAGAAATTAAAACATTCGCTCATCTATAAAAAAATTGAGGCTGGGACAAAAGTCCTAGCCTCTCAATTGTTTTTGGATTGTCGAGCACAATACGCAGTGGTTGAGTGGGCTCTACTACGCTGATTTCATCTGCTTTTACAGCCCTCCTCAACTGTGCGGAGGTGGGACGACGAAATCGAATTCTAACGAATTACCGATTTCTGTCCCACTCTCAATTTTCATTTTCTGTAAAAGTCGTCCAAATTTTTTGCTGGGGTTTGGCAAAAGGATAGGCCGAAAATTCTTCTGGTTGCAACCAAACAGTCGATTCACTGGTTGCTTGTTCTCCTTCTTTTACTAGGCCGTAACGAAGTTGAACCTGCCACTTGCGATGCGAAAAGACATGCTGGACCATGGGATAAGTTCTCTCTTGCCAATCAATGACCAAGTCATAGTCCTGTTCAAAGGAGAGAATCTCTAAATTGTCCTCTGCTTGTTCTTTCTCATCCAGTAGAGACAATTGGCCCAGGTTCTCAGTTAGACTATCCACTTCAATCAAGGGAAAATGCCAGAAGCCTGACAAGAGTCCTTCCCGCTCATTTTTTTCCAGCAGGTAGCGCCCTTGACTATCCTTGATAATAAAGGCTGTAAGATAGACTGGTACTGGTTTCTTCTTAGGAGCCTTGATGGGATAGCGATCCATGGTCCCATGTTGGTAGGCCGCACTAAACTCCTTGACAGGACTCTCTTCCGGCCGTGGGTTGACAGGGGACTCGATATCTGAGCCCAAATCCATCAAAGCCTGATTGAAATCACCCGGACGCTCTGGATCGATCAAGACTTCCATCATGGCTTGAAAAAACTTACGATTAGTCGGAACTCCGATATCGTAGTCAACCTCAAACAAACGAGCTAAAACCCGCATGACATTGCCATCCACTGCTGGCTCTGGCAAGCCAAAAGCAATACTGGCAATGGCACCAGCTGTATAAGGTCCAATTCCCTTGAGTTTAGAGATAGCCTCATAGCTTGATGGGAAAACACCCCCATGGTCCTCCATGATTTGCTGGGCAGCTTTCTGCATGTTGCGGACCCTCGAGTAATAGCCTAATCCCTCCCAAGCTTTTAATAGTTTTTCTTCAGGGGCTTGAGCCAGATCAGCAATCGTCGGAAACCAATCTAAAAAACGTTCATAATAAGGAATAACCGTATCGACACGTGTCTGCTGGAGCATAATCTCTGAGATCCATATTTTATAAGGATCCTGTGTCAGTCTCCAGGGGAGATCGCGTTTATTGGCATCATACCAGGCTAATAATTTTTCTCGGAAAGAGGCAATTTTTTCCTCCTCCCACATGATAATCCCGTAATCTTTTAAATCCATCATATTCCTAGTATACCATAGAATGACTTCTACTTTAGAGATTCTGACTCTACCATAAAAAGGCCTAGGAAATCCCTAAGCCTTTCAATCATTCTTATTGTTCCACAGCTTGAGCTGCTGTGATCAAGGTCAATTTGTAAACGTCATCTGCATTACATCCGCGAGAAAGGTCGTTAACTGGTTTGTTCAACCCTTGCAAAACTGGTCCTACTGCAGCAAAGCCACCAAGACGTTCTGCCATCTTGTACCCAATGTTACCCGCCTCAATACCTGGGAAGATAAAGACATTAGCTTGTCCTGCCACCTTGCTTCCTGGAGCCTTCAAGCTGCTGTTTCTGGTACAAAGGCAGCATCAAATTGCAATTCCCCGTCAATTTCAAGGTCTGGACGAAGTTCATGAGCGATTTTTGTTGCTTCAACAACCTTATCAACACTTTCACCGAAACCAGAACCTTTGGTTGAATAGCTCAACATGGCAATTTTTGGATCGATGCCAAACATCTTGGCTGTGATAGCAGAGTTGATGGCAATTTCAGCCAGGCCTTCAGCATCTGGATTGATATTGATGGCACAGTCTCCAAACAAGTAGCGTTCAGATCCACGAACCATGAGGAAGGCACCTGAAGTGCGTTTGACATTCGGACGAGTTTTGATAATTTGAAGGGCTGGACGAACAGTTGCAGCTGTTGAGTGAATCGCACCTGAAACCATACCATCAACGATTCCCAGATGTACCAGCATAACACCAAAGTAGTTGACATCGTCTTGCAAAATTTGATGCGCTTCTTCTTCTGTCATTTTACCCTTCCGACGTTCTACCAAGGAAGCTACCATCTCATCAAAGCCTGCGTAAGAATGCGGGTCGATAACTTCGTATCCTTCCAAAACTCCTTCAATTTCAAGGTAAATACGAATCTTATCTGGATTACCAAGCAAGACAGGTGTAACGTCTGTTTCTTTTACAATCCGTTTTGCTGCTTGCAGAATACGGGGTTCTTCCCCTTCTGGTAACACAATACGAGCATTCTTACCAACGAGGTTGGCTTTGAGGCTTTCAAAAACTTCCATGAGTTTCTCCTTTGAAAAAAATTAAATATTTGATAACTGTTTTAAGACTTGGCTAAAATCATCTGGCAGAGAGCTTTCAATTCGGAGCTCCTCTTCCAAAAAAGGATGATAAAAAGCCAAGGAATGGCAATGCAAGGCTTGTCGAAGAATTCCATCTTCTAACGAACCTCCATAGAGATCATCTCCCAAAAGGGGGAAACCAATATGAGAAAAATGTACACGAATCTGATGGGTCCGGCCTGTATGCAACTGGATATCCACTAGATGAATATCACCAAAAGACTGGACAATTTGGTAGCTGGTATGAGCATACTTGCCACCTTTTGCTACCTTTCGGGTAATAATGGAGTCTTCATCACGCGCAATGGGGGCAATGATATCCCCTTTGCTTTCCAACTCACCCTTGCCCTTTACCAATGCAAAGTAACGTTTTTGAATCGTCTTAGCCTGAAGTTGCTTATCCAAGCGAGCATGGGCATAGCCATGTTTGGCAAAGCATGATCCCACTGGTATCCTTGTCTAAACGGGTGACAATATGAACGAGCTGATTTTCATACTGATTGCGAACATAGTAACCCTTGACAAAGTTTGCAATGGTGTTGGAATGAAGGGAGCTAGGAATGGATGCCACTCCTGCTGGTTTGTTGATGACCAAGAAATGATCGTCTTCGTACAAGATTTCCAAATCACGATCAATGGCATCCAAGGCTTCATAACTTTCCTCAGAGGGAATATCAATCGTTACCTTATCTCCGATATCCAGAAGATAAATGGCATTTTGTTCGACGCCATTGACTAAAATTTGGCCTCCAGAAAACTTGATCTTGGCCAATAAGCCTTTTGAAACCTGATGTTTCTTCAGAAAGGTTTTAACCTTGACATGTTCATCTGCAATAAACTCGAACCTCATTCGTCAATATCTCCGATAAAGGCATCCTTGACCCGATTCCAGAAACTGGTATGGCTTGGGCTCGCTACGAAATTGATCTTGTGATTATCAATCTGGTACTCAATATGGGCGATATTTCGATAGGAATAGGTTGAATTATCGACAGAGAGAATGTGAAAACCTGGCCGGCTAGGCGTGATTTCAATCTTATCTTTTTTGGGAACAATAATCGATGACCCCAAAGTTCGATAGACACGATTATTCAGACTAGCAATTTCAGCAATTTGAAGCGCTTCGATCGTCGGGTGAAGCACAGCTCCTCCCAAAGATTTGTTATAAGCTGTGCTACCTGTAGGGGTCGAAACCGTAATGCCATCCCCTCTGAATCGCTCAAAATGAACGCCATTGATGGTTAAATCAGCCACCATGGTTCGATCGCTGCGTTTGATTGTCGCTTCGTTAAGGGCTCGCATAATCTTCGTATCCCCATTATCAAAAGTCACTTTGACATTAAGGATTGGGTAAGATACCTTAGCACCTGTATCGAACTTGAGATTTTCTACCAACTTGTCAATCTCATCATCTAAATAGTCCGTATAAAATCCAAGATGCCCCGTATGCACCCCAACAAAACGAACCCGATCTAATTGACTCTCGTACTTATGAAAAGCCGAGAGCAACATACCATCCCCACCGATAGAGATCACGATATCCGGATGCTTCTCAGTTAAGATAAAATTATTCTTTTTTAATTTATAACGAAGTTGTTGAAAAACCTCTTCGCTCTGGCGTTTTCGATTTCGAATAATCGAAACCTTTTTACCTGTAGTCCTCATCTGTATCATCACTATTTCCGACGCCATCGTTTAATTTACGATGCATTGGATCAAAAAGAGCTTGCGCCTCCTGAATGGCATCACGAATGGCACCCATTTCCTCATCGAGTTGATAAGCCAAATTCGCGGTGACTTCAAGACGCTTCTTAATCTCGTCCGGAAAATCTCCTTTATATTTGTAATTTAATGAGTGTTCAATGGTGGCCCAGAAATTCATAGACAGAGTACGAATCTGAATCTCTGCCAAAATCGTTTCATAGCTATTAATGGTATCTACTGGATACTCTACCACTACATGATAGCTTCGATACCCACTTGATTTCTTGTGACGAATATAGTCTCGTTCTTGAACCACCCGCATATCCTGACGCTTCCGCAAGACTTCTAGGACTTCGTCTACGTCGTCTACAAATTGAACCATGATTCTCAGACCAGCAATATCTTGCATATCTTGAGCCAGGTTCTCTTCAGAAATACTTCTGCGTTCCATCTTTTCGAGAATACTCTCAATCGGCTTCACACGACCGGTCACAAACTCGATTGGGGAATGCTTTTGTTGTTTGCGGTACTGCTTTCTTATCCCACGAAGTTTAATCTTCAATTCCCCAACTGCTTGGATATAGGGATCTAAAAAATTTTCCCAATCAATCGCCATTGAATCACCTTGTCATCTCAAAGTTTTTTGTATAAAATAAACACATCTATTATTATATCATAAAGAGCTTGCAAACGAAAGAAAAGGACGTAGCTATGAATCATTTAGAAATTGAATTTAAAACCTTACTAACCAAAGAAGAGTACCATTCTCTAGAAGACTTTTTCAAAGACCAACCACCTATCCGACAAACCAATCACTATATTGACACGCCCGACCAAGCTATTCGGAATCATCGGATGGCCTTGCGAATTCGTACCTTAGCTGATCGGGCTGAGCTAACCCTTAAAGTACCGCAAGATGCGGGACATTTTGAATACAATCAAGCCCTTACTTTTGAACAAGTAGAAACCTTTCTCTCCAAGAAGAAACTCCCTCAAGGTGAGATTGCCAGCTTTCTCACTGATTTAGACATTCCTCTAACTTCCTTAGATGTCTGGGGAAGTCTAGAAACAGAGAGACGGGAGAAAAGAATCCCTAAAGGTTTATTAGCTTTTGACCGTAGTCGCTATAACTCTATCGAGGACTATGAGTTGGAGATGGAGGTAGATGACGCCTCAGATGAAACTTATTTTCACGAATTTCTCAAGGAAAAACAAATTGAATACAAGCCAGCAAAAAGTAAAGTAGCAAGATTGGCTCAAAGTTTGCTAAATAGCTGAAATTACTGAATTTTTTTGCTAAAATAAGTCTAGACAAAAATATCTAAATGAGGATCAAACACATGTCAGAAAAAAACAATATGAAGCTCTTCGCACTCAACTCCAACCAAGAAATTGCACAAAAAATTTCAGAAGTTGCTGGCATCCCACTCGGAAAGCTTTCTTCACGTCAATTCTCAGATGGTGAAATCCAAATTAATATCGAAGAAAGTGTGCGTGGATATGATATTTACATCATCCAATCTACTAGCTACCCTGTTAACAATCACTTGATGGAATTGTTAATCATGGTAGATGCTTGCCAACGAGCAAGTGCCCATACCGTTAACGTGGTCCTTCCATACTTTGGGTATGCTCGTCAAGACCGCACTGCTGCTCCTCGCGAACCAATTACAGCAAAATTGGTTGCCAACATGCTTGTCAAGGCAGGGGTAGACCGTGTTGTAACCCTTGATCTTCATGCGGTTCAAGTACAAGGCTTCTTCGATATCCCAGTAGACAACTTGTTCACGATTCCTCTATTTGCTGATCACTATATCAAACAAGGTTTAACCGGTTCAGATGTAGTGGTTGTCAGCCCTAAAAATTCTGGAGTGAAACGCGCCCGCAATCTTGCAGAATATCTAGATGCTCCAATTGCTATCATCGATTACGCCCAAGACGATTCCAGCCGTGACGAGGGCTACATCATCGGGGATGTTAAAGGTAAAAAAGCAATCCTAATCGATGATATTTTGAATACAGGAAAAACCTTCTCTGAGGCTGCAAAAATTGTCCAACGCGACGGCGCTACTGAGATTTATGCTGTTTCTAGTCACGGACTTTTCGTTAAGGGAGCTGCGGAATTACTAGACCAAGCACCGATTAAAGAAATTTTAGTTACAGACTCTGTAGCAACCAAAGAGCAAAAACCCCAAAATGTAAAATACATTACTGCAAGCGAATTGATTGGAGATGCCCTTGTACGTATCCAAGAGCGTAAACCAGTTAGTCCACTCTTTGCATACCACAAGAAATAAGGTGATGTCGTGATTTATTTTGACAATGCGGCAACCACTCCCCTAAGCCCAGGAGTAATCAAGGTGATGACAGAAACGATGGAAACCAGTTTCGGAAATCCCTCTAGTCTCCACTCCCACGGTCGCCAAGCGAAAAAGATTCTTAGAGACGCTAGGGAATGCGTTGCAACTTGTTTAAAGACCTCTAGTCAACAGATTATCTTCACATCTGGCGGGACCGAAGCAATAACACTGTTATAAAGGGCTACTGTCTCAAACATAGACAGCAAGGGAAGCATATTATTACCACGGCTATTGAGCACCATGCCGTTCTAGAACCGATTGAGTACCTGGTTCAAGAATATGGATTTGAAGTAACCATCATTCAACCGGTCGATCAAAAAATTCGACCTGAAGATATTCGAGCTGCACTTCGTCCCGATACTATTTTAGTATCCACCATGTATGCCAACAACGAAACAGGCGATCTCTTACCCATCAAGGACATTTCTGACCTTTTAAAAGACCATCCTGCTGCTTTTCATGTCGATGCCGTTCAAGCCGTTGGTAAACTTGCTGTAGCCCCTGAAGAGCTGGGAATTGACTTTTTAACCGCATCCGCTCATAAATTTCATGGGCCTAAAGGCGTCGGCATCCTCTATGCTAGAAAGCCTGACTTTTTCAATCTCTTACACGGGGGTGACCAAGAAGACAAGCGTCGAGCTAGTACAGAGAACTTGATTTCAATTGCTGGAATGGCTCAAGCCCTCAAAGAAGCAACTGATCAGCTAGACGCAAATTATCAGTACATTCAGAGCTTATCTGAACGTATCTAACAGGCCTAGAAGATTTAGATTTCTATCTGAATAGCACAGACTCCAAACTTCCTCATGTCTTAAACATCGGCTTCCCCGGTATCAGCAATGATATCTTACTGCTTCGTTTAGATATGGCGGGAATTTCAGTCTCAACTGGCTCTGCTTGTACTGCGGGGACTGTTCAGCCAAGTCATGTCCTTGCAGCTTATTATGGCGAAGATTCACCTCGCATGAAGGAATCTATTCGCATTAGTTTATCCGAATTCAATACGACTGCTGAAGTCGATACTTTTATAACAACTATTCACAAAATTTTAGGAGAATTACATGGCATTTGAAATATCTGTCTCATTACCAAACTGCGATTACACATACGCAATCCATCCAAATATTAAAAAATATACCCTACGCGACAATACCTTTGCACAAACAAAGGTTGGAAACTACGAATTAAATCGTTTGTTAGAAGCTATTCCAAATAGTGGAGATGGCTTTAAGTTAAAAATTATCATCAATAAGGATTTAACAGGATTTAAAATTAACATTACTGACAAGTCAGGCCTTCGTTTGGTAAATATTTTTAAAAACCCAGAAAACAAGATTATCCAACAAATTCTACTTCCTCATGGACAGTTTAGTTGAACGTGAAATCTTTGAAAGGATTGAAAACTAATGACCAATGGTCCTGTAGTCCTCACCTATTTGGATGCATACCAAAAAGAACGTCAGGTTAGCTACGATAACATCGATCACTGTCTATTAGCCTTCTCAGGCTGTGTGACCATTCCAGATTCCTATCAGGTTGTTTCTGTTACCTACAAGGAGCATACCTTACCTTTCACTGGAAAAATCGGTGACTTTTATCGCTATCTGATTCAGTTCGATCAGAGTTTAAGAAATTCCAATTAACAAAGAAAACACCATTTTGGTGTTTTTTTAGTAGAAGATAGTTGCTTTTTTCACAAACTTTTTATAAAATAGATTTGAAAGGTTGTGATATTGTGAAACAAGATAAGACTAATCCAATTCCTCGTGCTACTGCCAAACGACTCTCCTTGTATTACCGCATTTTTAAACGCTTTAATGCAGAGAAAATCGAGCGAGCAAATTCAAAACAGATTGCTGAAGCCATCGGGATTGATTCCGCAACTGTTCGTCGAGACTTCTCCTACTTTGGAGAGCTAGGACGACGTGGTTTTGGTTATGATGTCAAAAAGTTAATGAACTTCTTTGCTGATCTCTTGAATGATAACTCCATCACCAATGTTGCTATCGTCGGGATTGGAAATATGGGGAGTGCCCTTCTTCACTATCGCTTCCATGAGCGAAACAAAATGAAAATTGTCATGGCATTTGATACGGATGATCATGAGTTAGTCGGCACTAAAAGTAAAGATGGGATTCCGATTCACGGCATCTCCTCACTAAAAGAAAAACTTGAGGGACAAGAGATTCAAACAGCCATTTTAACCGTTCCAAGTGTAAAATCTCAAGAAGTTGCAGATTTACTGGTTGAAGCTGGTATCAAGGGAATCCTTAGCTTTTCTCCCGTACACTTAACAGTTCCAAAAGATGTGGTAGTCCAATATGTCGACCTAACCAGTGAACTGCAAACCCTTCTCTACTTTATGCGTAAGAATACATAATCAGAAAAGAGGCTGGGACAAAAGTCCTAGCCTCTCAATTATTTTTGGATTGTTGAGCAAAACGCAGTGGTTGAGTGGGCTCTACTACGCTGATTTTATCAGCTTTTACAGTCCTACTCAACTGTGCGGAGGTGGGACGACGAAATCGAATTCTAACGAATTACCGATTTCTGTCCCACTCTCTTTTTCTATACCAATAAATCTGTTTCTTCCCGGTAGCTATAATAATCATCAGTTGAGACAATCAGATGGTCCAGGAAAACAATTCCTAGACAATTGCAGGCTTCAATCATTTGTTGGGTGACACCATCATCATTCTTGCTAGGATGAATGATCCCGGACGGGTGGTTGTGAACCAAGATTAAGGATGTCGCCATATGCTTGATGGCATAGTGCAAGATTTCCCTCGGTTCTGCAATGCTACGATTGACTGTTCCGATAAAAATCACTTGCTGATGGATAATTTGATTTTGGGTATTCAGATACAAGGCCAGTAAATGCTCCTGTTTCTCATGGCCTATTTTTTGTTGCATCATTTTTGCCAGCTTCTGACTACTCATGATTTGTTCCGTTTCAATCACTTCAGAAGTCTGTATTCGTTTCCCTAGTTCAATAGCAGCTAACAGCTCAATGGCCTTAACTTTCCCAATTCCTGGAACTTCCTTTAACTCCTGAAAACTCATACTAGCCAGTTCTTTTAAACTCTTTAGTGAGCCCAGCAGGTCCTGAGCGATCTCGTAGACTGGTTTATTTTTGTTCCCCGTCCGTAATAAGATGGACAGCAATTCTTGATGACTGAGCTTATCAGGTCCTTCTGTTAGCAAACGTTCTCTAGGTAAGAGACCTGATTCTTGAAATACAATATGATACATAAAAAACCTCCTCAATTAATAATTCGCAATTGAGGAGGAAAAAGGACGATTCTGTATAAATTAAATTGGACAAACTACTTCTCTTAAGTTTTCAAGAATTCGAGTTTCTTCATTTGAGAAGTTAATTTTATAGCACTCTTGCACTTGTTCCAAAGACGCAAGAAATTGACGAATTTCGTATCGAATTAAGTGTTCTTGATCATCAGGAAGGTTTTCAATGGTTTCGAAGACCTGTTCAACTTCGTAGATCCCCTTGGTAATGAGCCCTGTTTTAGGGAAATCATTGACCAGTAAGGCATAGAAGTTTCTTAACAAAGTATAGATATCTTCTGTGCGCATTCAGTTCCTCCAAGCTTCTTTCTATCACTCTTCTATTATAAAATAGAAAGCATGCAAAAATATGTCAGTCAGGTAACATTTTATGACTATCCTCTTACAAGTTGGCAGAAAATTAACAGAAAAAAAGAGGTCAAGGACCTCTTTTTAAGTTGATTATAATTGCATTTGATTATAAGATTTTGTGAAAGCTTCCAGTATATCATTTGGTGCTTTTGAGTAATCTACTGAAGTTTCCAAAGTACCTTTTACAATCGTACGATAAGTTGCTGCAGCATCCTCACAAGTCACCAAGGTGATTTCATTAACCCCTTCACGATCTGCAATGACATCGACCCGATCTGGTGTAACTGTCTCAACAGAATTGATGACATAGGTATAGACCTTTTCCTTATCAGTGATATAGATTTTCATTCCAGCTTTGGCATGTTCTAACGGGGAAAAGAGCATTTCATTTGCCCCTGTCAAACCAAAGACATGGTGACTAGCCAAGGAGTAATTCCTTTCCCCCATAACCTGGTCCTCTTTCATGGTACCTGCCCCATAATAGAGTCCCACATTATCTAAGCCTTTAAAAATCGGAAGGTTCATCTTTAACTCAGGAATTGCTATCCCCCCAATAACAGGCAACTTCTGCGCCTGCCACTGGGCATTGATAACAGATTCTGTAGAAAGCGATTTGACTTCTTTAAAATCAAAGCTAGTCTTGGCATCTTTATTCTTATCGATGGTCTTTTTCGATACCTTGTTGACTTGATACTGATTGGTATGCCACACCATGATCATGTTCCGAATCGGAGCATTAAAGATCAAGGCAATAGACAAAAGGATTAGTAAGGTAGCAAAGATATTAATCAAGCGATTGCGTAAGCTTGTTTTCTTCTTTTTCTTCTTGAAGCCATTATTTATCCTACCCTTCACTTTCAGTTTCAGTCTCTGACTCATCTTTTTCGTCAGCTTGAACCGTTGTAAAGGTTACGATTTGGGCATCTTGATCCAGACGCATCACTTTCACACCCATGGTCGAACGTCCAGTTTGAGAAATATTGGCGACGCTGGTACGAATCATGACACCTGTATTGGTGATAATCATCAAATCCTCATCTCCTTTGACAGTCAAGAGACCGGCCAGAGGACCATTCTTATCAACCACATTAGCAGTTTTAATCCCTTTACCACCACGTCCTTTTGTTGGATACTCATCAGCACGCGTTCGTTTACCGTACCCCTTTTCAGTGATGATCAATACTTCATCTTGATCTGTAATCACACTTGCACCGACCACTTGGTCGCCTGGACGGAGGTTGACACCTCGAACCCCAGTTGCAGAACGCCCCATATTCCGTACGACAGACTCATTGAAGCGGACAGAATAACCAAATTTTGTCCCGATGATCACGTCCGTATTTCCGTCTGTGAGGAAGACGTTGATCAGCTCATCCTCATCTTTAAGGTTAAGAGCTTTCAAGCCATTTTGACGAATATTAGCAAACTCAGCTACACTGGTCCGTTTTACCAAACCTGAGCGGGTTGTAAAGAAGAGATAAGCGTCTTCACTACGATCCTGAGCGACGTTAATAATGGTCTGAATGGATTCTCCGTCATCTAACTTAAGCAAGTTGACAATTGGAAGTCCCTTAGCTGTACGGCCGTATTCAGGGATTTCATAGCCTTTCAGACGGTAAACCCGTCCCTTATTGGTAAAGAAGAGCAAACGATCATGGGTGCTGGTAGAAACCAATTCACGGACAAAGTCATCATCCTTGACCCCTGTACCTTGAATACCACGTCCCCCACGTTTTTGAGCAGTAAATTCATCTTGATCCAATCGTTTGATGTAACCCTTGTTAGAGAGAGTGATCAAAACATTGCTTTCTTCGATCAAATCTTCGTCTTCTAGTGATAGAACTTCTCCTACCATCAATTCTGTCCGACGTGGATCTCCAAACTTCCGTTTGACCTCGTCCAATTCTTCCTTGATAATCGCAACTACACGCTCTGGCTTGGCTAAATATCAGCAAGGTCAGCAATCAAGGCAACGAGATCATCGTATTCGCTTTGAATCTTGTCACGTTCCAAACCAGTCAAACGACGAAGACGCATATCCAAGATAGCTTGGCTTTGACGCTCAGAAAGCTTGAACTTACTCATCAATTCTGCTTGTGCTTCTGCATCTGTCTGGCTATTACGGATGATTTTAATCACTTCATCGATGTGATCAAGAGCGATTAAGAGACCTTCCAAGATATGGGCACGAGCTTCCGCCTTCTCTTTATCAAAGATGGTCCGACGAGTTACCACTTCTTTTTGGTGCTCAATATAAGATCCTAAAATCTCACGAAGAGAGAGAATCTTAGGGACACCATTTTGGATAGCCAACATGTTGAAACCAAAGTTGGTTTGCATTTGGGTCATCTTGAAGAGGTTGTTTAAGATAACATTAGCTGAGGCATCACGGCGCACTTCGATGACGAAACGAACCCCTTCCCGGTTAGACTCATCCCGAACTGCTGTGATCCCATCGATTCGTTTCTTGGACCAAACGAACGATATGCTCATGCACTTTGGTCTTGTTGACCATATAAGGAAATTCTGTAACGACAATGCGTTCACGCCCTGTCTTGGTCTCTTCAATTTCCGTCCGAGACCGTAAGACAATCGAGCCTTTTCCTGTTTCATAGGCCTTATGAATACCCGATTTGCCCATGACCAAGGCTCCAGTAGGGAAATCTGGTCCAGGAAGCACCTCCATCAGCTCACGTGTGGTCACATCAGGATTGTCCATCATTAGCTTGACAGCATCAATAGACTCACCGAGGTTGTGTGGAGGGATATTTGTCGCCATCCCTACCGCAATCCCTGTAGCCCCATTGACTAACAAGTTAGGGAAGCGAGCTGGAAGGACGTTTGGTTCGCGTTCACTGGCATCATAGTTATCTGTGAAATCAACTGTATTCTTGTTGATATCCCGAAGCATTTCAAGAGCAATCTTGCTCATACGAGCTTCTGTATACCGTTGGGCCGCGGCTCCATCACCATCCATAGAACCAAAGTTCCCATGCCCATCTACAAGCATGTAACGATAGCTCCACCACTGAGCCATCCGAACCATAGCCTCATAAATAGAAGAGTCCCCGTGTGGATGGTATTTACCCATAACATCCCCAGTAATACGGGCAGATTTCTTATGTGGTTATCTGGTGTAACCCCAAGTTCATTCATTCCATAAAGGATCCGACGATGAACTGGCTTTAAACCATCTCGCACGTCAGGAAGAGCCCGAGACACGATAACACTCATAGCGTAATCGATGAAACTGGTCTTCATTTCAGATGTTAAGTTAACATCAACTAAGTTATTATCCTGCATTAAAACAATGCCTCTCTTTAATTAATTCACCATACTATTATAACACATTTAGGACTTTTTTTCTCCTTCGGAACACAAGAGTAAAAACGTTTACATCGTCCAAAATAGGCGTAAAACCGTGACAAAGAAAAGTAAAAGTGGTAGAATAAATGCGAATGGGGAAACCCCAAAAAATAGAAGGAGACGTTTAGAATAATGACATTAACTAAACAACATAAAAAAGTTATCCTTGTTGGTGACGGCGCTGTAGGTTCATCTTATGCTTTCGCACTTGTTACTCAAGGTATCGCACAAGAGTTAGGTATCATCGAAATTCCTCAATTGTTTGAAAAAGCGGTTGGTGATGCTGAAGACCTTAGCCACGCACTTGCCTTCACTTCTCCTAAGAAGATTTATGCTGCTAAGTACGAAGACTGTGCGGATGCTGACCTCGTTGTTATTACTGCGGGTGCTCCTCAAAAACCAGGTGAAACTCGTCTTGATCTTGTTGGTAAAAACCTTGCCATCAACAAATCAATCGTTGAACAAGTTGTTGCTTCTGGTTTCGACGGTATCTTCCTTGTTGCTGCTAACCCAGTTGACGTTTTGACTTACTCAACTTGGAAATTCTCAGGTTTCCCTAAAGAACGTGTTATCGGTTCAGGTACTTCACTTGACTCAGCTCGTTTCCGTCAAGCACTTGCTGAAAAAATCGGCGTTGATGCTCGTTCAGTTCACGCCTACATCATGGGTGAACACGGTGACTCTGAATTTGCTGTTTGGTCACACGCTAACGTTGCCGGTGTAAAATTGGAACAATGGTTGCAAGCTAACCGTGACTTGGATGAAGCTGACCTTGTAGATCTCTTCATCTCTGTACGTGATGCTGCTTACTCAATCATCAACAAGAAAGGGGCTACTTACTACGGTATCGCCGTTGCCCTTGCACGTATTACTCGTGCCATCCTTGATGATGAAAATGCTGTACTTCCACTTTCAGTCTTCCAAGAAGGACAATACGGAGTTGAGAACGTCTTTATCGGTCAACCAGCGATCGTTGGTGCGCACGGTATCGTTCGTCCAGTAAACATCCCATTGAACGACGCTGAAACACAAAAAATGCAAGCATCTGCAAAAGAATTGCAAGCAATTATCGATGAAGCATGGAAGAACCCAGAATTCCAAGCAGCTTCTAAAAACTAAACAAAACATTAAACACCATGTCTTAGGACATGGTGTTTTCTTGATCTCATTATTATGAAATCCTAGAGAACCCTGAGAGCCCAATCCTGCTCTTAAAAACTCACTGCTATCTTTCTTCATCCAAAAATAAAAAAAGAGAGCCTCAAGGCTCTCCTATCGTCATCCACCCTGAGAGAATCGAACTCCCATCTCAAGAACCGGAATCTTACGTGATATCCATTACACTAAGGGTGGCAACTATGATAGTATATCAAAAAATCGATCATTTTACAAGTAAAAAAAGCTTGCCTAAGCAAGCTTTTTATGTTGATTATAATTCAATATCACCAAACAAGTCAGCCATTGAGAATCCAGTTTGAGTTTCTGGAAGTTCAAAGTCACGTTTTTCTTGTTTTGGACGACGTGGACGTTGTTGACGTTTTTCTTGTTTCGCCTTCTTCTTGAGCTGGACGTTCTTCAAGAGCTTTGATAGAAAGTGATACACGTTCATCAGCAGCATTTACTTCAAGAACTTTAACAGTTACTTCTTGTCCAACTTTAAGCACATCTTTTGGATTTTCAACACGTTTGTGTGAAATTTGTGAGATGTGTACAAGTCCATCGATACCTGGCAATACTTCAACGAATGCACCGAAGTCAGTCAAACGTTTAACAGTACCTTCGATGACATCACCAGCAGCCAATTTTTGTTCTACGCCATCCCATGGTCCAGGTGTTGTAGCTTTCAATGAAAGTGATACACGACCTTCTTCTTCGTTCAAGTCAAGAACTTTCACTTCGATTTCTTCACCAACAGTTACAACTGATTTAGGTGAAACGTTGCGTTCGTGTGACAATTCAGTCAAGTGAACCAATCCATCAACACCACCAAGGTCGATGAAAGCACCGAAGCTAGTGATACGAGCAACTTTACCAGTTACAACATCACCAACGTTCAATTTACCAAATACTTCAGCGCGTGCTGCAGCTGATGCAGCTTCAACAACTTCACGACGAGAAAGGATGAAGCGGTTTTCTTTTGCGTCAACTTCTTTGATTTTAGCATCAAATTCTTGACCTACGAAACGTTCAGTGTTACGTACAAAACGAGTATCAAGCATTGAAGCTGGAATAAATCCACGAAGTCCTTCAAATTCTACTGAAAGTCCGCCCTTAACAGCGCGAGTTCCTTTAACAGTAACAACTTCTTCTTCACGTCCGACCAATTTGTCCCATGCTTTGCGAGCTTCCAAACGTTTTTTAGATACAAGGTAAGTTACTGTATCAGTATCTTTACCAACTACTTGACGAAGAACAAGCAATTCAAGTGTTTCACCTGGTTTAACCAAGTCATTGATGTCAGCATCACGATCGTTTGTCAATTCGCGAAGAGTCAAGACACCTTCGACACCAGTTCCAGAGATTGCAACGTTAGCTTGTGTAGCGTCAACTGTTAAAACTTCAGCAGTAACAACATCACCTGGCTCAACTTGGCTAACACTGTTTAGCAAATCTTCAAATTCATTCATCTAAAAAATCCTCCAACAATCAAGTTTTCTAAACTTGACATACTTATAATTATTTTTCCTAAGCAAGCACTCGCAACGAAATCAAAATGATCTACAACGACTTCTTCATATAAAGAAATAAAATACCTGAGTAGATATTTTACCACCTTATCTGATATTACCTAGAACTGGGGTAGCTGGATTCGAACCAACGCATGAGGGAGTCAAAGTCCCTTGCCTTACCGCTTGGCTATACCCCAAACATAGAATGGAGAGAGAGGGATTCGAACCCCCGAACCCGAAGGAGCGGATTTACAGTCCGCCGCGTTTAGCCTCTTCGCTATCTCTCCAAGCAAATCAACAGACACAATTATACCATTGATTTCATGAAAATGCAACCCCTTATTTATTCAAATTATAATTTTCGATGGCACTTTCCACTGCTTTTTCCAGTGATTTATAAAGACTTTCTACGGCTCCGTTTTTCACAAGAGCGAACTGAGCTCCCATATCAGCAATCTCAGCAATAGCCTTCTTCCCAATCGCTAATTGGTAGCCATCAAAGGTATCTTTTCCAACAACTACCTTGCTATCAGAAATTTGGATTTCAATTTTTTTATCTTTTTTACTCATTCTTCTACCTCATTTCAACCCCTTTATTTTACAAAATTTTTCACATGCTTGCAAGCCGAAAATGTTTCATGATTAAATTATTTTAATTTGCTAGTATCTTCTTCCTAAGAAAAAAAGAGGGAGTTCTCCTCCCTCTGATCATTCCTTTAATCGTTTACTTTAAAAATCCATCCTTCTGGAGCTTCAATATCACCAAACTGGATGCCCGTTAATTCATCATAAAGCTTGCGGGTAATCGGTCCTACTTCCGTTTCTGAATAGAAGACATGGAAGTCATCTCCGTGCTGAACTCCCCCGATTGGTGAAATAACAGCGGCAGTTCCACAAGCACCTGCTTCAACAAAGCGGCCCAAGTTATCGATTGGGACATCCCCTTCAATTGGTGTCAAACCAAGACGGTGCTCTGCAAGATAGAGCAAGGAATACTTGGTAATGGATGGCAGAATAGATGGGCTAAGTGGTGTTACAAACTCATTATCAGCTGTAATCCCAAAAAAGTTAGCAGATCCCACTTCTTCAATCTTGGTGTGGGTTGCAGGATCCAAGTAGATTACGTCTGAGAAGTTTCGAGACTTAGCTAATTTACCAGGTAAGAGGCTAGCGGCATAGTTCCCACCGACTTTCGCCGCACCTGTCCCATGAGGAGCTGCTCGGTCATAGTCGTCTTGGATCAAGAAGTTGGTTGGAACCAAGCCACCCTTGAAGTAGTTTCCGACGGGCATAGCAAAGATCGTAAAGATGTATTCCTCTGCTGGCTTCACTCCAATAATATCCCCGACCCCAATCAACAATGGACGAAGATAGAGGGTTCCACCTGTTCCATATGGTGGGACATATTCTTCATTGGCACGAACTACTGCTTTACAAGCTTCCACAAACATATCCGTTGGAACTTGAGGCATAAGCAAGCGATCTGCAGTCCGTTGAAGGCGTTTGGCATTTTCATCAGGACGGAACAATTGAATGCTGCCATCTTTTGTCCGGTAAGCTTTTAGCCCTTCGAAAGCTTGCTGTCCATAGTGCAAACTTGGAGAAGATTCCGAGATATGAAGAGTGGCATCTTCAGATAGTTCTCCTTTTTCCCAGGCACCATTACGGTAATAGGCGATGTAGCGGTAAGGTAATTTCATATAAGAAAATCCAAGATTTTCCCAATCAAGTGATACTGTCATGTCTGTTTTCCTTCTTCCATTCAAGACTTGCTAAATAGCAAGAGTCACCACAAAGGATGACTTTATTCATGTACTCTATTTTACACCATTTCATGAGAATTTCAAGTGAAGTTTGCAATTTTCAGAAAATTTATCGAGCAAAAAAATTAGCCATAAACTGGCTAATTTTGGTTTTATTTAATTCTAGCAGTAAAGACTTCTTGATCAGAGATTTGATCGTTGACAAAGGAACCGTTGCTAGTTCGTTCTGACAAGCTGAGTTGGGTAACATCCACTTCTGTCACCTGACCTGTTGTGGAAGTGATCTGAAGGATTTGATCTTGCTCTGCCACTTCTTCTTGGCTTGTAAAGAGATCAAAATCACCCTGGTCAGTGAAGACTGGACCTGCCTTGAAGACGCGGTGTGGTTTAGACTTCAGTTCACGTAAGACTTGCAGTCCACGTTTGGCACGGCTGGTCACAGGAATATCATCCTGAGACATCCGTTTAAGACTGCCTCGTTGAGTCAAAATGTACATGCTTGGCGCCGTTGACTTAAAGACTGCCACAACTTGATCCCCATCTTTGAGGTTAATGGCTTTGACACCTGCTGCTTTGGCACCAACTACTGGCACCTCTTCAATATTGAATCGGAGACCATAACCATTCTTAGTAATGATCATAATGTCTTCCAGAACAACTGGTGCGACAGCAACAATACGGTCCTCTTGGTCTTTCAGTTTAGCGTACTTAGTTGATTTAGAACGATAGGTCCGCCATGGGCTCAATTCCTTGCGTTCAAAACGCTTGATTTGGCCTTGTTTGGTAGCAGCAAAGTAGGTCACGCCTTCAAACTGATCCACAATCTCTGCAAAGAGAATTTCTTCTTCCTGCTCGAAATTGGTCAAGGTCTGACTGAGGTGCTCCCCGATATCCTTCCACTTGGTATCTGCCAATTCATGAACAGGTCGATAGATGGCATTTCCCAAGTTGGTAAAGAGCAAAAGATGCTGGGTGGTCTTAGCAGGCTCTACAAATCAACTCATCGTCGTCCCGCTTACCGACTTCCTCAACTGTCGACGCATTGAAGGAACGAGGAGAGGTCCGTTTAATGTAACCCGCACGGGTCACGCTGACGAAGGTTTCCTCTTCAACGATCAGACTGGCTGTATCAATCTCAATCGTTTTAGCAGTGTCTTGCAATTCACTGCGACGAGGATTGCCAAAGAGTTTCTTGACTTCACGCAACTCTTTCTTCATGAGATTGAACATGGTTCGTTCATCCCCAATGATGGCTGCCAAGGTCGCGATTTGCTCCTTGAGACTGGCATGCTCTTCTTCCAAGGTCACGATATCTGTATTGGTCAAGCGGTACAATTGCAAGGTGACAATAGCTTCTGCTTGTTCTTCCGTGAAGTCGTAGCTGACCTTGAGGTTTTCCTTAGCATCTGCCTTGTTATCAGAAGCTCTGATCAAGGCAATCACTTCATCAAGGATAGAAATGACGCGGATCAAGCCCTCTACGATATGGAGGCGTCGTTCGGCCTTTTCCTTATCAAAGCGCGAGCGAGCGACAATGATGTCCCGACGGTGAGCAATGTAGCTAGAGAGAATCGGTACGATCCCCACTTGACGTGGTGTGTAGTTATCAATCGCCACCATATTGAAGTTGTAGTTGACCTGCAAGTCTGTGTACTTGAACAAGTAGTTCAAGATTAGATCAGCATTCGCATCTTTCTTCAACTCAATGGCAATACGAAGACCATCTCGGTCAGACTCATCCCGGACTTCCGCAATCCCCGCCACCTTGTTGTTAACACGGACATCGTCGATCTTCTTGACCAAGACTGCCTTGTTGATCTCATAAGGGATTTCGGTGACCACGATTTGGCTGCTTACCGCCTTTGAGCTGCTCGATTTCTGTCTTAGAGCGGACAACCACCCGGCCCTTACCAGTTTCATAGGCTTTCTTGATCTCATCACGCCCTTGGATAATGGCACCAGTCGGGAAGTCAGGCCCAGGTAGAAACTCCATGAGCTTGTCTACCTTGGCAGATGGATGGTCGATCATGTAGACCACAGCATCGATGACTTCAGCAAGATTGTGTGGCGGAATATCTGTCGCGTAACCAGCTGAAATCCCTGTAGCTCCATTAACCAAAAGGTTTGGAAAGGCTGCCGGCAAAACCGTGGGCTCTTTTTCTGTATCGTCAAAGTTCCAGGCAAATGGCACTGTGTTCTTTTCGATATCTTGCAAAAGATAGCCAGCAATTTCAGACAAACGAGCTTCCGTATAACGCATGGCCGCTGGCGGATCCCCATCCATGGAACCATTGTTTCCATGCATTTCGACTAGGATCTCGCGGTTCTTCCAGTCTTGAGACATGCGGACCATGGCATCATAGATAGAACTGTCCCCGTGAGGGTGAAATTCCCCATGATGTTTCCGACAGACTTGGCAGACTTACGGTAGCCCTTGTCATGGGTATTGCCGTCCTTATTCATCGAATAAAGAATCCGCCGTTGAACAGGTTTCAAGCCATCCCGAATATCAGGAAGAGCCCGTTCTTGAATAATGTATTTGGAGTAGCGACCAAAGCGCTCTCCCATGATGTCCTCCAAGGACATATTTTGAATATTACTCATATAAGATACAAAGGGACGATTCGGCTTGCCGAAAATTTCTGTAGTACCCTAGGGCATCCACATCCGTAATTTTCGAATTGGATACGGCTGTAGAAAAAACTAGGAAATCGATGCAGGGTTCGATGAACCCAAAGCGATTTATCTTTTTTCCTAGGAAATTAGTCCCGTGTTCAGTTACTATAAGTAACTAAACTATCCTTTCTGTAGTTTAAAGTGTTTAAAATAGATTATTGAATCAATGATTTGACAGTTTCTCTTCAGCATAAGCCCTCATCTTTACAACCACTTCCTGATCATAGTCAAATCCCATCTTTTGGGCCAGGCTTTGAGCTTCTCGATCAAAAATATTCATGGTAGCAAATAAGGACTGGCTGACCTTCTCTATACTAGATAGATTTAGCAGAGGTGAGAACTCCTTCTCTTTCTCAGCTGGGAGATAGTGAAAGAGGTACTTGTAGTTCTTTCCGATATCAATTGCTCCCCTATCGCTTGTCACCTGCCAAGCAAAGACCTTGAGGAGTTCTTGCTGGCAAATGCCATAGAGGTGATCCGTCGCATAGATGAGCTGATTTCTTCGAATGGCCTTTACGACATAAGCCGATACCCACCAAAATTCATTGCAGGATGCTGCAAATTCCTCTTCAGTAGGCGGAGCGGTCCAATAGCGCTTGGAATTAGGCTGATAGGCTTCAAACAAACCTTTGTCGTCTTTTATAACTTCAAAATTTGCTTCGCTGTCCACCCACTCTTGGATATACTCCTTGGGCAGAGGGTTAAATCAATGCGATTGCCATCTTCAAAGAGCATAAGATAAAGATGACGGTGTCCTAGAGTAACTTCTTGCTCAATGATGCGTTTACCAAACTGGTCTAGCCAAGATAAATCAGATATCAAGTCCTCCAGATTATCAACAATATAGACCACATCATAATCTTGGAACTCATCTTTTGGTGCTTTTGTATCCGTTCGTGAACCAGACATAGCGACAGCGTTGACTTTTAGAGTTTTTGCGATTTGTAAAATCACGTCAAACATCTCGGTTTCAGTTCTCATGGGGATACCTGCCTTTTTAGTGAAAACTTTTAATTCTGTAGAGGTCATATCTATAAAGGGGACTGGCTGCTGGAACTTTTTCCTTATCAAATTCTTTGAAAAATCCCATGACTAGTTTTGCATAACCATGACAGCCATCCTCATTTTTGTTTCTTCTTTTCAAACAGATTATTAATAATAAGTAAAACTACTAACAGAACAGCTAATACATTTGTTTGGGTGCTGATTCTGAAACACCTGACAAAAATCTGTATATTGTCAACCTTAAAAGGACCTACAAAAATTTGAAGGATATCACTTATCAAATTAAGCACTACAATTACACTCATGACACCTATGGCCCGACCTGAAATTTTTAGCATAAATATTTCCTTGTCTTTCTTCACTTGATTAGTTTTACTAGATTTTACATGTTTTTCTAAAAAATTTTCAACAGAAAATTCATTTATCTTATCTTCACCATTTTTATTAATTTTAACATCTAGTTCAAGTTTCATCTCATACCTTTTCCTTCATTCTATCATTGATTCTTTTGATCAGATTGTATTCTTTATCGCCATTCCCTAAGGATCTGCATATTGTCTCTGCTTTCTCATATGTTTCACGAATAAATTCTGGTTGTCTTGAAGCATTGTAATAAACCTTCAAAAATTTCAACGATGATAGCATAGAAGCATTGTATTCCCAATGGTTCTTCAACAGACATCTGATAAAAACCCTGATGATTTCCTGTTCTTGATACAAGAGACTTGTTTCATGATGTTCAAAATACTTTAACGAAATATAATCACAATAGTAAATCATGATATTAGATATCCAATTAAAAGTGTTTTCTTGAACTTCCTTAGTTGGTTCATAGCGTAGAGCTGTCCTTAACACCTGAACTTCTTTAAGCGTAATTTCTTTAGCAGAAGCTGCATCAAAAAGCTTTGAGCGCCAGCCTGAAATGCCATCTAAAGAACTTCTATAATTTGTATATAAGGTAAAGATTGACACAATTGCACCTAACAGAGCCTCAAATAATCCAATCACTAATTCATTCATCTTTATATCCTATATTTACTTTCTAAGATTGATTTTGACTCGCATAAATTAAACAGAACAACCTACTTGGCTTCTTCTGGTTGTGTTGGGGTAATTTTTTTGGTTAGCTTGCGTATTTTATAGCGACTACGGATAGAGTTGAGATGGTCACGGAGATCAGCATACTGCTTTTTATCTGGATAAGCATAGGCGTTGATTGCAGTAAAATCTGCAAAGAAGTCATAGATTTCTTATAGTTTCGCACGGATTTCCTTTTTTTTGACTAGGTGCCTTGACTTTTTGCTCGGCCAAGCGCTCCTTATAGTCATTTTCAAACTGAGCCTGCGCCTTTGTCAAGGTTTCTACATGAGTTATCAAATGCAGAGTTGAAAGGGCAGTTTTGTAGTAACTATCTTTTAGCTCCTTGAGCAAATGGTTAATAGCTTCTGTCTCTTTTCGTAGCTCATACTCGTTAGCCCGGCATAATTTTTGAAAAGTTTGCTGAGTTTGTCGTAAGCTTCCTTGCTACTTGCCTATTTCACACGAGAGAAGGCCTTGACCAAACCAATCAAGGTAGAAAATGCATCATCACGCTCACGATCAGACGCTTCCAGACTAGCCACCGTTTGACTGGCCTTGGAACGGTGCAAACCAGCTTGCAAGGTCTCAAGAAGTTTCTCCATATCCCCAAGCTTCGTTGCGTAAACCTGCTCAGACTTATTAGCTTTTGTAAAAATCCCCAACTCATCCCTGCTCTCAGATAGAAGTTGGAAGAATTCGTTGTTTACTAAATTGCGTACAGTTAAACTCGTGATTCCATATTCTTTTTTTATAAAACAACTCTTTCAATGATGTATTTTTATGTTTTTGCTCTAAAATAATTCAGAACATATATAAATATTCGTATTTTACTCCAATAACTCAAAACACACATGTGTGATTTGGGCTATTTCTCCCTAGACAAAATATTCTTCAGGTGGGATTTCTTGTTTTAGGACTTGGAAGGTGATTATTCGTGTGGGATTTAATCTAGCCCAAACGATCCAATTTGAACGCATGGAGTTTTGATTTAGAGTCATACTGAACTACTGCAATCTTTTTATGAAGTTTTTCTATATCCTCAGCAGTGAGTTGTACTTTTTTTGCGACATCAATAAATCTATTAATTGTTTCACTATCAGATTCATTATTGCTATTGTAATTATAAATAATCAATTCAGAATCTGTCTCCAAAAGTGAGTTAAGAATATTATTCCACCACCAAAAGTCACTATCACCGAGTGATAAACCGTATAATATAAACAAATCAGTATTATTGAAATATGATTTATATTTTTTATCATTCTGAGCCCAATAGGGTTTTAAAAAATTCTTTGCTTTGTTTCTATTATCAACATTTGTTATTTGATTTTCGTTATCGAAGCCAAATAACATTGATTTTGGAACATTTTGATAACCATGGGGATGAGTGATGTTGGTCATCAAATAACTGGAAAAATAAGTGGAGCTATCCCAAGAACAATGATCGTTAGTAAAATTATTAGGATTTGCCGCAAAAGAAATTTGTCTATCAGCATGTGGCCACGGGTGTGGATCATATTGTTCTTTATCCAATACTAAAATATTATCTAACATAGAAGTATAGTTGAAATTTAAAATTTCCCAATTAAATAATTTGTAATGGTATAGCTTTGATGGAAAACTCAATTTTCGGAAATTGCTTTCATCTAAATCTGCCAAAAATTTTTGAAATGATGAAATTGCTAGCTCGCTTTTACTGCTATCATTCCCTATTTGAGCTAACATATTTGGAGTTATTATATCATTTAAAAAAATTAGAAAATTCAACCTGAAAGTGATTAAAATCATTAGTCAATCTTGCTTCATTGATATAATTATTCTCGTTGAAAATCTCAATTAAACTATTCTCAAAGTCACTCCAATTTTTGCTTGATATTGGAATTGTTTTCATTATCTTTCTTATCCTCAGTCATTTTTTGAAAGATAATATTATCTTTATCAAAATTCTTATAGCAAAGATAATTATAGAAATTTTGATAAGAAGTCCGATATGGAGATTTAAGATATTCCATTAACTGAATATCTACACCATTTCCAAAGAGAGCCATGATATTAATTTGTCCATCATTAGCCAGTTCTTTAAATTCTTGATTTGTATAAATATTATAGCCCATATTTTCTTTATCATCCTTTCAAAACACCATCTCCCCACTCTCTTCCAGCGTAAACCTAACATTGTCCTCAATCCACTTACGACGTGGTGCAGCCTTATCGCCCATTAGGACAGAGACACGGCGTTCTGCACGCGCCAAGTCATCAATGGTAACACGGATCAAGGTGCGGGTTTCTGGGTTCATAGTGGTTTCCCAAAGTTGGTCCGCATTCATCTCCCCCAACCCTTTGTACCGTTGAAGGGTTGCTCCACGGCCAAAAGTTCGGCGTAGGTCTTCCAATTCATTGTCTGTCCAGGCATAAGCCACTTCTTCTTTCTTGCCTTTCCCTTTAGACATCTTGTAAAGAGGAGGCATAGCGATATAGACACGTCCTGCTTCGACCAAGGGACGCATATAGCGATAGAAGAAAGTTAGGAGAAGGGTCTGAATATGGGCACCATCCGTATCCGCATCGGTCATGATGATAATCTTGTCATAGTTGGCATCTTCGATCGTAAAGTCAGCCCCGACTCCAGCACCGATGGTGTAGATCATGGTGTTGATTTCCTCGTTTTTGAGGATGTCACTCATATTGGCCTTTTCGGTATTAAGAACCTTCCCTCGAAGCGGAAGGATGGCCTGAAACTTGCGGTCCCGACCTTGCTTAGCCGATCCACCGGCTGAGTCTCCTTCGACTAGATAGAGTTCGTTCTTGGCAGGATTCTTGGACTGGGCTGCGTCAATTTACCAGATAAGAGTCCCTTGTCCTTCTTGTTCTTCTTGCCATTTCGACTCTCATCCCGCGCCTTCCGAGCGGCTTCACGCGCATCCCGGGCCTTAATGGCCTTGCGGATCAGATTGGAAGCCAACTCCCCATTTTCCATGAGGAAGAAGGTCAACTTGTCAGCGACAATCCCGTCAACAACGGGTCGAGCAAGTGGACTTCCTAGTTTGTCCTTGGTCTGCCCTTCAAACTGCAAATGAGCTTCTGGCACCAAGATCGAAAGAACAGCAGACAAGCCTTCACGGTAGTCGGATCCTTCCAGATTCTTGTCTTTTTCTTTGAGAAGTCCTGTCTTTCTTGCATAGTCGTTCATGGCCTTGGTAATAGCTGTCTTCAGTCCTGTCTCGTGGGTTCCCCCATCTTTAGTGCGGACATTATTAACGAAGGACAAGATGTTGTCAGAGTAGCCATCATTGTATTGGAGAGCAACTTCTACTTGGAAGCCTTCTGATTCCCCGTTAAAGTAGAGAACGGGCGTCAAGGTTTCCTTATCTTCGTTCAAGTACTCAACGAAATCCTGAACACCATTCTCGTAATGGAAGGCCACATGGTTGTCTTCTTCTTTGCGAAGGTCTGTCAGCGTCAGTGTTACATCCTTGAGCAAGAAAGCTGATTCTTTGATCCGCTCTGCAATGGTATTAAACTTGAAATCCGTCGTAGAGAAGATGGTTGGATCCGGCATGAAGGTGACCTTGGTTCCCGTCTTAGACTTAGGAGCCGAACCAATCTTTTCAAGAGTGGTAACAGGCTTCCCACCATCCTCAAGCGTTGTTTGTAGACTGCTCCATCACGGGTAATCTCTACCTCAAGCCAGCTAGAGAGGGCGTTCACGACCGAAGATCCTACCCCGTGGAGACCACCAGAAGTCTTATAACCACCTTGACCAAACTTTCCTCCAGCATGGAGGACGGTAAAGATGACTTCAACGGTTGGTTTGCCCATAGCATGCATCCCGGTCGGCATTCCCCGACCTTGGTCTGCTACAGATAGGGACCCGTCTTTGTTGATGGTAACGTCAATTTGAGAACCAAAACCAGATAAGGCTTCATCGACCGCATTGTCGACAATTTCCCAGACCAAATGGTGAAGTCCATTTCCATCTGTCGATCCGATATACATCCCTGGACGTTTACGGACCGCATCCAACCCTTCTAGTACCTGAATGGCATCGTCATTGTAATTATTAATGTTGATTTCCTTTTTAGACACAAGGAACCTCCTGTTTGTTCATCTTTTCTATATTACAGTTTTTTAGGAAATTTTGCAAAATTTTTCTTTCTTCTCCCCCTTTAACTAGGCTATTTAAGTGCGATTGATTCAAACCAACTATCCGATGTGACAAATCAGCTAGATATTTTCTTTTTCATTCAAAGCATTTTTGATATAATGAAACTATGATGAAAACAATTCTTTTACTCGTATTAGCATACTTATTAGGTTCTATCCCTTCTGGTTTGTGGATAGGAAAAGCCTTCTTTAACATCAATCTACGTGAACACGGTTCTGGGAATACAGGGACGACCAATACCTTCCGAATCCTAGGGACGAAGGCTGGTCTGGTTGTCTTTGCGGTTGATTTCCTCAAAGGAACCTTGGCTGTTTTATTGCCGACTATTTGGGGTTACAGGGATTTCTCCAATGGTCTTTGGACTTCTCGCCGTCCTTGGCCACACCTTCCCTATTTTTGCAGGCTTTAAAGGAGGCAAGGCAGTCGCAACCAGTGCTGGGGTTCTCATTGGTTTCTCTCCTGTATTCCTCATCCTCTTAGCCATCTATTTCTTTGTTAGCCTCTATTTAACCAGCATGATTTCTTTTTCAAGTGTAACGGTTGCTATTCTGGCTAGTATCGGAGTTCTCTTCCTCCCATTGACTGGCTGGATTCTCCCAAGCTATGACCTTATTTTCACTCTTATTGTCCTCGCTTTGGCAACCTTGATCATCATCCGCCACAAGGACAATATCAAGCGCATCCTCAACAAGAATGAAAACATCATCTCCTGGGGAAAAAACATCACCCATCAAAAACAAAAAGACTAGAGTCAAACCTCTAGTTTTTTTATGTTTCAATAAATAGAAGGGTCTTTGGAAGAAAGCAAACAAGAGTCTCCCCCTCCACTTCTTCTATAACCTCACTTTCAAGAGTTTCTCTATTTCTTTATAAAGAATCTTTGTTGGCTGGTAGGCTTTGCTTTTCTGAGCTAGAGCCTTTAGGTGCGACCAATCTTCCCGAGAAACCAATTCATTAAATAAGCGCAAGACTTCGGAATCTGTCTTTTTACGAGAGACCAATCCCTATTTGGAATAACTCAGCCCGAACCGCATTGTCAAACTGGTCATAGTCCTGGGGCAAAATCAGACTTGGAATGCCCTCTTCGATACACCCCATCAAAATTCCCCAGCACCTGCATGATGAATAGCAAAGTCCATCTGATCTAGAAACATCTGAATATGGAAGATAATCAAAAGATCAAAAGATTCTCCGACAACATCTTGGGTGGATTCTCCAAACCATTAGGGTCGCCTAAGGTTACGTAAAAGACATAGTCAGGATGTTCTTGGCTCAAAAGCTTTGCAAACTCTATCATCCGCTCTTTTTCCCACTTTAAATGGGTCCCACAGGTAACGAGGACCCGCTTTTTAGAGCTAGTGAAATACTGCTTCTGCTCTTGAGGAAGCCGATCAAAAGATAAACAGCGATAACCAATCCATTTGAGCTGGGATGGAAAATCGTCTCGAAACTCCAACTCTCTCATGCCCAGAGCTAAGATTGAATAGGGAGAATAGATGGCTTCTGTCCCATCTTCACGGTACAATTTGAAATTCTCTAGGCTATCGAGATTCTTCTTAACCAGCGCAAGTCCAACTTTCTTTGCCAGACGGATGACTCGCCTACCCAGCGCATCTCTCCACTTGTAGAAGGTTCCCTGGTGCGGTTTCCAGCCACCTAGATAAGCAGGTGTTGTCGTGCGACTTTCAATCGCTACTGGACTTGGAATGGTCGTAATCCAGGGAATGCCCAAACGATCTGCTAAAACTCCAGCAGGAGCTGCTACAAAATCTGCAATAACCAAGTCAGGGCTCCCCTCAGAGTCCCAAATTCGATTTATTTCGTCGAAAACTTCAGGGACCAGTCTGCTATTGGCCATTAATTGTTGGTACATGATAAATAGATTTGCTTGCTTTGATGTATTGGCTATATCTTCCATCACTGTCGGACGATCAGGAAACAAGGCAAGGCAGTCAAAACCAATCTGCTCAACCAATGACTTTTTCTGAAAACCTGTAATCACACGGATCTGAAACGCGGATCCTCCAGCAAGGGTTTCACCAGGGTCAAGGTTGGAAACAAATGGCCACTAAAGGGGACGCTAATCACATCGATTTTTATCACTTTTTCTAATCCAGTCATAGATGATTCCTTTCACATCTTCTCTGTACTCATAGCTATAATGATCCGTATCCACTTGAATATCCGCTGAGTGGCGATCCAGAATACGTGAATAAGGATCTTTCTTTCCTTTGATGACCAGTAGCTCTAGTTCTTTTTGATTTAAGAGAAGATGGGAAACCGGGCCAAGCGCTATCACGCGCAATCTTGGAAGGTTGACCTGATTCCCTAAACTTCTGAGCCACTGGGTCAGCATATTGACACCTGAACTCTTACAAACAAGAACTACTTCCTGCACTTCCAACAAGGGAGACAAGTGCTCCTGTAACAACTTTTGGAAACGAAGGTTCAAAATCGTATGCCAATAGTAGATGATATTGGATGCAGAAGCTGACAAGAGGGATACTTGTGGAGACTTTATATGTTCAAAATCTTGATTGAAGGGAAAATTACTGGCTACCACTGAATAGCCAGATGGACAAATTGCATGGAGGAGGTCTAGTTGCCCAGCTGTCAGCCCGGCACAAGTAATATCACTGCTCCCACTAAGAAAGAGAACCAAGCGATCAGAGTCTAGCATGGTCTGATCAGGAGACAAGGCAGACAAACGGTCTAGATAGGACTTCATCTTACTCATAACGAATCTTTCCATCCGTCACTCGAATCTTCCGCCCCCGCCAATGAATCACAGGAGGTGTCATTAGAACATAGACAAACAGCCAAGGAAGCAGGAGATCATTCAGCACTTCGTAGGTGACTTCATCCAAGTGTAAGCGATTGGTTAGAATGCTTTGTCGATAGAGGAGCATCCAAACTGCCTTGAATACCAGTAAACCCAAGGCTAGAAGAAGATAAGGCCAACCTAAAAACAGACTTAAGATCAAACCTGGAAGAGGTAGGAAGCTCGGTAAACCTATCAGGCTAAAGACCTTCCAGTCCAGGTGTTCTTTGAGATAGATAGAGCTAAAGAGAAGCCACCGCTTCATCTGGAGCAAATATTGCTTGGCGTCCTTGATAGTGGTTCGAACATTACAGGTAACCCGCGTTTGGATAATGGATACTCCTTTACTCCTTAAAAAATCGGCCACAGCTAAATCATCACATAGATAGTCCTTAATCGCTGTGAAGAGCCCCTGATCTTTTGCAAGTTCTACCGGTAGGATATAAACATCCCGTTGATGGAGTGATTTGCCTCAACTTCTGCCATGGTAAAATAGGTAATAAAAGAATTGCCATTAACGAATGCTGCAACCAGCTTGGACCAGAAATTACTTCTTTCTTGGTTATAGGGAATACCTGTCAGAATGACCTCCTGACCTAGATAGGTAGTCAGCTCACCCATTTTAGAAAAATCAATCACACTATCATCGTCCAAAACAATCAGATAAGGTCGGGTCAGCTCCTCTACAACCTGCTCAATCTTGTAACTCTTGGGATTAATCCCTTGAGGGACGTCTTCAATGAGAAAGACTCGAATGCGTTTGGCAAAGGAAGCCTCTTGGCAAATCTGATCTGCTACTCTCTGGGCTTCTGTATCAGACTGGTCAATCAACCAGTAGAACTCCACTGATTCTGTTTGCTGGAGATTGGCCCGCAAATCATTCGCTAAACGAGGATCCCCAGAGAGGATGGGTTGGACCACTGTAAAAAGCTCTTCTGGGAAGTCTGCAATATGAGACTGGCCTTTTTTATAATAAATGAGGGACAGCAACCAACGGATGAGAAATAAGAGAAGATAAACAACGCTTAAAAATATAAATATAAATTTCATCTATTAAGTCCCTTTCGTAAATACCTTGCAAGGAGACGAATAATCCATCTTTGGGGAAGCAGACGACCTAGCGAAACGAGCAAGCGATAGCGAAGGCCGATAACAGCATAGGAAGTATCTCTTTCTATGAACCGAATCAACTGCTGAGCGACTTTCTCAGGCTTCATCTGCAAGCGACTGCCTCCCAATGCTTCTACTAGTTCGGGAGGAAAAATAGCTGTTTGGACTGGTCCTAGAATGTACAGACATAGCTGGACCGGGGAATCTGATTGACTGAGTTCCTCCTGGATAGCAAGAGTGTAGGTCTGCAAGGCGACCTTGCTGGAACTGTAGGTCGCTAGATAGGGATGAGGATAAAAGAGCGACCAGAGACGACAGCTGGACCAGCTGGATCTTCTGATTTCTTTCTGCACTAACTTCTTGATTAGGTGGACAGGAGCATGGTAATTGATTTGCCAGAGATCTTGCTCTTTTGCTGTGGCTAGATGGTTACCTTTGGAAAAATACGCTACCCCTGCACAATTGACGAGAAGATCTGCATCTAGGTTCTCTACAAAGGCTTCTAGAGCCATTTGATCTAGCATATCTAATGCTAGGATTGACAGTTGCGCCTTGCTCCCAGTTAGTTCCTCTTGGACTTGGGAGAGTCTGTCTGAATCCCGACCTACTAAGACCAGATGATCCAGCCTTCTTGCCAATTCTTTCGCTAGCTGACGGCCAATCCCTCCTGTAGCCCCTAAAATGATCGCTTTTATTAATTGTATCTTCCATCTTCATAGCTCTAGTGTACCAAATTTCGATTAGATAGAAAACTCCTACTGCCATTCTCCAACCTTTAAGGTACAATCCAAACCTTAAAAAAATAGAATTTTCATTTTAAATTATTGAAGTATGGATTGAAATGGTTTATAATATCTTGAATTAACAAAAGAGAGGGTTTTTATGAAATTCTATTCCTACGACTATGTACTTAGTCAGATTAGCCAGCAAAATTGGGTTATGGTGATTATGTCCATTCTCTTAGTGTTGGTAACTGCTTTTTTTGTCTTTAAGGCATATAAGGATAAACGTGGAAGTAAGTTCCGTGAATTATCTATTATTTCTGTCTTAATCTTAGTAGCCGTTGTTTTGATTGGCATTTCAAATTTTCAAAACAATCAGTCTAATGACAATCAATTCCGCTCTTCCCTACACTTTATCGAAGTTGTTTCAAAAGAATTAGGTGTAGATAAAGAAGATGTCTATGTCAATACTTCGGATACGACCGACGGAGCTATTATCAAGGTAGACAAGCAATTCTATCGTGCGATTAGCGGAACAGACCCAGATAGCTATTTACTTGAAAAAATGGACTTATATAAAACAGATGTAGAACTGGTGGAGGTTGAAAAATGATAAGCTTTTTTGCTACAATTGCAATTAAATTGGCCTTGGGGCTTCTTTCTCTTGTTTTTGTTATTAACGTAACAGGAAAAGGAAATTTAGCTCCAAGTTCTGCAGTAGACCAAATACAGAACTTTGTTCTCGGGGGTATTATCGGCGGGGTCATCTACAATAGCTCGATTACCATCCTTCAATATATCGTCATCCTCATCATCTGGACGATTTTGATTCTGTCACTCAAATGGCTTAATACCAATGTTTACTTCATCAAACATCTGATTGATGGAAAACCAACTATTATCATAAAAAACGGAAAATTAGATCCAGAAGCTTGTCGCTCAAAAGGCCTTTCTGCTTCTGACGTCGCTCTTAAGTTGCGCTCTCAAGGGGTCTTCCAATTGAAAGAAGTCAAAAGAGCCGTCATCGAACAAAATGGCCAACTCATAATCGTTCGAATGGGAGATGAAAATCCCAAATACCCAATCATTACAGATGGTGTGGTCCAAGTAGAGATCTTAGAGACCATTGGTAAAACTGAAGAATGGCTTATAGCCGAACTCAATAAAAAAGGATTTGAAACTGTTGATGACATTTTTATCGCTGAGTACGACAAGGGCGAGATTAATGTCGTGACTTATTAAAGTTGGAAATCAGCTATTCGATAAAATAGACAAGTAAAAGGTCGTTACGAACTGTAACGACCTTTTTTCTATCTTTTAATAGTACTCCCCTTGGCGGTAGTTCCAAGAGTTGAAATGATCAGATAAGTGCATCATGATCTTGTCGATATCCAATCCCTTACGGATCACGACTGGGCAAGTATTGACAGAACGGCTACCTGCTCCTTGTTCTGGGATGAGTTTTCCTTCTGCATCAACCATAGAAACCATCACTCCTTGTTCATAGCGAGTTTCAATAGTCTTGTCTGGTTGGATAGAGGCTACATAATCATCGGCTTCGATGACCAAATCCACGGCACCTTCGATTCGCTCTCCGATTCCCTCGACTTTCCCACGATTTCCTTTACCAGATGGGTTAGCTGAAGAGGCATAAACCATTTTGCCTTCTTTTTCCCACATTTCTTTGGCGATTTGCTCACCAGCTTTACCGAATTTGATGACAAAACAGCTGGTTCCACGAACATCTGTCATGAGTTCTTCACGTCCATCGCCGAAGGCTTGTAATTTTGGCATAGGCATCTTCACGCCAAGGAAGGATACAACCAAGCAAGATATCTTCATCCCAATGTTTTTTTGGTAGAAGGCTTCGATTTCAGGATTCAATTGCGCAAGGGCACGAGTTCATCCATACTTCCGCAAAGAACGACACCTGGTTTGTTGCGGTTACGTTCTTTGGCTTCGAAACTTGCGTTCCAAGCCAGCCTTGTCGCTGGTCATGATGATGTAGCCCGACTTTGGTAGGGCAGACGATACAACCACCCTCGCCTTTTCAAAGAATGTCAAATCCTTCTTGTGAAAGTGTTCCGTCCCATTGAATGTGTTTTTGTCATAAATTTCGTCCTCTTCTATTTCTTTTTTTTCTATTCTATCAAAATTCCCAAAAAAAGCTTCAATATATTTTCTGAAAATTCTTAATTAACTATACAATTTTTATTGCCAATAGGCGGGCCGTTGCTTTTCATAAGCGGTGATCAAGTCTTCGTACTGAAGTGTAATCCCAATATCATCCAAACCATTGAGCAATTTGTGCTTCCAATCCCCATCGATCTCAAAGCTAAACTCTCCTACAGGCGAGATGATCTTCTGCTCTTCCAAATCCACTGTGACTGGATCTGTCGGCTTCAAGCTTGCCAATTTTTGACGAACCTCTAGCGGTTGGACAATCGGAAGCATGCCATTATTGAGCTCATTATTGTAATGGATATCTCCGAAGGATCCGGCGATGACGACTTTAAAGCCATAATCAGCCAAGGCCCAGGCTGCATGTTCCCGAGAGGAACCTGCCCCAAAATTGTCACCAGTGATCAAAATGGTTGCCTTGCGGTATTCCAGCTTATTAAAGATAAATGTTGGATCCTCGGTATAGTGATCGTCCAAATAGCGCCAAGCATACATGAGGTATTTGCCAAAGCCTTTTTTATCAATCAGCTTTAAGAATTGCTTGGGGAGGATTTGGTCGGTATCGATATTATCGTTCATTAAGGGAACGGTTGTCCCCGTATAAATGGTAAATTTCTCCATGATTCCTCCTTTACTGGACTTCGGGCATTTGGCGCACATCGACAAAGCGTCCTGCTATTGCCGCTGCAGCTGCCATAGCAGGGCTACAGAGATGGGTCTTGGCCCCAAACCCTTGGCGGTCTTCAAAATTTCGGTTGCTGGTAGAGGCACAGTGGACCCCATCTGGAACCTTATCTGGATTCATTCCTAGACACATAGAGCAACCTGGATCACGCCATTCAAAGCCTGCATCTATAAAGATCTTGTCCAAGCCTAACTTTTCAGCAGCCTGCTTAACCGGACGAGAACCAGGTACGACAATGGCTGTTAAGTTGGGCGCAATCTTTTTGCCTTTCACAAACTTGGCTGCCAACTCCAAATCGCTGAGACGCGCGTTGGTACAAGATCCGATAAAGATATAGCCTAATTCAATGTCTGCTGGTTTTTGGCCAGGTTCTAGATCCATATAATGATAGGCCCGCTCATCATTCATGTCACGAATCTCTGGAAAGGAAGTTTCAAAGTCCACTCCCATGGAAGGATTGGTCCCCCAAGTCACCATCGGAGCTAAGTCAGATACATCCATACGGATGACATTGTCATATACGGCATCGTCATCACTGACCAAGGTCTTCCAGTCCGCTACTGCAGCTTCAAAATCTTGTGGCACACATTCACGACCTTCTAGGTAATCAAAGGTCTTTTGGTCTGGATTCATGATTCCCATCTTAGATCCAAATTCAATGGACATATTGCAGATGGTCATCCGCTCTTCCATGGTCAAGCGATCAATCGCTTCGCCCCGATACTCTACGACATAGCCAACGCCGCAGGCAACACCGTAACGCGCTATCAAAGCTAGGATGTAATCCTTTGAATAGATCCCTTTTGAGGGTTTTCCGGTGAATTCGACCAACATCTTCTTGGGTTTGACCTGCCAGATGGTCTGGGTGGCAAAGACATGCTCTACCTCACTGGTTCCAATTCCAAAGGCAATTGCACCGAAAGCGCCATGGGTTGCGGTATGGCTGTCTCCACAGACAATGAACTTTCCAGGCTGAGTTCGTCCAGTTTCAGGGCCCACCATATGAACGATTCCTTGTTTTTCTGAACCGTGAGCCGCATGATCAATTCCAAAATCTTTAACGTTTTCAGCTAATTTATCAATCTGAGCCTTGGAAATCACATCCCGGATATCATAAATGTTAACCGTTGGGACATTGTGGTCAAAGGTTCCAAAGGTTAAATCTGGCCGTCGAACCTTGCGTCCTGCATCCCGTAATCCCTGAAAGGCTTGGGGACTGGTGACCTCGTGGATATAGTGTTGGTCCACATACATGAGTTGGGGCTGGCCTTGCTCACCGGTCACTACATGCCGTTCCCAGATTTTATCAAAAATTGATTTTCCTGCCATCCTTACCTCCATAAAGCGTAGAGTGTGTATAGGGTGAGAAGCGTTCCTAAGAGCCAGGTAACTTTAAAATACCATTTCTGTGTTTTGTGATGAAAGAGGAGCCCTCCAGTCCAAGCCCCTAGCCCCCCAACTGCAAAAGCATAAAAGAGCAAGGTCTTTTCTGGTATCCGCCAGTCATTTCGTTTAGCCTTTTCCTTATCAACTCCGTAGAGGATCCCTACGAAGAGATTCCATAGAAGGATCAAGCCCGTAATCATTCCTTTTACACTCATAATCGTTTTATAATTTCTTCTGTCATTTCTTTTGTCGAAGCTCTGCCTCCTAGGTCTCTAGTAAAGATCCCTGCAGCAAGAGTCGCCTCTACGGCTTCTTCAATTCGTCTAGCGTCTTCTTCTCGATCAAAACTTTCTCGCATCATCATGGCAACAGAGAGGATCATCGAGACTGGATTCGCCACTCCTTGACCCGCAATATCTGGAGCTGATCCATGAATAGGCTCATACATACTTGGCCCTGACTCTGAATGGCTAGCCGACGGCATGACGCCAAGAGTTCCAGACAAGACACTGGACTCATCTGAAAGGATATCTCCAAAGAGATTTTCCGTCACGATAACATCGAAGCGTGAAGGATTGGTAATCATGAGCATGGCTGCTGAGTCTACCAACTGGTGCTCCAAGGTCACATCCGGGAAATCTTGAGCCACTCGATCTGCCACTTTTCTCCAAAGCTTGGAGGTTGCGAGGACATTTTGCTTATCAATACTGGTGACTTTCTTGCGACGTCCACGCGCAATCTCAAAAGCCTTACGTACGATACGCTCCACTTCTTCAAGAGAGTAGTCATTGATATCCCGTGCTTGATCTTCTTCTAAGATATGATCTCCAAAGTAAATCCCGCCTGTAAGCTCACGAACCACTACGAAATCCACACCTTGAATGCGATCCTCCTTCAAAGGTGACAAGTGCTTGAGGGCATCATAGATTTTAACCGGACGAATGTTGGCATAAAGGTTGAGCTCCTTACGAAGAGCCAACAAACCTTGCTCCGGACGAATCGGTGCTTGGTCATACTGAGGACTTCCGATAGCCGCTAAGAGAATGGCATCCGCTTCCTTTGTAGCTTCTAGAGTAGAAGCTGGCAGAGGATGACCAGCCGCATCAATCCCTGCTCCCCCAAATGGATGCGCTTGGACTGAATAGTCAAAATTGGTTTTTTCTGCCACTGCTTTCAGTACGGACAGGCCAGCCTCCATGATCTCTGGTCCAATCCCGTCTCCAGCAAGGGCGACAATCTTCTTCGTCATAGTGTTCTCCTTTAGGCATCTGGCAAATCACGATAGGATACAATGTGGCCGATCTCTCCAGCATTCTCTTTTTGGACCAAAGTATTGGCATTGATATAGGCAATCGCTGAGGCCTTCAATACGTCAAAGTCTAAACCAGAAGCGTTAAAGATGGTATCTGTCGCTTCATTCTCAACAGTAACCAGTACACGCGCTTGGGCATCAATCCCATCTGTCACCGCATCAATGCTATAAGAAGTCAGACGAACTTCTTGGTGGAAGAATTGATCAATAGCGTTAAAGATTGCTTCCACTGAACCTTGACCTTTGGCAAGGTATTCAAGAATTTCACCATATTCATTTTTCAGGCTGACTGTTGCAGTGATACTTTCATCTTCGTTCGTTGTGAGGCGAAGATCATCAAAGTGGAAGCCTTCTGGATTTTCCACTGCTGTACCGGCAACAAGGGCGCGGATATCAGCGTCTGTAATCTCGTGTTTCTTGTCTGCCAGAGATTTGAACTTCGCAAACAATGGCTGGATGTCTTCTTCTGTGAATTCCAATCCCAACTCATGCAGTTTTTCGACGAAAGCGTGGCGCCCTGACAATTTCCCAAGAGGAAGACTGTTGCTCTTGACACCCACCAACTCAGGCGTGATGATTTCATAGGTAAGAGGATTTTTAAGAACGCCGTCTTGGTGAATTCCAGACTCGTGCGAGAAGGCATTGCCACCAACAACCGCCTTGTTTTTAGGAATTGGAATACCAGAGTAACGAGAGACCAACTCAGAGGTGTTAATGGTTTCATTGAGCACAATCGGACTTTCAACCTGGTAATAGTCTTCCCGGATATTGAGGGCAACCGCCACTTCTTCAAGCGCAGCATTTCCAGCCCGTTCACCGATTCCATTGATGGTTCCTTCGACACGACCAGCTCCATTTTTGACAGCAGCGAGGCTATTCGCGACTGCCATACCTAGGTCATCATGGCAATGAGGAGAATAGATGATCTCGCGGTCTGTTTTGACATGGTCAATCAAGTATTTGAAAATCGCGCCATATTCTGCTGGTGTCGTGAAGCCGACCGTATCAGGAATATTGATATAGCTAGCCCCTGCATCGACTGCAGTTTGAACGACTTGCAAGAGGAAATCCAATTCCGTCCGGGTTGCATCTTCCGGCGAGAACTCCACAATCTCAAACTTAGAGCGTGCGTATGACACATGCTCTTTGATAGCTTCAAGAATTTCTTCCTTGGTTTTGTTGAGTTTAAACTCCCGGTGAATCGGACTGGTTGCGATAAAGACGTGAACTTGCGGATACTTCGCATCCTTCAAGGCTTCATAACAAGCATCAATATCGGATTTGACTGAGCGAGCCAAACCCGTCACAGCAGTCTTGGTCAAGGCCTTTGCAATTTCCTGCACAGCTGTGAAAGAATCGGGACTGGCTGCTGGAAAACCTGCTTCGATAGCAGAAATGCCCCACTTCTCCAATTGCTTGGCAATGGCAATCTTTTCTTTGATGGAGAAATTGACTCCAGGAGTCTGTTCACCATCCCGAAGACTGGTATCTAAAAATTCAACTTTACGCATAGGGTCTCCTCTTTTCTAAACATAGTGAATAAAATAAAAACATCTCGCCAGTTACCTAAGCGAGATGTTTTGTTACTCCCGCTTGGTAAGCCAAACAGGACTAATGCTTTTGCACTAGCCCGAGTACCTCAACAACAAAGCAAATTGAATAAACTTAGCTGTTTTCATGTTTGACTTTTCTCCTTTGTCTGATGTCTTGTTTAGTATTTTAGCACAGGGAAAATTGAATGTCAAGAATTTTCTATAATATTCTGAATTTTTTGAATAGAAGCAAAATAAAGGCGAAAGCCTCTTTTTGCTTTCGCCTCTTATTCTTATTTTTTTCTGTAGAGATCAAAGATGATTTGATCATTGTATAGATCAATGGTATTTGCTTTGACATAAAAATTCATCTCATTTTTGATCTTGGCAAGCTCGATCTTTATCGTCGCCTCTTTGCTATCAATGGTTACAAAGTCAGGTAAATCCTTGTTTGTAGATAGCATCTGCATCACGGTCTTCTTAGGAAGTTTCAAGGTCCCAACTGAAAAATCCTTGAGAGTCAAGAGGATGCTCCCATCCTCTAGCTTACTCGGCTGGAAATAGATATAGAGGGGGTACTCCTTTCCTAAAAAGTTCAGTTTCCCCTCCAGTAACATCTGTTGATTGTCTGCATAAAGTTGATAATCACTCAAATGATAACTTTTCAGCATGACCTTGATGGTTTCATTAAGTTGAGCTCTTGTCGTTGTCATACTGCCAATCTTGACATCTCCTTTTTGGCTAGGAGTCTGTAGTTGACGGACATCCTCTCGAACCGTTGAGAAAGCGAGTCCATACGACTAGACTTGTTGCTAATAAGAAACTGACCAAGCTAAGAAAGAGCCATTTCCAGATATTTATCGGGGTTTTCCTCTCGTCTCTCCTTAAAATGAGGCCCTGTGGTTGGTGGCTTGACCTTCTTTTCACTCAAACCATTTTTTCTTAGTTGCATGTATTTTCTCCAGTACGGCTTCTTTCATAATTTCATATCCTGTATTATTGGGATGAAAACTATCCTCGTCATACAAGGCATCGTTGGTCACAGTTTCTTTTCCTAATTCGCTCTCTGTCACCCCACTCTGTCCATCAATCCCTTTATAGAGAAGGTCGTTGATTGGAACAAAATAGACGCCCTGATAATCAGAGAGGGTCTCCTCCGTTCTTTGGTTCCATTGATCCACAAGCGTCTGCAATTCTGTCAAATCAGGAAAGTTGAGATACAAGGGATTATAGATCCCCACTACGTAAATAGGTAAATCTGGATTGTCCTTACGGGCCAATTCAATAATTTGTTTGAGATTTTTCACGTAAGTCTTAGATGGCTTATCAAAGCGGTCCAGATCTAAGTTACTGGTATCCTCAAGAATGGCCTTTCGCAGATCATTGCCCCCGACAGTGATGGTCAGTAACTGAGCCTGCTTCAAATCCTTTCGAATCTCCTTTTTCTCCTGCATACGTGTCAAAATTTGACTGCTGGTATTGCCAGCTACACCATAGTTAATCGCTTTGAATTCAAGACCTGTTTCATTGGTCAAACTCTGAGCAAGAAGAGGAACAAAGCCTCCTTGATTGGTGCTATCTCCTACGCCTTTCGTCAAAGAATCCCCAATCGCTACATAGGTGACTGTCTTTTTTGGGGCGCTTGCTGATGGTTTGGTCATCACTGGTTCTGCTGAAGGAAGGAGCCAATTGACCAGAAAAAAGCAGACCAGAAAAGTGACCAAACAATACAAGATCATTTCTAGTATTTTTCTACTATTCATATACTCCTCATTCGTCCAGCCTTTAATTTAGATTTCTTGATTGTCTTTTAGTTCCGTTCAGGCTTGGTAGACAATGTTCCCCTGGCAGATGGTATAAGCTACCTGTCCCTTGAGGGATTCTCCAACAAATGGGGAATTAGCTGCCTTGAGAGGCAAAATGATCAGACACCAAACGGTCAGCCTCTGGGATCAAAGATCACAATATCTGCTGGTCCACCAACTTCTAAATAGCCTGCTTCAAAGTGATAGAGTTTTGCAGGATTATAGGTCATTTTTTCTAAGAGCTCCATTAAACTAAGCTCTCCAGCGTGAACCAAATAGGTCAAACCAAGCGATAGAGAGGTTTCTAATCCTGTCATGCCGGAAGGAGCTTTGGTGATATCGGCCACGTTCTTTTCATCCGCATGATGAGGCGCGTGGTCCGTTGCAATCACAGAAATAACTCCTGACTTCAAGCCTTCGATCACTGCACGGCGATCCTCTTCCCGACGAAGGGGGAGGATTCATCTTGGCATTGCTTCCCTTAGACAGCAAAAGATCTTCTGTCTTAGAGAAATGCTGAGGAGCTACTTCTGCTGTGACTGGAGCGCCGATTGCTTGAGCAAACTCAACTACCTTCACACTCTCAGCTTTAGAAAGGTGCTGGATGTGGAGGTGACCACCTGTCGCATGAGCAATCATGGCATCACGCGCTGCCATAGAGTATTCAGCTACACCTGTCGCTCCACAAACCTTGAAGTGTTCTCGGGCAATGTGCTCATTGAGTCCCAGGATGCCATTCAATTCTGGATCTTCTTCATGCAGACTAATAAAGGTACCTAGACGCTTGGCTTCTTCCAAAGCTTGACGCACTACTTTGGTACTTTGCAAAGGTATCCCATCATCAGAGAAACCGACAGCCCCAGCTTGTAACAAGCCTTCAAAGTCGGTCAAATGTTGGCCATCAAAGTTCTTGGTAACGGTCGCAACTGTCTTGACATGAATGGCTTCCTTGGCAGCAGAATCCAAGACTTCATTTAAGGTCTCGACATCCGAAATAGTTTGAGTGGTATTGGCCATCATGACAACTGTCGTAAAACCACCCGCTGCGGCTGCCAGAGCTCCGGTGTGAATATCTTCCTTGTGGGTCTGACCAGGTTCACGGAAGTGAACATGAATGTCCACTAAACCTGGCGCTACCACCTTGCCACTTGCATCAATGACTTGGGCTTGCTCGTAAGAAAGAGATGGGCCTATTTCAACAATTTTACCCTGATCTACCAAAGAGATCACATACTTGATCCAAACCAGTTTTTGGATCCATGACACGACCATTTTTAATGACTAACATCTTCTACTCCTTTATTCATAGAAATCGACATGGGTCTCTAGTAAGCGATCCCCATCATAGCGAAACATTGCTGAAAAGAAGGGTTTATCTTCCAAGAGCCACTCAACAAAGGTGTGGTCCCCTTCCCAAGTTGGTTTACTGAGAGGACTTGATCATAAGGCACCCACTCCAATGTCCCTTCGTTACACTCGATGAGCTCTCCTTCAAAATCGGTCACCTTAAAGACATAGGTGTACCAGTCCAGATCTGGAGTAAATTCAGGGAAGGTGATAATCCCTTTTAAAACTGGTTTAGCTTTCAGGCCCGTCTCTTCAAGGATTTCCCTAGCAGCACACTCTTGAGGAGTTTCTCCGCGTTCTAATTTTCCACCAACTCCAATCCATTTGCCTTCATGGACATCATTGGGCTTTTTATTGCGATGCAACATGAGAAATTCTTTCCCATTGTCGATATAACAAATCGTTGCTAATTGTGGCATTTCTTTCTCCTATCTTAACCAATCAATCGGCTCGCGTCCTGCATCTTCCAAAAATTGATTGGTTTTTGAAAAGGGCTGGGAACCAAAGAATCCTCGGTAGGCCGATAAGGGACTTGGATGAGCTGATTCAAGGACCAAATGTCGATCGTGGGTAATCAGAGGCTTTTTCTTACGAGCGTAAGATCCCCAGAGGATAAAGACTACTGGCTCCTCCAACTCATTGACCACCTTGATCACAGCATCTGTAAACGGCTCCCAAATTTTTCCAGCATGGCCATTGGCCTGCCCAGCAGGCACCGTCAAGCAGGCATTGAGCAAGAGCACCCCTTGTTCAGCCCAAGTAGTCAGATCATGCGACCGCTTCTCACCAATGTCTGAGCGCAATTCTTTAAGAATATTTTGCAAAGAAGGCGGTGCTGGTACATAATCTGGGACAGAAAAACTTAAGCCTTGTGCTTGATCCGGTCCATGGTAGGGATCTTGGCCTAAGATCAAGACCTTGACCTGATCCATCTCCGTTGTCTGCAAGGCCTTAAAGACCTTATCACGCGGTGGATAGACCACTCCTTGGCTATAGACCTCATTCATAAAGTCATTGATCTGATGAAAATACCCTTCCGGAAGATGGGATTTGATGGCTTCGTGCCAGGGGGAATGTTGCATGGAAACTCTCCGCTATCCAATAAATTCTTACCTTTCATTATACCACATTTGACAGAGATCCACTGGATAAAAAAGAGGCTGGACAAGTTTATCCAACCTCTGTTTCTGCCTATTCATAAAGCGAGAGCTTTTAGGTGTTTTCTTTCTTGGGATATCCTGCTAGACCAATCGAAGCCACTAGCAAAATTTGCGGTAAGAATTGGATGAGGTAGCGAGTCTTCCCACCTTCAAAGATGGTTAAGAAGAGCAAACCACCAAAAACCGCTAAGGAAAGGAAGTTAAAGTCATCCGTATCTCGACGCTTGAGATAAGCCCCAAGCAAGCCAGCCGACAGGACGATCCAGATTAACTGCTTGATAAATTCATAATACTTGTACTGTGGCCGATCCGTGCTGAGGAAATAGGTTCGCACCCATTTAGCAAATCCATTATTTTTTGTGCGTTTTGCATAGAGTGGATTGATATAAGGCGTCTTCTCATACTGTACATCTCGATACAGCCAACCCAGGGTGCCTTCTGCTACCGTCAAGGATTGCTTGTAATAGATGTGCCCGATCAAACCGAAAGGTCCATACTCCTTGAGACGGCGCTTGATTTCTTTAATGACATTTTCCTTTTTGAAGAGACCATTGTTGTAGTCTGAGCGCTTGTCCTCATCGATATAAGCCAGCAAGCCCTCTTTCATATCTTCTTGGTTATGCCCCATATCCGTCAAGCCTAGATTGATAAACAAGAGTGGTCCTTTGGCCAGCCCTTCTTCTTTCAGAATCGGCACGACCCTTTGATGATTGACCGCTGTATTCAACCCTGCAAAGACAAATCCCGTCGTCATCACGGTCACCGTAGCAATCTTGCCAAAGACCTTCCAGTTTCCTCTAAAGAAGAGTACAGCCCAAAAGGCAATCATGACAATAATAGTCGTTGGACGGATCAACATAGTTACGCCAGATAAAATCCCTAAACCAAACATCTTCTTCCAGGAGATCCCTGCTTGGTTTTCCTTCAAGAGATCCAAGGACCACCATAATTGCAGAGCAATTAAAGGAAGTGGCGGAATGTCCGTATACATGGAATAGAAATAAGGCGAGTAACAGATCAAGCTCACATAAAAGAGATAGACTAGATCAGCCGTTTTTTGATTGAAATGCTTCTGTGACAGTTTGTACAAGAGGACGGCACCCAAATTGACATAGAGCATATTGAGAACCTGCATAACCCACAGACCACTAGAGCCAAACAACACATAGAAAAACTTTTCATAGAGAAAGAGCGGAATGTTATTCGGATTGCGGCTGAGATAGTTGGTGATGGAAGATTGCTTCAGAAGCTCAAAAGCCCCCTTAAAAACCACCGCAGCATCCCGACGGATCAAAAGTTCCGCACAAACCATGACAATCAGCTGAAAGACGATTGCACCAAGCAAGAAGCCTTTTTTGTGCTGGGTCAACCAAGCAAGGGCTCTTTTGACCCCATCGCGTTTCAACCAGCCTAGCAGAAATAGCAATCCAGCACCTAAAATGGCTAGCCATGAAATCTCTCTCAGATAGGTCACACTGATCAAGAACCAGTGGACCATCACTAGCAACATGATACCATGAAGCATCCCAAATAGAATACGTTTACTTTTCGATAACATAAATCCATTATATCAAAAAAACAGCATTTCTGCTGTTTGTGACTGGTACGAAATCATTTAGGCCGAGGAATGATCTTCACTATTTGCAATCTTCCTTGAAATCAAGCTTGACTTCTCGCAACTCTGTGAATGCAAGTCCTCTGTAAAATAGGATCACAATTAGAAATAAATTCAATGCCAAAAACAAGCCAAAATGTTGTTCCTGTCATTTGCATTTTTATACCCTTCCACATAGACTAGCGACTTCCAAATTCCCTAAAAAGAGTTCTTACTCTTCTCTTTTCAACCAATTTTCACGCTGTGCTTCTTCTGCTAAATCTTTTGCTTTATCGATATCCAATGAATTTGAATCCGAGGGGGTGTTGGATTCAATATCTTCTTCCAATTCTTGTAAGATTTGAACATCTTTAGGGGTCAAATTCGAAACGGTAGGTTCTGCTTTTGGCAGAGGTCGATAGAACATAAAGAAACCTACAATGACAATCAGAAGAGCGGCAACCGATATGAGAAACCCTTTCTGGAAATCTTCAACAGGTATTTTAGTACCTTTCGTGGACAAGTCCTTCCACTCTGGGTGTTGCTCCTCAGCCGCTTTTTTAGCATTAAAAGCAGGTGTAATCAAGACTCTATTCATCAAGGTGATTGCTCCCAGGGACATCAGCAAAAACGGAATATGGCGTGATTGACTGATGATCACTAAACTTCCACCTGTAATAGCAATCAAGCTGATGAGGATATTAACGGTAAACCAAACTCTCGCCTGCTTTTTCATTTCCAAATACTCTTCTTTTGTCATGTGCTTCTCCCTTAAGATCGCTTATATCGTAAAACAATTACCATAATCATACAGGATTATTCTATGTATTTCAAGTTAGCTAACAACTAGTGAAAAGAGGATAAAAAAGAAGCGCAAGAAACGCTTCTGTACGATTAGTTATTTTGCCAAGTTTCTTGGTTTTCCTTGAAACGGCGCAACATTTCCAAACCTTCAGAGGTAATATAACCTTGTTCTTCTGCCAAATGAATCAGTTCTGTGTAGTTAGACAAGGTTTCGAGTTGAACGCCAGCTTCTGCAAATTTCTTATCGGCTTTTTCCAATTGGTAGGTGAAGATAGCCACCACACCAAGGACATCTGCTCCTTCACGTTTCGCATCTGCGACAGCATCCAAAACTGAACCGCCTGTAGAAATCAAATCTTCCACCACTACCATCTTTTGACCTTGTGGGACACGGCCTTCGATTTGGTTCCCAGCACCATGATCTTTTGGTTTGCTACGAATGTAGGCAAAAGGCAAGTTCATCTTGTCAGCGATAATGGCACCGTGAGGAATCCCTGCAGTTGCTGTTCCAGCAATCACTTCTACTTCAGGGAAAGCTTCTTTGATTTTGTCTACAAATCCATTCTCAATCAAGGTACGAGTTTCAGGATAAGCGAGGGTCACACGATTATCTGTATAAATAGGGGACTTGATCCCTGAAGCCCAAGTAAAAGGCTCTTCTGGTTTCAAATAAACGGCTTCAATTTTTAGAAGATGGCTGGCAATATCTTTAGCTAATGACATAATAACTCCTTTTTTACGATTTTAATCGAATACGAATTAAATAGGAAATAGTTTTAAACAATAACAGTATAGGTTGGTGAATGCGTTAGGAAAAGTCCCATCGGACTTTCCAGAGTTCCGACACTTGTTTGAAAGAAACGATAATTTTCTTTCAAACAAGTTAGTGAATAGTTTAGGGAAGGCCCCATCGGGCTCCGATTATTCCGACGATCAGAAGAAAGAAACGATATTTTTCTTTCTTCTAATCTAGTGAATGCGTTAGGGAAGGTCCTATAGGACTTCCCGTAGAGCTACAAAAGTTCCACTTTTAGTAGCTCTTACGCATTCCACTGTCTCTTAATCTCATGGTAAGCATCCCATGGGTTTTCTGCTTGGATGATCGGACGTCCAACGACAATGTAGTCTGAACCGATGGCGTGGGCTTCTTGTGGGGTCATGACCCGTTTTTGGTCACCAATTTCTGCTCCCGCAGGACGGATACCTGGGGTTACACAGACAAACTCTTCTGATGTAGCCTTCTTGATCAAATCAACTTCATGGGCTGAACAAACAACTCCGTCCAAACCAGCCTCTTGTGCTTTTCGGGCATAATTAACTACTGATTCTTGGACAGTGGTTTGGATGTTTTGGCAATCACGCATGTCTTCTTCACTGGTAGAAGTCAACTGAGTCACCGCCACCAACTTGGCCCCTGACCCAAGTGCTTTTTTAGCTTCGCGCATCATCTCTACACCGCCGGCCGCATGAACTGTCACCATATCCACACCAAAGGTGCCAAGGACAGACATTGCTGACTTAACCGTATTTGGGATGTCGTGCAATTTTAGATCCAAGAAAATACTGTGGCCACGACCTTTCAGATAGTGGACAATTTCTGGTCCAACTGCATAGAAAAATTCCATTCCTATTTTTACAAAAAGTTTTTCATCTTCTGGGAAATGTTCTAAAAAGTTTTTTACATCTTCAAAAGCTGGAAAGTCAAGGGCGATGATGGGACGTTCTTCACGCATGGGTTTCTCCTTTTTATGGGTGACATTTTTTCCACAAAAAAACCTTGCCCGAGGCAAGGTTACACGAAAATTAGGTAGTATCTACCCTGATTCACCGTCTAGACCTTAGGAGCCTCTCTGGACCACTTTAAAGGTTTTTCTACATTGTAGTACGATATGAAAGAAAAGTCAAGAAATAATCATAAAACGTTCGGATTCCATCTGTCTTTTTCATCTTTCGACTAGGAAAGATTCATAAACATGTTAAAAGATTGACGAATAAACGTTTTTCCTGTAAAATTTTTGCTATGCTGAGTAAGGGTTGTTTCAGTTGTAGCTTACTCAGTAGCCTGTTGGGGTTGTAGCCAGCAGGCATTTTTTATTTTCATGATAATCCTTATAATAGATTTTCTCGAACATGTTTTCGTAAGTTCTCAAGAGTGTCAATGCCATATCGATCCATGACCTCCGGCAGGGCTTCGATGATCGTTGGACAAGCATAAGGATCGGTGAAATTGGCAGTGCCGACACCGATCGCAGAAGCGCCAGCAATCATCATTTCAATCGCTGCTTCTGCTGAATCTACACCCCCCCATTCCAATGATTGGAAGTTTCGTGGATTGGGCTACTTGGCGGATGAGTTTCAAGGCTACTGGGAAGATAGCTGGTCCTGACATACCTCCCGTACCATTGGCAATAATGGGCTTACCAGTCTTGAGGTCGAAAGCGCATCCCGACCAAAGTGTTAATCATGGTCAAGCCACTAGCTCCCGCATCTTCCGCAGCCTTGGCTACCTGGGTGATATCTGCTACACTAGGGGTCAATTTAACGTAGACAGGGACTGAGGATGCTTCTACTGCAGCTTTTACCGCATCATAGGCCAACTCAGGAACCTGACCAATCAAAAGCCCGTTATTCCCATGGTCCACATTGGGACAAGAGATATTAAGCTCGATGGCCTTGACATTTGGTGCCTGGGAGATTTTTCTAGAAACCGTCGCATACTCTTCATTGGAGAAGCCAGCTACATTGGCGATAATCGGTAGATCTGGATAATGCTGGGCTAACCAAGGGAGTTTCTCTGCGAGAACGACATCGACACCTGGATTTTGGAGACCAATGGCATTGAGCATTCCTGCAGGAGTCTCTGCGACACGTGGTGTGGGATTGCCAAAACGAGCCTCAGCTGTCGTTGCCTTGATCATAATGGATCCTAATAAGTCCAAGTCATAGTATTTGGCATATTCTTGGCCAAAACCAAAACAGCCGGAGGCAGGAATAATGGGATTTTTCAAGTCTAATCCTGGTAAGGATACAGCTAATCGATTACTAGTCATACTTTCCTCCCTACATCACAATCGTACCAGTTTCAAAGACTGGACCATCTTCACACACGCGTTTATTGGCTGCTTGGCTTGCATTTTCCAGATGAACGACACAGGCATAGCAAGCTCCCATCCCACAGGCCATACGGGATTCCATTGAAATATAGGCCCGAGGGTGATCATAGAACTTGCTGTTGACGTATTTGAGCATACCAGGGGCTCCACATGAATAAACCGCATCAATATCTTCATTGAGTGTTTCCACTACAGTTGACACATTACTTGGATCCCATAGGAACCATCGTCAGTTGTAATGGTCACTTGCCCATACTGCTTCAACTCTTCTTCAAGGATAACCGCTTCTTTAGTAGCAAAATCCAAGGACAGAATGGACTTCTACTCCTTGCTCATGTAGCTGTTTAGCCACTTGGACCAAGGGAGGTACTCCAATCCCGCCACCGATGATCAAGGCACGCGCCCCTTGACCAAGACCCTTTAGGTCAAAGCCATTCCCTTGAGGACCCATGACACTTAGAAAACTACCAATAGGCAGCTGAGAAAAGATGGCCGTTCCGCCTCCTTCTACCCGATAGATGAGGCGACAGGTATGGCTGTCTGGATCAATCTCTGAGATAGAAATGGGACGACGAAGGAGCTTAGAGTCATCCGGTACACGGATATGGAGAAACTGCCCAGCTAGCATCTGCTCGACCATTTGCCCCTTCAAGACCATTGAAAAAATCCGTGGCGCAATTTCTTCTTGAGCGATTAACTCCATGTCTTCCATCATGATTTTTCCAAACCGTTTTTTACAGCTGTCACTGACCATTGGTTTCCTCTTCTTTCTTCCAGCAAAAAAGACCTCGCAAAAGCAAGGTCCTACAAATGATCAGCTAGACTCAGTCCGCTGATCTTTTTTTCTGTCTTTCCTTGCAGGCCTCTCTGGACCCCTTAAAGGTTAAATTTGTCTCATTATATCGCGCTACTAGATGCTTGTCAAGTAGAAATCGACGACTTAAGAAGCTTTCTTGGGGTCAAAATCCTCTGGTACCGGCGGGATATACTGCAAAGCGATGCGATTCTCAGGCTTGTGATCAACTAGATAAAGTACCAGTAAAAAGACCCATTCCAGAGGCTTCATCAGATAGTAAATGACATCCATAGCCCATTTCTTCTTGATATGTTTAGCAAAAGGATAGCCATAGCGGTCATAATTGCGACGTAAGAAGCGATGGAAACGTGGCATCTTTTCTTCCAGTACTTGCTCAAAGGCATTGGCAATGCAGAGCTGGCGATTGACGACCACTGGATGACCATGCCGGACTCCCATCCGCTGGGGCTTGACCACCTTTCATGGCCACCTGCTGCGACCGTACAGAGATAATGCTCATCTATGATCAGATTCTGAGGAGGAATCTTTTCCGAGAAAGTCCAATCTGCCGTATTGGTCCAGGCCTTGACCAAGCTATCAGGTCGCTGACCAAAAAGCATCAGAACCATGACCAATACAGCTAACAAGGGAAGGGCAAAGACGACCGCCAGCCAAGGCCAGTGTTTGGATTGGTGGAGGATGGTGTGAAAGCGCTGGAGAATGGGATTGTCATAGACCCTATTTGGATCAGACTCTCCCTCCCACTCCTTCATCCTGGTCCTTAAGAGACTAATGGAATAAACTAACCAGAAAACCGTGTGACAACCGATGACTTGCAACTGGATGTCAAACAATCCTACCAGCACCAAACCCATCAATATCCCACTGATACAAAAGATATTCAAAAGTGGAGACAAGGAATTGGCATCCCGGTAGGAATAAATGACCAGAGCCAAGAGGGAAATAAGAGCCAAGGTAATGATAGTTGGCAGAGCCTCTGTCCAAATCATGGTATGCTTCTGCTCATTGATGAGCTGTTTGGGTCCAATCATAACCCGTCAAATCTTTTACCAGATAGATCAGGAAAGGATTCTAGGATACAGCCAAAGACTCCTATCCAAAGGATCACAAAGTACTTTGCGATTGTTGACCCTTCGTTTAATTTTTTCCTCTTCTTTCTCGTCATAGACACCGACCAGCTCCTTTTCCAAGGTCTGGGCCTGTATCGTAGACCATCTAGAAATAACATACAGAATCACAAAGATATTGGGAACAAAATAACTGACCCCTAGGGCATGAACCAGAATTGTAACACTGTAAACTGCAACTCCAAAAATAGCATTCCAGAAACCCAAAGATTGGATATTTCCTGGCAAGCTCCCGACAATTAGAAAAGCAGACAAACTAATAAATATCAGGAAGTTGGTCATAAAGTTCATCTTTAATACACTGGCTAAAAATTTAGTCTCCAGTTCCTGGTTCCATTTTTTGTACCAGTTAGCAATTTTTTTCATAAGGCCTCCAAAGCTTATCTTTTCCATCATTCTACCAAGGTGTTAACATTCCTTCAATTCTAAACCTGATTTATAGGGAAAAATCCTTCTAGAGACTGATACCAGCTAGGATTTTCTGCGAAAAGTATGTTAAAATATAAGCATGAGAATCCAACAATTACATTACATTATCAAAATCGTCGAAACAGGCTCTATGAATGAGGCATCCAAACAACTCTTCATTACCCAGCCAAGTTTGTCTAATGCTGTGCGGGACTTGGAAAAAGAAATGGGGATTGACATCTTCATCCGTAATCCCAAAGGTATCACTCTGACCAAGGATGGGATGGAGTTCCTTTCTTATGCCCGTCAAGTCGTGGAGCAGACCCAACTCTTAGAAGAACGCTATAAAAATCCAGTAGCCAATCGGGAGCTCTTTAGCGTATCATCCCAACACTATGCCTTCGTGGTCGAAGCTTTCGTCTCTCTCCTCAAGAAAAGCGATATGGAGAAATACGAGCTCTTCCTACGGGAGACTAGAACCTGGGAAATCATCGATGACGTCAAGAACTTCCGAAGTGAGATTGGTGTCCTCTTCCTTAATGGGTACAACCGGGATGTCCTCTCAAAAATGCTGGATGATAGCCACCTCAAGGCAATCCACCTCTTCACTGCTCAACCCCACATCTTCGTCAGCAAGACCAACCCATTGGCTAACAAAGATGTAGTCAAGCTAGAAGATCTAGAAGACTTCCCTTATCTCAGCTATGACCAAGGGACCCACAACTCCTTCTACTTCTCAGAAGAGATCCTATCCCAAGAGCATCACAAAAAATCTATCGTGGTCAGCGACCGTGCCACCCTCTTCAATCTCTTGATTGGTCTAGACGGCTACACCATTGCGACCGGTATCCTCAATAGCAACCTCAACGGAGACAATATCGTCTCCATCCCACTAGATATCGATGACCCAATCGAGCTAGTCTACATCCAACATGAGAAAGCTAGCCTCTCCAAGATGGGTGAGAAATTTATCGAATACTTACTTGAGGAAGTCCGATTTGATAAATAAGGACTAACCATCTACATAAGCCCAATAAAAACACCTGAAACAAGTAGGCTTCCACTTCTTTCAGGTGTTCTTTTATTGTCTTAATTTAGAAAATACTTGGCCAATCTTCCCTTCAATAACCAGGTCTGCCTGTTTGTCTTGCGGGATACTGGTTTTGTTAATCACGACAAGATTCTTCCCTTGGAAATATTGAATCAAGCTGGCTGCTGGATAGACCACAAGGGAAGTTCCTCCGATAATGAGAAGGTCAGCCTCTTGGATAACTTTGGTTGCTTGGCCAAAGACGTCCATATCAAGGGCTTCCTCGTAGAGAGTCACATCCGGCTTGACCACCTTGCCACAGTCGAGGCAATGAGGAATAGGCCCTGCCAAAGCTAGAAAGGCCTCCAAATCATAAAAGCGCTGGCAACCTGTACAGTAATTGCGATCGGCACTACCATGGAGTTTCAAGATTTTTTTAGATCCTGCCATCTCATGGAGACTATCAATATTTTGCGTCACCACTGCCTTAAGCTTCCCTGTCTGCTCCAGCCAAGCAAGATAACGATGGGCAGCATTGGGTTTGGCATCTGGATAGACTAAGTATTTTTTGTAAAAGTCGAAAAAATCCTCTGGATAGCGCTCAAACATGGTATGAGAGACCAATTGCTCAGCCGTAAAATGACGACCCAAGGTGACGCTATAGACGCCATCTGAGCTACGAAAATCGGGAATATTGGACTCTGTAGAGACACCTGCTCCACCAAAGAAGACAATATTCTGACTACGGTCAATCACGTCCTGCAACTCTTTTAGTTTATCCATGTCTTCCTCCATATAAGAGAGCCTCGATAAGGGCATTGGCCTGGTCGAAATAAAAAGGTTCTCGTTGATAAACAATCCCCGTCTCCTGGGCCAAGCTCACTAAGAGCTCCATAAATGTTGAGAAGAGAAACCTGTCGTCCGGTGCAATTCTTCCTCATCAAAGGGTTTGATCAAGTGGGCCAGGGGATTGCGGACGGATTTTTCTAACTCCCGCAGTTGCTTGGCCGCATCCTTAGTGGAATCTGGCAAGTCTAAGAGCAAGATCAACTCCGTCAAACTGGACGAATTGACTGCACTCTCGCTATGGAAATTCTGCAAGGCTGGATGGTCAGATGATCGGATCTTGTCAAACTTCCAATGGTCATAGCTGGACTCCTTGGAGTTGTGAATGTAGTCTGTAATATCAGGGATCTGCATTTCAATCAAGCGCATAAAAATCCGGTAAATGGCAGGACTTACCGCACGAATGAAGTCAATCATCTGATCGTTGCGGAGCTTGGCTTCTAAGTCATAAAGGTAATTGGCCAACTGTTCCTCTTCTGGGTCCTCATGCCAAAAAAGCTGAAAACCAGTCGCTTCTAGCAACTCGGTTCTCAACTTTAGGTTCATGATTGGTTGAATATTGAGCTCTCGACGCTCGGCCATTAAGTCCAATAAGGTCAAGACCAGCTCCGGAACTTCCTTCTGCTTCTTAGCAGAGCGGAGGGCCCGACCATACTGGTAGGTCTGAAGGTCGTAAAGCCACTCATCATGAAGGTATTCTGTCATTAGTCTGCGATCAAGGTTTCAAGACCAACTTTCATCATATCTGTGAAAGTGTTTTGACGTTCTTCAGCTGTCGTATCTTCTTCTGGATTAACCAAGCTATCTGAAATGGTCATGATGGCAAGGGCATCAACATGGTGTTGAGCGGCAAGATAGTAAAGAGCTGCTGCTTCCATTTCCACAGCTTTCACCCCCCATTTACCAAGCTCTAAGTTCTTTTCAAAGTAGTTTGAATAGAAGACATCAGAAGACAAGACATTGCCGACGTGCGTAGTCATGCCAAGGTCTTTGGCAATGTGGTAGGCTTTATCTAACAAATCAAAGCTAGCGATTTGTGGGAAATCATACATAGGCCAGTCATTGCGGATGATGTTTGAGTTGGTAGCTGCTGCTTGGGCCAAGACCAATTCACGGACATGGACATCGCCATTCAAAGAACCAGCGGTACCCACACGGATGAGCTTTTTCACACCGTAGTCTACAATCAACTCACGCGCATAGATAGAGATGGATGGCATCCCCATTCCAGTCCCCATAACAGATACACGATGACCTTTATAGGTACCAGTATAACCAAACATGTTCCGAACCTCGTTGAAGCAAACAGCGTCTTCTAAAAAGTTCTCAGCGATAAATTTCGCACGAAGAGGATCTCCTGGAAGGAGGATTTTATTAGCAATTTCACCCTGCTTAGCAGCAATATGGATAGACATACTTAAGATACCAAGGGCGTTAAAGAGGCAAAGTAAAAATAGGAAATCCGACAAAGATGCCCTGCATCTAGGAGGATTTATCTTTTTTACACAGCCTCTAGCCCGGGTTCAATTCAAACCCGAACTGCCCTTCCTTTCATTTTTTGTTTAGAAAAGTTTTCCACTTGTACTCAAATTTGAACACAGGTTTCATGCTTTCTGTTTTCATAATAGAGGGCAGGCACCAAAAAGAGGGTTATTCTTAACCCGAATGAGCCTGTTTCCTTTATGCTTACTTAAATTATACCATAAGATGATAGGATTCATCTAGCTTGTAGGTTAAATAGCCTGCATAAAAGACTACTGTATCTTATCTACTTGGAGACTCCTTTCATTTTTTCCCCATCAGACGATCCAACCTCTGGGTCAAGCCATAAGTAAGAACGGCTGTTAGTAAAAGATAAGGCAGAGCTTCTAGCCCTTGACCCGTAAAGCCGATTACTAGCCCTGTAGCAGAAAAGGGAGCATTTAGGGTCACGGTCAAAAAGCAAACAGCGCCAATCAGTAGGATGGTAGATAGACCCTCAAATCCAAAAGCTAGAGTTAGAAGTGACGCTCCTGCCATTCCCAGCGCAAAGGAAGGTGTCAGAGTCCCTCCGTAAGCTCCCGCCCAGAGAGTAAGCAAAACGACGAGTGCTTTTAGGACAAATAAGACTAATGCCGTCTTCCATGAAATGCCATTGATGACCTCCTGAGCGACCATTCGTCCATTTCCTAGAAGGTGAGGGAATTTCTGAGCTAGGCCAGCTAAGAAAAGAAATACTAGTGGAAGAGTCAGGAAAATACGCTGGTCCTTGATCCGATGATCAGTGGCTTGCTTGGTCAAGCGCGCAAAGCCATAAGCTAGGGGCGTTAAGGGCAAGACTAAGATCGGCATCACCCACAATACCTGTAGTGACCAAGTCGGAACCGGCATCTTGTAGAGTGCATGATCTGAAATCACCCAACCTGCTACATAAGCAGCTATATAGGTCGTGACCCCAGCTAGGACAAAGCGTTTAAGTGAAAACGCAATGCCTAAGGTTTCAAATATAAAAAAGACACTCGTTAGTGGGACTTGGTAAACCGCAGCCAATCCTGCTCCCGCCCCACAAGCGATTAGAAAAATACGATCCACCAGAGATAGGTCAAAACCTTTCGCAAGAGGCCCTGCCAACAAGGCGCCAATCTCTCGGGGCGCTCCTTCTTTTCCAACTGACGCTCCAGCTCCTACGGCAATGATTTGCCAGATAGAATGAAGCATTTGTTTCCAAAAATGAAGGGCGGGACGGGAATCCTCCTCCTTCATCTGACTCTTAATGGAGAGGAGCTTCTCCTTTCGTTGCAAGAAATACCAGACTATGGCTGAGCTAACACCAACAAGAAGCAGACTGATCCAAATCCGTAAAGATGATACTCCATCTGTCAAATAGCCTGACACATGCTCTGATTGACCAAAGGCCATCTCTTCCACTAATTCTAAAAGGAAATGAAGAAAAATACCCGCTAAACCCGAAACAAGCCCTAGCAGACAAGCTGCTAGGACTAGTCTCATTTTATAGGGAATTGCTTGAATGGATCTCACAATTCTTTCCATGTTGTTTACAATTCAGCAAGAATCGCTTTAAGCAAGCCTTTGAAGTCTCCTTTAACGCGCTCAGTGACTTCTACCACTTCTTCATGGTTGAGCTCTTCTTGGAAACCAGCAGCAAAGTTGGTAATACATGAAATCCCAAGAACCTTCAAGCCAGAGTGAGCCGCAATGATGACTTCTGGAACGGTTGACATTCCGACAGCATCAGCGCCAAGTGTCTTATACGCGCGGATTTCAGCTGGAGTTTCGTAGGTAGGACCTGTCACACCGATATAGACCCCATCATCCAATTTGATACCCAATTTGTCAGCTACTTGATGAGCAGTCTCACGGTATTCTGGAGTGTAAGCTTTGGACATATCAGGGAAACGTGGACCAAAGTCATCCAAGTTTTCACCGATCAATGGGTTTTGACCAGTCATGTTGATGTGGTCTGTGATGGCCATCAAAGTACCAGGACCAAAGCCGATACCACCAGCAGCGTTGGTGACAAGAACACCTTCACAGCCCAATACTTTCATGACACGAACTGGGAAAGTCACCACTTCTAATGGATTTCCTTCGTAGAAGTGGAAACGTCCTTGAAGGGTCAAGACTTTACGTCCAGCAAGATCACCATAAACCAATTTACCAGCGTGTCCGACTACTGTTGATTGACCCCAGTTTGGAATTTCGGAGTAGTCTACTACGACGGCATTTTCGATTTCTTCAGCCAATTCTCCAAGACCTGATCCAAGGATCAAACCGAACTCAGGAGCTTCGATTCCTTTGCCCTTCAAAAATGCTGCTGTTTCATTGATTTTTGCTAATAATGTCATTATGTTCCTCCTATTATTTCTTAAGTAATGCACCGATTTTGTCAAAGGTGTTGGCGTTGCGAATAGTCATCTGGCGATAGAAAGGCATCTTCATCAGATGTTTGTGGTAGGCCGTTTTAGCATAGCTTGCTTCCGAGAATTTCCCCCCAGAAAACCGCTACCTTGCCAAAGTGGAGCACTTCTTCTCCCAAATCTAAAGCAAGCAACTTCTCTTCTACGGATTCCCTACCCAAACCCTCGGTGTAAAAGAGGACATCCTTACGAGCCATCTCTTCTGTCCACCATTCCGGTAAGTTCGCACATTCTGCTTCATAGTCTTCTCGACTCAGGAGAGAAAAGCGCTCAATAAAGGGATAATGGTTCCCAAAGAAGGTCGACAGCCCCTCCACTAATTGAGTCCGCGGAAGATCCGTCGTAAAGAAGATATTGCCACTATTGATGTAGGTTTCCACTTGGCCGAGGCCTAGATCCGTCAATTGCTGACGCAGATCCGCCATGACCACCTTATTCTTGCCGCCAACATTGATTCCTCTTACGAGTAAGGCAAAACGCGTCATCTTAGACCAATTTATCTAAGAAGCTTTCACCGATCATGGCTTTCTCAACACCGAAGTTGTCCGCCACTGTAGCTGAGATATCTGCAAAGTGTCCAACTGGGAGCAAGCCACTTCCTTTGAGGATGGGCTGTAAGCCAAGAATGGGATGTATTCACGCGTATGGTCAGTACCAGCGTAAGTTGGGTCATTACCATGGTCTGCAGTGATCATCAAGAGGTCATCTTCGCGCATCGCTGCGATGATTTCTGGCAAGCGCTCATCAAACTCATGCAAGCAATCACGGTAACCATGTGGATCCCGACGGTGTCCATAAAGGGCATCAAAGTCAACCAAGTTGGTGAATGAGAAACCATGTTTAAAATCTTCTGATTTCATCGCTTTGATCAAGTTGTCAATACCGTGGCTGTTTGATTTGTTGTGGCCCATATCGTGGTTGATACCAGCACCGTTGAAGATATCGCTGATTTTACCAACTGAGTAAGTATCGATACCTGCTTCGTTCAATTTGTCCAAAACAGTTGGAGCAAATGGTGAAACTGCCAAGTCGCGACGGTTAGCCGTACGAGTGAAGTTTCCTGGCTCACCAACATAAGGACGCGCAATGATCCGACCAAGAAGGGCTGGACGTTCCAAAGTGATGGAACGAGCGTATTCACAGATACGGTAGAGTTCATCCAAAGGAATGATGTCTTCGTGAGCTGCGATTTGAAGAACAGGGTCAGCGGATGTATAGATGATCAACTCGCCTGTTTCCATTTGGCGTGGTCCGAAGTCATCGATAACAGCTGTACCAGAATAAGGTTTGTTGGCCTCGCGGATGACCTTGCGACCTGAGAATTCTTCGATTTTTGTCAAGATTTCTTCTGGGAATCCATTCCAGAAAGTATCAAACGGTTCTGTAATATTAAGCCCCATGATTTCCCAGTGACCTGTCATGGTATCTTTTCCAAGAGAGACTTCTTCTAACTTTGTTGCGTAACCAGTTGGATTGCTCTCAGCTGGAACAGTCTTCAACGGTTGTTCGCGGGGAATATTTCCAAGACCAAGTTTTGCCATATTTGGTACATTCAAACCAACTGATTTTGAGATGTGACCAAGAGTATCTGATGCGCCATCAGGTACACCAGCATTGACAAAGTTATGAGCATCTGGAGCTGCTCCGATCCCTACAGAATCTAGTACCACCAAGTGAATACGATTAAATTTTGGCATTTTGAATGTCTCCTTTATAATTTAAACTGAATACAGTATAACACAATTTTTTGCAAATGTAACGCTTTCATATAAAATTTTATAAATAAGTTTTCTATCCCTAGAAAAAAGGACAAAATGTCCTTTGTTAAAGTGATTTGTTAATGATTTTTGGACCTTCTGGCGTCCCTACGATCACCTTAGAAACCATTCCTAAAAAGAGACCATGGTCAACAACACCGACAGTCCGGTCCAACTCTTCTGCCAAGGCTTCTGCATCTGGGATCACTTTCAAATCTAAATCAATGATAAAGTTCCCTTGATCGGTCACAAAGCGTTGGCCATCCTTTTCACGATAAGCTGGGGAATAGCCCTTCTTCTCAAATGACGGAATAGATTCTCTGCACCGTATTGAACGACTTCTACCGGAAGTTTAAAGGCACCAAGTGTCTCCACTTGTTTTGACTCATCGACAATCCAGATGCAGTCTTTTGAGTTGGTTGCAACGATTTTCTCCATCAAGAGGGCACCGCCTCCACCTTTGATCCCGTTCAAAGCTGGGTCTACTTCATCCGCGCCATCAACGGTCAAGTCCACCACTTCTACATCGTCAATCGCTTTTAGTGGAATACCCAAACCTTCCGCCTGCTCATAGGTCACGCTTGAGGTCGTAACAGCTGTAATCTTCAAGCCTTCTTCCTTGATGCGACGCCCCAATTCAGCCACAAAATAATAAGCAGTTGACCCTGTACCGAGACCGACAATCATGCCGTCAGTGACAAACTCAGCCGCCTTAATGCCTACCTGTTCTTTTAGGTTTACCATCTTAGACCTCCATTTCTATTCATATTTAGTATAGCATATTGGCGGACAGATTTCACTACTTAACTGAAAACCTTTTCAACTCCTCCTTCTAAAAGCAATGTCTTGCCCCTCTAGCTAGTTTACGATAGAATAGAAGAGAATACACAGGAAAAGAGAAGATAGATGATTACTAGAGAATTTGATACCATCGCTGCTATCTCGACACCTCTCGGTGAGGGAGCGATTGGGATTGTCCGCCTAAGCGGGACAGACAGCTTTAAAATTGCACAAAAGATTTTTAAAGGAAAAGACTTAAGCAGCGTGGCCAGTCATACCCTCAACTACGGCCACATCGTAGATCCAGCTAAGGATGATATTCTGGATGAAGTCATGGTTGGAGCCATGCGCTCGCCTAAAACCTTCACTCGTGAAGACATTATCGAAATCAACACTCACGGTGGGATTGCGGTGACCAACGAAATCCTGCAATTGGTGATTCGCGAAGGGGCTCGTCTAGCGGAGCCTGGTGAATTTACCAAGCGGGCCTTCCTGAATGGTCGTGTCGACTTGACCCAGGCGGAGGCGGTCATGGATATTATCCGGGCCAAGACCGATAAGGCTATGAATATTGCAGTCAAACAGTTGGACGGATCCCTATCTGATCTCATCAACAACACGCGCCAAGAGATCCTCAATACTCTGGCTCAAGTCGAAGTCAACATCGACTATCCTGAGTACGACGATGTCGAGGAAGCAACCACTGAGATCATTCGCGAAAAGACTACTGAATTTGAAGCCCTCTTGACCAACCTCCTCAAGACGGCTCGCCGTGGTAAGATTCTTCGCGAGGGGATTTCTACTGCTATCATCGGACGGCCAAACGTCGGTAAATCCAGCCTTCTGAACAACCTCCTGCGCGAGGAAAAAGCCATCGTGACCGATATCGAAGGGACGACCCGTGACGTCATCGAGGAATACGTCAATATCAACGGGGTTCCCCTCAAGCTCGTCGATACGGCTGGAATCCGGGAGACAGAAGACATCGTTGAACGCATCGGGGTGGAACGCTCTCGGAAAGCCCTCAAAGAAGCCGATCTGGTCCTCTTGGTCCTTAACGCTAGCGAGCCTCTGACTGATCAAGATCGGCAGCTCCTTGAGATCTCCCAAGACAGCAATCGCATCATCCTTCTCAACAAGGTCGATCTCCCGCAACAAATCGAGTTGGATGAGATCCCAGCTGATCACATCAAGATTTCTGTCCTTAAAAACCAAAATATCAACCAAATTGAAGACCGCATCAACGCCCTCTTCTTTGAAAATGCTGGCCTAGTGGAGCAAGATGCTACTTATCTTTCCAATGCCCGCCATATATCTCTCATCGAGAAAGCCGTTGAAAGCCTTCAAGCTGTTAATGAAGGCCTGGCCATGGGCATGCCAGTTGATCTCCTTCAAGTCGATCTGACTCGCACTTGGGAAATCCTTGGAGAAATCACAGGAGACGCTGCACCAGACGAGCTCATCACCCAACTCTTCAGCCAATTCTGTCTTGGTAAATAACCATCAAAAAAAATCGTATGTTTGAAACATACGATTTTTGAATTATTAATTTCCTTGGTCCAGACTTTGGACAGTGAGATAAGCTTGGTAGATCAAGAAAAGTCCTACTGCTGTCAAGAATGGAATGGCGAGAGGTAGTTCTGTCTCGATTTGGCCAAATGGTGAATTACCAACAAAGTGAAGGCCAAAGCCAGCTACTAAATAGAACCAACCAGTCAGCATCAAGTCCTTGCGACCTTTTGTAGCTTGAATGATCAAGTAGAGACCTAGCATGAACAGAGCTGTGTAGACCCAGTGAGATACGACCCCATTCATGATCCGGCCTAGGATACCAGATACTGCATAAGAGAAACCTTCTGGCATGTCTTGACGAATATAGGCAAAATCCTCCACAATCTGGAAACCAAGACCAGATGCAATCGCTAAAAGGAAGATGGACTTGATCCGACGCACATTGAATAAATAGAGGACAAAGAAAATCGGAATCAACTTGAAGGGTTCCTCAAAGAGGGGCCCTGCAATAGCACTCTCATACTGGTTCCAAAAATCACTATTAGGGGCCACAGCTTGAATCATCTCATGGAAATAAGTGTTAGCAAAACTTGATAGCCAACCTGCGATAAAGCCACCACCTAGAAGTGAAAAAGAGAACTGGAATCCAGGACAACTTCCACTTCTTCGCGAAATGAAAGAGAGCCCAAACAGCAGGAATCGCATAAAATAAGAGCAAGAGAACAGAGATACCAATGATCCCATACTGGGATCCAGTCATCCAACCAGCTGTGATAGACTGCGTCTCATAGGCCAGACCAATCGAGAGCAAGAATAAAAATAGAAACAAAATCGATTTGCGTTTCATAAAAAACCTTTCTTTAAAACAATTAAAAAGGCTGGAATCCCAGTCTTTTTGTCTATATGGATATTGTAACAATAAAAGCTTAAAAAAACAATAAATGGCTACGGAAATAGCGAGTGCTGGTTATGAAGTATATCTTTGATTATTTCCAATGACCTTTAAGAGCTTTAGATATTCTCTTTCACTATCAAAAACATCTCTTTTTACAAGCTCAATTTTGTTGTAAAAATCATTCGTTCTCATCTTTACCTCCTATTTTTTGTACTAAAAAAGACGATATTTCTATCGTCTTCATAATAAAGTTTATTCAAATTCAAGTTCTTCTTCTGCTGTATTATAAATATCAATCCTGTTTTCCACATTGATTTTATGCACTAGCCACCCTCTAAACAAGCACTGCTGTATAAATTCCTGCATTCTATTTATACCATTTACTTCTTTGAGAGTTACCACTACTCCAAATTTAAGATTTTCTCCATCACCTGAATTTAATCTTTCCTTTGTCTTAATACTTATACCCCATAAACCATTAGCTTGTTTCGTTTTTGGTTTTTTTTGCAACCCCGTTGGTGTCTTAATATTTTCTCGAATATGCTTGATATTATCCCATTTTCTATATAGTTTACGTGCTGTTCCTTCATACAACAATAGTTTAACATCATCGGATTGTTTATTATCATTAATAGAATTAATTTTCTCTTTTCCTCTCTTTGTTTTAACTAATCTACCAAAATGAATATCCATCTCCGTATTTGTATAGTCTACACCCTGATTTCGAGTACAATTAGGGAAATAACATAAAGTCGCCTTCGAAACAAATGGTTGTTTTTGTTTATCCTCAGGTATTGGAATATTATAATTGTAAGTATCAAATTTTTCTGAAATACCACTGATCATAAATTTTATTTCATCATCTGGTGTTTTTACAATCTCATCAATATTAACAGGAACTATACCATATCCTATCAATTGTGGACTATACGCCTTATCATTCCAACCTGCTGCCGAATCAATTATTAATGCTTTTGCTAATTCTCTAGTTAATCCTAATACTTCAATAAGATAAGCGAGTTTTCTTGCTATCCATGGAGCAGCAAATGATGTCCCTGATACAAAAGTTTCTCCCATTGGAGAACATGTCCTTATTCTTCTACTATCATCTCCACCATAATAACTTACATCTGGTTTATTAAAAAAAGATAACACCAAACCTTCCCTCGAATATGCCGCTGGTTTACCATCAAAACCAACCGAATTTACAACTAACGAATTAATAGAATCCGCCGGAGCACCAATTCTTTTAATATTTGAATTCATAGGTTTATTTGTCCCAGCCACAACAAATATAACATCATTTTCATATTGAATCTTATCTAGGATAGCTGCTTCGGGAGAAATGAAATTGGTATTTATTTCCATAGAAGAACCTAGCGACAAGTTCCATACTTTAATGTCTCTATTAGACACAACAATTTCTTTAATAGCTCTTAAAACTGTAAAGGAACTAAATCTTCCACTTGTAGCAACTCCAAAATGTCTTGCTTTAAATCTACCACATCCATCGTTTAATTCAGGATTTATACTTGCACCATCGACAATAATAGAAGTTACCATTGTTCCATGTCGATAATCCTCATCAGATAATAAAATTTCATCATCAAGTACATTTTTAAATTCAACCCATTCAGAAAAATAGACATTCTTATCAAACATAGTATCTATAACACCAATAGTTGGCTCATTACTGGGCTTTGGAATAGAAATTGTTAAGTCGTCACCTTTATGAAAATCTTCTTTATCTAATAATGAAATATCACTCACTGCCATCGAAATTAAATATGGTGCCTTAGATTTCAATAAACTATATTGATCAGGAGTAAGTAAAATAGTAGTCTCATCAATACTTCTAATATCTGAAAACTCTATTTCTAGTTGATTCATTATATCCGCTGTTTTAGTTCCTGTATCATAAATCGTTATGATTGCATTTTCCCGTAAATCACTAGTATCTCTTTCTACTCCAAATTTTTCCAGATAATAAGCATCTACCACAATATTCACAAATCTACTTTTTGAAATTCCAACTTCCCCCTTTTTTCGAAAAAGGTGATTATATTTATTATTATTAATTTCAGATATGTTTCCATAAGTTATTCTATCTCCAAAATTGTTTCTAATTATAGAAACAACAGTTTCAATATTACTCATAGAGTCAATTATTGTTTTTTGATTTACACAATGCGTGATAATGTGCTTTTTACTTTCACCTGAAGAAAATTTAGCTCCTACAACAGAATTATTATTTTTCGTGCTCCCACTTTCTAGCATTCCTTTTATTCTATTACTTTTTGCTACAACATCCGTATAATAAGCACTTACAAGTGGCTTTATTAATAATTTTTCCTTCTCCCAGAAAGCACTAACTTTACTTAAATCTTTTTTTAAATTAATTAAATGCTCAATGGAGACAAATTTATCCTTTGGAATATTTGACGGCCCTGGTTTATTACTAAAATCTTTTTGTTCAAATCTACCTTTTAATTGAAGAATTTCATTCATTTAAACTACTCCTTTAATTCTCTTGATACTTGACTTTTTGAAACACCCGTCAAAATCTCAATTTCTCTAACAGTAAATCCTTGACTTTGCATTTTTTTTAAGTTTTTATCACTATCAGTAAACACTGCCGTATATAATCTTCTTAGATAGTCATACTCGTCGTTAGGATTACTAAATGCTAGGGATGTTTTAATGATATTTTTTAAATCTCCAGGGTATGGTATTGTATCCATAAGCGAAATTATTTTTTTCTAAATAGACGAATATTCCTAGCAACATTTTTTTAAATTTCGATAAATAATAATTTAATATTACTTCTGATACATCAATTAAATCTTCTCTTGAATATCTATTAAAATCTATAACGGAATCAAATCTTCGTACTAACGCCTTATCGAAATGCTTATATAAATTAGTTGTAGCTATCAGTAATATTTTATCATTTAATCCTTCTAAACCTTTTAATACTGATGTTGTTGCTCTTCCCATTTCTCTAAGATCTTTTGAGTCAGTTCTGTCCAATGCTAAGGCATCTATTTCATCAAATAATATCAACGATTTTTCAGGAATAAGTAAATTATTAATTTCGTCAAATAATTGAGCAATATTTTTACCGGTCTGTCCTAATTTACTATCGATTAAAAAGGCAAAGTCTACTATAAATAGTTCTCTATCTAATATTCGTGCTATATGTTTTACAGTTTCTGTCTTCCCAGTCCCTGGTGCTCCTTGGAATAAAAATTTATTTACACCTATCTCATGCTCAACTGCATTTACTATACCTATTATGTCCGATTTTATTTCTTCGGGTAATGGCAACGGATCTCCACTAACTTCTATTTTTCTGACAAATATTAAATCATTTTCATTTATTTGAGGAACAAATGTATTTGCATTTGAAAGAAGTGCCATTATATATTCTGATAATTGGTAATCACCTGATTTATCAAATTCATTCGCAATTTGATATGCTTCATTTCTGAATCCCGAGTCATTACTTTCGGCATAGTATTTTATTAAATTAATGATACTTGCTTTTTTCATTTTCGTCACCTTCCATGCCATGTTTTTCATTTATAGTCTATCACATCGGGGACAAAATTTCAAGTTTTGGGACAATGTTTATATAATCGTCATAGTATTCTTTAACCTCTGTTTGATAATCTGACTTGGCTACTTCGGCTTGAAAACTGTTACTTCGAATATTTCTTTTTATAGCATTTTTGCTCTTGTTACTTGTTTTTATTTCACTAGTAATATCTTGCCTTTCGTTTCCTCTATTTTCCCAGCGTTTAATAAATGCTTTAGTTTGCTTTTTTTGTTCCCGTATATTATTCACTTTGTGTTCTCCAACTACCACATTATTTTTATTAATTTATGTAATTAATCCTTGAAAGTTTTAATAAATTTATTTTTATCTGTTTCTGTCAATTCATACTCTCTTAATAAACTAACAATTTCTTCTAGTCCATCATCTCGTCCTTTTAAAATCTCAATAGACATGCCAAAGATTTCAGCTAATTTTTCTACTGTTTCATCTTTCGGATTTCTCCCTCCATTTTCCCATCTAGCGTACTGGGCTTGAGCTACACCTAACTTTTCAGCAACTTCTAATTGAGTAAGTCCTGCATCTAGTCGGGCTTTTTTTCATATTTTCCCACTATTTCTAATTCCGAGAATACATTTGAAATAAAAAAGAATGCTGATAATTCAACATTCTTTATATATAGTTTTTGAGAGAAGTGATACATTTTGTCTGTTTAGCTACCAAAAATCTACCAAAAATGCCTAGACTTTATTTTTCCCAACTCGTCAGCAATCTCTCAGAAAAAATTTTTTTTTAAAATCTATTGACAGAAGCTCAAAAGCATGGTAAACTATGTGCAACTAGAATATCAACTACATTATCAACTACATTTGAAGTTGTTGTGACTAGAATATAAAATAGGAGGTTCTATCATGTTAAATATAGAACAATATGAAAATGGAATGGGTCTTGTATACAAATTTGGTGAGAGATTTGATGGGGAACTTAGCGCTAGGGAAGGAATAAATATTTATGCCCTTCACGCCAAGGAACACGATGGGAAAGTCCTTTTAACCATGGAGAGAGGACCAAGAAAAGAGTATAGACATATGATTAAAAAAATCATTCTTACTGTAAAAGACGGTAGTTATGCAATAATTGCAGATGTAGAAGATACAAGCAAGGGAACCAAAATGCCAATCCCCGATGGCTATACCGTTCCGTCAATCTGGGAAAAAGAGCCGGAAAACATGTACTGGTTCGCACTCTATAATTTAGAGCGCATTAAAATAGAGCCGGGCACATATACTTCCGTAACTGGCAAGGATTTATTGCAAAGTATCGCTGGGAACGCTTATATGGTATACGTTCCACTCTAAGAATGAATAACACAGTTATTTAAAAGATAAGCTCATAAGATTATTCTTATGAGCTTGTTTGATTTTGTAAAAAGGCTTCTCCCGAATAACTTTTACAAAAAATAAGATTTTTGAATTTTTAAAAATCCTTCAATATTTTCGAACCACATCATCTATACTTATTACAATTATCTGTTTAAACTAAATCATTGTTTTTTTAGTTATACCAATTTCATACGAACTAATAAATTTCTTTAATTCCTCTTTTGTATTTTTTTCATTTGGGCAAGAGATTTTTTTAGTTCTTTTTTTATCTTTCTTGTCCATATCTAATTCAGTATCATAACCAAGATTTTCTAAATTTGAAATTGAATTACTGAATTCATTATAAATAGTTTTCGCTACTCCAATATCATTATTTTTATTTAATACAAAAACTTTTACTACTGTTAGTAACTTCGAACACAAGACCATATTTTGAGTGGGATTAACTAACACTTTTTTCAACAGTACAAAAGAGCTACTACTCATCATTCCAATATTTAATCCCAACAAGGCACCACCACCAGCTATTACCATTGTCCCTCCAGCAACTCCTAAACCACCAGCTGCAATAGCACCTCCTCCCAGATATGCTAAAACTGCATTTGTTAGTGCAGCTCCAGAAAGTCCTGCAAATTGACTTCCAAATAATGCCACTGCAATTTGTGGTGCAAATACTGCTCCTATCCCAAGAAATGCTATTGCCAAAGATACGCTTCCCAAGATTATTTTGTAAACAGTGTTTTTCTTATTTGTTATTTTTCCAAAAGATTTTTTATAAGTTTTCTCCATTTTCGAATATATCTCGTTAGACATATAATTTCTGACAACAAACTTTTCTAACCACAAATTTTTTGAATTGTATTTTAATTTATTTTTTTGTTCATTTTCATTCAGGGGATAATATGGTTCAAAAACACAAGTCTCTAAAATAACTAAATCAAGCCAAATAGAATTTGACTTAACCTCTATTCTAGAAACCCAATTTTTCAATTCCTCTTCATTTTTTACCCACTTACTAATATATTCTTCGTGTGTTGCTTTAAAAAAACTGACTCAATACTTTTTTTTGCCATTCTTGTAACCATTTAATCTTTTTGTTTTTTTCTAGTTTCATTTTTTTCTCATTTTTTTAATATCCTCAATAGTTTTTTTAAAAAAACTGAAAAATTATAGAGAATTTCAGTTTGTTTCACATCTAATCCTAATGACTTCAGCACATTCATGTTTTTTAATCCTTCTAAATTTTTCATAGATAGTGTCAGTTATGTTCCTTACGGTAAACTAACTTCCCTTTTTCATCAAAAATTGTTTTAAGATAATAATAATTTCTTTTTTTTCTTCTTCTGTCAGTTCATATTCCCTCAATAAATTAACAATATCTTCTAAGCCATAGTCACGTCCTTTTAAAATTTCATAAGACGTACCAAAAATTTCAGCCAATTTTTCTACTGTTCCTTTTCTTGGATTTCTTCCTCCATTTTCCCATCTGGCATATTGAGCTTGAGCTACACCTAACTTTTCAGCTTGTTGCCCAATAATAAGAACTATTTTGATTGTTTATATAAGTATTCCAGTAATTGCTGACATTTTTCGTCAATCAATTCTCTATTAGCAAGCTGTTGAATCCATTTTTCTGGGATGCCTTCCAGTTGATAGTGGGCTCCAGCCAAGGTACCTGTAATGGCACCGATGGTATCGGTATCCCCTCCAAGATTAACAGCTTTTAGAACAGCTTCTTCAAAACTCTCTGTTGTACCCAAACACCAGAGACAAGCCTTCAAGGTATCAACAACATAGCCTGTAGAAACAATATCTTCCCTAGATTTTTGATAAAATTCTCTATCAAATATTTCACTAAAATGTTCTTGATACTCTTCCCAGTATTCTGGCTTTTTCTTGAAGTAATCTTCAAAATAAGGTTTTGATTGACAAAGTAATTTTTCTAAACGGATGTTAAGAAGAAAACCGATTAAAAGCTGGACATAAAGAATAGACGCGACAATAGATCTTGGATGAGCATGGGTCAGCTTAGTATATTCCTCAATTATTTTTGATCTATAACTAAAATCAAAGTTTCATATAAGAGCAAAGCTAAGGGAGATATCCTCATCAGGGCTCCATTGCCATTCTCTCTATCACCAGTCCCTCCGCATTTCTCTGGAGAAACTCCTGCTAAATACCGATCAATCGCCTGATTAGTCGAAATACCAATATCAAAACAATATCCAAAAGGTGTGAGGTAGCCCTGACGATAAGCTACAAATTTATCCATCAACCCATTCAAATCAGAATCCTCACATAGGTGTTCAATAAGTGCTAAGGATAAAGAAGTATCATCTGACCAGGTACCAGCTGGTTGATTATAGGTTCCATAACCCACCATATCTGAAATATGATAGGTATCTCTATCTCTAAACTCTACAGGGACTCCCAGTGCATCACCTATTGCTAGACCAAAGATAACTGAATTTATCTTTTGTTTAAGATTATATCTTCTATACTGATTTGAATCATCTTCCCATTTATCTCTTAATCTCATAGCCTTCTCCTATTCTAACTCAGATAAATTCGATCTGAATTGTTTGCTCAGTCATCATGGATTTCACTTCCTCAATAAGTTTATCGATCTCTTTTTGTAAGATATGAATGTGATTGTATGGTGATTCCCAAATCTGCATGCTTGACCTATATACAAGAAAACTATTATCAGTCAACAACTATCCCTCTGCTTTTAAAACATAGCCATTTTCATAGTCGAAAGTAATGTTACCGCTTGTCCCAGAAATTTTAATTCTATTTCCTTCTATACTAAAACATCATTACTCCTTCTCAGGATTCTAGTTCCTAACACTTAATCCAATCTCATAATCAGGAGAGAAATCCCAATCAAATTAGTACTTATACTTTCTCCTATTATACCACACCATGGATATCTTATGAACTTGTTCAAAATTTGGTCAAAGAAAAAGAGAGTGGGACAGAAATCGGTAATTCGTTAGAATTCGATTTCGTCGTCCCACCTCCGCACAGTTGAGTGGGGCTGTAAAAGCTGATGAAATCAGCGTAGTAGAGCCCACTCAACCACTGCGTCTTGCTCGAAAATACAAAATCAATTAAGAGGCTAGGACTTTTGTCCCAGCCTCTTTGTGATTGAATTATTGTCCCCTGCCGGAATCGAACCAGCAACTACTCCTTAGGAGGGAGTTGTTATATCCATTGAACTAAGGGGACCTATAAAAAAAGAAGCGAGATCACTCCCGCCTCCTTATTCGTCTTAACGACGGATTTCTTTAATACGAGCTGCTTTACCTTGCAATGCACGAAGGTAGTACAATTTCGCACGACGTACTTTACCGTAACGTACAACTTCAATCTTTTCTACACGTGGAGTGTGTACTGGGAATGTACGTTCAACACCGACACCGTTAGAAATTTTACGAACAGTGTACATTTCAGTGTGTCCTTGACCTTTACGAGCGATAACAACGCCTTCAAAGATCTGGATACGTTCACGAGTTCCTTCGACAACTTTCGCATGTACACGAACAGTATCACCAGGACGGAATGCAGGGATATCAGTACGAAGTTGACCTTCAGTCAAGCTTTGGATTAATGGATTCATTTTATTCTCCTATCTTCGTCAATCTTAAGGGCTAATCCCTCAGCGGATAAACTGTATTTTTGTGCTTCCATTACGCACAAAGTTTATGATACCAAAAGTTTAATCGTTTGTAAAGGTCTATTCTCACTTTTTCGAAACTTTTTGTCCCCCATAGATGGACAAAGCTGGAAAGAGGCGGGTAGCAACCAGACAAACTAATAGGAAGGCTGGCCAATACTGAAAGCCGAAAACTTCACAACCAATCAGAATCGGTCCGATCGTCGTCGAGGTTGCCCCTGCAAAGACTGCCGCATAGCCCAAGGCGGCTACCAGATAAATCGGAAGTCCAAAGAAAGGTGCTAGCCAGACCCCTAGACTCGCCCCGATAGAAAAGAGCGGAGTCACTTCTCCTCCCTTATAGCCTGCAGCAATGGTTGTCACTGTAAATAGGAGCTTGAGAATCCAGTCTGCCCCAGTGATCAAGCTCTTCCCATCAGCTCCCGCAAAGCTATAGGAGATCAGGTTGGTCCCTAGTCCCGTATAGCGACCTGTCCCAAAGATATACAAAAGGACACTCAGACCGAGACCGACCACTCCAATCCGTACATAGGGATTGACAAAGGCGTGGGCAAAAGTTTGTTTAAACTTGCCCAAGAGATAGGCAAAGAGCTTGCCTGTTAGCCCAAAGATCACTCCTAAAAGAAGCAACTGCAGGAGTACTTGAGGCGATAGGGAGAGCTTGTCTGAAATAACTTGAGTAAACTTCTCTAGCCCCAAGGTGTGAGAGGTCCAACTAGCAACAAAGGCTGCAATGGTCGCAGGATAGAGAGCCCGCCACTCCAGTCTCCCAACCACTAAGACCTCCATAGCAAAGAAGATAGCAGCTAGAGGCGTCTGAAAGAGTCCACCGAAGCCAGCTGCCATCCCAGTGACCAAATAGATCCTCGAAGCATGGGGCCCAAGGGAATCTCTTCGAAGAGCATGGGCGACTGTTCCCCCCAAGCTGGACCGCCACTCCTTCTCGACCAGCAGATCCACCAAAGAGATGGGTCAACCAAGTAGAGAGAATCGTTAAGGGAATCAAGCGCTTAGGAATATCCTTCTCCCTTCCCTCGCCTACTTCAAAGAGGAGCTCCATCCCTTTTTGACTCTTGCCTCCATAGTTACGATTGAGGTAGGTGATAAAGAGTCCGCAAGGTGCTAGAAATGGTAGTAAAAAAAGCAGATAGTCACTACGAAGCTCTCCGATTTCTAAAAGGAGGCGTCCAAAAATAGTATCAATGATTCCGACAATACTACCAATTAGTAGAGCATCGATCGTATAAAAGAGATAGGGGCGTAGTTTATTCATCCGCTGCTTCCTCATCTGATAACAATAGACTCTTTGATAGTCTCTAGAAACTTCTAAGAGGTCATGAAAGGATGCGACGATCGATGCTTTGTATCTCTGATCCTTGACTTGACTTGCGACACGCTCTATAATCTCTTCTTCTCTCCCTTTATCCAAGACCGAAATTTGGTGGGCCTGCTTATAGCGAATCACTCTCTCAACACACTGCATTCGACGTTCTAATAGGCTAACAAGCTGTTGATCAATAGCATCAATCTCTTGGCGAATCTTTCCTAATTCCATACTGGTCTCCTTCTTATATTGTTTCCCATTTTATCAAAAAAATGCTCTTCTTTCTAGTGCTATGGGGACAGCTAATAGATTCAGCAAGCAAAAAAGTGTCTGCTCTCGGCAAACACTTCTTATTCTAATGGCTTATCCTGCTTTTGCTACTAAGGCTTCCGCAAAGGCTTCAAGTTTTTCAATATCTTCGTCTTCAGCTGATAAATCTACTTTGACACACTCAGAACCTTTGACAGCTCCTGTCGTCGCAAAGACACGATCAAAGTCATCTACTGCTTTACAGAACTCATCGTAGAAGGTGTCCCCTGAGCCAACAACACCGTAGATCTTGCCCTTCAAATCTAGTCCAGCTAGATCTTCATAAAAGTCTACGATTTCATCAGGAAGCTCTCCATCACCGTAAGTATAAGTAGCTACTACTGCAATATCAGCTTCAAGAAAGTCCTCTGCGTCTACTGTTGTACATTCGTCGACTTCTACCTCGACATCAAGATCACGAAACTTATCTGCAACGATATCCGCAATCTCTTCTGTATTTCCTGTCATACTTGCAAAAACAATCTTTGCTAATGTCATAATTTCCTCCAAATACTAATCTTTAGACATTATACCACTTTCGCCCATATTTTGCATGAATCCTTTCTTATTGAAAGGAAATGATCGTGTTTAGACTAAAATCAACTATGAGCAAGTTTAAGACATCCTAGCAAAATACCTATCCCAAAGGAAGTCTCGGACTATTTAAAAAGCCATCTTTATTATGCTCAGCTTTGTTTCAAAAAATGGTCAATCACCCTTGTTCTCTTCTTGAATCTCTTTATTTGTAGCTGATGCAACTCCTGAAAGTGCATCCCTACTGCTTTTTAATCTTACAGCTAACTCTTATGCTTTTTCCGCACTACTTTTTATTTCTACTATATGCTATTTCTCTCAAAAATCCATCTATCTACTCCACTCTACCAAAATATCAATCTAAAGTAAAAGGCCTCTTGACTCTTAGTTTCTATCAGACTGGTGACTCTAACTATTAGAAATAGTTGCTGGACTACTCTCTCTTATGCTAAAATTGAAGAAGAAATACTCGAGGTGACCCATGCAACATACACATGAAATTTTAGAAAAAATCAAAACATACCAGACGATTATCCTTCACCGCCATATGAATCCAGATCCAGATGCGATTGGTAGCCAGGTGGGGCTCAAAGAAATCATCCGGACCAACTTTCCTGACAAGAAAGTATTAGCAACAGGCTTTAATGAACCAACTCTTGCTTGGATGGCTAGCATGGATAGCGTATCAGATGAAGAGTATGAAAATGCCCTGGTCATTGTCTGTGATACGGCCAATACTCCTCGCATTGATGACAAACGGTATGCAAATGGTGGCTTCCTTATCAAGATTGATCACCATCCAAACGACGATGCCTATGGCGATTTTCTCTGGGTCGATACCTCCTCCAGCTCAACGAGTGAGCTCATCACTCTGTTTGCCCTAGAAAATAACTTAGAAATCAGTCCTGAAGCCGCACGCTTGCTTTATGCAGGTATTGTCGGTGATACGGGCAGCTTCCTCTACCCTTCTACCACTACCCGTACCTTTGAAATGGCTGCTCGCTTGCGGAAGCTTGACTTTGACTTTGCAGGACTGTCCCGCCAGATGGATAGCATGAGCTTTAAGATCGCCAAGCTCCAAAGCTATGTATATGACAATCTTGAGATCGATGTGAACGGAGCTAGTCGAGTGGTCCTTACGCAAGACCTACTCAAGGAATACCAGATTAACGATGCGGAAACTGCTACTATCGTTGCTGCGCCTGGACGGATCGAGGATGTCACTCTCTGGGCCATCTTTGTCGAGCAAGCTGATGGACACTACCGTGTGAGGATGCGGAGTAAGAACCTGGTCATTAACGAGATTGCTAAACGCCATGGTGGAGGAGGCCACCCACTAGCTAGTGGAGCCAACTCATATTCCTTAGAAGAGAATGACCAAATCTATCGTGAAATGCAGGAAGTAGCTAAAAATAAATAAGGGTATCATTTCATTCCAAACAGGTGAAAAATCTCAAAATAGAGATAATTCACCTGTTTTTTACAAAAAAGGATAAATACCGAATGATTGCTAAAGAATGAAGCCTATTATCAAGCAATTTCCAAAATTTACTATTCAGATAAAGGAAAAATATGCTATAATAGACAGAAAAAAAGGAGACAACTTATGAATAAAAATCGTATTTTTATCATTGCTGCAGCTGCAGCTGCAATTTTGGGTAGTTTTTTACCTTGGGCCACAGCTTCAGCTGGAGCATTGGGGAGCATGACGGTCAGTGGTACCCAAGGAGATGGTTGGTTAATTATTTTCCTTGCAATTGGAGCCATTGTTCTTTCTTGTTTAAAAAACTATGAAAAACCTATGGAAAAACCTTTTGCAATTGGTGTAATCGTCATTGGAGCTATTCAAACAATCATTTCAATTATTGATGTAATCAATATTAATAAATATGCTGTTAATTTTGGTGGCTTTGGAATTTCACTTGGCTTTGGTTTAATTCTTTTGCTTACTAGCGACCATTGCGACTGTAGCTACGGGGCTCTTAGCTATGTCAGGGGGTAAAATCACAAAAGAAACATTTGAAGAACTTGCTTCTACAAGTAAAGAATTTGCTCAATCTGTCGGTCGTGTGACTTCTTCAACTGTCCAAACAGCTGTAAAAGAAATTAAAAAGGAAACAGAACACCATCAAGAAACAGCCGAACCTGCTCTTACACCAGAACAACCAGCTCAACCAGAGCAGGTTGAACAAGCTGTTGAAACAGAGCAAGTGGAACAAACAACCGAATCTGGTCAAGAATAAGTCAAGATCTGTTTAACATTTACAACATGTACTTCACTTTATAGGAGATAAAGTAAGTTAGAGTGGATGAGAATCCCATCTTTGAATAATGGGCTTCCTCCACTCTTTTTTCGTAGAAAAAAAGAAAAATTTGGTAAAAATCCTTGCCAAACTGCTTGTATTTTGATAAACTAGCTTAGTAATTATCTATGGCTCGGAAAGAGACCATGGCAGAAAGGAATTATTGCAAAATGAAAAAAGATATCCATCCAGAATATCGCCCTGTTGTCTTCATGGACACTACTACTGGTTATAAGTTCCTTAGTGGTTCAACTAAGTACTCTAGCGAGACTGTTGAATTCGAAGGTGAAACTTACCCATTGATCCGTGTTGAAATTTCATCAGACTCACACCCATTCTACACTGGACGTCAAAAGTTCACTCAAGCAGATGGACGTGTGGATCGTTTCAACAAAAAATACGGTCTCAAATAAGAAACCAATCAAAACCACTTCCACTTGGCAGTGGTTTTTTCTTGTACTTCTCAGCACAAAAAAACCGCTCCTTCAGGCTTCCTGAAAGAGCGGTTTTCTTGTTATTCGTAGTCGCCTCCGGTAAAGTTGAAGTATTCTTCTAAGCTTTTTCCTGAGGCTGCGACATCTTTTGCATCTTCTCCGATATAGCGAAGGTGCCAGCTTTCAGGCATGTAGCCAGTGCTCGCTTCTTTTCCCTCTTGATAGCGGACGATAAAGCCATACTTGGCAGCATTCTTAAGCAACCATTTGCTGGCGCCTGGTTCTTGGACCAGATTGCCACTGGTATCGATGAGGTCAAATGCTAGACCTGTCTGGTGCTCGCTATAGCCAGGACGAGCTGAATATCGGTCTGCTGCGGCGACACCATCTTGATCCACATAGCTTTGGTAAAGACCAACCTGGGTCTCATAACTGCGGAAACCACTGTACTGATCACTGATGGCATAGCCTTCAGCCTGCATGGCTGCGATCAACTCGTGCAAGGCCGCAAGAGCTGTCGGATCCTCACCTGGATTGTAGTCTGCTACTAAGGGATAGTGCTTGTTAGCAATCACGATATCACCAGACTTCCCTTGGACACTGTAATAAGAGCCATTGAAGGAAACACCTTGATCCACCGTGACTTCTCCTGCCTTTTTAGCAGACTTTTGACTTCCTTGAGAAGAGGTCTCTTCAGAAGCACTAGTTACTTTCCTACTTGATGACTGTGCTACCTGTTTGCTAGAGGCAGGCTCTTTTATAGAGCTGTTTTTAGATTCCTTATCATGACTACAGGCCCCTAGAGCTATAATAGCTAGGCAAGCCAAGCTAAGGGTTGTAATTTTTACTTTCATTATGGATTCCTCACTTCTATCCTCTCACTTAGATTGGTAAGTAAAAGATAGAGATTTGGGACAAGAGATAGCGATCAATGATGAGCACCAAGATCAAGATGGCTAGATACACAGTGAAGGATGCAAGGAGCAAGAAGAACTTGTCCATTTTTAACTTGGTTTTGTTTAACCCTTCATACGTGATGTAAGAAGTTCCTGCACCAAATAATGCAATCAGGAGGAAGATGATAAAGCTAAAGCCATCATAGAATCGGATAAGAGTCATAAGTAAGACCAAAAGAGATCCTGGCAAGGCATAAATGGATAAGCGAGCAAACAAATCAAAGGATTGTTTATAGCCAAACTCCTGATCTTGCAAGACCACACGACGAACGAAGAAGCCTCCAAATTGGAAAGCATACAAGGTCAAATAGACGGCAATCATAATGAGGAAGAAACTGCTGAACCCTACTTCACCAAAAGTCACCGTGTTGGCAACTAAGAAGACTGATATGGTCAGCAAGAGAGCCGTTAGAGCATAGTGCAACAAGCCGTTTAAGATATTCACCGGTTGCTTAGCAGTTGGACGAATCAAAGCTGACACAAACCATGACCAGAAACCTCCTATCGTTTGGTTAAACGCATTTGGTTGAACTGATTGACTATAGTAAGGTTGTCCCGCTGGCGCTTGGCCTTGGTAGCCTACTTGCTCAAATCCTTGACCAGGTGTCACTTGACCAAATCCTGGTTGAGGTTGTTGTTGAGGAGCTTGTTGGAAGTTCCCACCTTGGACAGGTGTCCCAAACTGTTGACCCACTGTGTTGACTGAAGCAGAGCCAAATTGAGGAGCTGCTTGTGTCGGCGCTTGACCTACTGGTGCTTCTGGAGCTGGAGTAAATCCTGGCGCTTGACCTACTGGTGCTTCTGGAGCTGGAGTAAATCCTGGCGCTTGACCTACTGGTGCCTCTGGAGCTGGAGTAAATCCTGGTGCCGGAGCTACTGGTGCCTCTGGAGCTGGAGTAAATCCTGGTGCCGGAGCTACTGGTGCTTCTGGAGCTGGAGTAAATCCTGGTGCCGGAGCTACTGGTGCCTCTGGAGCTGGAGTAAATCCTAGCGCCGGAGCTACTGGTGCCTCTGGAGCTGGGGCTACTGATGGTTCTTCAGCTTCCTGCCATACTGGAATCGTGCCTAACTGTGAGGCCACCTCATCAGGAGATGCTGGGGCTCCCACAAAGTTTGGAGTCACTTGATCCGGAGCCACTGGGGGTGCCACAAAGTTTGGAGTTGCTGGAGCAGGCTGGCCCACCCACTCGTCTTGAAATTCACCAGTAGCTAAAGCTTGAGCAACCTCTGCTTCTGTAGCCGGTCGTCCATTTACAGCTTGGAATTGATTAAGCCAATCTTGTTTCTTCATATATTGTCTCCTTAAAATAGATATACCCGTCCATTATATAAAAATTTTAGGGCTTTTTCAATGGCCATTCGATTCACCAATGACTAGACATGGAAGATGCCCCCTCTTATTCAAGAGCATCCATGCCCCCTTGGACGTTGGTTACATCATAGCCCGCTTCTTCCAAAAATTGACAAGCTCTTCCTGAACGGCCACCCGACTTACAGATGACATAATAGGCTTGATCTTTATCTAGCTCAGTATAGCGATCTAGCAATTCAGACAGAGGAAGCAATAGCACTCCATCCAAATGGACGGCATCGTATTCGGCCTGTTCACGGACATCAACAACTTGGATTTCTCCTGCTTGGTACTTTTCTAAAAACTCATTAAATGGAATTTCTTTCATGATTTCTCCTTTTTGTTGGCACTATGGCAAGATTAGTATTTCATATTTAAAATCAATGGATTCTAAAAAGCGGAATAGGTCTTGGGTTTTGATAAAGATCGTCTTTTCATTCGTGTTAGGATGGAAGGTCATGATTTCCTCTGACACAATGTCCTGATCAAAATAGACGAGAATATCCTTTTCTTCATTGTTTAACAAGCCAAAGGGGGATACTGTCCCAGCTGGTAATTGCATTTTTTCTGCCAGAGATTCAGCTGAAGCCATACGGATCCGATTGGCTCCTACTTGCTCTTTGAAATCCTCCATGTCCAAAGGTTTCTGGTCATCCATGATAAGAAGATAGTATTGGGTCTTCTTTTTGTTTGTCAAAAACATGGATTTGGTCCGGACCCCTTCTAGACCTTCAATATAGGAATCAGCCTGCTCAGTGGTTAATGCCGGTGGGTGTTCCACCTCATCAAATTCAATCCCGAGTTGGTCTAATTTGTCTTTGACTTTTTGATATGGATCCATGGAAATACCTCCTTTTACAATTATCACTAACTATTATTTTGTATGTTCGGCTATAATCTGCTGGACTCGAGACCGGAGAGCCGGCACCACTTCTGCCTCAAACCAAGGATTCTTGGCCATCCAGATCTGATTGCGAGGCGAAGGGTGGACCAGAGGGAAATAGTCGGGCAGGTAGTCCTTGTACCGTCTCACCCGCTCTGTCACCTTGCCACTGACCTTCTCATGAAGATAGTAGGCTTGGGCGTACTGGCCAATCAAGAGGGTCAACTCAATATCTGGACATTCTTTGAGGAGTTGAGGATGCCACTTTTCCGCAAAGCCCTTGCGAGGTGGCAGGTCACCTGATTTTCCATGCCCTGGGAAATAAAAGTCCATAGGAATGACCGCAAATAGTCCCGAATGGTAGAAGGTCTCCTCATCGACTCCCAACCACTCCCTTAGACGGTCTCCACTCTTGTCCTTCCAATAAAGTCCCGCTTCCTGAGTCTTGAGGCCAGGAGCCTGTCCGATAATATTGATTCGAGCTGTCTTTGGTGCCGCAAACAGGGGCTCGATCCCTTTATCCGTATAGTCTTTGTTTTGTGGATCAGCCATGATGGCTTTTTTGATCTGCTCTAGTTGCTTCATTTCTCCTCCTCTAAGCAAAAACTCAGCCAGCAAGTGCCGACTGAGTAGCGTCTTATTTGATGAGTTCGTAGATGGCTTCTGCGTAGATTGCAGCTGCACGGTAGAGATCTTCTACATCCGCAAATTCATTGGCTTGGTGCATCGTGTTCACATAGTCTGGGAACATGGCACCGAAGGCAACTCCACGTTTCAATAGACGACCAAAGGTTCCGCCACCGATTACTTGCTCATGACCTTTCAGTCCAGTTTGTTTTTCATAGACACGCAAAAGCGTTGAGACCAATTCATCTTCCATTGGAACATAGTGAGGGGTGTGGCCGTGGGCAGACAAGCTGACGGACGCCACTCCTTCTACTTTTTCAAGTCCAGCTTTGATGATTTCTGGATCTGTTCCTTTAGGGTAACGAATGTTCAAGGCGATGGTGTTATCTGAGCTATTTTCGTCGAAGTTGAAGACACCCGCATTCATGCTGAGAGCCCCCATCTTTTCATCCGTATGGGCAATGCCAAGCTTCTCACCAGCAAAGTCTTCATGAAGAAGAGAAGCTGACACCTGCAAGTAAGCTTTGGCATCTCCACCGAAGTCAAACTGGTTCAAGAAGAGAGCCAAGTAAGTTGCTCCATTGATTCCAGCTTCTGGAGTAGAGCCGTGGGCAGATTTCCCGATAATGGTGATCTTGAATTTGCCGTCATCTTCTGTTGCAACTTCATAACGAAGTTGGTGTTCATTGGCAAAGGCATCAAGGAGATCCACTAGATCTGGTAATTGACCAGAAACGACTGCAGTTGCTGACTCAGGTACCATGTTTTCACGAAGGCCACCGGTAAAGCTATGAAGATGCGCTTGACCTGTGTTTTGACCACCGAAATGGAGATACTCGGTAATGTTTCCTTTTTCCCCGTTGATGATGGGGAATTCGGCATCTGGAGAGAAACCAAAGTCTGGATCAGGAAGACCGACATGTTTGAAATAGTAGTCCATATCGCCCCAACCAGACTCTTCATCTGTACCTACCACAAAGCGCACGCGCTTAGATACAGGTAATCCCAGATCCTTGATAATCTTCAAACCGTAGTAACAAGCTACTGTAGGCCCTTTATCATCTGATGAACCACGCGCATAGAGCTTGCCATCGATAATCTCAGGTTTGTAAGGGTCTGTATTCCAGCCACTACCTGCAGGCACCACGTCCATGTGGGCAAAGATCCCGAGCTCTTCTTCCCCTTGTCCAAAGGTGAAGTGTCCAGCATAGTTATCCACGTTGGTTGTTTCGTAGCCATCACGCTCAGCGATTTCCAAGAATTTTTCAAGAGCTTTGACGGGTCCAGGTCCATATGGGTGAGTCGCATCCGCCTGGCTATCATCTCGTTCTGAGTTAATTTCCAAGAGGCTGAAAAGGTCAGCCATCATTTCTTCGCGACGTTTTTCTACTTCTGCTTTAAAGTCAATTGTTGTCATGCATTCCTCCGTTATTTCGATTTAAATTGAATCCTCCAGAATCCCATCAGAGACTGTCCACCAGTCTACCAAAGGATTCTAGAAAACCGGACTTGTATCGTAGAGACGAAACCATCCGGTTCTTTCAGTTTCTATTAGCGTTTTTCAATGATTTCGTCTACTGGCAAGCGGTAGCTAGGTTCTACCTTCTCAGCAGCATAGCCGACAGTAATCAAGAGTTCTGGACGGAAACGCTCTTCGATTTCCAAGACTTCATTGACTTTTGATTTGTCAAAGCCAAGGATGATGTTCGAGCCAATCCCTTGGTCAGTCAAGGCCAATACCAAGTTCATCGCGACCAACCCAGCATTTAGTGCCAAGTAATCGCTGATCTGTTGCTCATTGTAGCGAGCATATTCGGCAGGAAGGTTTGCATATAGTATTGCAACTTTTCGTCTGTGAAGTTCTTGACCCCACCAACACGCGCAATCTTCCGGGCTCGACGTTGCAAATCGGTATCTGTAAAGAGAGCAATGGTCACAGGTGCTTCCATGACTTGGTCATAGTTCCCACCATAGGCTACTTTTGCCAATTCTGCATTTTTCTGGCGAACGACCACGAATTTCCATGGTTGGCTATTGTGCGCACTTGGAGCCAAGGTCGCAATTTCAATAGCTGTCCGCACATCTTTTGGATCGACCGGTTGGTCTGTGAAATGCTTGATCGCATGACGTTTTTTGTTGAGTTCTAGGAATTTCATAGTCAACTTCCTTTTCTAATTCTATTACCTCTATTTTAACACAAAATGAAAGAGCTTGCAGAGTTTTACAGCCGGAGATTGTGAAAAAAGAAGCGAACATTTTGAAAATCCGCTTCTTTCTTATGGTTTGAATACACAAGAGATATACCTATGATTCATCGGAAAGATCAAAATAGGCAGCTACTTCTTTAGCATAGCCGTATTTCTCAATTAAGCTAGTTAGCAACTCATTGTTATGACCTCGATAGTTATCCTCGCGTCTCAATTCTTCGTACATCTCAATAAAGGAAGGCCCTTGTCCTTGGCATCTTGGAGCTCTGCTTCATAGTCATAGGCTACCTTCCGAAAGTGCAGGTTGGTCACCCCATCTTCTTCAACATCAATCAGCGCATACTGGGCCCTGTGATTTTGGAGCCGCTCCCAGTCAAAATAAGGCATGCCAATGGTTCCTGGATTGAGGATCTGCTGGCCCTGACTGCCATAGCGAAGCAACTGCTTGTGGACATGACCGTAGATGGCCATATCTGTCTGGTCATCGAGCAATTGGTCAAAGTTCTCCGTTCTATTTGCTGGACGCAAGTCTCCACCATAATTCTTTTCTGGCAAGTTGTGGCTTAGTGAAAAGCGAATACCATTGACCTCCTTCTTCTCTACCAATGGAAGGGAACGAAGCCAATCGATCCGCTTAGGATCTAGTCCTTCCATGAGGTACTGAGTGAGACGAAGAAGCTGGATCTCCTGCGGATCCTCAAGACCGTACTCGCCATCCAAGGCCTCTAGGACACAATCATCCCAATTTCCACGAACAGCTGCTGTAATCGGAATCGCATCCAGCAAGTCAAAAAGATCCTCTCTTCCTGGACCTGGTAGCAAAATGTCCCCTAAAAGCCAGTATTCCGTTGCACCTAGAGCACGCGCATCCGAAATCACTGCCTCCAGAGCTGTCGTATCTCCGTGGATATCAGATAAAATAGCGATTCGATGGTTCATAACTACTCCTTTATGGATTGAAAAATCAGTGTGCCTTAAGTATAACAAAAACGAGTACAAAAAGTGAAAACCATCCATTTGAATTGGATGGTGCAATTACTCAAATCCTTGGGAGGACTCCGCCACTTCCATCAAGGGACTTGCTTCTTCCTGCTTTCCTTGATGAAGCTTTTCTTGCACTGCCTCCGCCACTGCTCGTGGGATGCCGACCGTGACGATCTCATCCACAGTAGCTTCTTTGATTTTGGTCAGTGACTTGAAGTGCTTCATCAGCAACTGCTTGCGTTTTGGTCCCAAGCCTTCGATGCCGTCCAACTGGGAGGAGAAGGAATTCTTGGATCGTAGCTGGCGGTGGAAGGTGATGGCGAAACGGTGGACTTCATCTTGGATCCGCTGGAGGAGGAAATTCCTGCGAGGTGCGAGAGAGTTCGATGACTTGAAGAGGATCACCAAAGAGCAATTCATGGGTCTGGTGCTTGTCATTCTTTTGCAGGCCTGCAATAGGAATATCCAGCCCTAACTCCTCTTGGATGACTTGCTTGGCAATATTAACCTGCCCCTGACCCCCATCGATGACAATCAGATCTGGTGGCGTCAGACCATCCCTCATGACCCGGCTGTAGCGTCTGCGAATGACCTCCCGCATGCTGGCATAGTCATCTGGCCCCACGACAGTCTTGATCTTGTACTTGCGGTAGTCCTTTTTGCTTGGCTTCCCATTGACAAAGACCACCATAGCAGAGACCGGACTGGTCCCCATGATGTTGGAGTTATCAAAAGACTCAATGCGCACTGGGGTCGGAATTTGCAGGAGTTTTCCAAGATTTTCAATAGCACCTTGGGTCTTTTCCATGGATTTTTCAAGGAGATTGAACTTCTGCTCCAGACTGACACGCGCATTCTTGATGGCCAGATTGACCAACTGCTTCTTCTCCCCACGCTGGGGCTTGAGGACCTTGGTATCCACAAGGGCCTTGACCGCTTCCTCATCAATATCCTGAGGGATCAGGATTTCATTGGGGATCAGGTGAGACTTCTCCTGGTAAAACTGCCCCACATAGGTCAAGAAATCCTCGTCCGGATCATTGTAGTAAGGGAAGAGATTGACATCGCGCTCGATCAGCTTGCCCTGACGGACAAAGAAGACCTGCACACACATCCAGCCCTTGTCCACGTAGTAGCCAAAAACATCCCGGTTCTGCAAATCCTTGGCCATGACCCGCTGTTTGGTCCGCAGGGTCCCGATGGCCTGGATCAGATCACGATACTCGGCCGCCCGCTCAAATTCCATGTTCTGCGCAGCGGTAGTCATCTTGAGCTTGAGCTCATCGATAATCTTGTCATCCTGCCCCTTTAGGAAATCAGAAACCTCCTGGGCCATGCCCTTGAAATAGGCCTCGTCCTTGTGGCAGACCGTGTGGGCCATACACTGCCCTAAATGGTAGTAAAAGCAGACCTTGGAAGGCGGATTAGTACACTTGCGGAAAGGAAAAATCCGATCCAAGAGCCGCTTGATCTCATTGGCCGCCCCACATCCGGATAGGGACCAAAATAGAGACCACCATCCTTTTTGACCTGGCGCGTGATGATGAGACGCGGATAGCGCTCATTGGTAATCTTGATGAAGGGATAGGACTTGTCGTCCTTGAGCATGATATTGTACTTGGGCTTGTTCTCCTTGATGAGGTTGATCTCGAGAAGCAAGGCCTCAATATTGGACTCAGTGACGATAAATTCAAAATCCACAATCTCAGATACCAGCGCTTCCGTCTTGGTATCGTGGCTCCCTCTAAAATAGGACCGCACCCGATTGCGGAGATTCTTGGCCTTCCCCACATAGATGATGGTTCCGTTCTTGTCTTTGTGAATGTAACAGCCCGGACTCGTCGGCAAGAGCTCGAGCTTGGATTTAATCAAGTTGTTCATACTCTCTATTATAGCAAAAAAGAGGGACCTAGCACTTGGCTAACCTCTCTATAATCTATTAAATTGATTAATTATTTAACGAAAATAACATCTGAAAAATGACCAATCCAAATAGAAATTGTTTTCTTCATTTTCCTTATAAAATCTTATTATATTACGTTCACTTTAATATTGTCAAAATAAAGTAGAGGTGGATAATTAGCTCTACCTCTTACTATAAAAACTCAAAGCTATATTGAAACAATAGGCAATGATTATTGAGTAAAATATAAGCTTTAAAAAAAGGGGACATGTTAATTTATTGCTAAAATAAGCTATTGAGGTCAGGATTAGAAAAGAGAGACAAAATAATAATAGTTTAATTTTAAGGCCACGCATTTATGCTTCTCCTTTCTAACCTAAACGAACTATTTTTGCTTTCATTATAGCATAAAACGTAATGGAAAGTTCAAAAATATCATTGCGATATTTTTTCGTCCACTGCTCTATATCAACATTTTTAATAGCGCTATTTATATCAAAGATAGTATCAATATTTATACTTCATTAATCAGTTGGCAAGGGATAGATAATTGATTGATCTTGATGGGGCATATCTTCTTCTCCTACAATTGCTCACCTTTTACTTCCTCAAACCATTTTTCAAATTCTAGTCGTGGAAGCAACTCTTCATCCTTGTCATAACGCCCTTCATAGCTATAGCGACTATCAAGACTGTTTTTTTCTGCATCATAAATCAACCACATTTCAGTTGGATGTTCGCGGTCATATTCTTGGCACAGCTTGACCATTCTTTCTATATCTTGTGCACCAATTCTTAATAGACTAAACTGAATTTCATCCGAACTATCTATTCTATTAGGTAGGTAATCCGAAATCTCATCTCTATCTAGATAATGATTATTAGTTTTAAAAAATACATCAAATCTATAAAAATCATCAGCAACGCAATAAATAAATATTTTTTCTGCTTGATTTTGGACATATTCCATTGCTAGCGAAATCATATCAACCTGGATTTCCATAAATTTATCTTCAAAATTCATTATATCCTTCACCCTTATCTTTCATCTCATATTGTGCCATTGTTCAAAAATAAAATCATTTCTATCACTGATATAGTCGCCTTAATTGTAAGTCAACTTTTGTAAAAAAACTAGCAAGTTCGCATTCCATTCCATAATTTTATCCTCAAGTAAGCTAACCTTGTATGTTATTTACAGAGATTCTATATTATTATTACTCTCTCTATTATAGTAAAAAAGAGAGACCTAAACGATCCCTCTTTGATATTAATAGCCTCTTAGGTAAGGAAGTAAGGACATAAGAGTTGTTCCAAGGACCACTACCCAGAACCAGAAAGAATACATGCTTCTTTGGAAGACGCCTGGTGCTGGTCGATTTTCTTGAATGTAGTGCAAAATCTCTTTTCGTTTCACTATCAAAACGACTGTAAAGGCAATGGTTCCTCCTACAAAGACTAGAACCTGTATGAAGTCGGATAAGTTTTCGTTGACATGGGTTCCTAGGTAATGGAGCCCTTGAGACAAGACTAGGTTGTTAAAAATATGAAAGAAGATTGCCCACCAGAAAGAATACTCAAAGGTCAAATAACCAAATCCTAAACCAATGATGATTGCGAAGAACAACTGATCCAAGTTAGCATGGAAGAGTCCAAAGATGATAGCTGTCATCAGAATGGCAAAAACCTTGCCAAACTTTTCCAAAGCCCTTAATCCTGCTCCTCGAAAAACTAGCTCTTCTGTAATGGGTCCAAGGAGGGTCGCATAAAGTAAAAGACTCCACGACTGACTGAGTTGCTCTGACATGTCTTCTTGAGGATTGTAGAAGCCCAAGGTCCCAAGCATCTGATTCAAGATTTGCCCGATGGTGGCAGAGACCAACTGTGCAAATCCAAGAAAGACAATGAATACCAAGAAAGTCTTCCAAGTCATCTTGCGTCCCTTTTGTCTCACATCTCCTTTAAAGAGGGCTCCTTTTCGATACAAGGCAAAGAGGATTACCCCTATGAGGACCGCAATGATATAGGACATCCCATCCTTAGAAATACTTTCTGTAAGCTGTTGCTGCATCTCCAGAGGATCCCCTTTATAACGTCCTACGATAAAGCTACTGATAACAAAGGACCAAAGGAAGGAAACACCCGTCATGATCGCGAGGTAAAGGACGATCATGGCAGAAAAGGCTCCCAAATCCTTTTTAGGATCTAAAAATCGATTGTATTGCTTCATATACTCACTCCGCTAATCTACTGTTTTTGTTTTCTGACTCCAGCCGTAGCACCATCCAAAAGCCCCTTCATAGAGAACAAAGAAAATCAAAAAGGCATGTAGGAAATAGTCCTCCGGAAGGGCTAGAATAATCGGATCCCGATAGGGATCAAAGAGCCAGGTAGCATCTCCGACAAAGAGGACTTGGTGAAAGAGGGTAAAGAATTGATCAAAGCCAATAAAGAGGGTCACTCCTCCTATGATAATAGGTAAGAGAACCATCCCACCAAATAAAGGGCGATAGAGACCTGCGTAGCCCTTACGCATCACTGTTCGAATAAATCGTACAGCTACTGGCAACAAGATCAGGAATAAGACCTGGGTCAGGTGAAAGAGGTATTTGACTGCTTGGAAATGATGGAGACCTTCGGGAGAAGATGGAAAATCCGGCATCTCCAGCTTCCAGGTAAAAGGACTGGTCAAATACTGCATAAGGAGCTGAAAATTCTTCTGGATGACTGCAGGAGACAAACCGGTCCGATTCTGAATTCGTAACCAGCTGATCTCCATGGGATAGATCATCCAGGCTACTAGAATGGTCCCCAAAATCACCGTTGCTAAGAGCCAGAGGACAAAGCCCGTTACTTTCAACCGATCACGCATCGAAATCCCACTCCGCTAAGCTCGATAGGACGTGCGTTGGTGGCAAGGGCAGGTCTGGTACTTCTTCTGGCTTGGTAAAGCCAGTGGTCACTAGCAAAGTAGGAATGCCATTGTCAATCCCTGCTCGAATGTCAGTCAGGTAATTGTCTCCCACCATGACCACTTCTTCGCGTTCTAGTCCCAAGTGAGCGATGGCCTTATCCATGATGATGGCATTGGGCTTTCCGATAAAGGTTGGCTTCACGCGCGTTGCCGCTTCGATTAGGGCATTTAGAGCACCCGCCCCTGGCATCATTCCGCGCTCTGTCGGGATATTGAGGTCTGGATTTGTCCCGATGAAATGGGCTCCCTTTTGAATAGCCAAAGTCGCGATGGAGAATTTCTCATAGTCCACTTCCCAGTCAAGACCCACCACGACATAGGATGGATTTACCGTATCTTCGACGAAGCCTGCTTCAGCAATGGCCTGTTTCAAGCCCACATCTCCAATGACATAGGCAGTTTTCCCAAGATTCATGTCCACCATATAATCAATGGTTGCTAGTGTCGCTGTATAGATGGTATCCAGTGGCGTTTCGATATTGAACTGGCCTGCCAGCATCTCTTGAACCATTTCCGGCGTCCGAGTAGTATTGTTGGTCACAAAGAGATAGGGGATCTGACGCTCTTGCAATTCGTGAACAAAGGCTTCCCCAGCTGGGATCCGTTCTTTCCCCTTGTAGATGGTTCCATCTAAGTCAATTAAATAACCCTTATAAGTCATGGGATTCTTGGTCTCCTTTTTCACTTGCTTCCTCTGCTACTTTGTCCTGATCCTGAAACTGGCCTCCTGCTCCATACAGAAGCAAACAAGCTCCATATAAGGCAAATTGAAGGACCAGACCGAAGAAATTGATACTTGCTTTTCCAGCCTGAGTAAAGAGGAAGGAGGAAATCATCAAGATGACGATGGTCATCATTAAACCACCAATCTTAGCCTGATCAATGGTAATGGTATAGACGCCGGTTTCTTTTTTCTCATTGCTTTCTTTCTCTGCCTGGATAGGCTTCATGGTCTCGATAAAATCTGTCATTAAAGTCGCTGCGAGGCTGACAGTCGTACTAAAGAGGACACCTTGGGAGAGCTTATCAAAGAAGTTACTCCAGAAGCTACCCGATTGGCTGGTGATACTCAAAGAAAAGACAACAACAGGCAGGATAAAGGCCAAAATCAAATGAATCCAAACACGATACCAGCGAACATCTTCCTTGAGAAAACGCATAAAGGCTTCAAAACTCAACCGATAGCGGACAAAAGCGAACTGCTTCTTCAATAAAGATATAAAAAGCTGCGACTAAGGTTAAGAAACCATCTCCCAATACATAGAGGGGATTTTTCTTACGACGAGCATAAGCAACAACCCGTCGTTGAACCTCCATCAAGTCTTCTTTTTTCTGTTTTAATCTTCGTTTTTCCATAATGTTTCCTTATCTATTTCTTCCCAAGTGATGAGGGCTTGTGCGTGGATTTGGCCTTCTGATGAGATGACATGATTGCTGATCATCCCTTCTCGCTCGACGCTAGAGGTGATCATGCCCCCAGGCAAGACCTCCTTGACATACTTGAGATGGACCCGTTTAGGGATATGCTGGCTTAGGAATTCTGCTCCCATTACTTCAAAGACCCAGTCTAGGTACTTGCTGTTGTTGACATGGCCGTTCATATCTAAATCATAGAAACGTACATGGTAGTCCTGCTCCATGGCTCCATTCAGTTCTGGATAGCGTGGACCACGGCGGATCTTCTTCTCAAATGGTGACTCATATGGCTCTGTGATCTCTTCCGGTACGGATTGGACCTTGCGGCTATCCCGATCCATCAAGACGAAGGTCGCCACCATCTCGACGATGACTTCCCCCTTCTGGTTTCTAACGACAAAGGAACGGTAGCAAAAGAGACGATTGTGGGCCAGGGCCTGGGTCTCAATGGTAATCTGTTCATCAAAGACCGGTAGGCGATGAACCCTGATGTCATAGTCGGTAATGATCCACACCAGATTGCGCTGTTCGAGCAGGTCCCTGTCACTGACACCCAGCTCCATCGACTGCATGCCTGACACCTGCAAGGACAAGAGGATGAGCTGAGGCATCTTGATGAAGCCATTCACATCGCTCATATCAAAGGGAACCTTCATGTCATACTGATAAATTTTAGCCATCGTTTACTCCAATATAAATTTCTCTGCTACGGTATCTCCAAGGAACAAGCCTCTCTTAGTCATCCGAACTTGCTTGTCATCTGGAACCAGAAGTCCCTGCTCCGTCAGACTGGCCACCACTTGTCCATAGCGTTGGTCAAAGGAGACACCAAATTTTTCTTCAAATCGTGCCTTAGACACACCTGTCTTTTTCCGTAGACCGAGGAACAACTCCTCTTCCATCTTCTCTTCCAGTGTCAGGTACTCCTCTGTGATTCGAGCCTTACCTGCCTCAACAGCCTCCAGATAATGCCGGATAGGCCCGTGATTCTTGTAGCGAATCCCATCGACATAGCCAGAAGCTCCTGCTCCTAGACCATAGTATTCTGCATTATCCCAGTAGACCAGATTGTGACGACTTTCAAAGCCAGGCTTAGAGAAATTAGAAATCTCATAATGCTCAAAGCCTGCTTTTTCCAGCTCCTCAATGATGTACTCGAACATCTCTGCTTCCAGCTCCTCTTTGGGTAGCGGAAGCTTGCCTCGTCTCATCCGATTCATAAAGACCGTGTGGTTCTCTAAAATCAAACTATAGAGACTCATGTGGGGAATGTCCAGGTCGATGGCCTTAGCGACATTTTCCTTGACCTGGTCCATGGTCTGACCCGGCAGGGCATAGATCAAATCGATGGAAATATTATCAAAACCAGCCTGCTTGAGGTGGCGGATATTGTCATAGATATCCTGCTCCTGGTGACTCCGTCCGATCTTTTTCAGCATCTTGTTATCAAAGGTTTGGACACCCAGAGAGACCCGATTGACCTGAGAGTCCTTGAGGACTGCAATCTTATCCGGATCCAAATCTCCAGGATTGGCCTCGATGGTAAACTCCTCTACCTCCGATAGGTCCATGACCTTGGGCAATTCTGTCAAGAGATAGGCCAGTTGCTGGGCATATAGAGCTGTCGGGGTCCCTCCACCGATGTAGAGAGTCCGAGTTTGCCAATCTCATAAGATCGAGTCTCCTGGATTAAGTGTTCCAGATAGGCATCGACCGGTTGATTCTTGATAAAAACCTTAGAAAAGTCACAATAATAACAAATCTGGGTACAAAATGGAATATGCACATAGGCAGAAGACGGTTTAGCTTGCATAACCTTTATTATACCATATTTCCGACCAAAGCCCGAGCAGAAAAAAGAGGGGGAAACAAGGATTTCCTTGACAAGAAGGAATGAAAGGAATAGAATAAAGCTAATCACATTCGGAGGTAAGGAGATATGAACAACTAAGTTTCGTTAAATAAGATACTTTATTTAGTGGACTGCTTGTTCTATCTCTTTTTGTGTACCCTCTCGCCTAATTTCCAAACTTTTGTTGGCTAAATAAGGTCTTTTTCTGCTTGGGTTTCACTTGAATACAGTTCTACTAAATAGGTAGAGCTGTTTTTTGTCCCAGTAGAAAGGAATCTTATGCTAAAACTATCCCACCTCACTATTCGACATACAAAAGATTTACGAGATCTGGTTCGAGATCTTTCCCTGACCATTCATGAAGGAGAAAAAGTTGCTATTATTGGCGAAGAAGGGAATGGAAAATCTTCCTTACTTCAGGTCCTCATGTCCCCAAAATCTCTACCAGATTATCTGACCATAGAAGGAGAAATCACCACTAATTTTCACTCCTATGCCTATATTCCCCAAACTTTACCGGAAGCTTTGAAGGGAAAAAACTTGGAAGAATATTTTTTTGGAGAGGACGAGCTAGACTATGCCACCCTCTACAGACTGGCAGATCAATTGCATTTTTAATAGCGAGCGCTTTACAAGCGACCAAACTATCGGAAGTCTATCTGGAGGAGAAGCCCTCAAAGTCCAACTGCTTCACGAGCTTTGTTGTCCTCATGAATTGCTATTTTTAGATGAACCTTCAAATGATCTGGATTTGGAGACCTTGGACTGGCTCCAGCAGATGATCCAAACGAGCCCCCAAACCATAATATTTATTTCCCATCATGAGGATTTTTTGACTCAGACGGCGGATACGATTATACACCTCAGACAGATCAAACACCGCAAGGAGGCTGAAACCATCGTAGAGCACCTAGGTTATCAAGACTACAGTAGCCAGAAGGAACAACAATTTAAGCAACAGTCTCAGCAGGCGGCCAACGATCAACGAGCCTACCGAAAAACTATGGAGAAGCACCGTCGTGTCCGTCAGCAAGTCGAAACCTCCTTACGAAACACCAAAGATAGCACTGCTGGACGTCTCCTGGCAAAGAAAATGAAGTCCCTCCTTTCACAAGAAAAGCGCTACGAGCGAGAATTCCAATCCATGACTTCCCAACCCTATGATGAGGAAATCATCAATCTGCATTTCCCTCCCCTCACTCCTTTATCTCCTCAAAAACGTGTCCTTCTCTTAGATCAGGAAGAGCTCGCAATTGGTGATCGTGTCCTAGTCAAGAACCTCTCCCTCACACTTCAAGGGCAGGATAAGATAGGGATTATCGGTTCCAACGGTGTTGGGAAATCCACTTTCCTAAAAATGATCTGGGAGATTTTACAGAATAATGAGAGTATCCGCACTGCCTATATGCCTCAAGATTACACTGAACATCTCCCTCTGACTCAGACACCCGTTCAATTTCTACAGCATTCAGGCGATCGCGAAGAAATCAACACCATTCAATTGCATTTAGCCTCCCTCAACTTTACTTATTCTGAAATGCATCATCCTATCTCTGAACTTTCTGGTGGCCAGCAAGGAAAACTCTTCCTCCTTCAATTAGTACTCACAAGTCCCCAGTTTCTGCTCTTGGACGAGCCTACTCGTAATTTTTCCCCCACTTCCCAACCAGAAATTCGTCGCCTATTCGCAGACTACCCAGGCGGACTGGTTACAGTGTCCCACGATCGGACCTTCCTCAAAGAAGTCTGCAAAAAGATCTATCGTCTGACTGAAAATGGTTTGGTAGAAATTGAGGCTCTCTAACGTAAAAAAGATTGGCAAAAACCAATCTTTTTTCTAGTTCTTCGCTGCCTCTTGTCCCATTTCTTGGGTGCGTTTGTAGGCTGCTTCCACACCTACAATAATGTCGCCCCGTAAACCGACTTGTTCTAAGCGGTTGACTCCTGCGATGGTAGAGCCACCTGGACTACAAACCGCATCCCTTAATAGGACTGGGTGATTGCCTTGACCTTGCTCCGAGATAGGCTTCCATCTTGATTGGTCAGGGAAGAGGTCCCTACTTTAAACACAATTCGCTTATTCTTCATCCATTCATTCTCCAGAGTAATCGATTGTAACATTATACCATGAAAGCCTTAAAAAATACTAAGAGCGGACCAGGGGAAACCCCCATTTACCCACAAAAAAACGAGTTTCTACCACAAGAGGTAAACTCGTTTTGATAATGATATGTTTATCCTTGACGAAGCTGTTCCAAGGTTTTTTGGAAAATCTCCGGAACCTCCACTGAAAACTCCATGACCTCTCCCGTCCGAGGATGGGTAAAGCCCAGTGTCTTGGCATGGAGGAATTGCCCATGGCCTTTCAAAGTCCTGCGAGGTCCATAGACTTCATCACCAGCGACCGGATGGCCAATATAGGCCATGTGAACCCGGATTTGGTGGGTCCGTCCTGTCTCCAATTGCAACTCGACCAAGCTATAATCTCCAAAGCGTTCCAAGACATGAAAAAGCGAGTCAGAGCTGGTTTCCCTTTGGCTGTCACAGCCTGCTTCTTGCGATCCTTGTCACTTCGCCCAATCGGCGCCTCAATGACACCCCGATCGTTGGGTAGATTGCCATGGACAATGGCCCAGTACTTGCGCAGAGATTTCTGAGCCTTGAGCTCATCTGCAAGTGCTACATGAGCCGCATCGTTCTTAGCCACCATGAGGAGACCAGAGGTATCCTTGTCAATCCGATGGACAATCCCCGGACGAAGCTCGCCATTGATCCCTGACAAGTCTTTGATGTGATACATGAGGGCATTGACCAGAGTTCCACTGGTGTGGCCCGCACTAGGATGGACCACCATGCCCTGGGGCTTGTTGACCACTGCGACATCCACATCCTGATAGACAATCTCTAAGGGAATATCTTCTGCCTCGTAGATCACTTCTTCAACTTGAGGGACTTCATAGCTGATGACATCCCCTTCTTTTACGGTATACTTGGCCTTTTTGACTTGACCGTTGACGAGGATCTTCCCTTCCTTGATCTGCTCATTGGCCAAGCCACGTGAGAGTTCAGTCAACTCTGAGACAGCCTTATCCAGTCGCGCTCCAGCGACTTCTACTCTAACTTCCATGGCTCTCCTCTCTTAAAATATAGATCAATAACAAGCCAACACCGACGGTTAAATAAATATCTGCTACATTAAAAATGGCAAAATTCATAAAAATCCAAGTGAAACATATCGACGACAAAGCCCTGACGAACCCGGTCAATAAAGTTGCCGATTCCCCCTGAGATAATCAGGGTCAAGCCCAACAAGAGCCAGAGTGAACCCTTGATGTGACGATAAAGGTAGACAAAGGCTGCCCCCATCGCTAGGATGGTAATAATGGTAAAGAACCACTGTTGGTTTTCCAATATGGAGAAGGCTGCACCTGAGTTTTTTAGATAGGTCAGACTGACTACTTTGGGAATGAATGAACGCATGCCTCCCAGTGGGATTTCCTTGACCACATACCATTTAACAGCTTGGTCCAAGGCAATTAGGAGGAGGATACTGATAAAAATACTTACTTTTCTCTTCATGTCCTACCTCTTCTCATCAAAGTAGGCTTCCATAACTTGGACAAACTTCTCAGCCACTGGTGAAAGATCCACCTCTTCCCGCTTGACATAGACCATTTTATTATCCAGATCATCGATCAAGGGGATAACCGTAATACCATTCACCGACTGACTATCCAAGAAACCAGAACCGGTCGCATAGGCGTCGGTCCGCTCTAGGATCCCATTCAAGGTCGCTCGGTCTGTCACATTGAAGAGTTGGGAACTGCTACTAGTATCGACGAAGTTCTCCGAATAGTAGAGATACTCATCCTTTTCCTGGGTAAAGCGAACAGTCGGCAAGTGCGCCAAGTCTTCCATCACTAAGGATTCCTTCTTAGCTAATGGATGACCCTTGCGCAAATAGATATGCGTCTGGAAAGGAATCAGGTCAATGACTTCCCAAGCCTAATTTATCCACCCGTTGCATGATCCCTTTGGTATTTTGCTTATTGAGGTAGATAATCCCGAGTTCACTATGACCCTGGGCCACTTCATCCAGGATTTGAACCGTGGTCGACTCAAAAATCCGGAAGTTTTTATTATCAGGGTAAAGGACAGAGAATTGGGTAATCAACGGAGGAAGGAAATCATAGTGCTGACTCGAGATCGAGAATTCCTTCTTTTCTTCCTCAGGATTGGCATACTGGTTTTGAAAAACATCAAAGCCCTTGACCAATTCTTGGGCCTTTTCATAAAATTCCATCCCCCGGCGGGTCAAGAAAGTGCCTGAACTAGTCCGACGGAAAATCTTAAAGCCCAGTTCCTTTTCCAAGTCTCTCACAGAGATGGACAGACTCGGCTGACTAACGTACATTTTTTCAGCTGCTTCACGAAAAGTACCACTATTGGCAATCGCGACAACATAGCGTAATTGTTGAATATTCATGTCTTCTTCCTTCTAACAATATCACTCCATTATACCATAATCTAGAGGATGAAAAAAGTTGGGGGCTTCAATCGAAAGAGAGCATAAAAAAAACTCTCTGATTAATCAGAGAGTTTTATAATCTGTTACCTCAGCTTTATAATTCAAGGCTCGTGATAAAAAGGTATCACTGTGGGTATCAAAATAAAAAAATAGGTTTTCCGAATCAATCAGAAAACCTTATTTATGCTATTAAAAGCGATTATTTTGCGATTGGGTAAACAGAAACTTGTTTCTTATCGCGACCTTTGCGTTCGAAGCGTACTACGCCTTCAACTTTAGCGAACAAAGTATCGTCTCCACCACGTCCAACGTTCACACCTGGGTAGATGTGAGTACCGCGTTGACGGTAAAGGATAGATCCACCTGTTACAGTTTGTCCATCAGCTGCTTTAGCTCCAAGACGTTTAGCTTGTGAATCACGTCCGTTTGATGTAGAACCTCCACCTTTTTTGTGGGCGAAAAGTTGCAAGTTAGCAAGATTCAATTTCAACATAATTGTTTTCCTCCATGTTAGTTTTCTGTGATAACTCTTGTTTGGACGAACTCCGATGAGTTCTCCGATAAGTTTGCCATCCCTAAGAAAAATGATTCAAAGAATAGTTGGGTCATTTCTCTTTGATGAGGTGGAATGTCTGTCGGGATTGTTACCCGCATGAAGCCACCCTCTTCTTCGTTTAATTCTAGTTCCGGTTCATAGCCTGCAAATTTCTCAACTGAGTTGACAAAGTTAATGGCAAGCGTAGAAACCGATGCACACACGACATCTAAGCCGTATTCGCCACTTTCGGCGTGACCAGTAATTTCTGCACTCCTCAGCTCGCCATCTTCGGCTCGTTCAAAGACTGCTTGTATCATGTGTTCTCCTAAAAATTAAGCGTTGATTGCGTTGATGACAACTTTAGTATAAGGTTGACGGTGACCTTGTTTACGGTGGCTACCTTTTTTAGGTTTGTACTTGTAAGTAACAACTTTCTTTTGTTTTCCTTGTTTTTCAACAGTTCCAACAACAGTAGCTCCTGAAACAAGTGGAGTTCCGACAACAGTGTTTTCACCACCAACAAGAACAACTTCGTTAAATGTAACTTCTTGACCAGCTTCAACGTTCAATTTTTCAACGTAGACTGCTTGACCAACTTCAACTTTAACTTGTTTTCCGCCAGTTTTAATGATTGCGTATGTGCTCATTATGCACCTCCTATGTATTTTTGGGTTTCCCCGTATTTTGTGAAGACTCGCCTAGCATCGTGGGACGAACCACTTAAGCTCAAAGGATGAGCGACGATGATCGAGCGGTTGCACAGGCATGTGCATAGTCAACTCTCTAAGTATATCACTTCTATCAGACAAAGACAAGTATTTTTGTCCCTTGAAAACGGATTTTCATCTAGAAACTTATTTTTTATATAAAAGTGAGGTTGAATTCCCCTGTTTACTTCTTAAATGTGAAGTCAGTCATGGTCATTTTTAATTTAGAGGACTCTTCCATACTTCTCATTTTTTCTTCTTGTTCGCGGGTAATTTTAAGAGGAATAGCTGCAACTGTATTCCGGTTGAGGACACCCGATTCTTCTATACGATAGTTTACAGTGATATTTTCTAAAATCGGCTCTCCATCATATTCTAAGTTTAAGTCAAAGTTCCCATCGCGATCAATATTGGTTGTGGTTTGATTGACAATCAATAATAATGCATATCGTTGCTCCTCATCCCCGAATGTATAGCCAGGGAAAAAAACAACCAATCGACCAGGCACGCCAAGATTTGGTTCTTCTTTCACATACCTTTCTGCTAAGTCTAAAATCTCGTTTGGTTGATTTTTATAGCGCTCTGCTCTCACAAAGGTTAAAGAGGCCTCTTTCGTTTCTGTCTGACTGGTCTTTTCATCTTCCTTTGCCCCATGAATCGAAACATTTATACAGCCCGTTAACAATACCAAACTAGTTAGCAATAATAAGATTTTTTTCATGTATTCACCTTCTAGAATAGAGGCTGGAAATTCCAGTCCCTTCTATCATAATCGATAGACAATCTCCTATACTTCTCTATTTCTTATCTATCTTCGCTCATCTTTTTCAAATGCTCTTCTATTAAGAAGGCCGTTTCTTCAATGGATTTATCTGACACATTGATGATGCTAGCACCATATTTTTTAAAGACCATTTTCGAATAATCTAATTCCTGATAAATCTTTTCCAAATCCGTGTAGCTCGTTTCCTGTGATAGACCTAAAGAGTCTAGACGGTTGATCCTGATTTTAGCTAGTTTTTCTGGCTCACAAACCAGTCCGATAAGACGATGCGAAGCGACCTTTTCCAGGACCTGAGGCAAGGGAACTTCTGGAATCAGGGGTAAATTTGCAACCTTGTAGCCTTTATTTGCTAGATAAATACTAAGGGGTGTTTTTGACGTCCGAGAAACACCCAGCAAGACCAAATCTGCATCTATAAATCCCTGAGGGGCCTTGCCATCATCATACTTGACAGCAAACTCAATAGCCGAAATCTTCTTAAAATAATCACCATCCAATCGATGCAAGGTCCCTGGTACTTCTATTGGTCTACTTCCTGTCTTTTCTTGGATGATTTCAAAAAATGGATGCATTAGATCTAGGTAAGACAAACCATGGCTCTGACTAAACTCTCTTGCAAGAGCTGCTAGTTGACTATTGACCAAGGTAGTAATCACCAGAGCATCATCCTTCACTGCATCCTGTAAGATATCTAGAAGCTCTTCCTCCTGGTTAATAAAAGGGAAGCGATAACTGTTATTAAATATAATATCCGGATACTGGGCTGTCACAGCAGCTAACAACTTCTGAGAAGTTCCCCCCAAAGAATCCGAAATACTATAGACAATGATTTCCTTTTTCATCTTCATTCCTCTTCTCTCTTTACTTCAACACGACGAGCTTCTTGAATAATATAATCCAGTAAAGCCGACTTGGTCACACATCCCACCACTTTACGGTCATTGCTTTCATCGACCACAGGCAAGGATTCAATTGCCTGATCTTGAAGAAGGGCAGCTACCTCTAAAATGTTCATATCCTTCTGACAAGTAATGATATGAGGCATCCTGGTCATACAGACAGCTACAGGAGTCTTCTGGATACTCGAATTGAGAGATGCCCTTAATAAATCTTTACGGGACATAATTCCTAGTAAGAGCTTGTCTTCATCGATAACATAGAGGACATCGGCATCATACATAAATAAGGTGATAATCGCATCTTGAATAAAGCAATCATGGGATACCAAGACAGGAGAGGTCATGATATCCGCTACTTCTTTTTGAAAGGTATCGAAAAAGAAAAGCCTTTCTAGATCTGAACCGGAGTATGTATATCCAATTTTTGGGGTCGCTTTTAAGATTCCAACCAAGGTGAGAAAGGACAGATCAGCTCGTAGAGTCGCTCTCGAAATATCCAACAAGTCGGAGATTTTTTCTCCACTCAAAGGCTGTTGCACCTTAACAATTTCAACTATTTTCTTTTGGCGTTCACTTAATTTCAAGGATTGAATCCTTTCTAAATACGAAATATGATGAAGATAAAGACTAGTCATGCTAGATTATCCTGAACATTAGAACAAATCAGTACCATATAATCATCATTTTTTGTTAAATATTATAGCAAAAATCTTAAAATAGTCAATGTAAACTCTTTACTTTATTAGTTGACAAACATATATGATGTATATTACAATATTTTTGTCGTATATATGACACATATTTGATAAAATTGGAGGCTAATATGACAAAATGGATTTACTCCTTCGAAGAAGGAAGTGCAAATGACAAAGATCTCCTAGGTGGAAAAGGGGCTAATCTAGCAGAGATGAGCAATTTGGGCTTACCTGTCCCTCCTGGCTTTACCATCACGACTCAAAGTTGTATCAACTATCTCGATAACCCTGATTTCTTTGATTCCACTTTAAAAGAAAAGGTTTCGAAAGCGCTTGCTCTATTAGAGAAAAAGACGGCTAAATATTTTACTGGAGAGGATCCTCACTTACTCTTAGTCTCTGTCCGTAGCGGGGCCAAGTTTTCCATGCCAGGAATGATGGACACCATCCTCAATCTTGGCCTCAATGACCAACGGACCAAATTACTAGCAAAAGAGACCAATGCTAATTTCGCCTACAACTGCTACCGCCGCCTGCTACAAATGTTTGCAGATGTGGTCTATGGCATTGATAAAGAACTGTTTGATCATCTACTAGAAGACTTTGAAAAGAAACAGGGAAGTAAAGTCCATGATTTCCTCCCATCCCAGCACCAAGAATTGATCCAACAATATAAGAAACTGTATCAAAAATACAGCCACCAATTCCCTGAAAATCCAATTGAGCAACTCTACGCTGCGATCCAAGCTGTCTTCAAGTCCTGGAACAACAATCGGGCTAGAGTTTACCGTGAATTACATCAAATCCCTCATGATTTAGGGACAGCTGTCAATGTTCAGGCTATGGTCTTTGGAAATAGTGACCAAAACAGTGGTACAGGAGTCTGCTTCACCCGAAACCCTGTCAGTGGAGAAACTGAACTCTTCGGTGAGTTTTTGATCAATGCTCAAGGGGAAGATGTGGTAGCTGGCATACGAACCCCCGAACCCATTGCGACATTAGAAACTGTTCAACCAGAAGCCTATCAGGCTTTCAAAAACTATGCGAGTATTCTTGAAAACCACTACAAGGATATGCAGGATATTGAATTTACCATTGAGAAAGGCAAGCTCTACATCCTACAAACGAGAAATGGAAAACGGACAGCCAAGGCTTCATTAAAAATTGCCCTAGATATGGTAGACCAAGGTCTGATTAGTAAGAAAGAGGCTCTTCTGAGAGTAGCTCCTGCTTCCATCAGTCAACTAATCCACCCAGTCTTTGAGGAAACTGCCTTAGAGAAAGCCCCTTTCTTAGCTCAAGGTCTACCAGCTAGCCCAGGTGCTGCTACTGGTCAAATCGTCTTTACTGCAAACCGAGCTAAAGAAGTTCATCAAGAAGGTAAAAAAGTCATCCTTGTTCGACAAGAAACCTCTCCAGAAGATATTGAAGGGATGATCGTCAGTCAAGCTATTGTCACTAGTCAAGGAGGGATGACTTCCCACGCAGCCGTTGTGGCTCGCGGGATGGGAACTTGCTGTGTCGCAGGTTGCGGAGAGTTGACCATCAGCGAGGAGAACAAAACCCTTTCCTGTGGCAGTCTAGTCCTAAGAGAGGGAGATATCATCTCCGTCGATGGTTATTCTGGTCGTATTTATAGTGGTGAAATCCCAACAGTCCTAATCGAGAACAACCAGGACCTCCAGCGTTTGCTTGCTTGGTCAGATGAAGTGGCCATCCTCCAAGTTCGAGCTAATGCAGAAACCGTCAAGGACTTGACAACAGCCATGAACTTTGGGGGCCAAAGGGGTTGGGCTAGCCCGCACAGAACACATGTTCTTTGGACAGGAACGAATTCTTGAAATGCGTCGCCTCATCTTAGCGGATACCGAAGACGAAACAAAAGAAGCCCTCTCTAGACTTCTAAACTTCCAGGAAGAGGACTTTTTATCAAATGTTCCAAGCAGTTCAAGATAAACCAATGATTGTCCGCCTACTCGATCCACCCATGCATGAATTCCTACCGAAAGACGATCAAGATATTGAAAATCTGGCCAAACAACTCAAAAAATATCCTAAAAAATTGGCCGAGCGCATCGAAAGTCTGCAGGAAAGTAATCCGATGTTGGGACACCGTGGTTGCCGTCTCGGCATAACTAAGCCAGAAATCTACAAGATGCAGACAGAAGCTATATTTAGAAGTGCCATCAAATTGCATCAAGAAGGTCAAAAGATCAAGCCAGAAATCATGGTTCCTTTAATAGCTGACAAAAAAGAATTAGAATGTATCAAAGAGTATCTCGTTCAGCATATTGAACATCTTTTTGAGAAATATGGTCATGAGCCTTTCCCTTATGAAATTGGTACTATGATTGAACTGCCACGCGCCTGCCTAACTGCAGATAAACTAGCCCAAGAAGCCGATTTCTTCAGCTTTGGAACCAATGACTTGACTCAAATGACCTATGGCTTCTCTCGTGATGATATTGGAAAATTCATTGGCCACTACAAGGATAAGGATATTCTTTCTTTCGACCCTTTCCAAAAAATTCGATAAGGATGGCGTCGGTGAATTAATGAGAATTGCTATCAACAAGGCTCGTCAGGTAAAACCAAACCTCGCTATCGGGATCTGTGGAGAAGTTGGCGGAGATCCTTCTTCAATTTCCTTCTTCCAAGACATTCAAGTAACCTACGTTTCCTGCTCTCCTTATCGCATTCCTGCTGCTAGATTAGCTGTCGCTCAAGCAGCACTCCAAGAAGGACGAAATTAAGTCCACCATGTATTAGAAAAGCACCCTTGAAGCTAGAGCACAGCATCTAGCTTCAAGGGTGCTTTTATTCTTTATCAAGCTCATACGAGTAGTCAGGGCTCTTAGTGAGAACCGATTACCGTCATCTTTTACAACAAATCCTCAATCAATTCATCGACTTCATCCGCTTCTGCTTGAGGAGTGATCTCCGTTACAATAATACCTGCCACAGCTCTCTCCACCAAAGCTTCCACGTTCATACGTTCCTCATATTTCTCTGCATTTTTGAGTTTTGGGTTGGTCTTTGGACGATCCGGCGCAAAGATGGTACAGCAATCTTCGAAAGGTTGGATGGAGATTTCAAAGGTATCGATGGCTTGGGCGATATCGATAATCTCCAACTTATCCATGGTCACCACTGGACGGATGACGGGCGTATTGGTCACTGCATTGATGGCCTGCATACTCTCTAGCGTTTGGCTAGCTACCTGACCGAGGCTTTCCCCATTGATGATGACCAAGCCACCACGGATTTGACGGATGCGATCAGTGATCCGCATCATAAAGCGACGGGTCAAGGTCATGAGATAAGCTTCTGGTGCCTTTGCCTTGATTTCTTCTTGAATCTCAGTAAATGGCACTTCGATAAACTGGATATTGCCTCCAAACTTGGTTAATTTACGAGTTAAATCGTGGGCTTTTTTCAATGCTCCCGGGCTAGTATAAGGTGGGCTAGCAAAGTGGACCGCTTCGATATCCACACCCCGCTTCAAGGCTAGGTAACCAGCTACTGGAGAGTCAATCCCACCAGATAGCATGAGCATCCCTTTTCCAGATGTCCCAACTGGCAGACCACCTGCTCCTTTAATGGTCTCGTAAGAGATATAGGCTGCTTCTTCCCGGATCTCTACTTGGAGGTTGATATCCGGTTTTTTCATTTGGGCCTGGATACTTGGGATCGCTTCAAAGACAGCTCCACCCAAGGTTTGATTGAGTTCACGGCTATCGAGTTCAAAAGAGTGGTCACTCCGTCTGCTGGAAATCTTGAAGGTCATCCCTTCTTGGTAAATATCCTGCATGATTTCTTGAACGGCTGAAATCAGGGCCGGGATAGATTTCTCAATCTTGTAGACTGGAGAAAAGTTTTGGATTCCGAAGACCTGTTTGAGGGATTCAGCCACCGGTTCATAATCCGTTCCATTTAGATAAGCATGAGCGCGGTCCCGATCAGCTGTCACTTTGACAGCTGGGTAAATGGACAAAACATCTGAGATATTATTGCGCAATTTATTGATGAAGCGCATCCGGTTCTTTCCTTTAGTAGAAAGCTCACCCATAGCGGATCATAATTTCTGAATAAGTTAATGGCATAGTTACTTCCTTTTCCTTTTTCCTTAACGCACCTTTCGCGTCTTTTCATAGATCAGTTTGAACTTGGTCAAAAATTGCTCGACTTGACTCATATCATTTTCGAGATCAAGACTGAGGCGGACAGCTGTTTGCGCCAGAGCCTTGTCGACTCCCATGGCAATCAAGGTTCCAGCTGGCTTTCCAGCCTTGGAAGAGCAGGCAGAGGTTGTCGAAATATAAATCTCATACTCTTCAAAAGCGTGGACGATGACTTCTCCTCGCACACCCTTGATACCGAAAGTTAAGATATGAGGCGCAAAGCCCTCATCTCCTGAGAAGACAGTCACATCTGGATAGTGGGCTAATTCCTCATGAATGACTTCCTTCAACTGATGGCACTTGCGCTCAAAGTCCTCTTGACGCTCCATCGCCAAACGCAAGGCCTTGGCAGTCGCAGCAATACCAGCTAAGTTCTCCGTCGTCGAACGAAGGTCCTTTTCTTGTCCGCCACCTGTTAAGAGGGGACTAATCTTTTTGCCTTCTTTGAGATAGAGAAAGCCAACCCCACGAAGTCCATGAAACTTGTGACTGGAGAAGGTCGCTAAATCCACCCGATCTGGTAAGTAGAGAGCAGTTGAAATCTTAGCTAGAGCCTGAACCCCATCGACGTGGAAGGTGATGGTCGGACGATCCGCCAATAGATCTGAAATGGCTTGAATAAGCTGGATAGAACCTACTTCGTTATTAACTGCCATGATCGAAACGAGGGTTGTATCCGGACGCAAGAGTTTTTCCAACTCTTCCACTTGGACAAAGCCACGCGCATCAACTGGAGCTATATCCACCTCAAATCCTTGACCTTGTAGCCAGAGGGCTGATTCCTTCACAGCCGGATGCTCAATAGCTGAGACAATAATATGCTTCCCGTAAGGAGCTTTTTCAAAAGCAATTCCTTTGATCGCCCAGTTGTCCCCTTCAGTCCCACCTGAAGTGAAATAGATTTCTTCTGCTTTCTTGCCTAGGAGGGAAGCTATCTGCTTACGAGATGCCTCCAAGATCCGAGTCGCTTGACTTCCCAGATTGTGCAAGCTAGATGGATTGCCCCAAATTTTGCTTGCGACTTCTGTGTAGGTAGCCAAGGCCTCTGGATAAGGTTTGGTTGTTGCTGAATTATCAAAGTAAATCATCTTCCACTCACTCCTAGTCAATTTTCAATCATCTTATTGTAACATTTCTGACAAGGAGGGACAAGGATTTGGCAGGCTTCATTTTGTTCCTAGTTTCAGACAGAAAACTTGTAAATTTCTCAAAATAGCTTATGATGAAGATGGAGAGTTTTGTCAAGCGCTTACAAAACTAAGTTCTGGCTTTTAAAACATTTGTTCAACCACTGAACTGGTCCCGAAAGATCATAAAAGGAGACAAACATGAAACGACCAATCTATCTTTCCATTGCCCTAGCTGGAAGTCTTGCTCTTGGAGGACTGCTCGCTGTCCTACCACCACTTCCATTTGCCCTCCCCTCTGCTCAACTAGCCTGTCACGGTAAAGGACAGTGTGACTTGCAACAGCCCTTGGAGAAGCCACCTTACTTTAGGGAAGATGAAGGGAGTCTACGTGAAATGAGTCTTATTCAACCAATCCCTGGCGAATCCGATAGTCATGTCGAATTCAAATGCTTGGTCGAATACAATGGCTGGTTCCGTCGTATCATTCGCGTCAAAGATGTAAAAGTGATTTCAAAAACCAAGGAATTCAAGGGAAGGATTGACTACTCTATCCCGGATCCTAACAAGATAGAGATTCAGGCGAATGGCCAGTTTATTTCTCCTAATGATTCCTCTAGTTTTAGTCACCATGAAATCATCAGCCAGCCTAGTCAAACAAGCCAGCCGATTTCAGTCTCTGAAAAAGGACAGGCAAACTTTGCAACATCCTCTGAAGCAAGCGAGACACAAAGTGTCCAGTTTGAAAGCAATTTGAAATTTTAATAACCTCTTTCATTTCTTTTTAGACATTTTCTCAAAAATGACGTATAATATCTAAAGTGTCCCTCTAAATGAGACATGAATTGAAATGAAGAGGAAGAAAAAAGAGAATGTCAAACTATTCACGTAAAAACAAGCATCAAGATGATTCCAGACCCTCTAGAGGAGAAAAGGTCAAACAAAGCCTCTCCTTTTTCCAAATGATTGTCGCTACAATTGCTAGTCTGCTCGGGATTATCGTCACTTCATTTACCATCTATAGCATCATGAAGCCGACTAACAAGACCGAAGATAAAAAAGAATCTAGCACCAGTGTCGTCGTTGTTCATGAGAAGGGTAGTGAGAACACCAATACAACTGCTACCACTACGGAAACCAATACTAGCAGTGAGGCAACTGACACGAGTAACACTCAAACGGATGCAAGTAGTGCGTCACAAACAGATACGAATACAGGAGAAACAACAACTGAGACTACTCCTGCAGCCAGTGATACAACCACAACTGCCAACTAATAAAAAAAAAGACCGTTTGGTCTTTTTTTTGTTTCTAAAATAGAAAAGTCTCTGTCGATCAAAAATCCTGATCGACAGAGGCTTTATTTATTTGATGACTTCTTGTGTTTTTGCGTAGTTGGCTTCGACAGCTTCTTTTTCAGCTTTCCACCAGTCTTGGTTTTCTGTGTACCACTTGATGGTTTCTTCCAAACCTGCTTCGAAGTTTGTGAATTGTGGTTCCCAACCCAATTCTTCACGCAATTTTGTTGAATCGATGGCGTAACGCAAATCGTGACCAGCACGGTCTGTTACACGGTCGTAAGCATCTTTTGGTTGACCCATTTTTTCAAGGATGAGTTCAAGCACTTCCTTGTTGTTCTTTTCACCATCCGCACCGATCAAGTAAGTTTCACCGATACATCCCTTGGTAAGAATAGCCCAAACACCAGTTGAGTGGTCGTTGGTGTGGATCCAGTCACGAACGTTCTTGCCTTCTCCATAGAGTTTTGGCTTAATACCAGATAAGATATTGGTAATCTGACGTGGGATGAACTTCTCGATATGTTGGTATGGTCCATAGTTGTTTGAGCAGTTTGAAATGGTTGCCTTAACACCAAAAGAACGAACCCAAGCCTTCACGATCAAGTCTGAAGCAGCCTTGGTTGATGAATAAGGGGATGATGGGTTGTATTTGGTTTCAGCAGTGAATTTTTCACCAGGACCATCCCCATGTCCAGGAAGATCTTCACGCAATGGAAGGTCTCCATAAACTTCGTCTGTTGACACGTGGTGGAAACGAATATCATATTTACGAGCCGCTTCCAAAAGTGTGTATGTACCGATGAAGTTGGTGTGGATAAATGGTGATGGGTCGTTCAAGGAGTTGTCATTGTGGCTTTCAGCCGCATAGTGAACAATCGCATCTGCCTTAGCAGCCAATTGGTCCACCAATGCTGCATCAGCAATATCCCCCCACAACCAATTCAACACGATCCCCAAGGATTTCTTCAATGTTGGCACGGTTACCAGCGTAAGTGAGTTTGTCAAGGACAGTCACATGTACATCTGGATGGTTGTTGTAGACATAGTGTACGAAGTTTGAACCGATGAAACCAGCGCCGCCGGTTACGATGATGTTTTTGTATTCAGTCATTTTTTCTCCAAATAGTTTTTTCTTTGCATTGTTCCTTTAGCTAGTGAGGGACGCCAGCAACCCTTCGGTTTCATGGCTAAATCCGAAGCCGAAGTCTCCGGATTTCCCTACAAGATTCCCTCAGGGAATCTTGTTTTCACTAGGGCAGGAACAATCTTATAACGCTCCTTGCAGTCGCAATACTGCTATGCAGGGTTCATTCTTACAAATCTTCTGCTTTTAGGGGTTTGACGTCTTTGAGCAATGGGTGATTCTTGTCAGCTTCTGAAACTTCTGCTTCTTCCAAGTTTTCCCACTGGATGTCTAGGCTTGGGATCTGCGTAATTAACAAATGCATATTTTGGCTTGAGCTCCAATGCCCAGTAGTCATTGACTAAGTAAGTATAAGCCACTTTATCCGTCAAAACTTGGAATCCATTGGCAACACCACGAGGGACAAAGATTCCTTTAGAAGCATCAATCACAGTTTGGTAAGTGTTCCCAAAAGTCTCACCTTCACGAAGGTCTACCCAAGTACCGAGAACCTTTCCTTCATCTGCTACAGAGATGTACTTGTCCCAAGGTTCTGCATGCAAGCCACGCAAGACATTCTTACGAGAGAATGAAATGTTATTTTGCAACTTGCCTTCCGCAAAGAAGCTTTCTGGAAAACCAAGAGGAAGCATCTTCTCTTTTTGGAAGTTCTCCTTGAACCAACCACGGTTGTCCCCACGAACTGGAATATCAAACTCCATCAAACCTGGGATAGCTTCAATCTTGCGGGCTGCTAATTCTTTCTCAAAAAATTGATCTGTCATTAAGCTTCTCCAATCAAACGGAGCAAATATTGTCCGTACTCGTTTTTCTTCAGAGGTTGAGCCAACTCATAGACTTGCTCTTTAGTAATATAGCCCATACGATAAGCGATTTCCTCAAGGTTGGCTACTTGGACATTTTGCAAACGTTGAACAGTCTCGATATATTGAGAAGCCTGCAAGAGACTTTCATGAGTTCCTGTATCCAACCAAGCAAAGCCACGGCCCATGAGCTCAACAGAGAGATCTCCACGCTCCAAATATGCCTTGTTGACATCTGTGATTTCAAGCTCTCCACGAGGACTTGGTTTGATATTTTTGGCAATCTCTACCACATCATTGTCATAGAAGTAAAGCCCAGTCACTGCAAAATTCGATTTCGGATGTTCTGGTTTTTCTTCGATTGAGACGGCATTCATGTCCGCATCAAACTCTACCACACCAAACGTTCTGGGTCTTTAACTTGGTAGCCAAAGACTGTGGCACCTTTTTCTTTCGCTTCCGCTCGTTGCAACATCTTGGTTAAGCCATTTCCGTGGAAGATATTATCTCCAAGAACGAGGGCAACATGATCATCACCAATAAACTCTTCTCCAATGATGAAAGCTTGCGCCAATCCATCTGGGCTTGGTTGCTCAGCATAAGAGAGAGAAATACCAAGTTCAGAACCATCTCCAAGAAGCTCTTCAAAACGAGGAAGATCCTGCGGAGTTGAGATGATCAAGATTTCTTTGATCCCTGCTAACATAAGAGTTGACAAAGGGTAGTAAATCATTGGCTTGTCGTAAATGGGCATCAACTGTTTGGAAGCGGCACGGGTCAAAGGATACAAACGAGTCCCCGAACCACCAGCTAAAATAATACCTTTCATAATGTTAGGCCTTTCTACGTATTCATTACCCTTATTTTATCATGTTTATATAAAAAAGTCACCTTGTTCTCATGCTACAAGGTGATGACACTTATTCCAAAGCGACGTCGAGGATCATCATAATGACAAAGCCAACCATGAGACCGAGAGTCGCAACGTCTGTGTTGCCATTAGTCTGCGAATCTGGGATCAACTCTTCGACCACTACAAAGATCATAGCGCCTGCCGCAAAAGAGAGGGCATATGGTAGGATGGCTGTCATAGATAAGACGGCAACTGCTCCTAGCAGGGCTCCTACTGGCTCAACGATGGCAGACATAGATCCCCAATAAAAGGCATTGAGACGGGATTTTCCATCCGTCCGAATCGGGATCGAGAGGGCAGCCCTCTCTGGGATATTTTGCAAGCCAATCCCAATGGCCAAACCAACCGCCCCGATAAAGGCTTCTGGATTTGGATTACTAGCCAGAGCTCCAAAGGCAACCCCGACTGCTAAGCCTTCTGGGAAATTGTGGATGGTAATAGCGAGAAAGAGGAGGGTCGTTTTCGACAACTTCTTCTCCCGTGGCATATGGATGCTCTCAGCCTCCTCAATCTCCTTACTCATATGAAGGTGAGGAACGACAGCGTCGATCAAGCGGAGGAAGAATCCTCCAGTTAGAAAACCAATCGCCACTGGCAACCAAGCCAAACTTCCATAGGAGTTTTCCGCATACTCAATAGACGGTTGCAAGAGCGACCAAAAAGAAGCCGCAATCATGACTCCTGCCGCGAAGCCCATCATGATGTCCAATAGTTTTCGACTAATATGCTTGAAGAAAAAGACGATGGCTGACCCTACGATGGTACAGCCCCATGTAAACAATCCTGCGAGAAAGGCCTGTAAGACCACGGATTGTGATTGAAACCAATTCATAACAACTCCCATTTTCTTGTTGATTCACTTGTTTTATTCTACTATTTTCATCCGAATTAAGGAAGGTCTTTCGAAAAAAAGAGAGTGGGACAGAAATCGGTAATTCGTTAGAATTCGATTTCGTCGTCCCACCTCCGCACAGTTGAGTAGGGCTGTAAAAGCTGATGAAATCAGCGTAGTAGAGCCCACTCAACCACTGCGTCTTGCTCGACAATCCAAAGATAATTGAGAGGCTAGGATTTCTGTCCCACTCTCTTCTTCACATATTGTTCAACTGGATAATCTGCTGGATCTAGGCGCACCTTTCCTCCTGCCACTAGTTGGGCCAGGTGCCACCCAATAAGGGGACCAGTTGTGAGGCCAGACGAACCAAGTCCACTAGCGACATAGAGACCTGCTTGATCGAGAAGTCCTCCCCAAAAGGGCGAGAAGTCACTGGTGTAAGCCCGGGTTCCCACGCGCTCACCGACAACTGCCGCTTGAGCTAGTTCTGGATAGTAGGTTAAGGCTTCTGTTTCCATCTGATTCAGTAAAGCTTGATCCACCGTCAGGTCAAAGCCCATCTCATTCTCATGAGTAGCTCCCATACTGATCTTGCCTTTCTGGAAGGGAATGATATCCAGTTCTCCTTCTGGCATAACCACAGGATAATCATCAGTATCTAGGTCTAGCTGATAATCCCTCAACTGTCCTTTTTGTGGACGGACATCCACTTGGTAGCCAAGTGGCTCAAGGATTTGCCCCAACCAGGCTCCTGTCGCTAGGATAACTTGGTCATAGCTCTCTCCTGCTATCTGATAGCCATGATCCGAGACGGAGAGAGCAACCTCTTCCTTGATGACTCTTGCGCCACTGGCTTTGAGAAGAGTTTCCGTCAGAAGCGCTCCCTCTACATGGGCCCCACCTGAGTGCATAAAGGAGCTGTTCAAAGCCTTGCAGACCTGGGAACTGTTGAGCCTACTTCTTCTTTGGTTAAAACTCGCCAATTCCCCAATCAAGGGAGATTCTTCCCGTCGACTCAGCGCCAACTGATAGAGTTCATCTAATTTCTCTTCCTTTTTCTTAAGGAGATAGACCCCTGTCTGCTGGTAAAAGTCTGTTTCGATTCCGTCTTTGGCTAGGTCCTCTACCAATTCTTGGTAGAAATCAGCTCCCAGACGAGCCAGACGATACCAGGCCTTATTCCGCCGTTTGGAAAACCAAGGGCTAATAATGCCAGCCGCTGCCTTAGTTGCTTGGCCAACTCCGTGATCATAGACGGTGACATCTATCTGTGCTTCCTTTGATAAATAATAGGCTGCAGTAGATCCAACGATCCCTGCACCGATAATGGCAACTTTCATGATAACCCCTTAGATATGATAAAAAGGATTGGTGCTGGCTTGACTGCCAATCACTTCGATCTCCCACGCTTCTTCAGACTTCCACTGATTGAGTTTTTCGACTAGTTTCGATACAAAGAGAACTTCGATATGGTGACCTGGATCCAAGGCTAGGAGACCATCGCTCAGCATGTCTTGAGCCGTGTGGTAGTAGATATCTCCTGTGATGTAGACCTCAGCCCCCTTAGCGAGAGCATCTTTGTAAAAGGATTGGCCACTTCCTCCACAGATAGCGACGCGCTCAATCACCCGTTCCATATCCGCCTGGTCATAACCAACCAAGCGCAAAGCATCTAAGCCAAAGGTTTCTTTGACCTTGCCAGCCAACTGCCCAAAGGTTTGAGCGGGTACCTGACCTATCCGGCCAATTCCGAGTCCTTCTCCTGTCATGCTGAGGGGCTCTGCATCTTCAATTTCCAAGAGCTGGCAAAACCAATCGTTGAGACCATCTGGGACAATATCAATATTGGTATGGCTGACATAGACCGCAATATCATGCTTAATCAAGTCAATGTAGATCTGATTCTGGGCGCGATCGGCAACCAGATCCTTAATCGGACGAAAAATGGGCGCATGCTTGACGATGATCAAGTCCACTCCATGGGCAATGGCTTCCGCTACCGTCTGCTCCCGAATATCTAAGGCTACCATGACCTTCTTGATGTCTTTTTGCAGGGTGCCGACATGTAAGCCACGGACATCTCCCTCCATGGAAAGTTCCTGGGGACAGTAGGCTTCATAGCGTTTGATAACTTCACTTGCTCTCATTTAGGACCTCCTTGATTTGGTCGATACGCTCTTCTAACGATGCTCTGGCGGACTGATTCTCAACTGGGACCTGCTCCAAGGCAAAGGCTAATTTTTCCACTTCCCTGGACCACTTTTGGACAAAGTCTGGTGCTTGTTCCAGCATCAAATACGGACCAAAACGCAGTTCCTTAGCTGTCAACTCTTGAGAACCGTGTTCGACCACAAGGATCTCATAAAACTTCTCATTTTCTTCTAAGATAGCTTCATCGACAAGGCGGAAATCATGATCTACTAACCAAGTCCGCAATTCATCCTCCCGATTATTGGGTTGCAAGACCAAGCGAGAAACACCGGCTAATTTCTCAAGTCCAGCTGCTAAGATATCTGCAATCAAGCGCCCGCCCATTCCTGCAATGGTGATGCAGGAAATACTATCTGTTGGTTCAAATGCAGCCAAGCCATTAGCTAGGCGGACTTCAATCTTGTCCTCTAAACCATTATCGGCGACATTTTGCAGGGCAGACTGATAAGGTCCCTCAACCACTTCCCCTGCAATAGCAGCCTCAATCTTGCCTTCCTGTAAAAGAGCGATTGGGAGATAAGCATGGTCACTTCCAACATCTAGAAGACGAGCTCCAGCTGGGACGAAGCTAGCCACCAAGTCCAAGCGATTTGATAATTTCGTAAATTCCATGTGCTTCTTTCTATACTTTTATTCCATCTTTTAGTATACCATGTTTGCACCATTAAAAAAAGGCGCAACGGCGCCTTTTCCTTATGCATCAATTTCCTTATATTCTACTTCCAAGCCACGTTGTACAGCTGGGCGATTGGCAATTTTCTCTGTCCAAGCTTGCAAATGCTTGTATTCCTTCACATCTAGGAAAATTCCAGCACGATCCCAGACCTTGTCTTGGGCAAGGCGGCCATACCAAGACCAGATGGCAATATCTGCAATGGTATAGTCCTCTCCTGCAATATAAGGTTTGGTCGCCAATTCCTTGTCCAGTAGGTCCAATTGGCGTTTGGCTTCCATGGCAAAGCGGTTGATGGCATACTCGATTTTTTCAGGAGCGTAGTGGAAGAAATGGCCAAAGCCTCCCCCTAAGAAAGGTGCAGCCCCTGTCTGCCAGAAGAGCCAGTTAAGCACTTCGGTCCGTTTAGCAGGATCTGTCGGAATCAATTGTCCAAATTTCTCTGCTAGATACAAGAGAATATTGGCTGATTCAAAGACCCGAATGGCTTGGTCACCTGATTGATCCAACATGGCTGGAATTTTCGAGTTTGGATTGATGGCTACAAAGTCACTGCCGAATTGATCCCCATCACCAATCTTGATGCGATAAGCGTCATAGCCCGCATCCACACCCAACTCTTTTAGTTCTTCCAGCATAATAGTCACCTTGATCCCATTTGGAGTTGGAAGAGTATAGAGTTGAAAAGGCTGGTCGCCTTTTGGAAGGCTTTGTTCAAAGCGGGCACCTGCTGTTGGTTGGTTCAAGCTACCCCAGGCTCCACCCATTTGATTTGGCGCTTCCCATACCTCCGGTAATTGATAATCTGACATCTCTGTTCTCCTTTTTCTACGTTACTACTAGCATATCAAATCCCGTTCGCACTTTCAAAAATCTGCTACGCTAGCTTTACTTGACTTTTCTTAGCAAAATGATAGTATAGAAAAAATACATTTTAAGGAGAAAAAATATGTCCACAATTGACTTTCATAGTTTGGCAAGACAGAACTCCACTGCCACTTAGACGGTTCCTTGTCTCTTCCGACTATTCGCCAATTGGCAGCCATGACCAATATTGACCTTCCTGCTAGCGATGAAGAGCTCAAACACCATGTCACTGCCCCTGCCCACTGTGAGAATCTTTTGGACTATTTGGAGGCCTTTGACTACATTCGCCCTCTCCTTCAAACCAAGGAAGCCCTGACCCTTGCTGCTTACGATGTCGCTAAGCAAGCGGCTCTGGAGAATGTCCTCTATATCGAGGTTCGTTTTGCCCCAGAATTGTCCATTGATCAAGGACTCACTGTCCCAGAAACTATCGATGCTGTCTGTGAAGGATTGCGCCAAGCCCAGGATGAATTTGGCATTACAGCCAAAGCCCTTGTTTGTGGCATGCGCCAGTCGGATCAAAAACTCACTTCTCGCATCCTGGCAGAAGCCAACCAAGTCACTGATCAGGATTTTGTCGGCTTTGACTTCGCTGGAGATGAGCACCACTTCCCTCCACAAGCCATTGAGGCCCTCATCCAACAGGTCAAAAGTTACAACCGTCCCATGACCCTCCATGCAGGAGAATGCCACTGTCCAGCCAATGTCACTCAATCCATGGCCTATGGTATCAAACGAAATGGTCACGTGACCTTGCTAGCTGACGAACCAGAACTTCTAAAAGAGTTTGTAAAAAATGGGGTCACCGGTGAGCTCTGCTTGACCAGTAACCTTCAAACCAAAGCAGCTGCCACTGTGGAAGACTTCCCTTACCTCAAGATGAAAGAAGCTCAAGCCCATATCAGTATCAACACCGATAACCGGACCGTTTCTGATACAGATTTGACCAAGGAATATGAACTCTACCATCGCCACTTCCATACAAAGCCAGCTGACTTTTACCAGCATAATATCGATGCCATCCAAGCTTCCTTTGCCAGTAAGGAAGAAAAGCAAGAACTCCTTACAAAACTAGAAAAAGCTTACGCGGACTATTTATAAATGAAAAAACTAGCACTTCCTAAGTGCTAGTTTTTTAATCTTTCCATAAATCCATAGCCTGTAAGAAATCTTCTGATACAGAGATATTTTCAGGCTGTAGAGCTTCACGCTCTTGTTGCTTGATTTTCAACTGAGCCAGGCTATTAATGCCTTCCCGACGCCAATTGCGCAGGATGGCCTGGATATATTTCCAATGTGGTTTTCCATTAAAGACAGCTTCTTTTAGCGCAGCCTTAATAATATCAGGATCCGTTCTATCTTGGTGGACTGTCTGCGTCAAGTCTTCGATTTCAAAGGGAGTCAATAAACGGCCTAACTCCTGCTCAAAGGTTTTGACCAAATCAGCCAGCTCATTTTCTGCCTGCTTGTCTTGCCCACGCTGTGCTACTTCCGTCTTACTTTGAAGAAAGTCATCCAGGCGTTCGAGCGCAACAGTCGCATCAAAAAGAACTTCAATCTCCCCATCCAGCTCAATGGTTCGATACTGGAGCAAACCTTGATTGGTCAGGCGAGACATGGACTGGTTGACTTCTGTTACCGACTTGCCAATCGCATCTGCAATTTGATTCGGCGTGAGGCTGGATTGGTTGGTCGTATTCTGCAAATAAAAGAACTGCCAAACCAGAAAATCCTCTGCGTCTTTAAATAAGTGTTGATAATGGAAAAGTAAGGCACTTGGTAAGACCAAATTGCCTGACTTGAATGCTTGTGAATATGTCATACTACCCCTTTATAGGTAACCATAAAATGAAATATCTTTTTCTAACTCCTCCAAACGATAAGGAGTTTCTTGGTAAACTGCATAATTGATCCAATTACTAAAGAAGTTGGCTGCCGCTAAGTTCCACCGCATCCGAGGATCGCGACTGCTGTCATCCTGATCATAATAGTTCTTAGGGAAGATCTGGATTCAAGCCCGCTTTCACATCCCGCTGGTATTCCTTGGCCAAGGTATCACGGTCATACTCCAGATGACCAAAACTATAGACCTCTCGAAGGTCTGGACTGGCCAGAATAGATAGCCCTACTTCACCGCCTTGAGCTAAGACTTGCAAGTTGCTCTTGTCTAGCACTTCTTTGAGGGGGACATCCGTATAACGTGAGTGAGGAGCCAAAAAAGCATCGTCAAAACCACGCATCAATCGGTTCTGTGGATTCATGACTGTTTGCTCATAGATCCCTGATAGCTTGTCACAGAGAGCTACTTTTTCAATCCCATAGCGGTAATAGAGACCAGCTTGCGCACCCCAACAAAGATGCAAGGTTGAAAAAACATGGCGCTTCGACCAAGCAAAGACCTTTGTTAACTCCTCCCAGTAATCTACTTCCTCAAAAGCCAATTTCTCTACTGGAGCTCCCGTAATGATCAGGCCATCATAATAATTCTCTTTAATATCCTCGAAGGATTTATAGAAGACTTCCATATGCTCTGCTGCTGTCGTCTTAGACTCATGGCTAGTCATATAGAGGAAATCAACATTGATCTGCAAGGGAGTATTAGCGAGAAGCCGTAACAGTTGAGTCTCAGTGGCTACCTTAGTCGGCATGAGATTCAAAATCAGAACATTCATCGGACGAATATCTTGGTGCGTTGCCCGAATATCATCCATGACAAAAATATTTTCTGAGCGAAGAATATCAACTGCTGGTAATTTCTTATCTAAGGTAATTGGCATAAAAAGCTCCCATCTTACAAGTTGTTACCTCTTATTATAAGACAGGAGCATATAGTTTTCAATTATGGTTTTTCTCTATCCAGATATAGTTCTAAACTATATTAGTAATGCATCAAGACCTTGTAATCGTAGTCTCCGATTGCTTCGCGGCCTTTGAGATCATCGAGCTCAATTAAGAAGGCACAACCTGCAACCACTCCACCGAGTTTCAATCATTTCGATGGTTGCTTTAACGGTACCACCTGTTGCCAAGAGGTCATCGACGATGAGGACGCGTTGGCCTGGTTTGATAGCATCGGCGTGCATGGTCAAGGTATCCACACCGTATTCTTTTTCGTAGTCCGCTGAGATGACTTCACGTGGCAACTTACCAGGCTTACGAACAGGTGCAAAACCAATTCCCAACTCAAAAGCGACTGGACATCCAACGATGAACCCACGCGCTTCAGGACCGACGATCATGTCAATTTTCTTATCTGTCGCGTATTGAACGATCTCACGAATCGCATAACTATAAGCATTACCATCTGCCATCAAAGGGCTGATATCACGGAAGGTAATCCCTTCTTGTGGATAATTTTCAATGCTTGCAATGTAATCTTTTAAATTCATGGTTAACTTTCTTTCATAAAAAATTTTTACATTCCATTATACCATGAATTCGACTAACGTGCATCATTTTTGCCAAATCAATTTCCCACCCCGCTGCAACCAAAGTAAAAAGCAGAAAAGGGCTGAGCCAGAGGAAAATTTTCTTCTTGTTCATCAACTCGATTCCCTTAAATAATCATAGATTTCTTGCACAGATCCTAGGGCCATGAGTTCCTGGTCTTTGACCGTCTGCACCAAGTCCTGATAGATGGAACTAGAGGCAATCTCCTTCTTCTCCGCATCCTTGTTGACAGTCATGATGCCATTTTCAATCTGGACAAAGCCCAATTCTTGGAAAATCTGGATCATCTTGATCAACAAACCTGTGGAATCTTGAGGTAGTCAGATAGTTGGCTGAGCTTATGGCGGATATCAAATTCAGGGAACTGATAAAGCGTTTTGTAGAGTTTAGCATACTGATCGCGACTGCCATAGCCGATTAAATAATAGGCCTTGTCTAAGTGATTTTTAAAATAAACCGCTTGGAAGCTCTGTTCTTGGAAGAGAGTTTTCAAGTCAGCCAGGTCATCGGGTATGCGATCGATGACAATGGCAGGGGAATCTTCCCCTTCTTCCAACTGACTAAAGAGTGGGACGGCTTGTGGGAGAGGAGCATTTTTCCCTCGGATATTGTAGAGCTGTACTCCTTCTACACGGGCATCCACCACCATCAGTTGCAGGGTGGTCTGTCCATTCCACTGATTGATGGACAAGGATACCACCAATTCCAAGTTTTTTGCTTGGGAGTACTCCAATTCCAAATGGCCCTGACCAAAAGCCACCACATCAAAGCGGGCATCGCCTTTTTGAATCTTCAACTTCAGATGGCTATTGCCTGCCCCCATGGTCCGGCTAGACTCCACTTGGAAATCACGAATGTAAAAGACTGGTTTCTTATGGTCCATCCCAAAAGGTGCTAGACGATCAAAGCTCTTCAAGGTATCCAAGGTCAGCTCTTCAAGGTCCAACTCCTCGTCTACGAAGAGGGTAGATTTGGCCGTCAGGTCAATCCCTTTTTCACGAATATAATCAGAAAAAATCTCGGTCAGGCGAGGAAGATTTTCCACTTCCAGCGTCATACCAGCTGCACCCGCATGACCCCCAAAGGCGATAAAAAGATCGCGATGGGGATCCAGGGCTTCGAAAATATGGACACTTTCGGGACTTCGCGCACTTCCCTTGGCCTTGCCTTGGTCTATGGTGAGGACGATGATGGGCTGATGGAGCTCTTCTAGCAGTCGACCGGCTACGATCCCTAAGACACCAGGATTCCAGCCTTCCTTGGCCAAAATTTGAACGGGAAGACTTGGATCGACCATAGCTTTAGCCTCATCATAGATGGCTTGGACGATCTCCTTGCGCTCTTCATTCTTGGCTTGAATCATCAGCGCAATCTCCAGTGCTTCTTCGTCGTCAAAGCCTGTCAGGAGCTCGACCGCTGGATTGGGATCATCTAAGCGTCCTAGAGCATTGAGACGAGGGGCAATCTGAAAACCAACCATTTCTTCATTCACATCTTGAGGGGGAACGGATGCTAGCTTGAGCATTTCCTGAAGGCCGATCCGTTGGGTTTGACGAAGGACACCTAAGCCGTACTTAACTAGAATGCGGTTTTCATCTGTCAAACTAACCATATCTGCAATGGTCCCAATAGCTACCAAATCTAGAAAATCTAGAGGCACCTCTTCTAAGAGAGCAGTCGCTAATTTAAAGGCAACCCCACAGCCTGCTAGTGCTTGAAAGGGTAATCGGCATCAGGATGCTCCGGGTGAATGATGGCATAGGCATCGGGCAAGACTTCTGGCATGGCATGGTGATCCGTCACAATGACATCCACTCCCATGCTTTGAGCCAAGTCAATGGCTTCGTGTCCAGCTACTCCATTGTCCACCGTGATGATGAGGGAAATTCCCTGCTGTTCGATAAAGTATTTGTAGACACTAGCATTGGGACCATACCCATCTGTGAAACGATTAGGCAGATAGACTGCTACTTCCGCCCCCATCTGCTCCAGGGTTTCCTTCATAATAGAAGTGGCCGTCATACCGTCTGCATCATAATCTCCATAAACTAGGATCTGTTCATAGTCTTCAATAGCTTGGCGGATCCGATCCACAGACTTGTCCATATCGTGAAGCAGGTAGGGATCATGCAAATCTTCTAGCCGCGGTTCTAGAAAACGATCCAGCGCATCTTCCGTCTGGATCCCTCGTTCTCCCAGTAACTTGGCTGCGGATGATTCCAATCCTTTCTTCTTTGCCTGCGCCAAAAACGTATCATCTGAAAAAGGCTCAGCAAACTGCCATTCAAATTTTGACGTGATCATGTCGGTCCTTGTCTCCTGTTTTTCTTATCAGCATATTATAACATGAAAGCCAGGAATCAGGAAAATGAAAGCTAGCTTTGAATCAGTAGGGGGAATTTCTTCTAAGTCAGGCCTTAAAAATCAAGCTTAGACCAGCTCCCAAACCTCCTCTGTTTTACGTCTTCTTCCTATTTTTTCAATCTTTTTAAACAACAATAAGACCTGCCTATAAAAAATCCTACTAATTTTTATAATTAAATAAATTGTAAAATATAGTGCAACAAAAAAACTCATAGCGTTTCATTGGTGTAAACTGTAAGTAACCACACAAACAGAATCCCGAGGAAAAACTATGAGCTACTTCCATATTACCATAACCGACCGAATAAAGATAGAAACCTACTTGGAATTAGGTTTGAAACCTTGTCAAATTGCAAGTAAACTTAGCGTCCATAAGTCTACCATTTCAAGAGAGTTAAGACGATGCCAAAATGGTTATTCCGCAGCCTTAGCACAGGAACAGTACGAGCGCAGGGCTAAACAAAAAGGTCGTAAGTCTTGTTTGACACCAAAGTTGAAAACGGATATTGAGAACGGCTTAAAATCCTCTTGGTCTCCTGAACAGATTTGTGGCCGCTATCAACTGGAACAAAAGCCAATGGTAACTTTTAAAACCATCTATAACTGGCTCTATGCTGGTTTGATTGATCTGGATTTGAGCGTCCTTCGTCGTAAAGGAAAAACTCGACACCCTAAAGAAACACGTGGAAGATTTAGGATTGGTACATCGATTGCCAAACGTCCTAAAGAGGTTCGGAATCGTGAAACTTTTGGCCACTGGGAACTTGATACCGTGGTGTCTTCCAGAGGCAAAAGCAAGGGGTGTTTAGCTACTTTTCTAGAGCGAAAAACGCGCTTTTACTTAGCTTTCAAGATACCAGATAGAACAGCCAAAGCCATGTTTTCAGCCATCGAACAACTTTGTGAGCTATTTCCAAAAGAGGCTCTTAAAACCTTCACTTCAGACAGGTGAAAGAGTTTACCTGCTATCCTCTGGTAGAGAATTTGGGAATTTCCTTTTTCTTTGCGGACGCCTATTCATCCTGGCAGAGAGGAAGCAATGAAAATGCAAATGGCTTACTAAGAGAATATTTCCCAAAGAAAACAGATTTAGCCACTATCTCTGATGAGGATTTGAACAGGGCTTTATATGATATCAATCACCGACCACGAAAATATTTAGCTTACAGAACTGCTTGTGAAGCTCTAGAGGATGAGTTCGAGTAAATGTTGCACTTATTCTTGCAATTTATCATATATAAAAAGAGCCTGTGAATACTTCACTAGGCTCTTTCGTATCTTCATTTGTATTCCATTCTATTTCATATATGGGAAAGTTTCTATTATTTTTTTCCTTAATTTTTCATTTTCTATCTTTTCAATATTGAGGACCTCTTGAAATTGGAGCGTATCTTGAATCACATGTTCTTGCCCATCTTTTGAAAACTCGGCGGGAATGGTTAAATTTTTAAAAAGCTCTTTCCTTATGTATCCTTCTGGTGTTACTTCGTAAAATATATTCATAAGAGCTAACTCAAAATTAGTACTGTTTTTTTGAGGCTGAGATTTGAAGTATTGAAGAAATTCCTCTTTATTCTGAACAAGGTGCTCTTGCCCATCTTTTGAAAAATCAGCAGGAAGCGTGAAATCTTTAACGAATGAACCATAGGAATCATATAGTAATTCCAAAAAGGAGAGTCGAAACTCTACATCTTCCTCGCCTAAAAAATACAAAGTTGATCGATACTGATTTTTCATCATCTGATAGACCTTTGGGTAGGCTGAAGCTAAAGGTATGATATTCTTTTCAGTTTCCCTAAAACTTTGATTAAACCTAAGTTGTAAGCCTCTAGAACTTAAGTGATTTGCTCTGGGACCAAATAATCCTGTTCCTAGCATAAAGGCAAATGGATGTCTACTTTCAAGTCTCTGCTTTGATTCCGTTACAACTTCTTCAACACTTTTACCAGAGGAAGTCATTGTAGATATTTTTCCTGTTTTTGCATCAATCAGCCCCTCCTCAACCGGATACTCTGAAGTCTCGTTAAAACCCTCCGTAACAACTTTCATAACTCCATTTTCAATCACTACTTTTGATTCCTTAGGTGCTAACATAGTAATAAGAAAGTATACTTCATTATCCTCTGTTTCGTATATTTCTTCTGAAATATCGAGTGGGATATATTTCTTATTATAGTCACGTACCATTTTAAAGACATCATAGGTTTTAGGTTTTAGTTTTCGATCGTTCGTGTCGTAAACATCAATCAACCAATACTCCCCTTCTTTGGGTTCATTGTAGCTTAGATATGGCGCCGAATCTGGTGCAGTGCGATAGAGTGAAAACTTATCACTACTCGCTTTTAACCTATAGCTTTCTTGCATGATATAGCGCTCACCACTTGCACCATTAGGTGTACTAAGTTGATACGCAAATTGTGGTTTACCTTTATTAACTTCTTCAATTAATTCTCTTTCATCAACATCGTCCCATTCGATGACTAGTGCTTCCCCGTTATTAATAAATTCATAGTCCTTAATTACTGGCCTTGGTTTCCATTGAACATACTGACGCAATTCTCTTTCACGAAGTTGTTCTTTGATAGAGGAGATAGAACCAATCATAACGACGAATAAAGTAAATAAAAACATCTTTGACTTAAATAACTTAGGCATAAACAGTTCCTCCTAATATCCCCCTCATTTTACCATCAATTCCCTCTTTTGTCAGTCAAATATATAATAGAGAGTGGGACAGAAATCGGTAATTCGTTAGAATTCGATTTCGTCGTCCCACCTCCGCACAGTTGAGTAGGGCTGTAAAAGCTGATGAAATCAGCGTAGTAGAGCCCACTCAACCACTGCGTCTTGCTCGATAATCCAAAGACAATTGAGAGGCTAGGACTTTTGTCCCAGCCTCCATTTAAGTAGCATTATAAAAATAGATTTATTAAAGCTTATTAGGATACCCAAGAAGACTCATTTTAGTTTTGATCCTCTAGTTCATCCTTTTGATCTTCATAAAAAACAACTTTTCCATCTTTAACTTTGAAGGAGTAACCGATGGATTTTGCGCCACCACCTTTTGAATAGTAGAATCTATAGGCACCATACGGTAGTTTGCTCGCATCTAGCTTTTTCGCAGCCTTCTTCAAGTCTTGATCCGTAGTGACAGATGCACTATCATCGACAAAAATAGTCATACGTACAAGCTCTTGATCTATCAAAGTTTGAAGAGGGATTTGATAGTAGCCGGCAAAGTCTTTTTCCCTTCTTTGAGATTTTGCTTAGCGATGCTATCCAGAATTGCTTCTTTTTCATCAGGATAAAAGTTACCTAAAAAGCTAAAGAAATTAATAGGAAGGCCGAGAGATTGCTTCTTTAATTGTTCCTCAATTTTATCTTCCAGTTCTTTAATCGATTTCTGCTCCAAAAACGCTTCCTTATATTCTGGAAGATGACTACTATATGGATTTGACCAGTCATCATGAAAATTTGTTTCCGTTTCCAATCGTACCGTTTGATCATCGTAGGTTTTTTCAGAGTAAGTGTAGGTCACATGATACTGTGGGTATTCTAGGGCAGTCCAGGATAACTGAGTGATGGTTACTTTACCATGAAGACCAACTTGAGCAAGCTCACTGCTAACAACTTCTTTAGCCTTTTTGTAGTCACTAGGTGTCATGAACTTACAACTGGTTAGAACCATCGTTAAGAATAGGATGGGAACTAGGAGTAAAAGGGAATAACCTTTATTTTTCATAGGTCTACCTCCAAAATAGAAAACTTCCAAAAGTTAGATAGAGGACTATCAAGAACTATAGGATGAAGGATTCTCACAATTTTAAATGCTCATCAACGTATTCATTTATCCAACTCTATTCTACCATTATTTACAAGGAATGTCAGGAAAAACAAGAAAAGAGGCCGGGACAAAAGTCCTAGCCTCTCAATTGTCTTTGGATTGTTGAGCAAAACGCAGTGGTTGAGTGGGCTCTATTACGCTGATTTCATCAGCTTTTTAAGCCCTACTCAACTTTGCGGAGGCGGGACGACGAAATCGAATTCTAACGAATTACCGATTTCTGTCCCACTCTCTCTCCGTCAATTATTATAAATCATTCCCGTACAGGCTTGCTCTGAAAGTTCGACAAAGCCCAGGGATTGGTAAAAGTCTAGATTTTTCTCGCTCCGTTCAGTAACAAGGAGTCGTTGATAGACATGGGGGAACCTTGCTAAAGCCTCTTCTAAGAGTTTCGTTCCAATGCCTTGGCGCTGGTGATCTGGTCGCACCAAGAGGTCCTGCACCAACAGGACAGAGTGCCCATCTCCTACCAAGCGAATGTAAGCGACGAGTTCTTTCTCATCATAGACTGCTAACTGCCAGAGACTGGCTTTGACAGCTTCTTCTAGCATAGCTGGGTTGTTAGTATAATTGGTCCAGCCGACCGAGCTGTAGAGTGCGACTAGGTCTGTCATCGCTGGAATCTCTTGTTCATACTCTAACATCTTAACTCCTTTTTAACCTATAGTGCTGGAAGAAGGCCATATCCCGGTAAGGGGACTCTTGGCAGACTGCCAACTCCATCTTGAGCATAGACTCTCGCCAACCTTCTTGGCTTTTGAAACGATTATCCTGCAAGCCATAAAAGACTCGAATTCCTTGGTAGTCCTGGGCTTCAAGGGCTAAATCTTCTACTGCTGTAGCTAAATCATAGGCCTGGGCCAAGCCCATGGAGTGGGTTTCCAGGTCTTGACCTGCTAAAAGATCGAGGGCCTTCTGAGTATTATTTTCAAAAACGACAGTCTGCAGGACGCGGCCAACCTCATTGTGCTTGACGATGGAGAGCAGGCCTCCTGGTTTTAAGAGGCGGGTAAATTCCTTGAGAATCACCTTGCGATCCTCTACATACTCCAAGACATTGTGGCAAAGGATGACATCAAAGCTGGCATTTTCAAGACTTGCTAACTGTTCCAGACTTCCGACCAGTTGCTGGTAGGGATGGTCCTTAGCCCGAAAGGCTACCATTTCTTGATTCGGCTCCACAGCAAGGACTTCATTATCTTTCGCTAGGTGGTTAGCCACCAGGCCAAAGCCACTGCCAAAATCAAGCACTCGCTTTCCCTTGATGTCTTTTAATTGGGCAAAAAGGATATCATAATAGATCTGTCCCCAGGGTTTCCGGATGTTTTCTAAATAGGCTTGAATATTTGCGGCCATCTGCCTCCTCCTATTTGAAGTTAAACATCTTGCTAGCCAGCTTGTCCGAGATGCGTGGAAATAGGGTATAGAGCTTGTGGGTCAGGTTCAAGAGCCAAGGAAGATTGAGCTCGCGTTTTGCTTTTCCAAAGTTTTTAACGATCTTCTTAGCCACAAAGTCTGGTTCCAAAATGTAGCGGTCCACAGCCTTGACATAGCTTCCGTCAGGATCTGCCTGATCAAAGAAACTAGTCCGAATGGGGCCTGGATTGACCGTCGTCACATGGACACCAAAAGGCATGAGTTCCAAGCGTAGGGCATTGGAAAAGCCAATGGCCGCAAACTTGGTCGCCGAATAAAGGCTGGATTTAGCAGTTGCGACGAGACCCGCCATGCTGACAATATTGACGATGTGCCCCTTGCCTACTTCCTTCATGTGCGCCCCTACTAAACGTGAAACTGCATCAATGCAAAGGTGTTGACCTCAAACATCTCTCGCACCTGCTGGTCAGAAATGCTATCAAAGACTTCAAAGATCCCATACCCAGCATTGTTGACCAAGACATCAATCTGTCCATAGCGCTGAGTCAGCTCTTCGACAAGCTGTTGGATAGCTGAGGAATCTGTGATATCAAGCCCGATGCATTCGGCTTGAGGATGGCTAGCATAGAGGTCTTCCAGTTTTTCTTGATTTCTCCCTAGGAGAATGAGCCGGTCCTCGGGGAGAAGCTTGACCATTTCCTGAGCTAAGCCTCCACTCGCTCCTGTAATGATAATGGTTCGCATCTTAGATCTCCACTTCTTCTAAGTCCTTGACCACATGGACCTTCTCAAAAATAGTCGCTGCATCTTTTCGCAATTGACTGACGTCTTTGGAGAGGAAGCGGGCACTGATATGGTTGAGAAGAAGGCGTTTGGCCCCTGCTTCACGCGCCACTTCTGCCGCCTGCATATTGGTCGAGTGTCCGTGCTTCCGAGCAATCTTCTCATCGCCTTTGCCATAGGTGGACTCATGCACGAGGACATCTGCATTGACGGCAAGTCTGACGCTGGCATTGGTCTTACGTGTATCTCCCAGAATCGTAATGACCTTACCAGGTCGAGGGGCTGAGATATAGTCCGCCGCAATGATCTTGGTGCCATCCTCTAATGTAACATCCTGCCCATTTTTAACCTGTCCAAAGAGTGGTCCAAATGGAACTCCTGCTGCCTTGAGCTTGTCTGCATCGAGCGTTCCTTCGAGGTCTTTTTGCATGACGCGATAGCCCACACAGAAGATGGTATGGTCTAAGGCCTCAGCATAGACCGTAAACTTATCTGTCTCCATGATTTTCCCAAGCGAACCTTCATCGAACTCATGAAAATGGATCTGATAGGGTAGGCGGGAACCGGAAACTCGCAGACTGGTCAAGACAAAGGATTTGATCCCAACCGGTCCATAAATCTCTAGATCAGTCTGCTCTTCATTGGCTTGAAAAGCCCGGCTAGAGAGGAAACCTGGCAAGCCAAAGATATGGTCCCCGTGTAGATGGGTGATAAAAATTTTGCTGACCTTTCGAGGACGGATGCTGGTTTCTAAGATTCGGTTCTGCGTCCCTTCCCCACAGTCAAAGAGCCAGACTTCATTGATTTCATCCAGGAGTTTGAGGGCTAGACTAGAGACATTACGAGATTTGGACGGTTGTCCCGCACCCGTTCCTAAAAATTGAATTTCCATTGTATACTTTCTAACTAATATAGATCATAGCGGTCCGATTCTTAGATCGAACAGCGATTTTTCCAGGGTAGGCAGTGGCTAATTGAACCAATTCGTCCTGGTTGTAGCCAGATAGACGGATGCTACCATCTGCCAGCTCTTCAAGATTAGACAAACCTGATAACTCCTTAGTCTCGACTACCTCTTCATCCCTAACCAGACGCATCAAGATCAAGCCTTCCTCTTCATAGACGAGGTAGTGAGGAAAGATTTGCGCTATCTCAAACAAGAGATCCATGCGAATGGTTTCTGCTTGCTGGGCAAATACTTGCGCCAATCCCTTTTCTCGGTAGCAAAAACCATAGGCCTTGCCAGAAAGATTGAGACGGACAAAGGGTTTCTCCTCCTCAAAGCTGGGACTCGTCTGATAAAGGTCAAAGGCCTCAGTGACTTGTTCATAGTAGTCTGTTGCAGCTTCGGGGCTTTTCTTTTGGTAGAGCTCTGCGAAGTAGGCGTTGATGACACTGGGTGGTGGCGTGATAAACTGAAGCTTCTGCTCCTCTGTCAATCCCGCCAAAACCCGATCTAAATAGACCTTGTCTAGACTGGTATAGCCACCGTAGCTGAGGGCGATGTTAAGATAATCCATGGTGATAAAACTCCTCTAGTCTCCATGCATTTTTCGGGGCGATGTAGCCTGTTATGACCTCACCAGTCTCCTCATAGGAACGCTCGGTCAGAATGGCCATGGTCTCCAATTCATGGATGCGGTAGGCTTGCTCAAAAGGAACCTGAATCGTAAAGGGCTGGAAGAGCTCTTGCATCTTTTCAAGTAGAATGTCCTGAAGTTTAGCCCGACTATCGGGATCCTTGGCCGAAACCAGGCGGTAAGGTGTCTGTGTCGGGGTAAAGTCCTTGACCTTGTCTGCCTTGTTGTAGAGGGTCAAGCGTGGAATATCCAACATCTCCAAATCTTTCATAATCTGAAGGACTGTCTTTTCATGCTCTTCATGGTTGGGATCAGAGGCATCGATGACATGGACCAAGAGATCCACATTCTTGCTCTCTTCTAAGGTCGACTTAAAGCTGGTCACCAACTCTGTCGGCAAGTCCTGAATAAAACCAACCGTATCTGTCAGAGTTACTTGTAAATTCCCTGTTAGATGAATGCTCTTGGTTGTCGCATCCAAGGTCGCAAAGAGTTCATCTGCTTCGTACTGCGCCTTACTGGTCAAGGCATTCATAATGGTTGACTTCCCTGCATTGGTGTAGCCAATCAAGCCAATCTTAAAAACAGAGGATTCCAGACGTTTTTCTCGAACCACTTCTCGATTCTTCTCGACCACCTTGAGTTGACGCTCAATATCTGTGATTTGATTGCGGACACTCCGGCGGTTCAACTCCAGCTGACTTTCCCCTGGACCACGGGAACCAATCCCCCCGGCCTGCCGACTGAGCATGATTCCTTGACCAACGAGACGGGGCAAGAGGTACTTGAGCTGAGCCAAGTGCACCTGCAACTTCCCTTCATGGCTTCGTGCCCGCATGGCAAAGATATCCAAGATCAGCTGCATCCGGTCAATGACCTTAACACCCAAAATTTCTTCTAAATTCACATTCTGACGAGGGGTCAAACGGTTGTTAACGACAACTGTCGAAACCTCATCTGCATCCACCATTTGGGCAATTTCTTCTAGCTTTCCAGAACCGACGAAGGTCTTGCTGTCGTACTTTTCTCTCTTCTGAGTGTAGACACCTACGACTTCTGCTCCGGCTGTCTTGGCTAGACTGGCCAACTCCTCCATGGACATGTCAAAGTTTTCCATCCCTTGGAGCTCGACACCGACAATGAGGACCCGCTCCTGTTTTTTCTCAGTTTCTATCATCTAAAAATCTTTCTATATCTTGGAGAACCCGCTCCTTAAAGCCTTCTTCTCCAATCTGGTAAAAATGGACCGTCATCCGATTGCGGAACCAGGTCAACTGGCGTTTGGCAAAACGGCGTGTATTTTGTTTGAGTTGCTCCAGGGCTTCTTCTAAATTTTGCTCCCCCTTGAAATAAGGGAAGAGCTCCTTGTAGCCAATCCCTTTGGCTGCCTGAACCTCAGGATGGTTGTCATAGAGCCACTGGGCTTCTTCAAGCAAGCCCAGCTCAACCATGAGATCCACCCGTCGGTTGATACGGTCATACAAGGCTTGGCGATCATCGTCTAGACAGATGATATAGGCTCATAGGCTGGAGCTTGATTTTCCAAGTCCTGACCGAAATGGGCGATCTCTAAAGCTCGCATGGCCCGTCTGCGATTGATTTGCGGAATCTCCATTCCCTCTTTCGCTACTCGCTCAAACAGTTCTTCATCCGAAAGAGGAGACAAGGACTCCCGATAGGCCAGGATATCCTCATGAGCAACATCCCCTCCTAGATGATAACCTTCTAGCAGACTTTGAACATAGAGACCTGTCCCACCAGCGATAATGGGAAGATGGCTCCGTTCTTGAATCTCCTCAATGGCTTTGCTGGCTTCTGTCACAAAATCATAAGCCGAGTAGGTCTCTGTCACCTCACGGACATCAATCAGATGATGGGGAGCAGCAGCCTGCTCCTCTGGACTGGCCTTGGCTGTTCCAATATCTAGTGTGCGGTAGACTTGCTGACTGTCCCCACTGATGACCTCACCCTGAAAGCGCTGGGCCACCTCGATAGCGAGGGCTGTTTTCCCAACAGCGGTCGGCCCCACTATCACAATTATCTTGTTTTTCATCGTTTTTCCTTGCAAAAATCGCATTTTTTCGTTACCATATATTATAACATAAAAATTTAAAGTTCTAAAAAGGAGAAATTCTCATGGCTAAAGGATTTGGTAAAGGTTTTGTTACTGGTGTTGCTGGTACAGTTGCTGCTGTAGCAGGTGCAGTTTACACATTCAAGAAAAAAGTAATCGAGCCTGAAGAACAAAAAGCAGCTTTCATCGAAGAAAACCGTAAAAAAGCAGCACGTCGTCGCGTATCACACTAATCAATCAAAAAACTCCGGGAAACCGGAGTTTTTTGAATGGAAACAAACTATTTTTACATTAACTAGCTAGATAATATTTCAAAAATTTTTTATTAGATAAGCATTTAAGCAAATCTAAAACTTTCCGCCGTGAGAAAAAGTGCTTGAACCACTATGGTTCAAGCACTCGGTAGTTTTGAAACCTTAGGTTCAAAACTAAGTCATGGAACTTCTACGAAGTTCGCTGACGTCCGCACTCACCTAAGGAAAGTTTCAAAAGACTTTATCTTCAATTTGAAGAGACTGGGACAAAAGTCCTAGCCTCTCAATTGTCTTTGGATTGTCGAGCAAGACGCAGTGGTTGAGTGGGCTCTACTACGCTGATTTCATCAGCTTTTATAGCCCTACTCAACTGTCCGGAGGTGGGACAACGAAATCGAATTCTAATGAATTACCGATTTCTGTCCCACTCTCTTTATGTGATATTACACTCCCAATCGGATATGAGGGAAGTGGTTGTAGAGGTAGTCAAAGGTTGACTGAAGTTTAGTGTCTGTTGTTTTACCAATGTTCTTAATAGGCATTTGGTATTTCTTTTGATTGTTTCGAACAGCAACTAAGGTTGAGTTTCTGTTTGAAGCAACGAAGCCACGATGCATGGTGAGAATGTGGTGGTAGAGATGGACGACCTGTTTGAGATCAATCGCCTTGAAACCTCTATAGTAGGCAATGAGATGGTCTTTATAAACAGCAATTTTCAGCACATCGTCGTGGAAAGAAGCTTGCTCCAGCAGGATATTGAGATTGTTCTTGGCCTCTGGATAGGTCGCATAGATTTCTTCGTAGGCGCGATATTTTTTTCTTCGTACCGATAATTCCTATAACGACAAAGAAAACACAGAGTCCAATCAAAAACAGAATGTAGAACATGAATGCAAGATTGTCAGATTCAAATTCAGTGATAGAGATATAGGAGCTGCTTGACATTACTGTGATGACTTCGGGATTGTCTGCTAGGAGACCGCGAACGAGGCTGCCATAATTAGAGATATATCCCTGATTTTTTTTAGGGGAGTTAGCATTAACATAGGAGCCAACGATTCGGACAGGATTTTTTTCCAGCTCGCCCTTTTTCTCTTTTTCCAAGAGCTGGGCAATCTGTTTGTCTCCCTTTTTAGCCTGCAGACCAACATATCCGTCTTGGTAAGCAACCAGCCAAACTTGAGTATTATCTTCTACTTCAATCAGAGCCTCTGGAAAAATATATGACACTTCAGCATAGACTGCTGAATCTGCTCCGGGATTGCTATTTCGGTCATAGGCAGTCTTGGTGTTGACTTTTTGGTATTGGATAAATCCCATCACTGCAGACAACTGCTAGAAAAAAATAAAAAGTAATTACCAGTAGGGGCGATGGTACCCTGGTTACGTCTTTCCTTGAGCATAGCTCAACTTCCAAAATATAGTACAAAAAAATAATTTGATTAGCAAACTATCTTTTTTGTATAGTATAGCATAAATGCTTGACAAATGGCAAGAATGTGTTAAAATATGAATGAATATATAGATTGATTCATTCATAAAAGAGGCATGGAAATGGATAAAAAAAATGAGCTCTTGGCTGCGGCTAGAGAAGTATTTGCAGAAAAAGGCTATAAGGCAGCTGGAATTTCTGATATTGCTAAGAGAAGCCATATGGCTGTCGGATCATTTTACAAGTATTATGAGTCCAAGGAAGCTATCTTCTTGGAGGTTTATGTAGCTGAAAATAGCCATATACGTGAGGGAATCATACAACGCGTAGACTGGCAGGGCGAGCCCGAGGCAATCGTTGAGCAGCTTTTTGCAGTCACTTTTGAGTTGATTTCACCCAATAAAATTCTGGCTGAGTGGAACAAGCCAGGCATTTCTCAGATTCTGCACGATTACTATAATCAGGATGCCGGACGAGCATCCAATGCCTTTCATCAGTTTCTGATTCAGACCTTCAGCCAGCGCTTGCAGGAAGAGGGCTTTTCGAAGGAGAAAATAGCTGAGATCATGAAGGTTTATGACTTGATTTATTACATAGACATGCATGTCACAGAGCAGGAATTTTCAGGCTACTTCGATAGTCTTGAGACTTTAGTGAAATATTTTGTTAAGGGGATTTTTTCCAAATAGAGGAAATTCCTTTACTTAGAAGCAATCATGAATGAATTTTTAAAATCATTCATTCATAAACAAAAGGAGGTGATGTCTTATGTAGTGCGAATAGGAATTGGAAGGTATTCAAGAAATGTGATTGGATAAGTATAAAGTGAATTATTTTTTAAAAAGTTTTGAATGAATATTAGAAATCGTTCATTCAAAAACGGAAAGTGAGGAAATGAATGAATAAGCAAGGAGGATTTGCTATGAGCGGATTGGCTATTTTGGGTATCTGTCTGGTGCTGATTGGTCTTTTGACCATTGGTTACGGCGGTGCGACAGTTGGTTTTAGTTTAAGTGTGGATTTTCAGTCATTTTTAGTCGGAGGTCTCATCGTTGTCCTGATCGGAGCAGCTTTGATTCCGGGCTTGCCGGCAGTTGTTAAGCTGACGGCACTGGCTTTGACAACTTTGTCATTGCTGATGTACATTCACATGATGCCAGATTTAGAGTTCATGCTTATGCTCATCTCAGATGTCGTGGTTTTAGGCTTTGCGGCTTGGTTTGCTATCCTTTTTTTAAGAAAGTAGGTGATGAAGATGATTGTAGTTTATGATTCAAATACTGGTATTGGTAAACGATTTGCAGAATCACTGGGCTATCCGACCCAGACTATCAAGGAGAAACTGGAAGAGCCCTGTATTCTCATTACTCGAAATGCTGGTGCTGGGAAAATTCCCTGGTCTACCAAACGCTTTATCAAGAAACATCCTGGGCTGATTAAAGGTTTTGTTAATAATGGTGACTCTGTTAAACACGGCCGGACCTTCTGCGGGGCGACTGCCTTGATTATCGAAAAATATGGGCTCCAGCATATCTGCGATATTGACCGAGGCGGTAGTCCAGAAGATGTCGAGACTGTGCAGGAATTTTTGGCGGAGTGCTAGTCTCATCAAGTTTCGTAAAATGGAGGACTCGTATGTCTAGATTCAAGAAAATTGGGAGCTTGTTTCTGGCTCTGATTTCTGTCTTTATCCTAACGGCCTGCGGGCATGTACAGAAAGAGCCCGACACTTTAGATAAGACGGAAAGAAATTCTTCTAAACAAGAAGAAGCAGATCAGAATCAGGTAGACGCAACTTCCAGTGCGTCACAGAAAGATTGACTTTTTTGTCAAAATAGAAGAGCTTAATTTGTTCAATGATTTTTAGGTCATCTGTTGACCTGTTTTGCGTATCAATAGAGGATGGAACAAAAGTCCTAGCCTCTCAATTGTCTTTGGATTGTCGAGCAAGACGCAGTGGTTGAGTGGGCTCTACTACGCTGATTTCATCAGCTTTTACAGCCCTACTCAACTGTGCGGAGGTGGGACGACGAAATCGAATTCTAACGAATTACCGATTTCTGTCCCACTCTCTTTTTGTGTTCTTATCGTTCTTTTAACATCTTAGTCGCAAGGTCTAGCATTTCCACTGCCTTTGGTAGTGCTCGTCCAACAAATCGTAGACGGCATCTTCCGATAAGACGCCACAGTAGACCTCTTCAGGAAAGTCTGGTTGATTGGACAGTTCGACATCCTCCATGTAGACCTGGCTAGTGTAGTAATCGCGAAGGGCGATATAGCGAGACTGGCCAGCTTCCACTCGTTGCAAACAGGCTTCAAGCTCTTCGATTAAGCCTTGGTAGACCTTGAGATGGCTTTCCATCTCTTGGATTCGTTCGATAGGCGTCATGATGGATCCTTTCTATCTGCTAGAGAAACGACTTGCAGCTGCTCACCACCCAGTAAAATCAAATAGGATTCAAGCCGGTCCACCCCATAAGAGCGTCGGAGGGCTTCCGCGTAGAGCTCCAGTTGAGCATGGTAACGATCTAGCAAGTCCTGAGGGTTGCGGTAACGGTCTGTCTTGTAGTCAAAGAGCAGGATCCGATCTTCCAAAAGGAGGTAACCGTCTAAGATCCCCCGGACCACAAAGTCCTGACCACTAGTTGGATCCGTTTTGAGCATGGCAAAGGGTGCTTCACGATGAACCTTGTCTGCCTCCTTGAGCAAAAGTTGGCCCAAGTCAGTCTGGAAGAAGGCCAAGACCTTCTTAAGGTCGATTCGCTCCTTGACAGCTGGGCTGGCATTGACCTCTTGGAGGACCATTGCTAGGCTCTCCATGGTTGGCATCATCGTCAATGGGATCCGTTGCATCAGTTCGTGCAGGGCACTACCGACTGTTGCTCCTGTCACAGCTTCTTCCTTGCCGAATTTTGGAAACTCAAATCTTGGTAAGGGGACGTCCACTTTTTCCATGAGGTCCACTCCTTCGATATCTTGGATAGGTTCATAGAATTTTTTGATTTGACTTGGAGTCCGCACACTAGGGAGTTGGATAGCTGCTTGGTACTGGGTGTTGAGCCGGTCCACAGATTCTAAGACATCCAGGGCACGGCTAATCTCTTCTGATTGGCGGTTGTCCTTGAGGTCATCGACTGGGAGAGACGTCTTCAACTCTAAGTGACCGATTTGCTCCGGCGTCAAGTCTTGGTCGGTCACAAAGCGGGTCTGATAGGCCAAGTGTTGCTGGGCAAAAACTGCCTGAATAGCGTAGAGCCAGTCTTGGAAACAATTGATCTCCTTGCGAAGAGCTGGGCTCAAGCGTCCATTGACACTGGCTCCCCATTTTCTCTCTTCCAACTTATCCTGCCGGCCCTTGCCCACCAGATAGAGCTTGCGCTCTGCCCGGGTCATTGCCACATAGAGGAGGCGCATCTGCTCCGACAAGGCTTGCCAGACGAATTTCCTCGACATTTCGCTGGTAAGGTAGGGTCTCAATGACCAATCGAATATCTTCTGGGAGGGCAGGCTGGTCATTTTCAACGGGAAGACTAGCCACATACTTGATGCCCACCCCATTTTTCCGACTGATAACGGCATTGGTAGACAGTTCCTTACCAACAAACTTTTTATCGGTGTTGAGGATAAAGACATAGGGGAACTCAAGTCCTTTGCTCTTATGGATGGTCATAAGCTGGACAGCATCCTTAGGAACTGCCTGGGCAACATTGGCCAAGTCGTGCTGATTTTCCAAAATCTTATCAATCATGGAAATAAAGCGAGGCAACCCCTTGAAGCTAGAGCTTTCGAATCATTTGCCCGAAGGGTCAAGGCATAGAGATTGGCCTGCCGTTGGGCTCCATTTGGCAGGGCACCTACATAATCATAATAGTGGCGATCTTGGTAAATCTTCCAAAGCAGATCGTAAAGGGAGTGCGTCTGGGCATAGTCACGCCAGGCATCCAGTGTCTCCATAAAGCGAGTGAGTTTCTCTTTTAAGCTCGCATCGATCAACTGAGGAGCACTTCCAGTCTGGTCTAAAGAATGTTGCAGTTTCTCATAAAGATTTTCTGCTTTTTTGCCTTCACCTCTCTGTAAGGATAAACGGGCCAACTGGTCCTCGTCAAATTCAAACATGGCTGATTTCATGAGGGCCACCAAAGGATAGTCCTGTAATGGATTGTTAATGGTGCGGAAGGTATCCAAGAGGACCATGACCTCAACAGACTGGAGGTAGTTTTCCTCTCCCCCGTCCGCAACGATAGGAATCTGATAGGCTTCAAAGGCTGAAAGAACCTTGTCGTTCCGGGTCCGAGAAGCCGTTAAAAGCGTCATATCCTTGAAAGGTACCCCCTCTTCATTGTGGAGGCGGAGGATCTCCTTGATGACCAAAAGGACTTCACCTGAGGATAGACTATCCCCTTCTTGCTCCTCGTCTTCACCTGTTTCATCCACTTCCTGACTGCCATCATAGAGCAGGAACTCTGTCTCATAGGCCGGTGTCGGCTCTTTCTTATCCGGATTGCCCGCAATCAAGCGATGGCTCTGGTCATAGAGAATTTCTCCAATTTCCTCATCCATGAGGCGTTCAAAAACATGGTTGGTGGCTTCTAAAACCTCTACATGGCTCCGGAAATTCTCCTTGAGCAGGATCAATTTGCCATCTGCCTCTTCTTCTTGGTAGGCCTTAAACTTGTCATTAAAAATCTGGGGATCCGCCTGACGGAAGCGGTAGATAGACTGCTTAATATCTCCCACCATGAAGCGGTTGCGCCCATTGGACAAGAGCTCCAACATCCGCTCTTGAGTATGGTTGGTATCCTGGTACTCATCGACCATGACCTCGTGGTAGCGCTCCTGATAGAGCTTGCGGATATGAGGAAATTCTTCTAGAATCTGGATGGCAAAATGGCTGATGTCGCCAAATTCAAAGGCATTTTCTTGCTTCTTGCGCTCCAAATATGCAATCGAGAAAGCTTGGACAAAATCCCTGAGCAAGACTAGCAAAGGCAAGGGCTCATCCTTGAAGCGAATCTGATAGGTCAATTGGTAGTGCTGGGAAGCTGCTGCCCGCAAGGCTTCGATGCGTTCTTTGCGTTCGTCATTAAAGGCAGTAGCTAGCTCTTTCAGGTCTTCTTTTCGTGTCGTAATGGTCAGGCTTCGTCCTCCACTGGCACGGGAGATCAAGACCACCCGCTCCAAGACCTCAAAAATCACTTCCTGACTAGATTTCTCATTTAGACTAGCGATTAAGTCTTGAATAGCGGTAACATTCTCTTGGTACTTGGCCCCTGAAAAGGCTTGGCCTTCATTAGCCAGGTGGAAGGTAAAGAAAGATTCCAGTTCAAAGAGCTGCTCTTTTACCTCTTTGGCTAACTGATCTAAAGCCTCATCGTAATCAAGTTTCTGATAGCCTTTAAAGAAGGTCTCCTTCAACCAGGCTTGGGGATCCGCAGTGGATTGGAGAAAATCTACCAGGGCATAAACCTGGTCCTTAAAGCCTGCTAGCGACTTGCCCTTTCCTGTAAAGTTCTTAACTAGACGACTAAAGAGGCGGTCAGGCCCTTGCTCCTCATAAAAGCGCTCAAAGACTTGTTCAAAACAGTCATTCTTGAGTAAGGACTGCTCGCTCGCACTTTGAAGGATGCGGAAGGTCGGCGAGAGGCCTACTAAATAACCATATTTGGAGACCAGTCGCTGCGTGAAGGCATCCATGGTCCCGATATCACTAGTTGGTAATTCTGCGATTTGTTGAGCCAAGTGGTGCTTGAGCTCCTCATCCTTGGTAGACTTGAGGCTCTTCTCCAACTCCTTTTCTAATCGTTCCTTGAGCTCAGTTGCTGCCTTAACCGTAAAGGTCGAGATGAACAATTGCTGGATAGAAATCCCCCGATGCAACTGATCAAGGATCCGTTGGACCATGACAAAGGTCTTCCCAGAACCAGCCGAAGCTGAGACTAGGATATTGGTTCCTGACGAATAGATGGCTTCTATTTGCTCAGGGGTCCGCTTTGGTTCCTTGTCAGACTGGGCCTCCTGGATTTGGAGGTCTTGAATCTGACCTGGACTTAAAAATTCAATTGGTTTCATTGATTCAATTCCTCCTTCATTTTTTCTATCCAGGCCTGACGGAGCTTGTCACCGACTGGGCGTTTGTCATACTGACTTAGGTCCAGTTTCTCCAAGAAACGGGCTTGTCCCAAGTGAAGATTGGCTTCAAATCCCGTAATCGATTTGTATTGTTCTACATATGGTGCAATGCTTCGACCATTTTCAGTATAAGGGTTGATAGCAAAGTCTCCCGATAAGATGCCCTGGGCTGCTTGTTGATAGAGATGGGCATTGTAGAGCAAGAGCAGATCTAGCTCCTCTTGACTCAGCAACATAGCCTTGTTTTTCTCATAGCTCTCCCCTAATTGACTGGCTTGGTCTGCCAAGAAGAGCCCTTTGTACTGCTGGGATTTTAGAACCGCTTGGACAGCATCTTCGACCGCCTTGGTATCCTTGAGAGGCACCAAAGGATCCACCATCTGCAAGTACATGGCTCCAAAAATCCCCTTGTCAGGATCAAACGCCTGAAAGTCTTTGATAGCAGATAGATAAGTTGGCAACTGGGAGTTGAGGCCATTATAGAACTTCTCAAAGTTAAACTTGGTCTCACTGGACTTGTAGTCCACCACTCCCAAGGCCCCTGTCTCAGACAGCCGATCAATCCGATCGACCTTGCCCTTGACCAAGAGCGGACGTCCATCTTCTAAGGTTAAGAAGGGACGATCTTCTCGGCCGAAGAGAGCTTCTTCTCCAATGGTTTCAATACTGTCATTGTGTGCGAGGACACGACCAGTCGCCCAAGCTGTATCCAGGAGCAATTCTTTTGAAAAAGTGGCCATAGCATTCTCCTGATAAAGGAGAGCGAACTCTGTCTCCTGGCTGGTTTCGCGAATGGCCTTGTTCAAGCGCTCATCAAAATCCCCTTCTGAAGGATCTTTCAGCACCCGTTCAAAAATACGGTGCAAGAAATTCCCATGGCTTCTCGCGTCTGGGCGCAAGTGCCACTCCTCCTGCAAACCTAGGACATAGTGGAGATAATAGCTATATTGGTTTTGGTAGTAGGTGTTGAGAGCTGAGGCAGACAAAGATAGAGCCTGCCCTTTTGGATAAAGGACTTCCAGCGTCTCATCCTCTAAGACCTTGGTCGTCAAGCTGTGGCTGATTTGCGGGATATGCAAGCCTTCTGAAGCTAATTTCTTCCGAAGGACGCGAATGGTAACTGCCCAGAAGGTCGCTTCTTCCTTGCTCAACTCCTGGTCAATTTCTCCCCTGGTGCAATTCAATCAGTCGAGCTAAGAGGGCCTGGTAAGTCCCCATATCTTCACTAGAAGCCCTTGCCTTCTTCTCAATGACAGGTAGAGTAAGCGGTGCCTTGGTCAGCTCAAGCAAGTAAGAGGACATCTTATCGTCCACCTCATTGACAAGGATAGGACTGGACAAGACTAACTGTTTGGTGGCTGCATTGAAGAGAGATAGGGCGACGAAGCGATTCTTCCGTAAGTTGTCCTGACTGGCAATTTGGAGATTAGCCTGTTCGTCTGAAGCTTGGTTCAAAACCTGACGCTCCTCATCCGTCAGCAAGGATTGGTCCTTGGCAATCTTAGGGAAACGCTCCTGAGTCAAGCCAATGGCATAGACATAAGGAGCTGATAAGGGCTCAATCAAATCATAGGACTGGACTGTCACCACATCCACAGTCGCCGGGACCGTTCGATAACTTGCCAACAAGATCCCTGACAAGAGAAGGCTAAGAAAATCATCTAAGGTCACCTTGATTTGATCAAAGACCTGGGCAAATTGTTCTAGCACATGGCTAAAGGACTTCCAGACCTGGTCATAACGTTCCATTTCCTGTTCAGAGCCACGACTGGCTAACTGTTGCATGTTTTGCGCCAACTGGGCATCTTGACAAAACTGAGCAAACTTTTTCAGTAGGCCCTGGCTGGTCTGGCTCTTGGTCTTATAAAAATCCTGAAGGGGACCGATGACCTGCTGGCGAATCTGGTTGAGACGCTCTAGATCAAATTTGTCCTGGTGGTTGGCTGTAAAGTCACGAGAAAGGCAGCCAGACCCTTGATCTCTGCAAAGCGGACATATTGTTCGAAATGGTCGATGTCCTCACGTGTTAGCGTCCCATAGAGCCCCGTCTTCAAGAGATTGACCACATCCTCGGTCAAAAACCGATAGCGACGAAGACGGTCCAAGGATTCCACCCATTGGACCAGAGGATGCTGAGACATGGACTCACTCTTTCCGAGATAGAAAGGAATCTGGTACTGGTCAAAGATGGTCTTGAGCTGGAGCTGATAAGCATCCACATCCCCCAAGAGGACTCGAATATCTTTGTAACGAGCTCCCTCATACAGACGCTGGCGAATGGAGCGGGCTACCGCCTCTAATTCTTCCTTTTGATGGTTACAGGTCCAAATCTCTACTGCTTCTCGATCTTGATCAGACAGCTCACCCTCTACCTCTGTAAAGTCATAACGAGCTTCCAAGATCCGCGTCATACGACTAAAGGCATCTTCTTTTCCTTGACCGACGTAGCTTGGCGTGACTTGGTAGGTCCTAGCCAAGTCTAGCAGGAAGTCCACACTGGCCTGGTAGAGATTTCCCTCACGAAAGCTCGAGCGATAGGCTTTCTCACTGGTGTATGCCCCAATAATGATCTCGACGCCCTTGTCGTGCAGTAAATGAACTAGGTAGTCCTCCTCGGCTGAGAAACGGGTAAAGCCGTCAATCACTAGAGCCAAGTCTTTTAACTCCTCATCCAAATCTCCCTTGACAAGGTGAGAGGCAAAACTAGCCAACTTAGACTCAGACTCAAAAGAACCTGCAACTAACTGGTCTTGAACAGCCTTCAAGATATGGATTAAGTCTTCTCTCTTCTCCTGATCTGGCAAGGCATCCAAGTCGGATGCTGTCATCTGGGCTGTCTGCAACTCATGAAAGAGCTGGATCAATTGTTGGATAAACTGGGGATCCTTCTTAAGACGGGCATAAACCTTGAGCTCTTCATCCGGCATCTGAGAAAGCACCTTAAAAAAGAGCATGCCAAGACCGATATCATCGAGCGACTGCTGCTGGTGGCTTTCATTAAGTGTAAAATAGCGTGCCATCTGAGCAAAGCGCGTAATGGTGATGGCAAAAGAAGCCTTCTGGTCTATGAGTTGCAAGACTTTGCGCTCCTTCTCAAAAGATAGAGAGTTGGGCGCGATATAAAAGACCCGCTTCCCTTCTTCAACCAATCGATTGGCCTCATCCACCAAGACCTGGGTTAAAGGGGTTCGAATATCTGTATAGACTAATTTCATAATGTTATGATTCCTGTAAAATGATAGTTCTATTATACCATCTTTGCGCCTTTTCTACAGGGATTTTCCCATCATTCAGGAGTTTCAAAGCAGATAAAAAAACTGGATAAAACGTCCAGTTTTTCAAGCATTTTATTAACTCCCCCAGTTAATCAAGAGATAGAGCAAGCTAGATCCAAACATATCGGCCAAGGCATGCATGAGGAAGAAAGGCAAGAGGTTTTTTACCACCTTCTTATACATAACGTAATAAAGAGTCCATAGACAACTCCGATGACCACTGCCCAGAGCAAGCCCTGGTAGGTATGGAAGGAAACCCGTATCAAAGTCGAATAAGCCAGTGCCCACCACTTGTACTTGTCATTAACAGATGTCATGACTCCTAAGAAGAAGAACTCTTCGTAGAATCCATTGAGTAAACCATAGGCAATGGCCATGGGACTAAGCGCTAGGAACTTGTGAATAATCTGCATGGGATCGATATAAGGGAGGAGATTGATATTGAAGTAATCGTACTCTCCACTCACCGTTGTCACGATATCCCCAAAGAAACCAACAATGGCAAAGATCAAAGGCACCCAAAAGAGGACGGACCATTTAAAGCGAATTGGAAGCTGTTTAAAATCGAAATTCCTGAGCAGCAAGTAAGCCAAGGCAAGGGCTAATAAGATAATCTGTAAAGTAAAGTTACTGGAGTAGGCTGCCCCATCCGTTGCTGTATTGGTAGCTATCTCCGTGGCTGTGCTAACGGTTTGCGCAACTGGGTGAAGACTGGCAAGGAAGAGTTCTGTAGACCAGACAATAAACTGCCCAAACATGATCGCAGTCACAATAGCGATATCATACCATTTGAGCTCTTTTAATGGCTTTTCAGGTCGTATAAATTTAAGAATGTTCATCATTCATCCTTCTATTCCCATAATGGAAGTGTTTTTGATAGTTCTACTATAGTAGAATATGCTTAAAGAAACTTTAATTCTTAGTTAGTAATAAATTTGTTATAAAAAACTTGCTGTTATTTCAATATGAAGATAAAATTTATTAATAACTTTCCTTAGGTGAGAGCGGACGTTAGGTGAAATTATCCAGTGGATGATTTCAGCAATTCAGGAAGTTCCATGACTTAGTTTTGAACCTAATGTTTCAAAACTCCCGAGTGCCTGAAACAATTGAGTTTCAGGCACTTTTCTCACAGCGGAAAGTTTAAATCATTGTTGAAAGACTTTAAAATAAGAAATAGCTGATTTCTTTGAAGAATAATCTAGGTTAATTTATATATAAAACAGTTTTTCTATATAAAAACGACCATTCGGTCGTTTTCTCAGTTCCTTTCCTCTAAGAGGTCTTGGATTCTATCCAGATACTGGTTGTCTGTCACCGCCATCACGCGCACTCCTTCTGGCCAGATAAAGTCGGGACCAATCTGACTTCGCAAAGGCTGGTCTTCCGCATCTCGATAGCCAATAATATTGAGTTGATATTGGTCTCTGATTTCCAAGTCTTGGATGCTTTTTCCTACCCAGCTAGCTGGAACCGTAAACTCGACCACCACCACTTCTTCATCCAACTGGAAAACTTCAATCCCATGTTGGAAGAGAATCATCTTAGCTAGGGACATTCCCGCTTCCACCTCTGGTAGGATGACCAAATCAGCCCCAATTTTCTCAAGGACTTCCTTGGTCACTTCATTCTTGACCTTGGCAATGACATGCTCGACGCCAAGTGACTTACAGTGCATAACAGCCAGAACACTGGACTCCAGGTTTTCACCCGTCGCGATCACGACTGTGTCACAGTTCCCAATATCTGCTGCATCCAAGAGGTCCAACTCCGTAATGTCTCCAACAATTCCAGTTGTAATCATGGATTCATACTGATTAATCACATCTTCGTGATCATCAATTGCAATAATATCCACATCCTGGTCCTGTAGGGTTTTCAGGACACTCTGTCCAAAAATTCCTAATCCTAAAATTCCAATGGTTCGATTCTCCATAAGTTTCTCCTATCCGATAATGATGTCTGCCTTGGCATACTGCAAGGTATCTGCTTTCTTGGCTTGGTAATTGTTCAAGCTAACCATGAGGGTCAAAGGACCGATCCGTCCGATAAACATGAGGACCATGATAATGCCTAGTCCCGCTCCATTTAAGGTTGAGGTTACATTGGCGGTCACTCCCACTGTCGCTAGAGCGGATACCACCTCAAAGACCAAATAAATAAAGCGTTGGCCATCCGGCGTCACCAAACAGATTCCTAATAGCCCCACTAAGAAGGTCAACTGGAAATCACCGCTGTCCCAAAGGAACGTTGAACAATGTCTGGTGAAATCGTACGTTTTCCTAAATTGGTATGTGGTAGCCCCAATAGTTCCTTCCGAGCCAGGAGCAAGAGGACCAGGAAGGTGGTGATCTTCATGCCCCCTGCTGTCCCACCTGGTGCTCCACCTAAAAACATCTGCAAGAGATAGACGAAGAGCGTCACTGGCCGGACTGCTGTATAATCTAAGGAAGCAAAACCAGCTGTCCGCATGCTGACGGTTTGGAAAAAGCTGACTAAAACTTTCTCTCCTAAGGGGAGGGACCCAATGGATGCCGGATTATCAAACTCGGTCAAGAGACTGGTGACTGTCCCAAAGAGGAGGATCGCAGCTGTTAACCAGAGAACCACCTTGGTATGGAGGCGAAGAGTCCGCCGTCCGGATTGGTTACTGGCCTTGGTAGCGAGGTCAAACCAAACCATAAAGCCCAATCCACCAGTAATAATAAGGGCAGACAAGGTCAGGTTCACCAGCCAATCGGTCTGGAAACTCATCATACTATCGCCCCCAAAATTATCAAAGCCCGCATTACAAAGCTGAAACCGCGACAAAGATAGAGTTAAAGATTCCATGGCCCCAACCAAAGCGAGGAATGAAGCGAATCATGAGGATCAAGGCCCCCAGTCCTTCGATGGTAAAGGTGGTAATGAAAATAGAACGGACAAAACGGGCCAAGCTCTGGTTATTGCTAAAGCTAAAGCTGTCCCGAATGGTCTGTCGGTCCTTGTAGCTGAGCTTTTGACGACTTTCCATAAAGAAAAGTCCGATAAAAGTCAAGATCCCCAGGCCACCGATCTGAATCAAGAGCATACAGATCAACTGCCCCCAGGCATTGTAGGTCGAGGCTACTGATTGGGTAAAGAGCCCTGTCACACAGACCATGGAGACTGCTGTAAAAAGGTGGTCAACATAACCTGCTTTTGAGCTTGCTTGCTGGACAAAAGGCAGACTCAATAAGAGGGAGCCAATTAAGATAACCAAGACAAAGCTGAAAAAGATCCTCCTTGCTGGAGACAGGCTTTTAATCTTGGATTGCCATTGTTTAAAAAATAATTTGACTAACATAGCTTCATTGTACCATAAAAAGAGAATATACCTACAAGTGAAGAACCATTTCAAGGCACAATTCTAAGGCTTTATCGAATGCTTCAGATCCCCAGTCACGCTGGTCATAATTTTCCAGGTCTGCAAGAGAATCTGCGGTAAATAGGAGCAAGCCCCAAACCGCATCACGAAGCTGGGCTACTGCTGCAAGTGACGCACACTCCATCTCCACAACGCTACACCCTTCTTCAATGCGATAGGCTACCTTGTCAGGCGTTTCTCTATAAAAGCCGTCCGTCGTCCAAGTCATGACCTCTTGATAGGGAATGGACTCTTGTTTTAGAACCCTTTCAATGGCAGTCAGTGCTCGACGATCCACTTCTATATAGCGAGAAGGTGCCACATAATGGTAACTAGCTCCCTCATCTCGCAAGGCCTTGGTCGGGATTAAAAAGGCATTTTCTTCCATGTCCACCAAGACGCCACAGCTACCTGCCGAAATCATCTTCTTCACCCCATAGCCAATTAACCAATCCATGAATTGAGCTGCTGGTGCAGATCCAACTGGCGCTTGGACCAAGCAGATTTCCTCTCCTTGGTGCTCCATGACATAAACCGGATAGGTCTTGGTAGCTGAGACAAAGCTAGCTACTTGTTTGGCTCCAGCAGTTTTGGCAAAGCGGTCAATCTCATCCTCTAAGAAAGCATAAACACATTTATCAGGCAAATGCAGGTCTAACCCCTCATGAGTCGGCATAATGACTGCCTGTGGGTTGTCGTCAAACTCTAAAATAGGAATTTCATGTTTATGGATCATCGGCTACCTCCAAACTTGTTTGTAACATTATATAAGTCCTTCTAGCCGGTGTCAAGAAGAGATAGCAAAAAAGACAATTTCCCTTCCATAGCAACTCCCCTTCTAATGAATACCTTCAACTATGATATAATGGGGACAGTACAAGGGAGGAAACCAATGTTACAAGAACTAGCCTTCACAGGCCAATGGAGACACTATCAAAAACGCGTCCTCGATAAGAGTGAGGCTTTTATGGCGGATGGCCACCTGCATTTGGTAGCAGCTCCTGGCTCTGGGAAAACAACCCTGGGAATCGAATGTATTCGACGCTTTGGGCAACCAACCCTGATCTTGGCACCTACGGTCACGATTCGTCAACAATGGGTCGACCGGATTATCCAAGCATTCTTGAAAGACAAAAGCCAAGCGGAGCAATTGATATCTCAGGACCTTAAACATCCTAAGCTGATTACAGTTGCTACCTATCAGGCCCTCCACAGTGCCATGAATCAAGTCGTCGGCCAATCACAAATCGAGGATACCGATGACCAGGCAGAGATTGAAACATTTGATTTCAAAGGCTTTGACATCTTTTCTACTTTCAAGGACATCTCACTGGGAACCCTCTGTTTAGATGAGTGTCACCACCTGCGCAATGAATGGTGGAAGAGCTTGGAAGCCTTTCGTCAAGCCTTCCCTGACTTAAAGATGATTTCCCTCACCGCTACCCCTCCCTATGAAGGGGACCCTGCCCTCTGGGATCGCTATATCCGCATGTGTGGGGAGATTGATGAGGAAATTACGGTTCCCGAATTGGTCAAGGAAGAAACCCTTTGTCCCCACCAAGACTATGTCTACTTTGCCTTTCCAACCAAAGAAGAGCAGGCTCAGTTGGATGCCTTTAGCCAACAAAAGAATGCTCTCTTGCAACAATTGACTTCCGATCCCCTCTTTTGTCAACACCTGCAATCCTGTCAGGCCTTATCTGGTCAGATTAGCGATGATGAATTGCTCAATGATCCCAAGTATCTCTCTGCTACCCTGATCTTTCTTCGGAGCAAGGGAATCGCCTTCCCCCAACGTTTCCAAGACCTTTTAGGAGCTAAAAAACTACCTACCTTCACCATGGACTGGCTTGAAACTCTTCTGCAAGGCCTGCTCTTTCAGGTGCCTCACTGGTACAATCTACCAGAAGAATACGAAAAGCAACTCCTCCATGAATTAAAAGCAGCTAGCTTAATCGATCGAAAACAAGTCAAACTGGTCCGCAACAAAAAACAAGACCTCCTGCTCAATCAATCCCTTGGAAAACTCAATGCGGTTCGAGAGATTTTCAAGGCAGAATACCAGGCTCTTGGAAGCCAACTGCGCCAACTGGTTTTAACAGACTATATTCGCCAAGACTTTGAAGTTCATCTAGGGGACAAGGACGCCCAATTCACTCAGTTGGGAGTTCTCTCGTATTTTGAATCCATTCGCAGGGAAAGCATAGAGCTAACGACCCCTCCTGCCATCGCTGTCTTAACAGGTAGTATCGTCATCATCCCAACAGTTGCGAAGCCAAAACTAGAAGAGCTTCTAGGAGCGGGGCGACTGACTTACCAAAGTGTCGGCCAATTATCTCCTGATGACTTTCTCAAGGTTCGTTTGGTTGGTTCTCAACATGATTTGGTGACAGCTGTGACCCAGCTCTTTCAAGAGGGGCTCATCCAAGTCGTGATTGGAACCAAGTCTCTTCTAGGAGAAGGCTGGGATGCTCCTTGTGTCAACTCCCTGATCCTAGCGAGCTTTGTCGGTAGCTTTATGCTCAGCAACCAAATGCGAGGCCGTGCCATTCGAGTGTGGCCTGAGGATCCAGACAAGACCAGTAACATCTGGCATCTGGTCTCCATCAATCTTTCCTTAAAGAAATGGTATGAAAAGTCAGATCTTGAAAAGGAAGAGATCGAAGCCATCACTGATCAGCTGAAAGAATACAGTCCAGATTTGGAGCTTTTAGAGAGACGGATGAAACAATTTTTAGGCCTCCACTACAAGGAACCCTTTATCGAATCCGGAATCGAACGTCTATCCTTTGACAATATCCGCTATACTAAAAAACAGTTACAGAAACTTAACGAAGAGTCCTTAGAGCGCTCCACTCATCGTCAAGAACTTCGGGATGGCTGGCAAAAAGCTCTTCCGATTCTTGAGAATATGGAGATTGCAAACGAGGTCCAAGTGGATAAACACTTCCTGCCTCTGGCCCTATTTTTTGATGCCAGAAAGCTAGCTCGCTGGCTGACGGCAGCTACCTTAACCGATGCTTTCGCCAACCTTATTTACTACTCACATAGAGGAGGAAGGAACACTGTTTCTCTTATTCTTCTATTCGTCTTAGCTGTTCTCGCACTCCTTGCTTGGCTACGCTACTACCTCTATAAGAGTCCTTATAAACGCATGGAAGTATTTGGAGAATCTGTCCGTCAAGCCTTATTAGCTTCTGGACAGATTCAAACCCAGGAGACCCGCATCCAAGTGGTCCGAGATAGGAAGGATGCCATCAACACGCTGATCTATATGAAGGGGGGAAGCATGCGAGAGAAAGAACTCTTCTCGCAAACCATGATCGAATTTTTCGCACCGATTGAAAACCAGCGTTACATCCTAAAAGCCCAGGAAAAAGTATCCGACCAGACAGAATACTTCGCCGTGCCAAGCCTCTTTGACAAGCGAAAAGAGGAGGCCCAAGCCTTTGTCGAGCAAATCCGAAAGAGTATAGGTAAGTATGACCTGGTTTATACTCGAAGTACGGAAGGTCGTGCTGTTCTTTTAGATGCGCGCATCAAGGCCTTGGCTAACAAACAAGAACGCACCTTCACCAAGAAACAAGTGATGTCAGATTTGAAGTAAGCATTTATTTCAAGATTAAAAAAATTCTAGTAGACAGCCTCTACTAGAATTTTTTTGTTAGTCAATGATAATCATAGCCTTAATGGTCTTGCGTTCGTCCATATCTTTATAGGCTTGATCGATTTCTTCTAAACTATAGCTGTGCGTAAAGACGCGTCCTGGATTGATGTCGCCATCAAGAACAGCCTTGAGCAAGAACTGTTTGTCATAGGTGGTGACAGAGGCTGCTCCACCTGCCACGGAAATATTTTGAGCAAAGGTTGAACCAAGAGCACGGTTATTGTAGTGAGGCACACCGACAAAACCTAAGCGCCCTCCATTGTGAAGAACCCCAAGGGCTTGGTCGACACTGCCGCAGTACCGACACATTCAAGAGCGGCATCCGCTCCTCCACCGAGGATTTCACGGACCTTGGCAATGCCTTCTTCACCACGTTCCGCAACAACGGCTGTCGCTCCAAATTCCAGAGCCATTTGTTGGCGGTCTTCGTGACGGCTCATGAGGACAATTTGCGATGCCTCCCGCATCTTAGCTGCGATGACAGCACATTGACCCACGGCTCCATCCCCAATGACAACCACTTTGTCGCCCCGTTTCACATCAGCCACACGCGCTGCATGGTAGCCTGTCGGCATGACATCTGCTAGCGTCAAGAAGGATTTGAGCATGGCTTCTGTATAATCAGATGGTTGCCCAGGGATTTTGACAAGGGCCCAGTTGGCGTATTCAAAGCGCATGTACTCTGCTTGAACCCCATCAGACCAGTTGGTGCCGATATGGCGGTCACAGGTCCCATCATAGCCAGCACGACAAGCATCACACTCCCCACAGCCATGGGTGAAAGGCGCAATCACAAAGTCACCCGGTTTAACCGTTGTAATAGCTTCTCCAATTTCTTCGACGATCCCAATGGCTTCGTGGCCACTATTTTGATGACCCGCTTCAATCTCTGGATTGCGGTAACTCCAGAGATCAGATCCACAGACACAGGTGCGAACGATGCGGATAATGACATCATCTGGTGCCTCGATGTGTGGATGCTCCACTTCTACAAGGCCCACTTGCCCAGCTTTTGTATAGACTGTTTTCTTCATAGGAACAACCTACTTTCTATTGCTTACTTACGTATAGTATACACTTTTTATCGAGCTCTAGCCCACTTCCTTATTTAAAACTCCATCATTTAATCATATTTTTTCCCATACTTCTTTTCAAGCATTTTCTTAACTAGATATGGCATCTTGACATTCTCTCGACCTTTTTTAGCAATCAATTTTTTGACGAAATCAGGCATCTGAATATCTTTTTCTGCTTCCAAAATCTTTCCTGTGTTTGAAGGGGCTTCCAACTCATCAAAGTCTCTAGTTGAGGTTGAAAGTAACGATAGTCACCGTCTATATGAGACTGAATGGTTGAAAGAAGGGCTTTAATCAATCGAGAATCACTATTTGGCATAGGAGGACGGTGATAGGCCACACCAAGCTCATGACAAAGCTCCTTACACTCCACATCATTATCAAAAAGAACCTCAATATGCTCACTAATAAAAGCTATCGGGACAAAAATATAGTGATCAGGGTGTTCCTTCTCATCACGAAGGTATTCTAAGACATCAGGCTTAATCCAAGGAATACCAATATCACTTTCACTCTGCCATGTATTGGTATACTGGTCTTCTTCAAGGCCTAAAATTTCCACAATCAAGCGAGTATTGTCATAAATCTGATCGATATAAGGATCGCCAAAATCAAGTGCCAAAACTGGGACACTATGAGCTGAAAAAATCACCTTATAGCTGTCATCTCTAATTTGATCTAAAATATTTCGAATCTCATCAGCCCAATAGTGGAGAAGTGAAGGTTCTTGGTACCACTCCTTGATAATTTGGAACCTAATCTGCTCACTTTCTAAAAATTTCTCATATCCCATGACAGAATAGTAAGAATAATGGGGCTCTAAAATCAAGCACAAACATTCTTCAATTCCGTCATTCTCCATCTCTTTGATTACATCAGTAATAAAAGGGCGGGAAAATTTATTAGCAAAGTATACGGATGCGTGTTCTCCAAGAGAAGAAGCAACCAAATCCACTTCTTCTCTAGTTATCCTTTGGAGTGGAGTTCCACCAATTCGTACGTAATTGTCATATAAAGTCTGAATTTCATGTGGTTCAGGACGAACACCACGCCGGATATTCGTGAAAAACTCCGCTACTCCTTCATAGGTAATCTCTTCAGGCGACCCAAAGGTCATCATCAACACAGCTCTTTTACTCATAACTACTCCTTACTATATACTTTCCACTATTTTACCATGAAAAGGATTTCTTTAGGAAACTCTTTTATAAATCATTTGGAAGAAGAAACTAATTTTCTAGGTAAATACACAAGCTATTAAAAGAAAGCATTCAAAGAAAGTGGAACAAATATCTTTTTATGTCCAATCCGATACTGTATTATTCTTTGAAAACAACATCTATTTGAAATGACCATCTTTCATGTAAGGAGAGAAGGTTTGAATCTCTTTCTAAGAATTTCTACACAATAGAAAAAGTGGATAAAGAAACATTTTTCTATCCACTTTATTGTTTACAGCTTTTATTCGCTACGTAAAGATTCCACTGGGTCTTTCTTCGCGGCGATGCGTGAAGGGATAAGACCTGCCAACATCGTTAATACAATCGAGATACCGATGAGGATAAGTGCTGCATCCCATGGTAATTGCGCTACGTTTTCCACGTTGGTCATTTTCGAAACAACGGCATTGATTGGAATCGTCGCAAGGAGCGTGATGGCGATACCGAGCACCCCGGAGATAAATCCTTCGATGGCGGTTTCGGCCGTGAAGATGCGACGGATGTCTTTCTTCGAAGCCCCCATTGCACGTAGGATTCCGATTTCTTTTGTACGTTCGAGAACCGAGATGTACGTGATAATCGCAATCATAATCGATGATACGATGAGCGAGATGGCTACGAAGCCAACGAGTACGGTTGTAATTACGCTCACCATTGTCGTAATCGAAGACATGATGGTTTGGATATCGTCGGAGTAGGCGAGCACTTTGTCGTCTTCGCCGGCGTCTTTTTTGGCCGTGTTATAGGCGTTGATGAAGTCCTTCAACTCTTGTTTTTGTTGGAACGAAGAGGTGTAGAACTCGATGGCAGCCGGTTTGGATTTGTCGATGACACCCAATTTCGCGAGGTTTTCCTCGTAAGTGGCAGCCGAGTTTTCGTTGTATTGTTGGATGTATTGCGCTTGTTGTTCAGGCGTCAATTTTACCAACTGGATTTTTTCTTCTTCGGTTAAATCTGCCGAATTGAATGGTTTTGGATCTTTGGCAAATTCTTTTCCAGTAAAGACATTGATAGTCGGGTTGGCTTCTTGCTCTTTACGATGTCACTGTTTTGAATTTGCTCAGAAGTGTAATCGATAAGGGCGCTTGTATAAGCCACACCGCCAGAAGGAGAGTTCACACCAGAACTGGTACCTTCTTTTTGACGAAGAACGCCGACGATAGTAAGCTCGAGACCATTCTCGATTTGCGTCTTCATATAGGCTTCGTCGTCAATTTTATTTATCCATTGGTTGTTTTCTTTGGCGAATCGGTTCGTATTGACAACAGCTTTGAAAGTTTTTCCAATGAAATTCCTATACTGATAGGTTTGGGATTTGAGTTCATCCAGTTTCTTCGCATCGTTTAATTCGCTAGGGTCTTTGATGCGTAAGCTATAAAGGAGGAGGTCACTGATTTGGTTCTCTTCATCCACGATCAGGACGATTTCAGATTTATCCTTCGGAAGGCGACCTTCTAGCACATCATATTGCGCATTCAGCATCTCCTGGTCGCTTGACAGTTGGCTCCAGTAGTCGATGTTTTGCAAATAGCCTTTAATTGTTTGGTTGGCCGTATCGACTTCGTCCGCGAGGTTAGACGGAAGAATACTCTTTGGACCGCCCGATGTGTCACTGGCGTAAATATAGGGTTGTAAATTGTATTGGTAACGAATGTCTTTTGTAAGGTGTGTGACTTCTGAAGCATGTTTATCCAAGTAGGTTTTGAAGGAAGCGAGGTCATTTTTCCCGATTTGTTTTTTCAATAGATTCGTTAAAAGCGTATTGACACCGAGTTCGTTTTTATCCCTATAAGGCTTTTCACTCAAGTCTGGAGAGGTTGCCATCAGATTACTCTGGTTCTGCTCGCTAATCGTCAATGGCAAAGAGACGAGGGTGTCTTCTTGCACCTTCTTCACGTAGTCGCTCACACCGTTCGAGAGGGCCAGGATAAGGGCAATCCCGATAATCCCGATGGAACCAGCAAAGGCAGTCAGGAAGGTACGGCCTTTCTTCGTCAATAAGTTATTAAACGAAAGGGCTAGAGCCGTCATAAGCTCATCTTCGTCTTCGTGAACTGAATGTCACTTTGTTTGGGTTCCTCTGTTGGTTCGTATGGATTCGAGTCGCTTAAGATATTTCCATCTAATACTTGTACGATACGTGTAGAGTAGGTTTTCGCCAGTTCTGGATTATGCGTCACCATGATCACTAGACGTTCCTTGGCGATGTCTTTTAATAACTCCATGATTTGAACAGAAGTCTCAGAATCGAGCGCTCCTGTTGGCTCATCAGCTAAAACGACTTTAGGATTATTGACAAGAGCACGCGCAATCGCAATCCGTTGCATTTGTCCACCAGACATTTGGCTTGGTTTCTTATATAAATGATCTTTTAGGCCAACGCGTTCAAGTGCTTCGATGGCACGCTTCTTACGTTCCGATTTAGAAACGCCAGAGAGCGTCATCGCAATCTCGACGTTTGAGAGTGCCGTTTGGTGACCAATTAGATTATAGGATTGGAAGACGAATCCGATGGTGTGGTTTCTGTAGCTATCCCAATCGCGGTCTTTAAATTGCTTGGTTGATTTTCCTTGGATGAGTAAATCACCCGATGTGTATTGGTCGAGTCCACCGATGATGTTTAAGAGGGTGGTTTTCCCTGAACCCGATTGTCCGAGAATCGAGACGAACTCATTTTCACGGAAACGAATCGAGATATCCTTCAAAGCGTGAAACTCTTGATTCCCCGTATAATAAACTTTTGAAATACGTTGTAGTTGTAACATATACTCGATCCTTTCATAAATATGAGTAGTCTATCACAATTTGAGTTGGGAGTCAATATATTAAATCGATGATTTCTAAAATATCCTCAACAAAGGAATGATCGATTTCCATTAATGATGGTGATGGTGGTGGTGATCATGTCCATGACTTTGACTGGCTTCCAGCTCTTCGATATTTCGCTTGTGGGAGCGGTGAGTTGCTAGGTCTTCATCCACTTCGATGGTGACATTTTGAAAACCCCTCTCTTTGAGCAAGGCACGGATCGCTTCTTTGCAGATTTCCATCTGCTCCATCCGCTTGAGACAAACATGAACAATAGCATTTTTCTCTAGTCCATCCATGGTCCAAAGATTAAGCTGATTGATACTAGCGACATTGTCCAACTGCTCTAAATCATTCTTAACTTGCTTGATATCTACCCCTTCTGGCACAGCATCCAGGAAAATCTTGAGCGTGCTCCAAAAACGTGGAATGGCTTTGGACAGAATAAAGAAGGAAATAGCAAGAGACAAGAGGGGATCTAGGATATACCAGTCAGTAAATCGGAGGACAATGGCCATCAAGATGACAGCCAACCAACCTAAGGTATCTTCCAAAAAATGCAGGCTGAGAATGGATTCATTCTTGGTTTGCCCCTTGCGAATGACCAGACTCGCCAGCACATTGACACTGATAGCAATCATGCCCAACCAAAGAAGCCCTTCGTCATTGACGGGCTGAGGGTGGAAAAGCTTGCTTACATTTTCTAAAATCACCATACCAGACCCGGTCATCAGAATGACTGCCGTTACTAAAGCCCCTAATAAGCTAAAACGCTTGTAGCCTAGGGTATAGCGACTATCCTCTTGACGATTGGAGATCGTTTCTAGAAAAGGCCGAGAGGCCAATGGCTAGAAAGCATCCCCCAAGTCATGGACAGAATCAGCGAGAACAGCACTGGAACCAAAGATTCCCCCTGCAATAAACTCAATAATGGCAAAAACTCAGATTCAAGAAAAAAAGCCAGCCAAACAGCACGTTTTGAACTCATTTTTTTACCTTCCTTTGGTATAATAGTAATAGTATTATCTTCTCACTAGTATTATCTCTAACTCTAAAAAAAGAAAGGATAGGGGCAAACTGTTTAGGATGTACGTTACTGAACAATTTGTTCAAAGTGTCCATATGACAACACAGGATCGTCGCATCACCAAAAACTCGAAAAAGCTATCTATCAAGCTTTTTTACAATTACTCAACCAAAAAGACTACGAGGCCATCACGGTTCAAGAAATCATTGACTTAGCCGATGTGGGACGTTCGAGCTTTTACAGCCATTATGAGAGCAAAGAGTTACTACTGGATGAGCTCTGCCAAAAACTCTTTCACCACCTCTTTGAGCGAGATGATCAGCTCTCTCCCCAAGACTACCTAGCCCATATCTTTCAGCATTTCAAGAAAAATCAAGACCATGTAACCAGTCTTTTGCTTTCAAAAAACGATTATTTTATCCGGCAACTGAAAAAAGAACTGGAACATGACGTCTATCCCATGATAGCAGATGAACTGATTCAAGCATACCCCAACATTCCTCACTCCTATCTCAAGCACCTGGTTGTCAGCCACTTCATTGAAACTCTCAGCTGGTGGCTAAAAAAGGGTAAGTCCTACACCGAGCAAGAAGTCATCCAGTTTTATTTGGAGATACTGCACGCAAACTCTAAATGAACCTCCTGTTATCTAGAAAGGACTAGCTTTCATGTCTACCTTACTATTTTATTTCCTTTTTCCGAGTTTATTCATGCTTCATGAACTGGAAGAAATCATATGGATGCCATCTTTTGTCAAAAAAATATCATTACAAATTCCATATAAACAAATCTTCACTTTTTACACCCCTTTTGCTTTCAATGCTATTGTCATGGAGCAACTTTTACTTCTAATGATAACACTTTATCTTAGTTACCAATTTAACAACTATACCATTTACACAACCATCGTAATCGCTTATATCTATCATGTGTTCGGACATCTTATTCAGACAATTGTTATTCGAAAATATGTGCCGGGATTGCTAACTGGCATTTTTACGAGTTTATTTTCTCTATTCTATCTCAAAAATAACGTACCAATCAATCTTTATTGGTACTCTTTTATCACTTTAATCCTTATCATTGTTAATCTTGTGCTTTCATTCATGGTTCTTCATAAGAAGACCCTCAAACTAAGGTAAGTTAAAGTCTTAAGTTCTTAACACTATCACATTACATTTACTTTAATTATCCTAGAAAGAAAACAAATATGCCACTTTATTACATTTTCAACATTATTACAGCCTTCTTAGCCCTTGCTTTTGCTCTTCTTCATTTATTAGTCAGCCTTTCCGAATTAAAAAAGGGCAAGAAGACCCTTGGAATTTACCTACTTTTTCTAGGAAGTAGCCTTGCAACTTTGTCTCTCTTCCTCTACTTCTTTTTGCCGATTGTTGCTTTATTCATTTGGCTGATCGGAGTTAGCTTGATTTGCTACGGAGCCTATTGGAATGGCAAGCACAAAGAAAACTTCCATCTAGCCCACCACGTCATTCGATTGGGAATCGCTCTGATTCTTACCATTTTGTTAGCCCTCATATAAGAAAAACTCAAGTTTTATCAATGAAAACTTGAGTTTTTGTATTTTCTATTTATCAAGCCATCAACATCATGAGTATCGGAATGACCACCATGGTAGCAAGGGTCGTCTCTGTCACCATGACCGCTGCGTAATCACTATCAGCTCCGTAGAGTCTGGCAACGACTGGCGCATTGGTCATCACAGGCATGGCAGACTGGATGATAAAGACTTGCTTCATCAAACTTGGTAGAGGCGCCCAGTAAACAATGGTCGCCATTAGTAGTGGAGCAACCACGAAGCGTCCTAGTAGAATGAGGAGCTGATCTTTTCCAAGCACCAACTGCTTCACGCCTACATGAGATACCGACAAACCGATGAAAATCATGGATAAGGGGGTTGTTAAATTGCCCAGATACTGCAAATCACTGGCTAGAAATGCAGGGAGCTTTATCTGCAGCATCACCATGACTAGTCCCAAGATGAAGCCCATCAGAGGAGGTGAAAAGACTTTTTTCACACTCGTTTTGAGATCAAACTGAGCTTCTCCTTCGCCATCCCGCTGGATCAAGTAGGTCCCCAAGGTCCAGAAAAAGGTCGTATTACACATGTAATAGATCAGAACGTAGGGAATACTGCCATCCCCGAAAAGGGCTTGGTTAATGGGGAGCCCCACAAAAATCGTATTGGAGTTAAAGAACATGGAAATAAAGAGGCCACGGCGGTCCCGTCTCACTATAAAGATCCTGGCTACTGCTGTCGCTATTCCAAGCAAAACGACCATAGACAGGGCAGGAAACCGCAATGCTGGCAACATTTTTAGGAGGTCAGCCGCTGTAAAACGCTGTGTAATGGTATAAAGCATATAGCAGGGCAGAGCGATTTGAGTAACTAATTTTGCGATCAAGCCACGTGACTTGTCATCAAACCAGCCTTTTTCACCTATGACAAAGCCCACTAATATCATCCCCAGAATGACCAGGATCCCCGATATGCTCTTAAGAAAGATATCCATGTTCTCTCCTTTTCTTTTTATAAATTTGAACTAGAAAACACATTATTTTCAAGTCTCAAAAACTACTCTAGTATATCACAAATAGAGCTCGATTTTTCAAACAAAGAGGACCTCTCGGTCCTCTTGATAAATTAATTCAAACGGTTATTAAGCTTTCTTAGCTGCCTTGCTCCATTGGTACCAACCAACTAGACTGTTGATTAAGTAAATGAAGTATTTCCCTTGAATTTGAAGGCTCTCTACCCACCAAAGGTAGATAGAGAAAACGTTGGTCGCTGCCCAGAAAATCCACTGTTCACGGTAAACAGCTGTCATTAAGAGTTGGCCAACCCCATTTGTTGCATCCGTAATGGAATCCCGATACGGACGATTGGCCCCAACTGATTGGTAAATATAGCCAAATACCAGCCACCAAATGGCACTGATCGACAAGTACTTGGTCCAGCCTACCGCATCCAGCTTACGAGCAACAAACTCTTGCTCTTCCTTTTTGAACTGGGCTTGGTAGATCCAAACAAAGAGACCAATAGGTTGCATGACGGTAAAGTAGAGTGTCGTTAACACTTCACCATAGAACTTGCTCTGTAAGGCAAGTATCAGATAAATAACGGAATTGACCAAACCAAAGAGATAGTTACTGGCACCTTAAAAGTTCCAATGGGTCTAATCTAATAAATTCTAAAGCAGAAAAAATAATTTTAGGTAAAGTAGAAAGTAGTAGCAAATCAAATACAAAAGACCAACAAATAAGTAGCAAAGACCAACAAATAGAAAAACTAACTAATTTGTTAGACCAGCAACAACGATTAGCCTTGCAAGATAAAAAGTTGCTAGAAGAATACAAGGCGGAAAATGATAACTTAAAAGCCCTCAAAATGCCCTCACAGGAAACAGAATTCAAACACTTAGACAATCAATATAAAGATGAAGTGAACGCTCTTAAAGAGAAGTTGGAAAATTTGCAGGAACAAATCAAAGATCAAAAAAGGATAGAAGAACAAGAAAAACCAATAAAATGGTGGGGACTATGGCGAAAATAGATGATTCAGTTAAAAAGAAAGTTCCAGAATTGCGATTTAAAGGATTCACGGATGAATGGGAACAGCGTAAGTTGGGAGACGAAGTTCGAATAGTGATGGGACAGTCTCCTAATTCAGAAAATTATACTGATGATCCTAATGGGCGCTAAAAATGCGAAGACCTATGAAGACCTATTTTGTATTAGTCAAACAAAAGATCCAAAAGAAATGGTATATGATTATGACCATGAAACAAAGTAAAATCAAACCGAGTTATCTGAGGAAGCACCCGATGATCGTGAAACGTTATTAAACACAAAAGTCACCCATGTGAGTTCTTGCCAGAAGCTGAAGTTAATCCTTCAACCTGGAAAACCCGCAGAGGTGACTTTTTTTCTATACATCTCGATTTTTCTGGTAATAATCATTAACCGATAAATATGTCTGTGAATCACCCAGCGACTCCGCTATGTCCATAATCCGCGGTGGTAGTAATCCCACTCGCTGGACAAGTTCGTGATCGCTGAACAATTCCCGTGGACTGCCGGCGAAGCCAAACTTCCCGTGTTCCATAACATACACCGACTCAAACTCGGCGGCGACCCAATCCATGTCATGGGTGATGGTCACAACTTGGTGGCCCGAATCAGCCAACTGATGGAAAATTGCGGTCAACTTGCGCCGGCTTTCCCAATCAAGCGACATCATCGGCTCATCAAATAAATAAATCGCCGGATCCACTGCCAAAACTGTGGCAACGCTCAACAGCTTGCGTTCCGACAATGACAGGTCATATGGACTTTCAGCTGTTTTATCATCCAAGCCAACTCTTTTTAGAGCCGCTAAAGCCCGCCTCGTAATCGTGTCGTGGTCATCCATGACCTGCGCGACACTCCACTCCACCTCTCGTTGAACGGTCGGGTTGAAAAGCTGATCGTCAGGATTCTGAAAAGTAATCCCAACCTTCAGTAACTTTTCGACTGGTTTAAGATCATTAAAATTTTCTCCATCGATCTTAATCACACCGGTTTGTGGTGTCAGCAAGCCCGTCAACAATTTGAAGAGCGTTGATTTGCCGGCACCATTTTGGCCGACAATCGCCACCATCGGATCGGCGAAGTGTTTGTCTTCAACATCCAAGCTAAAGGACCGTTCCGGATAAGTGAACGTCAGGTGGTTCAGTTCAATTATGGACATAAAAAACCTCCTTCAGTTCAGCGTCATTCACCGGATACCGGCCATCAGCCAAGTGCCAATCCATTTTTTGAGCAAGTTGCTGGATTGTCGGGGCTGGAATCTGCCAGTCAGCTGCCAAATGATTAAACACCTCACCCGGCCTGCCCTGGGCTACCATTGACCCTCGTGCAGCACCCACACAACGTCGGCGACTTCGCACAAATCGTCAATTTCACTGGTGACAATGAAGACAGTCGTCTCTTTGACTTGGGCCAGCCATTGGAAAAATTGCCGGCGGCCAAGGGGATCCATCTGACTGGTCGGATCATCCATAATCAAAACAGCCGGATTAGCCACAATCGCCGTGGCAATTGCCAACCGCTGGATCTGACCACCGGAAAGGCTCTCGGGACGCAAATTCAGCTGTTCAATCAGCCCCATTTGCGTGGCAACTTCTTCAACCCGTTTTTGAATCAGTCCTTCAGCCATTCCCTGATTAATCAAGTCAAAGGCGATTTCATCGGCAACCGTGTCTGCCAACCCGCTTAGTTGGCCAGCTGGATTTTGCAGTACAACTCCATTCATGGCATTATAAACGAGCCAATTGTCGGACACTCGCTGGCCAAACATGTGCCAGTCGCCCTCAATCTCAGCAGACACAATTTTGGGAATGACCCCTGCCAGCACACGGCACAAAGTCGATTTGCCGGAGTGGCTATTCCCGATAATCCCAACCACCTGGCCGGTATGAACCTCCGCGTTAATCTGACGCAGTTGTGGTTGCTCAGTACCCGGATAACGGGTGGTCAAATTTTCAATTACAATCCGTTTATCTTCTTCCATATCTTCCACCCAATCAATAAAATTGCCAATCCAGTCAGACCAATGTGCAGCGTCCGCGACAGGCGATACACGCGCTGGGAGGTTCTGACAGTCCGGTTGAGATTATCAAAACCTCTCAGTTGGAGAGAAATCGACCGCGCCATCGATTGATCCAAGGTCTTAATCACCAATGGAATTAGAACCGGCAGGACTGACTTTAATTTCTGAATCAACGTTTTTTTGCGGATTGGTTCCGCGAACTTTTTTTGTGCCTGCTGGATTTTTCCGCATATTGCGCATCATTTCCGGCAAAATATAACACACCGACATCAGAACGTAGACGGTTTTATAAGACAATCCGGACAGTTCCAAATAGGCCGCGTTTTCTGAAATACTCGTGGTCACCATAAAAAAGCCACTGGTCAAAATAATCACCAATACTCGACAACCCAGAGTGGTGGCGTAAATCAGGCCTTCTTTGTAGAACGACACCCCAAGCACAGAAAACAGCACAGTTTGATTCCGACTGTAAAAATAACCCTTGGATGATCAGCATGGTGCAAATCAGAAACAGGCTGAATCCCAGCGCCTTAAAAGATGGTAGAACTCAATTTGGAAAATAACAATAGCAGTGTTGCGACAAGAATTAATCCGGCCTGAAGCAATAAATTCATACTGGCAAAGCTCAACAACGTCATGTCCAAGATGAACAAGAGCTTAGTAATCGGATCGATCACCTGGTACCACTTGAGCTTGACCCGTGGCGCTACAGAAATCAATGTTTGATCAGTCATCATTTATCATCGCTAAAGAAGTGCACCATCCGCTTCGGCAGCTGACGATAGATGAAGAATGCCAGGTAGGCCACGCAGACTTTATCCAAAATATCCAAGACAAACTCATCGGTAAATGAGGCCAGCCACACTGGTGCATGATTGGCGACCATTACCGCAAACAATGAGTCACCCCAAGCGATACCGGTCTGACCACCCCAAAAGATGACGTTGAGTGGCGTTGAAATGACAGCTGAAACGATGGCAATAATAATAGCAGAAACAAATACTCGTCGCGCTGACGAGAACCACCCATTGGCGTGCAAAACTCCGACAGCAATCCCAATTCCGATGCTGGTAATCGCATACACGGTTGAAATTGGCGATAAGGTCAGCCCATAGATCACGTTGTTGATGAAACCACTGATGGCACCGGCAACCGGCCCAGCCAACATGCTAGCAAGAAAGGTTCCCAAAGACCCCAGCCAAACGGGCAACTTTAACCCCTCCGCCAAGGCTTTGGCAACATAGTTAATCCCCACGGCAGCGGGAATCAAAGTCATGGTGGCAGCACTTAACTTAAATTTCCACATACTGGTACGATGAATCGGTTCTGTTTTCATAATCTTCTCCTTTTGTTTTTAAAGAGCCGTGTCTGTTTAGACTTTCGGACGCAACGCTCTATAGATTTTTGTTTTAAACTGCCTCCCCTTTCACAGATCCCTTAGTCGACATCAGGAACTCTATTGAAAATGATTGTTCAACAGTTCACAACTAATCATACGCCGATTTCATCAGAAGTCAAGATTTTTCTGAATTTTTCTTGAAAACGTTCGGGAATTAAAAAAAGCTCCTCAAGGCTAGAGGATATTGCCCCTACAAGTCTCAAAAACTACTCTAGTATATCACAAAAAGAGGTGGGCAACATGCCCAACCTCTAGTGGTTTGTAAATCATTAATTCTAGTCCTTCTTGCTAACCTTCAACAACTAAATTGATCCGGTTCATGGAGATAAAATTAGAAAGTAACTTAAATAACGTGACTTATATTTCTAGTTTAAGTGACATTATTTCTCAATCATCCCTTCCTGAGTCAAAAAGTCACGCGCCACTTGATTAGCTGACTTGCCTTCTACTCCTACTTGGTAGTTCATCTGGCTCATTTGCTCTGCTGTGATTTTACCAGCTAACTGATTGAGAATCCCTTCCAATTCTGGATGTTTCTTAAGAAGAGCTTCTTTCATGAGGGGAGCTCCTTGATATGGCGGGAAGAGTTGCTTGTCATCTTGGAGGACCACCAGGTCATAGCGAGCAAGTTCGGCATCCGTTGAATAAGCATCTGTGATCTGGATATCACCGGACTGGATAGCCTGGTAACGAAGGGCTGGCTCCATGGTGGAGACTTGTAGATGGAGTCCGTAAACCTTCTGCAAGCCCTTGTTGCCATCCTCTCGATCATTAAACTCCAAGGTAAACCCTGCCTTGAGTTGTCCTTCCACCTTTTTCAAATCTGAAATGGTCTTGAGGCCATACTCTTGGGCAATTTTCTTAGGTACCGCGACAGCATAGGTATTCTGATAAGCCATGGGTTTGAGCAAGGCCAGGTGGTCTTGTTTCCTGATCCCATCTCGAGCCGCTTGATAGACTGCTTCTGGATCATGGTCGACTTGCGGCGCCGGCTTGAGGAGACTTTCGGTCACAGTCCCTGTAAACTCTGGATAGATAGCAATATCCCCTTTTTTCAGAGCTTCATAGAGGAAGGTGGTCTTGCCAAAATTTGGTTTAACAGTCACTGTCATGTCTGTGTTTTCTTCGATCAAAATCTTGTACATATTGGCTAGAATTTCCGGTTCAGGACCCAACTTCCCAGCAATGACCAGGTTTTCTTTTTCCGGTTTGGGAAGAAGACTTGGTGTATAGCTAGCCCCCAATCCCAGGATCATGACCGCAAAGGACACAAAGATGGTCCGCAATTTGGCCTTTTCCATCCATTTGAGAAGAAGGTTAAAGGCGATGGCTAAGAAGGCAGAAGACAGGGCACCGATCAAAATCAGACTGGCATTATTGCGGTCAATCCCTAGAAGGATAAAGGAACCGAGTCCCCCTGCTCCAATCAAGGCAGCTAGAGTAGCCGTCCCGATAATCATCACAGCTGCTGTCCGAATCCCAGACATGATAACGGGCATGGCCAAGGGAATCTCGAACTTCTTCAAGCGCTCCCACTTGGTCATCCCAAAGGCGGTTCCCGCTTCTTCAAGGCTTGGATCAATCCCTTGTAAACCGGTGATGGTATTTTGAAGAATGGGAAAAATGGCATAGATGACGAGAGCTGTCAAGGCCGGAAGCGTCCCGATTCCCATGATGGGAATGAAGAGCCCCAAAAGGGCCATGGAAGGAATAGTCTGGAAGATCCCAGCTACCTGTAAAACCCAGTTGCTGGCTCTCTTGCGTGTACTTAAATAAATAGCCAGAGGGACCGCCAGAAAAATCGCAAGGAGTAAGGTCAGTAATGACAGTTGCAAATGTTGTCCCAGTGCAGTGAGCCAGTCTCCAAAGCGTTCTTGAAAGGTTGCAAGTAGTTTAGACATGGTGAGCACCTCCAAATAAATCCGCAACAAAGTCGTTGGCTGGTTGGGCTAGAATGCTATCAGAATCCGCCACCTGCACAATCTCTCCTTCTTGTAGTACCGCAATCCGATCGCCTAATTTCAAGGCCTCGTCCGTATCATGAGTCACGAAAATAGTCGTCATACCAAATTCTTTGTGCAAGTCTTTGGTAAGAGCCTGCAACTGCTTGCGGGAAATGGCATCCAAGGCTGAAAAGGGCTCGTCCATCAATAGAATCTTTGGCTCTGCAATGATGGCCCGCACAATGCCAATCCGTTGTTGTTCCCCACCAGATAACTCACTTGGCTTGCGATTTGCATACTCTGCAGCAGGCAGACCAACCTTGTCCAGGAGTTCTTCTGTTTTAGAGGCTATTTGGCTTTTAGTCCACCCTTTCATCTCTGGAATTAAAGCAATATTCTCAGCGACAGTTAGATTTGGAAAGAGAGCAATGGCCTGCAAAACATAACCAATAGAAAGACGTAACTCTCGTTCATCATAGTCCTTGATGCGTTTTCCATCCATATAAATATTGCCATCTGTCGGCTCCAAAAGACGATTGATCATCTTGAGCATGGTGGTTTTTCCAGATCCTGAAGGGCCTACCAAGACCATAAATTCTCCATCTTCAATGCGGAGATTGACATCTTTTAAAATGTCTGTATCCGTGTAACACAGGACTACATGTTTATATTCAATCATATTCTTCCTCACCATCTCCTTAAAAGCTAAGATCCTTATCTCACTTTTTATAAGAGTGTAATCATTATTATAATATTGTAATGCTAGATATTACATCTGTCAACGATTTTGATTTGAAATCATATATAAGAAAAAGAGCTTGGCTAAGGCCAAACTCTCGATTATGATGGATTATTCTTCTTCCACCAAACGTTTAAACTCCGCTTGGATTTCTGTATTTTCTGTTGGTTTTAAGTACATGACCCCACCATTAGTCGTCGGTGAATGAAAGACAATCGCTTCTCCTGTATTGGTTATCGCAAAGAAGTAACTATGAACATCCGGGTACTTATCCCAATTGCTATAACGCTCTACTATTCGGTACTGGGCATTTCCTAGACCTGTATCCGAGTACTCAGCATTCATTTTCTCACTTGGTCCATCATCCCTAAGTGTATAGAGGCGGTCAGGTCCGACATCTCCTCCTGCGATCCCCTTTTGGTAATTGGGCTGTCCTAGTCTTTCCCCCCAGTCCTTTATAAAAGCTTCTAGCTTAGCAGATTTGCTTTGATTCCATGGTGCTTTTTGCTCAGTTATTGACTTAGTTGAATGACTTGGAACTTCAAATTCCTGCCAATCGAGGCCTCTTAAGTCAATTTGATCCGATGCATTTTTTCCAAAATCAGCAGCAAAATCATTTGCTTGCATTTGAATCTTTTTTTCTTGGAGCTTTTTAGCAGTCTCTTGCTTGGCATTAAGTTGATACAAAATTCCATAGCCTATATCTGTACCCGAGGTCCAGCTTAGTTCAAGGACTTGGCCACCTTTATAAATAATCGTTGCGCTTCTATTTCCGCCGTCAAGCTCAGACATAAAACCTTCTGCTAATAAGACTGGTTTCCCAGCTTGTAAATAGTAAATTCCGGTTAATAAATATTTGCCACTCAAATTTAGGTCCGCAATCAGAAATTCCTCTATCCCATCGTTATTTAAATCTGCAAAGGCATAGCGCATTTCACTTGCATTGTTGACTGCATTCTCAATTGCCCAACGATTCATTTGTCGCTCAGTTGCATGTAAGCTTTCATAAAGATTTGTAATCGCAGATTTGTCATTAGGAGTGGAAAATATTTTTTTATAATCATCAAAAACCGGTTGGTACAATTTCTTGTAGGCCTGCTTATTTTCTTTTTTAGAATCATTTTTACTAGATGTCACTTGACTAGATACAGATGATGAGCTACTTAACTGAGTAGAGTGCCTTGGAGTCCGTTTACTACAAGCAACCGTGACAAGTCCTGCTGCTAGGAGAATGACGGCTCCTAATTTCTCTTTTCGTTTCATAAGTTTCTCCTTTTGTGTCATCCTTGATAGCTGTACTTTTCTCTTTATATTATACCAAAAAAGAAGGCTACACCTAATAACTTGTGTAAAACCTTCTTAGTATATATGATTTAATTCGGATTCTTCTGCTCCCGACGATTTTGATAATCCTGGCTTTCAATATGTTGCTTGATCAAGGCAACCACTTCATCATTGGTCGGAGGTCCGAGTGTTGCGCATCTTCTCCTGTAACGGTAATCTCGGTGTAGCTTTCTGCTTGATTCTGATAGATGTACTTCCCAGCAAAGTAACTATCTAAAGAGCCAGCTAAACCACCTAAAAAACTGGATAAGTTTGACAAACTTGAGAAAGGAGGCGAAAGATAGGAAACCAATCCGTAATCGAAAAAAATTGATTGATATAACCAGGCTCCGAAAACACAGACTGGGAAATCACTCCGATAATAGCTGAAAAAAGAAAGAATGGAAAAAGAGAGATACTAGAGTTTTTTTGGTAATCTGTACAAAGCCTCGTTCTCTCAACTGGAGTATTTTTTTGACCAAATAGTTTGACATGTTTGCTCCTACTTTACTTGATAATCCGATAGCGATACTGGTAAGTATCTCCGAGTGTTTCCTCTATAGCATATTCCAAATCTACCCGTTTCCATCAAAAACTTCGATATATTGCTTCTAACCCAAAAGAGGCCTTCATAACAAAACACCCCAAAAGTTAGAGTTTTCAGTCTAACTTTTGGGGTGCAAAACCGTTTAGGAAATCTAAACATTATTTTTCTACATAACCGCTCTTAATGAAACTATCTTTTGTTGTAGAATAACTAATTGTATTGTCTTCCAGAGGTTGAAAGCCCGGTACTATTTCTTGTAATTTTTTCAAATCAACCTTAGTATAATCAATTGTATTGGAGATATAGAAGATACCATCCTTGTATTCTGATTTAAGTTCAAACCCTTTCCCCAAAACATCTTTGAATTTTTCTTCGCTATTAGCAACACTTGCTTTTAGTCCTTGAAGAGTTGTCTCACCATCCATATTTGCGATATTATAATCATCTACCTTTTCTTGTACTAATAAAGTATCTCCCTTGTAATATAATGTCATTACTGATTTACCATTTTCATCGCTAATTTCAAGAACGGTTTTTTGAGCACCTGCTTTTGAATCTTCTTTCGTATCAACAGTTGTTGAAGAAGATGTTTTTGCTTTAGATGACTCTTTCGTTTTTGATTCAGCTGTCACTTTAGTCGTAGATTTAGTTGTTGATTCAGTTGTCGCCTTCGTATTGTCTTTTTGTACGCAACCAGCTAATAAAAGACCAGCTGTAAACAAGATGGCTACTGTTTTTGTTGTTTTATTCATTTTGATGACCTCACTTTTTATGCTTACTCGTTACCTATATTATAAGTGATATTATTCTAAATAGCAAGGTCTTCCCTGACAAAGTTATGCCATCAAGTTAACCATTGCTACCATCCTCTAATCCAAAATCAGATAGTGAATTTTGCTTTTCTCTTAATAACTGTGTCACATAATCAGGCTCTACCTTTAAGAATAGCTTCAGAGTATCATGAATTCGCCAATAATTATCCTCAGGTTTGTCCAAAATAGTTGCAAGGAAGTATTTCAAGTAGGGGATGTATTCAGAAAAATCATGATCTTCCACTAAGTAGTAAAAATATGAAAGATGATAATAACTGTTTCCCGCCTGCTCTATAATTTGACAGACATAAGGAAATATATCTTGCCTTGCTGTATCACCATCACCTTTATCTGACTGATTAGCCCAATAACTTATAAGGGCATCTAATATGATCCGATTGGTATCATCATAGCCATACAGACGATGCGAAATCATCCCTTCTAATAGCCCTTGACTGAACATCTGAGTCAACACATCAAAGCCTTCTTTTATCCCCCAAATTGTCAACAAGCTAGAGGATTTATAGCGCAAAAAATCATCATCACTAGACAATAATGAAGTCAACTTTTGAATCGTTTCTTCAGGCACATCTTCTAGATCAACATCTTCCAATAGATCTGCATAATCAATCCCTTCAGGGACTTTATAAAATAAATCTTCTAATTCTTTATTGTTCATCACTTCTCCATTATTTGGGGGATTACTTCAATTTCAATCCTTTAAAGTCACTGGAAAATCATCTGCCCCACTTTTCATTCTTTCTTCCATTTCTTTCCATTCTAAAACCAATTTATAAAGTTCATTTGTAGGAATAAAGCAAGGGGCTCCAAGACTTTCATCATCCATCTGATAGTATACTTCTGTTTCTTCTTTGCCTATATCAATATTTAGCATATTACCGCCAAAGTCTGATTCTTCTTTTTGACCTGTAACAACTGCCTCGAATTCTTTATAAATGTGAGGGTAAAAATTATGAACCTCAGAATTTAAAAGGTCTGACAACGATTGAAATTTTTGATATGAATCATAGACTACTCAGTAAAGTTCTCTGTATGTTTGAGATTTGCTAAGTCATCCATCTTATACATTTTCAATTCAGAAGTATTACGATTCCAACTTTCAACCAAAGAGTCGTCCTTAGTGGTTTCTGTTATAGTTTTACCATTGATATCTACCTTTAGGTTCACCACAGGAATTACTAGTTTCCTATTGAAGACAGGTAATTCCTCTTTCACCTTACTAAATACATCTGAGAAAGTTGTGTAGGGTTTATTGTAGTACTGATTATATCCAACATAATTGGTATACAAGGTACTTGCTAGTTGGAGGGTATCAGTAAAAGCCCTCACCTTCTTGATATTTTACACGATTGATTTCTTCCTGTGTAGCAGGTTTACCTGTAAAAGGATCAATTCCTTCTTCAATTATATAATAATCATATTTAGTTTGAAAGGCTGGGATCTCGTCAACTGAGCATTTTTTGACTATCTAAAAGGAAATAGCGGTCTAGTAGGTAATGATCATTAGCTCGCTCTGTTTCAGATTTAAATAGTTGTGCAAATGGATTCACATGAGCCATGGAGATCAATGTTTTAAGTTCTGGGTAGGCCACTTCTAACGCTTCGTGATTCATTGCATCGATACACTTCTTAAATTTTGGGTCCACCTTGGCTAATTCTGAAGGTCATAATCCTTAACTCCATTATTCACATAGAAAAACCTAGTTGTGGGATGACTAATACCTTTGTTCCACACTAAAAAAACTCAAGCCAACTGACTTGAGTTTTCTTCTTATCGATCATTGTACCCATCTGGGTGACTAGAATGCCATGCCCAGGCTGTTTGGATGATGGTTTCGATATTATCAAATTTTGGTTGCCAACCGAGGATAGCACGCGCCTTCTCAGAGGATGCGATCAGGGTATCTGGATCTCCTGGTCTACGATCAGCAATCTCAAGTGGGATCGGATGTCCCGTCACCTTGCGGGCTGCTTCAACAATCTGAAGATTAGAGAATCCGGTCGATGAGCCCAGATTAAAGGCGGTCGATGGGTTGCCATTTTCTGAGATACTCCACCGCAAGCAGATGGGCATCTGCCAAGTCAAATGGATGGACATAGTCCCGAACATTGGTCCCATCTGGTGTATTGTAGTCATCTCCAAAAATAGAGATCTTCTCGCGATTGCCTTGGGCTACTTGTAAGACGATTGGCAAGAGGTGGGTCTCTGGTCCGTGGTCTTCGCCAATCGATCCATCTGGCTTAGCACCAGCCACATTAAAGTAACGAAGGGGCACATACTTGATGCCGTATGCTTGATCTGCCCAGCGCATAATAGTTTCCATCATGAGCTTGCTTTCGCCATAGGGATTAATCGGTTTTTGTGGAGTGGTTTCAAGAATCGGAATCTCTTCTGGAATACCGTAGGTGGCAGCGGTTGAAGAAAAAGACGATGTAGTGTACCCCACATTCATGCATGACTTCCAAGAGTTTGACCATGCCGGCTGTATTGTTGTCAAAATATTTCAATGGATCTGCCATAGACTCAGCGACCAGTGAGTAGGCCGCAAAGTGGATGACCGCATCGATATCTGCATGTTCCTTAAAAACAGTGCGCATGAAGTCTTGATCCGCTAGGTCTCCTTGGTAAAAGACGGCATCTGGATGCACCGCTGCACGGTGGCCTGTGACCAGACTATCTACCACGACGACTTTTTCCTGTCCTTCATTGACCAAACGGTCCACCATGTGGGAACCGATATAGCCAGCTCCTCCGAGTACGAGTATTGCCATTTGTTTTCCTTTCGCTTCTTTGTCTTCTCTCTTATTGTACCAAATTTCTGCATCTTCTCCACACTTAAAGTGTCGCGACAAAGCGTCCAAAGGCTGCTTGGCCTTCTGCTGTTCGCTTGTAGACACCGGCATCTTCGAGCACGCGCGCAAAGATTTGACCAACTGATTCACGAACAATAGCTTCTGCCTCTGCTTCGTCTGTGATGGATGGGTGAGTAGCTTTCAAGTCATCTGCCCATTCTTGGTGGTAGGTCGCTACAGTGTTTTCACGTCCAAGTAGATAGTCTTGAACCTGCTTGAGCTCTTCTTTGAGACGAGGAGGCAAAATCGCCAAGCCCATGACCTCGATCAGGCCGATGTTTTCTTTTTTGATGTGTTGCACATCCGCATGTGGGTGGTAAATTCCATCTGGATGCTCTGGTGAGGTTTGGTTGTCACGGAGCACCAAGTCCAGTTCATAATGCCCATCGCGGATTCGTGCAATGGGGGTAATGGTATGATGGGGTTGACCGTCAGATGTGGCTAAGACTTGCACAGCTGGATCCGAGTAACCTCGCCAGCTTTCTAAGATATGGTCTGCCAAGTTAATCAGCTCTTCCTTGTTATCTGACTGCAGACGCAAGACTGACATTGGCCAACGAACGATGCCCACTTGAACCTCTTCAAAGCCAGGAATGGTAAAGGTTTGGTCAAGCTCTGCCAGCTCCATAGGAAAGGTGTGGCGTCCGCCTTGGTAATGGTCATGAGTCAGGATGGATCCTCCCTACAATGGGTAGATCTGCATTGGAGCCTGCAAAAATAGCCTGGAAAAAGTCTCTACAATGGTCAAGAGTCGCTCAAAGGTCTTGTGGCTAATGGCCATAGGAACATGCTGGCTATCGAGGAAAATGCAGTGTTCATTGAAGTAGGCATAAGGGGAATATTGAAAGCCCCAATCATGACCGTCCATGTCAAAGCGGATGATCCGATGATTGGCACGGGCAGGATGGTCTAGGCGACCTTGATAGCCTTCATTTTCAAAGCACAGTTGGCAGGCCGGATAATGACTAGCTTTAGCCAGCTTCGCCGCTGCGATGTCTTTAGGATCTTTTTCAGGTTTTGACAGATTGATGGTGATTTCAAGGGAGCCATAGGGAGTTTCTGCCTCAAAAGCGATATTTTGCGCAATCGCCTTGACCTTGATGTAATCATTGCGCTTAGAGAGGGCGTAGAAATCAGCAATCGCGTCTTCCTTGGACTGAGGGTAGATATCCCAGAAACGATGATTGACCTGGCTAGGACTAGGGGTGATCCAATCCATCAACTCTGCTCCCAAGCTGTCCTTTGCGGCCATGCTATCTTGGATCTTACTATTCGCAACAGCGATTTCCACCAGCTGATCTTTGAGTGCGATCAAGTCAGCCTGATGAGTTGGGGCGTCTAGCCCTTCTTCTCCAATGCGACTCCTAACGCGGTTTTTTAGATAAATCCGATCCATCTCTTCATAGTCACTTGCCGCAATGACGGCTGTGACAAATGCATCTAATACCAGTTCTGTCATCCTATCTCCTTTTTAATCAAGCACCCGTGTCCCCGCAGCAACCTCTGCAATGTAGAAACTTGGCGCATAGCCAACGATTTCCTCATAGCGTTTGCCGACAGCTTCCTCAAAAGCCTCAACCTTATCTTTGTTGACAAGGGCGATGGCACACCCACCAAATCCTGCTCCCGTCATACGAGCACCAAGCACTCCTTCTTGTTCCCAAGCTGTATGCACTAAGGTATCCAATTCTAGACCAGTCACTTGGTAGTCATGCTCCAAAGATACGTGGGAAGCATTCATGAGACGGCCAAAGCCTTCCAAATCACCTGCTTCAAGCGCCTTGCGTGCTTGGAGGGTCCGTTGGTTCTCAAGTACAGCATGACGAGCCCGTTTGATGCGATTTTCATCCTTGATCAAGTAGCTGTAAGCATCAAAAGCCCAGAGATCCAATTCCCCTAAGGTTTGGATGTCTAGTTTTTCTTGGAGTTCAGAGACGGCGGTTTCACATTCTGCACGGCGTTCATTGTATTTGGAATCCGCTAATTCCCGGCGTTTGTTGGTATTCATGATGACCACGACATTGTCTTTAAGGTCAAGCGGTACCAAATCATATTCTAGGGTGTTGGTATCGAGATAAATAGCCCGTTGATCAGCCCCCATACCGATGGCAAATTGGTCCATGATACCAGAATTAACCCCGATGAAGTGATTTTCGGTTTGTTTCCCGATCTTAACCAGATCTAAGCGGTCTAACTGAAGATCAAATAGTTTCTCAGCGATGACGCCAATCAAGAGCTCTAAGGAAGCTGAAGAGGAGAGGCCTGATCCATTAGGAATATTGCCGTAGACATAGACGTCCATGCCGCTATCAATGACGTGTCCCGCTTCTTGCAAGAAATGGAGCACACCTTTTGGATAGTTGGTCCAGTTGTGCTCTTTTTCAAAACGAAGATGATCCAGTGGGACTTCAATAATCCCCTTGTCTTCAAAATTTCCTGAGAAGAAACGCAAAATCTTGTCCTCACGCTTTCTTGCTGCCCCGTAGGTACCAAGCGTAATGGCTGCTGGGAAGACATGCCCTCCGTTGTAGTCTGTGTGTTCACCGATCAAATTAATCCGTCCTGGTGAAAAGAAGGTATGATCCGCTTCTGCTCCAAAGACGGTTTGAAAAGCTTCCCGAAGTTGTTGACTAGATAGATGTGTAGACATAAGAGACTCCTTTTTAAGCGATACATTGTAAACGTTTTTAATATCTTCTATTATAAAAGGATGTTCAGTATAAAATTTCAAGTAGTAATTTAGTAAAAACTTTTATTTATTTTTTTACAAAAAAATACTGTAAAAACAAGTATTTTCTCGTTTCAACATTCATCATTTTCTAATTTTTTTCGATAAAATTTTTAAATATTTTTACTAAATTTTTTTATCAGCGTATAATAAAATCACCCTGAGATGAAATGTAGCTATTCTTTTCAGGGTGATGTTACATTCTAACTGAACGGAGGCTAATCTTTTCTTACACCATCTGAAGGAGCAAGATTCTATTGTTCTTTTCTTTTCCAAACAACGAAGCTACTTAGTAAACTAAGCAAGCCTAAACCAAGGATTGCCATATTACTGTGTCTTTGACCAGTATTCGGTAGCTGTCGTATGGAATCCACTGTTCCTTCTAAGTTTGCTGTTGCAACTTGATTTGGAACAAGCTGAGTTTCTAGTTTTGAAGGTGCTTGTTTAACAGACTCTTGCTGATTTGGAGGTGTTAAGAAATGAAGAGGTGCTTGATCTGGTTTCTTTTCTGAATTGAACGGACTTTGATTTGGAAGAGGATTCAGCTGTGGATTCGGTACTGGAGTTGGTGATGGAGTAGGTACTGGAGTTGGTGATGGAGCTGGAGCCGGATAGAAAAGACCATGACCAAGTCGATAAGCATAATCCGTGGTTGACAATTTACCATCTACAATCTTAGGGACATTGACAGGCAAGGTTCCAATGTGCTCCTTACCGTTAAAAATAACCTCAACTCCCGCTGGGATATTTGGACCAAAAGCATTATCTGGTTTCAAGGATTCCGTTGGATCCATCCCCTTATTCCCATAAACTGCTAAGATTGCCTTGGCATTTGGATAATTGGCCACGTCATAAGGCTTCGAAATCGACATAATTGCCGCTTTTTTCTTGTTAGCATTTGCATAGTCAATGATTTCTGTTGGAATTTTGGTCCGCCAGAAGTCCTTATCCAGTTGGCCTTCGTTGCTGATTTCTGAGATGACCACAATGTGGCTGGCTTTTTCAAGATCAGCTTTTAAGTCGTCCAGCTTACTCGTCTTAGTAAAGAACTTAGCTGTATAACTCGTATCTTTTGCTAGTTTGCCATCTGCAATCAAGCGACGCATGCCCAAATTTAGTCCAGGAACTTCATTCTCAAAAGCTCCTAGGAGCAGGACATGATCCCCTTTTTGGACCTTAAATGGTAAGGTATGGTCTTCATTTTTTACAACCGTCACCGCTGCTGCCGCAATCTTGCGTTCCAAGTCACGATTGAGGGTAGAGCCGACTGCTTCTACTGCTTTTTCAGGGGTCCGAGCACTCGGATCAAAATTCAGAACCCCACGTTTCTCTTTGAGGGTGAGGATTCGACGAACGGACTCATTTAAACGTTCTTCTGAGATGTCACCCGTTTGCACCGCCCGAACCACTTCATCGACAATGGTATCAATCTTGGTCAAATCGGTTTTACTGCGAAGGGTCGTTGGCATCAATACTAAATCTACACCTGCCTTAATGGCCATCTTCACGGCTTCGACTTCACCAAAGTTCTTAGCAATCGCATCCATTCCCATGGCATCGGAAACGACAACCCCTTTATATCCATATTTCTTACGGACTAGTCCTGTTAGGATATCATCAGACAAAGTAGCTGGCACATAAATCTTCTCACCAGTTTTTTTAGAGACTACTTGATCTTTTTCAACCTGAGGATATTGAATATGGGCAGTCATTAGCAGATCTACCCCAGATTCCATCGCCTTCTTAAATGGATAGAGTTCTAGTTTCTCCAGTTCTTCCAAAGACTTATCTACTAATGGGAGACCCGTATGGGAATCGACCGCTGTATCTCCATGACCTGGGAAATGCTTAGCAGCTACAGCGACATTGTAGTCTTGAATCCCTTTCATCATCGGAATACCTAAGTAAGCAACCCGGTTTGGATCAGAGGAGAAGGAACGAAGCCCAATGACAGGGTTTTGAGGATTGTTATTGGTATCTAGCACCGGAGCGAAGTCCACATTCAAACCTAGTGCAGAAAGCTCTCGACCAATAATTTGTCCAGCCTCTGTCGCTAACTTGGGATCATTGGTCGCTCCAATGGCCATATTTCCGGGGAGAGCTGTACCGCTACCCAATCGATAGACGATGCCTCCTTCTTGGTCAATCGCTAACAATAGCGGAATCTTCCCGTTATTGGCCCTTGTTTTCAATAGCTGCCTTTTGCATATCTTGGGTCAGAGCTAGGGTCTGCTTGGTTTCTTTCACATTCTCAGCGAAAACAAAATGACGCCTCCAAAGTCATACTTATCAATAGCCTCTGCCACTTCAGCATTGACCTTAGTGAGATCTTGTGGCGACTCCTGACCTGCTTCCTGCCACTTACGGAAGTCCGGCATGATCATTTGAGTAACCTTTTGCTTGAGAGACATATCTTCAAGCAGTTTTTCCACTTGAGGAGATGCCGTCTCCGTTGTTGTTACCGTTGGCGAGGTAGCAGGGACTGCTTCACGGTCAGTCGCAGCTGGTGTTTCAGTTCCCCCTCCCTGATTTTCTGTGGAGGTTTCTGGAGTTTGAGATGCCACCACCTCCTCTACTGTTGCTGCCGGTTCATTGCCTTGATCCGGTGCTTGAGCTGTGTCTGCCTTTGCTGTTTGGACCGATAATAGAGCAAAAGCCGTTAATAGGGCCGCAGATGGATACATGATTTTTTTCATAAAGCGACCTCCTTTCTTCATGGATATTGTACCATTGTTTTATAGCTTTGTAAACGGTTGCAATATCTGGAATAAAAAATAGGATAAGCGATTTTTCACTTATCCTTTAGTTCATTCATATTTTTTTAAAACACAATGTCTTGACCGTTTTCTGTCACTTGGTAAGTCCCGTCAGCAAGATTGATTCGGGCTACTGCTGTGACAGTCTGGTCCTTATTTTGGCGCGTGATGACAATGGTATGATCATCTGGTGTTTCCACCTCAATACTTCCTTCTAGGTCAAAAGCTTGTGAGTTGTTCCGGAAACTAAATAGCTTGAGAAGGGATTGCACGACCGGTCGCTCTACTTCTTGGGCGATTTCTTCATTGCTGTAGTAATGACGGTTGATATTGCGGCCTTCCTTGGTGTTTTCTAAGAGTTCCAAATCATTCTTCCCAGCTAGGAATCCAACATAATACACTTGTGGAATGCCTGGCGCAAAGGCTTGAATCAAACGGGCTAGGAAATACTTGCGATCATCATCTCCAAGCGCTGAATAGTAGGTCGAATTGATTTGGTAGATGTCCAAGTTGTTGTATTCTGCTGTTGAATATTTGCGTTTCACATTCGCTCCTACCTTGTAGAGCTCATTTGATGCATAGTCAATTTCTTCATCTGTCAAGATATCCTTGACATCAACCACCCCAATCCCGTCATGGGTGTCGAGTGTCGTGAATTGCTTCATCGGACTCATCTTCAACCACTTAGCAAGGCGCTCCACTTTTGAGCTATAGAGGGTATAGAGGGTCACCATTGGAAGGGCAAAGTCATAGACATAATAGTCGTGATCGGCAATCTTAAATTGGATGGAATAGTGTTCATGAATCTCTGGCAAGAGCTCAGCACCGTAGCTGGCTGCCATATCGCGCACCTTATCCAACAAATCCCAAATGTCTGGCTCCACGAAGAAATCATTGGTGTCCAACTTCTTGACTGCATAGGCAAAAGCATCTAAACGAATGAGATCACAACCATTGCTCGCCAAATGTTCGATGGTCTTGCGAATAAAGTCCATGGTCACTTCCTTGGTCACGTCCAAGTCAATCTGCTCTTCTCCGAAGGTATTCCAGAGATGCTCAGTTATCCCATCCGCAAAGGTAATTTCTTGCTTGGGAGCTCGATCTTTGCGCTTATAAATCAAGTCCACATCCGCTTGAGTTGGACGATTCTCCGGCCAGAACTTGTCCCAGTTTAGGAAAAGATCCTTGTATGCACTTTGGTCATGCTTCTCTTGATAATCTTTGTAGTATTTAGACTGACGGGAAATGTGATTGATCATAAAGTCAAACATGAGATAGTACTTTTCGCCCAGGCGTTTGACATCTTCCCAATCTCCAAAGGCTGGATCTACTTGATCATAGTCCACAGGCGCAAAGCCACGGTCACCGGTTGATGGGAAAAATGGCAAGAGGTGAACCCCACCGACTGCATCTCCAAAATATTTCTCCAGATTTTCATAGAGGTCCTTGAGGTTATTTCCCAAGCTGTCTGAGTAAGTAATTAACATGGTCTTATTTTGAATTGGCATAATGGTCTCCTTTTCTTTATTTGAAAGCCAAGTCTGAAGAGACCTGGCTTTCTTGAGTTTTTCTATTTTAGAATTGCTTTCTAGGATACGATTGAAATCAGCAAGCTGAATCGTCCCTTTGTATACGGAATTGAACACGCCCTAAGCTCTGTGTGAAAAAGATGAATCCTCCAAGAAGCCAAGGCTTCTTATTCAGATTCCCTATTTTCACTGTGAGCTTTTAACGGGCTTTGTATCTTATTATTTCACTGCGCCGTTGCTCATTCCTGCGATGATATGGCGTTGGAAGAAGAGATAGACAATGGTGATACTGATAATGCCGACCACGTAAGAGGCAAAGCTTGGTCCGTAATCGTTGAAATATTGGCCTGCGTAGTTGTATTGGAACAAAGGCAAAGTCCACATTTTGGAATCCCGGTTCAAGACAAGGAGTGGCAACATGAAGTCATTCCAGAACCAAAGGGCATTGATGATCATGGTTGTCGCATGCATCGGTTTCATCATTGGGAAGATGATGCGGAAATAGGTTGTAAATTTATTAGCACCATCAATCTCAGCTGCTTCATCCAGACTTTCTGGGATCGAGATTTTGATATAGCCAACATAGAGAAAGAGGGTCTGTGGAATCGCATAGGTCAAGTAGAGCAAGATCAAACCAAAGGTGTTGGCCAAACCGAGTTTACTCATCATGACGGTAATTGGAATCATGATAACCTGGAATGGGACGAAGATACCAAGGATTAAGAGGGTATACATGATGGTAAAGGCTTTTCTCTTACTCATATTGCGTGCGATGGAGTAGGCTGCCATGGGGATAACGATCATTACTGCAAGTAAAGACAAGACAGTGATGACGACAGAGTTCCAATAATAGCCTCCGATGCCATCCGCTAAGAGACGGCTAAAGTTGTCCCATGTGAAGTTGGTTGGAAAGCCAAAGAAATTGTCTACGATATCCTTGGTGGGTTTGAAGGAACTAAAGAGGGTGGCAAGGAGCGGCACTAAAATCAGAACCGATCCTAGAATCAATAGAATGTATTTGCCAATCATGGCTTTTCTTTCATCTTGTTTCATCGTGCTTCTCCTCTTAAATTTCAAATTTCTTAGATACTCTCAATTGGATGATCGAAATCACTACAATTAAGAAGAACAAGATTACGGCAATGGCATTGGCATAACCGAATTGGTTGTTTTTAAAGGCATAATTATAAACCAAGAGCCCAAGTGAGGTTGTGGCATTGTTTGGACCACCACCGGTCATAGCAAAGACTTGGTCAAAGGCAGTCAGCCCACCTTTAGGGCTAGGATAAAGACCATAGAGATACTTGGTAGCAAGTAAGGCAATTCAATGTTCCAGAAGACTTGCGTGCTAGTCGCGCCATCAATCCTTGCTGCTTCCGTAATCTCAGTTGGAATGGATTGCAAACCAGCTAGGAAGATGATGATGGGCATAGCCACCCCTTGCCAAAGAAGGACAAAGACAGCCGCAAAGATCGCTCCCCACTTAGTCCCTAAAAGACTGGTTTGGAGAAATTCAATATGAAGGGCATTCCCAATCGCTGGAAGACCGTAGTTGAAGACTTGCTTGAAGATCAAAGCCACTGTCAAACCAGACAAAACAGCTGGGAAGAAGAACCAAGCACGGAAGAAGGTTTGACCTTTGATTTTAGAGTTCAAGACACGCGCGATAAAGATCCCAAGGGCAATCTCACCAACCACCATGGCAATCGTAATGATTGCGGTAAAGCCAATCGCATTCATGAATTTTGGATCCATGAAGAGGAGCTTGAAGTTGTTTAAGCCGACAAACTTGTAGTTATAAGTCAATCCTGTCCAGTTGGTAAAACTGTAAAAGGCTCCTTGAAACATCGGCACATAGAAGAAAATTGCTTGTAACAAGAGGGGGATGACCACAAAAGCCCATGCCCAATATTTTTGTAATACTTTTTTCATAGTCTCTCTACTCCTAATCCACATCCGCTTTCATCGGGTTAAAGAAGGCATTCAAATCATTGACCATGCCTTGTTTATCACCGGTCAAGACATAGTTCATGGTCAAGGTATGGAAGTCTGCTTCACTGGTCCAGTATTGTTGCAACCAGACCAAGTGACGATCCGTAAAGGCATATTCGGTCATCCCAGCAAGCGGTGAATCTTCTCCTGCTTGTTTGACCCCTTCGATCGCTGTTGGAGATCCGTCCACATCGTAGTATTTTTGCATGACTTCTGGACGGGTCATATATTCCACAAAGGCATTGGCTTCTTTTGGATGTTTGGTGGTGGCTGAGATAGACCATGCCAAGTCTCCTGCACCAACGGTTAAGCTTTGTCCTTTTTCTTTTCCTGGAATCATGAAGGTCCCAATCTTAAAGTTCGGTTTTTGTTCATTAATCGCTGTGATCGCCCAAGACCCATTTGGTGTCATGAGGACATCCCCACGTGCGAAGGCTCCGATAACATCGGTATAGCCAGCACCTTCCCAGTTCTTTTGTTTAGAACCATCAATGCGAAGAATATCCATGACCTTGATGTCATCTTTCATGATCGGATCAGTCAATTTAATGGCATTTGGTTGAGAATAACGAAGGTATTGATTGGCTTCTTTTCCTCCACCTGTTGCTGTCGCAAAGGCTAATTGATTGTAACCATTGAGTGTCCAAGCATCTGCACCTGCAATTCCAAATGGTGTTTGTCCTTTAGCAACGATGTCTTTGACTAACTGTTCAAATTCATCCCAGGTTTCAGGAACCTTCAAGCCCAGTTCTTCGAATTTATCTTTGTTGTAGTAAATTCCATAAGCATTGGCTGTAAAGGGAACGTTGTAGACTTTTCCGTTCACGGCATATTTTTCAGCATAGCCATTTTTTACGCGTTTCAGGTAGTCTTTATTGGACAAATCTTCGAAGACACCTGCTTTTGCCCATTCTTGTAGTTCGATGGACTGTGGGTATATATTAACCACATCTGGCACATCTCCTGCGAGGACACGTGTTTTCAATACTTCACCACCGTTCGGTACATTGACAACTTTGACCTTGACCTTTGGGTTTTCCTTTTCAAAATCACGCGCGATTTCTTCCAAAGTTTTAGTCATTTCTTTTTTCTGGTTGAAATACTCGATGGTCACTGTGCCATCCGCCGATTTTCCATCGTTGGAGCAAGCACCGAGCCCAAACAAGGCTAAGCCTGTTGTCGCAAGAAGTCCGATTTTTTTATACCATTTCATTTGGCTGTCTCCTTTTATTTTTTGACAAAAACATATTGTTTAGTGAGGAAATCTCCCTGAGGAAGAACGACGGTTAAGCCAGCATACATGAGCTCAGCTCCTGAATAGACTTGGTTGGTCCCTTCTAAGCTATAGAGCGCATCTTCTTCCAAACCTTTGAGCTTCAGAGTCGGCTCGATCTCCTCAACTGTTGATAAGACCCTTACATAGGTTACAACCGTACGGTCTTGATAAGTGAACTGGACGGCTGCTTGATTGCTACCATGACCTGGATTGATCAAGCGGTAGTGTTTTCCGAATTGGACAAGGGGTCGAATCCTTTTGTAATGAGCAACTTGATCTGCAATCCTATCCAACTCTTCTTGAGAAAGAGTGGTCAGATCCAATTCATAGCCTAGATTGCCCATCATGGCTACATGGCCACGCGTTTCTAGTGGTGTGATCCGTCCCATCTGGTGATTTGGCACCGCTGATACGTGAGCCCCCATGGAAATAGTTGGATAGAGATAACTAGATCCATACTGGATCGGAAGTCTGGCCATGGCATCCGTATTGTCACTCGCCCAGACCTGCGGGAAGTAACGCATCATACCCAGGTCATTGCGACCGCCACCACCTGAGCAAGACTCAAAGAGGATGTGCTCGTACTTCTCTGTTAAGAAAGAAACCACTTCATAGAGACCTAAGATATAAGCATGGGATTGCATCTTGGTTTCCAGGTAGGTTTTACCATTTCCAAGCTTGGTGATATTGCGGTTCATATCCCATTTGATATAGTCAATCTCATGGTTTGCAAGCAAGTCATCCAAGACCTGCTTGATATAAGCTACCACTTCTCTATTTGCGAAATCGAGGACTAGTTGATTCCGTGAATAGGTGTGTTCATAGCCTGGGACTTGAATAGCCCAGTCCGGATGAGCCCGATAGAGGTCGCTATCAGGAGAAATCATTTCTGGCTCCACCCAAAGGCCAAATTGAAGTCCCTTGTCATGGATGCCTTGGATCAATTCTGCTAGACTTCCACCTAATTTTTCTTCATTGACGGTCCAATCACCAAGGGCCCGATTGTCATCATAACGATTGCCAAACCAGCCATCATCAAGAACAAAGAGTTCGATCCCCACTTTTTGAGCTTCGTCTGCTAGCTCCAATAATTTGTCTTTTTTGAAATCAAAGTAGGTCGCTTCCCAGTTGTTGATAAGAATTGGACGTTCTTTATGGGCAAACTGGCTAGGAATGATATGGTTTTGGACAAATGCTTGACTCTCTTGACTGAGACCGGTCAATCCCTCATGGGAGTATGTGATCATTGCCACTGGCGTATCAAAGCTCTGATTTGGTTCCAATTCCCAAGCGAAGTTTTCAGGATTGATCCCCAATCCAACCCGAACTTCATTGAGTTGATTCTTTTGAACAAATCCTTCAAAATTCCCACTGTAGAGCAGTTGGAAGGCCAGAGCAGAGCCCGCATCTTCAGTCACTTCATGGTCAGCAAGGATAAGGGCTGGGGTCTGGGCGTGTCCAGAAGCACCACGGTTGGAGCTGATGGAGAAGATTCCTTGCTCCACTTGCTGACGGCGAACTGTTTTTTCTCTCGCATAGCTCCTTGCAGAGTGATGATATCGTAATCACCTGCTGGGACATCGGCCAACACACTAAGAGCCTTGTGGATCACAACCGTTTTATCACTACAGTTTTCAATCTTTGAGAAGCTAGTGATGGTTGCCCAGATCCTCGTAGGCGGTGTAGTAGAGGGTCAAACGCAGGGCTGCTTGATCATCTTCAAAGACCAGTGCCAAGGTTTCAGCCTGATCTACTGAGTGAGGGTTCGGAAGACCGGTAGCCTCGACACTACCAGAATAGATGTTGGCTCCAACATAAAGGAAATCTGTCACTTCTGTAACACCGTGTTGGATCTTGATCGACGGTTTTCGAAAATCTCCTAGCCCGTGCTGTCCCAAGATCTGTCGCTGGGTATCCAAGCTAAAAGTTCGATTGTCAGGTGTTGGATTTCCAGCGAAAGCATGGTCCTTCTCATGCACCGTATTGGAAAAATGATAGGACGGAATTGGGCGCCCTAGATGCTTTGAGCATCAAATAGCCATCGCGATTTTCAAGGATGAGACTCAGTCCTTTACTCTCTATATAGAACAAATTTTGTTCAATACGTATTGCCATATCTTCCTCCCGCTTGGTTCCTATAAAATATCACTATGTATTTTTAAATTCAGTTCCAATATCTTACTTTTTTTTTACATGTCTTTATTTTACTCGTTGTAAACGCTTCCGAAAATAGAATTTTGTTGGGCATATATGGTAAAATGTTAGGTAGGAGGTTCAGCTATGTTAGTCTTTTCTGAATACCAAACCGACACCATTGATCTAGCCCTTGATTTTTACGGCTACGAAGATTGCCCCAAGAACTACGAATTCGGACCTAGCGTCCGTGACAATTTTGTTCTGCATTTTATCACCAAGGGAAAAGGTGTCTTTCACATTAATAAAAATGAAATCCATTTAGAAGCCGGGGATCTCTTTCTTCTCCCTAAAAATATGGTGACCTACTACCAGGCAGACGCAGAAGATCCTTGGTCCTACTACTGGATTGGGATTAGCGGCACCAAGGTAAGTGATTTCATGCGCTTTTCAACTCTTCATGCCAAAGGCTTTCTAAAGAAAAATGAAGTGGACACAGAGCGGATCGGCCAGTTTATGGAGCAACTTGTCCACAAGGCAGAGGCTTCAAAGATGACCTCGCACTACCAACTCCACCTTCTCTCGCAAATCTATGAACTGCTATTTCTTATCAGTGAAGTGGCTCCTGATAGCCATCGGAGCCATCCATCTCCAACCTATCAACTCTACCTGACCTGCAAGCATGTGATTGAGACGTATTACAATAAAGAGCATCTAAGTATTCAAGAGATCGCTGATGACCTCAATGTCCATCGGTCTTACCTGACAACTGTTTTTAAGGAGTTTCACCAGATCTCTCCCAAAGAATTCCTGCACTCGGTCCGCATGCAACGTGCCCAGCAATTGCTGACCAACACAGACGAGAGCATCAAGATTGTGGCTTACTCAGTTGGTTTTTCAGACCCCCTTTATTTTTCAAAGGCGTTTAAGGCCTATAGCCAACTGACTCCTAGCCAATATCGTAACAAACATAAAATTTAGTAAAAATTTATTTCCTTTTACTAGTATTTAGAGTATACTGAAACTAACAAGCAATAAAGGATGAACTATGGCTACTATTAAAGATATTGCTCAAGAAGTCGGAGTATCTCAAGCAACAGTCTCTCGCGTCCTCAATCAGGATCAAAACCTATCCGTTAGTGATACAACTCGGAAACTGATTTTTGAAACTGCTGAGAAACTCCATTACCAAAAGAAACAGCGAAAAAATAACCCTCTTCAAAGCAAGCGCTACCGTATTGCTATTTTAGAATGGGTGACCGAAGAGGAAGAGTTAGAGGATCTTTATTACTACTCTATTCGCGTTGGGATTGAAAAACAAGCCCAAGAACTCGGGCATGAAATCTTCCGTGTCTTTAACTTAGAGGATTGGGGACCTCTTGAAAAAGCTGATGGAATTATCGCTCTAGGTAAATATAGCCCAGAAACCATCCGTCAACTTGAAAGCTATCAGAAAAAACTCGTCTTTGTGGACTCCAATACTTTAGTATATGGCCATACCTGTGTCATGACAGATTTTGAAACATCTGTCTACCAAGCGCTAGCTTACTTGATAGAATCTGGTCACAACCAGATTGGTCTCCTTGTTGGACAAGAAACGACCGCCGATAATCGTCCTCTTCAAACTGATCCCCGTTACTTGAGTTTTAAGTACTTTCTAAAAGAGAAAGAACTCTATCAACCAGACTATATCCGAGTGGGCCACTTCTCAAGTGACTCTGGCTATGAAATGATGAAAGAATTGATTGATGAATTGGGAAATCGACTTCCATCAGCCTTTTTTATGGCCAGCGATGCCTTGGCTGTTGGGGCTCTTCGTGCCCTCCAAGAAGCTAGCATTCCGGTTCCAGATCAGGTCAGTCTCATCTCCTTTAATGACACCTCGATTGCTAAGCATGTCTATCCGCCACTTTCTACCGTCACTGTCTATACGGAAGAAATGGGGAAACAGGCCATTCACAGTCTGTTACAAGACCTTCAAAGAAGAGATTCAGGTATTCCAACTATGCATACTCTGGCCACTCGTCTTACCATCCGTGAAAGCACACGTTAAGAAACTATGAAAACACACGAAATTTTATACCAAACCTTGGCCCAAGCTCAAGACTATGTCAACGGCGAACAACTAGCCCAAGAAATGGGATTGTCTCGCACCTCTATCTGGAAAGCCATTCAGCGTCTAGAAAAGGAAGGCATTGAGATTGAGTCCGTTAAAAAACGAGGCTACAAGATCCTTTCCGGAGATCTCCTAATTCCTCAAGTTATCGAGGAGCATTGTCCTCTAACAGTCTCCTACAATCCTCATTCCCAATCCACTCAACTGGACGCTAAGAATGCTATGGAAGCTGGGGGAAACTCCTCTACCCTTTATCTAGCTCCCTATCAAACGGCTGCTAAAGGACGTTTTGGCCGCGACTTCTTCTGTCCTTCTCAAGGTGGAATCTATATGTCGCTCCACCTCAAACCCAATCTCCCCTTTGATCAAGCTCCCGCCTATACCCTCATGGTCGCAGCTGCTATCTACAAGGCTCTGAAAAATCTAGCCTTATTGGATGTCGATATTAAGTGGGTCAATGATATCTACTACAAGGGAAAAAAAGTTGGAGGCATTCTGACTGAAGCCATCAGCTCCATCGAAACAGGCCTCATCACAGATGTTATCATTGGTATCGGCCTTAATTTTGCCATCACCAATTTCCCTACAGAACTGAAGGACAAGACTGGTTCCCTCTTTGACTCCCAGCCTCCCATTACTCGCAATGAACTGATTGCTGAGATTTGGAAGGAATTTTTCAATAGTCCAGAGGAGGAGCTGATCTACCTCTACAAGCAACGCTCACTAGTTCTTGGTAAGGAAGTCCGCTTCGAACAAAATCAGACTAGCTACCAAGGCCTGGCCAAGGATATTTCGGACAGTGGACAACTACTAGTCCAACTAACGGACGGCCAAGAACGCTGGCTCAACAGTGGCGAAATCTCCCTCAAGCAGTGGGATTTATAAAACAGAGACAACAGCTCAAAAAAGAGTCTGAGACAAAACATTTCTCAGACTCTTTTGTGTGAAGATATATCAAAACTTTTTAAACCAATTCTTGATATACTCTAAGCATATATCCAGTAAGAATTTGATAAATAATAATACAATTCCAATCTTCACAAACATGTAATATTTAAATGTGGTGTCTTCAAATTCACTCACAAAAATCGGAAAGTTTAAAATATTATACTGATTGATAAGAAAATAAAGTGAGATACAAATGGATAAAAACCAACGCCACTATAAAAAAATTTTTTTATGTAATTGCATTTTTTTACCTTACCCTTTTCTTTTTTTACAACATTAAATACCAATCACCAATTTTATATAGCCTGATCAATTCTTTTCCTCCCCTTTCTAACAGGCTATTTTAATAGTTTTTTTATACCTTAATCGTATACCAATTTCAAAAATAATTCAAGTCTGTTTTTTTCTAATCATTTTTATGATATAATAATAAAAGTTCGAATGATAAACAAAAAAACTCAGCAACAATCCCAACAAATGTTATAAAATTAACTTTTTAGATATCACCATGATATACTTAAGGTGCTTAAAAATTTAAGAATTGTATTCATAAAGAAAACACCCATGGTGTGTAGTGACCCCAAAAAGTTAGACCATTCATTTACACAAAGGATTTAGTTCTGTATTGCACAGGACTAAGTCCTTTTTTACAACAAAAAGCAGACAAATTCCTAATTACATAAAGTAGTCAGCTGACTCTTCAAAAAAATGACGGCTATTTTTTGAATTCGTTAAGTAAATCTAAAACTTTCCGCTGTGAGAAAAGTGCTTGAAACGGTTTTGTTTCAAGCACTCGGGAGTTTTGGAACCTTAGGTCCAAAACTAAGTCATGGAACTTCTTCGAAGTTCGCTGACGTCCGTACTCACCTAAGGAAAGTTTTTAAGTAGACTTTATATTTCATTTAAAATAAAATAAGCACCACTTGGTGCTTATTTTTTATACTTATCTCGTTTTTTCTGATTAAGCTGTTGATCGATACTTTCGACCAACTTTCCTAAGATATAGCTGACTTGTAAATTTCTCAATATCAAGAGAGCCCAAAAGATAGCTGCCAGGTAGCTTTCCCTCATCACAGCATCATTAAAAAAATAGGTTTCTAAGGCTGTAAAGATAGCCATAGTCCAAAATTGACGTTTATTCATATTGTTATTCTACCATGATTTTCTGGAAAAAGCACATCCTAGTCTTCCTGAACTATAATTTTATCAGAGAGGAAATCGAAGCCCTCCGGAATGACTGACTCTTCTGCCACTTCTGCCTCTTCCTTGTGACCACGCGCTTTCTTAGAGAATTCCGCCCGGACCTGGGTCCATTCCTCCATTGAAATAGCCAGAATCTCCGGAGAGAAACCTGCCGCATTGCTTAAAATATTGCCAAACATGGTATTGAGGTTATCTCGCTTCATGGTCTGTTCGGCATTAAAGGCAGACTCAAAAGCTAAAATCGCATGGCGTTCATTGGCCGCAACCGGCTGTGAACCAACCAGCAAAGCCTTATCTGCCCCTGCTAGGCTTTCAATAATTTCCCCCCAAGCATTCTGTAGGCGAATGAGATTGTTACGGGCTAAATCTGGATTTTCAACTGCTTCTTGTAAGATAGCTTGAAGCTTATTGCGATCCACTCGATAGCCCTTGCTAGACTTCTGAGGACGAGCAGGGCTTGATTTAGCTGCAGGAGCCCCACTCGATACTTGAGCTAACTGATTCTTCAGAGACTCGACTTCTCTTTTGAGCTGGTCTACTTGTGCCGAAATCTGCTGGAAGAGCCGCTTGGCTAGCCGAAGGGCCCTCACCCTTGTATTCTGCCAAACGAATGGTCATCATCTCCGTATAGATTTTCGGCTGCAGGCTGTTTTTGATATCCGCTAAACTCCTTGTCGCAAGATCAATCCAAGCAAAGAGGGTGGCTTGTGGAATGGCTAGATTCTGATTAAATCGCTCACTAACATGGAGATTTTCCCCACCTGTCTGAACGATCAAAAGATCCCGTAAATACTGCAAGAGGTCCGTCACAAAGCGGGCCATGTTTTTCCCATTATCAAAGATCAGGTTCAACTGGTCCAAGGCAGCTGTTGCATCTTGTGCTGACAAGGCTACAACATAGAGATCTAAAGCTTCTTGACTGATGGAACCTGTGATTTCTTCAGCCGTCGCAGTGGTCAATTGGGCACCAGCTGTCAGGCTGAGGGCCTGGTCCAAAATGGACAAGGCATCCCGCATCCCACCTTCTGCCCGACGGGCAATAATGGCTACAGCTTCTTCTTCGTAATCAATCCCTTCTTTATCCAAAACAGCTTTTAGGTGGTTTTGAATGGCTGGCGTCTTGATGGATTTGAACTCAAAGCGTTGAACCCGTGAAAGGATGGTTGCTGGAATCTTGTGCAATTCCGTTGTTGCTAAAATAAAGACCACATTTTCTGTCGGTTCTTCCAAGGTCTTGAGAAGAGCATTAAAGGCTCCCGTCGAGAGCATATGGACCTCATCGATAATATAGACCTTATGAGGAGCCAAACTAGGCGCATAGGTAGATTTATCGCGGATATCTCGGATCTCATCTACCCCATTATTTGAGGCTGCGTCAATCTCGATAACATCCTCTAAACTGCCATTGGTAATGGCTTCACAGATATAGCATTCGTTACAAGGCTCTCCCCCTTTTTGATTGGGGCAGTTCATGGCCTTGGCAAAGATTTTCGCCACACTGGTCTTCCCCGTCCCACGAGGTCCAGAAAAGAGATAGGCATGGCTAATTTTCCCCTGTTCGACAGCTTGTCGAAGGGTCGTCGCAATAACCTCCTGCCCTACAAGTTGGCCAAAGGTCTGGCTACGGTATTTACGATAGAGGGCTTGATACATTAGTCTACTACTCCAAACATCCTAAAATTCCATTTTGTTTTTTCAAGCAAGATGGCTACAAAACGTTCCAAATAAAAGCGATCCAGGTCATCATAATCTCCCACCCGATCCGAATCTAGATCCAACACTCCTAGCAACTGGTCTTTCAAGACCATGGGAACCACAATCTCACTCATAGCGCGACTGTCACAAGAGATATAATTGGCATGCTGGGTCACATCCTCAATCACCAGCGTCTCTCTTTTCTCTGCTGCTTCTCCACAGACGCCTTTTCCTAAGGCAATGTGGACACAGGAAACCTGACCTTGAAAGGGGCCTAAAATCAGCTCTTTTTGATCATAAAGATAAAAACCTGCAAAGACCGAATGTGGTAGGGCTTGATTGAGCAAAGCACTGGCGTTGGCTAAATTGGCCAAAGCATTGCTCTCACCCTCTAAAAGAGCTTCTAACTGAGCTAGTAAGAGTTGGTAACGTGATTCTTTTTCCTGTATATTCATAACCTTTATTATACCAAACTTTAGTTAGAAAATTAAGTATTTACAACGGAGCAACCTTTGATAACAACCCAGCTTGCCATCAGAAGTATCCAGCAAATATTCCCAATTAAAAGAGAGTGGGACAGAAATCGGTAATTCGTTAGAATTCGATTTCGTCGTCCCACCCTCCGCACAGTTGAGTAGGGCTGTAAAAGCTGATGAAATCAGCGTAGTAGAGCCCACTCAACCACTGCGTCTTGCTCGATAATCCAAAGAAAATTTAGAGGCTAGGACTTTTGTCCCAGCCTCGATTGATCAAACTATTTGAATGTGACTAGATATCCCTTCGAACATATTGAATCGCCCGATAAGAGAGAAAAAGGGTCAGAACAAGGGAAACAAACCAAATGGTCCGAAGGCCATAATATTGGATGAGGAAGGTGGAAAGAATAGCTCCTCCCACAAAGCTCCCAATCAAAGAAGTCATAAAGAGAGACTCCCAGAAAAACTCCATCTTCCGCTCCCGTACAAAATTTCCATATGCGACCATGGTCTTCTTGAGATTCCCTGTCATAAAAGAATGGTTATAAGCATAGCTATCGACTTCTCCAAAGGAAATGGCTACAATCCCCAAGCTTAGCCCAAAGAAAGGTACAATTAGAACATTGGGCACTTCTTTGGGAAGAGATCCTGCCACCAAGGTCGTCAGAACCAAGGGAACCAAGGTACTGAGTCGCCAAACGGAATGGCTAAAGAAGCGTTGAAAGACGGTCATCAAGAAAATCCCAATCATAAAGGCCAACATGGTGGCTAGTTTGACCTCCACATCCGCGATTTCATGGCCAATTAAACCAACAGATAGAAAGACCACGTTTCCCGTTTGGCCCGCGGCCAAGGTCCCTCCTCTTTCGATAAAGGTGTAGGCATCTGAAAAGCCTGCACACATGGTCAGTAGGCAGGCAAAGGCCTTACTTCTGGAGTGAAACTCCCTTCTTAACTTTTTCATATTTCTCCCTATTTGTCATGGAAAAGAGGCTGGGACACTACTTCCTAACCTCTCTCACTTGTTATCCTTGTCCTTCACGTGATTCGCTCAAAATCTTCTCAATTTTGGTTGTAATCAAATCGATGGCTACGGTATTGGTCACACCTTCTGGAATGATAACATCCGCATAGCGCTTGGTTGGCTCGATAAACTGATGGTACATCGGCTTCACCACTCCCAAGTACTGCTCGATGACGCTGTCCAAACTCCGACCGCGCTCTTCCATATCTCGCTTGATCCGGCGAATAATGCGTACATCATCATCGGTATCAACGAAAATTTTGATATCCATCAAGTCACGAAGACGCTTGTCCTCCAAGACCAAAATCCCTTCAACGATAAAGACATCCTGAGGCTCTTGGCGATAGGTCTTGGCGCTACGCGTATGCGCTGCGTAGTCGTAAGTTGGAATGTCAACCGGACGGCCAGCCAACAACTCATTGATTTGCTCAATCATGAGATCTGTATCAAAGGCAAAAGGATGGTCGTAGTTGGTCTGAATCCGCTCTTCAAAGGTTAGATGACTTTGATCCTTGTAATAAGAATCGTGCTCAATCATAGCAATCTTTTCATCTGGGAAGTGGGACAAAATTGCACGAGAAACACTGGTTTTCCCCCCACCAGAACCACCTGTTACACCGATAATAATTGGTCTGTTTCGCATCTTCTTCTCCATATTCTATAATCTTATTTATTCTATCACAAAAGCGGTCTCTTGACCACGACTTAAACCTTTTTTCTAAGGATTTTCATCAACCTTCCAAGAAGACCTTCCCTCCTATCCTCCATCCCAATTAGAAAGGCCCATTCCATCTTTTTAGGATGAAACATGATATAATGAAACCAGTAAATACCTGATTGAAAGGAGCTGCCATGCTGAAACTCGGTATCATCGGCACTAGTGCCATTTCCCATTCCTTCCTTGCTGCAGCTAAAGAAACAGACCAGTATGAGTTAAGAGCGGTCTATTCACGGACCTTGGAGAAAGCTCGTAGTTTCACCCAACCCTATGGACAAGTGGCCCTCTATGATGACCTGATTGCCTTTTTAGATAGTGACCTAGATGTCATCTACATTGCTAGTCCCAATTCACTCCACTATCCTCAGGCAAAGTTAGCCCTCTTGGCTAAGAAACATGTCATCCTTGAAAAACCAGCTGTCACCACTCCCAAGGAATGGAAAGAGTTGGTTAAATTAGCCAAGGAGCACCAGGTCTATCTCTTTGAAGCCGCTCGCAACTATCATGAAAGCCTTTGCGATCATCCAAGACTTTCTCAAAGACAAGACCATCTTGGGTGGCCACATGACTTATGCCAAATACTCTTCTAAAATGCCCGAGCTCTTGAAAGGAAATACTCCCAATATTTTCTCCGACTTGTTTGCTGGGGGAGCCCTCATGGATTTGGGAGTCTATCCTCTCTACTTTGCAATCGGCCTCTTTGGTCAACCTGAATCAGTAACTTATCAAGCCCGGCAATTGCCTAATTCAATCGATTTGAACGGACATGGTAGCTTGGTTTATTCTGACTTTGTCATTGGCATTCAAGCCGGCAAAGATGTAACCAGCAATCTTCCTGCGGAAATTTACACGACAGACGGCACCCTTTTCTTAAGTGGAATCGAAGCCGTTAGCCAGGCTCTCTTTCAAGATCATTCTGGAACTAGTTACCAACTTCCGATTACTCCTGCTTCTCATAACATGCTGGAAGAAGCTCAGGCCTTTGCAAGTATAATGACAGAAGGCAACCAGACACTTTACCAGACTTGGCTTCAAACAGGACAGATGGTTCACCAAACCCTCTACGCTATGCGCCAAGATGCTGGAATACACTTTAAGGACGAACATTAATATGACACTAGCATTTCCACCGCTCTGGCAAGAGCAACTCAAAACCCTCGGCTTTGAGCAACTGACTGAAATCCAAGAACGCCTCTTCGAGCCGATCACCCAAGGGGAGAACGTGCTTGGAGTCAGCCCGACAGGAACCGGAAAGACCCTGGCCTATCTCTTCCCTAGTCTTCTCAAGCTAAAACCTAAAAAAGCACAACAATTGTTGATCCTATCACCCAATACAGAATTGGCCGGACAAATCTTTGATGTTGCCAAACAATGGGCGGAACCTCTTGGACTCAGTTCCCAACTCTTCCTTTCAGGCTCTAGCCAAAAACGGCAAATCGAACGCCTCAAAAAGGGACCCGAAATTCTCATTGGAACCCCAGGCCGTATTTTTGAATTGATCAAGTTAAAGAAAATCAAGATGATGAATGTTGATACCATCATCCTGGATGAATTTGATCAACTGTTTAGCGACTCTCAGTATCACTTTGTCGATAAGATTTGCCACTACGCGCCCCGAGATCATCAATTTATCTATATGAGTGCAACGACCAAGTTTGATCCAAAACAAATCGAACCCAATACTCTAACCATTCAAGTGGAAGGACAAAACTTGGACAATATTCAGCACTTCTATATGGAAGTGGACAAGCGAGAAAAGGTTGAACTCCTCAGAAAACTCTCTAATGTCGAAGACTTTCGTGGCCTCGTTTTCTTCAACAGCTTGTCAGACCTAGGAAGCGCCGAAGAAAAACTCCAATACCGGGAAGTTAGCGCCGTCTCACTTGCTAGTGACGTTAATGTCAAGTTCCGAAAAGTCATTCTGGAACGCTTTAAGGACCACCAGCTGACACTCCTTCTTGCAACAGATTTGGTGGCACGAGGAATTGATATTGACTCTCTAGAATGTGTCGTCAACTATGAAGTCCCTCGAGATACCGAAACCTACATCCACCGATCTGGACGTACCGGACGCATGGGTAAAGAGGGCTATGTCATCACCTTGGTCAGCCATCCAGAAGAATTGAAAAAGTTTGAAAAAAATTAACCCCCGTTCGTCCCCTGATTCTTAAGGGAGCACAACTCTATATAGGGGAAGAATAAGAAAAATCGTTCGTAGTCTTACGAACGATTTTTTCTTAGTTTTTACTGTAGTACAAGCGATGGCTTTCAACTTGATGATCCAAGAGTTCATCTATAGTCACTAAATTGTAGCCTTGAGACTGCAAATACTCAATCACAACTGGAAGAGCATTGATGGAAGTTTGGTGAATATCATGCATGAGGATGATTGATCCTGGCTTAACCTGCTTTTTTTAATCTCTGAAAGAATAGCATTGGTATTGTGACTCTTCCAATCCAGGGTATCCACATCCCACATGATGAAGGCCTGGTCAACAGCATATTGAATAGCACTATTGATAGAACCATATGGAGGACGGGTAATCATGGTTTGGACACCAGTCACTTTTTGAATGATTTCCTTGGTATCCATAATCTCTCGCTTCGCTGCATCCAAAGATAGCTTGGTCAATACAGGATGGTTCCATGAATGATTCCCAATCTCATGGCCAGCTTGCCGCACCTGCTTGGCTATTTCTGGATAGGCTGACACATTTTTCCCTAGCATAAAGAAAGTACCTTTAACCCGGTATTTCTTCAGGATTTCTAAGGCCTGAGGGGTCGTCGTTGGATCTGGTCCATCATCAAAGGTCAAGGCAACCATTTTTTCATGGCGTTGCTCTTGGTAGGCTTCATAAGCCGTTAAATCGTCAGGTTGAAGACGGTCTGTATTTATCACGCCATAAAGTTTTGAGAGTGGAACATCAAAGGTTTCCATTCCCTCAATCTCAACAGGTAGACTAATCGATAGTGAACTCTTCTCATAAGAAAAACTCCAGCTTGCCATGTCTGATGCCGCGACAGTTTCTAGCAACTCTTCAATCTGTTGATCATCCATTCGAAGAAAGACCAGTTGCGAACGCAATTCGGTCAAAAAGCGTTTCTTTAGCAAAAATCTAAGTCTGTAAACAATTGAGAGAATTGAAAGGTATTTCCCTGATCATCTAAGTAGACCAAGGGGAGTTTTTTCAACTCATCCTTGATGAACATCTCTTTTTTCCACTTGTACTGAGTCCGCTTGATTTGATAGGGATGAACTCCCACAAAAAGGATCTGGTAGAACTTCTGAGTGGTAGAAAAAAAGAGTTCACGCGCCTGATGATTATTCTCTTCCTCTTGAGGAATGGAACCGATATCTGCAAGAATCTTCTCTTTGATGATTGCGATGGGTTCACCATTCAGAGTGGGGTAATAGGCTGTTACATAAGTCTGGCCAACGATACCTTTTTGTATCTGACTGTCCCTATTCTTTTCCTCTGTAGCCTCTGCTTTAAGTGCTTTTGAGAATTGCTGGTTGTAATTTTTTATCGCCCTCGCTTCCTGAATTTTTTGATAGCCGATATATATAGCTCCTACTAAAAGGAGATTCAGTAAAACTAATACTAGAATTTTTATGTAATTGATTTTCATACTCTTATTATAGCAAGTTTGTCATCAAAAAACATTAGAAATGCCTAAAAAAATGAATTAAATTAACCAAAATAGAATAGGTAGTATGAGATAGGTATTTTGATCACATTTTTCTTTAACAGAACAGGTCTTATCATAAAAAGAACAGATTGGGCAATTGCATCCCAACCTGTCTTTCATCTTGATACTGACTATAAAGAATTCTCACGAATTACTTCGACTTTGTAGCCATCTGGATCCACAATGAAGTAATAGTTCGGAAGGGTACCTGGCAATCCTTTTGGATCCGTTACTTGGTAACCCTTCGCCTTATGCTCAGCATGAAGGGCTTCAAGATCTGGCGCACTCAAGGCTATATGGGCAAAACCATCTCCAATGACATAAGGACCATGATCATAGTTGTAAGTTAATTCCAACTCATAGTCATCTCCTTCTAAGCCAAGGTAGACAATCGTAAATTTGTATTCAGGAAAATCCTTGCGACGCAATTCCTTAAATCCAAACGCATCTGCATAAAAGGCAATTGATTTTTCTAGATTTTCCACCCGTAAACAAGTATGTAACATTTTTGAAGCCATGAGACACCTCTTTCTTTTTTTACTATTATACACTAGTTAGAAGAAAATAGCGATCATTTGAGATGGATAAAAAAAGAGGCTGGGACAAAAGTCCTAGCCTCTCAATTGTCTTTGGATTATCGAGCAAGACGCAGTGGTTGAATGGGCTCTACTACGCTGATTTCATCAGCTTTTACAGCCCTACTCAACTGTGCGGAGGTGGGACGACGAAATCGAATTCTAACGAATTACCGATTTCTGTCCCACTCTCTTACTTGTTCTTCGTTGATTTAGAACTTGATTTCTTTTTTTACTATCTGACTTGGTTGTTAGTTTTACCTCAAAGATGGTTCCTTTAGCTTTGTTATCTCGAACAGCTATCGTACCATTAAAGGCTTCTACAATTTGTTTGGCTAAAGATAAGCCCAGACCAAATCCACCTTTTTGCCGGGTTCGAGCCTTGTCTACCCGATAAAAACGATCGAAAATACGCTTCTTAGCCTCATCTGGAATTCCTGGACCATTGTCCTCTACTCGAAAATAGAGATAGCGGTCCTTAAATTGGGCTACAAAACGAATCTTTCCATCTTCCTCCGTATACTTAAGTGCATTGTCGAAGAGAATCGTCATCAGCTGCTTCAGAAGGACCTTGTCAGAAACCAAACTTTTATCCACCTGATTCTCATACTCAAAAACTTTATCATTTTCTTCTGCTATAATCTCGTAATTAGCAAAGGTTTGACGAAAGAAACTTGGATTGATCTCACCATATTCTAGTTTGATGCCATCATCTCGGCGAGCCAAGTTTAAGAGATTGGTCGTCAATAAGCGCATATTGCGAACCTCATCCAAAGAGGAGGCAATATTCTCACTGGATTCCATAATCGTCGCCTCTGGTTTTCGGAATAAGGCTTCCAAACGATTTTTGCAAAAACTGCTAGAGGCGTCCGCAATTCATGAGAAGCATTTTTCGACAAAGGCCTTCTGACGATTCATACTTTCTAAAAGGGGCTTAACGCTCATCTTAGCAAGAAAGATACTTGCAAAGAGAGAAATGCCCCAGAAGCAAATCATGACCAAGGCGATTTGGCTCTCATGTTTTTCACTAGTCTGCTCCAACTGACTGATATTGGTCATGATCACGGCATATTTCACCCCATCGATATAATCATCGGGATCAATATCTACCAAATAAGCGCGGTAGCTTTCCTTTTGATTGTAGCGGTTGGTAATTTGAATCTGTTTAATCTTATTTAAGTAACTCTTACTAAAGGTGATGGATTTCAAATCTAAAAAACCATCACCTGTCGTTACATTTTCAAACTTATCATTCAGAAGTATAGCAGTACTATTTGATGTCACAGAAGGTTTTGGGCGATCCTCGTGATCCGGTTCATCATATGATTTTGAATCTTCTTCCCCTTCCCTATCCATATTATTTCCAGCTCGGCTAGCCAAGCTAATGATGGAATAGCGATCCTTACTAATGATTTTTAAATTCTCATCAACCGTCGTATACAAACTTGATCGCATGACCTGAATGATAATCAGGGTCATCGTTGAGAAAATCAAGGTGAAGAGGCCAAAATAGCGGATGAAATAAGAGAAATCATCTGCATTCACGGTTCTTTTAATTTTATTGAGCATCTTTCAGAATGTACCCCACGCTTCGTAATGTTTGGAGATTTTTCGCAAAGTCCGTTCCTTTTAATTTCTTACGAATCTTAGAAACATACACCTCTACAACTGAAATAGTTGTGTCGCTATCAAATCCCCACAAACGGTCAAAGATTTGTGTTTTTGGAAGGATAACATTTTGATTTTGAAGGAAATAAACAAGGAGATCAAATTCTTTCCCTAAGAGCTCTATTTCTTTTCCATCTACAAGCGTTGAATTCGTTGCTAGATTGACAGTCATATTTCCATAAGATAAGGTATTTTCATTGATCTTACCAGAACGTTTCAACAGTGCCTGAATCCGCATTTTCAACTCTTCTAGATAGAAAGGCTTGGTTAAGTAGTCATCTGCACCAAGTTCAAAGCCATGTCCCTTGTCATCTAGACTTTCTTTGGCTGTCATAATCAAGACTGGCGTTGTAACACCCTTTTCTCTCAATTCTTTGAGAACTTGGAAACCATCTTTTTCAGGAAGCATGAGGTCTAGCAAAATGAGGTCATAGATCCCACTTTCAGCTTCGTAAAGACCTTCGTCTCCATCAAAGACTTGCATGACATCTGCAAAATCATCTAAAAAATCAAATACTGAATTAGACAAACCAAGGTCATCTTCGACTAATAAAATCTTAATCATGTTTACTTTCTCCTTCTCATTCTTCCATACAGGTATGATGAGTATTTTCTACTCTATTATACCATGACCAGGCTTCATTCAATAGCATTCAGATAGCGATTTCAACTTTTTTCCTAGCCCGCTGTCCCTGTCTCATCCTTTGATGAATGTTTTGTATTGCTTGACGTTTTTTTCGAAGAGGACTTCTTGGAGGACTTTTTATTGGAGTTCCCATTTTGTTGGTTACCCTCTTGATCTTGAGGCCCCCCATCTTGTGGAGGTTGATCATTTCTATTCCCTTGGCCTGGTCCACCGTTTTGACCATCTTGCGGTGGCATACCGCCTGGTCCTCCACCAAATCCATCTTGTCCTTGACCACCTTGTGAGCCCCCTCCTTGAGGTGGTTGACCGTTCATTTGTCCTTGGTCTGGACCACCATTTTGGCCATTGAAACCTTGAGCGTTTGAATGGCTATTTTGATCCTTGCCCTGGCTATTTTGTCCTTGATGGTTTTGGGAAGGCTGATTGCTATCTTGTGTAGCGACTGTTGCTTGTTGGCGTTGGGGAGTCGTATTGGCTGTCGCCAACATTCCCAATCCAAATCCACCAGTCATCCCAACGATCAGTCCTCCTGTTGCTGCGGCAGTTGCCCACCACTTAGGACTTTTCTTAACGACAATCATTTTTTCAGTTCTTTCTTGCTTTTGTTCATTCGAAGCTTGCATTCTTTCAATTCCTTAAATTATTTATTTAAACAAGGCCTTTGTTTAGATAGGGATAGTTTACAGGCTTTTCCTTAACAGTGACTAAATTTTTTCTTAAACTTTCCTAAAATGAGTAAGGAGACATTTGTCACAGCTGAAAAGAGGACTTGACAGGCTTGCCTTCTTTTTTGTAGAATAGTTACCATAAAAACAAAGTGAGGTTTACTGTTTTGAAAAAAATAGAATCAATGACATTAATTGCTCTTGGAGCAGCTTTGATTGCTGCCCTATCTCCCTTTCAAATTCCCCTTGGTCCCATTCCTATCACGCTGCAGACCTTAGCAATCGGATTGGTTGCCAGCATCTACCGTCCAAAAGAAGCCACCCTTTCCGTTCTCATTTACCTCCTCTTAGGTGCCATTGGCCTCCCCGTCTTTGCAGGTGGCCACGGAGGCATCAGCTCCTTCTACAGTCCCACTGCTGGATTCCTTTTCTTCTTTCCTCTTCGAGCTTTGGTTACTTCCATCCTCGCTGGCCAAAAGGGACAGCCTATTCGTATTTTCCTTGCTAACGCCTTAGGAGAAGTCGTCCTCTTTATTGGCGGTGCCTTAGGTTTTATGCTCATTACCCACCAGAGTTTGGATCTCACCGTAAAACTGGTCGTCCTACCTTTTGTATTACCAGATTTGATTAAGATGACGTTGACAACGATTTTCGCGGTTATTCTCTATCGCAATCTCAAACATCTCCCTTATTTCAAAAAAGAAAAATAAAAAACTCTTAGAGAGGCTTGCAGATCTGCATAGCACTCTCTAGGAGCTTTTTCTTATTTTGTTGCTAGAAGGGCTGCTTCAACAGCTGCTTTCTCCCGCTCAATAAGATCGATACGAGCCGCGATTTCTTTGATTCCCATCTTGATATTACGGCTAATCGCCATATCTTCTAATTGAGGTTCAAAGAAGGCCTTGTATTCATTCAATCGTTCATGGGTCTTGAAACAGTTAGCTGGGTAGATGACAAACTTATCAAAGCTCATATCACCACCGAGTGCCTTCTTGATCCAGTCCCAGTTCTCACGCGCCCAAGTCCAGGTTCTACCTTGGGTAAAGTCATCATGCAAGAAGTTGTAGTACCAGCTCATAGCCAAGTCCTGAGGTTTCACCACATCCTTATTCTTCCACTCTTTCAATAGAGCTTCCAAGGTTTCCACATCCTTGGTGTAAGAAAGAGCTGCTGCCAATTGGCGTTTAAAGTTTCCATCCACTGTCTTCACATAGGTATCTAGGTACTGTTGGCTAAGCTCCTTGGTTTCCTGGTGCTTGATTTGGTTGACCAAGATTTGCAAGCGAATGGCAGCTGGAAGTTTTTCCAAATCAGAGGCATGCGCTTCAAAGATAGCGCTCGCTTGTGCTTGTGCAGCTTCATCATTGGCCTTGATCATGTTAGCAATCATAAGCTGACGAACTTTTTCGTCTTCTTCTGTTTCACCAGGCTTAGCCTCCAGACCCAAGCGTTCAAAGTTGTAACGGTTCAAACGTTTCAACAACTCATGGAAGGACGCTTCTGTTTCAGTTCCTTCATCCACAAAGAGACTGATTCCGGCTAAGACGCTCGAAACAGCTGAAACAACCAAGTAGGAACTTTCTTCTGTCAAGTGTTCAATCACTGGCAAGAGGCTTGCATAAGAAATTTGACCGCTTTCCGCTAAGAGACGGCGTTCTTGAACCACTTGCAATTTCGAAGTGCTATCTAAGCTAGCAAGGTCAGCAAGAATGTCCTCTAACAATTCCCCACGGTAGTCACTGATATAATGAGCCGTATTTTCTGTATTGAAGCGAAGAGCTCCGGTATTAGCTGCTTTCAAGGCACTATAGTTTGGAATTTCTAAGACTTCTGTTTCCAAGGTATCTGGAATACCTGTCCAGTTGCTATTCAATGGAACAACCCACTTACGGCCTTTTTCTTCTCTTTCTCCGATGAAGAACTGCTCTTGACGGATGATCAAGGTGTCGTTCTCTACAGAAGCTGAGACAACAGGGTATCCTGGTTGCTCCAACCAAGAATCCATAAAGGCAGCGACATCACGACCAGAAGCTTGACCAAGAGCATCCCAAAGGTCACGACCGATGGTATTTCCATATTGGTGTTTTTCAAAGTAGATCTTCAAACCTTTACGGAAGGCATCATCGCCTAACCAACGGCGAAGCATGTGCATGAGCCGGCTACCCTTGGCGTAAACGATCGCTGGGTCAAAGAGGGTGTTGATCTCGTCTGGGTGTTTCACTTCTACATGGACGGATTGAACGCCATCTGTAGCGTCACGTTTCAAGGCAGCAGGTACACCTGTTGTTTGGAAGTCTTCAAAGATATTCCAGCTTGGTTCAATGGCATCCAAGCAGACATATTCCATCATATTGGCGAAGCTTTCATTCAACCAGAGGTCATCCCACCACTTCATGGTCACGAGGTTACCAAACCATTGGTGAGCCAATTCGTGAGCTACGACCAAGGCTACTGTTTGACGGCTTTGGGCTGTCGAGTTCTCATCTACAAGGAGGTAGACTTCACGATAGGTTACCAAGCCCCAGTTTTCCATAGCTCCTGAAGAGAAGTCTGGAAGCGCAATATGAAGGGATTGAGGGATTGGGTAAGCCACTCCATAATAGTCCTCGTAGAATTCGATGGCACGAACGGCAATATCTAATGAGAAGTCTAAGTTTTCTAATGGGTGAGCTTTGGTAGAGTAGACACCGACTAGGGTTCCATTCTTGGTCTTAGCTGTCACACCCTGCAAATCTCCAGCCGCAAAGGCCAAGAGATAAGAAGACATACGAGGAGTCGTATCAAACTTCCAAATACCTGTTTCTTTCCGACTTTCGACATCGATTTCAGGCATATTAGAAAGAACGATTTCTCCTTCTTCTTGGTCAAATTTCACAGCCAAATCAAAGGTCGCTTTGGCTTCTGGTTCATCTACACTTGGGAAGGCTTCACGAGCAAAGTGACTTTCAAATTGAGTAGAGATTACTTCCTTTTTAACACCATCTACTGTGTAATAAGACGGATAAATCCCTGTCATATTATCGGTAATCTTCCCTGTATATGTAAGGGTAAGGTTTACTTTCCTGTAGTAGGAAGTTCGACAAAGACCGCTTCTTCCTCATCATTGACTGTAAAGGCACAATCTTGCCCATCTACTTGAGCCGATTCGATGGTCAAATCCTTTTGGTGAAGAGAGATGCGAGTCTCTTTTGCTTCTCCGCTAATGGTCACTTTCCCTGAGAAAGTTTTGTCTGAGCGGTTTAAATCTAAGAATAGATCATAGTGCTCAGGTACAAATGTATCAATAAAATGTGCAACTGCTTGCATGAGTAACTCCTTCTTCATTTTTTATCATCTTCTATTCTAACATAAATCCTACTAACTGTAAGGTAAGAGGGGGCAAAACCAGATCTATAAGAAAAGAAAGTCTGAGATGATGACCTCAGACTTTCTTTTCTTATAATTCCACAATTTTTCCTGTTTCGAAGTAGACAACCCACTCACAGATATTTTTAGCATAATCACCAATACGCTCCAAGTAGTTGATGACTTGGAAGTAATCACGTCCAGTAATAATCAAGTCAGGATTATGCTTGATTTCTTCCGTTGCCAACTCTTGAATACGATCATAGTACTCATTAATTTTTTCATCACGAGTTGCTACTTCATAGGCTGTTTCTACATCCCCTTTTAAGTAGAGTTCCAAGGTTGCTTCAACAAAGTCTTTGACTTCTCGACCCATTTTGCTGATTTCTTCCTCTACAACCTTACTACGAAGTTCTCCCTTCATACGGATGGTTGCTCGAGCGATAGATACCGCATGGTCTCCCATCCGCTCGATGTCAGATACTGCTTTTAAGACTGTCATGACCATCCGAAGGTCCTGAGAAACAGGTTGTTGAAGGGCAATCATCTCAAAGGATTTGCGCTCCAACTTCACTTCATACTCATTAATCTCAGCATCATCTTCAATCACCTGACGTGCCAGATCACGATCATGAGTGACAAAAGCTCGAACCGTGCGGTTGATCTGGGTCAAGACTTCATTTCCCATAGCATAAAACTGGTTATGAAGTTTTTCTAAATCTTCTTCAAATTGTACACGTAACATTTACTTTCCCTTTCTTATCCAAACTTCCCTGATACATAATCTTCTGTTTCCTTACGAGCAGGGTTCAAGAAGATTTTTGAGGTGTCATCATACTCGATGAGGTCCCCATCCAAGAAAAAGGCTGTCTTATCCGAAATCCGACTGGCTTGTTGCATAGACCGGGTCACCAAAAGCATCGTGTAACGATCCTTCAACCCATAAAGCGTTTCTTCAATCTTTCCAGCAGAAATCGGGTCCAAGGCTGAGGTTGGCTCGTCCAGGAGGATAATCTTTGGACTAGTTGCTAGGACACGCGCCACACAAACCCGTTGTTGTTGCCCCCCTGAAAGCCCGATTGCTGAATCATGAAGGCGATCCTTGACCTCATCCCAAATAGAAGCGTTTCAAAGAGGTTTCGACTGCTTCATCCAAGACTTGCTTGTCCTTGATTCCATTAATCATGAGTCCATAGGTGACATTGTCATAGATAGACATGGGGAAAGGGTTGGGTTGTTGGAAAACCATCCCGATTTCCTTACGGAGCTCCACCGTATCAGTCCGTGGACTATAGATATTGTGACCATTGTAAATGACGGTTCCTGTTGTTGTCACCTCATGGTTCAAATCTCCCATCCGGTTGATGGCTTTGAGCAAGGTAGACTTCCCAGATCCAGACGGTCCGATTAAAGCCGTGATTTCTTTAGGGGTGAAATCCAGTGACACACTATTCAGTGCCTTTTTCTTATTGTAATAAACCGACAAGTCCTTGACTTGCAAAATTGGTTCTGTCATGTTTTCATCCTTATGTTGTTTCTATGTTGCCAATTTCTATCCAAAGTGACCTGATACATAATCGTTGGTTGATTGGAGTTTTGCATTTTGGAAAATATTGGCTGTTTTATCATACTCGATTAAATCGCCTAGATAGAAGAATCCTGTATAATCGCTAGCACGAGCAGCCTGTTGCATGCTGTGGGTCACGATAATAATGGTGTAATCCTTCTTCAACTCCAGCATGGTTTCTTCCAACTGGGCTGTTGCGATAGGGTCTAAGGCTGAAGCTGGCTCATCCATGAGCAAAATCTTCGGTTTGACAGAGATAGCTCGAGCGATACAGAGGCGTTGCTGTTGACCACCAGAGAGGGTCAATGCAGACTTGTGCAAATCATCCTTGACCTGATCCCAGAGGGCTGCTTGCTTCAAAGATTTTTCGACGATTTCGTCCAAGACCTTCTTATCTTTGACACCTGCCCGCTCGTGTGGGAAGGTGATATTGCGGTAGATGGACTTGGCAAATGGGTTTGGCCGTTGGAAGACCATCCCGATATGCTTTCTCATTTCATAGACATTAATATCTGGCCGGTTAACATCGATCCCTTCGTACCAGATCTCCCCAGTCACACGCGCAATATCAATGGTATCGTTCATCCGGTTCAAACTACGAAGGTAGGTAGACTTTCCCAGATCCAGAAGGACCGATCAAAGCTGTGATTTTATTCTTCTCAAATTGCATATCCACACCTTTGATGGATTCGTTTGATCCATAGTAGACATGCAAGTCTTTGGTCGAAAGGACCACTTTTTCTTCAGGAAAAGTAATGATATGTTTCTCATCCCAATTGTACTTTGACATTTCTTCTCCTTTTATGCTGAGGTTAATTTCTTATGGAGGTAAGTCCCTAGCTTACGGGCTCCAAAGTTGAAAATCAAAATAAAGATCAACAAGACTGCAGCCGATCCAGCGGATACTTCAATCGCATCGGGAATGGTTCCTTCACTATTAACCTTCCAAATGTGGACTGCTAGAGTTTCCGCTTGACGGAAAATGGAGATCGGACTGGTCACACTGAAGAGGTTCCAGTTGCTCCAATCCAAGGCTGGGGCAGACTGACCAGCTGTATAAATCAAGGCCGCTGCTTCCCCAAAGATCCGCCCAGAAGCTAATACGACACCCGTAATAATACTTGGCAAGGCTTCTGGTACCACTACGTGTATCACGGTTTCCCAACGAGAGATTCCAAGCGCAAGCCCAGCTTCTCTCTGTGTATGGTGGATGTTTTGCAAGCTATCTTCAATGTTTCGCGTCATTTGTGGCAGGTTAAAGACCGTCAAGGCCAAGGCCCCTGAAATAATTGAGAAGCCATATTGAAACTGCACTACAAAGACCAAGTAGCCAAAGAGACCGACTACGACCGATGGGAGAGAAGACAAGATCTCAATACAGGTCCGAACCAAGTTGGTCAATGGGCCCTTCTTGGCATACTCTGACAAGTAGATCCCTGCCCCCAAAGAAAGTGGGAAGGAGATAATCAAAGTAATGACTAAAAGGAAGAAGGAATTATAGAGCTGAATCCCAATCCCTCCACCTGCTTGGTAAGAGGAGGATTTGCTGGTCAAGAAGGTCCAAGACACATGCGGCAACCCTCTAACCAGGATGTAGAGAATCAAAGAAGCAAGAATAGTGACAATAATTCCAGCAATTGCATAGAGAACCCCTGTCGCTATCTTATCTATTTTTTTAGCGTGCATAGTTCTTCTTACCTCTTTCTTTCGTGATCAATTTGATAACGCTGTTGAATGCCAAACTCATCAGCAAGAGCACCAAGGCAAGTGACCAAAGAACGTTGTTGTTAACTGTTCCCATAACCGTATTTCCGATTCCCATAGTCAAAATAGAGGTTAAGGTGGAAGCTGGAGTTGTTAAAGAATTTGGAACAACCGCTGAGTTTCCGACCACCATCTGAATAGCCAAGGCTTCACCGAAGGCACGGGCCATTCCAAAGACAACTGCCGTAAAAATACCTGAGCGAGCCGCCTTTAAGGTGACATGCCAAATCGTTTGCCAACGAGTCGCTCCCATAGCCATACTTGCTTCCCGATAGTGACGAGGTACTGCCCGTAAGCTGTCTGTTGTCATAAAGGTCACAGTTGGAAGTATCATGACAAAGAGGACAAAGACCCCTGACAAGATCCCAAACCCTGTCCCACCAAAGATGGAACGAACAAATGGAACCACCACTTGCAAACCAATAAATCCGTATACAACAGAAGGAATCCCTACCAACAACTCAATGGCTGGTTGTAAGAGACGAGCTCCCTTTGGAGAAACCTCTGTCATAAAGACTGCCGCACCGATGGCAAAGGCGTCGCCACCAAGGCAGACAAAAGGGTTACAATGAAGGAACCCAAAATCATTGGCAAAGCCCCAAATTCTTTCCCTGACGGATTCCAAGTGGATCCAAAAAGGAAACTAAAGACATTAACCTTGTTGACAAAGAAGGTCGATAATCCCTTTTGGGCTACAAAAATCAAAATCAAAGCTACAACAAAGACAATCAAACTCATACAGCAGAAAGTAATGGTTTTACCAAATTTTTCCAAACGAGAATTATTGGACTTTGCGAGCATTTTTTTTGCTACTTCGTTCATGTTTTACCTAATTCTTCTTATTTCTTCGTAATGTTACCGTCAAGATCACGGCTGACTTTCATATCATTGATTGGGATATAGCCCATCTTACCAACGATTTCCTGCTGGACCTCATCTGTCATCATATAATCCAAGAATTTCTTTGCCAGTTTACTTGGCTCACCCTTGGTATACATGTGTTCATAGGACCAAATTGGCCAGTTATTATTCACTACGTTTTCCTTAGTTGGTTCATAGCCATTTAACTTCATGGTTTTGACACTATCATCCACGTAGGTAAAGGCCAGATAAGAAATGGCACCTGGAGTCTGGGAAACAATGTTCTTCACCATTCCGTTGGAATCCTGTTCCTGAGCCTGTTTTGGATCTTTCCCATTCATGATGATGTCATCGAATACAGCACGGCTACCAGATCCTACTGCCCGGTTCACAATGGTAATTTCCAAGTCCTCACCACCCAATTGCTTCCAGTTGGTATATTCACCAGTAAAAATCTTACGCAATTGTTCAGTAGTTAAATCGTCTACGGAAATCCCCTTGTTCGCAATGATGGCTGTTCCTGCTACTGCTACTTGATGATCCACCAAGCTAGAAGCATCGATGCCATCTTTTTCCTCTGCAAAAAGGTCACTATTTCCAATGTCGACAGCTCCTGATTGGACCTGAGAAAGACCTGTACCAGATCCACCCCCTTGGACATTGACAATCTTACCGGGATGCTCTTCAATATAACGATCTACCACCCCTTCAACGAGCGGTTGTAGGGCTGTTGATCCAACAGCTGTAATCGCTTCTCCACGGTCAATCCAAGACGCACAGGCAGAAAGAGAAGCTGCAAGTGCTACTGTTGCTAGCCCAAGGACTAGCTTTTTGCATTTATTCAATGTAAGTCTCCTTGAATCATAATCAAATATCGTTTAAATCTTATCTCTAAACACTTGTTATCTTCTAGTATTCTAGCAAGAATCACTCTATTTCCACTATAACATAGAAAGACGGCATTTCCTAATAATTTATCTAAATCTCAAACCTTTTGGAAAGAAATTTTTTAAGGTCCGTCCAGTCACTTTTGCAAAACCTAAACCATTGCCTCCAACCAGGACCTGATACCAACCATTTGGGTAGTCTTGATCTAGCTGAATAGTCTCTCCAGCCACGTATTTCATAAAGTCTGGATCCGACAAACTGACCGATTTCTTCACTTGATCTGGTTTCAGAGCTAGGCCCAAAGCAAAGCTAGGTTCAAAGCGATTTTTCTTAAAGGTTCCAAGGTGCAATCCATTGCGAGCAATCTTGACCTTTTTCAAATCAGGGAGACCAACAGGTAAGAGATAAAGCTGATCTCCAAAACACTGGTAGAGACCCTCTAAATCAATGGCTAAACAGTCCTTGGCAAAAGCTTGCCACAGTTTCTTCTGCTCAGCCGTTAGATTGGAACGTCCTTCCTTGATCTTCTTAACTTCAGGCTCTCCCTTATAAAGGAATTTAGCAACAAATTGCCCTTCCCCTTTGAAACGATGGGGATACATCCGGGCTGTTTCAGGATAACCGATCCCCTCTACCATGCCATTGATTTTTTCAATCGGTAGCAATTCCAACTCATATTCTTCTATGAGCCAAGAGACAATCTCTTCATTCTCTTCCGGTGCCCAGGTACAGGTCGAATAAACCAGCTGTCCACCTGGTGCCAGCATCTTGATAGCATCTGTTAAAATTTCTCTTTGGAGACCAGCACATTGAGCTGGATAATCTGGGTGCCAGTAGTCCATGGCATCTGGCTGCTTCCGGAACATTCCTTCACCAGAACACGGAGCATCCAAAACAATCAGATCAAAAATAGGCTGGAAAAAAACCTTGGCCAAAGCGCTCAGCTGATTCATTGGTCACCACAACGTTACGAGCCCCAAAACGTTCGACATTCTCTACCAGAATCTTGGAGCGACCCTTGTGAATTTCATTGGAAACGAGGAGTCCTTGATTGTCTAAATAAGAAAGCAAGTGGGTCGTCTTCCCGCCAGGGGCTGCCGCAAGATCCAAGACCTTCATACCCTGGACTTGGATGCGCAACTTGAGCTACCATTTGGGCAGCAGGGTTCTTGCGAGTAGACCAGTCCAGTGACATGGGCAATGGATTTACCCGACACCTTGCCATAGTAACTCCAAGGCATACCTGGAATAGGCTCATTACCTCTGATTTGCTCCGCCTTTAACGGATTGGTTCGATAGGCAGAAACGGCTGGTTCATCAAAGGTTTGAAAGAAGGACTTGGCCTCTTCTCCAAGTAATTGGGTATACTTTTCTTTAAATCCTTGAGGAAAGGTCATGCGTCTTTTCCTTTCGTCAAAAAAAGGTTGAATCTCATCTAGTTTACAAGTTGGGACCATCATGATAGGCTCCAAGGTCTCATAGTTAGGTTCTTTCCTTCCAGAGTCAAAACAGAGTAACCTAGGCACTCTCCCATAATAGCTGCAGCCGCATAATCCCAAGGCCAGATATAGCTGAAGTAGCCTAAAATACCACCGGATAGGATCTTGGTAAAACTGATACCGGCACTCCCATAGACCCGAATCCCTAAGCATTCTGCCCCCAAATCCGCCATACCCCAAGCATTGGTCTTGAGCATGCCTACATTGGAGGCCACTAATAAATCACTCAGGGGACGATCTTGGAAGCTTTGTAGGCGACGGTCGTTACAAAAAACTCCAAATTCCTTTCCGCCAAAAAAGAGATGATCCCGCATGACATCATAGATCAAACCAAACCGGCCAAGACCCTCTTCAAAATAGGCAACCATAACAGCAAAATCTTCTTTTTGAGTCACAAAGTTATTTGTCCCATCAATGGGGTCAATGACCCAGACCTTTCCTGATCGAATAGGGGCACGAAGCTCATCTTCTTCAGCAAAAATTTGATCTTCTGGATAAGCTTCTAAAATCTTGCGGACCAAGGTTGCTTGCACTTCCTGATCCATCTGAGTCACCAAATCCGTCGGATTTGTTTTGACAGTAATCGCTAGCTGGTCATGTAAGTGTTCTCTTAGATAGCTTCCTGCTTCTCTGACAATGGTCTTAGCAAATTCTAATTTATTGATCAATCGAAAACCATCCTTCCCCTTTTTCTTTGGCTACTTTTGTAGCTCGGTAGAGAGAGTAGCCACTGACCTCTTCAAACTCTTTGCCCAAACGTTTTTCTTCGCCAATACTTGGGACAACTTTCTTAAAGGCCTTGTAAGCTTCTAGGTAGGTTCGGGCATTCGCCTTTTGCTCATAAGCTTGTTCTACCTGATTAAAAAAAGAAAGCACCGAAGCAAGCTCTTCAGTGCTCCACGATAAATCGAGTGGGTAACTATAATTCTTATTCATTTTACTGGATCTCCGCCCTTAATGTAGCAGATTTTAATTCTTCTTTACGATAGCCTCGAGGTAGAAATGCTCGGATTTCATCCTCATTGAAGCCGATTTGCATACGCTTTTGATCAAGAATAATTGGGCGACGCAAAAGACTAGGATTTTCTTCAATGAGCTTAATCAAAGCAGAAATCGATAAATCCTCTACATCTACATTTAGTTTCTGAAAAATTTTTGAACGAGTTGAAATAATGTCGTCTGTTCCATTTTCAGTCAGGGCCAAAATATTACGCAACTCATCATAAGACAAGGGACTTGTCATAATATTATGTTCTTTAAAAGGAACTTCATGCTTTTCTAGCCAAGCCCGTGCTTTCCGACATGATGTACAACTCGGAGATAAAAATAATGTAATCATGATCTTCACTTCTTTTTGTATACACTTACCTAACTATATTATACAAAAATATTGGACGCTTGAAAAGCGATTTTTGTATTTAAAAGAATAAAATTCTCCCCTAAAGGGAGAATTTACAATAATCATGATTTCATCCACTTACGGGCAATTTTTTCATCTTGATGAAGTTGGTCAATTAGGGCTGGTACACTATCAAATTTTACCATTTCTCGAATCTTATCCAACCAAAAAATCCGGATAGTATATCCATATATATCTTTCGTAAAATCAAAGAGATTGGCCTCAAATCGAAGTTCTGTCCCATCGAAGGTCGAGTTTTTCCCAACGGAAGCCATCCCTCGATATCGTTTCCCCATTACCTCTACTTCTACTACGTAAACACCATCTTGAGGAAGATAGGTCCGATCCACTGGAGCTAGATTGGCCGTTGGAAAGCCAATAGTTCGCCCACGCGCATCCCCATGTACGACAATCCCTCGACTGGACAAAGGATATCCTAAGAGATTCGTCGCTTCTTTCACCTGACCAGATGCAATAGCCTGGCGAATACGAGTCGAACTAATTTTTTTCCCCTTGATCCAGGACAGGTGGTATCACTCGCACTTGACCATCAAAAATAGGACGCTAAATCAGCCGCCTCTTTTTTATCACTTCCAAAGCTATAATCAAAACCTGCAACTATGACACGAGCTCGAAGAGCTGTCAGATAACTAGCAACAAATTCTTCTGCTGTATGAGCCGCAAAATCACTGGTAAAATCAATCAGATACAGCTCATCAACTCCAAATTCCTCCATTCGTTTCAATCGCTCCTCTGGATTTTGGAGATGAAGGAGTAATTCTGGTTGGTAACGGCAAAAGGCCAACTTAGGAGATTCCGGGAAGGTCAAGACAGCTACAACCAGTCCTTGCTCATCGGCAATCCTGCGAGCCGTCTGAAAGAGTTCTTGATGGCCTCTGTGGAGACCATCAAAATAGCCCAAGACCACGACTGTATCCCCTTGTGATTGTATTTCTTTTTCATTGCTTATATAACGAATTTTCATGAATTTATTGTATCACACTTTCTATTAGAAAAACTTTACGAGGTTTGTAGAGATTATCCCGTTTTTCTAAAGTAGCCACCAATCTTCCATGGTAAAAAGCAGCCAACTCTCTGGCTTCACTCTCAACTGGAATAAAGCGTCCCACTTGGACTTCGCCGACCTCTTCTGCTGTCAGCTCTACTTTTTCCAGATCCCCTATTCCAATTTCAAGTGGATGAAGGAAGCTCAAATCTCCTTGTGCTACTTTTTCAGCCACTTCTTCCAAGGTCAGGGCATCTTCTAGTGACAAACCAGCGGCACTAGTTCTGGTCAGATGAGACATATGGGCTGCATAACTCAGTTTTTGACCAAGGTCCACAGATAAGGTCCGGATATACGTCCCTTTGCTACATTTGACCCGGAAGCGAAAACGGGCTAGTCCTTCCTCGTAGCCAATCTCACTGGTACGCGTAAAGTCATAAATAGTTACCTGCCGGACAGGCCGTTCCACTTCTTCTCCTGCCCGCGCATATTCATAGAGCTTACGTCCATTGACCTTGACTGCTGAGTACATAGGCGGTACCTGCTCAATTTCTCCCACCATCTGGGCAATCATGCGATCGACCTCTGTTGCATCTAAAGGTGCTTCCACTGGGGTCCTCTCGACGATTTCCCCACTGGCATCCTCCGTTGTGGTAGAAAATCCCAGAGTGATTTCTCCTTCATAGACCTTGCCTTCATCTTGCATGAATTCGACCATCCGGGTCGCATTGCCAACTGCAATCGGAAGCACTCCCACCACATCAGGATCCAACGTTCCCCCATGGCCAATCTTCTTGGTACCTAGGATTTTTCGCAGTTTAAAGACCACATCATGCGAAGTCATGCCCGCTTCTTTTTTTATATTAATAATTCCGTCCATCTGATTTGCTCTTTCTAACTGATTGTGTGACCACCAGAGCCACCGACCCTTTATTATACCATGAAAAGGATCTCCTTGTCCCTGATTCCCCATTCCCATGAGCTCCTAAAAATCCCGTAGCAGATTTCAGACTTTTTAAAATGGGTTTGATACAATAGAAAACGAAAGAAGGTGTAACATATGTTAACGTATGATGTTATTGTTATTGGATTTGGTAAAGCTGGTAAAACACTAGCAGCGAAATTATCAAGCCAAGGGAAAAAAGTCGCTCTAATTGAAAAGAGCAAGTCTATGTATGGTGGTACTTGTATCAATATCGCTTGTATTCCAACGAAGACCTTGATTGTCGCAGCAGAAAAAGGCTTGGATTTTGAACAAGCCATGAGCGAAAAGAATGCGGTCACCACTCGTCTCAACGGCAAGAACTACGCAACTATTGCTGGAACTGGTGTAGACATTATCGATGCAACAGCTCGTTTCGTTTCCAACAAGGTCATCGAAATTCAAGCCGGTGAGGAAAAGGAAGAATTGACAGCAGAAACCATTATTATCAATACTGGTGCAGTGCCAACTATCCTTCCAATCCCGGGACTAGCTGAAAGCAAATTCGCTGTGGATTCAACCGGTATTCAACGGTTGGAAAATCTGCCAAAACGCTTAGGTGTCCTTGGCGGTGGACCAATCGGATTGGAATTTGCCCATCTCTACAATACCTTGGGCAGCCAAGTAACAGTACTAGACGCTTCTGAGACATTCTTGCCACGGATTGAACCAAGCATTGCAGCTCTTGCAAAAGGCTATCTTGAAGAAGATGGCATTCAGTTCTTGCAAGGTGTTCATACCCAAGAAATCAAGGATGGTGAAGCTAGCGTAACCGTTGTTACCGATAAAGGAGACTTCGAGTTCGATATCCTCCTCTACGCAACCGGACGCAAGCCGAATACAGCTGGACTGGGTCTTGAAAATACAGATATCAAAGTCACTGATCGTGGAGCGATTCAAGTCAACCGTCATTTGGAAACCAATGTCCCTGGCGTCTTTGCAGTTGGGGATGTCAATGGCGGTCCTCAGTTCACCTATATGTCCCTCGATGACTTCCGCATCGTCTTCAACTACCTCACAGGCGATGGTAGCTACAATCTCGAAACACGCGGAAACTATGCGACAACACTCTTCATTGCTCCTCCATTGGCCCAAGTCGGCTTGACTGAGCAAGAAGCACGCGACAAGGGACTTCCAGTTGCTGCCAAAGAAATACCAGTGGCTGCAATGCCACGTGGCCATGTCAATGCAGACCTCCGAGGGGCCTTCAAAGCCGTGGTCAATCCAGAAACCAAGGAAATTCTTGGGGTCACTCTCTTCGGAGAAGCTGCAGGCGAACTCATCAATCTGATCACCATGGCCATGGACAACAAGATCCCTTATACTTACATTGCGAAGCAAATCTTTACCCACCCAACTATGGCAGAAAACCTAAACGATCTCTTTGCAATTTAACTAACATAAAACGCTGGAAAAATTTTCCAGCGTTTTTTATGTTAGTTTTGATTTTCTAAAAAAATATCTTCACTAGTAATTAACTGAAGAGTTTCTTTAGAAAATGACTTGGATCTTGCCAATCTTTTTGCCTGATTCATTACGACAGAATCAAAAATATTTCTTGCTAATCTTCCATTTGATTTCAAATTATCCTTTTCATTAATAGACTTTTGAAAAATATCCTTCACTTTGTCTTGAGCTTCTTTAGAAATCAAATAATCATTTTCCGAACAAATATAAAGAAATATTTCTAGTAATTCCTCTACTGAATAGTCTTTAAAATGTATAAATAGTTAAATCTAGACTTTAGTCCAGGGTTAGAGTTAAAGAATTGGTTCATTTGATCTTCATAACCTGCTACAATCACTACTAAATCACTTCTATAGTCTTCTAGTGCTTTCGTTAACTCAGTTAAACATTCTCTACCATAACTGTCGCTTTTATCGTTCTCTGTTATGCTATAAGCTTCGTCTATAAATAAAACCCCTCCTATGGCTTTTTGGATAATCCTCTTAACTTTTATAGCAGTTTGACCTTGATATTCAGCTATTAAATCAGTTCTACTTGCTTCAATAAAATGTCCCTTACTTAAAATACCTAGTGAACGATACATGTTACCCACAATCCTAGCAACAGTCGTTTTGGCCGTTCCCGGATTCCCTAAAAATGCCATATGCATTGTTCTATTTGTCTTTTTTAGACCAAGGTTTTCTCTAACTTTTTGAATTTTATTAAATGTTACTAGTCCTTCTATCTCTTTTTTTACATTTTCTAAGCCTATTAAAGAATTTAATTCATTCGATAATATCTCAAAAGATTTTGTATTTGTTTCTTTTAATATAGCATAGTTTGTATCAATAACTCTAGCACCTAAATATTTATACAAAATTTCTAATATATTAGATTGTTTATCCTTCATAGTTGGAAATGTTTCATTATTTGACAAATTTCCTAAACGTTTTACAAACTCTAGCTCTGAATTTTTTTAACATGATTTACAATATCTTGAAGAATTATTTCAAATTCATATGTCATATTCGTTAATTCGTCAATTTTTTTTCACTTCTGTTTTTAACAATTTTAAATAAGTTTCACTAATCATCTACATTCCTTTAAAAAAATAGAAATAATAGTACTATAACAAGGACAAACCCTAAAGCATATAATCCTTTTCTAAGGAAAATAATTTCTTTTTGTTTTTCCTCTAATTCATTTTGAAATCTCTCAACTATTAAAGTAAGATTATTGCCTTCCTCTGTTAATCGAACATTTATCTTATCTACATCGTTTTTAAGATTATTTTGTGTTTCTTCAACTTGTAAATGCAAATCGTTAAAACTATTTTCTAGATTTTCTAAATCATCTAATCTATTATGCTGTTTCTTTAAAACATCAATTAAGGATTTATTCTGTTTAAAAACATCATCTAATAGTTTTTTATTACCTGTTTGATATTCTTCTATCTCGTGCAATCCCTGTATAGCTTTATCATTTGCCTCTTTGGCTGCGATCAAAGACTTTGAAATTTTTTGAATATACTCATCATCTAAAAGCTGAAATGTTTCATAAATGGTATTAAACTCCTGAATAATCTTTTTAATATGCTTGTTTTGTTCAATCATTCTATTTTGAACAGCATCGGAAAGAGCATTTAAGTCTTTCCCCTTTACACCATAGTCCATAGCTATAATACCGAAGAAGCTTTCTTCTTTTGGAACAGTTGGTAAATCTGATTGTTTTGGAATCAATTCACTAAAATCTTTTAACTCCTGTTTTTTATCATTAAACCTTTCAGACTTTTCTAAAACTTGAATCTCTAATTCTTCCGACATAATTATACTCCTACAGTAAATCATTTAATACTTTTTGCATATCAGCTAGTTCGTCATGTTTCTCTTCAAAATATCTTTCATTCTCGATTAATCGTTGTTTAAAATTTACCTGAGAAAGATAAATATCTTCTTGAATGGTTCCAAGTAACTCTCGTAATTTTTGATGATTTTGGGACATTTTACTAAAGATATGGTTTCGTTTAACAGCAACATTTTCTTCTGCAACAAAAATTTGTATATCTTGAATTCTCAACAATTCGTTTTTCTTATCAGCTTGTTGCTTTTGATTCTCCTCAATTAACTTTCTTGAAATAAATTGATCAAGTCCATTAATGATAATGACAGCCAATATTCCTGTCAGTACACTTGCAAAAAACATTCCCAAAACATTTGCTAAAGTACCTAAAAACTTTATTTCAAATCCCATACCTGGTATTGTTAATAAATACTTTTCAAGAATTTCTCCTAAAAACATTGCTCCTACAGCAACCAAACCAGAAGTAATGATTTTTGATATATGGGCAATTTTAATTTCAGTAGAATGAGATTGGTTTTCAGGATTCGATAAATAAGAGATGCTCTCTCTGATTGACCCAAATACTTGTTTGACCATATTTGGAAGCCTTCTTAATTTTTGATTTATTGCTCCAATAATCTCTCCCACTATACTCCCAGCAAAACTGTCTACACCAACTTTGATAAAATCTTTAATTTTATTAAAGAAGGAATGAAGCGCATTTTTCATTTCATCTAAGAATGTATCAAACGAACGTTTTTTAGATTTGAAAAAACGAACCAAAGCATTCATTATTTCTTTCAGCATCCCAAACAATGCTGCAACAAACATAGCTTTAACCGCGTCTTTACCTGCCTTATTCGCTATTTTTACAGGTGCTTTTTTTGCTATATCTTTATTAATAGCTTTCTTTGCTTTTTTCTCAGCCTTAAGCATTTTCTTCGAATCAGCAGCTAATTTATCGTTTAATTTTTTTTCATTTATAGCTTTAAGATTTCTTTTTTCGGCATCTGAGATATTCTTTTTATCTATTTTCTCATTGGCTCGTTGATCTTGATCCCTGAGTTTTTTTTCTCTCACTTCTCGATTTTTTATATAGTCACTATTGGATGTTGCCCCTTTACTTTTATTAAGTGATTCATTAGTTGCCGCAAAATTTTCCTTTTTATTTGCTAAATCAGCAGTATCTATATCAGCAATCTTCCTCCAAGGATTCTCAAATAATTGTTTTCGTGCTACAACGTGATCCAAATTAGCTTTTTCATTTATCTTTAATTTTTTCCCAGTATATTCATCCTTTAAATTTCCGGTTTTTTGGGTTTCTTTCATAGCTTTATTTGCGTCAATATACCTTTTATCCTTCAGTATCTTAGCGCCCTCTTCTTTTGTATAACCATTTGGATGCTTATCGTTATACTGCTTTAGAAGCGTGTCACTTGTCATATCTAAACCAACTTGATTCGCAAATTGATTCCATATTTCATCTAAAATAACATCCCCCAATTTATCTGGTGAACTAATTTCTTTACATTCTAGTTCCAATTTTTCAAGATTAGAAAACTCCATTGTAAATTGCTGTTCCAATAGTTCTTCTAATTCGTCATAATTTAAATTTTCAGACTCATATACATCTTCAGTATTCAATACTAATAATTCATTTTCCACTGCCTTCTATTCCCCCTTCAAGGCATCAAACTTGGCTTTCATAGTCGGATTCTTCCGAGTCAATTTTTTAACGGAAACATCATCCAATTTGTTGTTAGCGAGGCGAAGTTGGTTTTCAGATGTAGTGAGGAATTTCTTGACTTCTTCCATCCGTTTAATGGCCTTGTCGATTTCATCGATTGCCTTGCCGAAGTTCACAGAAGCGGAATTGTAGTTCTTGGCAAAGGCCACTTTGAAAGCATCCAAATCTTCCTCAAAATGAGTGATATCAATATTTTGTTCACGGATTAGTGCTAGTTCCTGCTTGTATTTAAGGGAGTTAAGGGCTGCATTGCGTAAGAGACCAATCAACTGGATAAAGAACTGAGGACGGACCACATACATCTTCTCATACTCGTGGCTGACATCGACAATACCTGTGTTAAAGTAGTCATTATCTGCTTCAAGCATACTTACCAAAACAGCGTACTCACAGTTCTTTTCTCGACGGTCCTTGTCCAATTCCTTATAGAAATCGGCATTCTTATGTTTTTTTTCAGTTCCATCCGCTTCATTTTTCATCTCAAACATGATGGAAATGAATTCTAGCCCATTTTCATCAAAATCACGGAAGATGAAGTCTCCTTTAGACCCACGAGCAGAAACCTTGTTGTCCTTTTCGAAATAAGCGTTTGGAAAGGCAAAGCTACGGACCTTGTTAAACTCACTTTCCGCATACTGCTCTAAACTTTCACCAATAGCTTTTGTAGATTGTTGGGCCTTGAAATTCTTGTAAAACTCAACTTGCTCATTTGCTGCCTTAAGTTGCGCTTCATAGTTTTGCTTAACTGAAGTCAGAGAGAGCTCGTTTTCTTTTTCTTGTAGAAGAAGCTGATTTTTAACCTGATCGCGTTCTTTTTCAAGATCAGAAAGCGTCTTTTGAAGCTGATTTTCGTGCTCCAAGCGCAAGGTCGCCAGCTGATTCTCAAGTTGTTGAACTTCTTTTTCTTTCTCTAGCAGACTTTGGCTAGCGGTTTGCTCCACCTCTTTTTTAGCCAATTCTTTTTCGGTATCAAACTGTTGAATCTGGTTTTGTAACTGGGCAATTTCTTGGTCCTTTTTTGCTAACTTCTCTTGTTGCTTATTGAGGGCCTTTTGCTCTGCTAAAGCCAACTCCTGCCGAATCCGCTCATGAATTTCCTTGTCAAACTCCGCCGTCCGCACTTGGGACAAGAGCTCGCTGTATTGACTTTCATTGACTGTAAAAACTTCCCCACAGTTGGGGCACTTGATTTCGTTCATAGCCTGCCTCTTTCTCTATTCTTAGTATATTATATCATGCTACCAGTAAAATCAAAACCAGCAAGCTAGGCCTGCTGGTTTTAACCGAGTATTCATTCCTCTATTGGAGACTTTTCTTAGGTGAGGACGGACGGTAGCGACTCCCTTTGGGATTCCATACCTTATATTTGAGCCTCACGTCTCAAATATACCGAGCACCAGAAACTTATGTGTTTCTGGCGCTTTCCTCACGGCGAAAAGTCTCAATCTATTCCGCGCTATTTCCAAAATTTCTTTTCTTGCAACTTTTTCATGCAGTAAGCAATTAGATCCTTGAGGAGATATTGCTTGTTTATGTTCTGAAATAATACACTAGGCTTACTGGTTTCCGTTTATTTTTTTCTCAATCGGAGCGACGCTGGCCAAGAGTTTCTTGAGACCCACTTCTGGGAAGTTAATCTTGAGCTCTTGGGTATTGCCACTACCTGAGACTTCAAGCACGGTTCCTTCTCCCCACTTCTTATGAATTGCAATGTCACCAATGGACCAAGCGACACTTTCTTTAGCACCAGATTGCTTGCCATTGCCAAAGGGGAGGCTAGAGGACGTGAGGGCGCTTGGAGCTGCTTGTCTCTTGCGCTCTTGAAGGGCTTGTGACAGGCTCATTCCTTTTCCAAAGGTCATTCCGCCACCGTTGCTATAGGAAGCTTTAAAGCTCGTATTAACCGGACGTGCTAGGCCTTGGTAGGTCAATAAATCTGAGCTGATCTCATTGATAAAGCGCGTCGGACGGTTGTAGCTGGTCCGTCCAAAGAGCAAACGAGAATTGGCATTGGTCAGGAAGAGAACCTTCTCTGCCCGCGTGATTCCTACATAAGCCAGACGACGTTCTTCTTCCAACTCATCCGGATCCTCAGCCGCTCGACTAAGAGGAAAGACGTTTTCTTCCATCCCAATCAAGAAGACCACTGGGAACTCCAGTCCCTTAGCCGCGTGAAGAGTCATCAAGGTCACTTCCGAAGTCTCTTGCGCGCCATCATCTGTATCAGCAATCAGGGCCAAGTCGTTCAAGAAACGACTTAAGGTTTCCACACCTGATTCGTCTTCAACAGACTCGCCATTTTCATCAAAATTCTTGGTAACAGACAGGAACTCTTGGATATTCTCGATGCGGGCTTGACTTTCCAAATTTCCCTGATTGGTTAGGGCACTCATATAGCCTGTCTTGTCAAGGACTTCTTCGACCAACTCTGTAATGGTCAGCTGGTCCAATTTTTCTCTCAAATCAAGAATGAGATTGGCAAAGTCCCAGATGGCTTGGGCCGCTTTTCCTTTGATGCCAGAGAGCATGATATTGGCTGAAGCATCAAGGAGCGAGGACTCTTGCATTTGAGCAAAATCACGAATCTTCTCCACCGTACCCGGTCCGATTCCACGCTTAGGTTCATTGATAATCCGCTCAAAACTGATATTGTCACTGAGGTTGGCAATCAAGTTCAGATAAGCAATGATATCTCGAATTTCCTTCCGGCTGTAGAACTTGGTACCCCCTACCATGGTATAAGGAATATTGGACTTGAGCAGTGCTTCTTCAATGGTCCGGGACTGGGCATTGGTCCGGTAGAGAACCGCAAAGTCACGGTGTTTGTAGCCAGCTTCGCGACTGAGCTCTTCAATGGTTTTGGCCACAAAGACCGCTTCATCCTGCTCATCATTGGCCCGGTAATAGACAATCTCTTCGCCGTCAGCATTTTGAGTCCAGAGATTCTTAGGACGGCGGTTACGATTATTTTTGATGACATCGTTCGCTGCTTGTAGGATGGTTTTAGTGGAGCGATAATTTTCCTCTAACAAAACGACCTTGGCGTCAGGATAATCCTTCTCAAAGTCCAAGATATTTTGCATATCCGCTCCCCGCCAGCCATAAATAGATTGGTCAGCATCCCCAACAACACAGATATTTTTTTAAAGCGTGAAGCTAGTAGTTTGACCAATTGGTATTGAGCATGGTTGGTATCTTGGTACTCATCCACATGGATGTATTGGAACTTCTGCTGGTAATAGGTCAGCACATCAGGATGCTGATCAAAAAGACGCAAGGTCAGCATGATCAAATCATCAAAGTCCACTGCTTCTGACTGACGGAGTTCCTTTTGGTAAGCCTCATAGCACTTGGCGACGATCTGGGTGTACATATCCCCCGCCTGAGCTGCGTAGGCAACTTCATCAATCAGGTCATTCTTGGCATTGGAAATGGTCCCCAAAATGGTTCGTTCATTCCATTTCTTCGGATCCAAATTCAAGGACTTCAAGATGCGCTTCATCAAGGTCCGTTGCTCACCTGGATCGACAATGGTAAAGTTACGATTGTAGCCAATGTGATCCGCATCTCGGCGAAGGATGCGCACACACATGGAGTGGAAGGTGGCGATCAAGCAATCTTGGGTCGCCGGATTTAGCTGATAAGCCCGCTCTTTCATCTCGCGAGCGGCTTTATTGGTAAAGGTAATGGCCAAAATATTCCAAGGATTGACCATTTTTTCATCGATCAAGTAAGCGATGCGGTGGGTCAAGACACGTGTCTTACCAGATCCAGCCCCCGCCATGATCAAGAGGGGGCCTTCTGTCGTTTGGACTGCCTCTGCCTGGCGATCATTCATACCATTCAATAAAGGATTCATCTCATTCTCCTCATTCTTTCAATCGTTCTATTATACCACAATTTCGCCCTTGCACCTTTGGAAAATGGTCGGCTTCATTTGAATTTTGCGCTCAAAAAAGCTATAATAAAGCCTTAAGAAGAACGAATTTTTCCTCTTCAACAACCGCTTATGAGGAAATCTACAGAAGTCTGGAGGAGTTATCAGTGAATCAATCACAAAGTAATTTAAAACTAGCCGAACGTGGAGCCCTGATCAGTATTGTAGCCTACCTGATACTTTCCGCTGCCAAATTAGCTACAGGCCACCTCCTTCACTCCTCTAGTTTGGTTGCCGATGGTTTTAATAACTTATCAGATATTATCAGCAATGTCGCCCTTCTCATCGGCATTCGCATGGCCCGCCAGCCAGCTGACCGCGACCACCGATTTGGTCATTGGAAGATTGAAGATCTAGCTAGTCTGGTGACTTCCATCATCATGTTTTATGTGGGCTTTGATGTCTTACGTGATACGGTTCAAAAAATCCTCAGCAGGGAAACATCGGTCATTGATCCTTTAGGGGCCATTGTCGGAGTTGGGTCAGCCCTAGTCATGTTTGCAGTCTATCTATATAACCGCACTTTAGCTAAGAAAGCCCAATCCAAGGCCCTTAATGCTGCTGCTAAAGACAACCTGTCTGACGTAGTCACTTCTTTAGGAACCTCTGTTGCGATTGGAGCTAGTGCTCTTAACTATCCGATTGTGGACCAATTAGTGGCCATCGTTATTACCTTCTTTATTCTAAAAACAGCCTACGATATTTTCATTGAGTCCTCCTTCAGCCTCTCAGATGGATTTGATGAAAGTCTTCTTGATAAATACAAGGCTGCTATTCTGGAATTACCAAAGGTCAGCCGGGTCAAATCCCAACGAGGACGGACCTACGGAAGCAATATCTACCTAGATGTTGTCATCGAAATGAATCCAGACCTTTCTGTTTATGAGAGCCATGCCATTACCGAAGAGGTCGAACGCCTTCTCAAGGAAAAATTTGGAGTCTTTGACATTGATGTCCATGTGGAACCTAGTTCCATCCCAGAAGATGAGATTTTGGACAATGTCCTTCTCAAACTAAGAACTTACGAAGAACGCTTGCAAGCTCAGCAAGAATATTCAACCCTCCTAGCAGACAACTTCACCCTCATCGATGAGTTTGGCCAAGAAAGCCACAAGGAGGACCTGGTCCGTTTGCAGGAAGAGCATCAGATTCCTTTTAAGAATTTCGAAATCGAATCCATCAGTCAAAAGACCAAATTGATTCGCTATGAGTTAAATAACCAGATCCATACCAGTCTCTGGCGTCGCCATGAACACTGGCAAAAGGTCTTTCACCAAATCACTAGTAAACAGGAAAAATAGATTCCTCTCCCTCAATCTAACCAGAACAAAAAGCTACTGCAATTCCTTTCTGCAGTAGCTTTTTGTAAGAAAAAATAGTCCTTCCGGACTATTCTTCTTCTTTAATAAAACCAAATTTATTGAGAGGATACAATCTGAAATCGACAACACCCTCAATCTGATCTGCTTGAATATAACCAAATTCACGACTGTCTTTGGTATTGTTGCGATCATCATTTAGGACTAAGTAACTATTACTAGGTACTTTTCCAGCCTTGGTTCCCTTGAGTTCTCTAGAGAAAAAATCATTGGTAAAATAATCGCCACTTGGGGCAGCCAAATGTTTGGTCTTCATCTTGTCCAAATACGGCTCTGCTGTAGCTACACCATTCAGATAAAAGACATCATCCACATAGCTGACCTCATCGCTCTCTATCGCAATGACACGTCCAAGATATTGTTTCTCTTTTACATGATAAAGGACCAAGTCCGTTCGATCAATTTTCCCCTTTTTAGTCGCTACTACTAAATCATCTTTCTTAACGGAGACATTGGCCATTTGATCAGATACCCACAATGGTTGAAACACAAAGACGCGCAAGGTAATCAGTATCAGCCCCAGTATTCCAAGTACGATAATATTCCGAATCAAATCCCTTTTTGACATTCCTATCCCCCCTTTCAGCTCATTCCATTATACCATTTTATTAGACAATAAAAAAGGCCCACATTCCCAAATTGTCAGAAACTTGCTCTAAAAAGAAAAACCTTGTCTCCAAGCTTTAAACTTAGAAAACAAGGTTTTTTAGGCTCTATAATTTCTGTAGTGGGTAAAACCACCATAGGAATTATGGAGTCTATTTTGTTGTAGAAAAAAAGCCCCATAAGACCTATAATGAAAAGTGACCAAACCATCATTAGAAAGAATCTTATGGAACAATTAAATTTTATCACAAACATACTCGGAATTAAAGACAAGAACATCATAATCTTGGATTATCTGGATTCTGGAACACATAAAGAAATCATCGCTAAGCTAGATTACCCTACACCTAAGTGTCACAGCTGTCATGGACAAATGGCTAAATATGACTTCCAAAAAGAATCCAAAATTCCCTATCTAGAGTGTGCGGGCTACAAGACTCTCATTCGATTGAGAAAAACGACGTTTTTCGTTGTAAAGTCTGCGGGAAAATGGCAGTTTCAGAAACCTCCTTAGTCAAGAAGAATCACCAGATCGCAACCATCGTCAAACAGAAAATCACTCAAAAATTGATTGAGAAAGTCCCTATGACTAGCATAGCCGAAAGTTTATCCGTCTCTACTTCAACAGTTATTCGTCAGTTACATAAATTTAAATTTAAGACTAACCTTAACTACCTTCCAGAACATATGAACTGGGATGAGTACGGCTTCAAGAAAGGTAAGATGAGCTTTATTGCACAGGACTACGATACAAGAAAGATCGTGGCTATCCTAGATGGACGGACTCAAGCAACTATTCGCAATCATTTCCTTCGTTATTCTAAACAAGTGAGAAGTTGCGTGAAAGTCATTACTATGGACATGTTTAGTCCCTACTACGATATTGCCAGAAAACTTTTTCCAAATGCTAAAATCGTTCTTGATCGCTTTCACATTGTCCAGCATCTCAGTCGAGCAATGAATCGCGTACGCATCCAAATTATGAATCAGTTTGATCGAAGATCACACGAATATAAAGCACTGAAACGTTACTGGAAACTCATTCAACAGGATAGCCGTAAACTCAGTGATAAACGATTTTATCGACCAATTTTTCGGTCACACTTGGCCAATAAAGAGGTTCTAGAAAAGTTGCTTTCATACTCTCAAGAACTTAGACAGCACTATGATCTCTATCAACTCCTACTCTTTCATTTTCAAGAGAAACAGACGGACCATTTCTTTAGTCTTATTGAAGAAACAATTTCTTCTGTAAATCCTATTTTTCAAACTGTATTTAAGACCTTTTTGAAAGATAAGGACAAGATCATGAATGCACTGGAACTTCCCTACTCAAACGCAAAACTTGAGGCCACAAATAACCTCATCAAAGTCATCAAGCGAAATGCTTTTGGCTTCCGGAACTTTGACAACTTTAAAACTAGAATTCTAATTGCTTTGAACATCAAAAAGGAGAGAACCAATTTGGTCCTCTCCAGGTTGTAACTTTTCATCAACCCACTACAGTTGACAAAGAGCCGTTTTTTATTGGTTAGATTAACGG